>Ga0222428_100027_pt1 | contig 408376 bp, 335 predicted proteins | sample 2B5Ametagenome_FD_182471 | JGI IMG/M metagenome (GOLD analysis project Ga0222428, IMG submission 182471) | Enriched microbial communities from leaf-cutter ant dump, University of Wisconsin, Madison, United States - 2B5A (version 2) | ecosystem: Environmental > Terrestrial > Nest > Insects nest... | reverse complement strand
TCAGGCGTCCCCTCTTCCTCCGAAGCGGAGTGCAAAGGTAGCAAAATATATCCCACACGCAATACAGACAGTATTTTTTGCCGAGGGAATGCACATAAACAACTGGGGAACAGAGAGAAAAATTTCATACTTGGAATAGATAATTTGGGAGCGACGTAGAGAAATACAACATACAGAAGCTATAAAGGAATATCTATTGGGCCACTTTGCCATCATAAGCGTCCACCAAACATTATATTTTTCGCCGTAAAGACAGGAAAATGTCTACAAAGAAGCATAAATACCTTTTCGATAAGCCCGCAGTATTACCTATACAATTTCTTTCCGTTATAAAAGTAAAGATCAAAACCAACCATTACCATCTTGCTCCTATTTTCGTGTGTAATTAAAAAATTAGCTCTGCACATGTTAATCGGCATATTTGCTTTTGCGTGCTCGACGCACGTCTCTTGTCGTTTTGCGTTAAAAACCTATAGCTATATTAATACGATGAAGTCCTATATATTTAAACATATAGGGACAATATTATATGGCGCTATAATACTACAAGGAATTCGCCATAGAACGGAAAATAGTGAACTACACGGTGCAGGCCGGTTGTTAATTAAACCCGATGGGAATGGAAAGCCCGCAAGCGAGGCACGAGTGCGGACTTGTAATGGACAGCGGGACCGCAGCGACAGATAAACTACTTAAGCTGATTTTCTAAAAAGATTTAACTCTTAATATTGTCCCGTGCTTAATAACACTAAAGTGCAGGCTTCGGTATATTCAATGTTATTTTCATCGAGCAATGTCTCTAATTCTAGGTTTTCAGTCCCTGGATTAAAAATTACTCTTTTTGGCTTTGTAGCAACAATATAATCAAAATATTGCGGCTGAGTTGCAGGGCCTATATATAAGGTAATGGTATCTATATCATGATAAATGGTATCTGGCTTTTCTATTGCCACTCCAGCCACCTCACCTTTCTTTATGCCAACATTAACAATTTGATGGCCTCTGCTGGTTAACATGTGAGCTGCTTTGTAGGAATATCTTTCTGGATCGGTACTTGCTCCTATAATTAAGGTCTTTTTCATTTCAGCTTTTTTGATTGCGCAGGTTAATTGATTTTTGAATTATTAAAATGGTAACTGAACTGTATAATTATTAAACGATTTTATATTGGTTAATGTTTATGCTGATTTAAAATGGCATTAGCGCAATTTACACCATCTATTGCTGCAGAAACAATTCCACCAGCATAACCCGCACCTTCAGCACAAGGATAAAGTCCTTTTATTTGTGGGTGCTGAAATGTCTCTTTATCTCGTGGTATACGAACTGGGGAGGATGTACGACTTTCGACACCAACCAAAATTGCTTCGTTAGTGTAATAACCTCTCATTTTTCTGCCGAATAATGGCAGTGCTGAACGCAAACTCGATGAAACAAATTCAGGCAGGATATTATCAAGCATCACACTTTTTGTACCTGGCAAATACGAATTTTTCGGCAAATCAATAGACAATTTATTCTCCACGAAATCTATCATCCGCTGTGCGGGTGCTACCAAATTTCCTCCGCCAGCTTCAAATGCCAGCCGTTCAATCTCCGACTGAAAGTTAAGCATCCTCAAAGGATCATAACCTTGAACGTCTTCCAAAGTAACCTGAACCACCGTTCCTGAGTTGGCATATGGATTATTTCGCTTTGAGGGCGACCAACCATTTACCACAATCTCATCCAGACCAGTAGCGCAAGGAGCTATAATGCCACCAGGGCACATACAAAATGAAAATACCCCACGGTTTTTCACTTGTTCTACCAAACTATAATAAGCTGGCGGCAAGTACTCGCTTCTCACATCGCAGTGATACTGCGCTTGATCGATCACGTTTTGTGGATGCTCTATCCTAACTCCCAAAGCGAAAGGCTTGGCTTCAATTAAGATATTCTTGCTATTTAACAGCTCATAAATATCTCTTGCCGAGTGTCCTGTGGCCAAGATAACGGAATTGGCAATGAGTTCTTTTTCGTGGTTAACGATAATCCCCTGTACCGCACCATCTTTAATGATCAAGTCAGTCAGCTTTGAATCGAAGAGCACTTCTCCTCCCGCCTCTAAAATGGTTTCCCTAATGGCTGTAATAATATGTGGCAACTTATTGGTACCAATATGCGGGCGTGCATCAATCATGATATCTTCATCGGCACCATGCTGCACAAAAATTTGCAGTACCTTATTAATATCGCCACGTTTATTAGATCTGGTATATAATTTACCATCTGAATAGGTTCCCGCTCCGCCTTCTCCATAGCAATAATTAGACTCGGTATTTACCACGCCCTGTTTATTAATGGCCGCTAAATCTCTACGTCGTTGCTTTACATCTTTCCCTCTTTCCACCACAATTGGCTTCAAACCATTCTCAATACATTGCAATGCAGCAAACAAACCAGCTGGACCTGCGCCAACGATGATGACCTTTTTATCATCGCCTATTTTAGGATATTTAAAAGAAATTTCTTCTGGAATGTAATCTTCGTTAATGAAGACTCTCACCTGCATGCGATAAACCACTTTTCTAGAACGGGCATCAATGGATCTTTTAAGGATTTTAAAGTCTTTAATTTGATCGCGACTTACCTTCAGGTTTTTTGAAAGCGTTTCTAAAATTGCTTTTTCATTGGCAACCTCATGAGGAGGAAGGGTTATTTCAATATCTTTTTGCATAATGGTGAGTCGAGTTTTTATCTCGAACACTGCAAAATTAGCAAATTAGCTTGATGGTAAGATTGTTTTTATGCTTATCTTGTTATTAAATATGGCAAGTTGTCAGTTTTTTGTTTGTTTTGGTAACAAGGAATGAATATTGATATCTAAGCTTTAAATAGAAAACCTAAAAAAAGAAATAACATGAAAAAAGTTTTAATTGGAATTGTTGCGATTGTGGCAATATTGGCTTTGTTTAGCGGTTGTGGATATAACAGCCTAGTAAAACTAGATGAGGATGTTAAAACAAAATGGGGAGCTGTGGAAGCTCAATATCAACGTAGGGCAGACTTGATTCCTAATTTGGTGAACACTGTTAAAGGAGCTGCAAAATTTGAAGAATCGACCTTAACTGCAGTAATTGAGGCTCGTAGCAAAGCCAGCCAAATTACGGTAGATCCTGATAAACTTACCGAAGAAAATATGCAAAAATACCAACAGGCTCAAGGTCAGATTACCCAGGCTTTAGGTCGTTTGATGGTACTGACAGAAAACTATCCTCAATTGAAAGCTACAGACCAATTTAGAGATTTGTCTGCTCAACTAGAAGGAACTGAAAACAGGATTACCGTAGCTCGTACTGATTACAATACCTCTGTACAAACTTATAACACCAAAGTAAGGTCATTCCCTAATAATCTTACGGCCGGATTGTTTGGCTTTTCGCAAAAAGCAGTTTTCAAAGCTGATGCTGGTGCGCAAAATGCTCCAAAAGTAGAATTTTAGTTATAAAACAACCTTTTTATAGGGTAATGTATATCTTACATCGTTTAAGCATACATTACCCTTAATTTTTATTTAATCCGATGTCTATTTTCACTACCAAAGAACAAGAACTCATTGCCAACGCCATTACCGAAGCTGAAAAAGCGACTTCTGGCGAGATCAGAATTGCAGTTGAAAAACATTGCAAAGGTGATGCTTATGAAAGGGCTACTGTTTATTTCCACGAATTGGGGATGGATCAAACTTCGCAGCATAACGGTGTGCTGATTTACCTTGCAACCGAAGACCATAAATTTGCCATTATTGGCGATAAGGGAATTAACAACTTAGTTCCTCCCGATTTTTGGGAAACTACCAAAACGGCAATGAAAGCCCACTTTATGTCTAATAATCTTTGTGATGGCATTATTGCTGGAATTGCACTGGCTGGCGAAAAGTTATCTACATTTTTTCCCCATAAAAATGATGATGTGAACGAACTACCTAACGAGATTATCTTTATTGACCAAAAACCTTAGGAGGTTCCGAATTGATTTAATCATCACCTATATGTAATTAAGATGAAAAGAATATTTCTTTTAATAACGCTGCTATTATCGTCTGTATTTGGCTTTTCGCAAAAATTTCCGGAAAAACCCAAAACCCTAGTTAACGATTATACCAATACCCTGTCTTCTGGAGATATTGCTAATTTGGAAAGAAAGCTTGTCGCATTTGACGATTCGACGTCCAACCAAATCGCTGTGGTTATACTTAAATCTGTTGGAGATTACGACATTAACGAATATGCTTACCAGCTTGGCAGAGCATGGGGTGTAGGTGGAAAAGAAAAGAACAATGGTATGATGGTGTTGATTGCTCTTGGCGATCGTAAAATCTCTATTCAAACTGGATATGGTTTAGAGGGCGCATTACCCGACATCTACACCAAAAGGATTATAGAAAACGACATCAAGCCTTTTTTTAAGGAAGGAAATTATGCTCAAGGGATTGAGGCTGGAACAAATTCAATTATTTCTCTGATTAAAGGAGAGTATAAAAACGACAAACCAAAGGGCAAAAAAGGTGTAGGCGGTGCAGGCTCAGGCTTAATTGTACTGATCATTATTGTGGTCATTATCCTTATCCTCAAACGAGGTGGAGGTGGCGGAGGTGGTCAAGTGATAGGTGGCCGAGGTGTTTCTGAAGCACTTTTCTGGGGCTTGTTGTTTGGCAGCGGTCGTGGCAACTCAGGTGGAGGATTTGGTGGTGGTTTTGGTGGCGACAGCGGAGGTGGCGGCTTCGGAGGATTTGGCGGCGGAAGCTTTGGCGGTGGCGGAAGTAGTGGTAGCTGGTAAAACCAAATTACGATTTTAGATTTACGAATTACGATTACCCACAACATTACAATTTTCAGCATTTAAATTCAAAAATGTACAGAAAAGATTTAATTACCGCAGAGATAGAAAGGCTTGCTCAAGTTTTAGCCAGAATTATGGGGCTGAAATTAGAGGGAGATTTGGCAAAGGCGAATGAACTTTTTAACGAAACGCTAGAAAATTCTTTTAAGTTATCTCCGGCTATTTTAGAGGATAGTGACACTACACCATTTGAAAATTGGCTGAATGAAACGGATCTTCCTGCTGAAAAATTAGATTCCCTCAGTGAATTTCTTTACTATGAATTGGGCATAAGCCCTCAACGCAATGCTTTAATTGCCCCAAGATTGAACCTTATTTATAAAATTTTAGCCGAAAAGCATAAGATTGTGCATTTGGTTAATTTTCACAGACAGGAAATCATACAGCAGTACCTCTAGGAATAAAGACGAGAGATCAAAGAATAAAGACGGAAATCATCAATGGAAATAAAAAAATGGCAAAAACTTGCCTCAAAATATTTAGTGCAGGAAAAATGGGCTACACTTAGGGTAGACACTTGCAAACTTCAAAACGGTGCCGTTAAAGATGACTACTTCGTATTGGAATATCCAAATTGGGTAAATGCAGTGGCGCTTACTAAGGATAACCAAATGATTTTTGTGCGCCAGTACCGTTTTGCTGCAGATATCATTTCCTTGGAAATACCAGGCGGCGTAATTGATGATGGCGAAGCACCAGAAGCAGCCGTTAAAAGGGAGCTGCTAGAAGAAACTGGTTACAGTTTCGATAGCTGTGAGTTGATTGCAACCTTATACCCCAACCCAGCAACCTCAACCAACAAAACCTTTACTTATTTGCTAAAAGGTGGCGTAAAAACGCACGAACAGCATTTAGATGAACATGAGATTTTAAACGTAGAGCTTTACAGTATTGATGAGGTAAAGCAATTACTCAAAAACAACAAGATTGATCAATCCTTACATACAGCGGCTTTATTTTATGGATTAGCGGCTTTACAAGAACAATATCCTTAAAGATTAAGCACTCCTTATTCCATTAAGGAGTGCCTAATTTTCTATTGATCAATTCAATTGACTTTTTTAAATAGATGTCATCACTGCTTTCAAGCGAACTAATATTATCAACTGGATAATCAGGTTGTAATCCTTTCCCCACTTCTGCATACTCTTTCTTATTTCTATCCACAGTATTCCCTTCGGTGAGTACTAAAAAAGCACCGTCGAATAATTTATGTTCTTGATTAGCGGACGTTAATCCAGCAGTTTTTGTTCCAACAAAGGAAATATTTTTCTGTCCAACGAACGATATCGCCGCAAATTCACCGCTGCTTGCTGTTTTTTGGTTGATGAGTACTACGATGGGTGCTTTCGCTATTTTGATCTTTTGATCATCTAGTTTAAATTGATATCTGGCCAAGTTGTTCTCATAGAATTTCCCATTTTTAAAGTTCATAAAAACATACCTGCCAAACCCGTCTTTCCATCCAATCACTTTGCTTTGGTTTAAAAATGGTGAGATAGCAGCGTACATCGGTGCAAACATCCCACCTTCATTGTCGCGGATATCAATTATCCAGCCTTTTGGATGTTTTGATTCCAATTCGGCAATTTTATGCCAAAAGGTTTTCACATATTCGTCCCATTCGGCAAAGTTAAAACTAGCAAAGGTGGGTAGTTGGATATAAGCATACCCACCCTCTAAAATAGCCGACGTCATTTCAGGGAATTGCTGCCCCGTCTTTCTATAACCCAACAAATAAGCTTCCACCTGTTTAGGTGAAAAGAATTTAGAATGGCTATCTTCCAACTTAAGCAAAGCCTTTTTGATGATTGGGTAAGTATCTGCTATTGTTTTTGCATTTTCGGCAGCAGCATTGGCATTTTGATATATTTCTTCCCAGTTTAGTTTACTACTGTTCACCGATCTTTTTTTCATTAGATCCAATGCTTTTTTTAAATAAAGCTTAGCGCTATCTGCTTTGCTTCTTCCTGAGCTATAGAACTTCTCTTGCGCATTAACCTTTATAAATACTAACAGGAAAAGCACGCCCAAAATATTCTTTTTCATCTTTTATAATCTCCTTATGGTTTTCCAACTTTCTCAATCGCGTACTCTAGAAAAGTATCTTTCCCTTCAAGAATATCAGCTTTTGTAGGTTTAATTTTATGATTGATCCTTACGCCAACACCCTGGGCCGAAGTACCATCATTATAATAAATAGCATTACCTGTAAAGTATATTTTATAATTACCTGGAATATCGAAGTGCTTCTCGTCCCCATCTGCTCCCGAAGTTTGTTCACCAATGGTGATGGCTTGAGGAAACATCGATTGAAGGCCCATCGTATTCCATTCCGACAAGCTGCGTGTTCTGGCATTTACGATAATGGCTATCTTTCCTTTAAAAACCACATGTTCTGGCACAAAATTAGCATTGTTGTAAACTTCAGGGGAATTGATCCAGTTGTAAGTTCCAATGTTATTCAAATCAGCTTTAACATATTTAGCAAAGCGATGGTCCAGCGAGCCAAATTTCTTATACAAATACGTGTACATAAATCCAGACCATTGAGGGTAACCTCTCATATCGAAAATGATTGCTTTTTGCTGAGCTGCCAAATTCAAGATCGAATCCACATGGGTCTCTATTTTATCATCGTCGACATTTTGCATCAATTGAATAATTTTATCAATATTGAAATAAGCAATATGATTATCCAACAGCATAAAACCTTTCACCTTATCAGATGCTTCCGCTTTATTTTGGAAAAAAGCATTGATCTTTTCTAGTGCGGGCTTATCGCTTAAGCCAACGAACTTTACAGCTACAGCACCAAAACCTTTACCACCTGAGGTTTTTAAATTAACATCAGCGACGTCTGAACCCCAAATGAAATTGGTGCTGTAGTTATTCAAATTTGTAATTAAGGTATTCCTATTGGATGTAGACAACAATCCGCTCAACGTATCAATCCTGGCCTTAACAGTTTGTCCATTAATTTCCGTAATCCAATCTCCAACGTTGATTCCTGCTTCCTTACAAACTTCAGGCAAAATGATTCCAGTTACCAGAATACGATTGTCCATCACTTGATAATCGAAAGGCGGATAAAACGTATTCTTAAAAATTTGTCCCTTAAACTTTAAGTCTGCATAAAATCGATTATAGGAGTGCGAATCGTTTAAGTTTGCTACAATTTTCAAAATCAAAACTTCGTATTCCATTCTCGAACTACAGTTTTTAAACAGCGGGATATTTCTTTTTATCACCACGTCCCAGTTTTCTTTCATCAAATTATGATGCGGATCCAAATAATCAATTACTCCCTGCAATTTTGCCAAAGCTAAAAGTCGCATGGGCTCCGGTAAATTCACAGATGCCTCGAAAACGTATTTTTTTTCATTTGGAATCTCTGTGTGGTAATTAAGCTTGGGCACATAGTAATTACTGCTAATATCTCTACCATTATAGACCTCAAGTAATAGCCTTTTGACAGAGTCATTCAGGTCTTTGCTTTGCACATACCAACGATGCAGTGGGTTAATTTTTACAATATTCTTCATAGCCACCTGAGGTAATGTTGTACTAGGCTTCAAACTACCAAGCGATTGGACAGTTTGAATAAGCGTCTGATTGAGTTCTTCTTTAGTTCTGATGTTTTGCAATTGCTCATACTTGGCCAAGAAAAAAGAATCGGCATCCATTTTTCCAGCAGTAATTTTCTGATGGTTGTATTTCAGAAAATTCCAAGTTTTGATGAAAAGCAAAAGCTTATCAGTTTCGTTAATGCTCTGGGCACGTGTTACGAAACAAGCGAAACATAATAATAAGGTATAGGTGATCTTTTTCATAAATTTAATTTCTTTATTTGCCTCAAAACTGCAACTTCACGATAGCTTTGAACTAAGAGAATTGACCAACACTTATTTTTTATTGACGAAAGGTTCAAATCCTTTAAAAGATAACTAAGCCTTAGTTATTCCATTTTGATGTATAAAAATTGACTGTTGGTACATTAGTTAATCTACTTCACCTTTGATTATGCTATTTTTAGCAAAACTTATTCATGAAGAAATCACATTTTGTTTACTTGCATATTGGCTATTGGCTAATTCTTTGGCTCAAGGAATTACTCTTCGGTTTCCAAACGTATAATATCGACGAGCTTACCTATTCGGCAGTGGCCAGCATTTTAACGGTAAAGCTGATCACCTTAATTTTTCCGCTTTGTATATTTTACACCAATTTCCTATTGCTGGTTCCGAAACTGGCTAAGGCCAAAAGAATATTTTTGTATATCCTTGCTGTTCTTCTACTTTTCGCCATTATTGCACCTTTACACCATTATATTTATGCTGTTGTGTTACCTCAAAAATTTGGATGGTATTCTTACGCATATATTGACAAGCTAAATTTTTGGCTTTCTTTCCAGACCTTGATCTTCGAGAACTACGTTTACGTTTTTTTTAGCTTGGCCATTAGCTACGTTAACGCTTTTTTTGAAACGCAACAGAAACAGGAAGCGCTAGAGAAAGAGCAAGCCGTTACAGAATTGGCTTATTTAAAATCGCAGATCAATCCGCACTTTCTATTCAACACGCTGAACGATATTTACGCACTCACCTATCAAAAAGCAAAGGAGGCTCCTGAAGCAGTTCTTAAACTATCAGTCTTGCTGCGCTATATGTTAAAGGAAAGCAATGATAAATTTGCATTGATTGGAAAGGAAATCGATTATCTTAAAAACGTTATTGAATTATTTGAAATTGGACAAAAAGGAAACGCCTTTATCCATCTGGAAATTAAGGGCACGATAGATCAGCAACAAATTGCACCTTTAATATTGATCAACTTTGTTGAAAATGCCTTTAAGCATGGAGCGATCAATGATCCAGAAAATCCAATACGCATCATGATCTCCATCGATGCAGATCATTTGGATTTTAGGGTATCCAATAAAAAGAACCATGATCAGAAAGACCAAACTGGCGGTATTGGATTAGCGAATGTTCAAAGAAGACTTGCATTAATTTATCCAGAAAAATACCAACTTCAAATTATAGATGAGAATGATACTTTTATGGTAACCTTAAAATTAAACTGGATATGATTCGCTGCATAGTCGTAGATGACAAGCCTCTTGCTATTGATATTTTGAATGACTACATCAGTAAGGTACCTGATCTGAGTTTAGTTTTCTCTAGTACCAATCCTTTGGAAGCACTAGAATATATTATGAAAAATGAGGTCGATCTTGTTTTTCTGGATATTCAAATGCCACAACTGAATGGCGTACAGTTCATGAAGATTGTTCAAGGCAAATGCAAAATCGTTTTAACCACCGCTTATACCGAATATGCTTTAGATGGTTTTGAGAATGACGCCATCGACTACTTGCTAAAGCCTATCTCGTTCGAACGGTTTTACAAAGCGGTACAAAAAGCACAGCATTACTTTAATGTAAAAAATGAACCTCAAATTGTAGCCCAAGTTGTTGAGACCGCTCCTACTACTGGCTATATTTTCGTAAAAACGGAATACAAACTGGTTAAGATTAACACTGACGATATTTTATACATAGAAGGCATGCAAAACTATGTGGCCATTTATACCAAAACAGAAAAGATCATTTCTCTACAAAACATGAAGAAGATGGAGGAGCAACTTCCCAAAAAGCAATTTGCCAGGGTTCACAAATCTTACATGGTTGCCCTCAATAAAATCAACAGCATTGAAAGAAGTAGGATTTATATTGCCGATGCGGTTATTCCACTTGGCGATGTTTATAGAGATGGTTTTTACCAATTGATTTCGGCCAGTCATTAAAATAAAAAAGTCCCGCACGTGCGGGACTTTTTTATGTATATCTTAAAACTTAGCTCATTTTCAGTTTTTTCTGAATATCGTTCACGTAAGCTTTAAATTTCTTGTCTGTTTCAATCAAATCTTCAACGGTTTGGCAAGCGTAAATTACAGTAGAGTGGTCTCTACCGCCAAAGAAAGCGCCAATTGTTTTCAGAGAGGATTTAGTATGGCTTTTAGACAGGTACATCGATATTTGACGGGCCTGTACAATTTCGCGTTTACGTGTTTGCGATTTCACCATTTCTACCGGTACTTCAAAATACTCGCAAACCAATTTCTGTATATATTCCATCGAAATTTCTTTCGAGGTATTTTTGATAAAGTTCTTCAACATCTGTTTAGCTAACGCTAAATCGATGTCTTTCTTATTCAAAGTAGATTGTGCCAACAATGAAACCATTGCTCCTTCTAGCTCACGCACGTTATTGTCAATGTTGTGTGCTACGTATTCAATTACCTCTCCTGGAAGTTCGATACCATCAGCATACATTTTCTTTTTAAGGATGGCCACACGGGTTTCCAAATCTGGCACTTGCAAATCTGCAGATAGTCCCCACTTAAAACGGCTCAACAATCTTTCCTCTAAACCAGCTAAATCTTTAGGAGCTTTATCAGAAGTTAAAATGATCTGTTTTCCTGATTGATGTAAGTGGTTAAAGATATGGAAGAAAATATCCTGCGTTTTTTCTTTCCCTGCAAAATTGTGTACGTCATCCATGATAATCACATCCATGGCTTGGTAAAAGTTCACAAAGTCATTGATGGTATTATTTTTTAGGGAGTCAACAAATTGCTGGCAGAATTTTTCACAAGAAACATAAATCACAAGTTTATCTGGCACGCTACGTTTAATTTCATTACCAATAGCTTGGGCCAAGTGCGTTTTACCTAAACCTACACCCCCATAAATCATTAAAGGATTAAAGGAAGTGCCTCCTGGTTTTGCAGCCACCGCATAACCTGCAGAGCGGGCAAGACGGTTGCAGTCTCCTTCAATGTAATTATCAAAAGTATAATTAGGATTTAGCTGAGGGTCTACGTTCAGCTTTTTTAATCCAGGGATAATGAACGGATTTTTGATGTCCTTATTGATAGATACAGGAATTGGCATCGACTGTGTTTTTGCCTCAGCGCCATTCCCATTTGACGGCATATTAGTCGTGTACGGAGATCCTGTGTTTGACGATTTGTCAACCACGATGTTATACTCCAATCTACCCTCATCTCCCAACTGCTTTTTTACCGTTTTTCTGAGCAAACCAACATAATGTTCCTCAAGCCATTCGTAGAAAAATAAACTAGGTACTTGGATGGTTAATACCTTGCCTTCTAACTTAAGGGCTGATATCGGTTCGAACCAAGTTTTGAAACTTTGATTCGGGATATTATCCTTAATAATTTGGAGACAGCTATTCCACACTTCGGTACAAGTTTTTTCCATATCGTTTTATATAATATATTGATTTTCAGTTCTAAAAGGTGCAGTTTGGTACCGCACATTTGGGACTTCGAATATTGAAAAAATTATCAACATTCCGAACATTTTTTTGAATTATTTCGTAACTACTTAAACTGCAACAGCATATACAAGCCCACCTCAATCATTAATGTTAATAACTATTTTTCCACACCCTTTTTAGTACTCTCCGAACACCTCCCTAAGGCAATTAGCTATTTCTCCTAAGGTAGCATATTCTTCCACAGCAAGCAAGATAAAAGGCATCAAATTTTCATTTCCTCCGGCAGCTTTTTTCAAATTCAAGAGCGCATTAGCTACCGCCTCATTATTTCTTTCGGCTTTTAGCTTAATCAGCTTCTCTATTTGTATAGTTCTGATGGACTCATCGATATTAAAGACCTCGGCTATCCCTTCTTCCTTTTGCGTAAATTTATTCACTCCAACAATAATACGCTCTCCATTCTCCACCTCTTTTTGATACTCATAAGAAGCGTTGGCAATTTCCTGTTGGATGTAACCATTTTCGATGGCATTTACCGAACCGCCCATCACATCTATCTTATCAATATACATCATGGCCGCTGCTTCTATCTCGTCGGTTAACGTTTCAATAAAATAAGAGCCCGCCAAAGGATCCACCGTATCTGTAACCCCACTCTCAAAAGCGATCACCTGTTGGGTACGCAAGGCAATTTTAGCCGCTGCTTCTGTTGGCAAGGACAAAGCTTCATCATAACCATTGGTATGGAGGGATTGTGTACCACCCAAAACTGCAGCCAAAGCTTGGTTTGAAACCCTGATCACATTATTTAATGGTTGTTGCGCCGTAAGTGTTGACCCTCCAGTTTGCGTGTGAAAACGGAGCATCATTGCTTTTTCATCTGTAGCACCTAAGCTTTTAGTAATATGTGCCCACATGCGTCGTGCCGCCCTGAACTTGGCAATTTCCTCGAAGAAATTATTATGGCAATTGAAAAAGAACGACAAACGTTTGGCAAATACATCAATATCCAATCCTTTTTGAAGTGCCGCATTTAAATAGGCTTTACCGTTGGCCAAAGTAAATGCTAGTTCTTGCACTGCTGTTGAACCTGCTTCGCGAATATGGTATCCAGAAATGGAAATGGTATTCCACTTTGGCAATTCCTTGCTACAATATTCAAAAATATCGGTAATGATTCGCATTGATGGCTTGGGTGGATATATATAAGTACCCCTAGCTGCATATTCCTTTAATATATCATTCTGTATCGTTCCTGATATTTGTTTCAAATCAGCGCCTTGTTTTTTGGCCAAGGCAATGTACATGGCCAATAAGATAGATGCTGTAGCATTAATCGTCATCGAAGTGGTGATCTGCTGCAAGGTTATCCCATCAAACAAAATCTCTATATCCTTTAGCGAATCAATGGCCACCCCAACCTTTCCTACTTCACCCTCTGCCATATCATCATCTGAATCGTAACCAATTTGGGTGGGCAAATCAAAAGCTACAGATAGTCCCATGGTTCCCTGCGCTAGCAAATAATGGTAACGTTTGTTGGATTCTTCTGCAGTTGAAAAGCCTGCATATTGACGCATGGTCCACAGCCTGCCGCGATACATGTCTTTCTGTATACCTCTGGTGAAAGGAAATTGCCCCGGCAGTTCCTCGTTTTTTGGCGCAGTAGTATACACATCCTTTATTTCTATTCCAGATGTGGTAGTATGTTTTTTGTCCATGGTTTAAATGGTATTTGGTTATCGGTTAATTGACGGCTCATTAAATCATCGCTGGAACGGCTTCAACTAACCAAATACCCATTCCAACCATCGATATTCTCTTAGAACAACTTGTGTATATCTTGTTTAATTAGGCCTATGGCCAATTCATAAGGATTCTCTTCTATCTCACTCATATAATTGAGCACCTTTTTGCTTAATTCTCTACCCGATGCTTCTGCAGGTAAATTTTTCACCGCATTGTTCACCATCGCAATCGTATCATCTTTCAATTTACGAACCGCATTCCAAGTAGCAGCCTCAATATAAAGCTGTTGTGTAATGTTGTGCTGAAACTCAGTCTTGATTTCATTGATGGCCATTACTTGTAAAGCACCAACTTCTATCCCTTGCTGATGTAATCTCAAAAGTAGATTGGATGGATTAATGCGATCCACAAAAATAATCATCCGCTCATGCGCCTGTAATCGTAAATTCAGTAAACTACTTTTATCATCAGTAGGCTGGGCATTGTCCTTTCTCGAATCTAAATACCTCGCGATATCATTCCTTATCATATAATAAGCTACCACAACAATCACTATCCCTCCTGCCGCTAAGCTTGCTGAGTTTAAAAGAAATTTGCCTAAATCCATTTTCAGTTTTGTTTATGCATCGTAATATTAGCCATTACGACAGGCAAAAATGTACATAAATATTTATATTTGTTTGTCATAATTTTAAATAAGATGAGTAATACTGTTGAAACTAGCTTTGCACCTGTAACCTTTACCGAAGGCGCTGTTAAAGAACTGATAAAACTAAAAGACCAACAAGAAATTGCTGATAATTTTGGGCTTCGCGTTGGCGTTGAGGGCGGAGGCTGCTCAGGGATGAATTATGTGTTGGGCTTTGACCAAAAGAAAGAAGGCGACCAAGAGTTCATCATCGAAGGCATTAAAGTGTTTATGCACAAAGCCCACCAAATGTATCTTTTAGGGATGCAAATAGATTGGCAAGATGGTTTAAATGCTAGAGGCTTTACCTTTAACAACCCAAATGCGGCTAGCACTTGCGGTTGTGGAACAAGCTTCTCTGTATAAACATAAAAATATTGTAACATTTTAAAAGGTCTCGTTGTCTTAACAGCGGGACTTTTTATTTTTACTACTAAAGGCTTTAATGAATATAAACCAAAGGTTGTAATATTGTAACCGGAGTCTTCATATTAATCAGGATCTAATCATACTCTAATATACCAAAATGAATTATAGAGAAAACGTACGACTAGCGATGCAATCTATTAAAAGTAACCGTTTGCGTACTTTTCTTACCGCCCTTATCATTGCCATAGGTATATCGGCATTAGTGGGCATATTAACAACCATTGATGCTATAGAGAAAAAAATGACCGATGCTTTTTCTAGCATGGGTGCCAATGCATTTACCATTAGAAACCGAGGCACCAACATTCGTATTGGTGGCCCAGGACAAAGGCCTAAGGCCTACAAACCTATCAGGTACGAAGATGCCTTAAAATTTAAGGAAAGATTAAATGCTCCTGCAAGTGTATCTATTAGCGTATTTGCCAGTAACGGAGCCACAGTAAAATACGGACAAGAAAAAACCAATCCTAACATCAACATCAGAGGTATAGATGAAAATGGTTTAGCCGCACAAGGCTTGGAACTTGGACAAGGCAGAAGTTTTAACAGTGCCGAATCACTAAGCGGGCCTAATATTTGTGTCATTGGTTCGGAAATCGCCAAAACCCTTTTTAAAGATAGCGATCCATTAGATAAGGTGATCAATGCGGGCAACAACCGTTTAAGGGTAATTGGTGTATTGGCCAGTAAAGGTTCAGGCATGGGCGCTAATGTAGACAGAGCGGTATACGTTCCGTTATTTAAAGCAAAAGTGATTAATGCTAATGCCAATCCCTCTTATACCATTACGGTATCAGTTCCAAATGCTGACTTAGTGGACAATGTTATTGGTGAATCTACTGCTACTTTTAGGAGCATCAGAAAGACAAAGATTGGCGAGGCCAATAACTTTGAAATTACCAAAAGTGACGCTGTTGCCCAAACGTTAATAGAGAACTTACAAGTAGTGGTCTATGGCGGTGTAAGCATTGGCATCATCACCTTGCTAGGTGCATCTATCGCACTGATGAATATCATGTTGGTATCCGTTACAGAACGTACCCGAGAAATAGGAATCAGAAAAGCCATTGGCGCTAATCCAGCCGTCATTAGGAGACAGTTCCTTATTGAAGCTGTAGTAATTTGTTTATTAGGAGGTGTACTAGGCATATTATTGGGCATTGCCATAGGCAATATTATTTCCCTAGTAATGGGCGGTGGCTTTATCATTCCTTGGCTTTTTATAGGCCTTGGTTTAGCCTTATGTGTGGCCGTTGGTATTATCTCTGGATATTACCCAGCTAAAAAAGCATCAAAACTTGATCCAGTAGAGGCTTTACGTTACGAGTAATCTTTTTAGAAAAGCAAATATAGAAACGCTTCGGCAACGAACCTCCTTCTTTCCGCTGCAATCTTTTGCCATTACCATTTCATGGTAAGCAAAAGTATTTCCGCTTCAATAAGGTTTATTTTTTAAAGGAAGTGTTCTTGGCAAAACTACAACAACAGGTTGTTCAACTGACCCTGTTTCAGCATCTCTTCCACTCTCGACAGACGTAGACTTTCTTCTAAGGCTTTTGCATGCCTTAAATAGTGCATATCGCTACCCAAAAATGAAATACAACGCTGATCAACCAAATTATCGGCTGCTTTTTTTACACTCTTGCCGTAATAGCCCGTTAGCGAAATGGTATTCAATTGCAAAAAGCAACCGCTATCTTTGATCTGCTGATAGTTTTCGATACTGCCGTGATAATAGGGATAGCGTTCGGGGTGTGCCAAAACAGGGTAAAAACCTGCGTCTTGAATTTTAAAAAGCACATCGATTAGGTTTGGGGGCTGATTAATGTACGACAGTTCAAATAGCAAATAATTATTGCCAAAGCCTAAAACTTCCTTACGTGCTAATTTATTGAAAAAGGTTTCATCCAAATAGTATTCCGCCGCAGCTTCTACTTCCAAATTAATCTGGTTTTGCAGCAATCCTTCTTTCAAAATATCCAAGCCCTTACGAATACTATCAGGAGTATTCCTATAGAAATCGGCCATGACGTGTGGCGTGGCTATTACCTTTTTGAAACCCATCGCCACATATTTTCTAGCCATTGCCAAGGAAGCTTCCAAATTAGGGGCACCATCATCAATTCCAGGAATAATATGAGAATGCATGTCGGTCCCTATCGCAGAAAAATCGATTTCGGGTAATTTACTTCGCTTTTTAAACAGACCAAACACTTTGTGAAGTTAAAAGTAAAAAGGGAAAAGTTAAAAATAAGTGGCTAAAGTCATTAGTCGATGTTTTTGGGCAAACCTAAATCAAGTGCGGTTTTCGAAATATAACTACCATACACCTTGGCAAGCAATGCGTTTAACTCTTCTTTTAAATCAAATTGCAAGTCCTCATGTAATTTTTCGAACTTACGCAGCAACATCAATATGGCTTTCACCACATAATTTGCCAGCAATTGTTCGTGGTTTTTAGATAAAGAGTAAACCTTATATCTAAAGGTAATTGGGGCCAAATTAAACATCAAAAGCTTCAATTCCATTTCTTCGAAATCGGCTTTGGTAACCTTGTAAAAATGATTGATTTGCTTAGCGAGTTTACGAAGCAATAGCAGCGTGTCTTTTGCACTTGTTTTTGGAGTGGTGTTTAGCTCCTCCAGCACTTCAACAACTTCATTTTTAATAAAAGCAACCCTATCTTTAAGGTTGCTTTCATCTTCTAATAGTAAAAAGTGTAAATGCTCAGTAAGCACCTTATCCTTTGCCACCAAGCGTAAAAGCAATTTGTCTTTCTCTTTTACGGGCAAGGCCAAGATTTCTTTCTTCAGATCTTTGTGCTCACTAAGTTTCATTGCTATCTAAAACGGATTATCGCGAAGGTATTTCTCCCATTCCCAAGCAGAACGCATCATTTCGTTCAAATCTAGTTCTGTTTGCCAACCTAACATTGCTTTAGATTTGCTTACATCTCCATAAATCTGTTCTACATCACCTTCTCTCCTAGGTGCAATTTTGTAATTTAATTTTTCGCCAGTAGATTGTTCAAACGCATTGATGATTTCCAACACTGACGAACCTTTTCCTGTTCCTAGGTTAAATACATCATAACCATCAACCTTTCCATCTGCCAACAACTTTACCGCAGCAACGTGTGCCTTTGCTAAATCTACCACATGGATATAATCGCGGATGGCAGAACCATCTGGTGTATTGTAGTCATCACCAAAAACCTGGATAGGACCTCTTTTTCCAATTGCTGATTGTGTAATGAAAGGCACCAAGTTTTGAGGAACACCATTTGGCAGCTCGCCAATTAAAGCAGTGGCGTGTGCACCCACTGGATTAAAATAACGCAACGAAATCACGTTAAGACCCTGTGTTGCTTTAACCGTTTCCCTTAAAATTTCTTCTGCAACTTGTTTAGTGTTACCATAAGGTGATTCTGCCTTTTTCACTTCACTATCTTCCGTTACAGGCAGCCTATCTGGCTGGCCGTACACGGTACATGAAGATGAAAAAACAAAGTTGGCGGTAGGATATGCGGTGAGTAGGTTGATTAAACTATAAAAGTTATTTTTGTAGTATTTCAAAGGCTCTTGTACCGATTCACCAACTGCTTTATATGCCGCAAAGTGGATAATGCCTGCTACATCTGGATGCTGTTCCGCAAAACTGTTCACCGCAGCAGTGTCTTGTAAATCCAGTTCAATAAACTCGTGATACTTACCAGTAATCTGATGTAATTGATCAAGTATTTTGATACTCGAATTGGCTAAATTATCAACAATCACCACTTCGTAGCCTGCGTTATGCAATTCTACTACCGTATGTGAACCGATGTAACCTATGCCTCCAGTAACCAATATTTTCGCCATGTGCTTGCTTATTTATTGTAAGTAGTAAAGTCTTTATGTTCTATTTTAGCCAAAGCTTCTGCTGATAGCGATTTGAAATATTCATAAGTAATCTTCAAACCTTCTGCCCTATTTACTTTTGGCTCCCAGCTCAGCAATTGTTTTGCCTTGGTAATGTCTGGCCTACGTTGCTTAGGATCATCTTGCGGCAATGGTTTATAAACAATCTTTTGATCAGTCCCAGTCAATTTAATGATCTCTTCACAAAATTGTTTGATGGTAATCTCATCAGGGTTACCAATGTTTACCGGACTAGCATAATCAGATTGCAACAAACGATAGATTCCTTCTATTAAATCATCTACATAGCAGAAAGAGCGTGTCTGACTTCCATCACCAAAAACGGTTAAATCTTCACCTCTTAACGCTTGGCCAATGAACGCAGGTAAAACGCGTCCATCATTCAATCGCATACGTGGCCCATAGGTATTGAAAATACGAACAATGCGGGTTTCTACACCGTGAAAAGTATGGTAAGCCATGGTAATGGCCTCTTGGAAACGTTTTGCTTCATCGTAAACGCCACGAGGTCCTACTGGATTTACATTACCCCAATATTCTTCGGGTTGTGGGTTTACGTTAGGATCACCATATACTTCAGAAGTTGAAGCAATCAGCATTCTTGCCCCTTTTGCCTTGGCCAAACCCAATAGATTATGCGTACCCAAAGAACCAACTTTTAAAGTCTGGATAGGAATTTTCAAATAATCGATAGGGCTTGCAGGTGATGCAAAATGCAGGATATAATCTAATTTACCTGGAACGTGAACAAACTTGGAAACATCGTGGTTGTAAAACTCGAAATTCTCCAACTTGAACAAGTGTTCAATATTTTGTAAATCACCAGTAATAAGATTATCCATCCCAATCACATGGCAATTTTCTTTGATAAACCTATCACACAGGTGCGAACCTAAAAATCCGGCAGCGCCAGTAATCAAAACTCTTTTACGTTCCATTTAGCTAATAATTTTACGACCAATACTATTGTAATAATAACCTAGATCTATCATTTTTTGCAAATCGAATAGGTTACGCCCGTCGAAAACCACCTTGCTTTTTAGGATTTCATCCATTTTTTCAAAATCTGGATTACGGAATACCGACCACTCCGTAGCGATCAACAAAGCATCTGCTCCTTCTAAAGCTTCATATTGATCTTTAGCATAGTTGATTTTGTCACCTACTAATGCTTTAACGTTCTCTATAGCTTCTGGATCAAACACTGTAACTTCTGCTCCCGCGGCCAATAAATCGCCGATGATATACAAAGCTGGTGCTTCACGAATATCATCCGTTTCTGGTTTAAAGGCTAAACCCCAAAGTGCAAATTTTTTACCTTTTACATCGCCTTTAAAATATTTTAAAACCTTTTCAGTTAAAACAGCTTTTTGCTTTTCGTTAACATCCATTACGGCTTTCAGAATCTTAAAATCGTATTGATGTTCAACAGCTGCTTTTTCTAAAGCTTGCACGTCTTTAGGGAAACAGCTTCCTCCGTAACCAATTCCTGGGAATAAAAATCTTTTGCCAATTCTATCGTCAGAACCAATGCCTTTACGAACCATATCCACATCAGCCCCTACAATTTCGCACAAATTGGCAATCTCGTTCATGAAAGTGATTTTAGTGGCCAAAAATGAGTTTGCCGCATATTTTGTTAATTCCGAAGAACGCTCATCCATATAATAGATCGGGTTTCCTTGACGTACATATGGCGCATATAGCTCACCCATTAATTTTTTCGCTTTTTCACTGGTTGTTCCAATCACTACACGATCAGGTTTCATGAAATCATCAACTGCTACCCCTTCACGTAGAAACTCTGGGTTAGACACTACATCTACTTCTACATTAGTATTGGCTGCAAAAACTGCCGCCACTTTATCTGCAGTACCTACTGGCACGGTAGATTTGTTTACGATTACTTTATATTCGGTAATTAACTTAGCGATGTCTTTGGCTGCCCCCAAAATATAGGAAAGATCAGCAGCACCATCACCCCCCGGAGGAGTAGGCAATGCCATGAAAATTATCTGCGCATCCTTGATACCTTCCGCTAAATTAGTGGTAAATGACAATCTGTTTTGCGCTATGTTACGATGGAAAAGCACATCTAAACCAGGTTCGTAAATAGGCAACTGTCCTGCTTTCATCTTATTCACTTTCTCTTCCACAATATCCACACAAATGACATTATTACCTGTTTCGGCCAAACACGTACCTGTTACTAAGCCTACGTAACCCGTACCAATTACAGCTATCTTCATATATTTTGGAGTGTTTTTAACATTAATATCTATCTTCGAGCGAAGATAACAAATTATGCAGCAATATGTATTGGCTTTACAACATTAGTATGTTAATTTACGGCCTTTTGGTAAGATTAGCATCGCTTTTTAATGCCAAAGCCAAACTTTTTATAGCGGGTAGAAAAAGGATTTTCAAACATATTTCAGCTAAATTTGATGGAAATGACCGCCCTATTTGGTTTCATTTTGCCTCTTTAGGTGAATTTGAACAAGGCCGACCAGTATTGGAAAAAATCAAAGCATCAAAACCCAATGAAAAAATAATAGTGACTTTCTTTTCCCCTTCTGGGTATGAAATCAGAAAGAACTATACTTTAGCTGATGGCATATTTTATCTTCCTTTGGACACGATCTCTAATGCCAACAAGTTTGTGAATTTGGTAAATCCCAAAATGGCCATCTTCACGAAATATGAGTTTTGGCCAAACTACTTTAGGGCTTTAGCTAACCAACACATCCCTCTTTATATCATATCGGGTATTTTTCGCTCAAACCAGATCTTTTTTAAAGGATATGGAGGCTTTTACAGAAACGTATTGAAATGTGTGAAACACTTTTTTGTACAAAACGAAGAAAGTGCGGTTTTACTGAAAAGCATTGGCATTAACAACGTTGATATTAGTGGCGACACTAGGTTCGACCGAGTTTATGAAAATGCGCAAACTCCAAAAAAACTTCCACTGATTGAGAAATTCTGTGGCGAAGCGCCTGTTTTAATCGCAGGAAGCACTTGGCCAAATGACGAGAAATTATTAGTTGATTTAGTCGCAAAAAATCCAGATTGGAAATTGGTGATTGCACCACATGAAATTCATGAAGGGCATATCAAAGCTATTACCGACTTATTTCCAAATGGATTGAGATTTTCTAAGTTAGATGTAAATGCCACCACTAAAATCGAATCGCAAATTTTAATCATTGATAATATCGGCATGCTTTCTTCTTTATACCAATATGGCAAAATAGCCTATATAGGAGGAGGATTTGGTGTGGGCATACACAACACCTTAGAAGCGGCAGCATTTGGACTCCCGGTGATATTTGGGCCCAACTATCATAAATTTCAAGAAGCAAAAGACTTGATAGAAATTGGTGCTGCAAAAAGCATTAGCAATGCCGAAGAGCTTGCCACGGCTTTTGAATATTACGTAGCACATGAAAGCGGAGCGCTAGCAAAAAACTATGTAGCCAACAAAAAAGGTGCGACTGAAATGATTATAAAGAAAATTTTTGAGGATTAAATCTGATCGATACGTACCCAATCCATCTCCGCAGCAATAGCACCTTGTACTCCTAGTTCTGCATCTTCAAATACGATACATTTTTTAGGATCTACGCCAAGTGCTTCGGCTGCTGCCAAAAACGGATCTGGTGCTGGTTTCCCTTTGGGTGTTTCACCTGCACAAACCATTACATCAATCAAATCAATTAATCCGAGCACTGTTAAGGTTTTGGTCACTGTTTTTCTACTCCCGCCAGATACCACAGCTATTTTAACTTTTCCAACATGATTTTTCAGATGCTCAGCCACATAAGCAATAGGCTGGGTTTGTTCAATATATTTATCGATAAAGATTTGTGATTTTTCGCTCGCAAAAGTATCAGGCAACGGCACACCGTATCTTTTTGTAATTTCTCCGGCAAAAATAGCCGTGGGCATACCCGCAAATTCATCTACCATGTTCAAGTCTAATCCCACTCCATAATTTGCCGCTACTTCCTTGTAGGCTAACTTATGCGCCATCATATTATCGGCCAAGGTACCATCACAATCGTACAAAAAGGCTTGATATTCACCTTCAGTCCTTTTGGTTAAAAGTTCAAGTTTTTCTAAGTGTTTGCTATCCATTATATCGACATTTCGGCTAAGACTTCTATAAATCTTTCATCTGTATTCAAGCTTTCTACCAATTGCACGTGCTCTCCGCCAAGCTCTTTAAATTCTTCATTATACTCAACGGTAATCTCGTAAATGGTTTCTAAACAGTCAGCGACAAATGCCGGACTAAATACCAAAAGACGTTTTTTACCTTCAGCAGCCAATTTCTTCAATACATCTGTAGTGTAAGGCTGTATCCAAGGCTCCTTTCCTAAACGCGATTGGTAGCAAACTGAATAATTTTCACGGGAAAGTTCTAATTTCTCAGCCAGCAGCTTTGCAGTATTGTGGCATTGTGCCGAATAACAGAACTTGTTTGCGTTGTTATAATTTTCACAGCAGTTGTTGACTTTCAAACAGTACTTTCCAGTATGATCTGATTTAGTCATTTGTCTTTGTGGCAAACCGTGGAAACTGAACAATACGTGGTCGTAGTTTTCAACACCATGTTTTCTGGCATTATCTGCAAATATTTCCAGCATCAAATCATTGTCGTGAAACGAATTCACAAAAGATACTGGAGGTATTGTTGGCCATTTACTCAACAACTCCATCACCAATTGCAAAACTGATCCTGTACTGGCTGAAGCGTATTGAGGGAACAAAGGAATTACTTTGATACTACTTACCAATCCCTTTTTTAAATTTTCCAAAGCACCTTCTATAGACGGGCTTTGATAGCGCATTGCTAATTCTACCTGATATTCGCTACCCAGCTTATCTTGCAGCATTTTGGCTTGCTGTTCACTGTAGTAGAGTAAAGGCGAACCTTTTTCGTCCCATATCTTTTTATAAAGCTTTGAAGTTTTGGGGCTACGGAAAGGAACAATGATACCTTTAACCAATAATGTTCTATTAAGTTTCGGGATGTCAATTACCCTTTCATCCATTAAAAATTGATCAAGATATTTTCTTACATCTTTTACTTCAGGACTATCTGGTGTACCCAGATTAACTAATAGTATACCTTTTTTGGCCATTAATTTCTTATTTGCCGCAAATATAGCTTGATTTAAGATTTTATCCTGTATGTACGGGAAAGATTTTAGATTTTAAGACATAGCGAAGACACAAAAAAGTTTTCAGTTGGCAGTTAACAGTTAGCTACTCGCACCAACCTTCAAACTTTGCAAACATTTCAACTTTACAACAGAAATATCTAGTAAGACTCAATCTGTGCTTTCACATTTTCCATGAGCCACATAGGTGTTGATGTTGCGCCACAGATTCCTATACGGTCGTTAGGTTGGAACCAGTCTTTATTCAATTCTTCTACATTTGAAATGAAATACGACTCGTCGTTATATTTTTTGCATACATCGTACAGCACTTTTCCGTTCGAAGATTTTTTACCAGAAACGAATATGATTTTATCAAAATCCTTCACAAACTCTTCCAGCTCCTCATAACGGTTGGAAACCTGCCTACAAATGGTATCATTTGCCTTTACATCATAGCCTCTTTTGATCAGTTCGTCTTTAATTTGATAAAATTTATCTACGCTTTTAGTAGTTTGGCTATACAAAGTGAATTTATTTGGAAGCTCAACATTGTCTAATTCGGCAATATCCATAAAAACCAAGGCTTTGCCATCCGTTTGACCTTGTAAGCCAATCACCTCAGCATGACCATGCTTCCCAAAGATGAGGATCTGCTCCTCATCGTCGTGAGAGTTTTTAATACGATTTTGCAACTTGAGCACTACCGGGCAGGAAGCGTCAATTAGGGTAAGGTTATTTGCCAAGGCAAGTTCATAGGTTGAAGGTGCTTCGCCATGTGCCCTAATTAACACTTTTTCATTATGAAGTTCTTTGAGTTTTTCGTGATCGATGATCCTAAGGCCCTTTACTCTCAAGCGTTCTACTTCTTCATCGTTATGAACAATATCACCAAGACAATACAAATAATCTTCCCTGTCCAGAATGTCTTCGGCCATATCAATGGCGTAAACCACTCCAAAACAGAAACCTGATGATCTATCTATTGTAACTTTTAAATTATAGCTCATAATGAATACACAAAGGTACGCAGAAGAAATTTAAAAATGATTGCTTAGCTTAGATAAACCCTGTCTTCTTCTCCCTCTACATCCATAATTACATCCACGTGTTCTTTTAAAATTGTGGCAAGTTCTAAGCCGACAAAATCAGTTGCAATAGGGAATATCTTATGGCTTCGATCTACCAAAACCACCGTTCTAATTTTTTTATGGGGAGTATTTAAGAAAACGCCCAAACCATAGGCAAGTGTTTTGCCACTGTTCAATACGTCATCTACTAAAATAATGACTTTATTTTTCCAGTTGCTTTCTGGTAAATCGGTTTTTGCTACCAACTTACTGCTTTGCTTTTCTAAATCAATACGCAATAAAGTAGTTTTAAATTCAGAAATTTCGTTTAATGTTTTCTGCAATCTAACTGCCAATTTATAGCCTCTATCCCAAATTCCAGCCAGTATAATCTCTTTTTCGTCTAGGTTATCTTCTAGGATTTGGTAAGCAATTCTATTGATCTTTTGCTGGATCTGCTTCTTGTCTAAAATAAGGACTTGATTTTGGGGCATGTTATGGTGCTTTAGCATTTACAAAAGAACGATTTTAAGCCTCAATATCAAATATTGATTTTTATCTTTTATGTATTAACCTTCGTGAGCAGCTCTTCAAACCTACCCTATCCATATTGACGGTGTAGATACTATTTCTATTCTCTCTTTTTTGATCGAAGATTTGGCCAGTCCGCTACTGGTTGACGACAACACCAACCAATAGCTATAGACTAAAAACTCCAGTTGAGCCTTTTTAAATTATCGATTATCCCATATTTCATCAAATTCATATTTACTGATAAAATCCGATTCAACTAAATCAAGTTCATCCAGGGACTGATCGTATAGCATCGAACCTTCCTGCAAATGGCTTTCTGTCGAAAGAAAAGTCACTCCCTCAGAAGTTTTCTCAACCTGTCTAATTGCTTCTCCCTTCCGAAAATGTATGTAAAATAAAACATCTTCTTCTTCCCAATATTTCTTTACAAAAACCTCTTTCATATATTATTCTGTTTCTGGTTAGTGATATACACACCGACCAGCACTAACAATTATTTATACCTTCATACCAATGAGCATTTTGTTAAAATCTACTCCATCTAACTTTTTGCGCCCAATTTTTGGGATAACTCCCTCTCAAGAACATTCTTCTTAGCTGCAAAGTCCTCTGCAAAGCCTAATTCAAATTTTTGATTTTCCATATGAATTAAAAAATCTGGATCTATTTTTAGAGACGGATACATCCCCAAATAGTAAGGGAAGTATGACGGCCATATCCAAATACCATCAGTAAAATAAGAATCAGTAGCAATTAACTTCTTGGTTTTTCCATCAATAAAATACCCCATCCAAGCTAATAACAATGTCCCGCTATCCAAATACCTTATCACCTTTTCAATATTAGCATACGACTCACTTCCACTAGAGATAAGTTCATTTAAACCCACCGCTTCTTTAATATAGTTATGCTCTTTTATGAATCCTACTAGTTTCATTTTATATCTTCTTTAATTCTTTCATAAAAGAATAGCTATCTTGCTCCAAATTCATTCCTGACCCAATTTTAATAATCAATTCATAAAAATTATTATCTATTTCGATACCGTATTCGTACATCTGTGCTGTTATCGTTTCGAAGCATAAACCGAACTCATGGTGTGATAAGAAATCTATAGCGTTATTTAAATCATGGTCATTTAATCCGAGAAGTTTTGCTTCATCAATTAGCTTTAACAAAGAGTTTATTAAGATTTTCATATTTTAAATTCAACTCATAATTGGCATTGTGACCAGCCTTACAAACCATTCAACCGTAGGCAATAATGGCTAAGCAATTTTAACCCTTCATACAAATATTGATTTTTTTTTGTTATTAGCGCAACGTTTCGCATTTCGCTTACGTCTTATATACAAAACCACTTGAACAATGAAAAATTCACTAGCACTTAAAAAAAATCTAACATTTGTCCTTTTCTTCATCTGCAGCCTTACCTGCGTTAATGTATTTGCTCAAAACAGCCGACAAGTTTCTGTGAGCGATTTTAACGGCATAGGAGTGAGCAGCGGTATTAACTTACATTTGAAACAAGGTAATACTGAAAGTCTTGTGATTAAAGGGGAAGAAGACCTGATCAAAGATGTTGTTGTAGAAAAGAACGACCGCAGCATTTCCATTAAATACAAAGAAGGCATTAACTGGTCGCGTTTATTTAAAGGAAGAGTTATTGACGTATACGTCACCTTTAAAAACCTAAACAATTTAGCTGCCAGTGGTGGTGCCGATGTATATATCGATGGGCAACTGAAAACAGATCGCTTTTCACTAGCTGCTAGCGGAGGTGCTGATATTAAACTTAATCTTACCTGCAAGGATATTAAAATTGCGATAAGTGGCGGCGCTGATATCGAGCTTAAAGGTTCAGCTGAAAACATGACCGTTAGCGCCAGTGGTGGTGCCGATTTAGATGCATTCGATTTTAAAGTAGACTATGCCCAAGTAAATAGCAGTGGCGGTGCCGATGTAGATATTTATGTAAACAAAGGACTTACGGCTGCGGCAACTGGCGGCAGCGACATTACCTACAAAGGAAATGCTGCTTTGAAGAAAACTTCTAATTCGAAAAGTGGCGACATTACCCACGCCAATTAGTTTTAAAAATAAAAAAGGTAGGCAATATCTTGCCTACCTCATCAAGAGCAAACTGCTTAGTTTGTTAATAGTTGAGTCAATGTCGCGGATACGACATTGGCTTATTTTTTTGCGTAAGGATAATAAATAAAATTGGCTCCTTCTGGCACCACTACAAATACACACATAAAATCTTCTGGCTTTTTGTAGTTTTTCAGGAAATGCTCTTTTTTGTCAGGCAAAATAATTCCTTTTTCAATAAACTCTTCAAGGGTAGAGGCCTGAATAGTCCAATTGGTATTTAGCTCTTCCCTATTTAAAATCATTTCTCCAATCTTCACTTCATGCTGATGGGCGATAAAAATTGGTGCTTGGGAAATACCTTCTACCATAATCTCTACCGACACTTCCTTAATCGACTCTGCGTAAAACTCCAAGTCTTTCTCTAAACTTACCAACGGACTTTGTTTTTTTTCCTGCTTAGGTTCGTTACCGTTGGAATTTAAGTTCCCTAACAACTCTTCTGATTCCATATGCTAAAACTTAATTTCTTTTTTCTGTATCACAAATTGATCATCTGCCAGGGTATCAACCAGCAGATAATATTTGTCATTTTGTTTTTCTATTCTCTTTGATAAAGGATATTCATCTGCACAGAAGTACATACTTCCTTTTCTTATCAACTTCCAAGCACCTTCTTTTAAACTAAAAAGATTGATGCTTGCCCAACAGCTGCTAAACCATTCTGGCCTAAGCAACAATTCTGGCTTGTCATCTCCATCAATATCACCTACCATATACAAATCAGCACCAATGGCTTCACTAAATTTTAACGTTGGCCATTTTTTATTACTGAACATGATATTGATTTCGTATCGTTGTTTTTTACCCCCAGTATCGGCGGTATCCAACCTATCTTTTACAATAATGGCGGTATCTTTCTCTCCCAATATGATAGTATCCAGCTGTTGTTTTTCGGCATCCATGATGAAAGTTTTACTTGTTACCTCTACCTTTTTAGTTTCCTTACTTTGGCAGGCCAACAACATCATCATCGATAACAAAAAACAACAATTTTTCATCTTATTTAAGCTGAAGTAAAACCACGTTCTCTACGTGCTGCGTATGAGGAAACATATCTACAGGTTTAATTCTAACCACGTCATATTTTTCGGTGAGCAGCGCCAAATCCCTGGCTTGGGTAGCTGCGTTACAGCTCACGTAAACTATTTTCTCGGCTTCCATCTCAAGTAAACGCGCTACTACATCGGCATGCATTCCTGCTCTAGGCGGGTCTGTAATCACCACATCAGGTTTGCCATGCTCAGCAATAAATTCCCTAGTAAGGATATCTTTCATATCACCTGCGTAAAAAATCGTATTGTTGATGCCGTTTAATTCGGAGTTGAATTTCGCATCTTCAATGGCCGAAGGCACATACTCTACACCCACTACTTGCTTTGCACTGTGCGCCACAAAATTTGCAATGGTTCCTGCGCCGGTATACAAATCGTAAACCAATTCATCACCTTTTAAACCTGCAAATTCTTTGGTGATACGGTATAGTTCATAAGCTTGTTCAGAGTTAGTTTGGTAGAATGACTTAATGCCAATCTTATATTTTACACTCTTGCCATTTCCCAAAGCCATTTCTTCAAAAATATGGTCACGACCTGCATAGGTCACCACCTCTTGATCGAAAATGGTATCGTTCTTTTTATGGTTAACGATATATTGCAACGAGGTAATTTCTGGAAAAGTAGTTTTAAGGTACGCCATCAAGCCCTCAATTTGTTCAGGCGTAGCATAAGCAAAAACCACGCCCACCATTACTTCTCCTGTACTCGATGTACGAATAATCAGATTACGCATAGCTCCTTCGTGATTACGCAAATCGTAAAAGCTTAAATGGTGCTGTAATGCATAATCTCTCACTTTTAAGCGAATATCATTACTAGGATTGGCCTGTAAGTAACAGTGCTCCACCCCTAAAATCTTATCAAATCTGCCAGGAACGTGAAAGCCTAGCGCATTCATCTCTCTACCTTCAGGTTCCTCAGCCATGTCCTTACTATCTAACCAACGTTTGTTAGAAAAGGTAAATTCTAGTTTATTGCGATAGTATTGGTTTTCGGCCGAACCTAAAATTGGTTCAATACCGCTCACATCTATTTTGCCTAAACGCTGCAAAGCAGATTCAACACTTTTTTGTTTATAGGTCAATTGCGCTTGATATTGCATGTGCTGCCACTTACAACCACCACAAGTACCAAAGTGGCTACAAAATGATTCTTGGCGCAAAGCGGATGGGCTGTGCAAAGTTTCAATTACAGCCTCGGCAAAATTTTTCTTTTTCTTTACCAAACGTACGTCCACTACATCACCAGGAACGGCCTTATCCACGAAAATCACTAATTCTTCGGCTTTGCCCACTCCTTTGCCCTCTTCGGCGATATCAATAATACTTAAACCCGAAATTCTGATGGGCTCAGTATTCTTTCTTTTTCTGCTCATTGCTGCAAATATACGGAAAGTCTTTAGTGAGTTAAATCAAAAGAATAGCTACGGATAAATTAGGCAAAGGGATAGCTTGCAGGCAGAGCTGCCCGCATAGGTAAAATCGAAATCAATGATGTAGTTTAACCTTCAAAAATGCTCAGAATTACACCCAAAATACCGTCTGCAAGATTAAAATTCACATCAAATTGTTCGTCTACCATCACTGAAATCTCTAACACTTCTTGACTCATAAAATCCATTTCTATATTTACAAATATAAAACAAATGAACCAAAAACCAAATCGGTATAATGTTAATTTTATATTAAATTTCTGCTATAGAAAAAGAAAAATGATGTAATAGATTATTAAAATCCTATAACATTTAAGCACTTGGCCCGCACTAATTTTGTATTAGAAATTTTTGAAAGATGAAAATGACAGATGCCATATATATTCCACTAGAAAATGTGGAAAGCGAACATTGCGCTTTGATTGTTGACAAAGGACTTGAAAACGTTAAAGAAATTAATACGCATCAGGTAGAACTCAACAACCAAAGGGCAATTATTACTGCAAAAAAATATCCGGAAGAAGCTGTTCAGGGAGCGGTGAAACAGATTAGGGATTTGGGTTACGATGTTACTACCGTAAAGCAGACTTTTCCCGTTACCGACATGTCTTGTGCTTCTTGTGCCGCCAACACAGAAGCCATTTTAAACGGCCAGGTTGGCGTAGTGAAGGCTGAGGTAAACTATGCCAACACTTCTGCAAAAGTGGAATACATCCCTAGCTTAGTAACAGCACAAGCATTAAAACAAGCACTACAAGAAGGCGGTTACGACCTGCTCATAGAAGAAGGGAACGAAGCCAAAGAATCACTGAACGAGATTAAGGCCAATCAATTTCAAAAACTAAGGAAAAAAGCCATTAGTGCATTAATTCTCGCTGTCCCTCTTTTTGTTATTGGGATGTTTTTTATGGACATGCCTTATGCCAACTACATCATGTGGGTGTTATCAACCCCTATGTTGCTGATTTTTGGCAAACAGTTTTTTATAGGTGCTTGGAAACAAGCCAAACATCGCTCTGCAAATATGGATACTTTGGTAGCCATTAGTACCGGAACAGCATACATATATAGTGTTTTGATTACACTATTCCCTGATTTAATGCACAGCTTTGGTATCCACTCTCATGTTTATTTTGAAGCTGCGGGAATTGTAATTGCTTTTATCTTATTAGGCAAGCTATTGGAGGAAAAAGCAAAGGGCAACACCTCTTCGGCCATTAAAAAACTGATGGGCTTACAACCAAAACATGTAACCATTATACACGAGGGCGGGCATCAAATGCAAATTGCCATTGGCAGTGTGAAAGTTGGCAATGTATTGCTGGTTAAACCTGGAGAACGTGTAGCGGTAGACGGCACTGTGGTTAACGGCAGCTCGTATGTAGACGAGAGCATGATTAGCGGTGAACCTATTCCCGTTGCCAAAACTGCGGGGAACACTGTGTTTGCAGGGACAATTAACCAAAAAGGAAGTTTTCAGTTTAAGGCTGATAAGGTTGGTAGCGATACTGTTTTAGCACACATTATTAAAATGGTGGAAGATGCGCAAGGCAGTAAAGCGCCCGTACAAAAACTGGTGGATAAAATCGCCTCGATTTTTGTCCCCGTTGTGATTGGCTTTGCCCTATTAAGCTTATTGCTTTGGGTAGTTTTTGGTGGCGAAAATGGATTGGCGCAAGGGATTGTTGCTTTTGTAACCGTATTGGTGATTGCCTGCCCATGTGCTTTGGGCCTTGCTACCCCTACCGCCATTATGGTTGGTGTAGGCAAAGGAGCTGAACAAGGGATTTTAATTAAGGATGCTGAAAGTTTAGAACTGGCCAAAAAAGTAAATGCCATTATTTTAGATAAAACAGGAACCATTACCGAAGGGAAGCCAAAAGTTACAGCCATTGAATGGTTCGGAGACTTCAAACCGCTTCATCAAGATATTCTCTATAGCATTGAGAAATCATCTGAACATCCTTTGGCCGATGCCATTACTGAACATCTATCAAATGACGCAAAATTTTTAAATGAGCTTACCATTGAAAATCTAAGTGGACAGGGTATTGAAGGCAGCTATGAGCATCACACTTATTTTATAGGAAACGAGCTACTGGTAAAAGAAAGAAATGTTACCATTTCTGAAGAAGCTCAACGTTGGACGGCAAATCAGCTGAAAAATGCACAAACAGTAGTTTTCTTTTGTAATGAAACCACTTTATTAGCCATTGTCGCCATTGCCGATCAAATTAAAGCAACCTCGCAAGAAGCGATAAGGGAATTGCAAAAAGACGGGATTAGGGTTTACATGCTCACTGGAGATAACGAACAAACTGCAAAGGCGGTAGCTACTACACTAGGCATTGACGAGTTTCATGCCAATGTACTCCCTGCAGATAAAGGAAAATTCACGAAAAAACTGCAACAGGAAGGTAAAGTGGTGGCAATGGTTGGTGACGGCATTAATGACAGCAACGCCCTTGCGCAAGCAGATGTGAGTATCGCCATGGGAAAAGGAAGTGATATTGCCATGGATGTAGCCAAAATGACCATTATCTCCTCTGATCTTTCCAAAATTCCTAATGCGATACATTTATCAAAATATACGGTAAACGCCATTAAGCAAAACCTATTTTGGGCCTTTATTTACAATGTAATTGGCATTCCAATCGCAGCAGGAGCATTATTCCCCATCAACGGCTTTTTACTTGACCCGATGTGGGCTGGTGCAGCAATGGCTTTTAGTTCGGTGAGTGTGGTAGCCAATAGTCTCCGCTTAAAATGGAAAAAAATCTAAAACTAAATTCAATGCTCTAAATATTTAAAAAACAAATTAATTGATATCAGATGAATACTTCAAAATTTAAAACGACTATTAATTGCAGTGCTTGTGTAGCTAAAGTTACACCAGTACTTGATGCACAAGAAAACATCCAGAATTGGAATGTAGACACCACAAATCCAGATAAAATTTTAACGGTTAATAGTAATGACCTTGACGAAGCAGATCTTGTGAAATCACTACAAAAGATCGGCTTCAAGGCCGAAAAAATTTAAAAGGTTCATGTCATTGCAAAGTATGAAGCAATCTCGAGTTACTAATTGTTTGCAGATTGTAGTAGGATTGCTTCGTACCTCGCAATGACGTCCTTATTATAAAGACAAAACTAATGCTTATTTATTTCCCGTCATCAAATCGGGATAATCGGTGACGATACCATCTACCCCCAAATTTTTAAGATACTCCATATCTTTAACAGTATTCACTGTCCAAGGAATAATTTTTACACCCGCAGCATGACATTTATCCACCAAGCCCTTACCCACTAATGGCAAATAAGGGCTATAAATGGTCGGTGTAAAACCTAAAGCTTTGATGTTATTTTCAAAATCCTCTTTCTCGTCTATTCCTAACGAGGTTGGTATTTCAGGATATTTTTCGTGAACATATTGCAAACTTCTGATGTCAAAAGAATGAATAGTTATTCTTTTTTCTAATTTCTTGGCTTTTACTACCACCATAATCAGTTCCACAAATTCTTCTGGGCTTGGCTGAAATTCACCGTCACCTTTTCTTATCAGTTTAGTTTCAATGTTATAATGGGGTTTAGCCATTTTCCTTTTGGTTGCAAAAAACTCAACTTTATCAATCAAATCCGACAAAAGCGGTTTTTCAACCCTGAACTTTTCTTGATGAGGAAATCGAGGATGTGGTTTAGAGCCTACGTCAAACTGCTTTACGTCCTCGTAGTCCATTTTGTAAATATTGAACTTCTTTTCGTTTTTAAGCGTAATTTCTTCTCCAGTTGGCGAGGTACTGATCACATGGTTAAAATAAGGTTCTTGCGATACTACCACTTGTTTATCCTTCGAAATCACCACTTCCATTTTTAGCGTAGTCGCACCGCTTTCCAGCGCCTTTATCATTGATGGAATTGTATTTTCGGGCATTAACCCCCTGGCACCACGATTACCTTGTATTTCAAAGGCTACCTTTTTTTGTGCTTGTGCACCAGTTAATATAAATAAGAAAAATAAAATGGGAAGTGTAATTTTCTTCATATGATATTTAGTTAACGGCTAAACCTTCGTAGAATTGCAAGTATAAAGCTTTTCGATTTAAGAAGCCTCAACGTTCAATCAAAAAATATTATTATTGCTGAGATTGCTTCGTACCTCGCAGTGACGGAAATAGCGACGTCACTGCGAGGTACGAAGCAGTCTCAAAACATCTAAAGATTTTATGTTTAAAAACCCTTGTCAACAAAAAAAGGACTTTAACTTATCGTTAAAATCCTTGGTTTATATTTGATATTTGGTTTAAAAACTATCTTTCTGCAACGGTGAAAATTTGGGCAATGATATTCCAGTTTGCATCTGCTTGGCGTTCCCAAATAAATACATAGTTAAAACTTTCACGAAGATTAGCCTTATAATCAATGGTTGCTAAACCATAAGTGTAAGCAAAATCACCACCTAAAGCTTTATCAGCCTGTGTGGTTTTTAAGTTGATTTTATCAATCACTCTGTTATTAAATGCCAAAATATCATCTTTACCGATAATCAAATCTGTTCCTGGGAACATTAAGCGTGCATCAGGATTAATGAAACCAGAAAATGCTTGAACACCGTGAGTTTTTAACATGGTATTCAGTGTCTTTTCTGTGCTATTGATAATATCTGCTGCTGCCTTTAGGTCTTTTGAAGTCGCAAATTTAGAGCTGTGGGTACCTGTTGGCTCCACAAAAGTATTTTTAGGCTCTTTGCCTTTGATTGGTTTCATGGCCTCAGCACCTAGGTCAATCACAAATTGCCAATCTCCGTCCTTGCCTCTCCAAATCGACAGGTAATGTCCATAAGTTTTTTTATCGGTACCGGCTACATAGGTTCCAGAAGTAAAACCCCAATCTCTGCTTTTTGATAAGCGGGCATAATTAGGTTCCCAAGTCAAATTTTTAGTATCTACCGCAGTGGCATAAAACTTTTTAGCGTTAATTGGATTTGGACGAAATACAATCGCATCAGCAGCAGCGAATTCTGTGAAGGCAGCATTTACGCCATCTTTGGCTGCTTTTTGCGCAAAAGCTTTTTCTGCGTTAACTAAAGATTTTACGGTACCATCCGATTTTTGTGCATATACATTGGCACCTAAGGCTAGGGCTAAAACTGACAGGTATATTTTTTTCATAACAATTTATTATTGTAGTGTACGAATTTAAATGTTGAATGAATTAGTTGGCAAAAAAGTAATTAACAATTACACATTTTTACTAGTCAAAAGGCAAAAGTGAGGTTTGAAGAAATGATTTAAGCAGACGGCTTTTCTCTGTAAATGGTTTCCAGCATGGTTTGCCCTACCGCTTTCAAGGTATTTCTATCAATATTGTTCAGGTTATCTAACTGGGTATGCCAATTGCTATAAAAACCGGCAGCATCTGAGTAGTGAATCACATCAATAGCAGGAATGCCCGCTTGGTTAATCCAAAAATGGTCGTCAACCAAACTACCAGAAGTCACATTGATGAAATAATTCCCATAGCCAATTTCACCAGCAATGCTCCATACTTTGTTCACCACATTTGGAGCATATTTTCTAGAAAGCTCATCTTGCGTAAACTGTGCATTACTACCGCCAACCATATCCAAATTAATAGCATATAACGGCTTATAACCTTTTACATGAGGATTTTTAGCCCAATATTGTGAGCCAATGCACCAAGTAGTTTCATTAGGTGTTTGATCATTGGCGCTACCGTAATCTTCAATATCCCACAAAATAAAATCAACACCTACTTCGGGTTGCTTTTCTTTAATTTGACGGGCCATCTCCAAAATTACCGCTACACCACTTGCACCATCATTAGCTGCTTCAAAAGCTTTATCCTTCATGGTTTCATCCGGATCCTGGTCTGAAAAAGGACGTGCATCCCAATGAGCCGTAATTAAAACTCTTTGTGTCTTTTCTGGATAAAAAGCAGCAATGATATTTTTTAACTGATGTGTTTTACCATCGTAAGTTTTAGCAGCTGCTTGTTGAACAGTTACCTGGCCACCAAAAGATTTTAGCTTAGCCACTAAATACTCAGCACACTTTGCATGTGCGGGTGTAGACGGAATGCGTGGACCAAAATCAACCTGAGCTTTGGTATAAGCATAGGCGCTATCGGCATTAAATTCTGGTGAGGTTAACTGAACCTGCTCCACTGTTGTTTCCGTATCCGCAGGTTTATTCTGCTGGCAAGATTGAAAACCAACCCATGTCAAAAATGATACTACTAATATTTGATTAACTTTCATTCTATTTTTTGAATTGCAATGAATACCAGTAACGGTTTAACTATATTTTACTCCAAGTAGTGCCTTCTTTACTATCTTTTAATTGTATACCTATGTTTTGCAAGCCGATACGAATAGAATCCGACGTAGCGTAGTCCTTATTTTCCTTGGCTTCTTTACGCAGGGCGATAATCATTTCCAGGACTTCATTCATGTCTGTATTGCTACTTTCCTCATCTTTCAGACCAAAAATATCAAATACAAAATCGTTCATTAACGCTTTCAGTTCTTCCAATTCAACAGCAGTGATTTTTGTACCACCATCATAAACCGTGTTGATGATACGAGCTGCTTCAAATAATTCGGCAATAGCTACTGGGCTATTGAAATCATCATTCATGGCGTTCACGCACTTTTCTCTAATTGGCGCAATAGCAACGTTTCCTTCTGCCGAAGCTGTCAATTTTGGCAATAAAGCCACAGCATTCATCAATCTTCTGAAACCTTTTTCCGAAGCATCTAAAGCATCGTTGCTAAAGTCTAACGTACTACGGTAATGAGCCTGCAGCATGAAAAATTTCACCGTCATAGGGCTATAGCCTTTACGCAATAAAGGGTGGTTACCTGTAAAAAGCTCCTGTGGCAAGAAACCATTCCCCGCCGATTTGGACATGCGTGTACCATTAACGGTTAACATGTTGGTATGCATCCAATATTTAGCTGGTTGGTGACTTGAACAAGCTTCTGACTGTGCGATTTCATTGGTATGGTGCGTAGCCGCTAAATCCATTCCACCGCCGTGAATATCAAACTCGTTACCCAAATACTTAGCACTCATGGCTGAACATTCGATATGCCATCCTGGAAAACCCATTCCCCAAGGCGACTGCCATTGCATTAATGTTTCTGGCTTTGCTTTTATCCAAAGGGCAAAATCCAAACGGCCTTTTTTATCATTTTGACCACTTAGTTCACGAGTATTTTCCAACAGCTCTTCTAACTTACGGTTAGTTAAAATCGTGTAATTATATTTTTGGCTATATTTCTCTACATCAAAATAAACCGTACCATCTATTTCATAGGCATAACCATTGGCCAAAATGGCTTTCACCATTTCAATTTGCTCAATAATATGTCCTGTAGCGGTAGGCTCAATGCTTGGCGGCAAGGTATTGAACATTCTCATCACATCGTGGAAACCCAAAGTATACTTTTGTACAATTTCCATAGGTTCCAGTTGCTCCAATTTTGCACGTTTTGCAAATTTGTCATCACCTTCGTCTCTGTCACCTTCCAAGTGACCAGCATCAGTAATATTACGTACGTAACGTACCTTATAACCACTGTGGCTTAAATAGCGAAAAATCAAATCGAACGAGATAAAAGTACGACAGTTACCCAAATGCACATCATTGTAAACGGTTGGTCCACAAACGTACATTCCTACGTGTGGTGCATTTAAAGGTTCAAAAACTTCCTTTTTACGGGTAAGTGTATTGTATAACTGTAACTCTTGTATCATGGTTGCAAATGTAAAGTTTTTAGAGGTTAATATTCATCATCGCTTTCTAAGGAAAAATTTAATCTCAAATCGCTCCTTACTGGAAAATGATCTGATAGTTTTTCTTTAGAAACATGGTGGTTGATGACATCAAAGTCTTTGGTAGTGGCGATATAGTCGATTTGAAAATTTGGAAATGCTCCATTGTAGGTTTTCCCAAAACCGCTCCCTTTTTCGATAAAAGCATTTTTTAAAGACTTCGTGATTTGGGTAACGGAATAAGATGCAGGAGTATCATTAAAATCCCCAGCAATTACGAAAGGCAGTTTACACTTCTGCATTTCAGCTTTCATTATTTTCACCTGGTCACTTCTTCTTTCAAAAGCAGCTTTAAGCATGCTCGCAATTCTTCGAGACGACTTATATTCGGTATTCATCTTCGTCGTGACTTTGTCAATGTAATCGTAATCTTCCTTTTGGAAAGAAATGGATTGGAAATGTACATTGTAAATCCTGAACAGTTGTCCTTCTACTTTAATATCGGCATAAATGCTTCCATTGCCCGGTACTTGACTAAACGGCACCTCACCTTTGTTATCAATAGGATAACGCGAAAAAATGGCTAAACCTGCGGCTTCATAATTATTATCCACCGAGGGCACGAAATAATAATACTTCAGCTTAAGCCTTTTTTTAACGCTGTCAATGAGATCAAATTCCCCCTTGCGTCGTGTAAAAAATTCCTGAAAACAAATCACATCGGGATTTTGGTCCTCTAAGAGTTTAAAAATTTGATCTCTGGTAGAAACATCATTGTTTTCCCCATATTTTTTAAATTGATGCACGTTGTAAGTCATTAGCCGCACATAATGCTCACTTTCTTTTACGGTGGTCCCTTCCTCACCAAAAAACTGATAGGTTGCATTCAAAGGTTTCCATCCAAGTGCCATAATTGCCAACGTAGCTAAGGCAAAAATGAACCTGCGACGGAATATCCAAAAAATGACAAAAATCAAGTTGGCCAGTAAAAAGAATGGATATGCCAATCCAGCAAAGGCGATCCAAATATCATTTTGTGGATCGGTTTGTCCTGCAACCATTCCTAAAGCAAGGCCCATAACGGCTAACACCGCTAAAAAGAGCATGAATTTGTCGAATATGGAAAGCTGTAGTTTAGGCATTAGTTTTTACTTGCATCAAAAAGGGTTTGTTTTTCCTTAGCGGTAAGATTTTCATAACCGCTTTTAGAAATTTTGTCCAGTATAGCATCTATTTCTGCTTGATTTACTGCACTTGTTTTCTTTTTTGGCGTTTCATTTTTCACCACTTTCAATTTTGGTTTCTTCACCAAAAAGCTACTCAAATCAGTGCCATTTTGCAAAAGTTTGATGTAGACAAATCCGAAAAATGCACCACCGAGATGCGCTAAGTTTCCACCGATGTTAGCTGAACCTGGAGAGGTGCCAATCACATCGATGATGATATATACCAATAGCAAGTACTTCAATTTAACATCTCCAAACAAGATCAACCGAATACTATAATTGGGAATAAGTGTAGTGATTGCACTAAAAATGGCCATTACCGCAGCAGAAGCTCCTAACAGAATAGCGCCGTCGGCATTCAATTGCGGACTTAAGTTATAAATTAGGGCAAAGGTTAAAGCACCTAAAATAGCACCACCCCAATATACCACCTGAAACTGTCGTGGCTTGAGGAAATCAAGAAACAAGTTTCCCATCCAATACAACCACAACATGTTAAAAAGGATATGAAAAATATTCTGATGCAAGAAGGCGTAAGTAACCAGCGTATAAAAACGGGTAGGCCATTGGGCAATATCAGCTGGAAAAGTCAAATATTGTGATATCAAGCTGTCAACCGCTCCTTTGGTAAAAAGATTGGCAATGCCCAAAACCAAAAACACAATCGTATTTACGCCAATGTAAAACATGGCGGGATTACCCGACTTAAATAAACGAGAAGATAAATCCTTGAAGCTACTGTTATTCATAGTAATCGTAAAATCTGTCTTTATCTTTCCATAGTTTAACCAAAATAAACCCGATCAGCGCACCACCCAAATGGGCAAAATGGGCTACCGAATCGCCTTGTATACGTGCAACGCCCAAGAATAATTCTATAACGATATAAATGGGGATAAAATATTTCGCTTTTATGGGAAACGGAATAAACATGAGCATTAGCTCTACGTTTGGATACAGTACTGCAAAGGCTGTCATTACACCAAAAACCGCCCCTGATGCACCAACCATTGTCCCAAAATAGATAGAAAATAAAGTTGAAGCCGTACTTTCTGTATATTGAGCAGGATTAAACCTTCCTTCAGCAAGCGACTCCAAAGGTAAATTACCATGATTGATGATTGAACCTGTAATTTGATAAAGTTCTATCCCTTGAACTACCCATTGTAATGCCAAAGCACCCAACCCTGTGATCAAGTAAAAATTGATAAACCTTTTTGGGCCCCATTTCTGTTCTAAAATTCCCCCGAACATGAAAAGTCCGAACATGTTAAAAAACAAATGCATAAAATTACCATGCATAAACATGTAGGTAATCGGTTGCCAAATGCGGAATTTTGGAGAATCAAAATAATGCGCTCCTAAAAGTTCGTCCAAGTCAACCTGGCTGCCCAACACCAATTTTGCCAAGAAAAATATCCCGTTAATGATTAACAGGTTTTTGACTACTGGTGGAATATTGATATTATTCATTGTTATTTTTCAAATTTTTGCGCCAATTCGGCCAAGGTAATGGTCTGTATTGCTGGTTTACCACTGATGCTAAAGTTAGGGCTTTTACAGGCAAAAAGTTCATCTATTAGGGTGTTCATTTCCTGCTGACTTAATGCCGTACCTGCTTTAATGGCACTGTTTCTGGCCAAGCTTCTTGCCAAAGCATCTCTTTTGGTTAATTTTAATTCTTGTTGAGAGTTTTTAAACCCTTCTATCAGGTGTTCAAATAGTTGGGTTTCGTTAATATTTGTACTGCCTAAATCTACAGGGATACCTTCAATCACCAATGTGTTTTTCCCAAATTCCCGCACATCAAAACCCAAGCTCTTGATATCATCCAACAAACTTTTTGCCAATTCAAAATCGCCAGGACTTAAAGTAACCGTTTGCGGAAACAAACTTTGCTGCGATGCTCCCTTACGATCTTCCAAGTGCAATAAAAAACGTTCGTATAAAATACGTTCGTGAGCTGCCTGTTGGTCAATAAGCATGACGCCCGATTTAATTTGCGAAACAATATAACGGTTATGAACCTGCATATAATGTTTGCTTGGCGAAGCAACCAAGGTTTCTTCTTCTTCCTCCCCTAAATCAATACTGACCTGTTCTGCTTGCTGAAAATTGGTAATTTCATATAAAGAACCCCAATTTTGGGCTTTTTCCTTCGGATGATATTGTTCCTTGAAATAAGTTTCTTTGGCAGCGGCAGGCTTACTCGCTCCAAACGGGTTAAAATCTGGATTAAAGGAAATACTTGGTGGCACAATGTCTTCAGGCGCTTTGGGCGTAATCATACTACTAAACGCCGTTTCTTGATTAAAATCCAAGGTTGGACTGATGTTAAACCTACCCAATGATCTTTTCACCGCCGAGTGGATAATGGCATAGATGGATTTTTCGTCCAAATATTTGATTTCGGTTTTGGTAGGATGAACGTTTACATCAATCTTAGCGGGATCTATGTCTATGAAAAGTACATAGAGCGGAAAGTTATCATCAGGCAATAGTTCTTGATAAGCCTTGTTAATGGCATGGTTCAAGTAATTATCCTTAATAAACCTATCATTCACGAAAAAGAACTGTTCGCCGCGGGTTTTCTTGGCAAATTCAGGTTTTCCAATATATCCTTTAAGGTTAATGATGGTAGTCTCCTCCTCTACCGGTATCAAACGTTCGTTATAGTTATTCCCAAATAAATGTACAATACGTTGCTTGATGGTTGCTGCCGGCAGTCGGTAAATTTCATTTCCGTCATGATGCAAGCTAAAGGAAATATGCGGTTTAGCCAAGGCTACACGCTGAAACTCGTCGATAATGTAACGCATCTCCGTTGGATTACTCTTTAGGAAATTACGTCGAGCAGGTGTATTGTAAAACAGATTTTTCACACTAATACTTGTCCCATTAGGAGTACCTATTGGTTCTTGCTTCACCACGGTAGAACCTTCTATTTCAATCAAAGTTCCTACTTCATCCTCATGGCGTTTGGTTTTCATTTCTACCTGTGCAATAGCAGCTATCGATGCCATTGCTTCGCCCCTGAAACCCATCGTCCTAATAGCAAAAAGATCTTCGGCCTTACGCACTTTCGAAGTAGCGTGACGCTCAAAGCACATGCGAGCATCCGTAATACTCATCCCGCAGCCATTGTCTATCACCTGAATTAATGCTTTTCCAGCATCCTTAACAATGAGCTGTATTTTATCGGCACCTGCATCCAATGCATTTTCCAATAATTCTTTTACTGCCGAGGCTGGCCTCTGCACTACCTCTCCTGCCGCTATCTGGTTGGCTACGCTATCGGGTAAAAGTTGAATAATATCAGACATCTATTTTGTTAAGTAAAGCCGCTAATTTAACGAAAATAAGCCTTACAAAAGGAGCCAGTTTCCACTTAACTGATACTAAATGACTTAATATTTACGATTTGATCTCTAATGACTGAAGGAAAGAATTTTTGAATGATTAAATGATTACCAATTTGAACGAAGGAGATTTACTATGGCTGATATAATGAAAAATCGAAAAATGATTATCTCGAGTTCATATTAAATAAAAATTTAATTCGTTAACTAAACCATTCGAACTGGTATCCATCTAACCAACCATCTACATAAAATTGTAAAATCTTAACATAGGTCAATACAAACTAGATTTAAAATTAAATACCTTTACACTAACTATAAATTAATCAACAATGAAATTAAAAATCACTTCTATTTTGACGTTAGCTATAGTCGCTAGCTTTTCTTTTTTCGCTTTTAAGCCAAAGGCTGATGTTTACACTGTAGATGTTACCAAGTCTACCATCAACTGGGAAGGCAAAAAATTCTCTGGTTCACATACTGGTACCGTTGCATTAACTTCTGGAACATTAGGTTTCAATGGTAAAAAATTAACAGAGGGCGGCTTTGTTGCTAACATGACTACTATCCAAACCTTAGATGGTGGTAAGCCAAGCCCAGGTTTAGACAAACACTTGAAAAATGATGACTTTTTTGGCGTTGAAAAATTCCCGGCTGCTAATTTCGTAATTAAAAAGGTAGAAGGTAATGGTGCTGATGTAAAAATTACTGGCGACTTAACTATTAAAGGGAAAACCAATCCCGTAACTTTCGCTGCAAAGCTTACTTGGAATGCAGACAAAACTGTTACGGCAGTAGCAGAGAAGGTTGCTATCGACAGAACCAAATATGGTATTGAGTATAAATCTAAGTCTATCTTCAGCAGCATCGGCGATAACTTCATCTACGATGAGTTTACTATTGACGTAAAATTGGTGGCAAAAAAATAACCTCCTATTAAATAGATGTTTAGAAAATCCGAGTATTACTCGGATTTTTTTTGTTAAATAAATTAATGTAACTTTATGTAAATCCACTTACGAATTATATACCTTCGCAGCGGTTAACAACGTATTTCATTAAAGCCCGATGCAACAAACACCCCATTCTAAGATTAACCTCCTTGTCATTGATGATGATGACATTAACATCTTTATCATCAGTAAAATTGTTGAAAAAACCGGGTATGACGTGGAGATTTGCGCCAAACATAATGGCCAATTAGCGATTGACTATATCAAGGATTTAGTTGATAGCCAACAAGCACTACCCCAGCTGGTTTTGATCGACATCAATATGCCTATCCTTAATGGATGGGAATTTATTGAAGCTTTTGAAGCATTAGACCTCAAAGCAACCAATGACATGTACATGCTCTCTTCATCTGTTTATGAAAACGATATAGAGAAAGCCAAAAGCTACAAATCAGTCAAAGGCTTTATTTCGAAACCGTTGTCTATTGACCGATTAAAAGAGCTACTGGCAGCTATAGATTAAACGATTATAAATTTATCGTCCTGTAGTTCCACATAAGCCTGTGTTTTAGATTTGGAATGATAAAAAAGACATTTCCAATGTTCGGCTGCTGCCTTATGTCCAAACTCGTCCCTTAATTCCATCGCCTTTCGACCGTCGTAATCATATTTCGCAATAAACTTCCTGATGAGTTCTTCTGGCTCAGGCAATACATCGCCTCCAAAAAAGACTTTATCTTCTCCATCATCAATTAAAAAAACCTGATGATACGGACAATGTGCTCCTGTCAATTCATAACTGATTTCATTAGTAAGCTGGCCACTATCTTCTATCAAATGGATTTGAGCATTGCGCTGAACAAAATCAAAAATCTCCGTGTGGTATGAAGAAGATTTGCTGCTAAAAGCGGTTTCCCACTCTCCTCTTTGCATCACATAAGTGGCATTAGGAAAACTTAACTCCATTTTACCGTGATGATGGTGCACCATTCCGCCCGAGTGATCAAAATGCAAGTGCGACATCAATACCAGTTCTACGTCATCTGGATCAAATCCAGCTTTTCTGATGTTTTCATGCAAATGGAGCTTACCATCTTCATTGCTATAACCCAAACCTGTATCCAACAACAGCAAGCTATTTTCGAGTTTAACCAGAAAAGGCTGTACATGAATAAATAACGATGCAGGTCTATCCTTTGGATTATCCTTGGCAGGATCAAAAGGGATAAATTTTTTACTGGCGTCTACCGAATATGAACCCTCTGATAACGTGAAAACTTGAATAGCCATCTTTTTACGAAAGAAATTTAATGATATATTTACGGGTTACAAATATAGAGAACAAGGCGAGGCTTTTTGTAATATTAATGCAAACAAGCTCGTTAATGGAGCAGATACCAATGAAGAAAAGATGGGTTATTAGTGAAAATATTGAGCAGGAAAAGGTTGAGGAGCTTTCCCATCTGTTAACTATTGATAAAAGTTTAGCAGAGATTTTGGTACAAAGGGGCATCAATACCTTTGAAGAAGCCAAATATTTCTTTAGGCCACAATTAGCGCATCTGCATGATCCCTTCCTGATGAAGGATATGGAAGTTGCTATAGAAAGAATTGAAAAGGCCATTGAACTTGAACAAAGCATTTTAATTTATGGCGATTACGATGTAGACGGAACCACGGCTGTGGCACTTGCCTATCAGTTTTTCCGCAATTTCACTAGCCATATTGATTTTTATATTCCCGACAGGCATGTGGAAGGTTACGGCATTTCTACACAGGGGATTGATTATGCGCATGCCAACGGAGTTGATTTAATTATAGCCCTAGACTGTGGCATTCGTTCGAATGACAAAATCGACTATGCAAACAGCTTAGGCATTGATTTTATCATTTGCGATCACCACTTACCTAGCAACGAAATTCCGAAAGCTGTTGCAGTATTAGACCCAAAACGTGTCGATTGCGAATATCCTTTCAAAGAGCTTTCTGGTTGTGGAATTGGTTTTAAACTTGCACAAGCCTATTGTACGTTCAAAAATCTTCCCGATGAACTGTATGAGCAATATTTTGATTTGTGCATGGTGAGCATTGCGGCGGATATTGTGCCAATTGTTGACGAGAACAGGGTTTTGGCTTACTATGGTCTTAAAAAGCTGAACGAAAACCCTTCTACTGGTTTGAAAGCTTTGATGCAAATTTCGGGCAAAACAGACAACTACTCGATTATGGATGTAGTGTTTATGTTGGCGCCGCGTATTAACGCTGCGGGCAGAATGGGGCATGCCAACGAAGCCGTAAAAATGCTTTTAAGCGAAGAAGAGTTTATTGCAGATGAGCAAAGTTCACTCATCAATCTGCAAAACACAGAACGTAAAAGTTTCGACCAAAATATTACCCTTGAAGCACTGGCCATTATTGAACAAGATGAAGTGCTGATCAATCGAAAAACCACCGTGGTGTTTCAAGAAAGTTGGAACAAGGGAGTGATTGGTATTGTAGCTTCTAGATTAACAGAAAAATATTACCGCCCAACCATTGTACTTACCGAATCGAACGGCAACTACACCGGTTCCGCCCGCTCGGTGATTGGCTATGATTTATATGAGGCTTTAGTGGAGTGCAGTGATTTACTGATCCAATTTGGAGGGCATAAATATGCTGCAGGATTGACCATTAGTCCTGAAAACTTACCTTTATTTTCAGAACGATTTGAGCAGGTGGTTTCTAAAAGTATCGACCCTGCATTGCTCATTCCTGAAATTAATATTGATACCACGGTTGATTTTGCACAGATCAATGCCAAATTCTTTAGAATATTAAATCAGATGGCACCCTTTGGACCACAAAACATGGCTCCAATATTTACTACTCACCAGGTAATTTTGGCGGGAACCCCTCAAATTGTAGGGACAAATCACCTAAAAATAAATGTAAAACAACAAAATTCGACTATTTTTGAAGCCATTGGTTTTAACCTTGGAGAATTCGAAAAATTATTAAAACCAAACCAAGCATTTTCTATTTGTTATACGATAGAAGAAAATAATTGGAGAGACAAAAAACGTTTGCAACTGAATATAAAAGGAATTAAGATTGAAGAGTAAAGATTAAAGAACAAGGAGCAAAGACTTATCTCCTACCTTAAATCTTCATTCTTAAATCTAAAATCGTAAATATACATGATTTTAAAAGCCGAGCATCTCATTAAAAAGTATAAACAGCGTACCGTTGTTAACGATGTTTCATTTGAAGTAAGCCAGGGAGAGATTGTTGGTTTGCTGGGACCAAATGGTGCTGGAAAAACCACCTCATTTTATATGATTGTGGGCTTGATTAAACCTAACGAGGGTCATATCTTTTTAGATGGCGAAGACATTACCAAAGATGCGATGTACCGTAGGGCACAAAAAGGAATTGGCTATTTAGCACAAGAGGCCAGTGTTTTCCGTAAATTATCTGTAGAGGATAATATTATGGCTATTTTGGAGATGACCAAGCTCAATAAAGAAGAACGCAAAGAAAAGCTGGAAGAACTACTTACCGAATTTAGTCTGCATAAAGTACGTAAAAATCGAGGCGACTTGCTTTCTGGAGGGGAGCGCCGTAGAACGGAGATTGCCAGAGCATTGGCCGCAAGTCCTAATTTTATTTTACTGGATGAGCCATTTGCTGGGGTTGACCCTATTGCAGTGGAAGAAATCCAAAGCATTGTAGCCAAGCTTAAGAAAAAAAATATCGGTATTTTAATTACCGACCACAACGTACAAGAAACCCTTTCCATTACCGACCGAGCTTATTTACTTTTCGAGGGAAAAATCTTGGAATCAGGCACCCCAGAAGTATTGGCTGCCAACGAAATGGTAAGGAAGGTTTATTTGGGCTCGAACTTCATTCTACGCAAGAAAAATCTATAAGTAAAACGGATGGCGATAGTAAATTCTATTTTTACGTGGTACATGAAAAAGCGCATCCATCAGATTGAGCTTTTCATGAAATATCCTTTAGATGTACAGGATGAGTGGCTACATACTTTAATTTCAAGTGCCGAAAATACAGAATGGGGCAAACTGTACGACTACAGGTCGATATTGAATGTACAGCAGTTTAAAGAACGAGTACCTATCCAAAATTACGATACACTGAAACCCTACATTGAGCGAATGCTACAAGGGGAACAAAATATCCTTTGGCCATCGGAAATTAAATGGTTTGCCAAATCATCAGGTACCACTAGCGATAGAAGCAAATTTATTCCGGTATCAGAAGAAGCCTTGGAAGAATGTCACTTCAAAGGTGGTAAAGACATGCTTTCCATCTATTGCAATAACCGACCAAACACGCAAATGTTTACGGGAAAAGGCTTGGTTTTAGGTGGAAGCCATCAAATTAACCAGCTTTGTGAAGATATTCATTATGGGGATTTATCAGCTGTATTGATTAAAAACCTACCTATTTGGGCCGAATATTATCGGACCCCTGATATGTCCATTGCCCTCATGGATAATTATGAGGAAAAAATGGACCGTATGGCGGAAGCTACGATCAGGGAAAACGTAACTAATATTTCAGGCGTACCTACCTGGACCATCGTGTTAGCAAAAAAGGTGATGGAAATTACGGGCGCAAAAAACTTATTAGAGGTTTGGCCCAATTTAGAAGCATATTTCCATGGTGCCGTAAATTTCGGTCCTTACCGCCAGCAGTTTAAAGAACTGATTCCTTCGTCAGACATGTATTATCTCGAAACCTACAATGCATCTGAAGGTTTCTTTGGTATACAAGACCAATCCTATTCAGAAGAACTTCTTTTGATGCTGGATTACGGCGTTTATTACGAGTTTCTTCCTTTAGAAAACTTGGAGGATGAAAACCCTAAAACACTTTCTTTAGATCAAGTAGAACTGCATAAAAACTACGCCGTAATCATTAGCACCAATGCCGGTTTATGGCGATACGTGATTGGCGACACCGTTCATTTCACTTCTTTATATCCATTTAGGATTAAAATTAGTGGGCGTACGAAGCACTTTATCAATGCTTTTGGCGAAGAGGTGATTATTGATAATGCCGAAAATGCCTTAACCAAAGCCTGTGCAACAACCAATGCCAAAATTAAAGACTACACCGCTTGCCCTATTTATTTTAGTGGTGACGAAGCCGGAGGTCATGAATGGATCATTGAATTTGAACAACAACCATCCAATTTCGAACAGTTTATAGATGTTTTAGATCAAACCCTGCGTGAGGTAAACTCGGATTATGATGCCAAACGTTTTAAGGATATGGCCCTGAAACGTCCAAAGGTTCACAATGCTCCAGAAAACACTTTCTATCATTGGATGAAAAACCGTGGCAAACTTGGCGGACAACATAAGGTGCCTCGTTTGGCAAACAGCAGGGAATATGTAGATGATATTTTGAAGATGATGTAGTGCAAAAAGGTCTATTTGGATTTACTGTTATTTTAGGTAAATTTAAGTAAACAACCAAAAGCAGACCATGAAAACAGTTCAACAAATTTTCGCCACTAAACCGCTGCAAATTTTCAGTGTTAGCGCCAACACTTCGGTTTTAGATGCCCTAAAGTTAATGACAGAGAAAAACATCAGTGCTTTGTTAATTATGCAAGAGGGGCAATTGCTCGGTATCTTCACCGAACGTGATTATGCCCGAAAAATCGTCTTACAAGGAAAAGCTTCTAAGGATACTCCTATTAGTGAGGCCATGACCGCTAACCCAGTTACGGTGACTTTAGCTGACAGCATTGATCTATGCATGCAGATGATGACCGACAAGCACATTAGACATTTGCCTGTGGTAACAGAAAATCAGGCCGTTGGCATGGTGTCTATTGGAGATGTAGTGAAATTCATTATTGCTGACCAAAAACAAACCATTTCACAACTAGAAAGTTATATCAATAGTTAAATTTATCCATTAAAAAGCCTCCTAATTGCCCCTTCAAAGAAGGGAGTCTTGAAACATTGCATAAAGAGCCGACAACTAATGAGCAGATGCTGTTGAACATCAGGATTAACTACTTCCGTTTAGCGTGGCTATTGCTATTTTTCTTCTTTTTTCTGCTGATGTTGCAGATTACGTTACGCTATTTACCTATCAGCGATGATGTTGCCTTTTTGCAGATTAAACAAACAGAAGTAGAAGGTATCAAGCTATATCTGCCTATCTTTTATATCCACGTATACAGTGCCATTTTTGTATTGTTGGCAGGTTTCACCCAGTTTAACAAAACGTTATTAAATAAGCGTCCCAAATTACACCGAAAGCTTGGTTATCTATATGTTTTAGTGGTTTTGCTGTTTGCGGCACCCTCTGGTTTATTTATTGGCTTTTTTGCCAACGGCGGCTTAATTGCCAAAGCTGCTTTTAGCATTTTAGCGGTTTTGTGGTTTTGGTTTACGCTAAAAGCAGTATTACTAGCCAAAAAGCAGCAATTTAAAGCACATTACCATTTTATGCTCCGCAGTTTTGCTTTAACATGTTCTGCCATTACCTTGCGCCTATGGAAGGTAATTTTGGTATATTTATTCCATCCAGCGCCTATGGATGTATATCAAATTATTGCTTGGCTGGGTTGGATACCGAATTTACTTTTAGTGGAATGGATGATCAGAAAGAAATACTTAAACCTCAAATGAATAAAATGAAAAATCTTGTTATCGCCTTTTTATCAATTTTAACACTCGCTTCGTGTAATAGTAACGACGAGAAGACCGAAAAAAGCGCTGTAGATTCAGCGGCAACCGTAAACACTACCTTTGATCATGTATTAGGCATGTGGGTAGGCGATTTTATCGCCGAAGAATATCAAGAAGGTTCCTACAGCGAAAATAAGCTCAGCTTGGTTATTAAAAGTATTGACAAGGATAAAGTAATTGGCCGTAGTGTGGTGGTAGGCAACGATAGACCTTTGCAAGGAACACTTACAAATTCGGGCAATAAAATCACTTTTGTATTAGATGAACCTGGCGACCAAAAGTATGATGGGCGTTTTGAGTTTGAGCTGAACAATGATACTTTAGTTGGTACATGGAAATCATACAATCAAGAAATTAATGTCACTAAAAGATCTTTTAAATTGCTGAAAAAAGTTTTTGCGTATAACCCTAACTTAATGTTAGATAAAAATGGGGATTATACCGATAGACAATCCAGTAAGGTTAAAACGGTTACGGATACGATTGACGGCAAAGCAGAAACTTTTGAGGATGAGTATTACAGAAGTGCTTCCAAAGCGGTTTTCACTATCAATTCCTCTACTCAAGAGCTCAAAGAAAGTGATTTAAAAAACCTACGTAAACTAGACCTGCAAATATTAAGGAATACCATTTTTGCCCGTCACGGTTACTCATTTAAGAAGAAGACTTACAGACAGTTTTTTGACCGAGCTGATTGGTATATTCCAGTAAGCAACGATGTAAACGGCACACTTACTGCCTTGGAAAAGAAGAACATCAAATTGCTAGAACGATTTGAAAAATACGCCGAAGATAATTACGACAGCTTTGGAAGATAAAAAAATGGGGAGTTAATCTCCCCATTTCCATTCGCCAGCTATTTTTAGAGGCTCTTTAAGTTTTTGACTTTCCAAGAATGCTTTCAGATCCGCATCAGAAAACCTCGTTACTGGAATACTAGGTGTATTGGCCAAAGCATAAGTTAGCATTGCCGAATAACGCACTGTATTTTTCATTCCTTGTTCATCCACCAAGTGAAAACCATCACCATCCGAGTGGTAAAAAGGTCCTGAGTTATTTGGCAACTTACCACCAGCACCTCCACCCGTTGGAATCCCTTCCAACATAAATGGTTGATGGTCGCTATGCAAGCCAGCCCCAGCATGGAAAAGATTTTTGAAGCCTGTATCAATTTTTACCACTTCTGCACCCCAGCTTTTAAATAAAGGCTCCATCTCTTTTCTTGAAGTAGAAAACCCTTTAGGATCATTGGTCATATCGTAGTTTAACATAAAACGTACCTGCCCTAAAGTTTTATCCTTTAAGCCTTGAGCAACGTAGGCTTTCGAACCTAATAAGCCTTGCTCCTCACCCATAAACATTACAAATTCAACCGTACGTTTAGTTTGTAAATTCAGCATTTTAAAAGTTCTGGCCATATCGATGATAGAGAAAGAACCAATCCCGTTGTCAATAGCTCCTGTGGCTAAATCCCAGCTATCTAAATGTCCACCTACCACTATTTTTTCATTGGGTAAAGTAGTGCCTTTTAAAGTAGCGATAACGTTTCTTGCTTTAATCATCCCCGAAAAATTGGTCATTGCAATTTGTGCAAACTGCGGCCCCGATTTCAGTTTTGCTTTTAAGGCTGTTCCGCTCTCCAAACCTATGCAGACCGCCGGAATAGGAATTAATTTTCCTGTAACAGATGCCGTTCCAGTAAGCAATACACCACCTTCTACTTTGTTGATGATGATGACACCGGATGCACCGTATTTAGTGGCAATGGCCGTTTTTTCAGAGCGGTGCAAAGAAGCGGTACCTGCCGGAGAACCTGGCAATACGCCTATATAAATCAAGGCAATTTTACCCCTTACCTTATCCTTTATAGGTTCGTAATCTGCTTCTAAACCATTTCCTACATCTATGATCTCTGCTGTAACATTTGCCCTTACTGGCGAATGTGCTAAAGTAACTGCTTTAACTGGCGATAAATTCGTCCTATCGCCACCAATTTTAACCGATAAGGTTTTTCTGTCCCAGCTCTCTACTTCAAATGGCTGATAACGCACATCGAAACCGTATGATTTCAAAAGATTAAAGGCAAACTCCTCAGCTTTTGCACCATTAGCAGAACCAGTTAAACGATGTCCAATTTTATCGGTGGCACTTTTCAGGTTTTTATAAGCCTGTGAATTTGATTGTACTTCGGTGTTAATTTGCTTAAAAACGGTAGAAAAGTCTTGAGCCCTTGCACTTAAAACAGCACAAGCCAGACCTGCAATAAGAGTTAATTTCTTCATTGAATGATTTTAGTTTAGCTAAATGAAATTAACACTTTATTATCACAACTGTAGTCTATCGTTTAAATTTTACAAAGTAAACGTCATTTCGATTTCATGACATTTATCCATAAAAGTTGTAAAATCACAATGAATAACTGAAGTGCTAAAGTTGCCAAACCAAGGAAAAAAGCTGCCATTTGCGACACTCCACATTTAGGGCCTTCCTCTTTTGTAATAACAACGTGTCCAACAACAAACGAAACACAGCATATGAACACAAAATTTGCTAAGGTTAACCACCCAAAAGAAAAATTAATTCTTTCTGACATCGCTAAACTTCCGCCAATGAGTTGGCAAAATATTGCCATTAGAAACAAAATGATAATAAATCCGAACATAATTCAATATCGATGATACTTAGAGATAACTTCCAATACTTTTCTTTACCATGCCCATAGACCTTAAGCTAGATTTTAACTAATTGCTAGATTTAACTTCGTTGATTTACAGTTCTCCCTACGGTCGAAATGACGATTATAGGAGCGTTTTGCGATGACGGGTGTATTGCTTAATTACTTGGTGGAGGCAAGAAAGTTTTCTCGCTTTGTTTCTTTGTATAATATCTGATCACAAAGAAAGCTCCCAAACCAACTGCAAAGAACAACCAAAATCTAGATAGGAATAGGATAAATTCTTTGAAATACATCCAACCATCTACAAAATTCAAAGCCAGTCTATTGAAAAACCCTGGTTGATAATCATACAGATTATCATTGGCTACAGTCATTGTATTCACCGTATTGTCCTGATAAAAGCTAAGGGTAATGGTACTAAACTTTACTTGTTTGTCGATACTCAGGTTTTCGATTTTCTTGTTCACATAATCGTCCTTAATGTAAAGCGAACTTTCTACGTTACTTCCCTTTTTTGTAGCTACCTTTTTAATTTGCTCCACTGCTTCTTGCCTATTAGCAGATTTCATTACATTTTCCAGATAGGCCAAGCTTTTATCCTCCATCTTTAACGACTGATTATCTACAAAGACAGCCATACCAGCAATTTGGTCTGTAAATTCATCCAGCTCTGCAGATGGGATTCTAGCCACTAGATAGCCTTCTTTTCGATAAGAGGTGATCTCCTTTAACGAATCCGCACTTAGTTTTACTTTATCTGTTTTTTGGATGGAGCTATTTAAAGAAAATTCCATCACCAGTCCACCTTGCTTTTTAATGGTATTGCTTAGCTCAGCTTTGGTGCGCTGTACATCTTTCACCCTAAAACGCATATCAGCGGTTTTGGTCATTTTTTCCACTAACTGATTATTAGATACGGTGTCTAAAGCTTCTGTAGTAGCATAATCAGCACTTTCAGCTTTATGCTCGGCATTACAGCCTGCAAATACAATTGCAGCCAATGCCACGATGGCAAAATGTCTTTTCATTTTGTTAATAGGTTTTAAGTGTTAGAACTTATTCCTTTCACAAAATTGTCTTAAGCATGCTATTTCCTTAAGGCAGACAATTTGTTTCGAGGTTTAATTTGATCTCTTTTTAGCTTAATGCTAAAAATGATTGAAGGTAACCCATTTCAGTTTGCAGTTTTCAGTTACCCAGATAGGAGCAAGCAAAAAAAATCCCCTCACAGCATGGCTATGAAGGGATTTTCTATCTATAAATTTTATTAATTTATTTTGCGTTTAAAATTTTGAAGGCCGTAACGCAGCACATTACAAAGCCAAAAGCTAGTATAGCCCATGAAACTAATGAAAGTGTCAAAGAGTCAAAAGCGAAGCGCAAAAATACACCAACTACAGTTACAACTGCCCATAAAGCAAGTGAAGAATAAATAGCCGAATCGTTGGCTGTTTTCATGCTGTTTTCTCTTTCTTTAGCATCCATGTTTTATCGTTTTAATTTTGTCTTGCGCAAAAATAATATTTCTTCTACAAAAAACACTATGGTTTAGTAACTTTTAAGTTTTTCTAAGCGTTGTTTTGCTTTTTCCTGCTCGTTAAATTTCCCCTCTTTATAAAGCAATTTTTCCCAATCGCCGTACATCGGATTTGGAAGCACAATGAACTTGGTTCCAAACAAGTGCTGGTTGGCATCTACTTGCTCCTTGGTGTCTTTTCCTTCTCTGTAAAAAACATTTGAAAAATCGCTCAAATTATCACCGCAAAGCAGTAAAACGTTATATTTTCCCAATACTTTATTTCTTCTTTCCTGCTTATCTGACGTCGTACTTTTGGTCATCACATGTGCATCATCTACGTAAGGGAAGCCAAGTCTTTTCAAATTCTCCATGGTTGCTTTTCGGTCGGCCTCATCACGGTTGGTGATGTAAAAAGTTTCTACGTTTTTGCTCGCTGCAAATTTCAAGAACGATAAAGCACCAGGAACCGTATCAGCCATTGCTTTGGAAGTCCATTCGGTCCAATGAGCAGGCACATAACTTACACCATGTTGAATTTCGTAACCTTGAAAGCGGGAATTGTCTATGATCGTTTCATCTGCATCTACAATAACACAATTGGGTTTCCCATTTTGATTTTCCCATAGCGCCTCTTTTAAAGACAATCTAGCAAAGTTATAGGCTTGGAAGGCCAAAGCCCTGTACTCGCCACTATATTGCTGCCACAGCACGGCATTTGTCCAATCTCTCTCAGGCGCTACTCCCTTTTGCGCTGAAACCAATACTGGAAAAGCAAATAGGGCAATTATTAAAAATCTAAATTTCATACTAAATCAATTTTGTGCAAAGATATAAAGTCCAGTCGGCGAATTCCATTTTTACTTTTTTTTGCGTTGAAATATGACTTCCACACCAATTTTGTGACTTATTTCCCCAAAATGCAATTAGTTATTTTATTTAATTATGTTTGAAATACACACATGAAATGAATTAGTATGAAAACAAAAAAACTGATTGGGTTAGGAATGGGCTTAATTTTGCTCTCTGCCTGTAAAAAAGAAAACCCTACTATTGAACGGCTAGAACCTGCAATCATCAACAAAGTTGATCCCCTAGAACTCCTCAGCGATTCGATTTCTTACATCATTGATGGGAGGCAATTGATACAAAAGAGGTCAGAAGGACGAAGTAGCTCAATAATTAATGACGTAGCCAATGCAAGACTAGACTCTTTAGTTAAATATCAAGAGTATAAGTCTGGCGATAAAGATTCGGTTATGTTTGGAAGAGGGTTTTATTTTACAGATGAAAACAGAAATGGCATTGAAGTACAATTCTTAAAAAAGTATAATAGAAATCAGGCTCAGCCTAAAACAAATCAAACCGCATTTTTTATTCCTTCAGATAAGTTAGATTTATTCTCTATTGGAGAGAGAAAATTTGCTTTAGATTTCACAAGAGATAATTCTCAAAATGGAATTACACTTGAACTTAATGGAGCATACTACGGTCTTCAAACTTATGGCCATAGTAGTCTTGTTCATCACCAACGGTTAAACCAAGAACTGCAAAAGAACTCTAAATTCGAGATTATTAAGTTGCAAAAACTTGAGTCTGGAAAGTATTTATTGGAAGCCAGATTTAACGCTTCTGTTTATTGGGGTGATGGAACAAATATCAAGAAAATTGAGAATGGATATTTGAGATTAAAACTTAATCCAGCGTACCTTCATCTTTAAATAAATAGTAATCTCATAAAAACACTCTTTAATTTTTACAGAATCAACATAGTGTAAACTTAAGACTATTACATAAAAAGCCCTCACCGAAAAACGATGAGGGCTTTAATATTTTTATGGATCCTTCGACAGCTTTTCCCGATTATTCGGGAAGCTCAGGATAACAAAAATAGTATTATCCGTTTAATGCTGCCGCACCACTTACAATCTCAGTAAGCTCGGTAGTAATTGCAGCTTGACGTGCCTGGTTATAAGCCAATTTCAACGATTTCAACAAATCACCTGCGTTTTCTGTTGCTTTATCCATTGAAGTCATACGAGCACCATGCTCTGAAGCATGAGAATCTAGTACCGCTTTATATAACTGGATTTTGATTGATTTAGGAATCAATTGAGACACAATCTCTTCTTGATTTGGCTCTAAAATATAATCAACATTAGAAGCTTTAACTTCTTCTACTGCTTCCGTTTTAGGCAAAGGCAACAACTGCTCGGTAGTGATAATTTGTACTGCAGCGTTTTTAAACTGATTGTACACCAACTCTACCTTATCAAATTCTCCTTTTTCGAAGCCAGCCATGATCGCATTCGTAATTTTAGTTACGTTTTCGAAAGTAAGCGCTTGATAAATATCATTGTTATTACCGATAACGTTGTAGTTACGTTTCTCGTAAAAATCTTGTGTTTTTTTACCGATAGCAACAATACTCACGTTTCCTTTCTTAAGCTGCTCGCTATATTTTTCGGCAATTAAATTATTAGTGGCCTTAATCACATTCATGTTAAACGCACCAGCTAAACCTCTGTTCGAAGATACTGTTACGATTAACACCTTATTAGGCTCTCTTTCCTCGATAAAAGGAGAGGTAGAACCTTCTAAACTTGCCGAAAGATTTCCTAAAATTTCCTTCAACTTGGTTGCGTAAGGACGTAATTGAATGATTGCATTAGTAGCACGTTTCAACTTTGCTGCCGATACCATTTTCATTGCTTTGGTAATCTGCTGAGTTGACTGCACAGAGGCAATACGATTTCTTACTTCTTTTAAATTGGCCATTTTATCTTTTGGTTGTAAGTCATAAGTTATAAGTTTTAGGTAAAGACCTATAACCTATAACTTAAAACCTATAACATTCTTAGTATTTACTTGAAATTTCTTTTGCTACAGTTTCCAATACACCAGTAATGGTATCATCAAATTTACCAGCTTTTAATGCGGCTAAAGTTTCTGGATGACGCAATTCTAATGCTTGTAAATAATCTGCTTCAAATTCTTTTACCTTGTTAACAGGCACACTACGCATCAAGTTTTTAGTACCAGCGTAAACAATAGCAACTTGTTTCTCTACCGTAAATGGAGAGAACTGAGCTTGTTTCAACATCTCTACGTTACGGGCACCTTTATCCAATACAGATTTAGTAGCCGCATCCAAATCAGAACCGAATTTAGAGAAAGCCTCTAACTCGCGGTATTGTGCTTGGTCTAATTTCAAAGTACCAGCAACTTTTTTCATTGATTTGATTTGTGCGTTACCACCTACACGTGATACCGAGATACCTACGTTAATTGCTGGACGGATACCAGAGTTGAACAAGTTCGACTCCAAGAAGATCTGGCCATCAGTAATTGAAATTACGTTAGTAGGGATATAGGCAGAAACGTCACCAGCTTGAGTTTCGATAATTGGCAATGCAGTTAATGAACCACCACCTTTAACGATACCTTTGATAGACTCTGGCAAATCGTTCATATTTTTAGCGATATCATCGTTAGCGTTGATTTTCGCAGCTCTTTCTAACAAACGACTGTGAAGATAGAAAACGTCACCTGGATAAGCCTCACGACCTGGAGGACGTTTCAATAATAAAGAAACCTCACGGTAAGCCACAGCTTGTTTAGACAAATCATCATAAACAATTAAAGCCGGACGACCTGTGTCACGGAAGAACTCACCAATAGCAGCACCAGCAAAAGGAGCATAGAACTGTAAAGGAGCAGGCTCAGCAGCAGAAGCAGCCACAACCACAGTATAAGCCATTGCACCGTTCTCTTCTAAAGTACGTACAACGTTTGCTACTGTACTTGCTTTTTGACCACAAGCTACATAGATACAGAATACAGGGTTACCTGCTTCGTAAAATTCTTTTTGATTAATAATGGTATCGATACAAACCGCAGTTTTACCAATCTGACGGTCACCAATAACCAACTCACGTTGACCACGACCGATAGGAATCATCGCATCGATAGCTTTGATACCAGTTTGTAGAGGCTCGTTTACAGGTTGACGATAGATTACCCCAGGAGCTTTACGCTCTAATGGCATTTCGTAGGTTTCACCAGCAATAGGTCCTTTTCCATCAATTGGCTCACCTAAGGTGTTTACTACACGACCTAACATACCCTCGCCAACTTTAATAGACGCGATTTTTTTAGTACGTTTAATGGTATCACCTTCTTTGATCTCGTCTGATGGGCCTAACAATACCACACCCACGTTATCTTCCTCAAGGTTCAATACAATTCCTTGCAAGCCGTTAGCAAACTCAACAAGCTCACCACTTTGAACTTTAGTTAAGCCGTAAACACGAGCAATACCATCGCCCACTTGCAATACAGTACCAACTTCTTCAAGTTCAGCTTCTGATTTGAAGCCGGCCAATTGCTGTCTGATAATTGCCGAAACTTCGTCTGGTCTTACCTCTACCATAATTTTATGTTATTTTGATATCTTTTTGTAAAATTCTATTTGTTAAGCGTGTGGCGTAAAGCGAAAGTACGCTCAAACGCTTATCGCTATGCGCAAAACCTAGTGCGCAAATTCCTTTTTCAGTTTTGTTAAGCTACTTGCAATGCTCGCGTCAAATTGCTTATCGCCAACTTTAAGTACAAAGCCACCAATCAAATCAGCATTTACTTTTTCCTTAATCAACACTTGGCTAGCATTTAGTTCCTTTTTCACAAGGCTCACTACTTCTGCTCTGTTCGCATCAGTAAGTGGACTTGCCGAAGTTACTTCAGCAGTTACGATACCGTTAATGGCGTTATATTGTTGTACAAACTGTTTAGCCGTATCAAACAAGATAGCCGAACGACCTTTGTTCACCACCAATTTCAAGAAGCTTTGGGTAATAGCATGCACCTTTCCAGCAAAAATACCGTCCAAAATGCCTTGTTTCTTATCCAAAGGTACAATCGGGTTTTTAAGAATCGTTTCTAGCTCCGAATTATCATCCACCACTTTTTCAAAAAACACCATATCATTTTTCACCTCTTCTACCGCATTTTGCTCTTTAGAAAGGTCTAACAATGATTTCGCGTATCTAGCTCCTGCTTTACTTGACATATATTTTAGTTGTAAGTTGTAAGTGGTAAGTTATAAGTTGCTTAAAACATCAAGCACTAAAACCTAAAACTTAAAACGTAATACTTATAACTTAGTTTAATTCAACGTCCTTTAACAAATTGTTCACCAACTCTTGCTGCTTAGCTTTATCATCTAATTGGCTACGTAATACACGCTCTGCAATATCCAATGACAATACCGAAACTTGGCCTTTCAATTCTGCCAAAGCTGCTTTCTTTTGATTTTCAATTTCGATACGGGCTTTCTCGATCAATTTAGCGCCTTCAGTTTGCGCTTGAGTTTTTGCCTCGTTAACGATGCTATCTTTTAATGTTTTAGCTTCTTTCAAAATTTGGTCACGTTCTTCACGAGCTTGTTTCATCAACTCTTCGTTCTGAGAACTTAAACGAGCCATTTCTTGTCTAGCTAGTTCAGCTTTATTTAAAGCGTCTTCAATGTTTTGTTCACGCTCTTCTAAAGCATTAACAATTGGTTTCCAAGCAAATTTACCTAAGATAAAAATTACAATCAATAAGATTATAAACTGCCAAAAAAACAAACCGTATGAGAACTGTTCTAGTAATGCTTCCATTATTTCTTATAATAAAATATGAGTTTTAATTTTTGTTTTAAGCGAACCTTGCAACCAACCGTTGCAAGGTTTGCTTGTTTTTTTTAATCAACTTGGATTATTTACCTAAGATTAAAGCACCGAATGCTAAACCTTCAAGTAAGGCACCAATAATGATCATTGCTGTTTGAATTTTGTTCGTAGCTTCTGGTTGACGTGCGATAGCTTCCATTGCAGAACCACCGATTTTACCTAAACCTAAACCTGCTCCGATTACAATTAAACCTGCTCCAATTAAGTTGTACATGATATTTATTTATAAAATTTAAAAAAAATTCAAATTAATGATGATTGTGTTCTTCTACTGCCATACCAATAAACAATGATGATAACATTGTAAAGATAAATGCCTGTAAAAACGCAACCAATAGTTCCAGAAAAAACAATACTAAGCTTAGTAACATAGAAATACCGATACTACCACCAACCGTTAATTGACTTTGAAACAAATAAACAATTGCGATCAAACCCATTATTACACAGTGTCCTGCGGTAATGTTAGCAAACAAACGTAACATTAACGAGAACGGCTTAGTAAACATACCTAACACCTCAATTGGTGCTAAAATAATTTTAAATGGCACTGGTACACCTGGCATCCAAAAAATATGCTTCCAATAATCTTTGTTTGCTTTAATTGTGGTAATAATGAAAGTAAACAATGCTAAACAAAAGGTTATCGAAATATTTCCAGTAACATTAAATCCAAGAGGTGTTAACCCTAATAAGTTTAATGTAAAGATTAAGAAGAAAACCGACAATAAATATGGCATAAATTCTTTATAGCGATGACCAATGTTTGGAATAGCCATTTCATCGCGAACGTACAGTACTAACGGCTCTAAAATACGACCAGCTCCAGTTGGCACCCCTTTACTACCTTTTTTATAGGTTTTAGCTAAACCTAAAAATCCTAAAAACATCAGCAAAGCTGCCAACATTAATCCTACAACATTTTTTGTAATAGAAAAATCTAAAGGCTTAGCGTTTGTTGGGTGATGCTTATCATCATAATTGATAGTTCCAACAGCATCAGTTTTATAAATTTTACCATGATAGTACTTATAAAACACACCGTCTTTTTCTACTACTGCTTTACCATGCTCAAACTCTCCTGAAGAAAAAACCTTTAAGCCGTTGTCAATTAAAATAATCGGCAATGAAAAACCTACAGTTTCTTCTCCTGCTTTATAAAGTGCAAAAAAATGATCGTCTTGTAAGTGATGAGCAATATATTCGCTAATACCTTTAGCTTTATCTTGAGGTGCCTCACTATGCCCTTCTCCGCTTGCTGATGCACAAATTGGACCAATAGCTAACATCACTACCGCTAAAATCAAAAATACCCTCTTAATATTTATCATTTTTATCACTATTGAAGAATATAAAATTTTGCGCAAAAGTACAATTTTATTTTGTCATAATTCCGTATAACTTAAAACTTTTTAAAGAAAAAATCTACGCCTTTATTTCATCCTTATTTAAAGCTTTAAAAGCAACAAACACATCACAAATTAAGAACACAAAAAAGACCACAACAAAATTATACGCTAAAAATTTGTCATCAGCTTGTTTAAGCCCTTTATAAATGTAAACATAAAACACTAACACCTTGACACTCACAGCAACCAAAAATACTGCTCCAACATTACTAGGCATTATTCGGTAAGCTGTTAATATTAAAACCGCAACAACCAACGATGAAAAGAAGGCAAGCAAATATAAATTTCTCAACGTATATCCCGACTTAAGCCATTGAGCATTAAAATTTAATTGCTCGCTAACTAAATTATGAGCAAAATACGTAATAACCGCAACGATAAAAAGTACAAGAATATGCTTAATGTAATTATTCATTTTTATTAATATAATTGGCTTGCTTAATGAAATAATAAAGAGACACAACAACACCCAATAACGTACAGCCTTTCATCCACCATTCTCCCTCAACTTGCATTTTGTCATCTAACCATTTGCCTCCCAAATAAAATAAATAGATAGTTACGCCCATTTGAAAAGGCATAGAAGAAAAAACAATCCATTTATTTAGTTTTTTTTTTGGCTCTTTATTCTCCAAATCAGAAAAATTTAGCTTGCAAATATAAGACAGAAATCTAAGATAAAACATTTGATTGTTAAACATTTCGGCTAAAACCGAAGTTCCTTAATCATTTAGTTATTATCATGAATATATTTAATGGTTTAAATATTAACTTTATATTGCCGAATAAAATATTTTTGCAAATATTTTGTTATAATATAAATAACTCAAAACCAATTGAACTCCTACAGAAAACATGGCTACGGAGCCTTATTGGGCTTTTTAACGCTCGCACTAATCGTAAGTTGCTCTTCTCAAAAAGACACGATTGCTAACAGAAAACTTCAAAATCTGTCTGCAAGATATAACCTTATTTACAACTCTAATGTTTTATTAGAAGAGTATTTAGAAGGTGTTAATCAAAGTAGAGTAGATAATTTCAGCAGTTTTTTACCACTTTATCATGCTCCAGCTATTGCCGATGCAACTACCGCTGGCAGTAAAATCAAAGAACTTGACCTGATAGACCAAAAAGCAAGAACCATTATTGCAGAAAAGAACTACAGTAATTATATAGATGATGCTTACATCCTTTTAGGAAAAACAAATTTTCTTCAAGGTAAGTATTATAATGCTACGGCTTATTTTGATTATGTGGCCAAAGCCTATCAAAAAAACCATCAGGTTTATCTCAACGCCCTGAACTGGAAAGCTCGTAGTTTGATAGAACTAGATGACCTGAAAAATGCGAAAAAGATTTTGGACACGGTTCAAATAGAACTTGATTCGGTAAAAAGGGAAAAATCAGAGCCTTTAGCTACCCTGGCACAATTCAACATCATTAAGGGAAATGACAGGCAGGCAATTGATTATTTGGAACGTGCCTTAAAAGCAGGACCAAGTTCATTAAACAGGATCAGGTGGACTTATACCCTCGCCCAGCTCTACGAAAATGAAAAAGAATATGCCAAGAGCATGGCGGCTTACCAAAAAGTAGAGAAAAGTAACGCCCCTTTTGACATGTATTTTAATGCCAAATTGAGCAAAATTAGAATTGCCGAAATGTTGGACGGCAAAAACTTCGACCGAAAACTACAACTTACCAGAATGCTAAAGGATGATAAGAATGTAGACTTCAAAGATCAGATTTACTATGAAATTGCTGAAGATTATTATGCAGCAGACCAATATGCCAAAGCGGAAGAATATTACAACCTTTCCGTTAAAAGCAGTACCGTTAATCAAACGCAGAAGGCATTATCATACTTAAAAATTGCCGATCTAAACTTTAAGCACTATAGCGATTATGTAACCGCAAAGCTCTATTACGACAGTACGGCTTTAACTTTGCCTAAAACACATCCGTTATACGAATCCATAGCCAATAAAGCCCAAAATTTAGCCTATTTACAACAGCGCTACGAAACCATTAGTTTACAGGATACGCTACAGAAAATAGCTTCACTCCCAGCTAACGATCGTGCCGTTGCTTTAAACAACTATTTTTCGGCAATGGCTCCTAGTGTAGCAAGCAGTTCCACAAATCCAAATGGAGCTAGCGCAGATAACACAGGAAGAGCAAACGTAAACTATCAAAACCAAACTGGCGGCACCTTTTATTTTGCCAACTCCAATGCCGTTAGCAGAGGGTTTAATGAATTTAAAAAACGTTGGGGCAACAGAAAACTAGCACCTAACTGGCGACAAAGCGTAAAATCATCGCAAGACCAGCAAGACGCACTCAGCACAGCAGCAGATAACGGACCTGGCTCACTGCCTTCAAATCCAGATGCAGCGACCCCAAACAATACCACTCAAGATGCTAGCAAAGTAACGTCTTATCTTGATTCGATTCCACTAAGCCCAGCACAACTGGAAAAATCGAACCAAAAAATTATAGATGCCTATTTAGATATGGGCAGCTTTTACCAACAAGTATTGCACGATAAGCCAGAAGCGATCAAGACCTATCAGCTTTTGCTCAAAAGATTTCCCAACAACAATAAGTTGGATATGATTTATTATAGTTTGTATTTGGCTTATCAAGGAAATGATAATGCTAAATCAAATGATTATAAAAACCTAGTGTTAAGCAAGTTTCCTAATTCGGTTTACGCTAAAACCATCATCGATCCTAATTTTTCTGCTAAGCAAAATGAGCTAGAAGCAACCTTAAACAGAGAATACGAAAGCTTGTTCAACAAACTGCAGGAAAAAGAATTTAAGGCTGTAATAGCTGATGCAAATAACGTTAGTCAACGTTTCCCAGGAAATAGCATGGAATCACAGTATGATTACCTGAAAGCAATAGCCATTGGTCGTACGGAACATGTTGATCAGTTGATTACCGCTTTCAAACAGATTACCGAAAAGTATCAAAATGACCGTTTAATTAAGCCTTTGGTAGAAGAGCACCTACTTTACATCAATGCTCATTTAAGCGAGTTCAAAAAGAGGAAGATTGCTTTGGTGGATTATGACACGAACGAAATTCCGTTCGCAGAAAACAAAACAAGAATAAGGTTTAACGAGCCTATTATTGCCAATTTACTTGATCCAACAGGCAAGAAAACTTTTACCCCTACACAAACCGTTGCACCAAAACCTGTAGAGGAAAAACCAGTACAAAAACCGGTAGTAGAGCAGCCTAAGCCAGAAGTGAAACCTGTGCCTAAAGAAGTTAAAAAGGACACCGTAATCACCAAAAAACCAGTGGTTGAGCCTAAAAAGGATTCGGTAATTGTACCTAAGCCAGTGAAAAAAGACAGCGTAATTATTCCGCCAGTAGCCAAAAAGGATACCATCGTTACACCAATAGCCGTTACAAAACCAGCGGATACTATTGCAAAACCTGTAATTCCAGCCCCTGTAAAAGAAACTTTGTTTAATCCTGCCTCTTCAAGTACCTATTATTATGTAGTTGCCGTAAATTCGGCTGCACTAAATGTAAGTACTTCTCGTTTTGGTATTGGACAGTTTAACCGTGGCAACTATGCTGGCACCAACCTTCGACACCAGCTTAAAGAATTCAATGAAGACCAATTGATTATTGTGGGAGACTTTAACAGCGTTGGCGATGTAAAACAATATCTGGAGAGCATAAAACCTCAATTGGGCAAAATCATGAAAATTCCTGCCGCTAATTATGTTACCTTTGCCATCAGTAAAGAAAATCTAGAAAAAATTACCAATCGAAATACCCTAGAAAGATATATCAGATACATCAGTAGCAATGAACTATAGAAAAAACAATTCATTATCTCCGGAGCTTATCAAAAAATACAATTGGCGCATTTGGAAAGTGCTAATTGCAGGCATTATTGCCTTTGCTATTTTTATCATCATGATTGGCTTCGGTGTTTTTGGAGAAATCCCTTCATTTAGAGCCATTGAACATCCAAAAAGTAATGAAGCTACGGAAGTGATTTCTGAAGAAGGAAAAGTTCTGGGCACTTATTTTGTTAAAAACAGGTCCAACGTTAATTATAATGAAATTTCACCAAACGTAATCAACGCACTAATTGCCACGGAAGATATTCGCTACCGTTCACACTCGGGTATCGACTTTAAACGTACTTTTACCATTTTTCTATATGCTATTACTGGTAAAAAACAAGGTGGTAGTACCATTACGCAGCAGTTGGCACTAAATCTTTTTTCTGAAGAAGGAAGGGCCAAAAATTTCGCCAAAAGGATTATCCAAAAATTTCAGGAATGGGTAATTGCCATTAAATTGGAACGTAACTATACCAAAGAAGAAATCATTACCATGTACCTTAACACGGTTGACTTTGGAAACAATGCTTATGGTATCAAATCTGCAGCGAGAGTATATTTCAATACTACTCCTGATAAACTAACTGTACCTCAGGCTGCAGTATTAATTGGTTTACAAAAAGGGATTACCCGCTATTCGCCAACCAAAAACCCAGAGCGATCTTTAGAACGTAGAAATACCGTAATGGCTTTAATGGTGAAAGAAGGCTACATTACCCAAGACGAGTTTGCTGGTGCAAAGGAAAAACCGCTTAATCTGCATTTTAATGCAGCAACCACCAACGATGGCATTGCGCCTTATTTTAGAGCTGTTTTAAAAAGCGAAGTAAAAAAGATTTTAGAAGAACGTTCGATCAATAAAGCTGACGGTACTCCTTATGATTTAGATAGAGATGGCTTAAAGATTTATACCACCATCAATTACGATATGCAGGTATATGCCGAAGAAGCCCAAAAAGAATACATGAAGACTTTGCAGGCCCAGTTTACCAAAAGCTGGAAAGGCAGAAATCCATTTAAAGGAAAAGAAAAACTGATTGAACAAGGCATTAAAAGATCTGACAGGTATAAAGCTCTAAAATTAGAAGGAAAATCGGACGATGAAATCACCACCGACTTCAATACTCCTTCTAAATTGACCATTTTCACATGGCGTGGCAACATTGATACCTTAATGAAACCAATTGACTCCGTTAAGTATTACAAATTGTTATTGCGCAATGCGATGATGGCCATGGATCCAAAAACAGGCGACATTAAAGCTTGGGTGGGTGGAATTAATTTTGAGCATTTCAAATATGATCAAGTAAAAGTAGGAACAAGACAGGTAGGTTCTACCGCCAAACCTTTTACATATGCTGTAGCGATCGAAAATGGCTATTCCCCTTGTTTCGAAGTGCTAAATGAACCTGTGACGATTTCTAACCCTGGCAGCGCAGATTGGACACCACGCAACTCAGGCACTCCTCTTCCTGGTAAAATTACCTTACAAAAAGGTCTAGCTTTTTCGCAAAACTATATTGCGGCCTTTTTAATGAAAGAAGTAGGTCCAACGGCCGTAGTAAATGAAATCAAAAAAATGGGGATCACGAGTGACGTACCTGCGTTACCTTCTATTGCTTTGGGAACTTTTGATGCTTCTATTTATGACATGGTGGGCGCTTACGGAGTTTTTGCCAACAAGGGCGCTTGGACACAACCTAATTTCATCACCAAAATTGAAGACAAAAACGGTGTGGTACTTTACGAAAGTAAACCCATTATTAAAGTAGCCATGAACGAAGAAGTAGCCTATGTAATGACCCGAATGTTACGTGGTGTAATTACAGGTGGCACAGGTTCTCGTTTAAGTTACAAATACAAAATAAATGGTGCTATAGGCGGAAAAACAGGGACTACTCAAGATAACTCTGATGGGTGGTTTATGGCCGTCTCTCCTGATTTAGTGGCAGGTGTTTGGACAGGTTGTGAAGACCGTGCTTTCCACTTCACCAGTACCAGAGATGGCGAGGGTGCAAATTCGGCCTTACCTATTTACGCAGGGTTTATGAAACGGGTATATGCCAATCCAAACCTAAAGGTGACTAAAAATGATTTTGATCCACCTGCTAGCGGGGTCAACATTATTTACGACTGTAACCAATATCAGCCACAAGAGCAAACGACAACAGAGCTAGATAAGAAATTGGGCTTTTAAATTTTAAACGCCATATTGAATAGACCTCGTAAGTTTTAAACCTACGAGGTCTAATTTTTTAGTGTAGATTTGTAATATAGATGAGCAGTTTCGATTACAAAAAAGCGTTAAAAGATATCCCCCACAAACCTGGTGTTTATCAATATTTTGATATTGAGGATAAACTCATATACATTGGTAAGGCCAAAGACCTCCGAAATCGTGTAAGTTCCTATTTTGTAAAGGACAAGCAGATTAACGGAAAAACCAGGGTATTGGTATCCAAAATAAGACGGATACAATTTACCATTGTAGATACCGAAATAGATGCTTGGCTGTTAGAAAACAGCTTGATTAAAAAGCATCAGCCCCGCTACAACATCATGCTTAAGGATGACAAAACCTATCCTTGGATTGTCATCAAAAAAGAACCTTTCCCACGTGTTTTTTCTACGCGAAGAATGGTGAAAGATGGATCTACTTATTTAGGACCATACGCTTCTGTAGGAATGATGCACACCATTCTTGAAGTGATTAAGGAAACTTATACTTTGCGTACCTGCAATCTTCCGTTAACAACCGAAAATATCAACGCTGGAAAGTTTAAGGTATGCTTGGAATATCAAATTGGTAATTGTAAAGGACCTTGCCAAAACTACCAAACCAAGGATGATTACGAAACCAACATTGCAGAAATTAAAGATATTTTAAATGGCAAAATAGGCAGCGTTATCAAGGATGTGAAGCAGGTAGTTAAAACCGCTGCCGAGGAACTTAATTTTGAGCTGGCACACAACTACCAAAAAAAGCTAGGTGTTTTGGAAAAGTACCAAAGCAAGTCTACAGTAGTAAGTAGTGCCATCACTAATATTGATGTGGTAAGTATTGCAAGTGACGAACGCTATGCCTTTGTGAATTACCTCAAAGTAATGAATGGGGCTATTATCCAAACGCAGACCATAGAAATTAAAAAGCGATTGGATGAAAGCGATGAAGAGCTTTTGTCTATCGCCATTGCCGAATTTAGAACGAAATTTAAAAGTACCTCCCGAGAAATCATTGTCCCTTTTGAAATCCCATTGGAGGACATGAATTTAAAGCTTACGCTGCCCAAGCTTGGCGAGAAGAAAAAACTGTTGGAGCTCTCGCAGAAGAATGTATTATTCTTTAAAAAGGAAAAGCTCAACCAATACGAAAAGCTAAATCCAGAACTGAAAACAGAACGGGTGCTTACTCAAATGAAAAATGATTTGAGGCTTACGCAACTGCCCCATCATATCGAGTGTTTTGACAACTCGAACTTTCAGGGCAAGTACCCAGTATCCGCTATTGTGGTTTTCAAGGATGCCAAACCGAGCAAGAAAGATTATAGGCACTTCAATGTGAAAACAGTAGAAGGCCCCAATGATTTTGCAACGATGGAAGAAGCTGTTTATAGGCGATATAAGCGCATGTTAGACGAAAACCAATCATTGCCTCAACTGATTATCATTGATGGCGGTAAAGGCCAACTTTCATCTGCCGTAAGCAGTTTAAAGAAATTAGGGATAGACAAGAAGGTCACCGTGATTGGTATCGCTAAAAGGCTTGAAGAACTTTATTATCCGAATGATAGTTTACCGATGTACTTGGATAAAAAATCGGAAACGTTGAAAATTATTCAGCAGCTTCGTGACGAGGCACATCGTTTTGGTATTACGTTCCATAGGAAAAAAAGAGACAAAGGAACTTTAAAAACGGAATTGGAAGAAATAGAAGGTATTGGTAAAAGCACCGCTGAAAAATTGCTGACGCACTTCAAATCAGTGAAGCGAATCAAAGAAGCCAGTACAGAAGAGCTATCTAAGCTATTGAACAAAAAGCAAGTGGTTACGCTTGTCAATTACTTTAAAGCTACTGAAGCAGAATAGACCAAGTGTTCTTGCGTCGTTGCGAGGTAGCTAGATCTGACTCTTCGGGAAAGCAATCCTAAAGTATCATTTAGCAAGGAGTTTAGCGTTGTAAGATTGCTTCGCACCTTGCAATGACGTGATGCTTAAAGATAGATAACAAAAAAGTCCCGATGAATGAACATCGGGACTTTCTATTTCATTGAACTAGCTTTGGTTAATATTCCCAAAGACCTTGTTCCATATCAGCCATTTTCTTTTTGATACGTTCACTTTCCAATAAACGTAACCTAGGATCAGTAATTAAGTCTTTTACTTTATAGTCACCAGAGTTGGTTTCCTTAACAATGTGGCTAGAGAACAAACGGTGTATAAAGAAATCGTCCATACTTAGTGGCGAAGAGTCATTTAAAGCATTGAAAAGTCTTTTGGTTGCTAAAATATCTCTAGCTTCCTCATAAGCAATCCAAAAAACTGGTTGCCATTCTTTAGTCTGATCGTTGAGCTTTAAAGGAGCTATTGCGATGATACGAGGTTCGAAAACACCTCTTTTTCCATCAAAAACCCAGTCTTCCTTAATTCTATATTTCAAGAATAAAGCCGGGTTAAACTCACCTGCTACCTGTGTAACTGTACCTGTTTTATTGTTAGTTACGTTTACCACGCCATTTGCCAGCCTTAACGCCTCAGTAGTATCTAATGGGAAGTCAAATGCATCTACGTCATCTAAAGTTGTTGGATTTTTAGGATTATAAGCAGTAAGCTCCTCGTTTCTGATGTGAGTCAACAATACGTCTATTAACCTCGATTTAGGGAAGTTAAGTACACCGTTAATGGTATCACGTAAATCAACATCTCTCCAAACGCGTTTGGTAAGCACTACATCTTCATCCTTAATTACGGCTAAAAAAGCTTTTTCAGAAGCCGTATCTCTCAACTCCTTCTCCATAGCATAGCCATCCTTTGGCTTTATCTTCTGCTTTTTCTTTACCACCGTTTTGGTAGTATCTAATTTTGGGGCTTCTGTTTTAGGAGCTTCTTGCACCACCTTAGCTGGAGGAGTTTTTGCACCTTTCTTAGTGGTATTCCCCTTTTTTTGGGCAAAACCAGCAACTGAAATTACCGCAATTAATACCAACAACAACGCAATCTTTTTCATCTTCAATTATTTTACATTAAATACCACTGCAGGTAAAACCTTTTGTCTACCATCAGGTCCTTGAGAAACAATTTGGTCAAAAATAACCCTTGTTCCTGGCGACACCGCATTGATTGCACTTCTCACTGCTCCAGTAAAATTACCGCCTTGTCCTGATATGGTAATCGCATCAGCACGAGGTTTAATTACTGTTACTTCAAATCTTAAGATCTTAAACTTCACATCAAATGGAAAATCATCTAGATCCGCTTCAATTTCAGACTCGCTTTTCAATTGCACCGAAGCAATATCGCCACCACCGTAACCACCAACTTTAGCCACTGGTGCAGGAATAGCTTTTACCCTAAATTTAGGAGCACCTAGGTTTACCGTCTTTCCAGCATTAACGCCAGAAACACTGATAGAAACTTCTTTACCTACTAATGAACCCGGTACATTTACCATGTATTTTCCATTGCCACCAGTTAACGAACCGCCGCCTGTAATGGAAGCATTAATGTTCGGGAAACCTGCTGCAGAAATGGTAAATGGATTTGGAATACCAGCATAAATCACATTTAGCTTATCTGAAGAAACCGTTGCCGAAGGGGCAGCCACCTGATAAGTTTGTGGCTTAGTTTCATAAGTCTTAATGTTGCCGTTTCTCTCTTTAACTCTAATTGTACCTTTCCAAGTGAAAGTACCTACACTACCAGTACCGCCTGTATAAACGCCTTTTCCGTTTTCAGTAGGCACCTTATTTCCGTTCACACTAACATCTGGGCTAGATTTGGAATCGCTAGCAGTCAAATAGATCTCCGCTTTATAAGGCTGTCCTTGTATCACGTATGAAGAAGGAGCAACTGCAACCGCTTCAAACTGATCCAGTACTACAATAGGCTTGTCAGCTAAAATTTTATTGATGATGTCTGCCTCCATGTTTTTAGCATCATTTTGCAGCATCGTCAAAATGGTTCTGAAAGCGGCCAAAGGTACACCTTCACCAAAATTATTGCCAGTCCAAGTTTTTGGTTCACCAGCCTTAGGTTTCACAGGATCAAGCGCCTGTAACATAAAGGTTGGTTTACCTTCGTCAGCTTGCAATAACGAGGCTAATTTCTTGCCTGTTTCGTTGATCTTAGCTTGTAGCTTTTTACCTTCTTTGTTTTCAGTATCGCTACCCATGATATGTTGACCAATATCAAGGTTGTTTTTTTGTTTTAGCTCGCCATTTTCGTCAAGTCCCTCTTCAGCAACTTTTGCCTGAAGTCCATCAATATGTTTGATTAGATCTTCAGCTATCTTTTGCGCTTCTTTTGCTCTATTTAATTTAAGCAAGTTATCGCCACTCTCTTTGGCTTTTGTGCTTTCGTAATTTCTTAAAAGTTGGGTGATGTTATTTCCAACGTTTTCCTTAGAGGTATTCAAGCTGTCATTGATGTTCTTGAAAGCTTTTAATACCAAATCAGAAACGTTTAGGGCAAGCATCGCTAATAGTACCAAATACATGATACCAATCATCTTCTGCCTTGCCGTTTCCTTACCTCCTGCCATATTATATCAATTTTTTATAAGTTAGATAATATGACCAATTAAGCACGTGGTTGATTCATTGCCGTTAACATGTTACCATAAATGGCATTCAACGACGATAAGTTTTTGGCAAGTTTACCAACTTCTTCCTTAAACTGTTTCGAATCTTCCATCGATTCGTTGAAGTTATCCATGGTTAAGGCCAAGTTCTGGTAAAATTTATTCATTGATTTTAAGTGTGCACTAGAATCTTGCAATTCTAATTCATACACTGCATTTAATGCCGAAAGGTTTTTTGCCAAATTATTTACCTGCTCATGGTAAGCTTTTGAATCTGCATTGCTAGCACCTAACTCAGCCAATTGCTCAGTAGCTTTACCAAAAGCAGCGTTCATATTACCAAGGCTAGCGCTAGCTCCTTTTACGTTCGATGTAAATTCTGTAGTAGCTAAAGAAGCATCTGCTACATTAGAAATACTTGCTACCCTATCTCCAAAAGTACGTAAGCCATTACCAAGGCTTTCGATCAATTCTGGACCAATTTTTTCATTTACCAGTTTATCCAATGCACCAGTAGAAGAAGCTCCGCTAACTGCAACAGCTTGAGGAATTGCATCGATAGGTGTAGGTTTGCCATCTTTACGCAATTGAGGATAAACTTTATCCCACTCCACATCTGCATGAGGAGGGAACAAACCAGTTAGCAGGAAAAGAAGAGCCTCCACTCCAAGTCCAACCCCAATCATAATACTTCCCCAAATACCTCCCAAGTGAAGGATTTTAAATAACGCACCAACAATTACAATAGAAGCACCGATTGACGTTGCTAAGTGTAATTTCGCCTCATTAGTAGCATATTTTCCTGCCATAATTCTTAATAGTTAATTTTTTAGTTTGTGGTTTTTATTTTAATTTCTGTTTTACATTAAGCTATTTCCAGGGTAGTGTGATACACATCTGAAACCGATGTACGACCTAGGAATATTTTGGTATTCGTGCTGAGCTACGGAGTTTTGAAGGAAAAATCCAATATCTTTCCATGAACCACCTTTCACCACTTTACGTTTACCTTTTCTAAAAATTGGGTTTTTATCTTCCGGCAATGAACTATTATATGAGTTCAAAGTCCACTCAGCCACGTTACCCGACATGTTATACAAACCATAGTCGTTTGGCAAGTATGCTTTTGCTTCAACAGTGTATAAAGCACCATCATCTACATAGTTACCTCTGCCTACTTTAAAGTTAGCTTGCAAACAGCCTTTGGCATTCATGATATAAGGACCACCCCAAGGATATTTAGTTTGAGTTCTACCGCCACGGGCTGCATATTCAAATTCAGCTTCCGTTGGCAAATCGTATTTTAATCTAGAATTAGAAGGTAGTTTACGTTGACGGGCTACATTTTCATAAAACTGTGTACGCCAGTTGCTAAAAGCTCTTGATTGATCCCAAGTAACACCCACTACCGGATACCTGTCATACGAAGGGTGGTTAAAGTAAGCCTCAACCATTGGATCGTTATACTCATAAGTGTAATCTTTTCTCCAAACCAAGGTATCAGGGTACACCATTACCGAAGGATGTTCATTCACTTTTCCAGGAGTTGGATTATCAGTATAGATATCGTAATCGTCAATACGTTGTCTGTTAGGAGAAGAGGCATTTTCCAAGGCCATATCCAAGTTTTTCTCTACAAAAGCGTAGCGCAAAAGCTTAATATCGATATCCTTATCATTTTTCCCATTGGTAAAGCTCGAAAGGTTATCGTTGATGTACATTGCTTTTAGCTTGTTCTGTACTTCCGGTTTCTTGTTTCTCCAAAGGTTAGATCCGTTGCCTACTTTTTTCCAGTCGATGGTTTTAAAAGTAGAAGGCCCAGCAGCAGCACCGCCTTTTGGCTTAATGAAATAATCATCGATATTACCTTTAGTAACGGCTATGGAATCTCTTACCCAATTCACAAACTGTCTGTATTCAGCATTGGTGATTTCAGTTTGGTCCATATAAAATGGACTCATCGAAACCATCTTACTCTGTTTGCCTTGATAAAAGGTAATATCCTCATCAGTCATCCCCAAAAGGTTCCGACCACCAGGTATATATACCATCCCCAACGGGATCGCATTATTTTTAAATTTCCTGTTATAAGCCCCTACCAATTCCCCATTACCGCCCTTTCCGCAACTAGAAAGCATTAAAGAAAGCACGGTAATCGCAAGAAAGTATAATTTCTTCATATGTTGTCTAAGCAATTTTATAGCAATTTTATCAATTAACATTGAGATTAACAACTATTCGCACAAAAAAATCCACACTTTTTGTGGCGAAATATTTTATTAACATTCTGTTTATTTCAAAACCCTACGTTTTAAAAGATAATTAGCACACTTTGGAAGCAGCTGTTTTATTCCTAAAACCTATTAAAGGTCGTCAAATAAGCACATTTTAAATGCACCTACCTGACAACCAGTAGAAGTTAACGCTATTTTTATCGCTTTATTATGTTATCGTTATCTAAGAAGCATTTATTTTGCAAGCTAAACGATAACCAACTGCATATCAATACCTATAAATAGGTATTGAAGCAATTATTTATTAGATTTTTTAATATAATTCTCCAAGGCCATAATCATTGATGGCGCTTCTGGATTTGGTGCTGCGATATCCACAATCAACCCTTTATCAGCCACCGCTTTTTGGGTATTTAAACCAAAAGTTGCTATGCGAGTGTTGTTCTGTAGAAAATTGGGGAAATTTATATACAGCGACTGAATACTCGACGGACTGAAGAAAGCCAGGATATCATAAAACACGTCAGCAAGATCAGAAAGATCACTTACTACCGTTCTAAAAAGCACCGCAGGCGTTACATCATAGCCATTTTTCTGAAGAAAGTTCATGGTATCCTCTGTTGCTACATCCGAACAAGGATAAAGGAATTTTTCTCCAGCATGTTTCTTTAATACTTCCGCCAAATCAGCAGCTGTTTGCTTGCCGAAGAAGATCTTACGTTTTCTGTACTGAATATACTTCTGGAGATAAAGCGCTGTTGATTCTGAAATACAGAAATATTTCAAATTCACTGAAACTTCGAAGCGCATTTCTTCACAAATCCTGAAGAAATGATCAACAGCATTTCTACTGGTAAAAACCACCGCAGTATAATCAACCAAATTAACTTTCTCTTTCCTAAAATCTTTGGCCGGAACGCCTTCAACATGAATGAAAGAGCGGAAATCTATTTTAAGATTATACTTCTTGGCTAAATCAAAATATGGCGATTTTTCAGTTTCTGGCTTAGGCAAGGTTACCAATATACTTTTTACCTTGCGCAGTCTTTCGTCTTTATTTTCTTGCATTTTCCTAGTTAGCACTTATATACCTACTGCCTTGATTAATATCAATATAGGGCAAATTTCGAGGGTGCAAAAATACAAAAATAAATACAATTTAGGAAACCTATATTGTGATAAAATATTTATTGCCGCCCTTATGAACTGAAAAACAAAGATTAGCACCAGGGCAGATATCCCTAAAACAATATAGCTAGCCCCATATTTCTTGGCAGAAAGCGCAAAGGCTATAATAATTGGGATGAACAATAAAGAGGTATTAAAATAACTTAAATATAATATAGAAATGTATTGATGAAGCGGGCGCCTCACGTCAAATACGAAACCAATGAACCTTAAAAATATTATTTTAAGCAAGTATAAAAAAATTACACCTACCGAAACTGTTATAAAGAAACTGAACCCTCCCTGGTTGGCTGCTGGTAAATTCTGATATTGAGCAGCAAGGTAAAAAAACATCCCAATAGTAAAGCCAAATTGGATAAACAGTAGCAGAAACGACCAAGAGGTCACCAAGTTATCTTCCTTATTGAGATTGGCGAGTGATCTATTACTATAAAAAGATTGTACTACCGAACTAAGCTGCTTGCCAAAAGCATTTTTTAAAATGGCAAAAAGCACCAACAAAAACCCAATAATCCCTAGTACCCAAACATCCCCTTTGGGCAAAAGTTGGCCATGCTGGTAGCTTACTTTCTCATGAGGGTTATTTGCCTGAGCAATTACCTTTTGTAGAGAAAACACCTCGAAACCATAGCCGCGGCTTAAACTATCCAACCATAGCGCATTGGTTAGCGAATCTCTTATTTTTAAAATATTAGGCGTTAAAGTATCTATGGCCTTCACCTGCGATGTATCAACAAGCAGACTATCTGGCAAAGGCTGCACGTTTAGCACCGTATCTGTTTGCACTGAAACTTGTGCATGGCTGAAGACAGTCGTTACGGCAACTAGAAGGAAAAACAAAAAGCTTTTTTTTGACATATTAAAATAGGGCAGTAACGCCGAAGTGCACTTTTCCGTTGCGCAAATTTAAAGGATTATTTCTTTGTTTGCCTAATGCATAGCTAATGGAAAGTATTCCTAAGTTGGTTTCGAAGTTTACCCCCGCCCCAAAACCTAAAGGAAAATCAGTATAACTTTGCTTAGAGGCCTTGTATTGCAAATATCCTTGGTTATAAAAAGCAAAAAGAAAAGAGTTTTGCTCCAACAAATATCTGAGCTCGGCATTACCATAGGTATATTGGGTGGCCAGTACTGAAAGCTCATTGAATCCTCTCAAGCTTCGTTGTCCACCAAGCCTGAACACTTCGTTTTCCAATAACTGCTTACTACTAATGATTCCCGTTTGATTAGCCAACGCAAAAACAAGTTGTTTGGCCAACGGCACATAGTAATTAATATGGCTAAACCATCGGTAAGAAGTACTGTTTAATTGTATTCCCTGATAGAGCTGTTCGGGAATGGCCGCATTACGCTTAACCTTTCTACTCCCAACAGCCACATCCAAAACCAAACTATAGCCCTTTTGTGGATTATAACGGTAGTCAAGATTTTCCATATTTAACCCCAGCCCATAAAAAATGGTATTGGCATCAAGTACTGGCGGTAATGTGGTGGCATTTTGATAAGCTTCCACCGAGGAAAGCCTGGAAGATTTGTTTTCGATAAAAAACTGAAAAGTATTATTGCCTTTCAAAAGGTAGTTAAACCCTAGCTTAGTATCTACATTTAAAAAAGATGAATCTTGTTTATATAAGTAAAGGCTTGGGCTCAGACCAAAGTCGGTATTCAATACATGTGGCACCACTGCTTTTACATCCAGTAATTGACTGCGCTGAGAAAGTCCCTGATAATTAAAATTAAGTTGTTCTCCCCTTTTAAAGGCATTTTGCAGATGCAGTCGTAAATTTCCGACCAATTGTGTTTTACCTGTAGCCGCATTTTGTTGCAAACCAACCACCCCATCAAATTGGTTGGCATCTCTTTTATTCACAAAGATGCTCACTTTGGCTTTTTCTCCCGAAAACCTGATTTCTGTTGGCTTTACCACCGTTAAAAAGGGCAACTCACGTAAACGATTCTCTATGGCTTGAACCGTTTTTTCGACGTAAGGCGCACCAGCTTTAATATTAAGGTATGATTGTATATATTTTTGAGCAATTTGACCACTTCCCACTACCTCTATCGTATCAAAAAAAAGCCTTTGATAAGGTTTAACATGAACGCTTGCAGAAATAGCACTACTAGAAATATTGATTTGTTCTAAGCTCACACTGGCAAATGGATGTCCATTGTTTTCGTAATAGGTTAAGAGTGTTTCAAAAAGATGGTTTAGCCTGTTTGCATTAAAAATGACACTTTCAAAACTTCGTTCTCTAAAACCAGCTGCTTGTTTAGCTGCACTGGACAAATTACCACTAGATAAACTGACCCACCGATATAATTGATGAGGTAAAATACTAACGGTCGCTTCTTTTCCTTTGAAATTTAGTGTGCTAATTTCTGCCAACAAATATCCCCGAAATTGCAGCTGCGACAAGACCTTTTCCGCTTCTCGATAAACTGCCAAACTATCTGGTACTTCTTTTTGGTAGGAGATTTTTTTGGCAATAGTTTTAGCAGTATCAGGCAAAATTACTGATACTTTATAGACCTGCTGCGCAGATGAGCTTACCCAAAAACAAATTAAAAGCCATACTACGAAGCATCTCATACACATCAAAAATAATAAAGTGGCAGGCTTATTCTTAGCTTTTCTATTTGTATTTGCACAAATAAGCTACTTGCTGTGCAGCTTTCACCTTAAACGAGGTATGAGCAGGCACTTCAAATTGTTGTCCAGCGGTGTAAGTTTCCCACTGATCTTGGTTAGGAAGCAGTACTTCCATTGCACCTTCTACTACGGTCATGGTTTCATGTGTAGATGTACCGAATTCATATTCGCCAGCATTGATTACGCCCACGGTAGACTTTCCATTGTTTTCATAAGCCAGTGATTTTACGGCTCCATCAAAATACTCATTTACAGCTATCATATTGCTAAAATAGCAACATAAAATTAATCTGACGCTCCTATTATAAAAAATTAGCCCTACGGTGTGATTGCCTAATTTCAAATTAACCTACCTTTGCAAAAATGGCCGGCATTTATATCCATATTCCTTTCTGCAAAAAAGCTTGTACTTATTGCGATTTTCACTTTACCACTTCTACTAAATACTTAGATGAAATGGTGGAAGCAATTTGCATGGAAATAGTGATGAAGAAGGACAGATTGGCTAATCAACAGGTGGATAGCATTTACTTTGGCGGCGGTACCCCAACTACCTTACCAAGTAGCGCACTGCAGAAAATATTGGCGACGATTGAGCAGCTTTTTTCTATTTCCTCGAATGCAGAAATTACGATAGAAGCCAATCCAGACGACCTTACCGCTCAAAAAATTACGGAGTTGAGGCGATTGCCCTTCAACCGTTTTAGCATTGGCACCCAATCTTTTTTTAATGAAGATTTGATTTGGATGAACCGTGCCCATAATGCGCAAGAAGCTACAGATTGTATTAAAAGAAGTCAGGACGCAGGTTTTGAAAAACTGACCATTGACCTTATTTATGGTTATCCTAAGCTGAGCGATGAGAAATGGAAGCATAACATCCAAACAGCAATTGCGCTAGAAGTACCTCATATTTCAGCCTATTCACTCACTGTTGAGCCACGGACGGCACTTGCCCATGCCATTGAGAAAGGCAAACAACCCATGGTAAGCGACGACCAAAGCGCCGAACAGTTTCTAATGTTGGTGGACACCTTAACCCACAACGGATTTGAACACTATGAAATTTCCAATTACAGCTTACCCGGAAAGTATGCCGTACATAACACTAATTACTGGAAAGGCGTACCTTACTTAGGAATTGGACCTTCTGCTCACGGTTTTGACGGCACTGATCGTTACATCAACATCGCCAACAATGCGAAATACTTAGAAAGCATTGCTAAAAAACAGCTTCCCGAAACCATCGAACAGCTGAGCAATGCGGATAAATTTAACGAATACGTGATGACTTCATTACGTACCATGTGGGGCATCAGCCTGGAAAAGGTTACTGCCGATTTTGGCAACAGGCCAAAGGAACTGATTCTTCGCAACATCAAACCTTATCTAGCCGACGAAAAAGTTTATATCGATAACCACAACATTTATCTTAGCAATAAAGGAAAGTTATTTGCGGACGGCATTGCCGCAGCACTTTTCTTAGAGGAAGATGAATTGAACTAAATCATTGCTTTCTATAGGAGGCAAAAATCGTAAAACGATATGATGAATAATAAAATAGTATGGATCACAGGGGCATCATCAGGAATTGGTGAAGCACTGGTATACGAACTAAACGCTGCTGGTGCTAAACTCATTATTTCTTCTCGTAACCGAGACGAATTGTTCCGAGTAAAGCAAAAGTGTCGTAACCAAATTGATGTACATGTACTTTCGTTGGATCTTGAAGATAGCGAGAGCCTTCCTCATAAAGCGACAGAAGCACTACGCATTTATGGGCATATTGACATCTTAATCAACAGCGGAGGCATTAGCCAAAGGGCCTTGGCTTTAGAAACCGATCTTAAAACGGAACAACGCTTTATGGGCATCAATTTTTGGGGAACGGTAATTTTAAGCAAAGCCGTTTTACCACAAATGATTAAACGAAACACGGGGACCATTGTGTGTGTAAGCAGCTTGGTCGGCAAATTTGGCACCCGCTTACGGTCTGCTTATTCAGCTTCCAAACATGCTTTGCATGGCTATTTCGAATCTTTAAGGATAGAATTGGATAACCCTAACCTACATATCATGCTGGCCTGCCCAGGCTTTATTAAAACCAAAGTAACCATTAACGCACTTACTGCTGATGGTAGTGCGCAAGGGACCATGGATACGGCCCAAGAAAATGGCATGGCTCCAGAAGAGTGTGCTAAGCAAATTATCTCTGCTATAAAACAAAAAAAGGAAGAAGTTTACATTGGTGGCAAAGAAACCAAAGGAGTGCTTTTAAAACGCCTTTTCCCTGCATATTTTGCCAAAATGATTAAGAAAGCAAAAGTGACTTAATTTGATTTAGATCATTTTTTTCACATTTTATTTTAATTCACCTCTATATTTACGTTTTTAATCACAATTTTGTGATGATTAACTTTTTGTTAATTTTAATTAAAAGTTTATACCCAAACCTCAAATGAGCTTTATATTAAAACCTGTCGATACTGTCGATACTATAAGTAAAGAAGACTTTAAAAAGAACTATTTAGACCCTAAACGTCCGTTAGTGATGAAAGGGCTTACCAAAGATTGGGCTGCTAGAGATAAATGGACTACAGAATACCTTAAATCAATTGCTGGTGATGTAGAAGTGCCATTATTTGACAATTCAAAAGCTGATCCGAGCAAACCGATTAACTCTGCGGTAACGCACATGAAATTTGGTGAGTATTTAGACCTTATCAAGCGTGAGCCAACCGAGTTACGTATTTTCCTTTTCAACCTTTTCAAAAAAGTTCCTGGGTTAATTGACGATGTTAAAATCCCTAAAGATTTGATGGGCGGAGTAATGGAAAGTATCCCAGCAATGTTTTTCGGTGGATCTAACTCTGAAACCTTTTTGCATTACGACATCGATTTGCCAAACATTCTGCATACCCACTTCGGAGGACGTAAACATGTAATTTTGTTTGATTATAAATGGAAAAAACGTTTGTATTGCTTGCCTAATGCTACTTATGCACTGGAAGATTTTAACGTGGGAAAACCTGACTTTGAAAAATTCCCTTCCTTAAACGGCATTGAAGGTTACGAAGTTATTTTAGAACACGGCGATACACTATTCATGCCAATCGGCATGTGGCATTGGATGAAATACCTAGATGGTTCGTTCTCGCTTAGCTTAAGAGCTTGGGACCAATCAATTCCAGGCAAGGCGGCCAGTTTATGGAGCTTATTTCAACACGGCGCTGTAGATAGTTTGCTTAAAATGGCATTTAAAGGGAAATATGCTTCTTATAGAGAAAAATTAGCAGTTAAAAGAGCTGAAAAAGCTTATGCTAAAGGCACTTTATAACCATTAGCACTAAAAATATGTACAACGGGGCGTCGGAACGATAGCCCCGTTTTTATTGGATTATTTTTTCTCTTTTCGTTGTGTATTATTTGTGAAAAAAGCATCATCATTTAAAACTACTGCTTTTGTATACCCCTTTTACTTATTTAATTAACACCATGAAAAAAAAGCTCTTATTATGGAATCTAACTATCCTATTCTTAATTTTTATTGGTCATCTTTTCTTAATTAAATACAGCTATCAATCTGGCTTCGATTATGAAGAAATGCTCAACTTAAACAATTGGATACCTTTCCTATATTTTTTACTATTTATTCCATTAGCCGCTTTACTGGCAATATTCTGTTTTAAAACAAAAAGCTATCTTCACAGAGTATCCATTATAAGTCTTGTTTTAAGCGGCATTATTCTTATTTATACTTTAAGTAGCGCTGGTTTTGCCTATCTACAAATAATGAATTTGTTAAAAGAAAGAAGAGCAGAGTATATAAAAGAAGCGAGATTGGACATTAAAAACGACCAAATTCAATTTATTTCTTACGGATTGCAATTGCCAATGTACAATGAGGTAGCAAGCAAAAAAATAGATAGCATATACAAAAGGAATGGAATAATTAAGACTTCCAATTGTATTATCGATGATTTAGACATAGAAGCTCGCAAGGCTTATAAAGATTTGACGAACCAATACCTGGAAAAAAGGAATGGAAAAAACTGGCTGCAAAAGATGCAATTAGATTTAGAAGAGATAGAAAATAATCCTATTTACAAACTAGACATCAACAATAGAAATTAGTTGACAAATCTGAATTAAATCTCATAAAGTCAAAATTTTTACTGCAACGTAAAGTTGTTGCTTAACTTCGCAACCATGCAAGAAAAGCAGTTAAGCGAAAAGGATAAAATGTTGGCCGGCAAGGCCTACCAAGCCGGCGGTACTGAGCTTGCTGGGGAGCGTTTAAAAGCTCGGGAAATTGTATTTGAGTTCAATAACCTAGCGCCTAAGCAAATCAAAGCACGCAAGCAATTGATTAAAAAACTGTTTGGCAAAACAGGTACCATGTTTTATGTAGAGCCACCTTTCCGTTGCGATTATGGTTATAATATTGAAATTGATGAACATTTCTACAGCAACTTCAATTTAACCATTTTAGATTGTGCCAAAGTTAAAATTGGTAAGCATGCTTTTTTTGGACCCAACGTAGCACTTTATACTGCTGGACATCCGCTACACTCGCATTTACGCGACCAAGAATATGAGTGGGCACAACCTATTACCATTGGCGATAGCGTTTGGTTGGGCGGCAACGTAGTAGTGAACCCTGGAGTGACCATTGGCAATAATGTGGTTATAGGCTCAGGCAGCGTGGTTACCAAAGATATTCCTGACAACGTATTTGCAGCTGGTAATCCATGCAAAGTGATCCGTGAAATTACTGATGCTGACAAAGATTTTTACTACAAGAACTTCACTTTAGAACAATAAGAATATCACTTAATAAAGTACACAACAATAATCACCATCCAAATGAATTCCCATATCGAGAAAATTAATCAAATAACATCAGCGCTCAGAAATCAAATTGTAAACCACGGCGTTTACACTCAAATTAGTGAGCTACCTGAGTTACGTATTTTCATGGAGCATCATATTTATGCGGTTTGGGATTTCATGTCGTTGCTTAAAGCTTTACAGATCAACCTTACCTGCACTACCCTACCTTGGTTTCCAGTTGGGAATGCCAAAACAAGACAGTTGATCAATGAAATTGTGGCCGGCGAAGAATCTGATGTGGACGAAAAGGGCGATATTAAAAGTCATTTTGAATTATATATAGATGCGATGGCACAAGTTGGAGCCAATACGCAACCTATCCAAACGTTTATCCAATCGCTTCAAACAGGAAAAAGCTTTGAAGAAGCTTATGCTTTGGCTAAAGTTCCATTGGCAGCACAACAATTCATCAATAGTACTTTTAACATCATCAACGCTGGCAAAAACCACGCTACTGCAGCTGCTTTTACTTTTGGTCGTGAAGATTTAATTCCCAACATGTTCCATAGCATGGTGAATGATTTGAACAGCAAACATCCTGACCAAGTCACTATTTTTAAATATTACTTAGATAGACACATTGAGGTAGATGGTGATCACCATAGTCACTTGGCTTTAGAAATGACCAGTGAACTTTGTGGCAATGAAGAAAACGCTTGGGAAGAAGCTTCAGCTGCCGTAGAAGAAGCCTTACAACAACGTATTAATTTATGGAATGCTGCACTCCAAGAGATTGAGCAAATCCGCAGTAAGACTTTAGTGTAACTTCGTTACTACTTCTTTAGTATTTACTGCTATTTTAGGTTATCTTCAGTTAAGATTAACCTTTTATGAGCCAAACAAATACCAGCAAATCCATCCAAACCGGGCTTTACGCAGCCGTGGTGGTGTTTTTAGCTTACACCATGATTTTCGGCTATCGGAAAACCTTTACCGTAGCCACTTTTGACGGATTGACCATTGCTGGATACAGCTACAAAACAGTGTTGGTGATTAGCCAAATGCTGGGGTACTTAATGGCGAAGTTTTACGGCATTAAATACATTTCTGAGCTACAAAGAACAGGTCGTGGTAAAATCATACTAGTACTCACCAGTATTGCTTGGCTAAGCTGGCTGCTGTTTGCAGTCATTCCAGCCCCTTACAACATTGTATTTCTTTTTGTAAACGGCTTTCCATTAGGCATGCTTTGGGGAGTGGTGTTTTCTTATGTTGAAGGGAGAAGAAGCACAGACTTTATTGGGGCAGCCCTTGCTGTTAGTTTCATTTTCGCTTCGGGCTTTGTGAAGTCTGTAGGTGCGCTATTGATGAACAATTTTGGCATCAGCGAATTTTGGATGCCTTTTTATGCTGGGCTGGTGTTTTGCCTCCCTTTGCTTTTGTTTGTTTACCTGATGGAAAAAATCCCTCAACCTAATGCGGAGGACATTGCCTTTAGGTCGCAACGGGTAGCCATGACTACCGATGACCGAAAGAAGTTTATACGTGATTTTTTGGGCGGAGTTGCCGCCTGTGTCGTCATCTATTGCTTTGCGACTATTTTTAGGGACATTAGAGATAATTTTAGTGCCGAAATGTGGAAGGAAATGGGCTTCTTTAATCAGCCAGCCATATTTTCTAAAACCGAAACGCCAATTACGTTAATTGTACTTGTGCTTATTGGTAGTATGGTGATGATCAAGAATAATTTTGTAGCCTTAAAAACGGCTCATTATTTTATTCTAATAGGCTTTCTTTTAGCTGGAGCTTGTACTTTATTGTTTAAATCAGGACAACTAAGCCCCATTGCCTGGATGACATTAGTGGGGCTTGGCCTATACATGGTTTACATTCCTTTCAACGCCATCTTCTTCGACCGACTGATTTCTACCTTCAAATATGCCAGCAACGTTGGCTTCCTGATTTACATTGCTGATGCTTTTGGATATGTTGGAAGTATTGGGGTATTGTTAAGTAAGGAGATTTTTAGAATACAACTGAACTGGGTCACTTTCTTTTCGAGCAGCGTAATGATATTGTCTGTGATTGGCATTGGACTTACCATTTATTCCTTATATTATTTTTCGAGGAAGTATAGGAAGTTGGTTCCACTGTAATAGACTTTATAATTCAGAGCGCTGCGAAGAATCTATTTAAGATGGATGAGATGTCTCGTTCCTCGACATGACAAAAGGTTCAAAGGATTTAAGAACTATGATCTGCTACCACTTTCCATTGCCCGTTGATCTTTCTCAATAGCAAGGTGAAATATCCCTTAGGCTCATCTTTCTCTCGCTTCAAATTCCAACTACCTAACACAAAAGCCCTATCTTTCGACAAAAACTCTACTTTCTTGATCCCAAAGGTTAAAAAACCCATGGCGCTTTTATCGGGATAGCCCTTCTTATAATTATCTAAGGTCTTTTGCCAGCCATAAGTAGGCCCATTTTTACCAACAAACAGTAGACTGTCACTTTTCCAATAGCCTTGCATGTAAGCATCCATATCTCCTTTGTTCCAGCCTTGGCGCTGATCTTCCAACACTTTTAAAATCGCTGTTCTGTCGTGGGCTGTTTGGGCCATTACGTTACTAGCCACAAAGCAAAATAGGATCATCAATAATCTTTTCATAAAAAACCTTTGTTAACAAATCTAATAAATTTATTTTCATGCAACATAAACACAAAAGCCAATGAAAATACAATTCAATATCAGGTATTTTACCTTTGCGGTAATTCTTTTTATCATCGAAGTACTGATTGCACTTTACATCAACGACCAATTTGTCCGCCCCTATATTGGCGATGTGCTGGTGGTTATTCTCATTTACTGCTTTGTAAAAGCTTTTTTTAACCTGCCTGTTTTAAAAACAGCCATTGGCGTATTACTTTTCGCTTATCTGATAGAAACACTACAGTATTTCCAATTTGTAAAACGAATAGGCTTGGAGCATTCTAGGTTGGCCAACGTGGTAATTGGAAATTATTTTGCATGGGAGGATATATTGGCATACACCGTTGGAGCGGTGATTATATTGTTGGCAGAGCGAGGGAAGCTTTAGGTATTTTAACCTCGCAAATACTAAACTTTGACATCTTACTTTGCCAATTGCCTTGAGTTGATGCGTTAGTGAGATTACTCCTCACGTCGGAATGACAGGAAATACTAATTACAACCATCCTCCATTTTCAAACAGTTATAAGATGAATACTCTTTAACAGAATATGACATCTGCCTTAAAATAGTCCATTAGCAAACCATTACCTTAGTTGTTACGTTAATTAAACGTGTGAAAAGGAACATGAAAGGTTATCAGTTTTCTAAATTTTTACCCAACGAATTGCCCAAAGGTGGCTTTGATGAATTGCTGAAATTATTTACGCAATTGCTCAACTACACTGCAGGGGATGCTGGCGAAGCTTTGGCTTGGATGAACGAGTTGGACAAACAGTATAAGTTTACCAACAATGATTATGGTATGGGCGATTTCATTGAAGACCTGAAGGAAAAAGGTTATTTGAAGGAAGAAGATGGGGAAGTGAAAATTACCGCCAAAACGGAACAAACCATTCGTAAATCGGCCTTGGAAGAGATTTTCGGAAAGCTTAAAAAAGCTGGAAAGGGCAATCACAACAGCAATATCTCGGGAATTGGCGAAGAAAAAAATGCAGACAGGCGTGAGTTTAATTTCGGGGACAGCTTGGATCAAATTGACATGACGGCTTCTATCCATAATGCTCAGATCAACCACGGTCTTGGCAATTTCACCCTTACAGAACGTGATTTGGAAGTAGAAGAAAAGGACTACAAAACTTTAACTTCTACCGTATTGATGATCGATATTTCGCATTCGATGATTTTATATGGGGAAGACCGCATTACTCCTGCCAAGAAAACAGCCATGGCCTTAGCGGAACTGATCAAAACCAAATATCCAAAAGACACCTTGGACATCGTTGTTTTTGGGAACGATGCTTGGCCAATTAGTATTAAAGACCTGCCCTACTTGCAAGTTGGCCCTTACCATACCAACACTTTTGCGGGTTTAGAACTGGCTACTGATTTACTGCGCAGGCGAAAAACCCACAACAAGCAAATTTTCATGATTACGGATGGCAAGCCTACCTGCTTAAAAGAGAATGGTCGTTATTATAAAAACAGTGTAGGATTGGATAGAAAAGTGATTAGCAAAACGCTGAACATGGCAGCGCAATGCAAGAGATTAAATATTCCGATCACCACTTTTATGATTGCCAAAGATCCTTACCTACAACAGTTTGTAAGACAATTCACACAAATTAACGGCGGCAGGGCATTTTACAGCTCACTAAATGGCCTAGGCGAGTACATTTTTGAAGATTATATTAAAAACAGAAGAAGAACAGTTAAATAGACAAAAGAACAAGGAGCAAGGAATAAAGACTTTTCCCTTCAAAAGAGCTAAAATCTTTATTCTTCGTTCTTTTATCCTTATTCCATAACAAATGCAAGCAAAAACTCTAGGAGAACTAAAAGCAACCTCATATCAATCGTTAAGTATTAAAGACGAGCTTAGGAAAAATTTAATTAAACAGTTACAGCAAAAGGAAGCAGGTTTTGAAGGCATTTTAGGCTACGATGAAACCGTTATTCCCGAACTGCAAACCGCTATTTTAGCTCGACATAATGTATTGTTGTTGGGTTTGAGGGGCCAAGCCAAAACTCGGATTGCCCGCTTAATGGTAAATTTGCTAGATGAATACATTCCCTACATTGCGGGTAGCGAGATTTTCGACGATCCTTTAAATCCCATTTCGTGGTACGGCCACCATGAAATTACCACCAAAGGTGATGACACGCCTATCGCATGGTTGCACCGCAGCGAACGTTATACTGAAAAACTGGCTACGCCTGACGTTACTGTGGCCGATTTGATTGGCGATGTGGACCCCATTAAAGCCGCCAACCTAAAATTGACCTACAATGATGAAAGGGTAATCCACTTTGGGTTAATCCCGAGAGCGCACCGTGGTATTTTCGTCATCAATGAACTTCCCGATTTACAAGCCAGGATCCAGGTGGCTTTATTTAACATGCTACAGGAAAAAGATATTCAAATTAGAGGTTTTAAACTTCGTTTGCCTTTGGATATTCAATTTGTGTTTACCGCAAATCCTGAAGATTACACCAACCGCGGAAGCATTGTAACGCCTTTGAAAGATCGTATTGAAAGTCAAATTTTAACCCATTATCCTAAATCGATAGAGATTTCGAGGAAAATTACTTTTCAAGAGGCTAAGCTTACGCCTGAACAACGTTTGATAGAAGCGGATGGCTTGGTGAAAGATTTGGTAGAGCAAGTAGCTTTTGAAGCCAGAAAGAGTGAATATATTGATCAAAAATCTGGTGTTTCTGCTCGTTTGACCATTTCGGCATTTGAAAATTTAATTGGCAATGCCGAACGAAGAATGCTCATTAACAAAGAGAAGGATACGTTTGTACGTATTTCCGATTTCAGTGGCATTATTCCAGCAGTTACAGGGAAAATAGAACTGGTGTACGAAGGTGAGCTGGAAGGCCCTGCAAAAGTAGCACATACTTTAATTGGAAAGGCCATTAAGCATCTGTTTGTCCGCTATTTCCCAGACCCAACAAGGGCGAAAAAAAGTAAAACAGCTAATCCGTACACCGAAATTACCGAGTGGTTTACCGAAGGCAACACCATTGATGTAGACGACAATCTTACTTTAGCAGCCTATAAAAAAGAGCTTAATAAGGTAAAGGGCTTAGAAGAACTGATTAAAAAGTTTCATCCTAAGTTGAGTGAAAATCAAACTTTATTGCTCATGGAATTTGTATTACACGGACTATCTGAGTTTTCGCAGTTGAACAAGAACTACCTCAACGGAGGCTTTGGCTTTTCGGATATGTTCGAAAGCTTATTCAATGCAGATATTGACGAAGATGATGAGGATTTTGCATAGTTAGTGTACTCGTCATTTCGATCACAGCGAAGCGAGAGAGAAATCCAACACTCAATAACAAATCGCTAGATTTCTCCCTTTGGATCGAAATGACGGGGTAAAAATGTCAAATGATTTAATTGCACCCAGTATGACAAAGAAATGGCAAGGACTGCGAAACATTTGAGAACTTCACTCATCTAAACACTCAAACTAATTAACTTTACCCCTTATGGGAAGAACAATATTTCTTACTGTACTATGCTTTATCGTCATCTTATTTGACATTTATTGCTATAATGCCATCTTAGCTGTATTTAAAAACTGGAAAAAGAGCACCAAACAATTCTTTAAAAGAGCCTGGTGGATCGTAAACATCAGTTTGATTATAGGTGTATTTTGTGCCATTTACCTCAATCTGTTTCTCACAGCCAGAGCGATTATTTTAGTGGCTTTCTTTCTGCTTACCGCTAGCAAAGCCGTCATGTTGCCTTTTTTATTGATTGATGACCTAAGGCGTTTAGTCATCAAATTCAGCAGATTACTGAAACGCAAAAAAACTGTTGAGGCCGCCAAAGAAACCATTGTAGGTGAACCCATCAGTCGTTCTTCATTTTTGGTAAAAGCAGGTTTAATTGCTGGCGCCGTCCCTTTAAGTTCCTTAAGTTGGGGCATCATTTCTGGTGCTTACGATTATCAGATTAGAAGAGTAAACCTAAAGCTTCCAAATTTACCTCGCGCTTTCGATGGCATTACCATGGCACAGGTTTCGGATATCCACTCGGGAAGCTTCTACAATAAAACCGCAGTAAAGGGTGGTGTAGAAATGCTCCTCGCTGAAAAACCAGATTTTGTGTTCTTTACTGGCGATTTGGTAAACAATTTAACCAGCGAAGTAAAAGATTATCAGGACATTTTCAGTAAAGTAACGGCACCATTGGGCGTGTATTCGGTATTGGGCAACCACGACTATGGCGACTATCATTTTGGAAAAGGCAGCTCGCCAGCCAAAGTAAAAAACCTACAGGACATGGTGGCCACCCATAAAATTATGGGCTGGGATCTTTTAATGAACCAACATCGTAGGTTGAAAGTTGATGGCGAAGAGATTGGCATTCTTGGTATTGAAAACTGGGGAATGGGCCGCTTTCCAAAGTATGGCAAAATGGAATTGGCTACTCAAAATACGGATGACTTACCTGTAAAATTATTGCTTTCGCACGATCCATCACATTGGCGTGGAGAGGTACTGCAAAAATACCCACAAATAGATGCCATGTTTAGCGGGCACACCCACGGCATGCAATTTGGCGTAAGGCTAAAAGAAATGCAATGGAGCCCTGTTCAGTATATTTACAAAGAATGGGCTGGTCTATACGCCGAACAGCAACAGCAATTGTATGTAAATGTGGGATATGGCTTTTTAGGCTATCCTGGGCGTGTAGGTATTTTGCCAGAAATCACGATATTTACGTTAAGCAAGGCTTAGGTGTTGCTTATTATGGGTTGTAAGCTCTGTGCCTTCACGTAACTCATAACCCGTAACCCATAACTAAAGGTGCATGATTCGAAAAATAGGTTTATCCATTCTTGATTTTCTACTGTTCAGCAATTTCTTTATTGCTATCTGCGCAGTAGCTCAGGGTTTGGTTACCTATCATTTGCTCAAAGCAAAACCTAGTGAGCACGTGCTGGCTTTTTTGTTTTTCTCTACCTTGTTGATTTACAATTTAGCGGTATTGCTCTCTAAACCAAAAGCTCCTCAAAATTCACCTTTTAAGCGTGTAAGATGGATTTTCGCCCATCATAGGCTTACTATTTCCACCACACTTATTTCTGCGCTCTGTCTCATTCCTTTGGGCCTGCTTTATCTCAGCTTCGAATCTAAGCTATTGATGGTATTTGTGGGCTTGCTATCGGTAGCCTATAATATTCCTTTCTTAAGCCTTAACCAAAAGAAAATAGGTTTGCGCAATATTCCAGGGATTAAGCTATTTCTTATTGCCTTTGTTTGGGCAAGCAGTTGTGTGCTACTGCCTATTGTTGAACTGGAAAGCTTACATCAAATTCAGGTTCCTTTGAGCGAAACAGTATTATTAGTAGCCAAGAGATTTCTTTTCATTTGTGCAATTACTGTTCCCTTTGACATCAGAGATTTATTTCAGGACAAGCTTTACGAGTTGAAAACCATTCCAGTAATTTTAGGTGAAAAAAAAGCTTGGATTTTCTGCCAAGCCTTACTGGCAATTTATCTATTGCTACTTGTGTTATTCACCAAAGACATTAACCTAGATGTGATTGGGCTTACTTTGACCGTTTTACTTACTGGATGGCTCATCTTTAAGTCTAACTTTAAAAGAAACGAATACTATTATTTCTTTTATCTAGACGGCACGATGCTACTGCAGTATCTTATATTGGTTGCTTGTAGCTGGATTCCAATATCATAATTCACTCTAGTACAGTTGGCATGTTCTTTGTAAAATATACTGAAAATCCAACCGAGATGAAAAAGAAACTCATTATCCCGATGTTATGCATTGCAGTTGCCTTATTTGCTTCATGCTATGCTACCGCAGGCAACAGCGGAAAAGTACCACCAGGACAAGTGAAGAAAGCAACGGGTTCTAAATCTGCCAAACCTTATGCTCCTGGTCAAAACAAGAATTAAAAAAGGCCTAGGATTTGATCCTAGGCCTTTTCTTTATCCAGCATTAAAGCGATAACCTACGCCTCTTACCGTTTGTAATAGCTGAGGATTATCAGCATTAGCTTCTATTTTCTTACGCAAGCGTACAATGTGCATATCTAAGGTACGAGTGTTCACATCTGAATTGTAACCCCATACTTCCAACATCAAGTCTTCCCTGCTGATGACTTGGTTAGGGTTGCGAAGGAAATAAAGTAATATCCTGTTTTCTAAAATGGTCAATTCTATTTTCTTCCCGTCACGGAAAAGCGTATGGATATTTGGATGATGCTCCATATTGCCAAAACGATGTATTTCTGATCTATCGGCATGCAATAAAAATTTCACCTTACTTTCTAACATCGCTACCAAAACATCCATGTTGAATGGTTTAGTTACATAATCAGAAGCTCCAAATTGATAAGCATCTATTTTATCAACGTCTTGTGCTTTCGCTGTCATCATGATAATAAGCCCTTCAAAGCCCTGCTTACGAACTTCTTCGCAAACTTCTGAGCCTTCTTTTCCAGGCAACATCCAATCTAAAAGCACAATGTCGGGTTTTTCAGTGCTGATGGTTTGTACTGCCGCAAGGCCGTCACCTTCTTCCAAAACCTGATAACCTTCATTCTTTAGCCGATGAACTACTAAAAAACGTAGGTTTTCATCGTCTTCAACAATTAGTATTTTAATATCTTTTGACATAATTTATTGTTTTAAAGTTGATTGGTTGAAAAGTTGAAAAGTTGGCGGGTAACATTACAACGTTAAAACATTCAACATTTAGTTATTATAAGGTAATACGATTTTAAACTCGGTGCCTTTGTCTACCACACTGCGCACACTAATTTCACCTTTCATAAAATTAACAAGTTCCTTACAAAAAGCCAAACCTAAACCCACACTTCCTGCTTGGTTATACTGATTTTGAATTCGATAAAATTTCTTAAAGATATTGTTAATTTCCGATGCCGGGATACCAATACCCGCATCTTTGAAACGCAAAACCACTTTGTCCTTAATTAATCTGGCGGTAATGTGCAGTTGCTTTCTTTTAGGAGGTGAATATTTATAGGCATTTTCTGCCAAGTTATCAAACAAACTACCCAATAGCACAGGGTCTGTAATAAAATGTGTAAAGTCGGTCACCTCATACGTCAGCTTAAAATCGGGATGCTTAAGCTGATGGACATCAATGGTACTTTCGATAAACTCAACGATATCAACACGATCTTCGTTGAGCTTAATGGCCTTGTTTTCAATTTGGGTAAAAGCCAGCAACTTATTCATTAAACCATTCAACTTATCAGCTTCTTCATCCAAAATTTTGCCATATAGCTTTTGCTCCCTTTCGGAGATGCTTGCAGCGCTTTTGATATTATTTCCCGCAATTTTGATGACACTTACGGGTGTTTTAAATTCATGCGTTAAGTTGGTTAAAAAATCATACTGCAGCTTAAACATTTTATGGTTGATGTTTAAGTTACGATAGATCAAAAAGGCAACGAGCAGTAGCAATCCATAAAAAATCAAGATCAGCGCAGCAATAGGAAAAAAGTAACCAAAAATCTCTTTTTTAATGAAGGATTTAGCAGAAATGAAGTATAATTTATAGGCAGAAAATGGACCACCCAACGTAATCTCCCCTGTTTCGTACTCCGAAGAAGTTTCCAAAGGATCATAAGTGATAGGCTCAATACGTACCGACTGGTAAAGCAATGGTCGATTGTTCTTGATTTTAATTTTCATGGGATCAAGCTCAAAAGAAAGCATGTCCTGCTGATATACCGGTTCTGAAGGCAGCTTTTTGGTAATCATCTGCTTGTAAATCTTCAAATCCTCAAAACGTGGGATATTGAAATAATCTATCCGGTTATGTTTGATATTAGAGAAAATATTAAAAAGCTCCTCTTGTGTAGGTGTTCTGCTAGTGTCAAGCTTATTTACAAAAGTATAAAGCTTTAGGGCCAATTCATTAAAACTCTCTAAGGTAGCATTGCTTTGTACGGCATTTGGTCCAAAAATCTTTACTGAATCATCAGGAATATAGGTCCCAAATTGATAGGCGTTTTTCATCCCTACCGAAAACTCGCCTACGTTTAATCCGTTATCTTCATAACGCATATTACGCACCTCGGCATCAAAAAAAACTACTTTTTTAACGAAAGGGTATTTAAGTAAAATTGTATCTACAAACTTGGCCGCTGTAGCCGAATCAAGAAACCCATTGTAATAAGAAATTTCTGGCAACTTATTAGAAAAGAAATCATTATAAGGTTTGATACTTTCTTCCAGTACATTCGTTTTCGCTGAGATAAAATCACCTTCGATTTTCTTTTTACTGAAATTGAATGCCAAAAACAAAGACAACACAAACAGTACGGATATTAGGCCGATAAATGCAACGATTAGGGAAAAGTTTTTACGGTAACCGCTTTCTTTAACAGACTCCACAGCCATGGCTTAGCGCTTTTTTAAGTTACCTTGTAAAAAAAGTTCAAGTGCAGCGTATGATTTTTTGCGAGCTTCTTCTCTATTTAACGGCGATTTACTGTCTTCTTTTTCCATATAGGTTACAGGTAGATTTAGCTTTTTAAGCTCTTTTACAAACTGTACCGCATCATTTCCATTGATCCGTGGATCTTTGGTATTTTGCGTAATGAATATGGGTATATTTATTTTATCGGCATGAAAAACCGGAGAAGCTTGCCTCATGTATTCCGCATCTTTATCTGGATTACCTACTATTTCGTAATACATTTGAAGGTTAGCCGTTAAAAACGGTGGAATTGCTTTCAGGTAACTGAATAAATTTAGGATCCCAGTACTTGAACCCGCACACTTGTATAGCTTGCCATTACCTACAGCGCTGTTAATCGCAATAAGCCCTCCAAAGCCATAGCCATAAATAGCCACGCGTTGTGGGTCGGCTATTTTTTGCGCAATAAGCCAATGTACTCCAGCATCTATATCTTGCTGTATTTTTTGTCCCCATTGTTTAAAACCAGCAGCATAAAATTCCTTACCGTAACCGGTAGATCCTCGGTAGTTCACCTGCAGCACTGCATAGCCTCTATTGGCTAAAAACTGTACATCGGCATTGAAACCCCATGAATTGCGCTGACCTGGGCCGTTATGCGGCATCACTACTACAGGCAGGTTTTCGGGCTGTACGCCCAGCGGTAAGGTTAAGTAGCCATTAATTTTAAAACCGTCGCTAGTGATATAGCTAATCGGTTTCATTTCACACATTTCGTCCTCTTTAATGGAAGGATTAATGTCGCTCAATTTTTTTAATGAATTACTTTCTGAATTATAAAGGTAGTAAGCTCCCGGGCTACGGTCGGTAAAAGTCCTTACAATAAAATGCTGTTCATTTTTATCTTGATGAATAACCTTCGACTCGGCATCAGGGATTAATTTTTCCAATCCCTGATAAAGCTTTTTAGCGTCATCACTCAAATAATGCTTTTCCTTTTTCCAGGTTTCGTACACCACAAAATCCATTTTGCCTCTACGTTTGGAGTATTGCGCTTCTACCACATTCAAAGTATCTTCTGCAAACAATACATTTTTTTCCTTTCCTGTGATACAATCGATTTCTACCAAAGCGTTTTTATCTCTGTTTACGTTAGAGATGGCATAAATGGTATTGGGCTTGTTTTCTGAAAAGGCTACAGGCCACAAAGTAGTTTTAAAGTTATTGGTAATGATTTTTTGGAATGGTTTGGCTTCATTTTCACGATACCAAACGGATTCGTTTACACCATCGGTAGAGATGGCCATTCGCAGCTTGCCTTTACTATCCGTTAACCAATCGGTAAAATTACCTGGATTTTTAGCGGCCACAATCATTTGTCCATCACGTACATTCAATTTATAAACGTCAAAAACGGTAGAATCTCGCTTGTTGCTACTTACTAATAAAAATTTATCTTCTATTAGTTGGTCTTCCAACAAGCGTACCTTGCTTTTACCATCATTACTTAAAACACGTTCCTGAGTACCATTTTTGTTTACAATATATAAGTCGGTTTGAAACCGGCTACCTTCTTTTTCTTTATAGTAAATCAGCTCATCATTACTTACCCAACAATAAAAATTGATGTTACGTTCTTCGAGTTTTGAAATTTCGGTGATACTTCCTTTCTCCAAATCTTCTACTACCAGATGTTGTTTTTTATCTTTAAGCGTTAAATAAGAAAGGTATTTTCCATTGGGCGATAGACGATACAAGGCCCGGTCTTGGGTTTTAAAAAAGTCGTTTACAGGAATTTCCCTCACTTGTGCATCACGATTACATGCAAAAAGCGCAACCACCAACAACAACCATACATATTTTTTCACTGCAATCATCATTTCGCAAAATTACACAACCCCTATAGCTGTTGGGCTATTAGCATTAACATTGTTACCTTTATCAGAGTTTTTAGCTATATCCAAATAAAATAACTATTTGGGATTTTATAGAAAATAGACCGTAACATTTAAAATACAGTATCTCTCCTAGCGTTATTTTATTTTCAATTCGTAATTATAAGCTTAAAAAATTTAATTTTAGCAAATAGCGAAATTTGCCGATGAAACGTCTGATGTTATTATTTCTTGGTTGTTGTTGGTACACCTTTAATTTTGCCCAACAAAATATAGATGAAGCACTGGCCTATCAGTACTATCAACAGGCAGACTACGAAAAAGCGGCTTCGCTGCTTGAAAAACTCTTTAACAGCACCAGAAACGATGGTTATTTTGACCTTTATTATACTTCGCTACTAAAAATCAAGAAATATGATGAAGCTGAAAATCTGGTTAAAAGACTGATCAAGCAATCGCCTCAAAAGCTCAATTACCAAATTGCGCTTGGCCGTATTTATCAAGAACTTGGGAAAACCACCGAGGCTAACAAAATTTATTATACTGCTATACAAAATGTACCCAAAAACGAATTTCAGTTTAGGGACTTGGCCAATACTTTTTACAGGTTCGAAACCTACGACATGGCCGTTAATACTTTTTTGCAGGGCCGTAAGGTGCTTGGCGATGAACAGCTTTTCACTTTTGAACTGCTAAGTATCTATCGATTTAAAAAAGATAAACAGGCTTTGATTGACGAATACATTAATGCGTTGCCTGCCAATCCTCAATTAGTCCCTCAAGCGCAAAGTGTGCTCTCTAGCATTTTTGAAAGCAATAGCGATTACCAACTATTGCAATCTGCTTTACTTAAAAAGATACAGAAAGACCCCCAAAGCGAAATTTATACCGAATTGCTGATTTGGCAATACATCCAGCAGCAACAATATGACATGGCATTAAGACAGCTTATTGCCCAAGATAAGCGGGCTAAAAATGCTTCTGACTTAATTTTTAATACCGCTAATACTTTTGTGACCAACAAAGCCTTTGGTCCAGCCATTAAGGCTTACGAGTATTTATTGAGCAAAGGTCCTGAACAAGAGCTTTATTTAGTCGCAAAAATACAACTCATTAATGCCAAATATGAATTGGCAATGCAAGGCAAAACAGATCAAGTAGCCATTAAAGCCTTGGCCGATGAGTTTACCCAAGTGATTAGCCAGTATGGGATTAGCAACCAAACCATTTTCGCCCTTAAAAAGCTGTCGTACTTACAGGCTTATTATTTGAATAATTTATCTGAAGCGGAAAAAACTTTGGAGCAGGCCTTAAAAGTGCCGGGTTTACCTGCCATGGAACTTGGACAAATCAAAATAGATTTAGGCGATATTTATCTGTTGAACAAGCAACCTTGGGAAGCGGTGCTGATTTACGAACAAGTAGCAAAGCAATACGAAAACCTCCCAATTGCCAGTGAGGCTCGCTTCCGTTCAGCACGTTTATCTTTTTATCAGGGCAACTTTAAATATGCCAAATCACAGGCAGATGTACTTAAGGCTTCCACTTCGCAACTCATCGCCAACGATGCCCTGAATCTCAGTCTTTTGATTTCAGACAACCTGCAGAGTAAAAACGATAGCTTGGCACTAATGATGTATGCAGATGCCGAGATGCTACAGTTTTTAAACAATAATACCGCAGCCATTAAGAAATTAGACAGTATTGATATTGCATTCCCCAATAATAGTTTGACGGATGATGTACTCATGTCGAAAGCCAAAATCTATATCAAAACCAGTGAGTTTGCTAAAGCTGAAGGGAACCTGAAGGAATTAATTGCCAACCACGCCACTAGTATCTGGATTGATGACGCCATTTTTACACTGGCAGATCTTTATGAACATCAGCTGAACAATATTGAAGCAGCCAAAAAGCTATATCAACAACTGATTACCGATTTCCCAGGCAGCATGCTTAACAGCGAGGCAAGAAAAAGATACCGCAATATGCGTGGGGATAATTTAGGTGCTTAAGTGTATCTTTGCAGCATGCTATTATTTAATGTAACCGTAATTATTGAAGAGGCTTCGGCGGCGGATTGGCTGCAATGGATGAAGCAAACCCACATTCCTCAATTAATGGATAAAGAATGCTTTGTATCTTACAGGCTTTTGAAAATTGTAAATTCTCCTAATGAGGGCTTGAGCTATTCGATACAGTTTATTGCCGAGGATACCACCCGTCATCAGACTTTTTTAGATCTGCACGAACAATTGTTTATTGCCGAAATGTATAACAGGTACCCTAATAAGTTGGTTACCTTTACCACCTTAATGGAATTTGTAGGATAATTTATGAACTTAATAGAAACACCCATCAAAGACCTATTTGTAATTGAGCCAAAACTATGGCAAGACAGCAGAGGTTATTTTTACGAGAGCTTCAATCAAAGATTTTTTGAACAAGCAGGCATTGATGTTACTTTTGTACAAGACAATCAATCTTTTTCTAAAAAAGGCACATTACGTGGACTACATGCTCAAGCAAATCCATTTGCACAAGGCAAGTTGGTAAGAGTAATACAGGGTAGTGTGGTAGATGTTGCGGTAGATATTAGAAAGAACTCTCCTACTTATGGACAGCATTTTGCCATTGAACTAACTGGCGAAAACCACAAACAATTATGGGTGCCTCCAGGCTTTTTACACGGCTTTTTAACTTTAGAAGATGATACGATCTTCACTTATAAAGTAAGCAATTACTATGACAAAGCTTCGGAAATAGGCATTATGTGGAATGACCCAACCATTAATATTGATTGGGCAGCCTATTTAGATACTAGTGAGTTTTCTTTATCTGACAAAGATTTAGTACTCGGTGATTTTGATTCGTTTCAATCGCCATTTTAATCGATTATTAACGTCGTCAAATATAAAAGCCACAAATGCACAAATCAAATCTGTGTATCTGTGGCTTTTTTATAGTCCCCTTTAGGGGATTTATGATTATTGTTTAATCAAATCATACAATTCATCCAATTTAGGAGAAAGTACAATTTCAATTCTACGGTTTTTGCTTCTTCCTTCGGCGTTAGTATTTTCTGCTAAAGGTTGGTATTGCCCTTTACCTGTTGCGGTCATCCTTACACTCTCTACTTTTTGTTCTTCGGTTAAGAAACGTACTACAGAAGTTGCACGCAACACACTTAAATCCCAGTTATCTTTAATCTGTCCCAAATTGTTAATACGCTGAGAGTCCGTGTGACCTTCTACAGCAATGTTAATTTCTGGCTGTTGTTTTAATACTTCTGCCAATTGGGTTAGTGCTTGTTTTCCTCGCTCATCAATAATGATACTTCCCGATGGGAACAACAATTTATCAGTTAGAGACACATATACTTTACCGTTTTTAACTTCTACCGTTAAGCCGTTTTTAGTGAAACCAAGCAGGGCTTGTTGTAATTTAACTCTCAATTGGTTGGTCGCCTCATCACGTTTGCGCAATACTTCTTCCACTTCTTTCAAGCGTTGTTCTCTCTTTTTCAAGTTTTCGCTTAGCTTGTTGATTTCTGAAGAGCTATTGCTTCTTAATTTGCTGTAATTGGCATCTAAATCCGTATAACGTTGGTTAAGGGCTGCCAATTGGCTATGAAGTGCAGCAGTATCAGCTTGTAGGCGCTTAATGCGTTGCTCTAAACTTTCGTTTTGCGACTGCGAATTGTTCCATCCCATGTTTAGGGAATCTTGCTTGGCTAAAAGCGATTTGTATTTTTTGGTAGAAAGCACCACGCATGAACTTAGGGTGGCGACAACTAAAAAAAGGGCAACTAAAAAATTGAATTTCTTCATCTGTGTGTTTATCAATATATGTTTTAAGGTATTACTGATCTACTGCTTTGCGCAAAAATAAAATGAATGGTTGAATGGCATGGAATGCTTTTATCAACTTTTCCACGATATCCTTCTGATAAAAGTCTTCTTCATTTAGCGGATAGATGGAAATAAAGCTTTTCAATTTCAAGTATTCGATCATTGGGTGATCTACTTCATATCCTTTAGGGGCTTTTTTCAAGCTATCTTCTGTGCTTAACGAGAATAATGCTTTGTACTCCTTATCATTAACCACTTCCAAAAATTCATCTGCACTGTAATCAATTTCCTCTCGAATGCTTTTTACCACTTTGCTCTCAGGCATCCAAAATCCAGCGCCAAAGAAACAGCTTCCTGGTTCCAAGTGAAGGTAGTAGCTAGGCGTAGTTGGTCCATATCCTTTCACATCAAAGGCTATTCCGTAGTTCTTTTTGTAAGGTGCTTTGTTTGGGCTAAAACGAATGTCCCTGTAAATACGCAACAAACATTTTTTGGGTTCAGTATCTGCCGAAAATTGTGGATCGATACTTGAAAGTTCCTTGATCAAGGGAGTAATCAAAGCAAAAAGGTCAATTTTAGCCTCTTCGTACAGGTGTTTGTTTTTTGCAAACCATTCTCTGTTGTTATTATCTGCCAGTTCCCTTAGGAAATCAAACGTGGATTTTTTCATCTGTTTAGATTCTATTTCATTTGTGATGAAGCTGCCGTCAAAAAATGACGACGATTTAAGCATAGCAAATCTTTGGATGCCAATTTAGCAAATTAATATGGGGTTAGATAAACTTTAAAGGTATTTAACAGTTAGGGCTACGCAAGTTTGGTTGTGTCTTTCTTACGGAAATTTGTATACCAAAGTAATCCTACACCACCAGCTAACAAAAATGGAACGGCCAACAAATACAAAACTCCAGAGTTTAAACCTTTGGTTTGTGTATTTCCATTTTTAACACCCATTTCGGCATTTGCGGTACACATTGCACATTGGGCATTGGCTTCGGGGCTAATGATCAGCACCGTGAAAAAGAAAAGTAATATGGCCAGTATTTTTTTCATGCCCCAAATTTAAACTAAAATTGGCACAAGTTATTTCATTTTTAGGTAAAAGAATAATATGTGTGAGTTCGGGTTAAGAGAATACTTTCTACACACTATAATCAGGCTTTTATATCCAAAAGTCAGCTTTTTGCGAAGACTTAATGCTCTGTCGCTTCGCGGACAAACTTTTTTCCAATAGATGAAAAAAGTATGCAAAAAAATCCACGGCTGCGCCCTGTTCTGTTGAAGTCAGCAACAAGGCTTATTGGTACTACCCGAACAGGCCAAGGCCGATTTTAGTAGAACGAAGAGGCTTTGCTAGGGCTCTAGATAATGAAAAATCACAAAACGTTTACCCCAATCCCACGTTAATATCCTAATTATTCGATTTCACCTGCTTAAGTTCTTCCAAAAAGGATACGAGTTCTGTTTTAGACGCTTCGGTGATTAAAGAAAGATCAATATTTATTTCTTTGCTATTTTTAAGAATCTTTAGATTGTCTCCATTAATTTCGAAGCTGCTAATATCTTTTAAAGAAACGCTCTTTGTCAGCAATCCATAGATGATGATTTGATCATTGTCAATCGTCATATAATCGGCTTGCTTATCGAAAATAAGGAATAGTGTGGTTCCAACGCCAAGAAACAGATAAGCATAATGGTTCCAGTGGTATACTTGCTCCGTTACAAAATAGGAAATGCCCAGCAGTAAAAAAAAAGGGCCTGCCCAATAAGTTCCGAGCTTATATCTGGCATTTTTAAATTTAATGTTGATCATAAAGAAGAAATAAAAATGGCCCTTGAAATGTAACTCAAGAGCCATTATAAATATCGCTAAATTACAGCCCGTAAGGGCCAACTACTTGACCATTTTGGATCAATAACAAAAAGTTATTCCTTTCATATGAAGAAAAACTACTAGGCAATCTATAAAAGCCATTTGGCACATACGTGGTATAATTTACATCTGAATATAATTTACCATTTGATGAATTATAATAAATTGGAGTTGAAAAAAGCAAATCACTCACAAAATTAAATACATCGGCCTCGTTATTATAGTATTCTACAGATGCATAATTACTTGTAATTGATATGGTATAGTCTGCAGGCTGTAGCGTCAAATCACTCGACGAAGGTTTTAAGCTAATCCAGCCTATAGTTCTTGTTGCTGCAAAATTTATATAGTCTGTTGGGCTTTCGGCGATATAATAATTATATAAATCAGTAGTCATTTTTATTTTTCCAGCAAACATCGCTATACCCAAAGTAAGATGGTAAACATCACCATCCAAAGCACCGTGCTGCCCCGTATTCACGAATACATTGTTTAGCCCCAATGTGTATATAGATTTTGATATGGCTAGCATTCTTTCCTCTGGAGTAAACAATGGCAGATTTTGCGACAAGGCATAATTGTGCGCTTGTTTAAGCACTGACAAAAATGTTTTTTGCCCACTCGAAAAATTACGGGATATATTATTTAAGGCATACAGGATTTCGGCAGGGTCCACTTCTTGATTTACCTCTGTATCTCCCCCATTATCTATGGGCACCTCCTCATCACCACCACCGCCTGGATTGCCAGGATTCGACGTCATTAAGCAATTAACATAATTATTATGGTCTTCTTGTATAAGGTTTGCCAAGGCGTTACCTACCAGACTGGTAAACGGAATTGTTCCGGCAAGTACAATTGAATTATAGGTATTCGTTATATATGAGTTATAACAGGAGCTTGCAGTTTGTGAAGTTGAGATACCATTAGGTTTAAAATTTTGAAGGCCTACTGCATCATCTTGACGAGAGTTACTAGTTAGACTATCATTTTTAGAACAAGATAGCTGTAATAGCAGGGTAACAATAATTGAGAAAAAAATTAGATGTTTCTGTTTCATACGATTTTACCGTTAATTTAAGTGAAAAGGTTAATATAAAGATTGTTATATATAATTATGATTTTAAAAAACAGCCTGGCTATTTGCCAGACTGTTTCAATTAACTATTCATCTAACTCACAAACCCTCTACTGACTGAGCGTTCCATAGAAAAACGATGCTGGATTGCTTTGGCCTAAGAAGCCCCCCACCTTAGCACCAGCTGGTGCTGCCGCCGAGATATAAGCAATTTTAAATGAATTATTAGCGATGTAATTCCTCAAAGCAACCACGTAAGTAGCTATGGTAGAAGCATTCCCCGAAGGTGTACCCAGTTGGGTGAAAGTAGCTACACCTGTAGTAGCATTTAGGTTCATCGTATAGTTGAAATCGGCCAAGAAAAATGAGTTTGGACTTGAAGGGTTTCTATACCTAATTTGGAAGTTAATTGTACCGTTAGTATTAAACAAAATGGTAATATATTCAATATATCTTCCGGCGTTGCCCAGTGTTCCTAAACTTGCATTTGCCGTGTTGTAAGCCGTTTTAAATGTTGCCGACTGATCAGGCATGGTGCTCATGTTAATTAGCAATGAATTCCAGCGGCTGGCTAAAAGGGTATGCAGTTCAGGCGTTTCATCCAATGGCAGTGGCGACAATGAAACTTCAATAACGATTTTGGTGGTTCCATTTAAGAAATAAAATTGCTTATTTACATCATCCCAATACACACGATCAAAGGTATAATTATTAATCTTGAGTGGTGATTTCAGTTCCAAACCATCTAATTTAAATGCAAAAGGTGAACTGGTTTTACCCGCAATGCTAATCGACTTATTTGAAACCGATATGGACACAGGGATTTGCTTTCCATCTAAAAGAATAAAAAGTATTTTATTAGAAGTAGCTGTTGTTGCATCATCAATAAATGGTTTTAAGGCACCCGCCAAAAATTTTTGTTCATCTGCAGCGGTCAGTTTAGACATGTTAAACTTATTTCCATTAAATATGCCATCAAAATAGATGCTGTCTGTGGTTGTTTTGGTGAATGCAAATTCAAAATCCGAAGCCAAACCTGTAGCATTATTCCCCCCGCTCACCGAACCGTTTGGATCTGCTGGAAAATGGATATAACTATAACCATCAAAAATTAATGTTGGTCTCATTAATGCCTTTAACCTATATGTACTTTCGGCTAAGACAGTTGAAGTAGTTGCATTAAAATCTGAAAGCATTTTTACAGTTCCATCGGCATTAAATTTCAAATAATACATGAAACCTTTGCCTCCCTTTGGATAAATTGTTGCTCTCCAACCATTAGGTGCCGCAAGGAGGTCAGCTTGTTTTGCGACCAACTCAGCAGCAATTCTTTTATCGGGATCTTCCAGTTTTGGATCTTCATCTTTCTTACAGCTTACCACAAAACCCAATATGGCAAGCGCTATATAAATAAGTTGCTTTTTCATTTCAAAAAATTAATATGATAAAAACCCATACATATAAGTACCTTGATTATTAAAATCGTAAATACCTGTATACTGCTTGGTATTGTTAGCATTGTAATAATACTTCACACCAAATTGCTTTCCTGCCAAGAAATTGGTCATACTCGTTACACCTGCAGCGATTACATCTGCGTTAGCATCTCTAGAAGCATAGGTTAAAGAAAACGTACCATTGGCGTTGTTGGTAACATTGTAAATGAAGTCTGCTGTAAATGCTGTTCCCGAAGTATTTCTATAATATAACCTTAGCGTAGTTTGAGTAGCCGAAGTACGGATCAATGCCATCTGATCTAATACCCTGCCAGCTCCGCCAACGCCGGCCAATCCTACTGAAGTTTGATTGTAAATATCGATGAAAGGTGCAGACATATTTGGATTTGCAACGGGATCAATCGTCAAAATGGGCAACTTATCTGTTCCAAATGCGAAGTAGTCTCCAGCACTTTCAGGTGCTCTTTGGTTTAATGCTGCTTGTACTTTGGCCTGAATACTCTCAATATCAACATTCCAAGTTTGCTTTAGATAAGCGGTTACCATCGTTTGCTTTTGACGCACGTTAGCCAATGCTGTTGCATCTGTAATATTTCTGGTCAACACTTCAAATCCGTTTTTTCCTTCGGTGATGATCAAAGAAATCATTTCTACAAAATCTTCCTCTGGAGCTGCTTGGGCATATTGCGAAATAAATCCTTTGTTATAAAATCCTGAAGCGTTGTTCCAATCGGCGGTATAACCACTAGGGGTAATATATTGATACTCTTTTTGAAACATCACTGTTTGATGCAGAATATGGGAAAACTCATGGTGAATCGTTTTCAATATCCTCTTTGATACAGCTCTATTTGTAGCATCATAATTATTTACATTAAACAAGGTGATTTTAATTCCTCCTCCAGCTTCTCCCAGGGTAACGGTACCTCCAGAGTTGTAACGTACACTTCCTATCAGCACATAGTTCTTTGGGGCATAAGTCCTGATAAAATCTGCTCCCATTAAATCTACGTAGGGTTGTACCCATGCTGTATTTACCATTTCCATTAATGGCTTCACATTTTCTGCCTTGGGCGGAACTAATGTAAAATTTGGATCTTGTTCCGTTCCATCCCAACGGTATTTAACGGCAATATTATAGGGTTTGGTAAAGGTATCGTAAAGCCAGGTGTCCAGTGCAGTTTTAGGCCAAGTATCTCCGCCTAAGCCGACAATTTCCCTTTCTAAATTTTCAGTTTTTTTACAGCCAAACATTAATAACGCAATAGCCGTAAGTAAAATTCCTATTTTTTTCATGTTCAATTACGCTTTATGTTATCTTGGATTTTTTTGTACTCCTGAAAGCAAAACTTCATCTGGCAATTGCCATTGTCTTCTTAAGTCGTCTGCTTTCAATTCTTTTGATGATCCATCTTCATAGACATGGACAACTGGCAATTTATGTCTAAGGATATCCATCCAACGTATGCCTTCATGTACAAATTCAGCTCTTCTAAAATCTAGAATTGCACTGGTGTACATCGCCTTTTCATCGGGCAAATTGCTATAGTACGCTTTTACTTTTGCATCAGTTACGCCATTAGCAGAAGTATAACCCGTAATTCGTTTACTCAAAAGTGTATTGATATCAGTTACGCCATTAGCATAAAGTCCTTTCATGATATAAGCTTCTGCTCTATTCAACAACAACTCTTCGGTGGTTAAAGATGGCTGCATGATATACGCCGTACCTGTACTGGCATTAATGCTTGTTCTCACAAAATGTTCGGCATATTTAGGTACAAAATAATAGGTGCTAGAGTAAGAGAACTTCCTGTATGCTGAAAAGCTGATTCCCATTGGGGCCGTAATACTATTTAAGCGATTTTGAGAAAAGGCGAAAATTGCTCTGTTATAATATCTATTTAACCATGATGTAGTTTGTACCAACAACAAGTTACCTGGGGTAGATGCTGTGGTAAAAGCAGTTCCTACTTCGGTGCTGCTTGGCATGCTAGCATAAGATGGCCAAGGCTTTAGGTTATCGGCAAAATTATTGGCTGGAAATGCTAGATTGGCACATTCTATTACCTTATCATAATTCTTTTTAAACAAATAGAAGCGTGCAGCAAGTGCATAAGCGGCTTTCTTTGTGAAGTGATAAGCTGGCACTGTATAAGCATTATCTTTAATCAATGGGATTCCCTCGTCAAGATCTTTTTGGATTTGATCGTAGGTATATTCTACAGATTTACGCTCGTAATTTTTAAGCACAACGTTCTCTGGCTCGGTAACATACGGTATCCCCATGTCTGTTTCAGATGTTGCTTTATCATAAGGTTTTGAGAAAAATATGGCCAACATAAAATGAGCGTAGGCTCGGGCTACCAAAGCTTCTCCTTTTTGTGCCTGGTAGTTTTCTGGATCAGCCGCTTTCTTGATCGCATCTAAAGCTTGGTTGGCTGCAGATATTGCTCTATAAGTACTTGTCCAAAAGTATGTTGGAGAATCCTGATTAATAGCTCTGATATCGTTCCAAAAATAAGAATCGTAATTAGCAGGAACATTATTTCCAGTAGCGTTTACGAAAGAAACGTTATCAGACATCGATTCGGCCGCCAACACATAGTTACCTCCACTATAAGCTGTTACTAATAATTCAGAGACTTTTTGTGGACTATTTAATTGGGTTCTCTGATCAGGCGCATGCTCTAAAAATTTCTTACAACCTGTTGTGGAAACAATAAAGCTGACTGTAAGTATATAACTAAATAATTTTTTCATGACTATGCTTTTATATTCCAATTTTTAATGATAAGGTGTATTGTCTCGGAACTGGTATAGCTACACCACCCGAAGCGAAGAATTCAGGATCTTGTCCTTTTAGCTTTTTATCTGCATAGATTAACCAGATATTATTGCCCTGTAGTTTAATAGATGCACTGTTTAGCCCTATTTTCTTCATTAACATTTGTGGCAAATTATAACTAAGGGAAACCTGCTTTAACCTTACAAATGAACCATCGGCTACTCTCTCCGAAGAATAGTTAAATGCTGTGTAAGGATAACTTCCCGATAGTGACTTTCTGAGCAGATAATCTCCTATAGATGGGCTGTTCACCACCTTCTCATCAAGTGGCAAGGTCCATCTGTCCAAGAACTCTCTTGGCATCGCATCTGTATCATCATAACTGGCAGAATAAGCGTTATTCAATCTAATTTTATTACCTGTTTGGTAAGACACAAATGCTGTAAGTACAAAGTTTTTATACTTAATGGTATTGGTTAAACCGCCTGTGATCAATGGTTCAACTGATCCTTCGTAAGTTAAGTAAGCTGGATTCTGACTTTGAACGTAAACACTGTTGGAAACATTTCCGTTTTCATCCACAAAAGAAGGAACACCCAAATAGTTTAACCCTTGGAAATTGATCGAGTACAATCCTCTTACAGGCCCACCTTCTAAAGCGCCGCCTTCTGGCCTTACTAAATCGTAAATTCTAGAGGTATTTTTTAGGTTAACGATTTTACTCTTGTTATAACCAAAAGTAAATGTTGGGGTATATTGTAAACCATTTGGATTCCCAACTCTACCACTTACCGTAAACTCGATACCCCTTGATTGCATATCTGCATAATTGGCATATTTGGTGTATTCCCCTCCAATGCCCGAAGTACGGAAAGGCCCAATTAAATCAAATCCGTTTCTGTTATAAAAATCAACGTTGATGGATAATTTATCTTTAAATAAACCTAAGTCTAAACCTGCGTTAAACTCATATTGCTTCTCCCAAGTTAATTGAGAGTTCTCTAAACCATCCAATACTATTCTCGACTCTACCTCTGATAGTCTAGGTCTTAAAGTAGTACTATTGGTCAATAAAATAGAAGAGTTTCTGGCATTACCCATACTGGCGGTTAAACCATAGCCAGTTCTTAGCTTCAAGTAAGAAATTTGTTCGATATTTTTGATAAAATCTTCTTCAGACGCGTTCCAGGCAGCACTCACCGTCCAAGTAGGCAACCATCTGGCAGTTCTGGATTCGCCCATTCTGTTACTACCGTCGTATCTGAACGTACCATTAATTACATATTTTGATTTATAGGCATAACTGGCATTGGCGAAGAATGCGGCAAACCTGTCATAGTAACGATCCATTCCAAAATAGTTATAGTTTGCTTCCAAAAGCATCTTAATTATTCTGTAGTCGGTAAATGGCACGCCACCTTTATCATATTGGTAACCGTAACCGTTATTGAAACTATTTTGTCTGTTGGTAAATTTGAGTTCTTGTCCAATGAAACCGCCAAAAGTATGATCTCCAATGGTTTTGTCGTATTGGATTTGGTTCCTCACGTTGAAGTTCAATAAATTATCATCGTTTCTGTTGTAAAAACCTCCTTGCGGCAATACTGATATTTTTTCTACTTCTTGTGGTTTATCTGGGTCCCTATAAAAGAAAATATTACCTTCTCTAATGGTTGAGTTTGGTGCATACCTATAGGCTAAAGCCATATTTGCGTATTCGGTAATTTTATGTTCTCTTGTTGTTTTCACATAACGCATTGATCCTAGAGACTTAAACTCAAAGCCTTTCAAAAACTTATAGTTCAACTCTCCTTGCACTTTCAAATCCAACATATCTAAGTCGATATAATTGTTCTCACTTTCATTCTTGATGTTAAAAGGTGCGTAATTAAGTTTATAGTATTCCAAATTGCCATTGTCATCATACATGCGCATAGTACGTGTGGTGTTTAGCGCATAGCTGAACGGATTAATATCAAAATCTCTTTCGTATTTACCTTCAACCACATTATTGGTACGTCCTAAAGTACCTGGCGCACGTTGTTGTCTGTAGGCACCTGTAGCTAAAATACCAGCCGTTACTTTTGGCGAAATGTTATAATTACCTCGGATGTTCATGGTATAACGTTTCACCTTGTCGGCGATACTCCAACCATTATCATCATAGTACCCTAAAGAGAAATAATGTTGTGATTTGTCTGAACCAGAAGTGAATGAAAGCGAATGCTCTTGAACAAAAGAATTTCTGAAAAGCAGGTCAAACCAGTCTGTATTAGCTCTGGCGTATTTTTGTAAAAAAGCGGCCCTGCCTTCTGGTGTATTTTCTACTCCAAATTGACCAGTAGTAGAATTGTACAGATTCATTTGCTCATACAACTTTACAAATACCCCACCATTTTTACCATTTACGATATTGGCATCCAAGCCTCCCTTTCTCAACACCTCGGCATATACCGACATTTGATCGGCAGAATTCATGATGTTATATTGATCGTACGAAGGCTTTAAAAAGGTAGAATAATTCCCACTATAAGAGATGTTATTATTCCCTGCTCTACCTTTTTTTGTGGTAATTACCACTACTCCGTTCATGGCTCTTGCACCATAAAGTGCCGTGGCCGAAGCATCTTTCAAGATATTAAAGCTTTCAATATCGTCTGCGTTAATACCTGCCACAGATGAGCCCAGCAAGGTTAAGGCATCTCCACTTGAAAGTTGGTCGTTAGAAATGTTCACAATGTCTTCCAACACAATTCCATCAACTACCCATAAGGGTTTGTTCTCTCCTGAAATTGAAGTTGCTCCACGAACACGGATTTTAGGTGCAGTACCAAAAGTACCTGATACGTTTTGCACAGAAACGCCGGCGACTTTACCTTCCAGCATACGGCTCACATCAATAATACCATCTTGCTTTACGTCGCTACCTTTAATACTGGTTGCAGAACCTGTAAATAATTTTTTGTTGATGTTCTGAAATCCGGTGGATACGATATTCACCTCTTTCAGTTCGCTAGCATCTTCTTCAATAAACAAATCTATCTTGGTTCTGCCATTGATACCGATTTCTGTAGTTTTGTAACCAATGAAACGAAAAACCAAAACTGCGTCTTCTGCCGCTGTAATTTGGTACTCACCTTTTTCATTAGTAACTACGGTGGTATTGGTGCCTTTAATGGTAACACTTACTCCAGGCATGGGTAAACCATCTTTTTTGTCCTTTACCACACCGGAAACTTTAACAGCAGCGAAGTAGTCAACAATTTTCTCTATAAATGATTTTTCTCTAGGCTTGATGAGAATAGTTTTGTCCTCTATGGAATAAGTTAAGTCTTTCCCAGAAAGGATTTTATCCATCACCTGCTCTACGGAAATATTATTGAAACCTGCATTAACAACCGTACTACTCTTCATTTTGTCGGTAGATACCAACACGTCGTAGCCCGCTTGTCTTTTTATTTCCTTAATAACTTTCTCTAAAGTTGCCTTCTTTTCTTTGATAGTTACCAACTGCCCGTAGGTAGCAGCGCTTACTTGAAGAAAGGAAACAAGCAATATCACTGTAACTAATTTCATGATCAATAAAAATTTTGGTAGGTAGCCAAAATGCCTACATAGAATTTTGGTGTAATTTCTATACATTTGATAGTCTGTTTTTTTGCAATCTCTCTTAGGCGCAAAGCGCCATTGAAATTTTTGCGGTTAATCCAATAAAATTGATTCCTGATACGCCAATATTTTAGGAATGGGTTTAAACAGATACTAGAAAAGGGGGTGTTACGAGCACCTCTTTTTCTTTTGTACTTGACGTTAAATTGGCTGGGGTTAGGTTTGTGTGGTTCTTTTCATGTTTAAATAGTTTGTTTGGTTAGTTGATTTTGTTGATTTATTGCTAGCACTAGGTTGTTAGTGCTCAGTTTCTTTATAAACGGTTATCTTGTTTTTGTTGATTTCAAATCTCACTTCTCCGGTCTGCTCAAATTTCCTCAGCACCTTTGATACATTTTCAAAACGGCTAATACTTCCGTAATACATCACATTTTTAGCACTGGCATCAGCATATTCCACTTGTACATTGTACCAACGGGCAATTTTACGCATGATGTTTTCTTGTCTTTCATTGTTGAACATGAAATAGCCATTTTTCCAGTCTACAGCTTCTTCTGCATCAACTTCTTTAACGCTCATGCCTTTTGCATTCAATATCGCCTGTTCTCCAGGTTTTAAAACATCTGGCTGTTGTCCTGCCAAATAAGGCATTACCTTTACACTACCTTCCAACAAAGTGGTCTTTACATCGCTTTCATCAGCGTAAGAATTGATATTGAAACTTGTGCCTAGCACTTCGACTTCCTGTTTAGCCGTTTTTACCACAAAAGGATGGTCCTTATCTTTTGAAACTTCAAAGTATGCCTCACCTTTTAGTTCAACCGTACGTTTTTTACCTTTTGCAAAAGAAAGCGGATAGGTTAATGATGATGCGGCATTGAGCCATACCGAAGAGCCATCAGGCAATTTGATTTGCCAAACTCCGCCTTTTGGGGTTTCAATGGTATTAAACGTATTTTCGTTTGCTACTTCTCCAGATTTATCATCAAGAATGTTGTACACCAATTGTCCATCGGCAGTTTTTGTGATAGATAAACCTGCTTCTTTGGCCACATCGCCATTATGGATATCACTTAAGGAAATTTTTTGACCATTGGCCAGCACCAAAATAGCTTTGTTACTACCTGGTGCGGCATCTGAGGCATAAGTACGTTGCTTTTGAAACAGCGACTTACCTCCAGAGTATAAATAGATGACTGAGCCTAGCGCTAATAAAACCACTGCCGCTGCCGCCCATCTAAGCAATACCGTAGCACGAGAAAGCTTAATTTGCTTGGTTGGAAGATTTTGTTTTTCCTTGCTTAGTCGTTTTTCAAATCTTTCAGCTACTTGCTTATCGTCTACATTAGCCAATAGCGATGCTTTACCAGACAAATGCCATACCTTTTCTACACTCAGGTAGAATGCCTCATTTTCTGAAGATTGTTTACGAAATTGATCAACTTGGGCTTTACATTCTAAGTCATTGGGATAGTCCAAATGCTTTGCAATTAAAGCAAGTATTTCTGGTTGTTTGGTCATTTTGTTTGTTTGGTATTCTCTAAGACAAATACCCAACAAAAAACCCCTAGTCGCTCAGATTTTTTTTTAAAAAAAGAATAAAAGCTGAAATAATCTTGTAGAACCGCCTATTTCTACATTTCTTTTTTTGAGCATGGCCTCTCTCAAAAGTTTCAATGCATTGGCGATATGATTTTCTACCGTTCTCTCCGACACGTCTAACTTCAAAGCGATTTCCCGATATTTCAGTCGTTCAAACCTATTCATCTTAAAGATTTCCCTACATTTTGGAGGAAGCTTTTCAATTTCATCGAACAACAGTACAATTAATTCATTCTCTTCATCCAATTGATCAGCCTGGTCTTCGGTAAATTCATCCACAATTTTCTGATGGTGAAGTTCCAAATTCCGCTGCCTATTCACATAATTGATGGAAGCATTGATTACCGAACGGTATAAATAAGATTTGATAGATTGGATTTGTGTAAGATCGTCTGAACGCTCCCATATTTTCAGAAAAACATCCTGAACTATTTCTTCAGCCACATAAATATCTTTTACATATTTATCGCTTTCAATCAATAGTCTTTTAAAATATTGGGTATAGAAATCTGTAAAGGCTTTTTTATTGCCTTTATCCAACATTAGTTGTAAACTTTCTAAAGTTCCTTTACCCACACTTCTGAATAATTATCAATTGCTATGTTCTAAGATAAGAATTATAGCAAAAAGCTATAGTTTTTTTACAAAAACGAGCGTCAAAAATTCAGTTTGCCGTGTATTAAACGGTCTTAGGATTCTTTATAGCGAAATTAGTGAAAGTAATAAGGAGAAATCATCAGATAAACTATTACGCCCGTAACGGCTACGTAAAGCCACATTGGGAAAGCGATTTTCGCTATCTTTCTATGTTTATCAAAACGTTGTGCTAAGGCTCTCACATAAGTGATGAGCACAAATGGAATAATAATGATTGATAATAAGATATGGGTAATTAAAATGAAGTAGTAAATGTATTTAATCGCACCCTCGCCACCAAATTTGGTAGAATCAGAAGTCATGTGATAAGCCACATACATACCCAAGAACAATACCGATAGTACAATGGCAAATTTCATCAGGTTTTCGTGCAGCTTGCGTTTACCATTTTTAATTGCCCAAACGGCTATAAGCAATACCACCGCCGTTACACCATTAATAGCGGCATAAATGGGAGGTAAAAAGCTCAAAGGCTGAACGTCATAACCTAGCTTTCTCAAGTTTACGCCAAACAAAATGGCTACCACCACAGGAATGGTTATGGAAAGAATCCAAATCCACTTGTTATATTTTTGTTCTACCGTATTTTCCATTTTCATAAATTACTTTTGGTTAAATTTAGCCTGTTGAATTGTTAACTGAGAACTGTCAACTACCTACCGTCCTTAATGTTTCTTAGTTCTTCGGCGATAAGTACTTTAATTTCGTCATCTAATTTAGATAAGGCTTCTTGATTACTAGCTTCGTAGAAACCTCTGATGCGATGTTGAGAGTCTAACAGTACAATTTTATTGCTGTATAAGAATTTTCGTTCGGTTTGAGTGCTGTTGTCAACCGCATCTAATAACAGTGAGCGTTTTACCACTTGATTTAGGGCTACAGTATCTCCTATCAAAAAGTCCCATTTTTGCGCTACCGCATTTTGGCTTTTAGCCACATTAGCGATTGCTTTAAGATCATCCTTGCTATCTACACTGATGCTGGCTAGGTGCACCATATGGTTATTTTGGTACATCTCATTAAAACCTTGCATGGCTTTCATCGACATTTTAGCCCCATCAGAGTTCACCTGCGTATAAAAAAGGTTCAGCACTACTACTTTCCCCTTCCAGGTTTTTAAACTCGTGGTATCGCCGTTTTGGTTGATCAAGGCAAAATCATCCACTAAGTGATAAATGGTATCTGGAATTTGCTTACCTCTTACTGAGTGGAAGGTTGATGCTACTTGTTTTGGACCGTAAATAGGTAAAGGTTTGTACCTATTTTTACCCTTGTCCTGTAGTAAATAATATAAAAATCCTGGTACCGCTAATATGGTGACCAGGATTAATATTTTTTTGATGTGATTATATTTCATCTATACCCTTGGCATGTGCAGGTGAAGATAGCCACCTTCAATTAGCATCAATACAATAAAGTAAATGATAAACACGAAGGAAACAGTTAGCGATAATTGCAGCCCCAATTTCTCGTATTTAAGGTGCATAAAATACGCCACAATATAAAAGGCCTTTAATAGGGTTAGAAAAATGTAAACATAGTTACCAACCGACTGCGACATATGTCCTGCTGGGATTGCCCATAATGCAATGATAAACTCAATTACGGTAATGAACAAAAGGATGAAAAACACTTTCCAAATTTTGCCTTTCGACATTGAAGCGTGCTCTCCGTGGCCGTGCTCTTCTGATGTATGTGTGTGATGTTCTGACATAATAAATCTCTTTAAAACTAATTAAACCAAATAGAAGAAGGTAAATACGAATACCCAAACTAAGTCTACAAAGTGCCAGTAAAGACCTACTTTTTCAACCATTAGGTAATGTCCACGTCTTTCGAAAGTACCGTTAATTACCATACATAGGATAATGATGTTGATCACCACACCACTAAATACGTGGAAACCGTGGAAACCTGTAATGGTAAAGAACAAGTTGGCAAACTGCTGTGCAGATACTGCGGAGACTTCGCCTTCAAAGAAATGTCCTAGTTCTTTAGGGATTTGGCCCCACCAAAAACCTTCGTGATGTAAGTGAGTCCACTCGATAGCTTGACAGCCCAAGAACATGAAACCACCGATGATGGTTGCTACCATCCACCAAATTACTTCTTTTTTAGATCCTCTGTGTCCTGCTTCTACGGCTAATACCATGGTTACAGAACTCATGATCAATATAAAAGTCATTATACCTACGAAAACCAAAGGATAACCGTGGTCTGCGAAACCTGGGATAGATTGGAAAACCAAATCCGGATCTGGCCAAGCAAACTTGCTAAATCTCTGCGCTCCATAATAAACCAATAACGATGAGAATGTGAATGCATCTGACAACAAGAAAAACCACATCATTATTTTACCATACTCTACCGACCATGGCGAACGACCGCCGGCCCATGGGGTTGTTTTAACTTGGTCTAATTTCGATAATGAATCCATTTAATAATTAGTATAATAGTTTGTTAAAAAATTAACTGTTCAAAAGTAAAAAAACATATAGATAAATCCATAAGATATCTATAAAATGCCAAAATATTGAGGTAATGTCCTGACGGTAGGTGGCAACCTCCGGAGAAACATTTCTGTAACTGCCTATTAGGCTTCCCATCACAAATCCCAAACCCGCCAAAATGTGCAGCAAGTGAAAACCTGATACCACATAAATCATGGAAATAGCGGCGTTGTTGTTCACCAATACCGCTCCGGTTTGGTAAAGACCTACCCAGCCTTGAAATTGCAATACGCCAAAAACGATCCCCAAAACAAAAGTTAGCCATAATAGCATTCTTTGCTTGGTTACATCGCCATTTTTTAAAGCTCTTGCTGCCATGAATAAACATACACTGCTAAGCACTAGCACCGCCGTGCTATAGGTAAAAACTTCTGGTAAAACTAAACCATGCCCCTTACCTTTTGAGGCCATAAAAACAAGGTAATAACTGGTCCATCCGCCAAACATAATGGTAGAAGAAACCACGAACAACCAAACCACAAATTTTTTGGGCTTAAAGTTGAACGCTACGCTCTCTTGTTGCATTGTACTCACCATCTTTATACTACTAAATCAAACAATAAAATTAACTGTACCAAAGGGATGTAAAAGAATGAACAGAACATCACCTTTTTGGCACTTGCTGTATCCATTTTTATCACCAGTTGATAAGCGTACCAACTAAACAATAAACCCAACACTACAGAAGCTCCCGCAACATAGTAACCGCCAAATCCGTAAAAGGTAGGCAACAGGCTTACAGGAATTAAAACTAAAGTACCTACTAGCGTAAAAAGGGCACTGGTTTTATCTTTCTTCTTTGTGGGCAATAACCTAAATCCCGCTTTACTGTAATCCTCATCCAGCACCCATGCAATTGACCAAAAATGAGGGAATTGCCAAACGAACTGTATAGAGAATAAAATAATGGCTATTAAATAATCCATAGGCACATATCCCACAGGAGAATGGCCTATTGCCGCTATATAACCGATAAGTGGCGGAAAAGCTCCTGGTAATGCACCTACAAAGACTGCAATAGGTGATTTTCTTTTTAATGGGGTATAAGCAAATGCATAAAGTAAGATAGAGAAAACAGAAATCAAGCCTGTTTCCAAATTCAATTTACCTAGCAACCAAGTACCTGCAATCCCCATAACCAAGCCTGAAACCAAGCCCTGTCCAGTAGTCATTCTACCTGCTGGCATAGGTCTATCTTTGGTTCGAGACATTAGCTTATCTAGATCAACCTCAATAATTTCGTTGAAACAATTCGCAGCTCCTGTCACCAAGAAACCACCCACAATCAAAATCAACCAATTAGTCCAATTAATTTCATCGATAATTGCCCGCTCCACCTGGATTTTTGAACCGATCAAAAATGCAATAGATGCAGAAAACACTACCGTAAAAGTTAAGCGGAATTTAATTAGCTTCGAGAAATCAGAAAAAAACTGTTTCAATTTTTAATATTTAAGCGGCTTTATAGGTCTTCGTCCTATAAACCAACAAGTACAAATAATATTGCAGACTAAACATAATGGTCGAAAACAAAATGTGTATGGCCTGCGCATATGGTGGTAAACCTAAATATGATAACAGAAATCCAGAGACAATCTGAACAATTAATGTAACCATTAGGTAGTTGGCCGTAATTAAAGGCCACGCTTTGCCGCTAAAGCGGTCAATTACCATTTTATAAACAATAAAATTGCTAATACCTACCAAAATAGCCAAGTCTCTATGATAAGAGAACACACTGCCTATTTTGCCTACCCACGTATTTCGTCCGTTGTATTGAAGTGACTTTGCAATACTGTCTACAGCTTCCCTTACTTCTGTTCCTAAAATAATTTGTAGGATAGAAATAATGATGGTAAACAACAAAAATCCTTTCAACCACATGATACGATACATGATTACCGTTGGCTCTTTGTGCAACTGTTTGGCATAGTTGTAGGTGTAAATGGCAATTCCCAAAATAACCAGGGCCAGCAGCATATGTACTGTAACCACCCATTGTGTTAAGTTGGTAGATACCACAATGGAACCTAACCAAGCTTGATAGCCCACTACCAGGATATTCAACCAGCTGAGTACGATAATTCTTTTGGCCTTCTTCTTATACGCAAATGAAAAAATTGCTGTTAACAAAAGGAAGACACCTAAAATTGCACCCGTAAGCCTGTTGACATATTCTGTCCACGTTTTTGCGGCATTAAACTCTTCATGCACCAATATTGATTGATCTTTTCGGATACTATCAGCTAATTGGTGCTTGCCCATACTTTCCAAGTATTTGGCAAACTTCTCGTTTTTCTTTTTCCTTCCTTCTACGTATTTCGTTTCGTAATCTGGAGGAAGCTGTTTCACGGAAGTTGGTGGAATATACTGATCAAAGCATTTAGGCCAGTCTGGGCAACCCATCCCTGATCCTGTACTACGAACAACACCTCCCGCCAAGATAACCACCAAAGTGGCAATAATGGTGATAAAATTTATTCTAATAAATCTACTTTCAGATTTAGCAATCATTGAATATGTGATAGATTTATAAAAATAAGGTACCTGTAAATGTTAAAACACTTTGCAGATACCTTATTACATATTTTAGACAAAGCTCGGCTCAGTGCTTATTCTTGCACTGGCTTATTTGTAGCTTCCCACTCTTTTTGTATACGCTCTGCTTCTTCGTTACCTTCAAAGTCATGAGGTAAGTTAGAACTCATTGTTTGAGAGAAAGGAACAGTTTGAGGAATAAAATCTTGCTCTGCTCCTGGTTTGCTATAATCATATGGCCAACGATATACCGTAGGGATTTCTCCTGGCCAGTTTCCGTGTAAATGCTCTACTGGAGTAGTCCACTCTAAAGTGTTAGCATCCCAAGGATTTTGAGTAGCTTTTTTACCTCTAAACATTGAATAGAAGAAGTTAAACAAGAAAGCTACTTGAGCCAATGCTGCTACAATTGCAGACCATGTTACAAATACGTTAACTGTTAACCATTTGTTCATGAACTCAAACTCGGTAAATGCATAGTAACGACGTGGCACACCATCTAAACCTAAGAAGTGTAGAGGGAAGAATACCAAATAAGCACAAATGAAAGTTACCCAGAAGTGTAAGTAAGCCAACTTAGGATTCATCATTCTACCGAACATTTTTGGATACCAGTGGTAAACACCAGCAAGCATACCAAAAATTGCCGCAGAACCCATTACCAAGTGGAAGTGAGCTACTACAAAGTAAGTATCGTGTAAGTTAATATCTAATGAAGCATTACCCAAAAAGATACCAGTTAAACCACCAGAGATGAAGAAAGATACCAAACCGATAGCGAATAACATTGCTGGTGTAAATCTGATATTACCTCTCCACAAAGTAGCTAAGTAGTTAAAGGTTTTTACCGCTGATGGTACCGCAATGATCAATGTAGTGATCATAAACACACCACCCAATAACGGGTTCATACCGGTTACAAACATGTGGTGACCCCAAACGATGAATGATAGAATGGTAATACCCATCAATGAATAAACCATCGCGTGGTAACCGAAAATAGGCTTCCTAGCATTTACAGAGATAATCTCTGAAGAAATACCCAAAGCAGGCATGATTACGATATATACCTCAGGGTGACCTAAGAACCAGAATAAGTGTTGCCACAAAATTGGAGAACCACCTTCGTTAGGTAAAATTTGAGTACCGAATACTAAATCTGACAAATAGAAACTTGTACCAAAACTACGGTCGAATACTAAAAGTACTACACCCGCTACCAATACAGGGAATGATAAAATACCTAGTACTGCAGTTAAGAATAAAGCCCAAATGGTTAAAGGCATTTTCCAAAGGTCCATTCCTTTTGTACGCATGTTCAAGATAGTACTTACATAGTTGATACCACCCATTAAAGATGATGCTACGAAAAGAACCATACTGATTAACCACAAGGTCATACCAATTTGCGAACCAGGCATTGCTTTAGGTACTGCAGAGAGTGGCGGATAAATTGTCCAACCAGCACTAGCAGGTCCCGTTTGCGTAAAGAAAGATCCCATCATCACTAAACATGCAGTTAGGAAGAACCAGTAAGAAAGCATGTTCAAAAATGGCGAAGCCATATCTCTAGCACCAATCTGCAATGGGATTAACAAGTTACTAAAAGTACCACTTAAACCAGCAGTTAATACAAAGAATACCATGATGGTACCGTGGATGGTTACCAACGCCAAGAAAAAGTCTGGCTTAATTCTTCCGCCTTCAGCCCATTTACCTAAAAATGTTTCTAATAAAGGAAAAGATTTATCTGGCCAAGCAAGCTGAATCCTAAATAGGATAGATAAAAGCATTGCGATAACTGCCATAATGATACCAGTTATTAAAAACTGCTTGGCAATCATTTTGTGATCTTGACTAAATACGTATTTAGTTAAGAACGTTTCATGGTGATGGCCATGTCCATGATCGTCGTGGTGTGTATCGTGTAATGATATTGTTGACATAATAAGGTTTTTCCAGTATTATTATTTTTTTAAAGCTATTTGGTTTTTTACATCTAATGCTACTTTAGCAGCTGTTGCCGTAGTATCAGCAGGAGCCTCTGTAGCCGCTGGTGCAGCTGCTTCTACTGGAACTGGCAAATTAAATGCCTTTCTCAAGTCGTTGGTTAAATAAGGTGTTTGTTTAGTTAACCACTCTTGGTATTCCTTTTCACTTACAACCCTTACATTTTTCTGCATGTTAAAGTGGTTTGCTCCACAAATTTTAGCACACAATAAAATGTAATTGAATTTAGGATTATTAAGCTTAGTTTTCATATCCTCTGTAGTAACGGTAGGTGTAAACTCAAAATATGAGGTCATACCTGGTACCGTATTTAATTGTACCCTGAAATGAGGCATATAGAAACTATGAATAACATCTTTACTGGTCAAGATAAAACGAACTGGTTTGTTAACCGGAATTACAATTTCATCAGCCGTTAAATCGTCTAAACTGTTTTTATCTGTAAAATCAATACCTAAGCTATTGATTGCAGTAATCAACTTGTAGTTTTTCTTACCTACAATAGCATCAGCTCCTGGATAACGAATTTCCCATAAGAACTGAGATGAGGTTACCTCGATGTTGATTGCTCTATTTTTAGGATCTTCTACTTTATAGAAAATAGATCTCCAAGTCAAGAAGCCTTTCAATACCAATAAGGTTAATACCAAAGCAGGAACAATTGTCCAAATTTTCTCAATGGTATTGTTGTGAGGATAGTAATAAGCTTTTCTTTTGTCAGAAGCTCTGTAGAAATAAGCGAATGCAAAAAGAACAATGTGCGTAAGAATAAATACGATGGTAGTAATGATCAATGTTAATTTAAACATCTCATCAATACGTTGACCGTGTTCAGATGCCGCTTCGTGCATATGAGTAATCATTGTACCATGTACTGTATATTCCCAATATACACCGTATAGACCTACGACTAAGAATAGAGCAAATATTACAGCGTTTACAGTATTCCAGTTGATTCCTTCTGGCTTACCTTGCGTTTCGCGGGTTAATTCATATACTTTTAATGCTTTACCAACAATTGCAATGAATAAACATAGAAGCAAGAACAATAGTACATAAAATAATGCATTTTTATGTACCGGACCCATGTCTACAGGTTTAGCCGTAGCGGCTGCTGCTGCTTCTTGAGCAAAGGCATTAGCGCTTGAGAAAACAGTAAATAATACTGCTAACGCTGCCATTGTTTTATTAACGATTAATTTTCTTAAACTCATTTTCTTTAAAAGTAGTACGATGTACCGTAGTTATATTACTTATTTATTGTAAACCGTATTTTTTATTATAGGTGGTGGTTTAAACTCTCCTGTAAAAGTGGATGGTTTTTTGCCACCAAAGGTTTTTTGCTCAATGCGCTTAATACTGTGTAAGTAAACAAGCCCACAAAGCCAAGCGTGATACCGATTTCTAAAATACCGAATCCACTACCACTCTTCGCACCAAACTCAAATACACCTGGCATAATCATTTGGTAGTAATCTACCCAGTGACCACATACTACAATGATAGAAACCACTAATAGGATATTTTCACTTCTCTTGTTATCACGATCCATTAACAATAATAAAGGTGATAAGAAGTTTAACACTAAGTTAAGGTAAAACCAGAACTCGTAGCTATTGAAACGTTTGTAGAAATAAACAGTCTCTTCTGACATGTTTGCATAATAGATCAATAAGAATTGAGCAAACCAAACATAAGTCCAGAAGATAGAGAAACCAAAGATAAACTGACCTAAGTTATGTAGGTGGCTATTGTTTACCCAGCTCATGTATCCTGCTTTTCTTAATAAGATAATTAAGATAGCGATGATAGCTAAAGTACTTACCCACATTGAAGCAAAGTTATACCAACCGAACATGGTAGAGAACCAGTGCGCTTCTAATGACATGATGTTATCAAAAGCAAAGATTGGCGTAGTAAATCCGTAGATTACTAAAAAGATACAAGAGTATTTGAAACTTTTGTTGTAAGAAGTTAATCCTCCTGTTAAATCTTCGTTATACGACCACTTGGTTACAAAATGAGCGAAAATTGCATATGATCCCATAAACACTACCTGTCTAATCATAAAGAAAGGCACGTTTAAGAATACTGCTTTACCTGCAATTAAGCTGTCGTAGTGTGGCGAGTTAGGATCTGTTAATCCTTCTGCATGCCAGTGGTGATAAAGGTTATGTGTGTATAATCCAAAACCAGTAATGGCAATTAAGATTAAAGCTGCCCAAGGCAAGTTTTTTGCCATAGCTTGCGGTACACGTAATATAGATGCTGACCATCCTGCTTGAGCAACAAACTGTATTGCTAAGAAGAACGTTGCAGACATACAAACACATGCAAAGTAGTAGCCCATCAACAATAGATTGGCAAAAGTACGCTCATGTGTAATTTCGTCACTGTTAAAGAATAAGCCGTAAGCTATGGTTAAGATACCGATAACGATACCAACAATACTCAGGGTTTTTACTTTCCCAGTAAACTCAAATTGTTCACTTAAATTATAATGATGAGTTCCCATTTATATCTGCTTTTCTTATTGTATTTTTTGTAATTGTTGAACATACATCACCACTTTCCATCTTTCTTCTGGGCTAAGTTGTGAAGCATGAGACCCCATTGCGTTCAAACCATACATAATGGTATGATAAATTTTTCCAGCCGGCATATCTTTCATTAAACCACCGCGAGATGAATTCGCATCAGCTCCGTGATAAGCAGGTACACCTGAAATACCTTTATCCAATTTTACGATATGGCCCTGTCCGTCGCCTTTCTCGCCGTGGCAAGGTGAGCAGAAAACTGTATAAAAGTGTTTTCCTTGAACTAGGTTTTTTTCTGTTAAAGCTAATGGGTTTACCAATGCTGCAGAAGCCTCATATCCTTCTTTTGTGTTTGGATATTCGTATCTGATAAAATCAACTGGGTTGGTGTTTGGAGGTGGCGTTTGTGACGTTGCTCCATTCGCAAAGTTTTTGTTAGGCTGATCCTGATTGTATGCAATCGGGTCATACATATTCCTTGCGTATTCCAAACCTGTACTTTTGTTGTCTCTACAGGCCGAAAGCATTGCTACAGAAGCTAGTAAGCTAAATGCTCCTAAAACAATCTTATTCTTATTCATAGCTAATATACTTCCTTTCATTATGCTTAACTTCTAAAGCGCCTGCACCTTTTAAAAGTTCATCAATTTTTTCGTGTTCTGTATTTTGTTTGGCATCAATAGCAATGACAAAACGATCGTCTGTTGCACGTAAGTCCATTACTCTTGGTGCTCTTCCTGGAAACAAATGGGTTGAGGCATAATATGAGCCTACTAAACCAAATGCACAGAATAGAATAGTTAACTCAAAAGTAATTGGAATAAAATCTGGTAATGCAAAGTGCGTTTTACCACCAATGTTTACTGGCCAATCTACTACAGTAGCTAAATAAACTCCAGTAAGCATGGTTATTGTACCCGTAATTCCGAAAAAGAAAGCGGCAATATCTAATCTAGATCTTTTAACTCCCAATTTCGCTTCGATACCGTGAATAGGCATAGGGGTATAAACATCATATATAGAGATGTTGTTCTCCTGTAGTTTCTTGATGCCGCTTAGCATCTCATCAGGATCTCCAAAGCTGCCTAAAATATATTTGATATTACTCATTGTTATATTTTTGCGTAATCTTCTTGTTTAACACTATCAAATTTCTCTAAAGATTCAATGTACTCTTGTACATGCTCTTTATCTAAGTTTCCTTCTTTAATCAACTTCATCTTAGATTGCTCACTTGAGCTCTTCAAGATCATTTTAACCTCAGCAATTGCAATTGAAGGTAAAACTCTTAAGAACAATAGGAACAAGGTAAAGAATACACCGATTGAACCTACAAAAACGCCCACATCTACCCAAGTTGGTGAGAACATGGTCCAGCTTGAAGGAAGGTAATCACGGTGTAATGAAGTTACGATAATTACGAAACGCTCAAACCACATACCGATGTTTACTACAATAGATAGTACCCAAGTTGCGGCAATGTTGGTACGGATTTTCTTGAACCAAAGCAACTGCGGAGAAATTACGTTACAGGTCATCATTAACCAGTATGCCCAAGCAAACGGACCAGCGATACGGTTTTGGAATGCGTATAACTCGTATTGTGAACCTGAATACCAAGCAATGAATAACTCCGTTAAGTAAGCCACACCTACGATCGAACCTGTTAAGATGATAATCTTGTTCATTGATTCGATGTGGAACATGGTGATATAATTCTCTAAACCTAATACCTTACGTACAACCAATAATAAGGTTAATACCATGGCGAAGCCTGAGAAAATCGCACCAGCAACGAAGTAAGGAGGGAAAATGGTAGTGTGCCATCCCGGAATTACCGAAGTTGCAAAGTCCATAGATACGATGGTGTGTACCGAAAGTACTAGTGGAGTTGAAATACCTGCTAAGATTAATGATACTGCTTCAAAACGTTGCCAAGTTTTTACACTACCTGTCCAACCGAATGAGAAAACTGTATATACTTTTTTGCGGATGCCTGTTGCTCTATCTCTAATGGTCGCGATATCTGGTAATAAACCTGTGTACCAGAATAATAATGATACCGAGAAATAAGTAGAGATCGCAAACATATCCCACACAAGTGGAGAGTTAAAGTTTACCCAAAGTGAACCGAACTGGTTTGGCAAAGGAAGTACCCAATATGCTAACCATGGACGACCCATGTGTGATACTACGTATGTTGCGGCACAAATAACGGCGAAAATTGTCATCGCCTCTGCCGAACGGTTAATGGAGTTACGCCAGTTTTGACGGAAAAGTAATAGTACTGCGGAGATTAGCGTTCCAGCGTGACCGATACCTACCCACCATACGAAACCGGTGATATCCCAAGCCCAACCTACTGTTTTATTTAAACCCCAAGCACCGATACCAAACCAGAAGGTATAGCCTACAGAAACTACCCATAAAGTAGCTCCACATAGTGCAAGGATAAATCCAATCCACCAAGCCTTGTTAGGTTTATTTTCTACTGGAGACAAGATCTCTTCCGTAATTTGGGCATACGTGATGTCCTTTCCGGTAATTAGAGGCTCCCTTAAAATTGATTCGTTATGTCCTGCCATATTCTATATTGCTGTAAGTAATAGCTTACGCATGTACTTCTTTTGTTGTTGAATCTATGTTTCTAATTTTTGTCATGTAACCAATGCCTGGCTCAACGTTGATCTCTTCAAGTACGTAGTAAGTACGCTCGCTACGTAATGCTTTAGAAACTTCCGAGTTTGGATCGTTTTTATCACCGAAGATAATTGCGTTGGCAGAACAAGCTTCTTGACAAGCCATTTTGATATCGCCATCTTTCAATGCACGTTTTTCAATTTTGGCAGTTAATTTACCTGCTTGGATACGTTGGATACACATTGAACATTTCTCCATTACACCTCTTGAACGAGTAGTAACATCAGGGTTCAATACTAATTGTGTAAACTCGTTGTTCAAGTAGTTATCGAAACGTGAATCGTTCCAGTAGTTAAACCAGTTGAAACGACGTACTTTGTATGGACAGTTGTTTGCACAGTAACGAGTACCTACGCAACGGTTGTAAGCCATGTGGTTTAAACCGTCTGAAGAGTGTACTGTTGCCAATACCGGACATACTGTTTCGCAAGGTGCGTGATCACAATGTTGACACAACATTGGCTGGTGCACTACAGAAACATTTTCTAAGTTATCTAAATGAGCAATTTCTTTCTCTTTAGTAACCGCTCCGTGTTGCTCATCATTAAAGCTATAGTAACGGTCAATACGTAACCAGTGCATTTCACGACGACGACGAACCTCATCCTTACCTACTACTGGAATATTATTTTCTACGTTACAAGCTACGATACATGAACCACAACCTGTACAAGCGTTCAAGTCGATCGCCATTACCCAGTTGTTACCCAACATTTCGTGCTTATCTGTAGTCCACAAATCGTACACTTTATGTTTGTGGTGATTACCTGAACCAGCCGCTGGATCTTTTAAGAAATCTTTGAAAGAAGCTTCACGCACAATGTTTCTACCTTCGAAAGAGTAGTGAGTTTGTGTTTGAGCTAATTCTTCCCAAGCGCCAGTAGCTGTTAAAGTAGCAGTAGTTGCATACTTTAAAGTACCATTAGTATAGTTTACAAAAGGGAAAGCATTTTTACCTACGTTGTTACCTGCTTTACCAACTTTAGTACGTCCGTAACCTAATGCTACAGATGCTGTACCCATGGCTTGTCCTGGTTGGAACAATACTGGTAAATCAACCGAGTAACCGTTTTCGCCTTTGATGCTTACTACATCAAACTCTTTGTAACCTAATTTTTCTGCTTGTTTAGGATTTAAAGCTAAACTGTTATCCCAAGTTACTTTAGTTACTGGGTCAGGGAATTCTTGTAAGAATGCGTTGTTAGCTTGTTTACCGTCACGCATTGGAATGCTTTCAAAAATCTGAAGCTCGATATCTTTCTTCAATGCTTTGCTGCTTGCTACGATAGCCGCTGCTACTGCATCTAATGATAAAGTAAAGCCGTAGCTTCCTGCTGGTCTAGCTGCATTGATGATTACACCAGTTTGTAAAACATCTTTCCAAGTTTTACCTGCTGCTGGCAAGATGTTTTTCTCCCAGTAGTTACGTACGTATTGGTAGTAATCTTGTACTGGAGCATCAGCCCAAGTTAATAAGCTTTGCTCTGCTTGACGAGAATTGAAAACTGGGTTGATGGTAGGTTGAACAATGCTGTAGTAACCTTCATAAGTATTAGCATCACCCCATGACTCTAAATAGTTAGGCGTAATGGCAACTACATCAGAAAGATCAGCCGTTTCATCTTCTCTATCAGAGAAAGAAACTTTCAAACCAACTTTTGCTAAGCCCTCAGTGAAAGCTTTAGTATTAATGGCATCGTAAGCAGGGTTTGAGTTCAAGAAGAACACCGCACCTACTTCACCTTTGTTCATTTCGTCAACTAATAATGCAAATTCAGCATCATTACCTTCGTAACGTTTACAAGGATTGTCTAAGTCGATAGTAGTACCGTAGCTACCAATAGCAACGTTAATGGCATTTACTAAAGTTTGAACAGAAACATCGTTAGAACCAGCTACTACTAGTGCTTTACCTTTGTTTTGTGTTAATTCTTTAGCTACCAATTTAATTGCTTTATCAGCATTGGCATTGTCTGGCAAACCTGCACCTGGCAAGCTAGCACCTGTAATTGCATTGTATAAAGCAATTAAAGCAGGTCCTTCTTCCGATAATTTCAAAGCAATACGAGTATCAGCGTTAGTACCTGTTAAACTCATACCTGCCTCAAATTGGAAGTGGCGAGACATTTTTTTCTTCTCTAAAGATTTGTAATCTCTGTTAGAAGTATATTGAGCAGTAAATTCTTCGCCGCTGATCCAAGTTCCCAAGAAATCGGCTGCAAAGCTTACAATTAAATCTGCTTTTTCGAAGTTATATTTTGGCAATACTGCTTTACCAAAGCTGTTTTCGTTAGCTTTGATGATACCTGTGTAAGAAACTGGATCATACTGAACCAATTTAGTAGTAGGGTATTTTGCAGTAAACTCGGTAACTACTGCCTTAGCCGAAGGGCTATTTAAGGTGCTGGCAACTACACGAATTTTCTTACCTGATGCCTGAACTTTGTTCAATTCGCCTTTCACGAACTTATCTACCTCTGTCCAAGTATCTACTGGATCTTTTTTAAGCAAAGGCTTTTGAAGTTTAGATACATCGTACAAGTCCAAAACTGAAGCCTGAGCTTGCGCATCAGTACCACAGTTAAATGCTCCTGCATTAGGGTTAGCCTCAATTTTAATTGGGCGACCTACTACAGTTTTAACCATTACGCTATTTCCTTTGAAACTTGAAACGTAGAAGTTAGGAATCCCTGGAGTTACCTCTTCTGGTCTAACTAAGTAAGGAATTGATTTGTGTACTGGTGCTTTTTGACATGCAGCCAAAGTCACAGCTCCTAATCCAAAACCTAATGCCTTCAAGAAGTCACGGCGTGGGGTAACTGTACTTAATCCTGCTTCACTTAAAACATCTTCTATTGGAAGCGGCTCGGCAAATTCGCTTTTGTTGTTCTCAACAAACTCGGGAGTTTTGTTCAACTCCTCCAAACCTTTCCAGTATTTCTTGTTGCTTTCCATTTAAGCTATATTACTGTTTATCGAACTTTCTAAAAAAACTCTATTTATTAATAGTGGCACTTACCACACTCTAAACCACCTAACAATGCTGGGGTAATTTTCTCACCTTTTTTGATCTTCTCGTGAGCAGCAATTACGTTAGCATAAAAAGCATCGTTTTTCTTACCTGAGATATCAGCATCTTTGTGACAGTTGATACACCATTTCATGGTTAACGGAGAGTATTGGTAAACCTCTTCCATGGTATTAACTGGACCGTGACAAGCAAAACAAACTGGATCAGTTGGTTTCAAACCTGCTTCTTTACGGATAGCTTCCTCACCTACTACTACGTGTTGAGAGTGGTTGAAGTAGGCAAAATCTGGCAAGTTGTGTACACGCACCCACTCAATTGGTTTTTCTTTAGTCTTGTCGTAAGTTTGAGTGTCTGGGTTATAGCCCAAAGCGTTATAGATTTTTTGAATCTCTGGAGAAATCAAACCATCATCAGTTCTTGCCTGTACGTTTTTATGACAGTTCATACAAACGTTCAAAGAAGGAATAGTTGAGTTTTTAGATTTGAATGCGCCAGTGTGACAATATTGACAATCAATTTGGTTGATACCCGCATGCAATTCGTGAGAGAATTTGATTGGCTGTGTTGGTTGGTAACCTGTGTGAACACCAGTTTCCCACATTCCCATCCAACCGAATGAACCTAATACAATCACTAAACACAATACCGAGAAGAAAACAAATTTCTTGTTTTTGAATAACCCTTTTAAGCCAGTAGCTAAAGAAACATTCTCGTCTTCCGTAACCACAATACCTTGTTTCTCTAAGATTAAACGCTCAAGCATTTTAACTGCTCTGCCCAATACTACCAAAACAACGATAGAAAGCGCAATGATTGCGATTACACCTGCAATAGAAAGACCAGAAGCACCTTCGTCTTTAACCCCAGTTAACGCTGGATCAGCAACTTTTTTAGGCTCTCCTACTTTTGCATAAGCAATGATGTTTTTGATTTGATCATCAGTTAAAGTAGGGAAAGCTGTCATCTCTGATGGAGAGAATTTAGCAGCCTCAATAGCTTGTTTGTTTCCCGAAGCTCTTAACTCAACGTTGTTTCTAATCCAAGGAATTAAAAACGACTCTTCCAACTCGTTAACTTTAGGAGTTAAAGCTGGTCCAGTAGCATCGTGATCTAAGGCGTGACATGAAGCACACTTCGACTTAAATAACGTTCTTCCCTCTACAACATCTTGCGCTTTCGATACATTTACCGTTAAAAAAGATAGTGCAGCCAATACCAATGTTGCGTTTCTAAATTTTTTAAGTCCGAATGAGATATTCCTCATAATGAGTATTTTATGCTTTATTTTGAAATAAAAATTTTTATCTAAGTGATGAATGATGATTTACCTCTCAGAAATAATTGGACAAAAGTAATCTTTATTAGGATACCAATGACATATTAATGACAGTGAAATACAATTTATAATCATTCTAAACTATTGCCTTTTTAGCCTCTACAGCTAAATAAATCAGCGATTTTTTTGGAAATCGCTGATGTAATTTGTGTGAGTTTTACACTCCGATATTTTGATATTAATTATTGTTTTAATATCCAAGCAAATATTAATGGCGCTACGATTGTTGCATCGCTCTCCACAATAAATTTTGGTGTATTGATATCTAATTTTCCCCAAGTAATCTTCTCATTTGGAACTGCTCCCGAATAAGAACCATAAGAAGTAGTAGAATCAGAAATTTGACAGAAATAACTCCAAAACGGAATGTTTTCCATTTCCATATCTTGATAAAGCATAGGCACTACACAAATAGGGAAATCACCTGCAATACCACCACCAATTTGGAAAAAGCCTACACCTTTTCCTTCAGAGTTTTTCACGTACCAATCTGCCAACCAAGCCATATATTCAATACCACTTTTCATGGTAGTTGCCTTAAATTCGTTTTTGATGACGTATGAGGCAAAGATGTTACCCATAGTGCTGTCTTCCCATCCCGGAACCACAATTGGCAAGTTTTTCTCGGCAGCAGCCAACATCCAAGAGTTTTTAGGATCGATCTCGTAATATTGCTCCAACACTCCGCTTAATAACATTTTGTACATGTACTCATGCGGGAAATAGCGCTCACCTTTATCATCGGCGTCTTTCCAGATGGCATGAATGTGTTTTTGCAAACGACGGAAAGCTTCTTCTTCCGGGATACAGGTATCAGTAACGCGGTTATAGTGGTTTTCCAACAAATCCCACTCATCTTGCGGGCTTAAATCACGATAGTTTGGAACTCTTTTATAGTGTGAATGAGCAACAAGGTTCATAATATCTTCCTCTAAGTTTGCTCCTGTACAAGAAATGATAGAAACTTTGTCTTGTCTAATCATTTCCGCCAAAGAAATGCCCAATTCTGCAGTACTCATCGCTCCGGCAAGGGTAATCATCATTTTACCACCTTCGTCTAAATGCGTTTCGTAACCCTTAGCTGCGTCCATCATAGCCGCCGCGTTAAAATGGAGATAATTGGTCTCCATAAATTTCGATATTGGTCCTCTGTTAGTACTCATTTTATATTCATTTTGTTTTCGCCCGCAAAAGTACAAATGATTTATGATTTTATCTCTTATGTATAGAAACGATTTACAATTTGAACTGAAAGCAGCGCAAACGAATCACTTAGGAGCGTAATTTTTAAACACATAGCAACCTAGCCGGGGCAACAATATTAACCCACAGCACCTGTGCGACTATTTAGTTGCATTAATTTCAAATACAGTCTTCTGATTTACGGTTAGCCCCTAAAACATTGAAAGCAGTAGCGCCCGGTTAAACAGTTTAACGATTAAACGATTAACCTATAATAAAATATGTAGCTTTGCTTAAAACCTTTCGTTTATGAACGCAAACCCTTCTGATTTTAGCAAAACAAACGCAACTGTATTCCCTATTTTATTTGCGCTAAGTTTCTCACATCTACTTAACGACACCATACAGTCTCTCATTCCAGCTATTTACCCACTGGTAAAAAATTCTTACCACCTTACTTTTTCGCAAATCGGACTGATTACCCTAACTTTTCAGCTGGCAGCATCATTGTTCCAACCGTTTGTTGGATTATATACTGATAAAAAGCCTCAACCCTATTCGCTAGCTATTGGCATGGGCTTTACTTTGGTGGGCCTCATCACCCTTTCATTATCAAATAGCTTTTACCTGATTTTATTTTCGGTGGCTTTGGTTGGCACTGGCTCCTCTATCTTCCACCCTGAGGCGTCCAGGATGGCGCATGCCGCATCTGGCGGGAAAAAAGGCTTAGCACAATCAGTGTTTCAACTAGGCGGAAATGCCGGAAGCTCCATTGGGCCTTTGCTAGCCGCATGGATCATTGTTCCAAAAGGACAGTTCAGTGTCATTTGGTTTTCGGTAATCGCTTTACTGGCCATTATGGTATTGAGCTACGTGGGCAATTGGTATAAAAACTATGTGTTAAATCGCGAAGCGAAAAAAACAAGCGCAGTGGTAGAAAAGCATCATCTTTCAAAATCGAGGGTAATTACCGCCATTGCTATTTTGTTAGTGCTCATTTTCTCAAAATACTTTTACATGGCCAGCTTAACCAGCTACTTTACTTTCTATATGATTGACAAGTTCCATGTTTCGGTACAAACTTCACAGATTTACCTATTTGTATTTCTATTTTCGGTAGCCGCAGGAACATTGCTTGGCGGACCTATTGGAGACAAAATTGGGCGCAAGTATGTAATCTGGGTATCTATCTTAGGTGCTGCTCCTTTTGCCTTAATGCTACCTCATGCCAACCTATTTTGGACAGGCATACTAATTGTTCCCATCGGGATGATTTTGGCTTCAGCCTTCTCGGCAATATTGGTATATGCACAAGAACTCATTCCCGGTAAGGTAGGCTTAGTAGCAGGCCTTTTCTTCGGTTTTGCTTTCGGCATGGGCGGTCTTGGTTCAGCGTTAATTGGAAATCTTGCCGACAAAACAAGCATCAATTACGTATTTTCAATTTGTGCTTATTTACCGTTGATAGGATTAATTACGGCTTTCTTACCTAATATCAGCACCACGAGAAAGAAGAAATAATCCAAAAGACATCAATATTGGCAATAACAGCGTCTATTAATATCTATTTTACATCTCTAAGGTATAGCAATTTACTTTAGAGATGTAAAATTTCATCTCCGAGAACCAACTTTCTCGCTTTGAGGTCAAATTGTCTACCTTAAAGGTACAACGTTTCACCTCCGAAGACCAATCCCCCAGCTTTAAGGAGCACAAAAATGGCTAAGTAGCGAAATCCATTAATCTTAACGTGGGAAGACAAGCATCTTTTTAAAACCGGATGTTAAAGTATCTACAACGGTACCATCTGCTTTTTTATAAATAATATACGCCTCCAAATCTTTTTTAGCCTCTACAAATTCGATGGCTTTTTCTACAGGCATTAACATCAGTGCATGATCATAACCATCTGCATCAATTGCTTTTTTTGAAAAAACGGTAACGCTAATAATTTCGCCACTTACTGGATAACCAGTTTTTGGATTGATGATGTGCCCGTAGTTCTTTCCATTATAAACAACATACTTCCCATAGCTCCCCGAAGTGGTTATTGCTCCTTCGGCAAATGCAACTTGATACTTAAAACCAGGCTCATCAAATTCATTTGCAGCTGGCCCTTCTATTCCAATTTTAATTAAACTTTGGTCTGGTTTCGGACCTTTAGCCCTAATTTCCCCACCCAGTTCAAAGACGTAACTAGCAATGCCTTTCGCCTCCATAAAATCGGCAACAACATCTACCGAATAACCTTGTGCAATACCGTTTAAATCTATCTCTACATGATTATTTTTTTTACTGAGGACATTATTTCGGAACTTAATTTTATCCATACCCGTGGTACTATTTAAAAAAGCATTGACCCTAGAGGTATCTGGCGGATAATTTTGTCCTCGTTCCCGGTAAAAACCCCACAAACGCATTAAAGGTTGGATAGTGATATCGAACAGGCCATCAGTTTCTTTATTAATTTGAAACGATTTGTTTAAAACCGCAGCCATATGTTCATCAACTTTAATTTTGACGATTTTATTGGCATTAAACTGATTGATGATAGAATTTGGGCGGTATAAAGACATCGACAAATCGATAACATTTAAAATGCTATCGATTTGAGATTTTGTAACCAAGCTATCTTTTGCAAAATAGCTGGCAGCATATGTTGTTCCTTGTGCCTGTCCGCTAATTTTAAATTCTCGCACGGGCGGATTTTTACCCGATGAAACCAAAAAAAGAGAAACTAAGAAAATCGAAGTTTTAAAGTTCGACAACATCAAAGCACTTTAGTTTTACCTGGCCTTGCGATGGCATAAAGCCCATTAGCGTCTGGCAATGACTTTGGTAAGGCATCCCAAGCTAATTTATCTGGGAACAAGCTATTTTCTGCTTTTAAGGCATCATCCCATTTAATTACCTGACCGGAGTAGGTGGCATAACGCCCAATAATAGCTGTTAAACAGCTTTTTGCCGCACGCTCAGCATCCCAGAATTTATATTCTCTTTTTGAAATTGCCTCAAACAACTCGTCATGTTCTGTTTGGTAGGGATTTGCATTGCCTTTTCTATCGTGGTTATATATTTCTTTACCTTGATGGTCCCACAAGATCCCAGAATTGTTGGCAGATAGATAAACTTTACCCTTTGTGCCTTGGAAAGTTTCATCAACTCTGTTTTGTATGCCTTCAAAATGGCGGCACTGACTGTAGATAACCGACCCGTCTGCATATTTGAGCTCTACAGCATGGTTATCATAAATCTCGCCGTAGTCTTTACCTGTTCGCCAAGCCCTACTTCCGGTGCCTTGTACAGAAACTGGATAGGCATTTTTAACCCAATTGACAATATCAATGTTATGAACATGCTGCTCTACGATATGATCACCACACAACCAATTAAAATAATACCAGTTACGCATTTGGTATTCCATTTCGGTTTGCTTGTCGGTACGAGGCTTTACCCAAACGCCACCACTGTTCCAATAAACCTGTCCAGAAACAATATCGCCAATAGCGCCATCTTGTATCCTTTTAACCGTTTCTCTACAATTAGTTTGATACCTACGCTGCAAGCCTACAACTACATTTAATTTTTTCTGCTTAGCGATTTCTGCAGCGGCTAAAACCTTACGAATCCCCGGAGAATCTACTGCAACAGGTTTCTCCATAAACACATGTTTACCCTGTTTTACAGCTTCTTCAAAATGCATTGGCCTAAAACCAGGAGGCGTAACCAATAGAACCACATCTGCTAAAGCAATTGCTTTTTGGTAACCGTCAAAACCTACAAACTGGCGTTCCTTAGGTACATCAACCTTGTCTTTAAATTTTTCAGACAACAGCTTATAACTATTATCTAAGCGATCTTGAAACGCATCGGCCAATGCCACCAATTTCACATTAGATTTTGTGCTCAATGCCTGAAAAGCAGCACCGGTTCCCCTATCGCCACAACCAATCAGCGCAATTTTAATGGTATCATCAACAGAAGAATTAACTCCCGCCCAGGAATATCCACTCATCAGCAATCCTCCTGCCACAAGTGCAGAAGACTTGATAAATTTTCTACGCTCTTTTTGCATATCATTTTCGTTAGTCATCATTATTTAGGTTTTATTTGGTTTTAGGTGATCTTAAAAATCTTTAATTGGCGGTTTATTGTAGTAAGCATCTATTTCTGCCTGGGTAGGCGGTATAGCCGGCCTAACCAATCTGATCCCAATAAATGGCGCTTCTGGAAACCACCAATTGCTTTTAGGTATTTGGGGGTCAATTTGTTTCCAAGCCGGATCTGAGCTTGCCCTTGCCGCTGAACGGAGATATTTGGCATCATCTTCATAGGAGCCCCCACGAACTACTAAAGGATATAATTGATCTGCAATTGCTACGGGATTTTTCGCATTTTCCGAACGGGCATAAAAATCTGTGGTATATTGATCATAAGTCCATTCTGCTACGTTGCCGTGCATATCATGCAAACCCCATGCGTTAGGTTTTTTTGTACCAACTTCTTGTGTTTTTTTATTGCTGTTAGTTTTAAACCATGCATATTCTTCTAATTTTTTTTCATCATTGCCAAAACTAAACTCGGTAGTACTCCCTGCTCTACACGCATACTCCCATTCTGCTTCTGTAGGCAAGCGATAAAAAACACCCGTGCGAACATACAACCACTTGCAAAACTGTATGGTACTGTATTGTGTCATAGCAAGCGCTGGATAATTTTGTTTACCCATACCAAAGGTCATATCCAAATAGGGTTTAGTTGGACGAGTAACGGCATCAACCTGTGAAGAAATGTTGGTGCTGCTACTTTTTTCGTAATCTTTATAAAGAAATGGCTCGAAGATATCCCAGGTAACTTCCAATTTACTCATCCAAAAGGCATCCAACTTCACTTTATGAATTGGGAGCTCATCGGCATTCCCATTTTTGCTGCCCATTAAAAACTCTCCGGCAGGGATGGCCTGCATATCAAATGCTAGCTTAGTACCATCTATCTTTTGTTGATAGCTCGCATGTTGCTGCGCTTGTAACCGATAGCAAACAAATATCAACCCTAACAACACCCAAAGTTTTTTACTCATGACCTTAAAATTATAAAAAGGAAAGTTAAAATCAAGGATAGATTTTAGCGCAAACGTTTGTCTTCTACTCAGAAATACAGAAACAAAAAAGCCTCACCAGTAAAACTGATAAGGCTTAATGTGGAGGATACTGGGTTCGAACCAGTGACCCCCTGCTTGTAAGGCAGGTGCTCTGAACCAGCTGAGCTAATCCTCCAGAGTTTTTATTTTAACTTGTTTACTATCCTGTAAACTTTTGGTGGAGGATACTGGGTTCGAACCAGTGACCCCCTGCTTGTAAGGCAGGTGCTCTGAACCAGCTGAGCTAATCCTCCAGAGTTTTATTCCCAATTGAGCCTGATGAACTAACCCTCAGTTCCGTTTGGGAATGCAAATATAGCGTTATATTATTTCATTGCAATTCTTTTTTTATTTTTTTTTAGGAAAGAACTTCTTCAAGTATTTGATGCGACTTTATTTGGCCAAAAGAAGCAGTATGCAATTGATAGTAAATCAATATTTTATCTAAGACCAAGCGTCTATAGGCATTCGAAAATTTAATTTCATTAATTTTTTCAAAAGGCGTATTCAACAGCTGCATTAGTGAGTTCCCATCCACATCAGCAGTAAAATAAGGGTGCACGGGAGCAACCGAAGTGAAACTTCCTTCTTGTAAATCGAAATATTTTTGGTCGGTTCTAACCTGTGCTTGCGGAGCAAAACCCAAAAAGCGAGTCAATTTCATTAGAAACGACAAATGGAAATTTACACTGAGCTCATCGGCTTCATCAAACCAACTAATCGCATGATAAAGATATTCGAACAACTGCTCATCCACATGTTGCTGCCTAATGCTCTTATATAGCACCTCATTCAAAAACTGAATGATGGTATTTTTAATCACCTCATAAGGGATACTTTTGAAAATAGGTGCAGGTCTAGCTTCAGCTATTCTTTGTATTTGTGTATTTTGCTTATGGTAAACCACCATATCCAATAAATGAAGCGGCTGCAATACATTCATCGGGATTTTGGCCTTTGGCTTTTTCACACCGTTAATCAGGTACGACTGTATGCCAAATTTTTCGGTAAACATTTGCACGACTACACTACTTTCACTGTAGGTAGTTACTCTCAACACTATCCCTCTGGTTTTATGCAGCATTTAAAACATTTTGGGTACGAAAATAACAAATGCAACAATTAACGCCACCAAAGCGGCCATCAAAACTGCTCCAGCGGCGATATCTTTCACCAAACCTGCTTTCACGTTAAATTCTGGCGACAACCAATCCACCAAAACTTCAATGGCCGTATTGAGCAACTCGGTTACCATGACCAATCCAATGCAAATTAATACAGCTAGCCACTCTCCTTTTGAGATATCAAAATACCAGCCGGCAACAACCGCCAGTAGTGCAGCAATAAGATGGAATATGAAATTCGGCTGTGTCGCTATGGTATAGAACAAGCCCTTCCCCGCAAACTTAAAACTCTTCAAAAACCTATTCATCAAATGGAAGTTTGTAACTTTTAAAGTTACTTCATTTTTTAAACAACATTTATAGTAAAATCTCTGTTTCTATTAATAAGACCCCGCATAAATAGCTTGGTTATTTTGTAATCCATCATTTTTATGCGTTCTTTACATTTTTTTATAAATCTATATGTGGGTAAAACTATCTAATGCTATTTTAAAGAATCGCGTTCTCCTTATCCTTTTATTTATCGCCATTACCATCTTCATGGGGTGGCAGGCCAAAAACATTAAACTTTCTTATGCAGGAAGCAAAATTTTACCACTAACCGATTCGGTTTTCATCAAATACAATGCTTTTAAAAAACAGTTTGGAGAAGATGGCAGCATTGTGGTAATTGGCATTAAAGACGATAAAATCTTCCAAAAAGACACCTATAATAAATGGGCGAAACTTTCTAACGAGCTACAACAACTCAAAGGCATTAAAGGCGTACTTTCCATTGGCAAGTTTTTTGAATTGGAGAAAGACACCGTTAACCAAAAGTTTACGGTAAAACCACTCCCGGGCAAAATCATCGCTACCGATGTGGAAATGGACTCTTTGAAGAACAAGTTAAACCAGTTGCCTTTTTACAAAGGGCTTTTATATCACACCGAAACTAACGCCACCTTAATGGCCGTTACTTTTGACCAGAAAATCCTTAACTCGGCCGCTAGAAACCCTATCCTAAAAGAAATAGAAGAAAAAGCACTGGCTTTTGGCAAGAGCGAGAACATAGACGTCCACCTATCAGGACTACCTTATATAAGAACAGCTACCAGCAAGCTCGTTTCCAATGAATTTGTGCTTTTCCTTGGCTTATCCATTTTGGTTTCGGCCCTGATATTGATTATCTTTTTCCGTAGTTTCTCGGCCGTTTTTTTCCCAATACTCGTGGTGATTATGGGGGTGATTTGGAGCGTGGGCACTTTGGTACTTTTCGGCTATGAAATCACGATCTTAACTGGATTAATCCCTCCTCTGATTGTAATTATTGGTATTCCGAATAGCATTTTGCTTTTAAACAAATACCACAACGAACTTAAGAAGCATGGCGATAAGCAAAAAGCATGGAGCGTTACCGTAGAAAGAATTTCGGTAACCACCTTAATTGCAAACATTACCGCTGCCATTGGCTTTGGCGTGCTTTATTTTACCGGAAGCGAATTACTGATGCAATTTGGAAGTGTAGCAGCATTAAATGTGATGTTTACCTGGTTAATGAGCCTTTGTTTAATTCCCGCCATTTTCAGTTACCTACCTGCTCCAAAAAACAAGACACAAGGAGCCCACCAACCAAATTTCTTAGATAGGCTATTATCCAAAACGGACAAACTGGTACAACATAAAAGTGCTTCAATCTATATCATTACCATCATTTTAACGATTGTTTCGCTAGCTGGCGTTTATCGCATCAATGTAAATGGCTACGTGGTAGATGATTTACCGAAAAGCTCTAAAATATTAACCGATCTGAAATTTTTCGAGAAGAATTTTGAAGGCATTTTACCCCTGGAAATCAGTGTTGACACCAAACGCAAGAATGGCATTCTAAGCCTTTCTTCGCTCAACAAGATTGATAAATTGGAGCAGATGATTGCTGCCTACCCAGAGTTTTCTCGTTCTATCTCTCTGAACACGGGATTAAAATACGCAACACAAGTATTTTACAACGGAGATACCTCATTCTATCGTTTGCCTTCGGATTTCGAAAAGAATTTCATTCTGATTTACGCCGCAAACTCGGGTAAAGGGAACGGAAATATGCTCACCAATTTTGTGGACAAGGACAAGCAAACGGCACGCGTAAGTTTCCAGATGGCAGATGTTGGCTCTAAACGTTTAGACCAATTGTTGGAAGAACTGAAACCAAAAATAGACTCTATTCTATCCCCAAAACGTTTTAATGTAACCTTAACTGGCTCTAGCATTATTTTCTCTAAAGGAACTGACTATCTATTGGAGCATTTATTTGAAAGCATTGGCTTGGCTATTGTGCTGATTTCCTTGTTGCGTTTGGCGCAGTTTAGGAGTTTAGGCATCATGTTCATTTCTCTGCTACCGAATGTAGTCCCACTAATTATTACCGCTGGACTGATGGGGTTCTTTGGCATTCCATTAAAACCATCCACCATATTGATTTTCACCATTGCCTTTGGATTGGCTTCTGATCAAACCATTTATTTCTTAACCAGATACCAGCAAGAGCTTAACCTTACCAATTATAGCGTAAGCAAGGTTATTACCGACACCATTACCGAAACGGGAGTAAGTATGACGCACATTGCCCTAATCCTTTTCTTTGGCTTTGGCATCTTTACCGCTTCCACTTTTGGAGGTACGGTAATTTTAGGTTTCTTATTATCTATCACGCTAATTGTTGCTTTAATTTTCAACCTAACCTTATTACCTGCTTTAATGCTTTGGTTAGACAAGAATAAAAAGCGTAAAAAACTATCTGAAGCAGAGGTTGCAAAAAACTTGGAGAATTTGGACGACCATTAACAAATGAACTTCCTAACTATATCGTATTTAAGTGAAGGTAACGAGCGGCAACAGTCAGCCTACCAAACGCTCGTTACCCATCAGATATTAGAAAAACTTGAAGCTTACGCACCAATTCTCACTGGTACCATTCCTATCCGCATCGATATTGAGAACAGTGACCTCGATATCATTTGCCACTGGAAAGATCAACAAGAATTTTTGGCAACATTAACTAATTTGTTTAATTCAGAAAAGGAATTCCAAATCGGGACCCAAGCTGACAACAGTGTTATTTGTAATTTCAAGCTAGATAATTTCGAAATTGAAGTCTTTGGTCAGAACATCCCAACTCAACAACAAAACGCTTATCGGCACATGCTCATCGAACATCAAATCTTACAAGAAAAAGGAGAAGATTTTAGGTTAAAAATTGTTGAGCTTAAACGCAAAGGCTATAAAACCGAACCCGCATTTGCAAAGTTGTTAGATTTAATCGGAAATCCTTACCAAGCTTTATTAGATTTACATCATTGATCAAGCTCTTTTAGCAACTGTTTATAATTCACTACGCATGTTAAGCTCACTTTCAAAACTTGTTTTCATTTTACTTTTTTTGTTTAATCTCAAGTTACAGGCTCAAACATTTATCCCTGACGAGAATGGTTATATCTCCAACCCCAAGTTTAAAGAAATGCTCAAAGCAAAAAAGTACTTATTGGTTGGAAGATATGATACATTGCAAAGAATGCCCTTACTCATAGCGGCACAAGCTGTTTACGATAGTAAGCCAGGCTTTATAGATCTTCATGGCAAATTCACTCCAAAAAATGAGATGAAAGAAGCCTATAGTTATGGTGGAGCAATGGGATCAATAGGCATGGGAATGCCGGAACCTCGTGAAATTGAATACAGAAGAAACGACCCTTACCAGCAACTCAACATCAACGGCAAATTGGGGACGTTCAATAAAACAAGCAACAAACAAGGATTAACACCCATATACAACAACCTACAACACATTGAAAACCAACTACTCATCACAGAAAAAGATGATAAATTTGGGATAGCCAAAAGTGATGGCACAATAATAAAACCCCCTCAATATGAGAGCTTGTCTGCCTTCGATAGTTACAACAACAAAAAGAAATACCGGTTGCTCCTAATAAAGCAAAATAAAAAATTGGGGCTTATTGACCATGATGGACAAATGGTTTTACAACCGGTTTACGACGCTTTAGCCTTTCATCCAGGAGCCGACAATGGTAATTTAATCTTACTAACAATAGGCGAAAAAAAAGGCCTGGCCAACATTAAAGGGAAAATATTGCAAGTTCCAGCTTACGAACAGATTAGCCCCATAGCTCACGGACTTTTTTTAATTACTAAACAAGAAGAACAGGAGAAAAAATACGGGCTTATGGATACCATGGGCAGAACTGTCGTAACTCCCATCTATAGTGAAAGACTTCAGTTTTTATACGAGCAAAAATTGATCAAATTTAACGAAGGAACTAAGTCGAAACCTAAAATTGGCTTAATGAACCTTCAAGGAAAAGTACTCATTAACGCCGACTATCAAGAATTCCTGCATTTTACAAAACAAATGGTGGTGATAAAAAAAGGAGACAAACTTGGTGCAACAGGTTTAGATGGCAAAGAGATAATTCCAATAGACTATGAACACTTGTTCACACCATCGGCAAGCCCTTTCATTGTTATCGAAAAGGAAAAAAAATATGGATTAACAGATTTGAAGGGGAAAATTTTAATACCAATAAAGCATGATGTGATAATGCCTGTAAAAAATGGCACAGCCATTATCAGCGATAGCGATAAGTGGAGTAGAATAAACTTAAAAACGATGGAAATCACTCCAATGAGTTATGACGAAATTGAGTTACATACAGATTTCTTAGTAGTAACCCAAGGAAGTAAGATGGGGGTGCTGGACTTAGAAGGCAAGGTACTTTTCCCTATAAAGCACGATAGGATTAAAAATGCCTCACAAGCAATACGACAAGGTTTTATCACGATAGAAAAAAATCATGAAATTTACACCGTTGATCGTTACGGTAACGAAATGCGAAGAAACACTATTGGCTACTAATTCTTAAAGTAGAGAAACCCTTTGGGGTCAGCAAAACCTAGCACCTTTCCGTGGGCATCTTTTAACTCAAAAACCATATAACGACCAATAGCAAGTTTTCTTGACACAGGGTAAGGAAATTTAGGCTCAATCTTTTCTTTATACATGTTTAGATAACCATGTTTACCTTTATGCACAATATCAAAACTAAGAAATGATTCGTCAGGATTAATCCGATCGTATCTAACTGGAAAAATAAATTTCCCTTCACTATCAGTAACGCCATAAAGATTATCTTTTTTGACAATCCACATTGCATTAGAAGCCTGCGACCTAATAATTTGGTCGTAAATAATCGGTAAGATCTCTACGCCCTGTTCATCTATTACTCCCCAATAAACAGCATTAGTTTTTGATGATGTTTTACTTGCCAAGAAATAAGGTTTGCTTTTTGCGGATGCTTTGAAATAAATTAACTCATCATAAACCGCGGGCATTACTTTACCATCAACATAAACTCCTTTTTTGCCTTTATAGCTATAATGCAAATAGTTTTGATAAATATAAATGGTATCGGTTGCTTTTGTCCAATAGTTATCCGTTGTATGATATACTCCAAATCTTCCAGACTTATAATCGCTTAAGTAAGCAGTATCTGCTTTCAAGTCAATAGCCAAGGTATCATATTTGGTTTTATTTTCGCGATATCTACGGGTCATCGTAACCTGAGACCAACCCTTAGGGCTACTAATTATTTTCTTTTCAAACATCAAATTGTTGCCTTTACCACTATCCATTCCCCCATAACCATCCGAACCACGATACAAAGCATTGGTTCCTTCGCCTATTTCTGGCATGGCACCAAGTTGCTTAACATCATACTTTTGAGTAGTAGTATTGTAGGGCAACTCGAAATAAGTTCGCCCCCCTTTTTCTGTTTTATACACCGTCGCAAACAATTTCCCTTTGTGTTCATACATAAAAACATGGGCTATATTTTTAAACAACCACTGCTTAATCACTTGTTTCTCCGGATCGTACCAAAAAGCACCCGAACGATTGTTATTTGCTCTAGTCTGGAAAACCATATGCTGAAACCTTGTATTGGACGAGACCTTCTCTATCTGCATAATCGAATCTGGAAACAGTACTTCTCCTCTGAGATTACGAATAATGAGCCTAGAGCCTCCCACAGTTGGATCATCATTGATCCTTCTATATTCTGTGATAAATAGAGAATCAATAATTAGCCTATTGTATAGTGGAGCAAGTAAGGTTTTAGAACCTATCAGAAGTCCGTACTTCTTGTTTTTTCTAGTAATAAAAAAGGGGATTACCTCTTTACTCTTTCTTTTTTTGACACCTCCATCCTCAATTTCATCGTAAATTGGAGTTAGTTTTATGATGCCGTTGGTATCGGCCAAACCCCAAAGCTTACCTAAACGATACGGGACAAACTGTTGTTGCGCAAAAGCGTGAGAAGTGCTAAACAATAATGATACAACAAATGAAATATATAGTATTTTCTTCATGAAAGCAGTTAAAGGCTCGAATATACCAATTCCCTAACTGCCTATCAAAACTTTGACTTAAATGCTTAAACCTAATTTTCTTACTAGCCAATCAGAACGTCCCTTAACTAGCTATCCCGCTCCCAGTTTCATGAACTGGTTCTTTAGCAGCAGGCTTTAATTCTACATGCTTGCCATCTTTATCTGCTTTCGTGGCAAATAATATCGGATAGATAAAAATCAATGCCCCTGCAATAAATAGCACTCCTGAGATAGCTAACACAACCTGACTTCCACTTGCTTTATAAGCTTCCATAATTTTGGCAGCAATAAGCGCCGTAATTCCCAAAGCTATTGCTACAATAGCTTTAGTTAGCTTCAGATTTTTAATCATAACTTATTGGTTTCTTCCCCTTCTTTGTTGCAATATGCTTAACACAACAAAGATGAGCCCAATAAGTTCTAAAACCATGCTTAAAAAAAGTACTCCTAGTGTTATATTTTCGTTGCTATTCTTCAACAACAGCGCCAAAGGCATGAGCAATACCGCCCCCAGCATACAAAAAAGCCCTCTTTTCAGAAATTTATCCATAAAACTATTTCAGCTCCAAAACTACCATTATTCATTCTAAAATCTTAACTTTGCAACCTTTAATTTTTGAGATACTTGATTGATGTATAGGGAATTTAAACAATTAGAACTAGCGAAAATAGGTAAAGAAATACTGGAATTTTGGAAAGCGGAAAACATCTTTGAGAAAAGTATAGACAGCAGACCAAAAAACAAACCTTTTACTTTTTACGAAGGACCTCCTTCTGCAAATGGTATGCCCGGCATTCACCACGTGATGGCCCGTGCGATTAAAGATATTTTCTGCCGTTATAAAACCCTAAAAGGATATCAGGTAAAACGCAAAGGCGGTTGGGATACTCATGGTCTTCCAATTGAGCTTGCCGTGGAGAAAAAACTAGGAATCGTTAAAGAAGACATCGGAAAGAAAATTTCTGTAGACGAGTACAATGCTGCTTGTAAAGAAGAGGTTATGCGCTACACCGATGTTTGGAATGACCTTACCGAAAAAATGGGTTATTGGGTTGATTTGCAAAACCCTTATATCACCTATAAAAACGAATATATCGAAACCCTGTGGTGGATTTTAAAACAACTTTACAACAAGGGATTTCTATACAAAGGTTACACCATCCAACCTTACTCGCCAGCAGCAGGTACAGGTTTAAGTTCGCACGAGCTGAACCAACCAGGCACTTACCGCGATGTAAGCGATACGACCATTGTAGCACAATTTAAAGCAATTGCTGAAACATTACCTTCGTTTTTACAAGGTTTTGGAGCAGTTGATATTTTAGCTTGGACGACCACACCTTGGACCTTGCCAAGTAACACTGCTTTAACCGTTGGTCCTAAAATCGACTATGTATTGGTCAAAACTTTTAACCAGTACACTTTTGAACCTATCAACGTAATTTTAGCGAAAGCTTTAGTAGGCAAACAATTTGGAGGCAAATTTTTCGCAGCGGAAGATGAAGCAGCTTTTGCCGACTACAAAGCTGAAGACAAAAAAATCCCTTATCAAATTCTAGCCGAATGTAAAGGCGAAGAGTTAGTAGGCATTAGATACGAGCAACTTTTACCTTTAGCCTTACCTTACCAAAATGCAGAGAATGCTTTCCGTGTAATTAGTGGTGATTTTGTAACCACTGAAGATGGTACTGGTATTGTTCACACTGCTCCTACTTTTGGTGCTGATGATGCTCGCGTAGCTAAACAAGCTAGTCCTGAAATTCCTCCTTTGTTGATTTTGGACGAAAAGGGCAATGCGGTTCCTTTGGTTGACTTGCAGGGTAAATTTGTAGCTTCATTAGGAGAGTTTGGTGGCAAATACGTAAAGAACGAATACTACACTGAAGGGCAAGCCCCAGAAAAATCAGTAGATGTAGAAATTGCCATCCGTTTAAAAGAAGAAAACAAAGCCTTTAAGGTAGAAAAATATGTGCACAGCTATCCACACTGTTGGAGAACTGACAAACCTGTTTTGTATTATCCATTAGATAGCTGGTTCATTAAAACCACTGCCGTTAAAGAAAAGATGGCTGAGTTGAACAAAACGATTAACTGGAAGCCTGAAGCTACAGGAACTGGACGTTTTGGCAACTGGTTAGAAAACTTGGTAGACTGGAACCTTTCTCGTTCTCGTTATTGGGGAACACCACTACCTATTTGGCGTACTGCTGATGGTTTGGAAGAGAAATGTATTGGTTCCGTGGAGGAATTGAACAACGAAATTGCAAAGGCTATTGAAGCAGGTTTAATGCCTGCTGGTTTCGAGCTCAAAGACATGCACCGTCCTTACGTGGATGATGTATTTTTAGTATCCTCAAAAGGAGAAAAAATGACCCGCGAAACCGACCTGATTGACGTTTGGTTTGATAGCGGTGCCATGCCTTATGCACAATGGCATTTCCCTTTCGAAAATAAAGAAGAATTTGAAAATGCCTACCCGGCTGATTTCATTGCAGAAGGTGTTGACCAAACTCGTGGTTGGTTCTTTACTTTACATGCCATTGCGGTAATGTTAAGCGAAACCAGTGTTGAAATCAAAGCCATCAACGAGCGTGTAAACAACCCAGGTATTGCCTTTAAAAATGTGGTATCAAACGGATTGGTGCTGGATAAAAACGGCAACAAAATGTCTAAACGTTTAGGCAATGCTGTTGACCCTTTCAGTACTATTGATACTTATAGTGCCGATGCTACCCGTTGGTACATGATTAGCAATGCATCGCCTTGGGATAATTTGAAATTTAACTTGGAAGGATTAGATGAAGTACGCCGTAAGTTCTTTGGAACCTTGTACAACACTTATTCTTTCTTCGCTTTATATGCCAACATTGATAAGTTCGAGATTGATTTAAACAATCAAACTCCTGTGGCACAACGTAGTGAATTAGACCGTTGGATTTTATCTTTATTGCAAAATTTAATAGCTGAAGTTGATGAAGCTTACAACACTTACGAACCTACCAAGGCCGCAAGAGCTATCCAAAACTTTGTTGACGAGCATTTAAGCAACTGGTACATCCGCTTATCTCGTCGTCGTTTCTGGAAAGGCGAAATGACCGAAGATAAAAAAGCAGCTTACGAAACATTGTACACCTGCTTAACCAACATTGCACAGTTGATGTCGCCAATAGCACCTTTCTTCTCAGACTGGCTATATCAAAACCTAACGGAGATTTTACCTGCTGCTGCCAAATCAGAATCGGTGCATTTAACCATTTTGCCTGAGGCTGATTTATCATTGGTGGACAATGCTTTGAACGAACGCATGGAATTGGCACAAAACATTTCTTCGATGGTGTTATCACTACGCAAGAAAATGGGCATCAACGTACGTCAACCGTTAGCTAAAGTATTGATTCCGGTTTTGGATGACAACTTTAAAGATAAAGTGGAATTAGTGAAAGACCTGATCCTGTCTGAAACCAATATTAAAGAAATTTCCTATATTACCGACGCCGCAGGTTTCATCAAGAAAAAGGTAAAACCAAACTTTAAGGCTTTAGGGGCAAAAGTAGGGAAGGATATGAAAATGGTGACCGAAGTCATCAACAACATGAGCCAAGAAGACCTTGCCAAATTTGAAAAAGAAGGTAGTTTCTCGATACCTGATACAAGCTACTCAATAGTTTTATCGGACGTAGAGATTATTGCTGAGGATATCCCAGGTTGGCAGGTAACAAACATGGGCAGTTTAACCGTAGCATTGGACGTAAACATTACTACAGAACTTAAACAAGAAGGTTTGTCACGCGAACTGGTAAATAGGGTACAAAACCTACGCAAGGAAATGGATTTTGAAGTAACCGACAGGATAACGGTAAGTTTACAACAGGATAACCTGATTACCCCTGCGGTATTACAAAACAAGCAGTACATTTGCACCGAAATTTTGGCCGACGATATATTACTGTCGGAAAAACCGCTTAACGGAAACAAAATTGTAATTGAAGATGTTGAACTTGAAATTTTGATTGCCAAAATATAAACCATATGGAAAAAGCTGAAAAAACACGCTATTCAGATAGCGAATTGCAGGAATTTAAAGAGCTGATTTTAGAAAAATTGAAAAGCTCTAGGGAAGAGTTACTATCGTTAACTTCATCATTAAGCAATCCAAATTCTAACGGCACAGAAGATACTTCTGGTGCTTACAAAACCTTGGAAGACGGCTCTGCCACCTTGGAAAAAGAACAAATCAATCAGTTGGCAGCGCGTCAACGTAAGTTTATTGATAATTTGGAAGCAGCATTAGTGCGCATTGAGAATAAAACCTATGGCATTTGCAGAGAAACAGGTAAATTAATCCAAAAGGAACGTTTACGTGCAGTACCTCATGCTACATTAAGCATGGAAGCTAAATTGAAACAAGGTTAATGAAAGGCTATACAAAACCCTTACTTTTAATATTTATCGTGCTGTTGGTCGACCAAGTTTCTAAAACTTGGATAAAAACCAATATGTATCTAGGACAAGAGTACAAAGTCTTGGGCGATTGGTTCATCATCCATTTTACGGAAAATAATGGAATGGCCTTTGGCTTAGAGTTTGGTGGCGAGTTCGGTAAATTAGCATTATCCCTGTTTAGAATTATTGCAGTGGGCGGTATTGGCTACGGACTTCACTATTTAATCAAACGCAAAAATCATCGTGGTTTAATCCTAAATGTAGCTTTGATTTTTGCAGGCGCTTTGGGCAACATCATCGACTCTGTTTTTTATGGGTTGATTTACGGTTACGAAACTTTGTTTCATGGTCGTGTGGTTGATATGCTATACTTCCCGATTTTGAAAGGTACTTTCCCTACTTGGTTTCCAGTTTGGGGCGGCGAACCTTTCGAGTTTTTTAGACCAGTATTTAACCTCGCCGATGCAGCTATTTCTGTAGGTGTCATCACTATCTTGATTTTCCAAAAAACCTACTTTAAAGAGGAAGTGAAAGACGAGATTGGTATTAATAACGAAACTGTAGAAGACTAAGGGGATTGACGATTGTAGAATTACAATTTTAGATTTTCCCATCGACCATAAAAGCCTCACGACAAACTGTTGTGAGGCTTTTTTTGTTTCTCCGTCATTTCGAGCGGCGCAGTAAACAAATCCTACAACTATCGCTTTAAGATTGCTTCGTGCCTCGCAATGACGGAACTATTCAAAGATTTTCTCCACAAGGTAGAAATAATGCAATGAACGCAAACCTACATCGTTATTGTATACGCCCCAAATATAGTTCCCAAACATTTTTAGTTGTATTCCCAAAAGCCTTTACTTCATTAGATAAGTAAACTGTCTGGATTAACGATAACGAACGAGCAGCCTTATTATCTACAATTTGAACCTCATAAGTTGTTTGCCAACTATCAAAAAGAATCGGTCCATCTTCAAATCTCAACAGCTTAAACTTTAAATGTCTTTTCTTAAGTTGCTCGACAAAAGAAGATAGCTTAATTTCATTTTTAGCATTATTTAAGAAATCTGGCAGCAAAACATCCTTCCCTTTAAAAAGGAGGTAGACATTTTTCTCCACTTCTTTTTTTAAATCTGCAGAGGCTGCTGTATCCGAAAGCAATTGGAAATACTGGAACAAATCTTCTACTTTTCCTTTGGCATTTTCCTGATAAGCCACCAAAACTGGGACAGCAAAAGTTGATTGTAAGCCCCTAGCCCCCGCCTCCTTCTTACTAACCTGCTGTGCCTTCATAAAAAGACAACAGATCATTAAACCTACTGTTAAAAAAGTTCTTAGCATTATTGGTTAATTCTTATAAACTGTATAACCCCATTTTCGTCATTTCTCAATTCTACTATTTTCATCCTTTTTATAGAAGCCGTAGGAACAATCAGCTTTTGGGAAAACTCTTTTTTATTAAAGTATTCGGCACCTAAATCGTCTTTCAACATAACGATTACTTCCAAGTCATCTGATAAAATTTTATCGAGCTGCACTTTACGCGTCTGCCAATCTTTAATGTCAGAAACCATAAAAGCCTTCAACATCATTGCATAGTCGTTAGGCTGTAATTCGATTTTCGTAATTGTTGTGTCGCTATGAGAAATATGAACCACTTTCTTTTTATAAAAAGGGCTTACAATTTCCAGCGTCGTATTTCGCTTTTGTAGGCCATCCATTTCAACAGCCCCATTTTTAACCTTTAATGTTTTCTTTAGCGAGTCCTGTAATTGATAAACTTTAACCTCTTCACTATTCACCTGCTGATCATTATACTGATTTTTTATTTGCAATAACCTAGTTTCTTGAGCAGGTTTCTTGATAATAAAAAAGACCAAAAGAGCGCAGATTATTATGGCGACCAACCCTATTCCAAACCGAACAAACCAATTACTTTTTGATGAAGATTGTACCTTCTCTGCTTCTTTGTGCTCAAACTTGAATTCATCCCAACTAGAGTGCCCCACAAACATTGATAAGATGTCTAGCATATCTTTTCTGGGGATTTTCCCATTTCGCTCAGGCTTTAGATGAGTGTAAATCCACTTCTCGCTGATAGACTGTTTACAAACATTTTCTATTAAGACAATTAATTTCTGAATGTCCTGCGAACTGAAGGTTTTCCAGTTTCCAGTAAAAAATGGAAAATGCTCTTTATAAGCCTGGAGCACTTTGCCTTTTAATCCCTGAAACAAATCCAAATCGGTCATTTATCGATTGTCTAAAGTATTTAGAAGTCGCTTTATTTTACTGTAAAACCGCTGTAAATGTAGTAAAAAACTTTACAGTGAAGTGTAAGTAGTTTTACCAAGACAATCCTACTTAAGCGCCATAAAATTGCCTCATAAACATTAAAAATATAAAATTATGAAAGCAAAACTTTTAATCGCATTAGTCACCACCTTATTCTTTTTAAGCCAAGTACAAGCTCAAATTAAAGGCAACGCCAGTTACAAAAGTGGAAATGTAAATTTTGGAGACAACTTTTATCAAATAAACAGAGGTAGTACCATAAAAACCACTACCAGCTCACGAGATGAAATGGTGGTGGTAATAAAAGGCATTTACAATGAAAAAGCCTCTTCCTTTATTGCAACTTTTGGTATTCTACAATCTGGAAAAACTGCGGAAGAAACCACCAACCTTATTGACGAAAGAATTCAGAATGTGATGAAGGATTTAAGTTCATTTAACAAGGAAATTGAAATTGCTACCGATATGATTTCCTTCGTTCCTAGCTATAACTATGCTGTAGAAAAGAAAATATTTAATCCCAAAACCTATAATGAAAAACCTGCCGGCTTTGAGCTTAAAAAAAATCTCATCATCAAATATAAAAAAGGTAGTGATTTCGATAAAATCATGTCTGTATGTAGCAAAAATGAAATCTACGATTTAGTAAAAGTAGATTACATAACGACCAACTATGATGCAATCAAAAGTCAGATGCAAAAAAAGGCCCTAGAAGTATTTAAAGAAACGGCCGCCAATTACTCTCTGTTGATGAACACCGACCTGAACAAGAAAGAAAAAACACTTCAGGAAGGTTTTAACATTAGCTATCCTACAGAAAATTACAGGCAATACCAAGCTTATGCCACAACCCATCCTAATTTTGAAAGCAGTAGCGAAGTAAATGACATTAAGAAAAACACCACTCAATATTTTAACGGTGCACTTTTGAGAGAGCACAACTTTATCTTCAATCCAGAAATTACAGAACCAAGCATACAGGCTTTTTACGAAATAACCATTACAATAAAACTTAAAGAAGACCAGCTTCCAAAAAACACAATTGTTAAGGACAATAAATACTACGTGATTACTGCAACTGGAGAAATTAAACGATTGGTTTTATAATTTAACACTTGTTTATTTTAATAAGCTTGATTTTTCTTATTACAGAACAGAAGAAATTAAAAAAGACAAAATAAAAGATTTAAAAGAAGTTAAATTGGAATAACAACCCTATACGACATCAAGTTAACACCCTAATGAACAAACGCCTACTTACAATTTAACAAATAGCTAAATATGAGTATAAAAACCATTAATGCCTATATTTTAATTTGCTTTTTCCTATTTAGTTGTAAAAATGTCGACAAGAAGTTAAAGGAAGAAAAATCTAAAAGCGATACTACTGACAAAATAATATTACCAATCGTAAAAGGTTGTAATTATTATATTGATACAACGAAATTTAAGTTTAGTTGCAACGACACCTTAGATTTGAGATTCACTTCAATCAAAAAGTATAATTACACAAAATTATTAAAGCTTACGCAACAAGATAAAAAGTTATATTTTCGGCAATTTCATAATCAATTTATAAAATCAGATTTATATTTCTTCGCCCATTTAAAATGTAACTCACATAATGAATCAATGGTATTTCTTGATGTAGATAAAACAGATTATAGGCTAATCAAGATAAGTTTCTATCGTTATTTCAAATATGTCCAAACATTAAACATTAACGACAACCAAAATTGGTGGTATAATAATTTAAATAGTTCCTTCTTTTTGGTAGAAGACAGCAATTATACATTATTTGATTTTTACAAGCTACAACACATTGATACTTTGATATCCTCATATAAAAATAGAACTAATAGCCATGAAGAGTATTTAGCCCCACATTCGAAACCACATTTTGGTATCATAACAACAATAAATACAAAGCAAATTAATAAATCTACCTATTTAATCGATACCCTTAAAGACCGAGAATACGTAAATTCGGTAATTTTCAACAGTAACAAATTAAAAAAGTATTATTCTGTTCGCAATGTTATTCCAAAAGGGAAAAACATATTTAGAGAAGCTATAGGCGACCTAAATGGCGACGGAATAGATGATTATGCTTTTGCGCTACAAAACAATAATGATGACGGAACACTAGCAAGAGATTTACTTATTGTTTTTACAAGACCGCAAGGTTACGAGGTTAAAACATATATAGAAAATTGCTTTTCTTGCAAACAGTGTGGAGGTTCTTTCGATCCAATTGATGGCACAGAAGATTCGGGAATAAGTATTGTAAAAGGCAACCTGATATACAAATACTTTGGCGGGTCTGCATGGAAATGGGAAGGGGATTTAAAATTTACTTTTTCTACCGAATTAAATGATTTTTTTCTTACACAAGAAAGAGGACGTCGGTATCATAGTATAAATATTTACGAAAGCGAATCTGAATTACCCTATATTGAAAAATTACGAAAGGGCTTTAAGCTTACCAAAGAAGAGGAGGAAGAATACCGATACGCCAAAAAAGGGTTGGAAGATTATAAATATAGGATTACCAATTACGGAATTGGGAAAAAATCAATACATATTGCCTTAAAAAGCAGGCAATAAAGTCATTAATTTAACTATTTTATGAAAATACTACTAATAACAATTTTAACATTAATCTCAACAAACACCTATGCTCAGATAAATCCAACTGACTTATCGTTTTACCCAATGGAAGCCATGGACACCTTAAAAAGTTTCAATATAAAATCTTACGCAGGTAGTATTAAAAAAATTGACGAAGATACCTTTCTGCTTAACGGATATAATAAAGAAATAGGTGCTTTTTTAGTGAAAAAAATAAAAGATAAATATATTGTATTTAATGCAGAGAGTCGGGCTTATTGGTCATGGGGCGACCTAAAGGTAATTAAGAGTTTCGTCGTCATCGAATACACCAATGGCGGAACCTCAACAACGCCAGGTTGGTCAGTGACCAATTGGACAAATTCATTCTTTCAAATCATCAACACTTCAACCTTAAAAGTCATTAATTTTCAAAGTGAATATCAAATAGAAAGTTCAATATTTCCGAAGCAAAAACGCAAAGAAAGTGATGACGATTATGATGAAAGAAGAAGTAAAGAATCTAAAACCGTTTCAGAAAACTGTGAATCAAAAATAAAATTTGATGGGCTATATTTAAAGGCTTCTAGAACTTATAAAAACGGCTGTAAAGTTTGTCTTGAAACGGGGACTTACAAACTCGTAAAAAATAAATTTATTAAACTCTCTCGGTAGCCTTTTAATATGAAAACAAATCCCATAATAATATTTATTTTCTTTTCAACGGCAATTCTTGCCTGTACCCAAAGCACAAAAAACAATGCAACTCTTAAAAATCACGAACCTATAACAGAAGAACCCACATTGCACATAGCAGACAGGACACCTCCTGCAAACAACAATCAGATAGATTCTTTATTCTTGAAAAAATACGAATATGAGATTAAGAAAGAATTTGTTGAAAATGCGGAATCTTTAACTGAAGAACAACTAGATAGTATTTTTAACGAAACCTTTCCTCGTATTCTTGATACCAAGATTACTTATTCGCCGGATAGTACATTTAAAATTTTCACATTCACGATGGAAGACTGCGGAACTCGTTGTAATGTCTTCTATTATTCTTGGTTACATTTCAACTTAAAAAAGCAAGAAAAAGTTAAACGCTTAGAGACCGAATTTAAGTCCATAGACTCCATTTACAAAATAGAAGAAAATAAATTCTTAATCGTTGATAGAGAGATGGGTGCACTGTATGGCACGACCTGTTTAAGCGCAAACCTAATTTCTTTCACCCAAAACAACATCAAAATACAAATAGTGAAGCGCAGATTAAATAAGGACCTTTCCTTTCGTAACCAAGAAGACGAAACTGAAAATGAAAAAGAATCATTTATGAAATACGACAGTAAGAGAAAACGACTTATTTATTCTTTCAGAAGTTACAATTCAAAACAGGATGGTATTGCTGATACAGTTTGGCAGGGTCAAATGAAATATGTAGGAAGTAATTTTGTACTAGAGAAAGAAACATTTAGAATAGCAGCACCCAAAAATCAATAATTTGCGTTTATTTTTCCTTACAAATCCTATTCCTTACATTTGATAAAGACCAAATCATATGTTCAGCAAACAAACCTTTCTTATCTGCCTATTTCTAGCAAGTATCAGCTACTACGCCAGTGCACAAAAAACCAAGCTATTTAACGGAAAAGATTTGAAGGGCTGGCATGCCGATGTACCTGCAAAAGACAAAAATCCCGACACGGCAGCTTCTTTTATGGTACGTAACGGGAAACTGGTAAGCATGGGCGATCCTAGAGGGCACCTGATTACCGATTCTGTTTTTTCTAACTACCGATTGGAGGTGGAATATCGTTTTGCGGGAAAACCTGGAAACTGCGGCGTTTTGGTTCATGCCTCTACCCCTAGGGCGCTTTATAAAATGTTTCCAAAATCATTAGAGGTACAAATGCAGCACCAAGATGCGGGCGATTTCTGGTGCATTGAGGAAGACATTACCGTACCTAATATGGAAGAAAGACGTGGTCCGAAAGATACTTGGGGTGTTAGTGCAGGAAAAGCAAGGCGTATCAAAAACCTGACAGATGGTTCGGAAAAACCTTTGGGCGAATGGAACAGCATGAGCATTGAGTGTTTTGGAAATACCGTTAAAGTTTGGGTAAATGGTGTTTTGGTAAACGCAGGAACCAATTGCACGGCCAACAAAGGACAAATTGCCATCCAAGCCGAAGGAGCCGAGGTAGAATTCAGAAAATTGGACCTTACTCCTATCCATCCAAAAGTTAAATCCATTAAATAAAAACCCGAGAAGCTTAATCTTCAGAACGTTCAGCATTTGCACTTTCTTTGAAATGAAAATTTCAAACAGAACCGTGCCACCTAAACCCGATTAAAGCGAACACGATCCCGATGTTAAATCGGGAGAGTAAAGCGGAAAGCGGGGCTATATTTTCCTAGTAGCAGGGAATTTGCTTTTCAAAAAAATAAAAAAATAATTCCCTCATTTTTTGAACTTTGGCTCAATTTTAGCACAAAGCAGGAAAATTGTTTATGGATTTGATATGATATTTACATCTGAATTATAAACACACAAAAATTTGAAATTATGAAACGTTTATTTGCAATAGCTTTATTAGCTTTCACCACACTATCTAGTGTTAATGCCTTCGCTCAACAAGTTGATTTAAGAAAAAAAATTACCGTTAGCGGAACTGCCGAAACTGAAGTGACACCAGACATTATCTACATCAGTATTTCTTTAAAAGAATATTTGAAAGATGGCAACAGCAAGAAAAAAGTAGACATTACTACTTTAGAAACACAACTTTTTAATGCTGTACAAAAAGCAGGAATTGCTAAAGAAAACTTAACTATTAACAACTTAAGCAGCTGGAACAACCAAACAGAGAAAAGAAAAAATCCTGACTTTTTGGCCAGCAAACAATACCGTTTAAAAGTGACTGACTTGAACAAATTCAACTTAATTTTAGAAGGAGTTGATGCCAAAGGAATCACTAATACTTATGTAGAAAGCTACGATTATAGCAAAATAGAAAGCTTGAAAAAAGAGCTTAAAATAAAAGCTTTATTGGCTGCTAAAGAAAAAGCAACTTACATGGTAGAAGCTTTGGGAGATAAATTAGGTAATGTATTAGATATTCAAGACGTAGGCGATAATGGTGGCATGATGGTTCCTCAATACAGAAACTACGCCATGAAAGCAGAAATGTCTATGGATGCAGGTGCCGCTCCAGAAATTGACTTTAAGAAGATCAAATTGAGCTTCACGGTGAACACCGTTTTCGAGATTAAATAATTTATTTTTAATAATTTTGTGAACCTATCAGCGTAATCGTTGATAGGTTCTTTTTTTTATTCATAAAACAACACATACATGAAAAAATTTATTTACTTGTTTCTGGTTCTTGTTACGCTTACCACTACCGTTAATGCTGCTCCTGTTAATGATGATAAAACTAAAACAGAGTTAACTGCTGAACAAAAAGCAGAGCTGGAATATATTACCAAACGTGTAGAAGAAATTAAGGCTATCGATAAATCGACCTTAACCAAAGCGGAAAGAAAGGCGCTTAGAAAAGAAGTAAAAGAGCTAAAGAAACGTTCAGACTTTCTAAGTCAAAACATCACACTTTCTTTAGGTGCCATCATCATCATCCTATTGTTGCTGATCCTTATTCTTTAATTTTAGCAATTAGGTTTTGGGATAGAACTTTTTTAAACATGAGTTGTTTATAGCATTGTACTAGAAACTAAATCGCATGAAAAAAATTATCTATCCATTAATGTTATTGATGGCATTAACATTTAACCTAAACGTGGCCCTTGCTGCAAAAGATAAACCCAAAACGGAACTTACCGCCGAGCAAAGAGTAGAGCTCAGCCGAATTATGTCCAGAGTAGAAGAAATTAAAGCCATGGACAAATCAAACCTTAGCCGAGAGGAACGCAAGGAGCTGCGCAAAGAGCTTAAAGAGATGAAGAAAAAAGCCAGGGCAATGGGTGGCGGTGTCTACCTATCCGTTGGTGCAATCATCATCATTATCCTATTATTAATTCTTATCTTATAAGATTGAACATGATATTTTTAAAAGCCAGGATTTACATTCTGGCTTTTTTTGTGCGTTTAATCACCCCCATATATAAGGCACATCAATTTACGAAATGAGCCGCATCACGTACTAGCCTCCTATTTAGCCAGACCTTTATAGTATTAAAACTTGAATGCTATGAAGACTTCTAACACCTTCTGGATTGTCCTGGCCATCCTTCCGTTTTTTGCCTTGGTAGGCAAAGCGCAAACTGCAAAATTAAATTTAAAAGAAAGCTCAATTTTGGTAAAAGGCACTTCCTCTCTGCATGATTGGCGTTGCAAGACCGAACAAATTACTGGAGATATTTCCTACAAGGCCGATGCCCTTACTTTAAAAGACATCATCGCTTTAGACCTACAACTGGTAGTTAAATCAATGCGGAGTATTAAAGAAAACGGGAATTATTATGAAAGCGGCATGGATAAAAACATGTACAAAGCACTAAATGCCGAGAAGTTCCCAAAAATCACTTTTACGTTAATCGACATTAGCAATGTAAAAGCCAGCGCAGGTAAAGCCGATTTTCTTGCCAAAGGTAATTTGACCATTGCGGGCAATCAAAAGCCCATCAGCTTTCCTGTAAATGCTACGCTTACCGCTAACGGAATTGCTTTTAAAGGCACTACCACTTCCAAAATGACTTCTTTTGGTGTAACGCCTCCAAGAGCCTTATTGGGCACCATTAAAACTGGTGATGAAATTACCATTGAGTTTAATGCCTCTTTTAAAAACAACTAATTACTACACCCTAAATCCATAAAGATGAAAAGACTTTTACTTGCTGCAGTTTTTGTTACAGTAGCTGGAACTGCATTTGCACAGCAGAGCAAAATTGCCAACATGAGGCCCTATGATAAATCAGGCATTAACATCTTTGAAACGCCAAAAACCGATACCGTTCCCTTTGATGATGTAAAAGTGAGAATTGGTGCAGGTTTTACGCAACAGTTTCAGGCTTTGAAACACAGCAATAGCTCCACATCTGCTACTAAATTGTACAACTTGCGTAGCGGCTTTAACTTGGCCACCGCCAACCTTAACATTGATGCACAACTGGCCAAAGGGATTAGGTTAAACTTGATTTCTTACTTATCGGCCAGGCATCACCAAGAAACTTGGGTAAAAGGAGGCTTTGTGCAAATTGATGCTTCGCCGATCAATTCAGAATTGCTGGATAATGTTTTCAAGTACGTAACCGTGAAAATTGGCCACTACGAAGACAACTATGGCGATGCTCACTTCCGTAGAACTGACAACGGACATTCCTTATACAATCCGTTTATTGGAAACTATATTTTAGATGGCTTTACCACAGAGATTGGTGCCGAAATTGACTTTCAAAAAGATGGTTTTTTAGCGGTAGCTGCTATCCACAACGGTGAAATTAAAGGCGAGATTTCTGATGCACCAACCCGTAATCCTTCTTTCATTGGAAAGTTGGGATACGACAAACAATTGAATAACGACTTAAGAGTCCGTTTAACCGGCTCTGTTTATCACAATAACGGTGCTGCTGCCAATACTTTATATACTGGCGACAGAGGTGGCTCAAGATATTATTTAGTGATGGAAGCCGCTGGTGCTAATGCAAAAGATGCTGCTTGGTCAGGTAATTTACGCCCAGGCTTTAGTCGCCAGGTAACTGCCTTTATGATTAACCCTTTCATTAAATACCAAGGTTTGGAATTGTTTGGCACACTTGAATTTGCCAAAGGGAAAGCCATTAACGAAATCAACAAAAGAGATGTGAACCAATTAGCGGTAGAAGGCATTTATCGCTTTGCGAAAAAAGAGAACCTTTTTGTAGGCATGCGTTACAACACCGTTACTGCCGATATGTTATTTGGTACCGCTACTCAAGAAATAAAAATGAACCGAGTACAAGCCAGTGCAGGCTGGTTTGTGACCAAAAACATGGTGGTGAAGGCCGAGTATGTAAGTCAAAAATACAACGATTTCCCTACTTCCAACCTATTATCAGGGGGTAAGTTCAAAGGGATGATGTTTGAAGCGAGTGTAGGATTTTAGTTAGTTAATAGTTGAATAGTTATGGTTTGAGCCGCTCTTTAGGTTTAGGGGCGGCTTTTTTCATAAAGAAAGCTAAATAAACCAATCCCTAGCCTTCAGTTACCCTCTAGCTTTTTGAAAGATTGCAAGCACCCAATTCCCCTCTCCTAGAGGGGTGCCTGAAAGGCGGGGTGTTTGACCAACTAATATCTATTCCTCCTCCTTACCCATCCGAAGGGTTAGGATGATTGAACATACTGATTACCACATTCTAAAATCATGAGCACATTCCCCCATCATATATTAAGCGTCCTTTTTCTTCTATTCATCAAAATCGCTGATACACAAGAATACCAACTCCAACTTTTACCAGAGAGTAGCATTTTGATTAAAGGCAATTCTAACATAAATAAATTCACCTTTACCTACGAGAAATCGCTCAAACCTAACAGCAGTATCAATGTAGAGAAAAGCAGGAATAGTATCACCTTAAAAAATGCCAGAATAGATGCCGAGGTTGTAGCTTTTAGCTCCGGTAGCAATTTAATGGACCGCGATTACAGAAACATGATGAACTATAGAGCGTTCCCCTACATCAGTATCGTGATACATCAGATCAATTTTTTGAAAACCTACAACGAAAACAATGGCACTGCCGAAGCTATTGCCAGCATTAGCATTGCTGGAGAAAAACGCTTAGACACGCTACAGTTTAACTATTCAAAAACGAAAGAAATTTATCGTTGCAACAGTTCACACCAACTTTCACTTAGGGATTATAAAATAAAGCCCCTCAAAAAAATGATGGGGCTAATTTCATTAAAAGATGTATTGGCAGTAGAAATGATTCTCTACCTTAAAATAGACTAATCGATGATATCGAAACCTGTGTATTTTCTCAAAACCTCTGGAATAACAATTCCCTCAGGTGTTTGATAGTTTTCTAAAATTGAAGCCACAATACGAGGTAAAGCCAAAGCACTTCCGTTTAAGGTATGTGCCAATTGGGTTTTTCCCTCTTTCCCTTTAAACCTTAACTTTAGGCGGTTACTTTGATAAGTTTCAAAGTTTGATACCGAAGAAACCTCTAACCAACGTTGTTGTGCGGCACTCCAAACCTCCATGTCATAAGTCATGGCCGAAGTAAAGCCCATATCGCCACCGCATAAACGCAATACGCGGTAGTGTAAACCCAATTGTTGCAATAACGACTGTACATATTGACTCATGTCTTCCAACGTCTCATAAGATTTATCTGGATGCGTAATTTGCACCACCTCTACCTTATCAAATTGGTGCAAACGGTTTAAGCCACGTACGTGGGCACCGTAAGAACCCGCCTCTCTACGGAAACAAGGCGTATAACCAGTATTTTTAATGGGAAGGTCTTCCTCTTTCAAAATCACGTCACGGTACAAATTGGTTACTGGTACTTCTGCTGTAGGGATCAAATACAAATCGTCCACACCCACATGGTACATTTGTCCTTCCTTATCAGGCAGCTGTCCGGTACCAAAGCCAGAAGCTGCATTTACCAAATGAGGCACTTGCATTTCCTTGTAACCAGCGGCAGTAGCATGGTCTAAAAAGAAATTGATTAAAGCACGTTGCAACCTTGCTCCTTTTCCTTTATAAACAGGGAAACCTGCACCAGTAATCTTAGTACCTAGTTCAAAGTCAATGATGTCGTATTTTGCAGTCAGCTCCCAATGTGGCAATGCACCTTCTGGCAAAGCCGTTGGCTCACCATGGGTTAAAACCACTTCGTTATCATCTGCTGTGCTTCCTGCTTTTACCAAATGGTAGGGCAAATTAGGCAGCTGTACAATTAACGATTGTTGCTTTTCTTCAACCTCGTTCAGCTTTTCGCTCAACACTTTTATGTTCTCTTTATGCGATGCCGTACTCGCTTTAATGGCTTCTGCTTCTTCTTTTTTGCCACTGCGCATCAATTCGCCAATTTGTTTAGCGGCAGTGTTCGCTTCAGCTAACAGGTTATCCAACGAAACTTGAGTGGAACGGCGTTCTTCGTCAACGGAGATGATTTGATCTACCAATTCAACTTGTTTAAAATGACGAACGCCTAATCGCTCTAAAACTTTCTCTCTATTTTCGCGGATATAGTTAACTTGCAGCATTATTTTATTTTTTCACAAAGATAAGATTGAATTACGAATTACGAGTTACGAATTACGATTTTGCCGACTAAAATCCAAAATCGTAAGTCTAAAATCTAAAATTAGGAAATGAGCGGCAGATTATACGTAGTACCTACACCCATTGGCAACCTAGAGGACATGACTTTTAGGGCCATACGAATTTTAAAAGAGGTAGATTTAATTTTGGCCGAAGATACGCGTACCAGCGCCCCTTTGTTAAAACATTTTGGTGTTGATAAACGAGTATTTGCCCACCACCAACATAACGAACATAAGGCGACCGCCGAAATCATCAAATTTTTAAAGGAAGGCCAAAACATTGCCTTAATTTCCGATGCTGGAACGCCTGCCATCTCTGACCCAGGATTTTTCTTGGTTCGCGAAGCGCTAAAGAACGAGATAGAAGTAACCTGCTTACCAGGCGCAACGGCTTTTGTACCAGCCTTGGTGAACTCGGGTCTACCTAATGATCAATTTGTTTTCGAAGGATTTTTACCTGTTAAAAAAGGAAGGCAAACCAGATTAAAACATCTGGCTACAGAAGAAAGGACCATGATTTTTTACGAAAGTCCGCACCGATTATTGAAAACATTAACTGAATTTGCGGAGTTTTTTGGAGAAGACAGACAAGTTTCGGTAAGTAGGGAGTTAAGTAAAGTATACGAAGAAAATGTACGTGGCACGGTAATGGAAGTAAAATCACATTTTGAAAACAATATTTTAAAAGGAGAATTCGTAATTTGTGTGGGTGGGAATGAGAATAAGGATAAAGGAGTAAAGAACAAAGACAAATACAAAAAATTAGACAGTTAACTGGCACGACGAATTGCCTATTTGACACGCTATAACAAAACCGATAAAAGAAAAATGATTAACATAGATAGATTTTTGGCCGATGAACAAGACCCAAAGGCCGTTGAAAAAGTAGCAGGTAAGCTAAATGATTTATTAACCAGCGGCGAAGAAATTTTGTACTTAGCTGTACAGAAAAAGCCTGCGGTAAACATTTTACCTGATTGCATCGCCATCAGTAACAAAAGGATTTTCTATTGCTCCCCGAGCAACTTGGGCTTAACAATGAACTTCAAGGATATTTCTTGGAAAAACATCAAGGAAGTATCGTTTAAAGAAGGTCTTTTAGGTTCGAAGTTTATTTGCGTACCACAATCGGGCGAAAATATTGTGACTGACTTTATTCCTAAAGTTCAGGTTCGTAAGCTACACCAAGCAGCAAACCAACAGCTAGAGGAGTATAAAGAAATGTTAAGGCAACAAAAGCTGGAAGAAAACAGAGCTTCGGCCTCTTCGTTCAACATGCCTACGCCAGCTGCTACACCAGTCATTGAATTGCCTATTGAAGAAGCGATCATCATTCCAGAAACCCCTGTTATTGAGACCAGCAAAGAAGACGAAATTGAGCAAAAACTGGTTAAGCTAAAAACTTTATACGACAAGCAGTTAATTACCCGCGAGGAGTATGAACACAAAAAAGCTGCGATTTTAGATAGTATGTAGGCAACTTTAACGTCATTGCGAGGCACGAAGCAATCCTACAACTAATGTAAGGCAAACCGCTTTAAGATTGCTTCGTGCCTCGCAATGACGAAAACCAAAAATGACAAAAAAAACAACACTGCTCGCATTATTGAGCGCATTTATCATGTGGTTGGCATGGCCACCGCATAACTGGTTAGCACCATTACTTTTTGTTGGGCTAGTCCCTTTATTGATCGCCCTCAACCATATCAAAGCCAACTCTGAAAAGAAAACGGGCAAAAAGATATTCCTCACCGCAGGACTTTGCTTTTTAGTTTGGAACACGGCCTCTATTTACTGGGTATTTAACTCCATTAATGCGGTAAACACGGGATTGGCTGGCACTATTGTTTCACTACTGGTTTCGTTAATTCCTTACGGATTAGGAGCGTTGTTAATGACCTTCGCAGTTTGGATGTATTACCGATTAAGCACCTACACCAGCAAACCTTTGGCTTATACTGGTCTCATTGCGTTCTACATCAGCATGGAATACCTGCACCAAACCTGGGACTTGGCTTTTCCATGGATGACTTTAGGAAACGGCTTTGCAGGCATGCACCAAATTGTACAATGGTATGAGGTTACTGGTGTTTACGGAGGTTCGCTATGGATTTTACTGAGCAACATTTTGGCATTTGAGGCTTATCAAAAAATTAAAAACCAAAAACAATATAAACTGGCAGGAATTTGGGCACTGCTCCTCATTTTACCTATCGGATATTCCCTTTACCGATACAAAAACTACGAAGAGAAAAGCGTCCCCGTAAACGTAGTGACCGTTCAGCCGAACATTGACCCTTATGAAAAATTCGGCTCCATATCGGCGAACGAGCAACTGAACATATTGACCCACCTATCGGATTCTGTTGGACAAACCAATACCGAATACTTTATCTGGCCAGAAACAGCCATTCCAAATTACGCTGATGAAGAGCGTATCAGAACTAATCCAGATTTTTTAAGAACACAACAGTTTTTATCAAAATACAAAAACGGAACGTTAATTACGGGCATTGAAAGCGTGAGGTTTTACAACGATAAAAAAACGTTATCTGCCAAGGTAAATCCTAATGGAGGTTATTACGATAATTACAATGCAGCCATGCAAGTAGAAAACTCTGCATCGGTAGCTTTTTACCATAAATCCAAATTGGTTCCTGGAGTAGAGAAAATGCCTTTCCCTAAAATCTTTTCGTTTTTGGCTCCTGTTTTCAGCAAACTTGGCGGTACAGTTTCGGGCTGGGGATGGCAAGAAGAACCGGGCGTTTTTTATGCCTACAGTGGCATTGGGGTAGCACCCGTAATTTGTTACGAAGCGATTTGGGGCGACTGGGTTGCTGGTTCAGTTAAACAAGGTGCCCAATTTATTGCCATTATTACCAACGACGGCTGGTGGGGCAACACTTCAGGTAAAGACCAACATTTATTGTACGCCAAACTACGCTCTATTGAAACCAGAAGATATGTAGTAAGGTCTGCAAATACAGGCATCTCAGGCTTTATTAACCAACGTGGCGATGTAGTGCAACAATCCAAATGGTGGACACGCACCGCACTAAAGGCCGACATCAACCTTAACGACAATATCACCTTCTATGTAAAACATGGCGATGTAGTGGCAATAGTAAGTAGTATTTTAGCGTTATTAGCGGCAGGATTTATCATCCTGAAAAAATGGTTTTTGAAATAATTTTTAGCCACAAATGCACAGATAAACTTTACTTAAAATCATCTGTGCATCTGCGCTAACCCTATCTCATAAGAAATGATTAATCAAAAGAAATCTATAAAATTTGCTTTCCTTTTAGTGATTGTTGCCCTCAATTTGGGATGCGACCAGGTTTCAAAAGTAATTGCACGCAAAAGCATCGAACCTTACGAGCAAATCAGCATCATCAAGGATCGCTTTACCTTAACCAAAGTAGAAAACACAGGAGCTTTCTTGAGTGCTGGCAGCAACCTACCCGATTTTGTAAGGGTGATTTTATTAACGGTAATGCCCATTGTAGTGTTAGGTTACGGTTTATGGTTTCTTTACTCGAACCGAAATTTACCCCGCTTAATGCAAGTAGGCATCTGCTTTTTAATTGGTGGCGGCATTGGAAACATCTACGATAGAATTGTGTACGGTTCCGTTACCGACTTTCTGCATATGGATTTTGTGCTTTTCAAAACGGGGATTTTTAACCTAGCAGATGTTTCTATCATGACTGGTATTGGATTACTCCTACTGCAAACTTTACTGGCCAAAAAAGAAGAAAAGCAATTGGCAAATAACCAAGAACCGACAGCGTAATTTACTTGAGTTAAATAGCCCCGATAGGAGCGAACACGTAGCCCAAGTTTACGCCGGGCGAAGTAAAGCGGATAGCGGGACTACAGGTTGATAGCAGTAGTGCAATTGTGCTCCTAAAAAGAAAAATTGCGCCGTTGATGGCTACATTTTTTGAAACTTCGTAAATCATACTAAATGAGAAAATAGCACAGTAGAAACGTATCAAAAAGCTACTCTTTTTTTGTTTGTTGCAAAAGCAATGTTCTTTTTTATATTTGCTAACCATGCCAAACAAAACAACGCTTTTATTGATCGCATTTCTTTGTGTTTCTACCCTGGTTAGCGCTAAAGAAATAGATAGCACCGTCACTATTCTTTCTTCCATTTCTTCTTATTCGTTTGTTAAGGAGAAAAACTCAGAGAAGATTATTGTTAAGGAAATTCAAAAAACGAAGTATAAGTGTAATAGACCAACCCTACTGCCCATTGCTGCGTATTATAATCAAAATTCCAAAATCACCTCTTTTGAATGCAAGGTTAACAACAGGTCTATTTATGGTAAGCCGGCAGACAGCTACGTTCCAATACAAGATATTTTTTATTCGGATGCCCGGGTAGCTTACTACGAATTAAACATTCCTGCCAATGGCATTGTTGAAGTGACCATCGAAAAATCTACGTTCAACCCTATCTATTTCACCAGCATTCAATTTACTGAAAGCTATAAAACGCTTGTAAAAGAAGTTAGCATAAAAATACCCAAATGGATGAACGTAAGCTTTAAAGAATTAAATTTTAATGGCTACGAGATCCAGAAAACCAACAACTATCTTCCTAAAGAAGATAGCGATGTGCTTTCATATAAAATGGCCAACCTTGAGGCCTACAAAAAAGAAAGAAATAGTCCAGGCAATACCTATGTATACCCTCATCTCTTGGCCTTGGCTGGTGCAGAAAAAAAATCTCCAGAAGGAGAAGGTGGATATTTTGCTTCGTTACAAGACCAATATAATTGGTACAATAGTTTAACGGCCGATCTCAATGAAGAACGCGAGGCAAGTATTACCAATCAGGTTGAAGAGGCGACCAAAGGTCTTACAAATGATTTAGATAAGATAAAAGCGATCTTTTATTGGATACAACATAACATTAGATACATTGCCTTTGAAGATGGTATTGCGGGTTTTAAACCTGATAAAGCGAGTGAGGTACTACGTAAGAAATATGGCGACTGTAAGGGTATGGCCAACCTTACCAAAACCATGCTGAAGAGCTTAGGTTTAGATGCCAGACTTTGTTGGATTGGTACAAATCATATCGCTTACAATTACGAAACACCATCTTTAGCCGTAGACAATCATATGATTTGCGCCCTAAAATACAACGACAAGTTCTATTTTTTGGATGCTACAGAAACCTATATAGGATTTAATGAATACGCAGAAAGGATACAAGGCAGACAGGTTTTGATTGAGGACGGCAAATCTTATTTATTGAGTAATGTACCCACTCCATCTGTTGACCAAAACCTAGATTTCCAAAAGAAAAAATTAAAGATTGATGGCAAAAATTTAGTTGGTGTTGGCGAACATATCTGGACAGGAGAAGAGAAAGAAGGTATGCTCTCCCGCATACATGGAGATAAAAAAGATGAACTGCTTAAGAACTTGGCCAAGCTCATTAATAATGGCAACAACAACTATGAAATAAAAGACTTAAAGTATTCGGACCTGAATAATTACGATAAAAAAATAGATGCCCAGTTCAATGTTGTCATCAAAAACAATATCGATGTTTTTGGTAAAGAGCAATATGTCTCTTTGGATGCAACCAAGGAATTTGATAATTACATCATTGATACCGCTAAAAGACATCACGATTATTGGATGCCCTATAAATTCAATGTTCAAAAGGAAATTGTGCTAGAAATTCCAACGGGCACCAGCCTTTCCAACAAACCTCAAAATTTACTCATTTCTAATCCAGACTATTTCATAAGCATTTCTTATGAAACTGAACAAAATAAGATCGTATATAAAAAAACGATCAAAATCCTCAATCCAAGAATTAAGAAAAGTGCTTTTAAAACCTGGAATGCTGATATCAAAAAGCTGTCTCAATATTATCAAGAACCTATAACGCTAAAATCAAACCTCTAAATGAAATTTAAAATCTCTCTGTTTTTCTTATTGATCAACACCGTAACATTATTTGCCCAAAAAAAACAAGATTATAAGCAGAAGTCTGAAGAACTAAGAAAAAGCATTTGGCAATCAAACACCGATATTTTCGCTAGTAACGATGTACCAGATGAGCTTAAAGCAGAAAGTGCAGTGATATTGGCCAGGAGTTTCGAAATGCAAAGAGAATCCTCCTCTAAGTTCAAATTTATGGTCATTACGGCAACCAATATTAGTAATACCAACAAAACAAGCATCTATAGAGAGAAGGTAAAAATCAATGATAAAGCGTCCTTAGAATCGTTTTCTAAGCTGGAATATGAGAAAGTCATTAACAAAACGCAATCGTTGCTTTTTATGTCTGTTAAAAACAAAACTGAGGTATTTGTAGGTGTGAAAATGATAAAGCCCGATGGCAAAGAAGTAATTATCAATACAGATGAGGAGGTATTACTATCAACCAATAACAAAAATCAGACAGCCAAATTAGCAATCCCTGGACTACAGGTAGGCGATATCCTAGATTATTACATCTGCACGATTAAAAATATAGAAGGAACACAGGAAGAAGAAGACAATAAATATTTCTTTTTTCTTGCCGACGAATATCCCGTATTAAAATACCAATACAATTTCCAGTATAACAAAAGGGTAAATGTAACTACCTTAAGTGCAAATGGTGCACCTAAACTTACTGAAAGCTCTAATGCGGCTGGCGACAAAATATACACCTTAAAAGGTGTGAATATGCCTAAAATTAAAGAGGAAATATGGACTTCGTGGATGAAAAACACACCATATTTTACCATCTCCAGTAATTTTAAAACAAAAATGGAAAGGATGGTGTCGCTACCTACCGATAATTTTGACCCAAAAAAATCAATACTGGAAAACCGATTGTATAACTACGGGAAAACATTTAATGTTAGCATTTTCCCTTACGACAATACCCCGCAGAAAAAAACCGAGTCTATTTTTAAATCAAAGGAACTTAAAACCCTTCCATTAGACAGCACCATGAAAGTATTCTACAACCATTGGAAGTACAATACTTTCTTTAGTTATGGAGAGAATAGTTACGACATGGGCCAAAAAAGGAACTTTAGAGCTGCGTACAGCCGATATAATGCTTCTTTTGCCTGCCAAATGCTTTGCGACATGAAAATACCTCATGACCTGGTGATCACCACTTCTAAATATGCCAATTCTTTGGAGAATGTTTTTGAGGACAATGATTTTGATGTTTTGATTAGATTAAATGCGGAAAAGCCTTTATACATGGCTTTTGACAGATTTAACACCAACTTTAATGAACTTCCTTCTTATTATGAAGGTCAAAAAGCTTTCATTTTAACTCCTACCAGGCATTCGGCCAGAGAATATACCTTCGCAAAAACCGAAACAACGCTCCCTAAACATATTGCAGAAGATCACAAAACGGAAGAATTCATCACCGCTAGTTTCCTACCAAACGACATGCAAACCCTTAGTATTAGTAGAAATGTAAAGCAAAGGGGATTCATGCGTTTATCAGATCAATTGAGCTTGTTATTAGCTGAAGATGTTGACAACGAACTTACCAAATTGCTAGCTGGCGAAGAACTTAAGAAAAGGATAAGCGGAATGAACGTAAAGCGTACACATGAGAACATTATAGCTTCCATGGGAGATGCCAGAAAAACCGAAAAGCAAAACTTTACAGATGAAATCAAAAACCAATACCAACAAGATCCAAAAGATATCATCGATTATAAAATCATTAACAGTGCGATAACCAACGCCAATCCATTTGAGTTCAAAAGCACGTTTACCATGGATGGCTTTCTTAAAAAAGCTGGGAGCAATTACATTTTTAATGTAGGTAAACTGATCGGAACCATTGTAAAGTTAGAAGACAAAGACAGAACAAGGCAATCGGACATTGTGATGCCCGCCGCTAGAACCTTAAACTATCACATTGAGTTTGAAATACCAGCAGGATATACATTAAAAGGGCTATCTGATTTAAATGCGAACGTAAAGAGTGAAATGGGCGCTTTTAAAGTTTCTACCGCAACTTCTGATAAAAAGATTATTATAGAAGTGAGCCGTGTTTACGAGCAATCTTTTGCACCAAAAGAAAAATGGGATTCGGTGCTTCAGTTGATTGACGCCGCTTACGAATTTGCTGACAAGAAAGTGCTATTAGAAAAAGCGAGCTAATCCATATACTTGCCCACAATTGGCATACGACGGCCCATTCCAAACGCCTTTGGTGAAACCCTTAAAATTGGAGGCGTTTGGTAGCGCTTAAATTCAGCGAGGTTAACCATACGTAAAATACGTTTCACCAAAGCCTCATCAAAACCCTGAGAAATGATTTCGCGGGAGCCTTTTTTGAGTTCAATATGTTGGTAAAGGATCTGATCTAAAACATCGTATTCTGGCAACGAGTCCGAATCCTTTTGATCAGGACGCAATTCTGCCGAAGGTGGTTTTACAATGGTATTCACCGGAATAATTTCTTGGTCTTTATTGATATATCTGGCCAAGTTAAACACCTGCGTTTTATACACATCACCAATTACACTAATAGCCCCGCACATGTCACCGTATAAGGTACCGTAACCTACAGCACATTCGCTTTTGTTAGAAGTATTCAATAAAATATAACCAAATTTATTGGACATGGCCATCACCACAATGCCACGAGAACGGGCTTGGATATTTTCCTCGGCTAGGTTAAACGGCAAGCCCTCAAATGGCTTTGCCAGCATACTGTCGAAAGCTTCGGCAGCCGCCTTAATCGGGATAATTTCGTGCTGACAACCAATGTTATTTACTAGGTCCAAGGCATCTTTAATAGAATGATCGGAAGAATACTTAGAAGGCATTAATACCGCCATTACATTTTCAGCACCTAAAGCCTTACAGGCCAAAGCACACACCACAGCCGAATCAATCCCTCCAGACAAGCCCAAAACCGCTTTTTTAAAACCAGATTTAGCGAAATAATCTTGGATACCCAAAATCAATGCGTCATGTATTTGCTCAATATCCGAGATACGTTCTGCAGCGGGATATTTATTCTTAACGTTCTGCACCTCGTCCAAATCAAATAACTGAAGATCTTCTTCAAAATATTTCATTTCGGCTTTTAACGCTCCTTCTTGGTCAAACACTAACGAACCACCATCAAAAATAATCTCTGTTTGTGCTCCTACTTGGTTCACGTAAAACAATGGCAGCTGATATTTTTTGGCATTATCGGCTAAAATTTTGATGCGGTCTTCGTCATGACCATAATCAAAGGGCGAAGCGGCAATGTTGATCATCAGATCGGGCTGCTGCTTGATCAATTCGTCCATTGGACAGGAAACGTACAGAGGATTATCATTAATGTTCCAAAGGTCTTCACAAATGGTAAGGGCAATTTTCTTTCCCTTAAACTCTACACAATCAAATACTGTATTGGGTTCGAAATAACGATACTCATCAAACACATCGTAGGTAGGAAGCAGTGCCTTTTTTACCACTTGCTTCACCTTACCATCCGCAATAAAATAAGCGGCATTAAACAAATCCTTACCTTCAATAACTGGATTTTTAATAGGTAAACCCACGATACAGGCAATGTCAGTGCAATGCTCGGCTATTTCCTGTGCAGCCTTTTCGCAAAGCGATATAAAGTCTTCATATTCCAGGAAATCGCGGGGCGGATAACCGCTAATGGCCAACTCTGCAAACACCACCACATCGGCCCCTTTGGCTTTTGCAGCTGCTATATTTGCAATGATTTTTTTCGTGTTATTTTCGAAATTTCCAATATGGTAATTAAGTTGTGCCAGTGCTATTTTCATGGTCTGCGTTGTGCTATAAATATAAAAAACAAGCCTTAATTAGGCTTGTTTGCTTTGAATGGGTTCAGCGTTTATTAAAAGAACACGCCAATATTTAACCCAACATAATGGTTACGAATAGACTCGTTATTTTTTGCAATATTGGTTAAACCATTGTTATAAGTCAGGCCCGTTACTAAACTGGTTTTTCCACTTAAACGGTATTCCATTCCACCACCAATGATCATTCCCGCTCTTAAAAATTTGGTAAGGTCGGTTGCCTTCGTATTATCAGCATATACGGTATTCCCGCTTTTCACATCCTGTCTAGCGCCAATGCGGATATCAGCCGTTAAACCAAATTGTCCGTACCATTTTATTCCATCGTTTTCGTCAGTTTTTAACTTAACAGATAGTGGAATTTCAAGATATTGCATCTTAAACTTTACGTCATATTCAGCAGAGTTGGTAGAGGAGCTAGAAAGCAGGCTAAAAGGTTCGTAGTTCAGGATTGAGGCCTTACCATTAATAGTGGTTACCGTTAAGCCAGTAGCAAAGCTATAATTTTCGGCAAACTCAAAATCACTCATTAACCCGTAGCTAAAACCAGTACTTACTCCATTACCCTTTCCATTTTCTACTTTCAAAAATCCAAAGTTAGGATGTGCGGTAAGTCCCAATCTCACTTGTGCAAAAACTTGCGTAGTGGCAATGATAAGTAATGATGCTAAAAGTATTTTTTTCATGAACAAAGATTTTTGTTGTTTTTAAATTGTTAGGGATACATCATGATTTTGTAAATGATGATGGTTTCCTATTCTGTAGTTTATATATTTGTTATCAATGATACAACTATTGAAACTTCGCCAAAGTTATTTATTTTTTTTGTGCGCTGCCCTATTTTTTTCGTGCACCAACAGCGGCAAGCCTGATGTAAGCAAAATTGATCTTGCTATAAAAGTAGAAAGATTTGACCAAGATTTATATCAGCACAGAGGAAAAGACATTAAATTAACAGATAGCCTACTGCACAAAAAATACGGTGCATTTTACGAAGACTTCATTACCAAAATGGTAGGTAACGATAACTATACCAGCCTAGAAGTACTGCAAGGGATTTATGAGGATAAAGCTTATACCGATCTTAACAAAGAGGTGGATAGCGTATTTCCCGACCTTAACAAAGTTGAAACTGACTTAACCCAAGCATTCAAATACATTAAATACTATTACCCAAAAGCTCCTATCCGTCGTTTCATAGGCTTCCTCTCGGGATTTGCTTATCAAACACCCATAGGGGATGATTATGCAGGTATTGGACTGGATATGTTTTTAGGAAAGGACAGTAAATTTTATGGCGCATTAGTGAAAAGCATTCCACTGTACATGTCAAAACGATTCACTCCTGAATACATTGTCCCTCGAGTAAGTGAGTATTATGTGCGTGAAAATTTATTTAAGGAGAGAGATCAGGATCGTAGTTTATTGGCAAAAATGGTTTACAATGGTAAAATATTGTACTTTATGGACCAAATTATGCCCGATAATATGCCCGACAGTATTAAAATTGGCTACACTCAAAAACAGCTGGATTGGTGCAAAAGCTTCGAAACCGAACTTTGGGCTTATTATTTAGAAAGCAATTTGCTTTACGAAACAGATTATGCTAAAATACAGGTATTTTTAAGTGAGGGGCCATTTACTCCCGGGTTAGGTGAAAGAAATGAATCGGCACCAAAACTTGGCATATGGACGGGCTGGCAAATTGTAAGGAAATATATGAAAGAAAACCCAGAGGTAACTTTACAACAATTGATGGCCGATACCGATGCGCAAACCATATTAACCAAATCAAAGTATAAGCCAAAACCAACTAAATAATTAGCCAATAAGATACTAGCCAATTATTTAAAACATAAATTATCGAACAACACACATGAAAATCGGGATTGTATTAAGTGGAGGCGGAATAAGAGGCATTGCCCATTTAGGCGTGCTAAGTGCCCTAAAGAAAACAGGAATTAAATTTGACCATATTGTGGGTACCAGCGCAGGTTCAATTGCTGGTGCTTTTTACGCGGCTGGCATTGACCCCGAAGAGGCTTTCAACATCTTTATGAAAACCCGTTTAATTAAATTTGTAAGACCAGCATTTGGTTCTTTAGGTTTAGTAAACATCGAAAAAACGGGAGATATTTTCAAAGAGTACCTACCCGCACATATTGAAGACTTAAAAACACCCTTAACCATTTGCACTACCAATTTTAGCGAAGGCAATGTGGCTTACTTTAGCAAAGGACCTTTAATTAGAGCCATCCATGCTTCCTGTTGTATTCCAGGAGTGTTTAAACCTATTATGATTCACGATCAGATGCATGTAGACGGTGGTGTACTGAATAATTTTCCTGTAGAACCGCTTTTAAACAACAGCGATTATATAATTGGCTCTACCTGCAACCATTTAAAACCAGTTGACAAAATTGTAGGCATTACCCGGTTAATGCAAAGAGCGGGTATTATGTCCATCAATTATGATATGGAAAGAAAATCTAGGTTTTGCAACCTGATGATTGAACCAAAAGGAATGGGCGAAATCAATACTTTTGATACCAGAAAAGCAGAAACCATTTACTGGATAGCTCACGAAGAAGCGTTGAAAACCATCAGAGATAGTGAAAGCTTCCAACAACTTCTTGCTGCACAAAGGAATCCTTTAATAGGTTTTAGCAACTCAAACACGGCCCATTAACGGATCAGTAAAGCTGGCGCTTCCTGTTTCAATGTGGCCTGCAAACTGCTGGCAAAAAGAATCGTTGCCTTGTACCTTAACTTCAATATCGTACCAATGGTGACTTTTAGCAACATCAATTAATAATGTTCCTTTAGCACCAGCAGGCAGTTCCTTCTTTAGGGGCGCTTGTCCGTATGATTTATCGTTAACCTGCACCGTTAGCTGTTGATTTGAAGTATTGTTCAAAGCAATAAACACCTTTCCTGTTGGCTTTTTGGTTAATCTATGGAGTTCAGCCGAAAACTCAACCGTTAAAGGATCGCTACCATTGCCTTTGAAATTTCTGAAAAAACCATTAGGCCCGTGTAATCTCAAGTCGTATTTGCCCTCTCCAAACTTTTGCAATGGCCATTGATAGTTGATTTCGTCTCCTGCTTTTACCGCAAAAGACCAATTTCTGCCTACTTCCACTACCTTATCTGCTTTATAGCTTATAGGAGAATATACATTGAAAGGTGCACCCGCAGAGCGGTCGGCAAAAACCTGATTACCCGCCTGCATCTTTATTGCGAACGACTTTTTATCCGCACTTAAACTTCCCGTAGCTTCCAATTGGTAAGGCAGAGCCAACGCCTTTCTAACCCCTTTTTCCTGTGGAGCCATCAAGTCACCAAAACTCGTTTCCTTTTTGACCTTTGCAATGGCAGCCTCATCTAATGCTGTAAAATTTCCTGGTTCCTTTTTAAACTTGGCATTGTGAATCAAAGAGATAAATTCGTTCCTATTTTGGAAAGGCAAATTTTCCTTGCCTGCACTAAACGGTTCAAAAACGGAAGTTAAATCGCCACAAATGGTACGGCGCCAATCACTAATATTATCGATCTTGATGTTCTTTCTATATTTCTTATTCAGAAAATTTTCCAAAAATTGCAAGGTAGAAGTATGGTCAAAAACTTCAGAACACACCTTTCCACCCCTGCTCCACGGCGAAGCCACCAACATGGGCACCCTAAAACCTAAACCTATGGCTGCTTCCCTAGCTTGTTTTTGTGGAACACCATGTGCCACTTCATGAGCCAAACGCACCTGCTCAATTTCAGTCTCTATTCCAGATGAAACCTTTCCTGTATCTGGCTTGGTTTCATCTGGGATCGAAAATGGCACTACGTGATCGTAATAACCATCATTTTCGTCGTAGGTAACTATAAAAATGGTCTTTTTCCAAACCTCTGGGTTTTTGGTTAAAATATCTACAATCTCAGAAATCAACCACGAACCATACCATGGAGCACTTGGATGGTCTGAGAAGTTTTGTGGACCAGCCAACCACGAAACTGTGGGTAGTTTTCCTTCGTTCACATCTTTCCTGAATTGATACAAGATATCACCTTTTGGCACCACCAGTTCTCTTTCTACACCATTATCATTATGCTTTAAAGTAGTGGTTTGTCGGTAATTTTTATCCCCCTTATTCACTACAAAGGCTCTATTAAAAAGTTCCTTTTGCTGATCATTAAGTTTTGCAAATTCAGCTTCGCCCCATTGGTTTAGTTCCTTAGTGGCACTTTCTAACGCCGCAGTTTTATCAGCTACGCTTTTTTCTATTTTTTTAGATGCTTCTTCACTCGAAGGGCTTTCCTCCTGTAATTTGGTAATTTCTACAGGCAAAGTTTCTACTTGTTTCTTAAGGTTCTCTACATATTTATCTTTAAACTTCACGTTGTAAGCTTTAAAAAACTCCAGCAAGTTACAGCCAAAGTTGGCCAACCATGAGCGTTCTTCTCCTTTAAAACCTCCACCACAACTGGTTTCGTTTTGATAAAACTTCCAATTGATCTGGTTTTCCTGCAGTAGCTCTGGAAATGTTTTCCAAGTGTGTTTGCCATAAGCGAAGTTGTCATTTCTGATATTGGCTTTAGGCAATCCATTTTCTACGTTACTAATTTTACCCGTCCAAAAGAAAGAGCGATTAGGCGTAGTGCTGGTCATGGCCGAGCAAAAATTATGGTCACATACCGTAAAAGCATCGGCCATGGCATAATAAAAAGGCAGATCCTCACGAGTGTAATAGCCCATGGTTAACGGCATGTGGGCATATTGTTTATTCCCCGATTTCTTTGCCAATAGCCATTGATCATATTTACCTTGATTATAGGCATCTACCTGACTAGCTCTGGAATGTGGTAATGAGCCCATCCAAGTCACCTTGGTATCTTTAATATTCAAACGAAAGGGAGCGTAAGTTTTCCCGAGTGCATCGGTTTGGAACCATACTGGCTTTTGATCGGGCAGGGTAACAGCCCTAGGGTCGTTAAAACCCCGAACACCTTGCAAGCTACCAAAAGTATGGTCAAAAGAGCGATTCTCCTGCATAAGAATCACTACATGTTCCGCATCATAAAAAGTGCTTCCGTCTTTAGGATCTATGGCTAGCGCCTTTTGGATGGATAATGGCATTGTATTAGCTAAACCCGCAGCACCAGACAGCAACAGCGACTTTCGCAAAAATTCCCTTCTACCGTTCATTTAGTTTTATTTGATTTCGATTTATTTCCTTTATGCAAGTTAGAACTTTATTGTTTAGAGAAGTTTAACCGCACGTTAAGTAACATTCGTTTTACAAAACCAACTACGGGAGCATCTAAAAAGGCAATATGCCATTAATTAACAGTATCAATAAACTTAATATCACCTTACTGTTTATAAAAGCTTATTTAACTAACTTTAAGTATGAAAAAAAATATCGCTCTACTCATCACAGTTCTTTTCGGCCTATCTCTTTATTCCTGCAAACGCAATTATACTTGTGATGATGACACCCGTGATGCCCCTCTTTCCATTGGAGATGCTTCCATCGGTATCCTTTTTAAGGACAAATTAACTGGTGATTTCTTAATCAAGGAAGGTCTCGGCACCTATCTCCCTACGGATGTTAAAGTATTTGATGAAAACCAAAAAGAAGTACGTTTTTATGCCAATGCCATCGTTGATCAAAATCTCACAAAATATTACCGCATTAATATCCCAGTAACAGCCTATCCAATTAGGTATGAGATGGGCACAGTATATACACACAAGCTTTACATCAATTTAAAGGGAGATATAGATACGCTAGATTATACCTTTAAGCCAAAAGCATTAACATGTGGCTCTCAGTTAGCACATATTGATGTGAAATATAACGACATAGATGTAGCGTCCGTTAAAAACGATTGGGCCGTTGGCTTTGAAATTAAAAAATAAAGGGACTATAGCGCCACTAGCATTTCGCCTTGTAGCACCGGTATCGCTTTACAAACATCGAGTTTTAAGCAAAAACGAACATCTTCTTCGATGTTCAGCTTAATTAAACGATGGTTATGAGAAGATTTTTGAAGATATCCACGTAAATCATCTTTGGCCAGTTGGTACATATCCAGTGCAGCCACACTAGAATCGTCGCCAACAGTAAAATCACCTTGAAGCTGTTCCACAACGGCACCAGCGAACAAGGTGTCCTCTAAATTGAAATTATCTTTCCAACCCGCACATAATAATAAAACGTCTTTGTTTTCTTTTTTCAGATAATTGCAAATGGCCGTAAGATTAAGGAAAGAACCCACGATGACCTGGTAAGCTCTTTCCTGCGCCAAATGCATGGCCTTTGTACCATTGGTGGTGGTAAGTACAATGGTTTTTCCAGCCACTTTTTCTGCGGTGTATGAGAAAGGCGAATTCCCAAAATCATAACCCTCAACTACTTCGCCGTTGCGCTCCGCCGCCAACAGATAGCCTTGATCAGCATAAGCCAAGCAATCTTCCACATTCATTACTGGAATAATTGCTTCGGCACCATTTTCAATGCCATAAGTAATAGAAGAGGTAGCTCTTAAAATATCAATCACTACAACTATACTGTTTTCAATTGGATATAAATCAAGCAGTGCAGGCGTTAAACAAACTTCAATTTTGGGCATGATACGAAGGGGTTAAGCGTTTAGCGCTAAGCGTTAAAATTAAAACGCCTAACGCCATACGCTAATCTTATTTCTTAAGAAAAGGGAACTTAACTATTTTGGCTTTTACTTTATTGTTTCTAATGTCGATAAAGATCTCGGTTCCTTCTTTAGCAAACTCTTTAGCTACATAAGCAATACCAATTGCTTTTTGCAACGATGGAGATTGTGTACCTGAAGTTACTTTACCAATCTGATTGCCATCAGCGTCAACAATTACATAATCGTGACGAGGGATACCTCTGTCAATCATCTCAAAACCTACCAGTTTACGACTTACTCCTGCTTCTTTTTGAGCAAGTAAAGCTGCCGAATTGGTAAACTCTTTGGTAAACTTGGTTACCCAGCCTAAACCAGCCTCAATTGGAGAAGTGGTATCATCAATGTCATTACCGTATAAACAGAAACCCATTTCCAAACGTAAGGTATCACGAGCGCCTAAACCAATTGGCTTAATGCCAAACTCAGCACCTGCTTTGAAAATAGCATCCCAAATTTGATCTGCATATTGGTTCTCAAAGTAAATCTCAAATCCACCAGCACCAGTATAACCCGTTGCCGAAACAAGTACATTATCAACACCTGCAAATTTGCCTTTTTTGAAGCTGTAATACTCCATCGAAGCCAAATCAATATCTGTTAACGACTGCAAAGCATCTGCAGCCTTTGGCCCTTGTACTGCCAACAAAGAAGTCTTTTCAGAGATATTGTGCATCTCCACATCCTTATCATTGAACTTTTGGATCCAATTCCAATCTTTATCAATGTTCGAGGCATTAACCACCAACATGTACGTTTTTTCGTCAATACGATAAACCAAAAGGTCATCAACAATACCGCCAGTTTCGTTAGGCAAACATGAATATTGAATTTTGCCATCATAAAGCTTTGAGGCATCATTGCTCGTCACACGTTGAATTAAATCCAAAGCATTTTCGCCTTTAAGGATAAATTCGCCCATGTGGCTCACATCAAAAACGCCCACAGCATTACGTACAGTTGCGTGTTCTGCATTAATACCTTCATATTGCACAGGCATGTTATAACCTGCAAAAGGAACCATCTTGGCGCCCAACGAAATGTGTTTCTCGGTTAAAGCGGTGTTTTTCATTTGTTATTTTATCTATTTTGAGTTGCGATGAGCCCATCCTTTAAACAAGCTCATCAATATATTTGGTTGCTATTTTTTAACGGCCAAAAGTACTAAGAAACTGGCTAAGTTTTAGCCTAAATGTTTTTATCTCCTATTAATCCTTAGAAAAGGAACGCCTATGCCAATCGGCCACAGCAGTCCCGCTATCCGCTACAATCTTTTTGTTGGCTCACTTATTATTCTTAAAGAGCTACGAATCTACCTCCGAGCCAACAAAAAGTATTTCCGCTACTATCGGGTTTAGCTAACCTCAGCTTGTAATTAGCAAAGCTTATCAACACAACGTTTTAAAATATCATCAGTGCATCCGTGGCTAAAAACAGCTTTTAAATTATATTTGAATCTTAAATCTCAACCATGACCTTTTCAGTTAAAAGAACCACTTCTGTAGATCCTGATTTTATTTCCCTAGTTAAATTGTTAGATGCTGAGTTAGCTCAAATAGACGGCGAAGAACATGGGTTTTATGCCCAATACAACAAAATCGACAAAATTAACCACGTTATATTGGTTTACGACAATGATACTCCTGTAGCATGTGGTGCTATAAAAATGTATGCTGTCGACACCATGGAAGTAAAACGAATGTTTACGCAACCCAACTACCGAGGCAAAGGTGCGGCAAGCTTGCTTTTACAGCACCTCGAAAAATGGGCGCACGAAATGAACTTCCTTAAATGTATACTCGAAACAGGCAAACGCCAACCCGATGCCGTGGCACTTTATCAAAAAAATGGCTATCACATCATTCCAAACTATGGACAATACCAAGGAATTGAAAATAGCGTCTGCTTTGAAAAAACACTAGCACAGCGGTAGATATTTTTAAAATATATCAAAATTATCAACACTACTTAATCAAATTCACAATACAAGATTAAAAAAATTAAAAAATTCACCAAAAACATTTGCATTTACAAAAAATAATATCCTTATTTGCAGTGTACAAAATACACCAACAAGCAGAAATGAATTTTAACTCTTCAATTATTACCACCATTATTATTACCGGAGGCAAAAGCTATCGGGAGCAATAATCTTGTGTAAAATTGGAAAAACATAAAACACAAAAAGCGCTCCCGATCATTCGGGAGCGCTTTTTTTTTAACCACTGAAAACTAATAAAATAAACGAATGAAAGTCCTCAAATTTGGCGGTACATCCGTAGGTACCACCGAAAACATTAAAACGCTGCTAAAACTAGTACAAGAAGAAAGAAAACATGCCAATCCGATAGTTGTATTATCGGCCATGAGCGGGGTAACCAATCTTCTTCTAGAAATGGCAGACTTAGCCGAAAAAGGTGAAAACTATCAGGAACAACTTAACGGCATCGAGAAAAAACATTTCGAAGTTGTTAAAACCTTGCTACCAGCAGCAGCACAAAACCCAATTCTAACCAAATTGAAAATCCTTTTCAACGAATTGGAAGATGCCTTGCAAGCAGTGGCCAGCTTAAAAGAATTGAGCTTACGCACCAAAGATTTCATTGTGAGCTTTGGCGAAAGATGTTCGAACATGATGGTAAGCCACATTGCTACACAGTATTTCGACAATTCATTGTTTGTAGATGGTTCTCAGCTGATTAAAACCGACAATAATTTTGGCAATGCCAGGGTAGACTTTGCACTAACTGATGCACTGATTAACGAATTTCATGAACAAAACAGCGACAAAGTTTTATTCGTAACTGGCTTTATTGCCAGCACCAACGACGGTAAAATAACCACTTTGGGTCGTGGTGGTTCTGATTATACAGCTGCCATTTGGGGTGCGGCTCTAAATGTAGCTGAAATTGAAATATGGACTGATGTGAACGGCATGATGACTGCCGATCCTCGCATCGTTAAAAAAGCTTTTTCACTAGATGAATTGAGCTATATCGAAGCCATGGAATTGAGCTATTTTGGCGCCAAGGTGATTTATCCACCAACCATGGTACCCGCTTTCGCAAAGAAAATTCCATTGGTGATCAAAAACACTTTCGAACCCGAATTCCCGGGTACTTTCATCCGTAGTAATATCAAACCTTCTGATTTACCTATCAAAGGCATCTCATCTATCAATCACATCAGCATCATCAATTTGAGTGGTAGTGGTATGGTGGGTAAAGCTGGTTTCAGTGGCCGCTTGTTCTCCCTACTTTCACGAGAGCAAATCAACGTGATTCTGATTACCCAATCTTCTTCAGAGCACAGCATCACCTTTGCAGTCAATCCACATGATGCAGCTAAAGCGGTAACCATCATCAACAAAGAATTTGAACTAGAGTTAGCAGCAGGAAAGCTAGCTTACCCTGAAGTAGAAGGCGATTTAGCGGTATTGGCTATTGTTGGTGAGAACATGAAACGTACGCCAGGTATGAGCGGCCGATTGTTCCATGCATTAGGTCGTAACGGTATTAATGTGAGGGCCATTGCGCAAGGCTCTTCAGAATATAATATTTCGGTAATCATCAGTAAAGATGACTTGGCGAAATCTTTAAATGCAGTACACGATGCTTTCTACACCGATCTAAAGCGTACACTAAATGTATACTGCTTGGGAACAGGTAATATCGGGAAAACTTTATTCAATCAAATCAAGGCACAAAGCCAATTCTTAGCAGAGAAAAATGACCTACAAGTAAAAGTGGTAGGCATTGCCAACACTAGAAAAATGGTATTTGATGCCAACGGTATCGACCTTGACCATTGGGAGACTACCTTGGAAGAAAAAGGCGAACAAGCCAATCTATCAGAATATGTAGCTAAAATGCAATCGCTAAATTTGGCCAACAGCGTTTTTGTAGACAACACGGCAAGCGAGGCTCCAATTCCTTATTACAAACAAGTTTTCGAAAGCAGTGTATCCATTGTGGCCTGCAACAAAAAAGGTAACTCTGCCGAATTTGCCCAATACAAGCTTTTCAAAGATACCGCTAAAAAGCACGGTGTAGATTTCTACTATGAAACTAACGTGGGGGCTGGCCTACCTATCATCGGCACCTTGAAAAACCTCATGATGAGTGGCGATAGAATCGATAGAATTGAGGCCATCCTATCAGGAACCATCTCTTTCATCTTTAACAGTTTTAAAGGCGATAAGGCTTTTTACGATATTGTAAAAGAAGCACAAGATTTAGGTTATACCGAACCTGATCCACGTGACGACTTGAACGGCAAAGATTTCATGAGAAAAATGCTGATTTTGGCAAGAGATGCGGGCTATCCGTTAGAAGCTACAGATGTTAAAATTGATAACATTTTACCCGAAGCCTGTTTAAAAGCTGATTCGGTAGAATCATTTTATGAGGAGCTAAAGAACAATGCTGCTTATTTCGAGAACTTGAAAAACACTGCGGAAAGTGAGAAAAAAGTGCTTCGTTATATTGGAAAATTGGAAGATGGCAAAGTAGAGATCAGCTTGCAAATGGTTGGTGAAGACCATCCGTTTTATGCTCTATCTGGTGCCGACAATATCATCTCTTTTGTGACCGATAGGTATAAGTTCCGCCCTATGGTAGTAAAAGGCCCAGGTGCTGGTGCCGAAGTTACTGCCGCTGGCGTATTTGCAGATATTATTAATGTAGCCACGCCATAATCAACAACTTTGTCATTCTGAGCGCAGCGAAGAATCTCCTTATAGATTCCTCCTATCGTCGGAATGACAAAATGATAAAATAAAAATGATAAAAGACCTTAAAATAGATAACCCACCCGCAGCGGAGCTTGGAACAGAAATCAAAGTTTTTGCTCCTGCAACCGTAGCCAATGTGGTATGCGGCTTTGACGTGCTAGGATTTGCCGTAAATGCTCCTGGCGACGAAGTGGTGATGCGTTTGGTAGAAGAACCTGGCGTTCGCTTACTAAAAATTACTGGCGATGATGGAAAACTTCCGCTAAACAGTGATAAAAATACCGTAAGTGCTTCCGTAAAACACTACTTAGCACATATTGGTAGAGAAGATATTGGGGTAGAAATAGAACTCCACAAAAAAATGCCAATTGGGAGTGGCTTAGGCTCTAGTTCGGCCAGTACAGTTGCAGGACTTTACGCCATTAACCAACTCATGGGCAATTTACTCACCGCAAAAGAGCTGGTACCCTTTGCCATGAAAGGCGAAGAAATTGCCTGCGGTTATGGACATGCCGACAATGTTGCTCCCGCTATTATGGGTGGTTTTGTATTGGTGCGCAGCTACGAACCACTGGATGTAATTTCCCTACCAGTACCGCAAGGTATGTACGCCGCAATTGTTTATCCAGAAGTGGATGTACCAACCAAGGATGCCCGCCAAATGATTCGTGCAAAAGTACAGCTCAAAGATGCCGTTACCCAATGGGGAAATGTGGCAGGTTTGGTAAGCGGACTATTTTTAAACGATTTGGATTTGGTTGGCCGCAGCATGAAAGATGTTTTGGTGGAGCCTACACGCTCTATCCTCATCCCCGATTTTGAAATACTGCGCAAGTTAGCCATGGAAAATGGTGCGGTAGGTTTTGGCATTTCTGGCTCTGGCCCATCGGTTTTTGCCTTAACCAAAGATGAGGAAAGTGCTAAACTGATCACCAAAGCACAACAAATGCACCTACACCAAATCAATATTCAAAGTCAAGCTTATGTATCTGAAGTAAATACTGAAGGACCCAGAACACTTTAGATTTTAGATTGACGAATTACGATTTTAAAACCAACACTCAAACCCTCTTTAAGACCTTATAAGTGATACTTTTTAAGTTGTACGCAACAAGTAGCCGAAATGCAAAACGTATAACTTATCACGTAAAACCTAATACTTAAAAAATGAAATTCTATTCAACCAACAATACAGACTTACGCGTTTCTTTTAAAGAGGCTGTTTTTAACAGCATGCCTTTAGATAAAGGACTATACATGCCCGAGGTAATTCCTCAACTACCTGCCTCTTTCATCAACAATATCGAAAAATACTCCCTTACCGAAATTGCTTATGAAGTAGCCTCCGCTTTACTGAAAGACGAAATTCCTGCCGATGATTTAAAAGCATTGGTAGAAGAAGCTGCTAACTTTGAAGCGCCAGCTGTTCCTTTGGACGACAATACTTTTGTGCTAGAGCTTTTTCATGGTCCTTCGTTAGCATTTAAAGATTTTGGTGCCCGATTCATGAGCCGTGTAATGGGTTACTACCTGAAAGATGGAGAACAATTACTAGACGTTCTGGTAGCCACTTCGGGCGATACTGGTGGTGCTGTAGCACTGGGCTTCTTAGGCGTGCCAAATACGCGAGTAACCATTCTTTATCCAAAAGGGAAAGTAAGCCCTATACAAGAGCAACAATTAACCACCCTTGGACAAAACATTAGAGCCATTGAAATTGATGGAACTTTCGATGACTGCCAGACTTTAGTGAAACAGGCATTTGCCGATGAAGAACTTAACCAAAAGTTTCGTTTAACTTCGGCCAACTCCATCAATATCTCTCGTCTTATTCCTCAAACTTTTTATTATTTCAATGCATATGCACAACTAAAAAGAAAAGGGTTTAAGGAAGTGGTATTTTCTGTACCTAGTGGAAACTTCGGGAACATTGGTGCTGGCTTACTAGCTTACAGAATGGGCTTGCCCGTTAAGCAATTTATTGCAGCTACCAATGTAAACGATACAGTTCCCCGCTTCTTGGAAACAGGTGTTTATGAAACCAAACCATCCGTACAAACCTTTGCCAATGCTATGGATGTAGGGGCACCTAGCAACTGGGTACGTATTATGGATTTGTTCAAACAAGACACCACAGCATTAAAAGAAGTGGTAAGTGCTTCTCGTTTTACAGATGAAGAAACACTTGAAGGTATTAAAGCCATTGCTGAAAAATACGATTATATTGCTTGTCCACACACGGCAATTGCCTACTTAGCTGTAGAGAAATACAGACAACAAACTGAGGATCAATCCGCAGCAGTATTTTTATCTACCGCACATGCCTGTAAATTTCCAGATATTTTCCCACCATTGTTAGCTGCTAAAATCGAAATTCCTAGTTCAGTAGAAGAACTAAGTGGCAGAACAAAACAAGCCGACGAACTAAAAACAGACTTTGCTGGCATTAAAAGCTATTTGCTTAGCCACTAAAACGAACATCAGGCGGAACTCGCTTTCTGCCTGATTCTTCTTACATATCTTCACAAAACAAAATCCATGATCTATCCATCCCCACTCTCAGATGATGATCAAATGCGAGCTCGCCCCACTTTTTTATTTTCTCTTTTAGGGTTTACAATCCTAAAACTGGAAACGTATTTAAATGAACAACATAGCGAACTCAATTTTAAAAGAAATTAAAACAGTTTCTAAGTTATTTTTTCTCATCGGATCATTATGGCATCTTTTTTGAACTTAGGCAACAAAATCCACAGAAAATCATAGATATCAGATACTGTGGAAGTAACTAACATATTTTTATAACAAATGCTTAACATGAAAAATGCAATCGTAATGAGCGCTCTCGCCATCACAATAAGTTTGAGTAGCTGTGGAATATTCCAAAAAGAAGCTAAAACAGAGGCCATTTCCTCAGAAGTAATTACAGGAAAGAAATGGAAATTGATTGAGTTAAATGGCAAATCTGTAGCCGATAAGGTCAATGGGAAGGAACCATTCTTGAAACTGGATGCTAGTGAAAAACGATATAGCGCAAGTGGGGGATGTAATGGTATAGGTGGAAGCTTTACCTTGTCAGCTAACAATCATATCAACTTTTCACAAGGGATGTCTACCATGATGGCTTGCCCAGATATGAGTGTAGAACAAGGTTTAGGAGCTGTATTTACAGCTGCAGATAATTATACCGTAAAAGATGGCATCTTATCTCTTAATAAAGCACGTATGGCTCCCTTGGCAAAATTCAAGGAAATAAAAGAATTAACTTCGGATAAAGAACAAGCTTTAAACGGAACTTGGGAATTAGCATATATTTCTGGACCACGTATCGCGTTTGATGGACTTTATCCAAACAAGAAACCGACCATTACCTTTGATACGGCAAACAAAAAAGCGAATGGTAATAGCAGTTGCAACAACTATAATACCTCTATCAAAATCAATGGTGGCAATCTTAATTTTGGCCCTGTTGTTTCTACAAAAATGGCTTGTAAGGGAAATGGTGAGTCTGTATATTTTAAGACCTTAGAATCAATCACCAACTATGACATTAAGGACAATACCCTATACCTGATTATGGGAGATATTGTAGTGATGAATTTTCGCAAAAAATAACTTTCAAAAGATGATATTTAAAAAGCCCTTACCTTTAAAAAGGTAAGGGCTTTTTAATCAAATCCAGAATAGAATACCCTCTAGCTGCAAGCTCTACGACAATAACCTTTATAAATTTCTTGCTTTTTTTTAACGTACAGGCACACTGTTGATTAAATAAAAATAAAAAATGATAGTTATCCACTTTTCCACACAAATTGGCTTGGTCTTTGTTTATAATATTACAACAAGGAGGAGTAGTCATGATAGCAAACGTACATTCGGCCAATGCCGCATTTTATAAAGCTAAAGAGAAAAGCACGGTTAAAGCCTCTACCTATAAAGAAAGAGTAAAAGCTGACCGCATTGTAATGATTCTGATGTTGTTAGGCACCATTGCTTTTGCCATATTCGGCATGTAACTAAAGCAGCAATGCATCTATCCGCTGGGCCTGCACCATATTCAAAGATTTAGACCAGCTAAAGACCGTAAAATGGCCATCTTGTGAGGCCACTAGAGCCAAAGCATTCCGTTGGTCGAAGACAAATTGTGCTGCAGACAAGTGTCTTGTCCCTCCTATTTTAGCTGGATGCACCACCACCGCTTCTGCATTATTAATGGGTTCTGTATATGAAATCTGATGGATATGTTCGCTACTATTTGCCCTTCCCGTTTTAGCGCCAAAAGCCAACAGCTCATATTCATCCGTAACAATGGTAGCACCATCTACCGCAGTTAAGCCAGCAAGATGATCAATTTCTCTTTTCAAAGCAGTTTGCCAAAATATTTCACTAGCATCACTTCGATCTTTCTTTACTAAATCAGACAAGCCTTTAAATGAAGGTGTAAGCGAATAACTGATTGGATGTATCACAGATTGCTTCCAATCATCATTGCCTTGAGGTACAATGAGCACCGCACCACCCCTACCATGTGCCCGCATAGAAACAGATAGTTGAATTAAAATATTGGCCGAATCATTCCAATAGCTATCAGCCGTGAGATCAAGCAATGACAATAAAATACCAGGGCATTCGCCTATTTTAGGAGCACTTTCATTCACAATTTTTATCTGATCTCCTTTTAACACCGCAACATTGGTAAATTTACCATAGCCCGCCATTCTACGATGTTTTACCACCAATAAAGCTGGCTCCGAAACATCTACCACAAAGCAGTAATTCGGAATATTTAAGGTAGTTCCCCAAACATAAAGATCATAACCATCATGCCATACACCAATATGGATACCCCCACGCTCTACACCAGGGGCCAACTTGGTTAATACCGTTGGATTTAAAGGTAGATTCTGTTTAAACAATAAGGGCTTAACCGCCTGCTCTGGTGGCAAAAATGCGATAGAAATTTTAGGAGAGTGTCCTTCTTCTTTCCGCAGGCTGCTCCAAAAAGCGGCATCCAAAATAGCCTCAACTACTCTAGCTGGAGGCTGTGGCGCCAAGTCAATTTCTCCCTTAGCGCTAGCTTCTGCCAAGTGTTCGGCAAAATGCGTTTCTATGGTCGCCGCAACAATTTGCGCCGCTTGGTAAGTCGCCCTGTTAATCATGTTACTAAGTTATCTATTTGGTTCCGCAAAGTTATCAAGTTAACAATTCCATGTTGTAAAACTAAAGTCAGGTTTTTTTGATGTTACTAACCCTCAGAAATCAAAGGACAAATCCAGATTATTCTGTACAGCTCGTCATTATCAAAACTGTAACGATTCTGTAACGCCTAAAATTTGATCGGAAGTACATTAAAGCCCCATTTTTAAATCATCAATGAAAAACCAATCCAACATCATGAAAATTAAAATAACCACACTTTCCATTTTCTTTATTTTCTTAAGCTACTTCAGCTTTGCCCAAACGCCTGATGCCAATGGCATTCTATATGTAAAAAAAGGAAGTATTGGAAATGGCAGTTCATGGGCTAATCCAGTTGGCGAATTGGCCGATGCACTTAAAGCGGCCAAAAGCAATACCGCCATACAGCAAATTTGGGTAACAGGTGGCACTTATAGACCGTTATATACCCCTGAAGATGGGCAAAACTTGAGCTCCAACCCCGCCGACCCTCGCGACAAGGCTTTTTTGCTCGTGAATAATGTTAAAGTATATGGTGGCTTTGCAGGTACTGAAACCACTATAAACCAACGCAATATTGCAGGAAATACAAGTACGCTCAGCGGCGATATTGGAATCATCAACAACAATACCGACAATGCTTACCATGTGGTCGTAAGTTCTGGAAACATCGGTTCCGCCACACTGGATGGCTTTACCATATTGAACGGAAATGCTAATGGCAACACCGACATTAATATTAATGGAACAGGGGTTAGTAGGAGCTTTGGAGGAGGCATGTACAACTCCTCTTCTTCACCAAGCATCAACAATTGTTCTTTTTTAGTCAATAGGGCTACCCATGGGGCTGGCATGCACAACAATGCTTCATCACCAAGTATTAACAACAGTACATTTTCCAACAATATCGCAACCAATGGAGCCGGCGTAAACAACAACGCTTCTTCTCCTACAATTAGTCTGAGCCGTTTTTTGAGCAACAATGCACAAAGCGGTGGAGGCATGTTTAATGGGAGTTCTTCATCACCGGTAATTAATAATAGTCTATTCTCGGGCAATAATGCAAGCAATATGGGTGGTGGTATGTACAATACTAATTCCTCGGCGACCATCAACAGCAGCACCTTTTCGGCAAATAGCGCACTTAATGGTAATGGCCAGGCCATCTATAGCACCTCAAGTAGTGTCATTGAAATCCAGATCAACAATTCCATTATTTGGAAAGATGCGGGCTTTGCTGGAAACGATAACCTAAAAGAATCTCTTGGGAAGTATATGCTTAACAATTGTATCCTACAATATCCAGGAACAGGCTACAACATTAATGGTTCCTACCAAAACCTTGATCCAAAATTTACCAATGCCAAGGGAGCCGACAATACGTTCGGCACAAACGATGATGATTTAACCTTGACATCAATAAGTCCCGCCATTGGGGCAGGTGATAACAGCCTATATTCAGGCAATATCAACGCAGATAAAGACCTTAACGGAAGTTCACGCTTAACTGGAAGTGTTATTGATATAGGTGCCTACGAAAGTCCTTACCTATTTGCAACCACGCCCGATGCAAACGGTGTTATTTATGTAAAAAAGGGAAGCACGGGCAATGGCAGTTCTTGGAGCAATGCTTTGGGCGAATTGGCCGATGCCCTCCGAGCCGCCAAGACCAGTACAGGAATACAGCAAATCTGGATATCGAAAGGTATTTATAAGCCTTTATACCATGCTGCCGACTTAAGTGGACCAAGCACCACCGAAAAAAACAATGCCTTTGTACTGGTAAATAACGTTCAATTATATGGCGGCTTTAACGGCACCGAAACTGCCATAAGCCAGCGGCCAATATTTAATGCCCTCGGTGGACGTGCCGAAGGAACCGTTTTAAGCGGTGATTTTAATGGAGACGATACTTTTAATACCGCAGGACGGGTGAGCGGAGGAAACACCGAAAATGCCTATCATGTGGTAATTTCCTCTGGCAATGTAGGCAACGCAGCGTTAGATGGATTTACGATTACCGGTGGCTATGCCTATGGCAGCAACAATGATGTAATTACCGTAAATGGCAGAACAATTAGCAAAGCCTCTGGTGCAGGGATATATCACGAAACCTCTTCCCCAAAACTGAACAATTTAAATATTATCGGTAATGCCGCATCATCTATTGACTATATGAGGGCCGCCGGAGCTGGTATTTATTGCTTTACATCTTCGCCCGTCATCTCCAATGTTAACATCAGCAGCAATAAAGCAGAAAGCGGAGGAGGGTTATATATACACGGTGGTGGGGTTCCGCAATTAATAAATGTGATGATTACCCATAATCAAGTACCCAACACTTACCCTGGTGGTGGTATATATTGTTCAATGGCCTCAGCAGTATTGGTAAATGTAACGATAAGTGATAATGTTGGAGCTAATGACGGTAGCGCTATTTATTCATTCAGTTCTCCATTAACCGTCAACAACTGTATTGTTAGAGGAGGGACAAGGTCTGAAGTTGGCTCATTACCCACTTACACCAACAGTTTGATACAAGGTAGTGGAGGCAGTAGCACCTGGAATGCCACATACGGAACCAATGGAGGAAATAATATTGATGTTGATCCGTTATTCGTAAACTCAGGTGGTGGAAATTTTCGTTTGCAAAGCACCAGCCCTGCAATAAACGGCGCCAGCAATACTTTATACACCAACGCAGGTGGCAGTTTGGTTACAGACAAGGACCTTGCCGGCAACCCGAGATTAAATAACACCAATATGGATATGGGCGCTTTCGAATATCTAAGCACACCAACCATTACCCCAACCAATGGCATCATATATGTAAACCAAAATGTGGCGGTAAGCAGCAACAGAACAGGTGACAGTTGGGCAAATGCTTTGCCCCAACTAGCGGACGCCCTTGTGGCGGCCAGCACAAATACAGCCATACAAGAGATTTGGGTAGCTAATGGCGTTTACACCCCCCTTTATAGTCCCGAAGATGGTATTAATTTTGGCAAGGCCGATGGCCGCAATAATGCATTTCGCTTGGTGAACAATGTGAAAATATATGGCGGCTTTGCAGGAACAGAAACCAGTATTAACAACAGGAACCCTCAACATCGCAGCATATTAAGTGGGGATATAGATAATAACGATGTAACCGTAGACAACCTGAGCACCGTGATAAACGGCGACAATACCTATCACGTAACCATTGCAAGCGGGGCGCTTGGTGCTGCTGTTCTGGACGGCTTTATCATTACGGGCGGAAACGCCAACGGTTCTAGCAATATAACTGTTGGAGTGGTAATTTGGCGAGACAGTGGCGCAGGTCTGTATAGTGCAAATACTTCATCTAAATTCAATAATATTACCCTTTTTGGCAACAAAGCCAGATATGGCGGTGGTGTTTATTATTGGAACTCGGCACCAAGGCTAACTTTGTTCAACTTAATTTACAATACCGCTACGGCAGAAGGTGGTGGCATGTACACTACTGGAAATTCTACGCCAAAAATATTAAGCGGGTTGGTCATTAAAAATACCGCACCAATAGGTGGAGGAATGCTTTGTCTCAATTCTTCACCAATATTTGTAAACGCAACTATTACCGATAACTATGCTTCTTCATATGGTGGGGCCATGTACACTTGGTCGCAATCTACATCTAGCCCCAAATTTTATAACTCCATTATATGGGGCAATAAAAAGGGTGCCAATGTAGCTTCAAATGTTGAGAGGGATGTGAACAACTCTACACCATTGATACAGCACAGCTTGGTAGAAGGAAGTGGAGGTAGCACCAGCTGGATTGCTGCTACAGGAACCGATGGTGGCAATAACATGGATGCTCATCCAGCTTTTACCGATATTGTTAACAACGATTATACGCTACAAAATAACAGTCCCGCCATTAACGCAGGCAGCAATCCGCTCTATACCAACGAAGGAGGAGATCTGATTTCAGATACCGATTTAGCTGGAAACCCTCGCTTGCGGGAAGCAAATATTGATTTAGGCGCATTCGAGGCCGTAGGTACTTTACCTGTAACACTACTATCATTCCAAATCAAAAAAGAAAACAATGCAGCAGTACTCACATGGGAAACTGCCTCCGAAAAAGATAACGCTGGATTTGAAATCTTTAGGGCAACAAACGACGGGAACTTTGTAAGTATGGCATCTTTAACAGGGAAAGGCACCACTAACCTAAAAAACAGCTATACATGGCATGATCGAAAACCTTTAAACGGCATGAACTATTATAAACTGGTACAAAAAGATAATGATGGAAAAACAGAAGAGCTGGGCATTAAGGAATTAGACTTTAGCTTAAATGAAGATCAGATACTACTTTACCCAAATCCAGTAACCACACAAGCCAAAGTACAATTTGCGGCCAACACCTATCAAAGCATCAGCTTAACGGACATTTCTGGCAAAATTTTACAACACCTATCCCTAAATAAAATAGAAACAGAAAAAGCGATTATCATGGATAGCTTACCCAAAGGCATTTATTTACTAAAGCTTACGGGCCAAGGAAGGAATACCGTTTTGAAAATGATTAAGAATTAATGCTCGTCACCCTTTGGTTGGTGATGACACCAACCAAAGGAATATTAACATCATCTAAATTCGATCCACAAAATCCTCTAGCTGGATTTCATCATTTCCTGTTTTCTTACGTAACCGATGCCAGGTTACCCGCAACGATTGAGGTGAAACCCCCAGTGCATGCGCCATTTCTTGTTTCGACAATCTAAGTTTGCTCAACACCACCATTTTGGTTTCGGCAAGGGTAACTCCCGCAACCTTCCCTTTCAACCTTCTGATGTACCCTGGATGAACCTTTTCAAATGCTCCCTGAAAATCGTCCCAACTTTCATCCGTAATAATGGCCTTTTTCTTCACCAGCTCTACAGCCTCACTTTGTTGGCTTTCCTGCACTATTTGCATATCCTCAATTAGCCTACTGTTATGGGCAATTGTTTGAGCAAACCGTTCCAATTGTTGCTTAGCCAATTCCAATTCCCGACTAGCCAATTTCAATTTGGCATCCTTCGTCGCTTCTACCTTCAAACGTTTCCTACGTTGCAAATAATAAATTAAAAGACTTGCCCCAACCAAACACAAAGCAACAAACACCAAAGCAAACAGTTGCTTATTCTTAGATTTTTCCTTTACCAAAAATTCCCTACGCTCAGAAGCCAGCTTTTGTCGATGTTCTTTCTGCTGAACTCGTAAAAGCTGTAGGGCGCTCACTCGCTTATCCTCTTCCTCTTTAGCCAACCTTGCCGAATCAAGATATTTTGTAGCTAACGCAGCATTGCCTTTGGCCAAATACCAGAAACTTTTAACCGAGTAAAAGCGGTCCATCAGCTCCAAGGAACGATCAAAAGATTTCTTTAAATAATATTCGGCTTTTTCAATCCACTTCCAGGCCAGGTCATATTTTTTCTGTTTAATAAAGATATCCGCCAGCGGAACCGCAGCCCCCGCAGCCAAACGCCAATCAAGCTCAGCTACCGCTTTTTTAGCATCACGTTCCATCAGCGGAATCGCCAAAGCATAATCACCCCTTAAATAATGATTATAACCAATATTTCCCCGTGAAATAGTGTATTGGATATCATTTTTCCCTAAAAATTTTGACTGTATTGCTTTATTAAAAAAGACATCGGCACTATCCAATTTCGCTAATTGCCTGTAACACAACCCCATGGTGTTATTTGCCGACCAGATTGCTTTCCAATTAAAATCAGTTATTGTAATAGATAAAGCTTTTTGCATGTAGGCCTTTGCGGTATCATAATCCTTAAAAAAATAATACAGCTCTCCTATCAAGTAATAGTATTCGGCCATATTTGGAAAATCGGCGGCGTTGGTTTTATCCAACAACCGATCTAAACGTAGGTAATATTCTGTAGCCAACTCATAATTGCCCACACGCCGCCAATAAAACTCACCTATTACCCTCAGTGCCCTCGCTTCTATGTGCAAATAATTTTCTTTCCTGCCTTTCTCCGCGATGGCCTTTAGCCTCTTTAACGCCAAATCATGAGGGTTATTAAAAGTCCAGTAGGAATAATAATAAGCTTTAAACAATTCAACCTCCAACACCATTTCCCTATCCTGATGCTCATGCCCATAAGCTTCCATCTTACGTAAGAAAGCAAAGGTATCACTGGTATCTTTATTGCCTACCAATTTTCCGTAAAGAGTGTCGATAATGTATACCTTATTTTTATAAGGCTGATGAAGCAGCTGCTGATATTGAGCAGCACAGGGCAAACCAATACCTAAAATCAGGAACAAATGTAAATGAAGGACAATAGGCAGTTTCTTGAACATCAACAAGAGTATTAGTGGTTTAAAAATATAAAATACTTCATTAACAGCACACTACTTTCTTATCCTATATCAAGAAATGGCAAAAAAATGTGCTGTAAATTTGTATCAACAAAGGAGAAAAAAACAATGGCACAGACCGTATTACACACAGCCAACACTCGCGGAGCCGCAGATCATGGCTGGTTAAAAAGCTTCCACTCATTCAGCTTTGCTGGATATTACAACCCAGACCGTATCCACTTTGGAGCGTTAAGGGTATTGAATGATGACTTTGTAACTGGCGGAATGGGATTTGGGGAACATCCACATGACAACATGGAAATTATTTCCATCCCATTAGAAGGAGAACTACAACATAAAGACAGCTTGGGCAATACTGCCACCATTAAAGCAGGCGAAATACAAGTGATGAGTGCAGGTACAGGCGTATATCACTCTGAATATAATCCTGATGGTAAAAACCCTGCTAAGTTTTTGCAGATCTGGGTATTTCCTAACAAAAGAAATGTAGAACCTCGTTACGACCAGATTACTATTGACAAAGACACCAGAAACGAATTTGTACAGGTATTATCGCCAAACGCTAGCGATGCCGGCGTGTGGATTTACCAAGATGCCTGGTTTAACATGGCTAGATTTGATGCAAACACCTCAAAAACCTACCAATTACACAAAGAAGGTAATGGCGCTTACATCTTTGTATTGAGCGGTTCACTTAAAGTAGAGGGGCAGGAATTGAATACCAGAGATGGCTTTGGAATTTCAGAAACTGATCAATTTGAGATCAGCGCTTCCACAGATGCAGAATTTTTAATCATGGAAGTTCCCATGAAGTTCTAACCACATTTTAAACTAGCCACAGCTGCACAGACAAAAAATCTGTGCAGCTGTGGCTAAATCATAAAGCGATGATCAATATTTTAATCGTTTGTACTAACGAACCTATTGCAGCTACCATAGCCCGTCTCATCGACAAAATGGAAGGTTGGCATGCTTCCGTGGCTTTATCCCTAAATGAAGCCATGGAAAATTGTTACGCCAAAACCTTTGAAGTCATATTAATTGGATCGGGCATTACACAAGTACAAGAAGATGTTTTAAAACTGCACTTAGAAAAATTAAAGGCAAAAAGCACGGTAGTAAAACATTACGGTGGTGGCAGTGGACTGCTTTATGCAGAAATTTACCAAGCCTTGGCTACGAATTGACAAAAGTCATTTTTTAGGTTGATGACATTAGTCTTCAATCATTTATGCTACCTTTATTTTTGATGCATATGGGAAAAATTGCTAAAGATTATTACCTCACCGAAGTTGATAAACTGCCAAACAGCATTTATTGCATGCACGATTATATGGGCGAAGACGGCATCAAGCCCCATCAACACCTCAAAGACCAATTGCTTTACACCGAAGGCGGAATGGTTCACGTAAAAGTGCAAGGCGTCACTTATTTTCTCCCCGCCCGTCATTACATGTGGATTCCATCAGGACTAGAACACAGCATACACCCAGGATCTACAGCCGTTATCATGCGTAATCTCTATTTTCCTTTTGCGCAAAGCGATGACTCCTTTTTTTCACAGGCAGGCATCTACCCCGTCAATGAACTACTCTTGCAAATGCTCATTTTCAGTAACCAATGGCATGGCGACATTGTTCCCCAGAACAAAATAGCCTTTGGTTTTGTTTCTTCATTAAGGGACATATTACCTCAGTTAAGCCTGCATCAATTACCGTTAATTTTACCCATGCCAAGCCATTCTCGCCTCATTCAAGTTATCCATTACATGGAACAAAATATGCAAAACGGAATTGCATTGCCTCAATTAGCCCAGCAATTTGGTTTTAGCGAGCGAAGTTTATCAAGACTTTTCAAAAATGATGTCGACATGTCTTTTATACAATACCACACCATCCAACGGATGCTAAAAGCGCTAGAACTACTCCTTACCAATAAATTATCAGTGAAGGAAACCGTTGCACTAGTGGGTTACAATAGCATCCCCACTTTTAGCGCCACTTTTCGTAAAATAGTGGGAATAAGTCCTTCAGCCTATCTCAAATTAGGTGACGGATTTGGGCACCAGGCTACAAATGGCTTAAATAGATAAACCTATGTCATTAATTGATAACAAGCCAAAAAATACAGCCCATACATTTGTTAATCACGCCAAATAGTATGTACGAGAACAGAATACTTAAACCCGAACTAGAGGAACTGATCATTACTGCTCAGGAAGCAGCCATGATGTTTAAAGACAAAATGGTAGTAGCTTCCAGTGGCTTCACCAAAGCAGGGGATAGTAAAGCAGTGCTAATGGCATTGGCCGAAAGAGCACATACCGACCCTTTAAAAGTAACTTTAATGACTGGTGCATCCCTTGGCCAAGGAACAGATGGTGCCCTCACGGAAGCAGGAGCACTTTCCTTACGCCTACCTTTTCAAGTCGATCCTATTATGCGTAAGGCCATTAATAACGGTGAAGTGTTTTTTATTGATCAACATTTGGGGGAAACAGCCAATTTATTACGAGCCAACAATTTTCCAAAAATTGACATTGCTATCTTAGAGGCTTGTTTAATTGAAGAAGACGGAAGTATTGTGCCCACCACTTCTGTAGGCAACTCAGCTTCATTTGCGGCATTGGCCGAAAAAATCATCATCGAACTTAATCTATCGGTTCCCCTATCCATTAAAGGCATTCATGATATTTTTTCTACTGGCGAATACCCTAATCGTAGAGAAATCCCTATTACTAAGGCTAATACTAAAGTAGGTTCTTCGGTAATTGCCATTAACCCCGATAAAATTGTGGGTATTGTGATTACCCAAAAAACAGATAGCCCAGCAGAAATTGAAGCACCCGATGCTTCTACCAAAGCCATTGCCAACCATTTGATCCGTTTCTTTAACCAAGAAGTAGCCAAGGGAAATTTAACCAAGTCCCTACTACCCTTGCAAGCGGGCATCGGAAAAGTGGCCAATGCAGTATTAACAGGTTTTGTGCATAGCGATTTTGAAGATTTAACCATGTATTCTGAAGTGTTACAAGACAGCACCTTTGATTTACTGGATTCGGGGAAATTACTATTTGCTTCGGGTTCTTCCATTACCGTTTCTCAAGCCTATTACGACAAGATATTCTCCAATTTCGATACTTATAAAGACAAGATAATGCTACGTCCGCAGGATATCAGCAACGCCGCAGAGGTAATTAGAAGATTGGGAATTATTGCGATGAATACTGCCTTAGAGTGTGACATTTATGGCAATGTAAATTCTACTCACGTAAGTGGTACACACATGATGAATGGCATCGGTGGTTCGGGTGATTTTGCCCGCAATTCGTACCTCAGCATTTTTGTAACTACATCGGTAGCCAAAGGCAACAACATTTCTTGTATTGTACCTATGGTATCGCATGTTGACCACTGTGAACATGATGTAGATATTATTGTAACGGAACAAGGGTTAGCAGACTTAAGAGGTTTGGCCCCAAGACAACGAGCACAAGTAATTATTGATAAATGTGTACATCCAGAATATAAACAGCAACTGCAAAGCTATTTCGATAGGGCCTCCAAGGAACGTGGTGGACAAACACCGCACTTATTGGAAGAAGCCTTCAGTTGGCATGTTTCATTGAGAGAAACTGGCAGCATGAAAAAAGCCCCTTGCTTAATAGTATAAGCAAAGGGGCTGAGAGCGCATAAAAGCGTAAACAATAATTTATTTTATTGCTTAATGAATTTATGAACTGTTTTTGAATGGCCTGATGACAATACCACCGTGTAAACACCAGCAGGAAGCAAAGCGATATTTAGCTTATGCTCTTGGTCTTTAGCAGTGATTTTGCTACTCATTACCACTTTCCCTAACATATCAACCACTTGTAGCTGGCTGTACACGTTTACAGGGAACTTAACAGTAATTGCGTGCGAGGCAGGATTAGGGAATAACAACACTTCGTCTTTTGTTTGACTGAAGTTAACTTGTTTCACGCCATAATCTTTAGTATCCCCATTCCTATCAACCTGCAATAACTGATAGTAATTTTGGCCATTTACAGCATTCTTATGTAAGAAAGAATAACGTTTTCCAGTTTTAGAATCGCCTAATGCAGTTACTTTGGTAAGCGGTTTAAAGTCTCCTTTTTCTGTAGCGTGCAATAGTTCAAAGTGTGAGGAATTAGCCTCAGACGTAGTCGTCCAGGTTACTTCAACTCCAGTAGCTACTGCTTTTGCTGCAAAATTGATCAAATCTACAGGTAATGAACTTTCTACTTTTATACTTACGTTCACTGTTTTAGTACAAGCATTCGCATCGGTAACTGCAACCGTAAAGCTATAATCTCCAGCTACAGTTGGCGTACCCGACAATACACCGTTAGTCAATGTTACCCCAGTTGGAAGTGTACCTGAGCTGCTATATGAGTAACCCATTGTTCCTCCGGTTGCTACGAAAGTATACGTAAATGGCGTATTGATACTCACTACCGCAGCACCTGAATAAGTCAATTGTAATGCTGTTGGCTGGGTAATAGTAAATGATCTGGTTAAGGTACAAGCATTCGCATCTGTAACCGTAACCGTATAAGTCCCTACAGCTAAACCAGAGGCTGTAGCTGCTGTGCCACCTGATGGAGCCCATGAATACGTATATGGTGCCGTACCACCAGAAACATTAACCGTAGCTACACCAGTTGAACCGCCATTACAGGCAACTGTAGTCATTGAAGCAGTAGAAGTTAAAGCCGTTGGCTGGGTAATGGTGACACTTCTGGTAATTTGACAAGTATTAACATCAGTAATGGTAACAGTATAAGTTCCAGCTGCTAAACCAGTAGCTGTGGCTGCTGTGCCTCCAGATGGAGCCCATGAATACGTATAAGGTCCAGTTCCTCCTGAAGGGATTACTGTAGCCGTCCCGTTTGAACCACCGTTACAAGAAATATTTGTTGATGAAGTAGCAGCCGTAAATGGAGCCGGTTGTGTGATCGTAAATGTTCTTGTTAAGGTACATGCATTCGCATCGGTAACCGTAACAGTATAAGTACCTGCAGCTAAACCTGAAGCTGTAGCAGCTGTACCACCCGATGGCGCCCATGAATAGGTATAAGGTCCTGTACCGCCCGAAACGTTAACTGTTGCTACACCGTTTGAGCCACCGTTACAAGAAACAGTAGTCATTGAGGCTGTAGAAGTTAAAGCAGTTGGTTGCGTAAGTGTAAATGTTCTCGTTAAAGTACATGCATTCGCATCAGTAACCGTAACCGTATAAGTACCTGCAGCTAAACCTGAAGCTGTGGCTGCTGTACCGCCGCTTGGTGCCCATGAATAGGTATAAGGTCCTGTACCACCAGAAACATTAACCGTAGCCACGCCATTTGACCCACCGTTACAAGAAACCGTAGTCATAGATGCGGTAGAAGTTAAAGCACTTGGTTGGGTAATCGTAACGCTTCTGGTAATCTGACATGCATTCGCATCCGTAATCGTACAAGTATAAACGCCTACTGGTAAGCCTGTAGCCGTTGCATTGGTTCCTCCCGATGGAGCCCATGAATAAGTATATGGCCCCGTACCGCCTGAAGCAGTAACTGAAGCTGTTCCATTTGCACCACCATTACACGAAACCGTAGTGAATGAACTAGTCGCCGTTAAAGCTGTTGGCTGGGTAATGGTAAATGATCTGGTTAAGGTACATGCATTCGCATCGGTAACCGTAACAGTATAAGTACCTGCAGCTAAACCTGAAGCTGTAGCAGCTGTACCACCCGATGGCGCCCATGAATAGGTATAAGGTCCTGTACCGCCCGAAACGTTAACTGTTGCTACACCGTTTGAGCCACCGTTACAAGAAACAGTAGTCATTGAGGCTGTAGAAGTTAAAGCAGTTGGTTGCGTAAGTGTAAATGTTCTCGTTAAAGTACATGCATTCGCATCGGTAACCGTTACGGTATAAGTACCTGCAGCTAAACCTGAAGCTGTGGCTGCTGTACCGCCGCTTGGTGCCCATGAATAGGTATAAGGTCCTGTACCACCAGAAACATTAACCGTAGCCACGCCATTTGAACCACCGTTACAAGAAACAGTAGTCATTGAGGCAGTAGAAGTTAAAGCGGACGGCTGGGTAATGGTAACCGATCTTGTGATAGAACAAGCGTTGGCATCCGTAACGGTCACCGTATAAACGCCCACAGGTAAGCCTGTAGCCGTTGCATTGGTTCCTCCTGATGGAGACCATGAATAAGTATATGGACCTGTACCGCCACTTGGAGTTACCGTAGCCGTTCCATTTGCACCACCATTACAAGAAACAGTAGTAAATGAAGTAGAAGCCGTTAAAGCTGGTGGTTCTACAATTGTAAATGATTGTGTTTTAGTACATGCATTAGCATCGGTTACGGTACATGTATAGGTACCCGCAGTAAGTCCGGTTGCTGTAGCAGCAGTTCCGCCTGAAGGCGACCATGAATAGGTATATCCCGGAACACCACCAGATGCTGCAACCGTTGCAGCCCCTGTGGAGCCTCCGTTACAAGCAATATTGGTTTGTGATATTGCATTAAGCACCAAAGCTGTTGGCTGAGAAAGCGTAAAGTTTCGGGTAGCTGTACAACCGTTTGCATCGGTAATAGTACAGGTATAAGAACCTGCCACTAAACCTGTCGCAGTCGCAGCAGTTCCTCCAGACGGTGACCATGAATAGGTATAAGGAGCTACTCCTCCTGTAACGTTAACACTTGCAATACCGTTTGATCCTCCATTACAAGATAAATCGGTTCTGGAAGTTGTAACCGCCATTGCAGTGGGTTGTGTAATGGTAAATCCTCTGGAAATGGTACATCCATTATTATCGGTAATCGTACAGGTATAGTTACCTACGGCTAAACCCGAAGCAGTTGCCGCTGTACCCCCTGAAGGAGCCCATGAATAAGTATATGGACCTGTACCTCCTGTTGCCACTACTGTAGCGGTTCCATTAGAACCACCATTGCAGCTTACATTTGTTTTAGATGAAGTTGCGGTTAAAGTAGTTGGTTGGGTAATGGTTATACTTCTGGTAATTGAAGTACCTTCGTTATCAGTAATGGTACAAGTATAAGCAAGCGCTGCTAAACCAGTAGCTGTTGCATTGGTTCCTCCTGCAGGTGACCATGAATACGTATAAGGTGTTACACCTCCCGAAGGAACTACAGTAGCTGTTCCGTTATTCCCCCCGTTACAAGAAACATTTGTAGATGAAGTAGTAGCTGTTAAAGCATTGTTTGTAGTAAAAGTAAGGTTATTTCCATAAGCAGTTCCTGAAGAATTTGTAGCAAAAGCTCTAAAATTTACGGTTGTATTAGCTGGCAATGAGGATACAACGGAGCTAAAAGGCCCTGTTCCACTTCCAACAACCACTTTAGTGTCAGCAATAGTTGGATTAGCCGTTAAGCCCCATACAATTCCTCTTTCGGTAACTGTTGCACCACCGTCGGCAGTTACGTTACCACCTAAAGTTGCTTTTACAGCACCAATACCACTTGCTGCAGTACTGGTAACTGTTGGATTAACTACCTCAGCGGTTATACTAGGTGTTGGAAAATTTGCTGGTAACAGACCTAAACTTGCTGTACCGGTTTTGGTCCAGTTAGCTGTATTGTTAATGGCAGCTCTCAAAGCAGTGGCAGTTCCCGTTAAAGTACCACTGTACTTGCTGTAAGCTTGTTCAGGTCCTGGTGCTGGGAAAAGCGAAATACAGTTCACACCGTTTGTAAGTCCCGAAGGCACAATACTTTCGGCAGTACCAGCTGTATTACTCTCATTCCATGTCGTTACCAAATCATAGTTTGTACTGTTGTAATCACCATGAACTCCAGCAATAAAGATCGGACTAGCTGGTCGAACTCCGGATGTACTTTGGTACGCCAAAATCTGGTCACCACCTAATAAGTTGAAGTTTGAATTTAGTGCAATACTAAATCCAGAGGTACCACTAACGGTAAACGTATCTGCTGACGTTTCCATCACCGTGATAATCGTCCCGATAGGGACTGTAGTAGGAATCACCCATTGTAAGTGGGTTTCCGAATTAGTTGCCCAGCCTGTAGCTGTCCATCCTTGTTCGGAAAAATAAATGGTTTCACCAGCAGGGAGTGCTTTGAGAGCGATGAATGAGAAGCCATCTGTCGTACCAAAGTCATAGCCGATAAAGGCAATGTCTCCAGCGGCGAGCGTTTGTGCCCGTAGCTTACTCATCCCAATCCCGAGAAAAGCACAGCATATAATCAATGCCATGCAAAATCTCTTTCGAAAAGAGTTGTTAAAATAGATCATGATATATTGTTTTTTATGATACAAAAAAACATCATCATGCGGTGCTTGACACCCTGTTTAAGATTATACCCTTGATAAAAATCAACAGCTCTTTAATTCATCCAACAACAAAAACAGCTACAAGATAACTTCGCTACATTTAGCAATTTTGGTGCGAACCCTACTCAAGGTTTCTTCAGAAACACTGAGAAATGAAGCGATAAGCCGTAGGGGAACCCTATCAATCAAATGTGGATAAGCCTTTAAAAACCTTAAGTATTTAGCTTCGGCCGAAGGTAATCTCGCAATAAAGGCCCTTTCTTCTGCCCCAGCGTACGAACGTTCAATCAATACCCTACCGATATAATTAATCTCAAAATAATTATCATAGAGGTAATTAAGCATCTCTTTATTAACGACTACAAGTTCACAGTCTTCTATAGCCTCTATATATTCTTCGGTAATACCAAGACCATCAATGCTACGAATACGACCAATGAGTACATTCTCTACCTCCAACCAGGTAGTAATTTTCTTAGTAGTGGTTCTGGTAAATCCTCTAACTGCCCCCTTTACTATAAAAAACAGGCAATCCTCCTTATCTAGAGGACTCACCAAATATTTACCTTTTTTAAATTCAACAGTAGCCACCTTTTCAGAGAGATAAGTGACTAGGTGTTCTTTTAAGGGATATATTTGATTTAAGTAGCTAAAAAAGGTAGTAACTGGCATAAAAATTTTGAGCGTTAAAAATTGAAATCAAACCTTACTACAGTAGCGATTATTTTGACTTCAAAGACAGGTAAAGAACGTTAACTTAACTTTGGACAGGGTAGCTTTTGGCACCCTATCCAAAGTTTAAGAGTAATTAATAAAATCCTTACTTTATGATCGATAAATGCAGGTTTCAAGAAGCTTTCAGCACCGCTTATTTCCGCAGGCAACTTATTTTAAAACCAATAAATATCACTACAATAAAAGTTCATAATACACGGAATATGGCACAAAAAACGCCATTATTGATGACATCTTAGCTATAAGAGATAATAAAGCATTGACAAATATCAATGTTTTTCACCTATCCCTTTTACATTCAACCAATTGCCACTGGCAGCTAATTTCGTTCTAGTTCTACTGAGTGTTTCTATAGAAAGACCTAGAAAAGATGCAATATATTTCAAGGATACCCGATCAATTAAATCAGGATATACCACTAAAAAACGTTTGTACTTTTCTTCGGCCGTAGGTAATCGACAAATGAAAGCTCGTTCCTCTGTAGCTGCGTATAAATTTTGGAAAATTACCCTCCCGATATAGTTGATTTCGAAATGGCTAAGGTAAAGACTCTCCAGCCACTCTTTGTTGATTTTTACCACCCTACAGTACTCGATCGCTTCAACATATTCCTCTATTTCGTTATGGCTAACCTCTCTTGGTCTGATACGTCCAATCAAATTATTTTCCACCGAAATCCAAGTAGTAATCTTCTTTTTACCTATTTTAGTAAACCCTCTTACGACTCCACTAAATAAAAAATATAAACAATCTTCCTTGTCTAAAGGGCTTATTAAAAATTTTCCTTTATTGAAAGATAACGTGGTAACCTTATCTGAAATATAAGCCAAAAGATGCTTCTTCATGGGATGCACTTGGTTTAAAAATCTGAGGAAAGCGGCAACTGGCATAACTATTCTTTTTAATGCTAGCCCCAAACACTATAGATGTTAGATTGAAGCTAGTTAACCATAAGTAAACGCTTGCCCACATTCGTTACATCAAAAGGAAAAAAATTAAGAGGGGGCTGAAAATCTTCATTTATGTAAAAATGGTAAAACGACGTCTTTGCAAGCGAACAACGCAAATAGCTCGTCATCGCGAGGAACGAAGCAATCCTAAAGTAATAGTTTTAGGACTGCGAACGTCGTAAGATTGCTTCGTTCCTCGCAATGACGGTAAAAACAAAAAGTCCCGCACATGCGGGACTTTTACTATGCAATTCGTACTTTTTGCTTTTGCCTTTTAACTTTTTACCTAACTAGTAAGTTGCAGCTAATTTCAATGCATTGTAGGCATTTACCACACCACCTGTAACCGAAATATCTTTCAAGGCATCTGCTTTTTCAACAGAATTCATGATGATTTCTTTTACCTGCTTAGCCGATAATTTTGGATAGTAAGAACGGATTAACGCCGCCAAACCAGCCACTACTGGCGCAGCCATACTCGTTCCATTGTTATCTTGATATTTTTGATCTGGATAAGTCGAATAGATACCGAAACCAGGCGCAAACACGTCTACTGTAGTTTTTCCGTAGTTAGAAAAACTAGCTTTAAGCCTACGATCGTTATAAGGAGTTGAAGCTCCCACAGTAATCCAGCTATCGGCTAAAGTACCATCTTCATATTTGTTCGTAGGGAAATTAGTCTCAACATCAAGGTTTTTGTTGTCATTACCCGCTGCATGTACCAATAATACATCTTTGCTTACCGCATACTTCACAGCATCGTCCACTACTTTTTTATCTTGCGAATAAGCCTTACCAAAGCTCATGTTCAAAACCTTGGCACCATTATCTACCGCATAACGGATAGCATTGGCAACATCTTTATCACGCTCATCACCATTTGGCACGTTACGCACCGCCATTAACAATACATTATCAGCAACACCTTTAATACCGATATCATTTTTTCTATCAGCACCAACAATTCCTGCTACGTGAGTCCCGTGTGATGGATCTGGACCTTTAGAGTCGGCGTTTCCATATATACGTTGGTTACTGTTGTTCTCATCATCGCCTACAATACTACGCGGATCGAAAGTTAAGTTGTAGTTGTAATTAACCTGATCGTAAAAATGTTCGTAACCAGCTTTCACCCTAGTTTCGTAATAAGTTTTATAATCAGTATTGGCTAAAGCCCTAAGCAAAGCATTTTTAGCAGTGCTTTCAGCTTGCCCTTCTGGTGTAAAGCCTTTCACATCTTCCAAAGTAGGATTTTCTTTTCCTAGTTTTTTTGCGATGCTTTCCACGCCATTTTTTAAACCTGTATAACCTGCAAGGTTAGCTTTTCCTTCTGCCAAACCTTTGTCGAACTCCTTTTTCATGGCCAAATAAGCCTCAAAAGCAAGTCTATCTTTAGCGGTTACATTTTCTTCAGTTACGTTAGCGAAACGAATAGCATCACGACGTATTAAACGAGTAAGCTCTAACGCCTCTTGGTTAACATTTCCATTTTTTCCACCTAAAAAGCTCCAACCGTTAACGTCATCGATATAGCCGTTTTTGTCATCATCTTTACCATTACCCGCTTTTTCTTTTTTGTTCACCCACATCACAGATTTCAAATCTTCGTGAACCCCATCAACGCCGCTATCTAAAATACCAACAATTACTGTAGTCGATTTTTTACCCTTTAAAAGTTCGTTATATGCTTTTTCGGTACTGATTCCAAAAACACTATCCGCTTTAAGATCTAAGTTGTACCAGTTTTTCTTTTGCGATTGAGCAGACGCAATAAAAGGACCTGTTGCCAATAACGCTAAGGCAACTAGTCTTTTAATTTGGCTTGTATTCATTTGTGTTAATAATAAGTTTTAGAATTTAAAAACGGCAAGATAGCTTGTTTTATTATCATTATCAATGCTGCAGGCCTTTTGCGCCACACATATGGGTTAAACCTGACAAACTTAAGATGCAAAAAATGGTTTGCGAGAGGTTATCCTATTCCGAATTGTGGTGCCCTTGAAGGTTTTGTCATCCCAATTTATTTCGGATCGAAAAGCAATTTCAACAACATTAATTAACGTCAGTCGGGCTTTACGTTACAATCTTTTTGCTTATGCCTATCCGTGAGATTCTTCGCTTCGCTCAGAATGACAACAAGAAGCAAAAAGGATTTCCACTACAATCCCGTTTAGCCAACTAAGGCCAGTGCGATAATCATCATCACCAGTAAGAGACTCGTCACTGCCAGCTCGACTGGCAATCGCAATGCTACCTTTATGCTACCACTTTAAGATTATCTTCGATGGTCACTATACGCAGCAATAACGTGCAAATGAAAGATAAAGCTTTTCACAAAAAAAGCAGCGACCTATTAGGCCACTGCTTTAAAAACCAACATTAACGAAATGAATCCTTAATTGTTGTCACGCTAGGCTTTATTGCCAGCCTCCACCCAAGGCCCTATACAATTCCACACTAGCATTAAGCTGCGCTGTCTTCAAGCTCGCTAAATCAAGCTCGCCCTGCAACAGATTAGATTGCGCAGTAATCACCTCTAAATAATTAGCCATACCGCTTTTGAACAGTAGGTCAGCATTTTGAACTGCCGATTTCAGAGTACGTACCCTGTTTTGAGCAATACTAAATTCCTTCTTTAGGTTTTCCAATTTAGACTGTTCGTTGGACACCTCAACCACTGCTTGAATCACCACTTGTCTAAACAACAATACCGATTTCTCTCTCTCCACTTTTGCCAATTCAAATTGTGTTTTAAGTTCTTTTCTATTAAAAAGGGGCTGGGTAATTCCTCCACCAACAATTCCGAACAAGGAAGCAGGCACATTAAACCAATTGCTAGCCTTAAAAGAGTTAAGTCCTGCACTGGCTGAAATGGTTAAACTTGGATACAAACTCGCATTGGCTACGCCAACTTTGGCATTGGCTATTTTCAAACCAAGCTCCACACTTTTAACATCAGGTCTAATACCTAACATGATGGATGGAATGCCAACGGCCAACTGCGTTGAAACTTCTAATTGCGCTAAGGTTTCCGAACGTTCTATCGCCGTTGGAAATCTACCAGTTAGTTCACTCAGTGCATTTTCCTGAATGCTGATTTCCTGCGTAATTTGTGGGATAAGCTGACTAGCTTTAAGCAACTGCGCTTCTGTTTGTTGTACTGCCAATGAAGTTACTTGACCTACCTCAAACTGTTTACTCACCATTTTCAAAGTGCTATCGCTAAGCGCTAAATTCCTTTTGGCGATATTCAACTGCTCATCTAACAATAACAAACGGTAAAAGCTGGTAGCAACAGTAGCTACTATACGAGTTTGTACTGCTTTTTTTGCCTCTTCACTCTGTAAGTAAGTCGCATATGAAGCTTCTTTTTGCTTGCTGATCTTTCCCCAAATATCAGCCTCCCAGCTTAAAGCCAAATTAGCATTGTAATCTTCAACATGGGTTGTCTTCAAAAACTGTGAAGTGCTCAATCCGTTTAAACTGTTATCAGATGGTCGGTTTGAATTGGCGGTTACTTGCAAATTTAACTGTGGAATATTCCCCATCCTTGCTCTCTTCAATAGCAAATTAGCCGCATCTATATTTTTAATGGCAATCTGCAAATCGATATTTCGCTCAATTGCACTATCAATTAGTTGCTGAATCGTTTTCGTCGCAAAAAAATCCTTTACTAAAATATTTCCGATACTGGTTGTATCTGCTTGGGCTACCCCTCTATATTTTGAAGGCGTATCCTGTACCGGATTAATCACATTTCTTGGGATGCTACAACCGTAGCTTCCCAAAATGAAGGTGATCAAAAAACTATATATGAATGTTCTCATGATTTTATATTATTTAGTTTCCTCCTGTTGATGGTGAGGATGTGCATTGATTTCTGCCAATGGTGCACCTGTTACCTTTTCCTGTAAATATTGGAAGATGATGAAAAGTACCGGAATGATGAACAAGCCTAAAATTACACCCGAAACCATCCCACCTGCGGCACCAATACTGATACTGTGGTTACCTTGAGCTGATGGACCAGTAGCAAACATCATCGGGATTAGCCCTACCACAAAGGCAAGGGAAGTCATAATGATAGGACGTAACCTCAATTTCGCTGCTTCTAGAGCTGCTGCAATGAGCGGTTTACCAGCTCTTCTACGTTGTGCCGCAAACTCCACAATTAGAATGGCGTTTTTGGCTAGCAAGCCAATAAGCATAACTAATGCCACCTGTACATAAATGTTGTTTTCTATACCTGCAAAGCCAATAGCCACGAATACTCCAAATATTCCTACTGGAATAGAAAGGATAACTCCCAATGGCAATAAATAACTCTCGTATTGAGCAGCTAATAAAAAGTAAACAAATACCAAACACAGGATGAAAATCACGGCCGACTGTCCACCAGAAGAAATTTCCTCTCTCGTTTGACCAGAGAATTCATAACTATAGCCTGCTGGCAATTGTTTGGCAGCCACTTCTTCAATCGCTTTAATGGCATCACCAGAACTAAAGCCAGGTTTTGGTATCGCATTAATCGCAATAGAGTTAAATAAGTTATACCTCGAGGCTGTTTCCGATCCATAAATGCGACGTAAATTCACTAAGGTATTGATGGGTACCATCTCACCTGTTTTGTTTTTGACAAACACTCGATCGATGGATGCTGGATCTGCCCTATCGGCAATATCAGCTTGTACAATTACCCTGTAGTATTTACCAAATCGGTTAAAGTCTGAGGCTTGTGCGCTACCAAAATAAGCTTGCATGGTTTGCAGGATATCTTTTACGTTCACGCCCAGCTGGTCCGCCTTCTCTTGATTAATATCTAGCTCCAATTGAGGATAATCAGCCTTAAAGCTGGTAAATGCTACCGCAATGGCTGGTTGTTTCATCAACTCGCCAATAAAGTTTTGTGAAATTCCACTAAACTTATCCAGTTTACCCCCTGTTTTATCTTGCAGCACCATATCCAAGGCCTCTACGTTACTAAAACCAGGCACCGTTGGAAAACTGAACACAAAGAAACTACCGCCAGATATCCCAGCCAATTGCCCCCTCACTTGGTTCATGATCTCGTCGATGTTCTTTACTGCTCCCCTTTCCTCTGTAGGCTTAAGTAATACGAAAACTACCGCGGCCGAAGGGCTTGTTGAGTTAGTTAGTAGGTTAAAACCCGAAATTGCAGTCACAAATCTTGAAGCATCCAACTTTCTAAGTGTATTCTCTGCTTCGGTCATTACTTTTTGGGTTCCATCCAACGAAGTTCCAGATGGTGTTGACACCGATATCGCGATAAACCCTTGATCTTCTGTTGGGATAAAGCCAGTACGGGTAGTTCTAACCATCCAAATGGTCACTACAGTAATTACTGCCAAACCTCCCAAGCTTAACCATCTGTTTTTAACCAAAAATTTCAGGCTATTCACATAACGGTTGGTCATGGCATTAAAACTGCTGTTAAAACCGCTAAAGAATTTTTCTTTAAAGCCTTTTTTAACTGGGACCTCACCTTCTGTAGGTGCAGCATGGTTGTCTTTTAAAAACAAAGCCGCCAATGCCGGACTTAAGGTTAAAGCGTTAACCGCAGAAATTACAATAGCAATAGCCATGGTAAAGGCAAACTGACGGTAAAACAATCCAGTTGACCCTTCCATAAAACCAACTGGCAAAAATACCGCAGCCATTACCAAAGTGATGGAAATGATAGCACCTGTAATTTCGCTCATGGCCTCGTGAGTAGCCGCTTTAGGTGCCAAATGTTTGTGTTCCATTTTGGCATGCACTGCTTCCACCACCACAATCGCGTCATCCACCACAATACCAATGGCCAAAATTAAAGCGAACAAGGTGAGCAAGTTGATGGAGAAACCAAACAACTGCATAAAGAAAAACGTACCCAAAATAGCTACAGGTACCGCAATGGCAGGAATCAACGTTGACCTAAAATCTTGAAGAAAGATAAATACAACGATAAACACTAAAATAAACGCTTCAATTAAAGTGTGGATTACCTGATCGATAGACTGGTCTAAGGCAACTTTTGTACTATAAAATATGTTGTGTTTAATTCCCTTTGGAAAATCTTTTGAAGCCTTTTCCATCAGCTTGTTAATGGCAATCTGTATTTCGTTAGAATTAGATCCAGCTAACTGAATCACTCCTATTACAACTCCTTTTTGCCCATTTAAACGTGTTAAACTGTTATAAGAATAAGCACCAAGTTCAACTCTAGCCACATCTTTTAGGTGTAGGATGGAACCATCGGCATTTGTTCTTACCGCAATATTTTCATATTCTTCTGGCTTAGTTAGTTTGCCTTTGTATTTAATTACATATTCGAAAACCTCTTTGCTTCGCTCTCCAAATTTACCTGGAGCAGCTTCCAAACTTTTATCTTGGATGGCGGCCATTACTTCATTAGGCGTTACTTTATAGGTAGCCATTTGCGTTGGATTTAACCAAACACGCATCGAGTAATCTTTTACCCCACCAAAAATACTGGCGGCACCTACCCCAGGAATCCTTTTGATTTCTGGAATGATATTGATTTGTGCATAGTTGGCTACAAAAGTTTGGTCGTATTTAGCCTCATCTTCTGTAAACATTCCAATAGCCATGATAAAGCTATTCTGCTGTTTTGCCGTAGTAATACCTTGTTGCACCACCTCGGCAGGCAACTGACTAGTGGCTTGAGCCACCCTATTTTGAACGTTTACCGCTGCCTGATCTGCATTGGTTCCCAATTTAAAGAAAACGGTGATGGCCAATGAACCGTCATTACTGGCGGTTGAGCTCATGTAGGTCATGTTCTCTACTCCGTTGATCGATTCCTCGATAGATGGCGCCACCGAGCGCAAAACGGTTTCGGCATTAGCACCTGGATATACCGCAGTAACCAAAACCGACGGTGGGGCGATGTCTGGAAACTGTTGAAGCGGTAATTTAGTTAAACCAAGTACTCCAAGGATCACCAATAAAATGGAGATCACCGTGGCGAGTACCGGTCTTTGTATAAATATTTTAAACATTACGTTGTTGTTGTTAATTTTTAGAAATTAATTGGGCTATTTTTTCACCTTTTTTATCTGGTTGAATAAGTTGCCCATCTTGAAGTTTGTCTAAACCACTTAAAACGATTTGATCTCCCGATTTTAAGCCGTCTTTGATTAAATAGTTGGTACCTGATTTTCCGTCTATAGCAATCGCTACCTTGTTTACTTTGTTGTCTTTTCCAACAGCAAACACAAAAATCTTATCCTGCATTTCTACCGTTGCAGATTGAGGAATTAGCATCGTGTTATCGTGAGATAAGCCTAATCTTATTTTTCCGGTATTACCTGATCTCAATAAGCCTTTTGAGTTGGCAAAAACTGCTCTTAAGGTAATTGAACCTGTAGTTTTATCGAACTGACCATTGATCATGTCTATTTTGCCCTTCACAGGATAAACACTTTGATCTGCCAAAACCAACGATACTGCAGGCAAATGCTTAATTCTATCTGCTACAGAATTTCCTTCGTACTTAGCGTTGAAGTTGATAAAATCAGTTTCTGCCAAAGAGAAATAAGCGTACACTTGATTTACATCTGAAAGTTGGGTAAGCGCTTCAGGATCTGAAGGAGCAACCAAACTACCTTGTTTTTTAGGCAAGCGTCCGATATAACCACTGCTTGGTGCTTTAATTTGTGTATAACCTAAATTAATTTGCGCACTGTTTACGTTTGCTTTAGCTTGTTCTACATTAGCCAATGCAATTTGATAGGTGGTTTTTGCTGTTTTCAGTTGAAAGTCTGAAACTACTTTACTTTGTACCAGAGGTGTTAACTTGTCAACTTCCAACTGAGCATTTAAAACTGCCGATTGTGCTGCTTGTAAGGCTGCTTTAGCGTTGTTCAACTGTGCTTTAAAAGGCAATTCAGAAATTTGCAATAACAACTGTCCTTTACTTACCAATTGACCTTCGTTAACCAAGATCCTATCAATAGTACCAGAAATTTGTGGTCTTATTTCAACATCTGTTGTCCCTTGTATTGCAGCTGGGTAGTCTACAAAAGTTTCCTGGGCTCCAGTAGATACTGTAGTTACAGGCAATACTGGTGGTGGAGCAGCGGCGGCCATCTGATCAGGCTTAGCTGTACAGCTTGCAAGAAATAAAACTACGGTAATGATAAACAGAATAATCCATTCGTTAAACAATTTAACGCTGTTAAATTGTGGGCGGTGTTTGTATATATGATTCATCTTATTGGGGATTTTTACTTACTATATTTTACGTTAATAATTAATTTAACACTGTTAAATAGGTGGTGAAAAAAAAATTAATCGTTGATGGTTTTAATAATCGCCTTGATAGCGCTTCTTAAAATCTCCTGATTAATCTCATCATTAGCACCCTTTTGAACAAGGTTGATAGATATTAGACCATGTATTAGTGACCAAAAAGTGTAATATTTTAAGCAAGAAGTGTCTTCTGATACAGGTTGTTTGGTCAGCAATATTTCGATAGCATCATAAAACAGATCAGTGGTGTATTCTGCTTCCGGCATTTTCTTGTACAACTCGCAACAGTTTACCTGAACACCATACATCAACTGATAAAATTCTTTTTCTTCAAAGGCAAAATCCCAGTAAGCTAGCCACATGGCTTCTAATTGGTCTTCTGCACTTGTTTTACTATCTCTGGCTGCTTTAACTTTTATACCTAAGTTAATGTAACCTTGCCTAGTCAATTCCAGTAGAATTCCTTCTTTGTTTGGAAAATATTCGTAGATAATTGGTGCCGTATATTCAATCACATCCGCAATTTTTCTCATACTTAATGCGGCCCAACCTTCTTGTTTCACAATCTGCAAAGCAGCGGCTAAGATACTTTTTCGAGTATCGTCTTTTTGACGCTGTATTCTTTCTTTACTTCCCATGCTCTAGTGCTATAAAATTATTTAACACTGTTAGGCAAAGGTATAAACACATTTAATTTATCATATCATCCATTTGTCAGAAAGATTAAAAAACTAAAAAAACCTGCCTAGAATTCATCTGACAGGTTTTGAGTATGAGGTTTGATTAAAATTTTAGGCTACTTTCTTCTCGCCAATGAGCCTTTTAATCCTATTCTCGATATAGTCAAGGTCAAAAGGTTTACTGATATAGTCGTCTGGGCTTACCGCTTCACTTAATGCTTTGCTATTAACATTCGCCGACATTACAATTACTGGAATATGCTTAGTAAACACATCTGTTTTCAAATCCCTGCAAATATCAATGCCATTTCCATCTGGCAACATCACATCTAGGATAAATAAATCTGGTATGGAGTCGGTAAGTTTCGTTTTAAGTTCACTAAAAGTTGATGATACTTGAATTTCGTAACCTTCATCTTTCAATAAAAATTCAATAATGAAAGCAATGTCTTTGTCATCTTCTAAAACATGTATGCGTTTTTTCATGTCACTTTAAATAGTTTATATTGCGGTTTAACACTGATTTGTTAGGGATTAAACAAGGCTTTGTTTAAAATGTTTTGAAAAAATATTTTTTATTCCTCTGTAAGTTTCAGTTTGCTGAAAAAATACGCACAAACGAGCAGCAAAACCGTAATGCCTACCCAAAGTGTATTGTAACCAAATTTTTCGGCAATATAAAAACCGCTAGTAGGCCCTATCACTTGTGCTACTGACCAGCTTAAGGTATATCCCGCAGCATAAATCCCACGATTATATTCATTACTGCGTTTAACCACAAACGTATTGAAGAAAGGAAGGGATAACATTTCCCCGAAAGTAAAAAGCAAAATGCTGAGGATTGCCAAGGCTATTGGAAAAATTTTCGGCAACATTAATACCCCAAATGAAAAGCAAACAATAATTACCCCTACTACAATATAGAATATAGGCGATCTCTTATTTTCGATTTTACTAATCATCACCATTTCTACCAGGGCAATCACCACGCCGTTAATCCCTAAAATAATACCGATCAGTGCTTCATCTAAATGCCAAACTTCCTTATAAAAAACGGGTACTACCCTAAACATCAAAAATGCACAGGTGGTAAACATGGCACATAAAATCAGAAACTTGACGTATAAGAGATCTTGCCAAGGTTTACGCACGTTCATTTCCTTTTTCTCTTGTGCTGTTTTACGTTGTATCTTTTTAGCGGGCAATAAAAAGAAGATGACGATGGCTACCAAAACACTTACACTTCCGTCTACAATAAATAGCAATTTATAGTTATACGAGGCTATGATACCTCCCATGCTAATGCCAAAGGCCCAACCGATATTATTGGCCAAACGATTGAGAGAATACGACCTCGTTTCTGTGCCTTCTGCAGCATAGGAAGCTATGGCCGCATAATTGGCTGGTCTAAAAGCCTCCGAAAAAAAACTAATGACCACCGCTAGCCCACACAGCAAAGTGAAATCTTCGACCATTGCAAATAGCAAAAAGAACAACCCTCCGATTAAAGAAGCTAAAATTTGCACGGGTCGGTATCCAAAAACATCGGTCAACTTACCACCCGCGGCAGCACCTAATATCGAACCCACACCAAATAAAGAAATAATAATCCCTGCATCAGACTCCGGACGGTGTAAAGCCTGGGTAACATACAAACCCATGAATGGAACGGCCATAAAGCCGCAACGATTAACTAAGATAACGAGACTAAGGATCCACGTTTGTCGACTTAAGCCTGAAAACGAGGTTTTATAAGCATTTAAAATACGGCTGAACATTTGATTTGGCTGGTGCGCAAAATTACATATTCGCCAGTAATTAGCTACAGCTGTACAGATAAATAAAAGTCATATTTATACAAACCGATTTGATAATTTCAACATCATTATCGGCATTCAAAAATATTATCCATGCATCTGTGGCTAACAATGCTTAATTTTGATACTCTTTTTCCGAAACAATAAATCCTATTATGTCAACAGAAATCAAATGTCCTAATTGTAATCATGCTTTTCCAATCGAAGAAGTGATGGCCGAAGAGTATAAAAAAGAACTGCGTGAGCAAATGGCTTCATTCAAGAAGAAACAACAGGAAGAATTTGATAGAAAGGCACAATCGCTTGAATTGCAAAAAAAGCAACAGGAAGAACTATTTGAGACGCAAAAAAAACAACAGGAACTTGCTTTTGAACAGCGTTTAATTAAAGAAAAAGAAACCTTACAAGCTTCGGTGAGCGAAAACTTACGCAAATCGATCAGTGCTGACTTCGAAAACCAACTAAAAGTATTAGATAATACTAATAAAGAAAACGAAGAAAAACTAAAAACTGCCCGCCAAAAAGAATTGGAATATCTACAACTAGCCAATGAAATGAAGCGCAAGGAAGAGGAGATGGAGCTCACCATACAAAAAAAGATGGCAGAGGAAAGGGAAAAAATGGCGGTTGATATTCGTGCCATCGAAAATCAACGTTTGCAAAATGCAGAACACGAGTTTAAGTTGAAATTGGCAGAGAAAGAAAAGCAGCTTGAAGACCAAAAAAAGCTGGCTGAAGAAATGAAACGCAAAGCAGAACAAGGTTCTATGCAGTTACAAGGGGAGATCCAGGAACTGGCATTGGAAGAACTTCTGCGTAGTTCTTTCCCTTTTGATTTGGTACAAGAAGTAGGAAAAGGTGTTCGGGGTGCTGATTGTATCCAAACGGTAAGAAATAATTTTGGACAGGAATGCGGACACATCATTTATGAAAGTAAACGTACCGTGGCTTTTGCCAATGACTGGATAGAGAAACTAAAAGCCGATATGCGTAGTCAGGGAGCTGAAATTGCCGTACTCGTTACGCAAAACATGCCGAAAGACATGAACTGCTTTGGCTTAAAAGATGGCATTTGGATTTGTACCTTCAATGAAGTGCAAGCACTGGCAGCAGTTTTACGTGATGGCATTTTACGTTTATTCAATGCTGCAAAATCACAAGAGAACAAAGGCGACAAAATGCACATGCTTTATGATTACTTAACCAGTAACGAATTTTCTGAGCAGTGGAAAGCGATCAGAGAAGGCTTTTTAAGCATGAAGCTATCCATCCAAAAGGAAAGAGATGCCATGGAAAAACTTTGGAAAGCTAGGGAAAAACAATTGGACAAAGTGCTGTTAAATGCTGCTCACGTAAAAGGTTCCATTGAAGGAATTGCCGGCAGCGACAATATACAGCTGAGCTTGACAGACGACGAGGACCTCTTTTTAGAATAACAGACATTTTTTTAACGTTTGCCGCATTGATTTTGTAAATTGCTAGTTATATAAAGCCAGATAACTAAAACTAAATGAATAGCAGTTTACTCGATATCAAGGATTACATTGTATTCCTCGTTTACTTTGTAGTGGTAGCAGGTTACGGATTGTACATCTATTACAAAAAGAAGTCCGCAACTACCGATTCAAAAGACTATTTTCTTGCAGAAGGCTCTTTAACGTGGTGGGCAATTGGTGCTTCGCTCATTGCTTCCAACATTTCTGCCGAACAATTTATTGGCATGAGTGGCTCGGGCTTTAAAATGGGCTTGGCCATCGCGGCTTATGAATGGATGGCTGCCGTTACCCTCATTGTAGTGGCGGTGTTTTTCATGCCCGTATACCTTAAGAATAAGATTTTTACCATGCCACAGTTCCTCAACCAGCGCTATAATGGCACGGTAGGAATGATCATGGCCATCTTCTGGCTAATGCTTTACATTGTGGTTAATCTCATGTCCATCCTATATTTAGGCGCAGTAGCCATTAGTGGTATTTCTGGGCTCAACATTACCCTTTGCATTGTATTACTTGCCGCTTTTGCCATCATTATTACCCTTGGCGGAATGAAAGTGATTGGTTACACAGACGTTATTCAGGTATTTGTATTGGTATTGGGAGGACTTGTTGCTACCTATTTGGCTTTAGACATTATCTCGGAAGGCAAGGGCGTTTTAAACGGCTTTACAAATTTACATAATGGTGCTTCGGAACATTTCCATCTCATCTTTAAGCCCGACAATCCTAATTATATGGATTTACCTGGTATTAGTGTTTTAATTGGTGGTATGTGGATTGCAAACTTAAGTTACTGGGGCTGTAACCAATACATCACCCAACGTGCTCTGGGCGCATCATTACCTACTGCCCGAAACGGACTTTTGTTTGCAGCATTCCTTAAACTTTTGATGCCAATTATTGTGGTCATTCCAGGTATTGCGGTTTACTACATTATTAAAAACAACATGGGCGATATTAGTGCCGAAAGCTTGCTAACCTCCTCGGGAGCTCAAGATCCAAATAAAGCCTATCCTGCACTTTTAACTTTACTTCCCGTAGGCCTTAAAGGACTTTCTTTTGCCGCACTTACTGCAGCCATTGTAGCTTCCTTGGCAGGAAAAGCCAATAGTATTGCTACTATTTTCACCCTAGATATTTATAAAAAAGCCATTAATAAAGATGCCTCAGAAAAAAAATTAGTAGGTATTGGAAAAATAGCTGTTTTAGTATCTATGCTTTTAGGTACAGGTTTGGCCTTAGTGGTAGGAGACGCTTTAATGGGTGAAGGAAAACAAGGTTTCCAATACATCCAAGAATATACGGGCTTTGTATCTCCTGGTATTTTTGCCATGTTCATATTAGGCTTCTTTTGGAAAAAAACGACATCAAACGCGGCATTGTTTGCAACCATTGGAGGTTTTGTATTCTCGGTAATCCTTAAATTTTCTCCTGATTTTATGGACCTTTCTTTCCTGTCGAGCATCAATTTTTCAGTACCTAATGCCAAAGGGATTTATGAAATTCCATTTATCGACAGGATGACTATTGTGTTTTTACTCTGCGTAATAGGCATGTATTTTATTTCTGTGATAGAGAACAAGAAAAAACCAGTGACTAGCGGTCTAGAAATAGACCCGGGCATGTTTAAAACCAATAAAGCCTTTACCATAGGTGCTTTATTGGTAATTGCGATCGTTACCATTTTATACACCATTTATTGGTAGTAAAAAAGGTTTGAGGATTTTTATGGAAAGCGCTTTTCGCTATCATCAATTCAATAGATTAAACATTTCTATTGGTAAAAGAGTTTATTAACGTAAATAAATATAAAATGATGAAAATGAAACTTAGAAACTTTGCACTAGCCGTTTTGGCATTGCCAATGGTTTACAGTTGTACCCAAAGCGGCAACCAACAAACTGATGATCATGCAAGCAAAACTGTAGCCGATACCGTGAAACAGTGTTATACCTCTGTTTTTGAAGGCGACAGCGCAACCATGAACGTAAACATTATAGACAGTACAAAAGTAGAGGGCAAGTTAATGATCCACTACAAAGAAAAACCTCATAACGACGGATTGGTAAGAGGTGAGTTTAAAGGAGATACTTTATTTGTAGACTATACTTTTAAAACTGGCGAGAACCCTACCGAATTTTCAAATCCTTTAGTATTTCTTAAGCAAGGTAGCAACTTGAAAATGGGAGTTGGCGTCATAGAAACGACTATGGGCAGATCTTATTTTGCGAAGGACAAACCGATTAATTTTGAAAGAGGAAAATTTGAATTTGTTCCTGCTGAATGTAAATAGTATTAAGTTAATAAATAAAAAAGAGTCCCGTAGGTACGGGACTCTTTTGTTTCATAAGCAGTATTTGTACTTTCTAGTAAAGTGTAAACTCTACCCTTCTGTTTTGCTGACGACCTGCAGCAGTTTTGTTAGTTGCAATTGGTTGGTCTGGGCCATAACCTGTAGCCTCAATACGTGAAGCATTTGCCCCTTGAGAAACCAAGTAAGCTTTTACAGACTCTGCTCTTTCTTTAGATAAACGCATATTCAATTCTCTTGAACCTGTATTATCAGTGTGACCTGCTAATTTTAAGCTAAAGTTTTTCTCTACCAATAAAGCAGCTACTCTGTTTAAAGTTGCATAAGATTTAGAACGGATAGTTGCTTTACCTAAATCAAACTCAAGGTTAGAAATAGCATCTCTTACCACTTTACGGTCAGCTTCAGTAACAATTACTTTCTCCGTAACTACTGGAGCAGGAATTTTAATAGGACAACCTGAACCATCTACTACAGTACCTGCAGGAGTGTTAGGACATTTATCCAATTTATCAGCTACACCGTCACCATCGCTGTCTTTCAACAAATCATTCATTTCTGAACGTAATTTTGCATTTTCAGCTTTTTGAGCATCTAAGTCAGACTTCAATGCATTTGCAGTGTTTTTAGCAGCCAAAGCCTTTTCATAAGTAGCAGCAGTTGGGCTAAAGAAAGCTAGTTGTTTTCCCTTACCTAGTGCAAACTCTAAACCTGCATAACCATAGTTATACTTGTCATTGCTACCTCTAGCATAACCATCAAACTTGTCGCCATCAACAAAGTTGATAGTCCAACCTAAGTCGAAGTTAATACCTTCCGATAAACGGAATTTTGCACCAACACCTACAGGAACAATCATTTTGTTAACTGCTGCACCTGTAACCTCTGTACTTGAACCTGTAGCAACGGTAGTTGGCTCGTAGTTTACAAAACCACCACCGGCCATCGCATAAAGCGTGGCGTTATTGTGCTGATTGAACATACTCCAATTTACCATGTTAACCTGCGCACTTAAACTAGCTGAATACCTAAGATCAGTGCTGTAAGAAGCGATTGGGCTAGTGTTTACTGTGCCATCATTAAAAGGTTCAGAATTGTCGCCACGCACTTTACCTCTAACTCCATCTAAACGTAAAGCGAAGGCCGGGCTAATTTGCTTTTTGATGTATAAACCATATCCAAAGCTAGTCTTCCAGTTTGAGAAGTCATTTTGTCCACCTAGCGGAGATACTCCTGTTAACCCACCAGCATTCACACCAATCGACCACGTTCTAAGTGAAGGTTTTTGGCCCGAAGTTTCTTGGGCTTGGGCACTGTTGCCGATGATTAGACCAGCTAATGCGATCGGGAAAATTTTTAAGAAATTTTGTTTCATAATATTGACTTTATAAGTATCTGTTAGATGCCAAACCTTGGTCAATAGCTGTACCAAATCCTAGCCTTTAACGAAATACAAACACATAAAGAACTATAAAACAACACATTAACAATAGTAACAAAAAAGTTAAGAAAAAGAAAAAAGTGTGTGGTTTGCTATACACTTTCGAAAAAAGACAAACAAGTAAACGAGAAAACTGTGCATTTATTTTATGCCAATGTTCAAAAACCGTTAAAAATTTTAATTAGAACAACTTGTTTTACGACAATCTGGTATACATGTGGGACGAAGGAATTGCGAAGGGACGCTAAGGAATACAGCCCTTATAAGTTTTGCCGACTTACAAGGGCTTATAGCTAGTTGATTATAATTTAATTAGCCTTACAGACTTATTTCCATTGGCTCCTGCTAGCTTTATGATATAGGTTCCCGTAGATAACCCTGATAAATTAAGTTCTAACAGTTTATCAGCACTATTAATGTTACCACTAAGCACAATAGTGCCCTGCAAACCAATTACACTATATTTATTATACAACCCATCAGTTAGCGCAATAGTTGCATTGCTCATGGTTGGATTAGGATAAACATTTACATTGTTATTATCAGTTAAACTATTTTTCACTACTTGCGTAGCCAAATAGTTGATGGTACCATTTAGGTCTTCTTGCTCTAATTGATAGTAATAGGTACCGTTAAAAGCAGTTTGGTCTATATAACTATAACTTAAGGCAGTATTGCTAGTACCTGCACCCCTTATCTTTGTAACCAATTGATAGTCCTTACCATTTGTACTTCGACTCACAATATATTGTTTGTTATTGATTTCCGAAGTCACTTTCCAATTCAACTGTGCCCCCCTTAGCGTCGCTTTTGCCATAAAACTGACAAATGATACGGGCAATACCTCATGATATTCTACAGCGCCGATATCAATAGTACCATTTTTACGAGCTCGGCCATTAAAATCAACAATGGTCATATTATCTCCATTGCTACCCGCATCTTTAGCTGGACTAGTAAGTTGTGGAGCTAAGAAAGCGATATCTCCAGGAGTTACACTAATAAAAAGAGGGTTTACATGGGTAAGATTACCTTGATTTGCCGTGATATATGGCGTTTGCTGAACAATGTTATTATTCACCGCTCCAAGCAATGCGGCATCAGCGGCATATATATCTGTCGTATTGGTTGCATTAGCTGTTGTGTTACTGAAAAATATGTTATTATATAAATAGGTCTTTTTATCTGGATAGTTTGTGCTAGTTCCTACTGCTGAAACATATATTCCTCCTGAGAAGTTAGTTGCAGCACCACCATAGTTATTCCTATTTTCGTAAAAGGTATTGTTAATAAAAATAGCCCCGTAATTATTGTTTTGCGACCCATAGACGGCACCATTAGTGGTGGCAGCGCTATTTTTATAGAAAATACAATTCAAGAATGACGCTCTTCCAGTGTAGTTATAAACAGCACCGCCCCCACTTCCAGTAGCCGTATTTTCCGAAAACAAACAAGCGGTAAATATTGGAAAAGCTCCACGTATATCAATAGCACCACCTCTTCCACCGCCTCGATTACCTTTGAAAGTACAGTTAGTGAAAGTTGGATTACTTCCATTTATCGCCACAGCCCCTCCATAACTACCAAAGTTTTCAGAAAAAATAGTGTTCGTAACTGTGGCATGACTTGATACTACCAATGACATACCTGAACCATAATTATTGCCTCCTGTTTTAGGCGCTGCATTCATGTTAAAAGATTTGGTAATCTCACAATTTTCAATGTTTGGACTGCTATTGTTGATATAAATTCCTGAGCCGCAGCCGCCAGAAGTATCTCCATCTCCATTGGCTCTATTGATCGTAACCTTAACATTCGAAATCTTAAGACCAGCGCTTGACTCAAGAATATAAATACCCCCACCCAGTCGCCTATCTATATTTTTTGAGTTGACAGCAACTGATGACGCTGCACTAGCAGAGGCATCTCCTTTGGTTACGGTAAAGCCATCAAAAATTGTGGTACTTATTAAACCTATTGCCAAAACCACATGATATACATTATCGGTTTTATTGAGTGTCATATAGGTGTTGGTATTAGCGCCGGTCTCATCCACATCATTCCCATTCAAATCGCCACTTAAAATGGTTTCATTGCCCGCAACACGTTGGGTTTCGTTCGCTTCGGTTCCTACAAAACCACCATAGACACTTACTCCATTTTTAAGCACAAAAGCATAATCCTTACTCGTTATCGCATCAGCTGTATTCACAAGGCTGTTGGGCATATAAGTGCCCTTTGCCACAAAAATTTTGTCTCCAGACTGGGCCGCATTAATAACACTTTGCAAATCGTTTGAGGCAGCTGCCCAACTATTAGCCGTTGCTGCAGTGCCTACTCCATCGGTTTTAACATAATAGGTGGTTTGTGCATTGATGTTAAAAGCAAATATGCTTAAGCATAATACGCCCAAAGTTTTAAAGTAAAGTTTCTTCATACATTTAATTTGTTAGAGGTGATTTATAATTTTGGTTATTTATTGCAGTTTTAAAGACGTTTTAAAACATCTGAGCGCACAACAAGAATATGGCCTGTGTGAAACCGTATTTCCTAGCGAAAGGACTTCGCCTTTAAGAAAAGACCTGAATATTAACTCTTTGATTTTTTGAGATGATTAGTTTTCATACACGTTTGGCTTTAAATGGTTATCACAAAACTAAAGGTGTCGCACATCCAGAGGGTTCGTTTTTGTACGAAAATGGTTTGGTTTTGTACAAACGTCTAATCAAGAATTCAACAAGACTCAACAACCTCTAATACAGCCATTTTGAAGCTCGTTAATTTATCCAAAATCCCATACACGGGATGAAGTGTTCGTGAAGAACGGCAAGGTTAGAAGGTTTGACATATGCACAAGGAAATCTCGTAGGTTTGGAATTGTAAGTATATTTCTTTTAATATTTATCCCATAAAAAAAGCGAGATCGACCTCCGTCAACCTCGCTTATATACTACACATTAAAATAATATTTTACCATCCACCAGCGGTGTCATCACCTCTTGGATCAGCACCTGTTTGATAGATTCCTTTTTTAGTGACCAAAATAGCATCAACCCTTCCAATACTGCTACGTTTATAAAAAGTATAACCTTTAGCCTCTAGTTTTTGTTGTGCTTCAGATGTTAAGGCCTCAGGCTCAATATCTGTTCTATCAGGCAACCACTGGTGATGGAACTTTTTAGCATTTACCGCTTTTTGCATATCCATTCCAAAGTCGATCACGTTCACAATAGTTTGAAAAACAGAGGTAATGATGGTTGAACCTCCAGGCGTTCCTACTACCATTGCCAGCTTGCCATCTTTCTCCAAAATAGTTGGTGTCATTGAACTTAACATTCTTTTATTTGGGGCAATGGCGTTAGCCTCATACCCCACCAATCCAAAATAATTTGGCACTCCCGGCTTTACTGAAAAATCATCCATCTCATTATTTAACAAAAATCCAGCACCTTTTACTACTACATAGTTCCCATAAGAAGTATTGATGGTTGTGGTTAATGACACCGCATTCCCATCTTTATCTACCACCGAAAAATGCGTGGTTTCTTCGCTTTCTTTTCTAGCAAATTCTCCAGCTTGAATTTCGCTACTTGGGGTTGCTTTCGCCCAGTTAAAGTTGGCCATCCTACCTTTATTATAGGCTTCTTGCAAAAGCTCCTTTTGAGGCACTTTCCAAAAATCAGGATCACCTAAATGTTTAGCTCTATCAGCATATACTCTTCTCTCGGCTTCCACCATTACCTGCACGGTCGAATCTGAGTTATGTCCCCATTTAGAAAGCGGGAAAGCCTCTACCGATTGTAATAATTGTACCAATGCAATTCCACCGCTTGAGGTTGGAGGCATGGTAATGATTTTATACCCTCTATAATTTCCGATAATTGGAGTTCTCCAAGCTGCGTGGTAATTTTTTAGATCTTCTTTGGAAATTAAACCACCACCTCTTTTCATCTCCTCTACAATAAAATTGGCTACTTCGCCCTCATAAAAACCAGCCCTACCTTTATCTCTAATTAATTTCAGTGTATTTGCCAATTCTGTTTGAATCAATAAATCGCCTTCAGCCCATTTACCCTCTTGCTTAATAAATACAGCTCCCAGCGGATTAAATTGCTTGAATTTATCCTGCAACCTATTCAATTCGTTTGCTTGTTGCTTGGTGATTTTAAATCCCTTAGTAGCCAATTGATAAGCGGGTTCAACCAATTCGGCCCAGTTTAGTTTACCGTATTTTTGATGCAACGCTACCATTCCATCCACAGTTCCAGGTACGCCAGCAGCCAAATGCCCTTCCTTACTTTTTTCAGAAATTGCATCGCCATTGGCATCCAAATACATGTCTTTATTAGCTAGTGCAGGCGCTTTTTCTCTAAAATCCATAGAGTTAAGCTCTCCCTTGGCAGAACGATAGATTAAAAAACCTCCGCCACCAATATTTCCCGCATTGGGATACACTACCGCCAAAGCAAATTTTACCGCCACGGTAGCATCAACTGCATTGCCACCTTTTTTAAGGATTTCGACACCTACAGCGGTAGCTTCTGGATGAGCTGATACGACAGCTCCTTTTTTAAATTCTAAGGCTTTTCCAGCCTTTTTCGAATCGGCATTTGATAAAAACTCAAATGCTTTTACATTTTTTTCTTTTTCTATCTGAGCATTTGCCTGACTAAAACTTAACAGTAAGGCAACGGCTAACCATTTGCTCATTTTAATCCTTCTATTTAGTTTCTGGATGATAGTTTTCTGCATCTTTATATATTTTCTCTATAATTTCTTTGTTCTTCTCCAAAATCACTTTACGTTTCAAACTCAATTTTGGAGTTAGCTCACCACCGTCAATGCTCCATTCTTTAGGCAATAAGGCAAATTGTTTTACCTGTTCCCACTTTCCAAATTCCTTGTTGGCCTCATCAATTAGCTTTCGGAATTTCTCGTGCACTTCTTGATTCTCTACAATGGTTTCATTGCTACCGTATTCAATACCTTTCACTCTGCACCAACCTTTTAAGGTCTCAAAATTAGGAACTACCAATGCTGCTGGGAACTTTCTGTTTTCGCCCAACACCATAATTTGTTCAATAAGTGGTGCCTCTTTAATTTTATTTTCTACAAGCTGAGGGGCTACGTACTTGCCACCCGCTGTTTTAAACATTTCCTTTTTTCTATCAGTAATTTTCAAGTAGCCATCGTTAAACTCCCCAATATCACCCGTATGGAACCAACCATCCGTGTCTATATTTTCACTGGTTAAATCTGGCCTATTGTAATAGCCTTGCATCACGTTATGGCCTTTCACCAATACCTCCCCATCTTCGGCTATTTTTACCTGCACTCCTTCAATAGGCTTCCCAACCGTACCAAATTTAATAGCATCAAAATGGTTCACCGAAATTACCGGTGAGGTTTCGGTAAGTCCGTAACCTTCAAAAACGGGTAAACCTGCTGCCCAAAACACTTTGGCCAAGCGAGGGTTTAAGGCCGCACCTCCAGAAATAATTACTTGAATATTTCCGCCGAGGGCTTCTTGCCATTTTTTAAACACCAACTTTCTGGCAATTCCCAATTTAAAGGTATACCACCAACCTTTGTCTGTATCATATTGCTCTGCCAAGCTTAACGACCAGAAGAAAATCATTTTCTTAATTCCCGTTAATGCTTTTCCTTTCTCTACTATTTTATCATAGACTTTTTCCAACAGCCTAGGGACCGTTGAAAAACCACTTGGTTTAACAAATTGTATATCTGCAACAATGGTATCCATACTCTCGGCATAATAAACTGCGATATTTAAATACGCATATAGATAATGGATCATCCTTTCGAAAATATGCGACAAAGGCAAGAAACTTAGCGCATGAGTAACATCTGGAGGCAAAAGAACCGCCGACATTTTAAAATTCTGCACTAAATTATCATGAGTTAGCACTACTCCCTTGGGCGTACCTGTAGTACCAGAAGTGTAAATAATGGTCAAAATATCTTCGGGACTTACAGCAGCTCTATATTGTTCCAAATCTATGGTTTGATTTTGATTTCCTAGTTCAACCAGTTCTTCCCAAGAAGCAATTCCTTCGACCTTGTTGAAACTATAGATTTTTATATCGTGTTTTATTTCGGCAATTACTTTTTTTATTTTATCAGCCAACTGCTCATCAGCGACAAAAACTACCGTAATTTCAGCATCCTCAAGGATGAATTTGATGTCGTGCTCAGCCAATGTTGGATATAGGGGAATTTGATACGCTCCCAGTTGTAGAATAGCATAATCGCAAATGTTCCATTCTGGCCTATTGGGAGACATGATAGCCACCCTAGATCCTTTACCTATTCCCAAGGTGGTTAGCCCTCTACTTACCTGATCAGTCAGCTCACAAAACTTTTGTGTACTATATTTGCGCCACTCGCCGTTGATTTTTCCGCTGACAAACTCTTCTTTAGAAAATTTTTCTAGATTATATTTTAGGAGATCGAAAACTCTGGTTACTGAAACTGACATACGATTAATATTTATATTGGCTAATCCTGAAAAACAGCCATTTGTAGCTGTAGAACATTCTAATTTAAGGTTTTTAAACGAAGTTTATACTATGCAAGCATAATTATTTTACATGACATTAGTTTTCTGAGAAAACAAAAAAACTGCTCTATTGTTGTTTTAAATGTACAAAAGGCACAGAAGTTGATAAGCGTGCTCTTATATATTAAACAACAATTAACATTTTTATGAAAAAATTACTTTTTACTATTATCGCTGGCGTTGCCTTTTTTGCAATGAACTTATCTAATGCAAATGCACAAAGTTACAAGACAGCCTTGGGTTTAGGTCTTGACTTCGGCAACGGTTCTACTTTGGTAGGTCCTTCAATTAAACATTTTTTTAGTGCCACAGGCGCAGGACAAGCTGAAGTTTTATTTGGTGGAAACAGCACTCGTTTGCAAGCTTTCTATCAATACCATGGTGCTATTAATGGTGCTCAAGGCTTAAAATGGTATGTAGGTGGTGGCCCAGGTTTAAATTTCTTTAGCGCTGGAGGTTTTAGCCAAACTACTTTCTTGTTAATTCCTCAAGCAGGTTTAGATTTTAAAATTCCAGGAGCGCCTATTCAAATGGGCTTTGACTGGAGACCAACTGCTGCAATTGGCGACAATTCGGATTTTGAAGCAGGAAGATTTGGTTTTGGTTTTAGATTTACTTTCTAATCAAAACAAAATGATTAAACAAAAAAGGCCCCGTACATACGGGGCCTTTTTTGTTGATTTGTCTCGGTATTTATACACCCATCCAACGTTTTCTTACTGCCAATTGTTGTGCAGTAGCATTTTCATTGTAACTTGCTTTGATACGTACGTTAGGACTTTCTTTCAAGGTCAAAGAAATTTTCTTTTCCATTCCGTCGCGTTTAACGGTTACTTCCACTACATCACCTACTTGTTTTTTCGCGATGGTAGGCAAGTTCTCTAAAGTAAGTCCTGGATTTGGCAATTTGATGTTGCGCATTTCGTCATTAATGCTTGAGCCATCCAAGGCCAAAATCTCATCATTAACGTTTAATCCTTGAACCCACGCTGGTGAATTTCTAGAAACACCACCAACATTCACACTTCTAGTTACTGTTAAAGTAGCTCCGGTGTACGGTTTATTTGGCGAAGCAATTTCTGCCTTGGCATCAATCCCCGCATAGGCAAAAAACTTCTCGAAGTCGATATCATCTACTCCGTCAATATATTTTGCCCAGAAACTGGTGAAGCTGATACCACTAATTTTTTCTACCATTGCTTTAAACTCTGCATCGGTATAGCCTCTTTTTTGAACTTTTCCTTGTTCGTACATGGCTTTCATTACATCATCCAAACTTTTAGCACCTTTAGTAGCATTCGCAATTTCCAAATCCATTAACATTCCTACCACCTCGCCTTTGCTATAGTAAGAAATAGAACTGTTTTTTGAATTTTCGTTAGGACGGTAGCCAATGATCCAAGCATCAAAACTAGAAGATGAAGCCGACTGGAATTTAGCTCCTGGGGTGTTAATTACCGTTCCCAAACCTCCAATAAGATCATTTAAGAAAGTAGCCTCATTGGTAGCACCGGCTCTAATCAACAACTTGTTTTCATAATATGAGGTAAATCCTTCGGCAGTCCAAAGATTGGTGGTATAGTTCTCATTATCATAGTCAAATGGTCCCAAAGCTACTGGACGAAGTCTCTTTACATTCCATAAGTGGAAATATTCGTGGGCTACTAATGAAAGGAATCCTTTGTAACCTTTTTCGGTACCGTATGCATTTCTGCTTGCACCCAACACCGTAGAGTTTAAATGCTCTAAACCGCCACCCCCTTGTGCATAGTTGTGTACAATGAAAGTATAGTGCTTGTTAGGATTGTCTCCAAAAATTGCAGTGCCTTGTTCTACAATTTTAGCCATATCTACTTTTAAACGTTCTTTATCATAGTTACCACCACCGTACATAGCCACTTCGTGCTTTACACCCGAAGCCGTAAATTCAAAAACATCCTGATTACCTACTTCTATCGGGCTATCAAATAGGATATCAAAATCTGCTGCATGGTAAGTGAATTTTTGTCCTGCGACAGGCTCCAATCCGGTACTTACCTTATCCCATTTGCCAAAAGGTACAATTTTTACTGTGCTTGGATTTTTAATCATTCCAGCCGGATACATGAAAATACCCGCTGATGAAAGAAAGGCATGCGATTCGTCAATAAATGCAGTACGTACCGAGATTTCAAAAGCATAAACCCTATAATTAACTTTTAGGGCCGCTGCTTTAGCATTAAAAACCCTCCAAGTATTTTTGGTAACCTTTTGTACTTTAGCGGGTTTACCGTTAACTGTAGCGGTAAAGCTCTCCACATTTTTCCCAAATTCACGCACCAAATAAGAACCTGGTGTCCAAACGGGCATTTTTAAATCTACATAATCTTTTGTGGCAATTCCCGACATGTTCATTTCCACCTCTGCATAGTGTGCTTGGGGTTCTTTAAAAGATACCTCAAAGCCAATTTTAACTTGCGATTTAGCTGCCATAGTTAACGTTAGCAACAATGCTACTCCTAGGATTTTTTTCATTTAATAGTTTAATGTTTCATCATCACAAAGTCCCAAAAACACCTTGTTAATTGGTTCTTTATTTTACTTTTCCTGTTGGTAAAAATAGGAGCTTAAAGTCCTAAAACACCAAGCGTGTTGGCACAAAAATAGAATTTAAAACTTCTTTCCTCAATGATAATCCTCAAAGTGCTGTAACATAGTTAGTACATCTTAATAATGGTGAAACAATTAGATATTTTTGTTTGTATTCACTTCGCAATTTTTGAGCTTGGCTACTGAAACTGACGAAGAACTAAACCATTTAAATTCCTATACCGAATACAAACTATTAAGATGAAAAAAAGGTATATATTCTATCTTGTATTGGCACTTGGACTGGCCTATCTTGTTTATTACAGAATCACAGAAAACAAAAAAATCGAAGGGAGCGGCCCAGGCGGTGCAGGTCCAGGAAAAGGCGGGAAGGGCAAAGGTGGAGCGCCATTAAATGTGGATGGAATTATAGCAGCTACGAGCGATTTCTCTAGCAATATAGATATCACTGGAAGCATTGAAGCCAACGAGGCAGTTACACTGAGAAGCGAAGTTGCTGGTTTGGTTACTGGCATTTATTTCAAAGAAGGAAGTAGTGTAAGTAAAGGTTCTCCTTTAGTTAAGATCAACGACAGAGATATACAAGCCCAACTTAGAGAGGTCATCACGAGAGAAAATCTGTCGGCAAGTAATGAAAACAGAGCCAAACAATTATTAACAAAAGGTGCTATTAGCCAAGAGGAATACGATACTTCGTTGGCCGAGTTACAAGCCTTAAAATCACAAGTACAGTTGATTAGGGCACAGCTTGCAAAAACCACCATCATTGCTCCTTTTAGTGGCAAAGTGGGCTTACGTAATATCTCGATGGGCGAATACATTACGCCTAGCACCACTATTGCGAATTTACTAAGTACCAACCCTGTGAAAATCAACTTCTCTATCCCGGAAAAATACGTTTCGCAATTAAAGCCAAATAGCAATATTTCTTTTAATATCGATGGCAGTAATAAAACGTTCTCTGGAAAAGTATTTGCGATAGAACCCGGTATTAACCAAACCACCAGAACCTTACAAATTAAAGCCTTGGCGCAAAACGCTAGCGGCGAATTACTCCCTGGCTCATTTGCCAAAGTAAAGCTAGCATTAACAACTATCAAAGACGCTATGTTAATCCCAACGGAAGCGGTTATTCCCGTACTTAAAGGGAAAATGGTTTATATTTCCAAAAATGGTAAAGCTCAACAAGTGCCTGTGGAGACTGGCACAAGAACCGCAGACAAAATTTTAGTGCTTTCGGGCTTGAACATTGGCGACACAGTACTCACCACAGGCGCAATGGCCCTAAAACCTGATGCAGATGTGAAAGTTAAAATAGCCAAAAAGTAAGTATGAGCATTTCAACCACCAGTATTAAAAGGCCCGTTTTGGCCATTGTAATGAATCTCATCATTATCCTTTTTGGGGTAATTGGCTATAACTTTTTGGGTATTAGAGAATACCCGTCTATTGATCCTTCTATTATTTCGGTACGTACCTCCTATCCTGGAGCCAACTCTGATATCATCGAATCTCAGATTACCGAGCCTTTAGAAAAATCAATCAATTCCATTGACGGGATTAGAAACATAACTTCATCAAGTAATCAAGGTACCAGTAATATAACTGTTGAGTTTAACCTTGGAAAAGATATTGATGTTGCAGCCAATGATGTTCGCGACAAAGTGTCTCAGGCAGCTAGAAACTTACCGAGAGATATTGATGGACTACCCATTGTAAGTAAAGCTGACGCCAATTCGGATGCGATCATTTCCATGACCATACAAAGCGATAAACGTAGTGTAACCGATTTGAGTGACTTTGCGGAAAACGTGATTGCCGACAGGATCCAAACCATTCCCGGTGTAAGTAGCATGCAAATCCAAGGACAACGTAAATACGCCATGCGCATCAGGATCGACCCTTCTAAATTGGCTGCATACGGCCTTACCTCTCAGGATATTGTAGCCGCTCTTGACCGAGAAAATGTAGAGCTTCCTTCGGGCAAATTGACCGGAGCTTCTACCGAACTCACCGTAAAAACCCTTGGAAAACTTACCGATGCTGAGCAGTTCAACAATTTGATCATTAAAGGCGATAGTAGCAGTGTGGTAAAACTTCAAGATGTGGCTGTTGCCGAAATTGGTTCTGAAAACGAAGAAACGGTATTACGCGAATCTGGGAAACCCATGGTAGCCGTTGGAGTAATCCCTCAACCTGGAGCGAACTACTTAGACATTAGCAAGGAATTTTACAAAAGATTTGATAAGCTACAGGCGGATATGCCAAGCGATATTAAGCTCAAAGTTTCTTTAGATACCACCCAATTCATCAAAAGATCGGTAACTGAAGTAGCAGAAACCATTTTAATTTCATTGGTATTGGTAATTCTCATCATCTATCTTTTCTTTAGAGATTGGGGCATTGCCTTTAGACCATTGATAGATATTCCGGTATCCTTAATCGCTACTTTTTTCATCATGTACATTTTTGGTTTCTCTATCAATGTATTGACGTTATTAGCGATTGTGTTAGCTACAGGTTTGGTGGTTGATGACGGAATTGTGGTTACGGAAAACATCTTTAAAAAAGTAGAGGAAGGCTTATCTCCTATTGAAGCCGCGATAAAAGGCTCTAATGAAATTTTCTTTGCCGTAATCTCCATCTCCATCACCTTGGCAGCAGTATTTCTTCCAGTAGTCTTTTTACAAGGTTTTGTAGGACGATTGTTTAGGGAGTTTGGGGTCACTATTGGTGCGGCAGTATTAATTTCCGCTTTTGTATCGCTTACGCTCACCCCTATGTTGAATGCCTATTTGATGAAGAAAGGAGGCCACAAACCTTCCAAATTTTATCGATTGACAGAACCATATTTTATCAAATTAAACGAAGGTTATCAAACCAATTTAGAGAAATTTCTCAAACGTCGCTGGTTGGCCGCTCCAATTATCTTGGTCTGCGCAGGTTTGATTTTTCTCTTTTGGAAAGTATTGCCGAAGGAAACAGCGCCATATGATGACAGAAGCGCCATCAACATGAGCATTACCACTCCAGAGGGCACTTCTTTTGCCTACACGGACAAGTTCATGATGAAAATTAACCAGATGGTTTTGGACTCTGTTCCAGAAAAGAACGTCAACATCACCATTACTTCCCCAGGTTTTGGTGGAGCAGGTTCTACCAATTCGGGCTTTGTGAGGATGGGCTTGGTTGATCCTGGAGATAGACATAGAAGTCAAAAAGATATTGCAGAACAACTCACCAAAATCACTCGTAAATATACGGAGGGCAAAGTAACCGTTACTCAACAGCCTACCATTTCTGTAGGTCGAAGAGGTGGCTTACCAATCAGTTATATTATTCAAGCGCAGAACTTTGAAAAGCTACGTGAGAAAGTGCCACAATTTATGGAAGAGGTGTCGCAAGATCCTACTTTCACTACTTCTGATGTTAACCTGAAATTTAACAAACCAGAAATTAACCTCACCATTGATAGAGAAAAGGCCAAAAACCTTGGGGTTTCTATTGTAGATATTGCCCAAACCTTACAACTAGGATTAAGCGGACAGCGTTTCTCTTACTTTTTTATGAATGGCAAGCAATACCAAGTGATTGGGCAGTTTGATGTGAGCAACCGAAAAGATCCTTTGGATTTAAGCTCTGTGTACGTACGAAATGACAAAGGTCAATTGATCCAGCTCGACAACCTGGTGACTGCTAAAGAAGAAAGCAGTCCGCCACAATTGTACCGTAATAATAGGTTTATTTCGGCCACGGTTTCAGCAGGCTTAGCTCCAGGCAGAAGCATCGGTGACGGTATCGAGGCGATGGACAAAATTGCCGCCAAAGTACTCGACGAAAGTTTTACCACCGACCTTAGTGGCGAGTCTAGAGATTTCAAGGAAAGTTCATCTAATACCATGTTTGCTTTTGGCTTGGCGCTTTTATTGGTTTACCTCATTTTAGCAGCACAGTTCGAGAGTTTCAAAGACCCAATCATCATTATTTTAACAGTACCAATGGCCGTTGCCGGTGCTTTTTTATCCCTATGGTTATGCGGACAAAGCTGGAACATCTTTAGTCAAATTGGTACCATTATGTTGATTGGATTGGTAACTAAAAACGGCATTTTGATTGTTGAATTTGCAAACCAGCTTAAAGAGCAGGGCAAGTCTGTACAAGAAGCCATTAGAGAAGCAGCCGTTTCAAGGTTACGCCCTATTTTAATGACCAGTTTGGCCATCGCTATTGGAGCATTGCCTATTGCCATGGCTTTAGGTGCAGCGGCTAAAAGCCGTATGAGTATGGGAACGGTAATTATTGGCGGAACACTTTTCTCGCTAATACTGACCCTTTTTGTTATTCCAGCCATCTACTCCCTTTGGTCAAAAGAACATAAGGAAAATACGGATCTCAAGCAATCTTTAGCAGCGGCATTGGCCGATGAGGAAAAACCGAAAAACCAATAGTGAAAAAATGAGAATCAAATCATACATATACGCCACTTTCACGATTTGCCTTTGTAGTATTTCATCGGTTTTTGCGCAAGAAAAACTGACTTTGCAGCAAGCGATTAGCATTGCGCTACAAAACAACTTCGATATTAAACTTATCAAAAACGAAGTAGAAATTGCGAAGAACAACGCCAATTGGGGCAGTGCAGGCATGCTTCCTGCAGTCACTGGAGATTTTTCTACTGGAGGCAGTAGGCAAAACTCGGTGCAAACCCAAGCTAGTGGCACCGAAAGAACAATCAATGGGGCACGAAACAACAATATAGGCTACGGTCTTAGCATCAACTGGACGGTGTTCGATGGCTTCAGCATGTTTGCCAACCACGAACGTTTAAAAGTTTTGGAACAACAAGGCCAAAAAAATGTGAATACACAAATTCTTACGACCATTACTGAAGTACTTTCTGCCTATTATAATATGGCCAAGCAGCAACAATTAGTGGTTGCAGCTGATAGTACCATTGATGTTTCTGCACTGCGTTTACGCATAGCGGATAGTAAATTGAAAATAGGCCGCGGTTCAAAATTGGATGTGGTAGCAGCTCAGGTAGATTATAATACGGACACCTCCACCTATCTTCAACAAAAAAACTTATTGAACAATTACATGGTAGCCTTAAATCGACTTTTGGCAAGAGACATTACCATCAAATTTTCAGTAGACAATATTTTCGACATTGATGGCAATCTCAACTATACCACACTTGCTTCGCAACTTGAACAGCTAAACCCAACCTTGCAAAGCGCTATCCTTAACCAACGAGTGGCAGAATTAAGTTTAAAACAAGTTCAAGGAAATCGTTACCCACAAATTAGTCTCAACAGCGGTTATAATTTCAATAAGAGCGAATCTCCCGCAGGATTTAACACCCAATTTAGGGCTCATGGTTTCAACTATGGATTAACTGCCAGTCTCAATATCTTTAATGGCTTTTTACAACGCCAGAATGAGCGTAATGCAAAAGTTAACATCAACACGGCCAAAACTCAGGTTGAACAAACCAAGCAAAACCTTATTGCACAACTTACCGAAGCTTACCAAGACTATACTACTTTTTTAGAACTGGTAAAATTAGAGCAGGGAAATGTCAATTTGGCTAATCAAAACTTGGACATTACACTAGAAAAATATAGGCTTGGAAATATTACGCCATTAGAATTACGTGAGGCTCAAAGAAATGCCATTAATGCCAATAACAGGTATCTAGAAATAAAATATCAAGCAAAATTGTCGGAAATCTATTTAAAACAGATTAGCGGTACGTTAAATTTGTAATATTTTTTTATTTTAGAGGATGATTTTAGTTGCAGATAGCGGCTCATCCAAAACAGACTGGATGGCCTACAGCCCAAGCCAAACACTTTCATTTAGCACCCAAGGTATTAATCCATATTTTGCAAATGCCCAAGATGTGGTAAGGATCCTTTCTAAAAACAAAGATATTTCGGCAATTGCCAGTGAAGTTAAAGAGGTTTACTTTTTTGGCGCTGGCTGTTTAAATCCTGATAAGCACGAGATTATCTCTAATGGTCTTTCTTCGTTCTTTAAAAATGCCTTTATCAGTGTTGACCATGATTTGTTAGGCTCAGCTTATGCTACCTGTGGCGATAAAAAAGGTTTAGCTTGTATTTTGGGAACAGGCTCGAACATTGCTTACTACGACGGCCAAACGGTTTACAATGGCAAGCATGGTTTAGGCTATATTTTAGGCGATGAAGGTTCCGGCACCTATTTTGGCAAAAAAATGTTAATTTCCTTTTTACATAAAAGTATGCCTGCAGATTTGAGAGAGATTTTTAAGGAGACTTTCGAAATCAGCAAAGACATTGCCGTAGAAAATATTTACCAAAAGCCTTTCCCAAACTCGTACCTCGCTACTTTCAGCAGGTTCATGGTTCATCACAGACAGCATCCTTTCATCCAAAAAACCTTGAAGGATGGCTTCCAAGAATTCATAGATACCAACGTTAAAGACTATAAGAATTACAAAACCTTGGAGTGTAATTTTGTAGGTTCCATTAGCTATTACTACCAAGAAGAACTAAGGGCTGTATTTGCAGAAAACAACTTGAGAATTGGCAAAACACTACAAAAACCTATTGAAGGTATTTTTGAGTATATCTTAAAAAGAGAAGGAATATTAGAGCAAGCCGGTTAGGAATACTAAGCGGCTTCTGAAGCCTTATTCTGTTTGCGCTTATCGTAAACCTTTTTGATCCCGTAAGCTACACCTGCAGCTACCAAAATACCTGCACCACCATCTATTGGCACTTGATTATCAGGGTCACAATCATCTAAAGGTGCATCTAATGGACATGGTGTGTCAGGACCTGATTCGTCTGGTCCACCTGGTTGAGCTATAGCATAATTACCGACAGAAACTGCCAAAACAACTAGAAAAAACGCTTTGTAAATTGTTCTCGTTACGTTATACCTCACAAATACTATAATTAATGGATTAGCTTACTCAGTGCAATCAATGCAAATATGTCTGCAATTATAGATTTTTTTAATCGAAAAAAAGAATTTTTCTGACAAAAGTTACTCTTTACAGCTCTAAAAATCAGTTTATTATCATTAAGCAAAACTTATTTTCAATAAGCAGCTTTATAATTGATACTAATATCAAGCTTAACGTTTTGTCCAGCCACAATTTCAACGGTATTGATCTCACCTTCAGCATTAAAGTTATTAGCAAAAAAGCTATTTTTTTCTTCTATAGTAAAAATTGAGTATTTGCCTGGCGGCAATTCGCATTGGTAAAACCCCTTTGAGTTAGATTTAATAGTTTTAACCAATTCAGTACTGATTTTAGTGAATAAAGGAGCCTGCCCTTCTACGTCTTTAAATGTCGTGATCTTATAGATGTTGATTTGCCTTTCAATGGGTCTTCCGTTATTGGCCCTTGGGGCATCTGGCGATGGCATCATGTTTCCCTGTATCCAGTAAACATCACCGTACACTCCTTGCTTAATGCTCATTTTGCCATTGTTTTGCAATGTACAGCTCACAAATAGAATTACTAAACATAAAATTGCTATATTTTTAATGGAAGTCATCTAATTATGCTTAAAATTGTGCCTTAAAATAATCATTTATTTAGATTTATTAAAATTATGCCCCGCAACCTTAAAATAGGATTGTCGCTCTTTATCTATACTAGTATCCTATGCTATTTACCTTTTCATTTGTACGCTCAAGCTGATCAGCGAAACCAAACCAATACTGCATTTTTAAAGGAAAATTCTCTTGCACTAGAGAAAATAGAAAATACAAAGCTAACCAAAGCATTTTCTTTGGCCTTAGAAAAAGGTTGGGAAACTTTTGGGATTACCAAAGAAGGAAAGGTCTTTACGCTTCATGGCGTGGATGATTTTGGAATGCCATTATATAAAATCACCGAAAACAATTCTATTTCCGCAGCGACCATTAACACCAATAAGCTTTATACCGGCGGTTCTTTAGGACTTAATTTGAGCGGAAGCACTATGCCCGCAAACAAAGTTGCCATTTGGGATGGCGGGGCTGTTTTAGTTTCGCATACCGAATTTGAGACGAATAGAGTAGAAGTAAAAGATGGCGTTAGCGGTAGTTCTACGCATGCTACTCACGTTGCAGGAACAATTATGGCAACAGGTAAAAATCCAAATGCAAAGGGAATGGCATTTGGGTTACCTAAGCTTTTATCGTTTGATTTTAACAATGATAATTCAGAAATGTCCAATTATGCGGCTTCTCTCTTGCTATCCAACCATTCTTATGGAGTAATTGCGGGTTGGTACGAAAATACGAGTGCGATCCCAAACCGATGGGAGTTTAGAGGACAAGCAGGCGCAACTGAAGATTATAAATTTGGATACTATGATAGTGACGCCAAAGAATGGGACAGAATTTGCTACAATGCACCTTTTTATTTGCCTGTTAAATCGGCAGGGAACTATCGTAATGATAATGGCCCTGCTGTTGGAACTACATATTACAGATTTAACGCAACGGGTAGTTTGGTAAATGCAGGCCCACGTCCAGAAGGAATTTCCAGTAATGATGGTTATGATATATTAGGCACTTATTCTGTTGCCAAAAACGTGATGACCGTAGCGGCTGTAAATCCATTGCCTTACGGAACAGTAACACCTAGTGATATTACTATTTCTTCTTTTAGCGCATGGGGACCAACAGACGATGGACGGATTAAACCTGATATTGCTGCCGATGGCGTAAGTGTTACTTCCACCAGTAATACCAGTACCCAAGCATATACCACCTATTCGGGCACTTCAATGTCGGCACCAAGTGTAACAGGTTCCTTAGTGCTGCTACAAGAGCTTTATAACCAAAAAAACAGCGCCTTTATGCGTGCCTCAACCTTAAAGGGATTAACCATAGGTACAGCAAGTGAAGCTGGTACTGCGCCAGGGCCTGATTATATTTTTGGATGGGGTTTAATGAATACAGAAAGTGCCGCAAAAGCGATTTTAAACAATGGCACCAAGAGTTTAATTGCCGAACGTGTATTAGCTCAAGGAGGTACCGAAACTTTCAACGTAGTGGCTTCTGGTGACGGCCCAATCATTGCTACAATTTGCTGGACTGACCCGGAAATTGACGTCATTCCCGTTGCCAATGCATTAAATAATCCAACGCTAAGATTAGTAAATGATTTGGACATGAGAGCAAGCACTGGAACAGAAACCTTTTTCCCTTGGATTTTAAATCCTGCTAATCCAGCTGCTCCCGCTACAAAAGGTGATAACTTTAGAGACAATGTAGAGCAGGTTTATATTGCCAATGCTGTTCCGGGTAAAACCTACAGTATCACCATTAACCACAAAGGCACTTTACAAAGAGGTTCACAAGCCTATTCGGTAGTGGTAACAGGCATTGGAGGAAATCCATACTGTGCTTCAAGTCCTTCATCGTCCAATGATTCGAAAATAAACAGTTTTAGTTTTGCCAATATCAATTACACAGCACCAGCAGGATGCACTTCTTACCAAGATTTCACCCAACAAACGATTGAACTGGAAAAGGCCAAAACCTATCCGTTAAATATCTCATTAGGTACTTGTGGGGCAAACTTCAACAAGGTTGCAAAGGTTTTTATCGACTGGAATAGTGATGGCGATTTTAATGATGCAAACGAACTGGTGGCGACCAGTAATGTAATTAGTGCTACTGGCGTATTCACTGCAAATATTACCGTGCCTTCTACAGTGAACGTCAACAACTTCTCTCTATTAAGAGTGGTGCTTAGCGAAACCAACGATGCCGCTACTGTTTTAGCTTGTGGCAATTATGCCAAAGGTGAAACGCAAGATTATAGAGTGAAGTTTCTTAATTTAACTACAGATGTTGGTATTACCGCCATCAAAGAATCATTTAGCAATTGTGCTAATCCACAACAAATGGTTAGCGTAGTGATTCGCAACTTCGGCACCCAGAACATCTCCAACATTCCAGTTACTGTTACGATTAAAGAAGGCAGCACTACTGTAGCCACACTAAATGGCACTTTCTTAAATACGATTAAACCATCGGAAGAAAGGGAATTTACGCTGCCTGGATTTTATGCCGCACAAAATGGAAAGACTTATACGGTTATTGCTAAAACCAATTTGAGTACCGATCCTATTGCTACGAATGACGAAACCAGCAGAACGGAGCAGATTGGCTTACCTCCTACGATAAACGGCCAGAGCGCCTTTTATTGTGACGATAGCAAACAATATCAATTAAAAGGTAATGGCGATGGCATTATTTATTGGTACAAAGATGCTACTGAAACTACACCGTTTGCTTATGGTAATGATATTAGCACCGCTACCGCCCCAAGTAATGGCAAGTTTTATGCAGGCCTAAATGAATACACCAGCACTTTTGGTCCTAAAAACAAGTATGAAACCAGATTGGGCGGTGGTACCTACTTACAAACCAGTGGAGGTGTACTTGTACGTACTTTTGCTCCGGCTGTTTTAGAAAGTGCCCGTTTGTATATCGGTCATTCAGGAACAATCAGGTTTTATGTTAAAAACAGCCAAGGGATGGAAATATCAAGCAGTACCATTAAAGTAACCGCTACCAGAAGTACGCCTGTGGTTGGAAATGCTGATGATGATTTAACGGACCAAGGACAGGTTTATACTTTAAACCTTAAATTTCCAACAGCGGGCAATTACAGTATCCATACTGATTATGAAGATGACGCCACGATTTTTAGGAACAATACCGTTCCCCGGTCTATTTATCCGCTAAGTTCTCAACTTGATGTGTTTAATATCATTGGAAATGATGCTACTGGCCCATCTGCCTATTATTACTACTTCTATGATCTTAAGATTAAGGCCTTCGGTTGTCTTACCAATGGAAGAACCGAAGTACCATTAACTACTGTAGGGATTAGCCAAACTGGAAACAATTTGGTTTCAAGTGTTACCACAGGTAATCAGTGGTACTTAAACGGCGTTAAAATTGAAGGTGCCACTTCGCAAACTTATCAGCCAACGATACCTGGCAAATACCAAGTTTCTGTGACCTTCGGAAGCAGCTGCAATTCCTTTTCAAGCGAACTGGCATACCTACCAAATGACAAGAACGACAACGAAATTAAGTTGAAGGTGTTTCCTATTCCAGCATCCAAAAATTTAACCGTAGCTTTTGATGTACCCGAAGCAAAAACGGTAACGATAAGCATTGCCAATATTATTGGTCAAAAAGTATATGAGCAAAGTAAGGGTGTACACAGAGGTGCGTTGATTGACCAAATAGATGTTTCTAAATTGGCATCAGGCACCTATGTTTTGAGTATCAAGGTGGGAGATAAGATCTACTCAGAAAAGATCATTGTGATATAATTTGAAAAATAAATGAGCCTGACACCGGTTCATTTCGCTAAAAGCACTGCATGCGGTTATATTGGCCTAAATGCAGTGCTTTTTGTTTATTAAACCTTATTGCAGCGACATCCTTTTGCTAGCGTAGCTGCAAAAGATAAAGCGGAAAGAAGGGCTTGTTTTAATAGTAGTGGCGAAGATTGATTTTCCTTAACTTGAGTTCATAATTTTTAATCCTTTAAGACCTCAAAGAGGTTCAATATCTATAAAATAGTTACGAACATCCATACGACCACGACAGAGTCGTATGCTTTTGTCTACATTTTTTCTATGCGCATTAAAATCCTTTGGATTTCTGATTAATTAATATACCGACCTTACTTCACAGCGTTTAAAGGCAAAATATCCGTTTCTTAGGCGCAAAAAAAGGGAACGCCAAATGACATTCCCTTTTTGTTTATTTTATGTTTGCGTTGACTATTGTTTAACCAATTTGGTTTGTCCAATACGCTGATTGCCGTTTTCGTAAACTTCAATAATGTAAAGTCCTGATGCGTAGCTAGCAATATCAAGCTCTTGGCCTTCTAACAACTCGGTTTTAGCGATGGTTTTGCTTAACAATACTTGTCCGGTTGCATTTACAATTTTTAAAGTTTGTTGATTAGCTTTTAGGCTACCGTTGTACTTAACGGTGAAACTTGAAACTACCGGATTAGGGAAAACACCAACAATATCAAGCGTTCCATTAATTTCGCCTGTATAATTAATTACCTGCGGTTGTGTTGGGGTTTCTGTACCATTATGATCAACCTGCATCAATCTGTAGTAGTTGTTGCCAATTAAAGGGTTCTTATCAATAAAGGAATAGCTTGAATTATTGCCTTGAGCAGGTTCGTTATGCAGTTTTGCATAATTACCATTGTCGCTTGCTCTTTCTACTACAAATTTATTGGCATTAGTTTCTACCAATGTGCTCCATTTAACAGCTACGCCTTGGTTAACCTTCGCTACATTAAAAGAAGCATAAGTTACTGGAAGCGTTGTTGGATTTTCGAAAGATACGCTAAATCTATCAGCACCGAAACTTGCAGTATTGTTCACATCTACACTAAAAGTATGCGTACCGCCATTTGCAATACTGGCCGAGGTTCCCAAAAAGTTATCATTCAATTTTACCAGATAACCTGTAGGTACATCTTTGTATTTTACTTGAAGTTGGTAGCTCCCGTTGCCATTTAGTTTATCAATATCGAGCTTAACTAAAGAGTTGTCACTGATCTCAGGCATATAGTTAATTACTAGCTTCCTGTTATCGCTAGAGAAACTAGACAAGAATACCTTTTGTTCTGAGGCATCTTTAATATAGGACACATCTTCTGAAGCATTATATTGGGCTGATTTTCCTGATTGGAATAGTACTGCCGTTTCTTCTTCAAATTGGCTGCCTTGATTTTTAAGCACTAGCCTTAATTCAGCACGCGGCGTAGCCAAGATACTTTGACTTGGCCCTACAGCTACCTTTTGCAATGCTAAGCTTCCTTGTGACGGAGCAGACAATAATAAAGCTGGCGCTTGGGCACCAATCTTAGCATCTTCGGTAAAAGTTAAACTACCCGAAGCATTTGCCGACTGAACGAAAAAGCCTTGTCCTGCTGGAATGATATTACTACCTACTCCCGCTGGCACACCCACTGAACCATCGTAAGTAGCATAGGTTTTAGTCGCTGGGTTCCAAGTTCTGATGACGTTATTCAACAAATTGCTTTTCACAATACCTGCGGAGTTCCAGTCGATACTTGAAGCATAAGGGTTACCTACCAGGTTATACCCATTGGCAAGAGATACGTTTACATCCTGTTGGTTCAAAGTTCCTTCAAATGTCATTGAAAAACTCTCTGGATCAACAAAAGGAGAAGTCATTTTGCCTGTCGCATTTGATCTATCGCCACGATAGAAGAGGTAAGCACCTCTACCTACCGACTGTGAGGTATTGATATTAGGCAAGGCCACATAGGCGCCTGCATCATACGTCCAAGCACTTGCAGAATTGTAAGTTGAGGCATCGAAACCATTGGTAGCCCCACCTGCACCCGTAACAATCATATTATTGATGAACTGAACGTAACTATAAGTTCTGTTCGAAGCGTTTCCATTATCGTAAATAGGAGATGATAACATTCTGTAGGTTCTGTACATGGTTTTATCACCCCCAGTAATAAACCTTTCTACTTTTACATTTCCAGCAATAGATGAGCTTGGAGGAACAGGCGCAACCCTTGCCGAACTTGAAGCAGTTGACATAAGTGTTAAGTGTCCATTTGCATTAAGATTCGTTCCCGGATCCAGCGTCAAAACCCCCGTTGGCGTTATGGCAAAATTGCCAGAAGTCATTGTTTTTGTACCATTATTGGTAAAGATAATCTCTGGAAATAAAAGTGTCGTAGCTGTTGACAGGTTCTGTGCAGAGGCTCCATCAAAAGTGATAATACTAGTTGCAGAAGGTGAAAAGATACCACCATTGAAGGCAAAATTACCTGCAACGTTTAAGCTTTGGCCTACAGCTAAAGTCCCAGCGGTTTGGGTGTAATTACCATTGATAATTGCTACACCAATATTTAGAGATCCAGCTCCAGTAGAAGTAACGGTTAAGTTATTAGCAGAGAAAGCATCGTCTAAAGATGGTGTGCTGGCAGAAGTTTGTCCTATTGCATTCCATACAAAATTAGAGAAGGTTTGTGCACTTCCTGCTACTAAACCGGCATAGGTAGTATAGCCAGAAACTTCACAGATAGAGCCATCTTCCCATAAAAAGGTTGGAATAGTTCCTGAGGTGGTTGTGAAATGATGCTGATATTTACCTCCATTAGCCACTTGTAGCACTCCTGCTGTATTGACAATAGGGCGTGCATTATTCAATAAAACACCTTCTACTTTAAAGTCAATTGCTGCTGCACCGTTATTGATGGTCAGTGTACCGCCATTTAAATTTATCTGTGCTCCGCTTTCTATCAAAACATCATCAATACTAAGGTTACCAGTAATATTGATCACATGTGTATTTCTTACTAAAATACCTCTTGAAGTAGTGGTAGGCACTCTGGTTGAGGCTTGCCAAGTGGTATTATTTGAAGAGCTTTCCCAGCTTGAAGAGTTGCTCCAATCTCCTAATAACACTGCACTTCTAAAGTAATCGTTAGTAGCGCTTGCACCTACTACGGTGATACTACCAGTAGTGTAAGGTGTTTTTGTACCATCGGTAATATTAGTGGCTGTGAGTGTAGTAGAAACACTCGCCGAATTTAATGTTACTGAGATAGTGGTATTGGCCCCGTTTACTAAAGCAGGGTTTGCAGGTAAAGCTGCCAAAGGATCATTAGAAGTAATTCCTACTTGATCTGTAATGCCAGTAATCGTATTCCAAGCGATGTCTACCGCCCTTACTGCAATATTAAAAGCAACACCAATGGCTTGGTTAGCTGGTGTACCTGTTTTACCGTTAGGTGAACCTGCTACATATGTTTCTCCCGGAAGCACAATCAATAAACCTGCATAAGGACCTATATTCACTGTAAAGTTTGGACTTGCACTAGCTGTTTTGGTGTTATCGGTAACATCTGATACGGTCAGCTTTCTATTGTTGGTAGTACTTCCGATACGATAAGTAGCAAATGAGTTTAAGATACCATTGGTTAATGCAACATTAGGCGGCAATTGTGCATAAATGTCGCTAGTTGCCGTAAAAGTAACTACATCATTAACTGTAGTCACGGTATTTCCATAAGCATCCGTAGCTTTTACAAAGATGCTGAAAGGCACTCCTGCTACCTGACTACTAGGCGTGCCCGTTTTACCTGCGGCAATTCCTTCTACTGAAGTCTCTCCTGGCAATACCAATACTAATTTGGTAAATACCCCTGCCGTAATGGTAATTGGATCGGTAGTATTAGCCGTTTTGGTATTATCGGTAACATCACTCACGGTAATGGTGTGAAGACTTCCCGCAGTTCTTAATCTTGCTGTGAAAGTTCTTGTTCCTGCACTTAGTGCTAAGTTGTTCGTAGTGAATGTACCCGTTGGATCGGTAGTGGTCAAGTTTACCACATCAGTTACTGTACTTACAAAATTCCAATAAGTATCAACTGCCCTTACAGTCACTGTCATACCGGTACCGGTAGCAGGATAAGGCGTTGCTGTGCCCGTTCTACCTGTGGCTGTTCCTGGCGCATAGGTTTCACCTGGCAAAGTAATCAACAGCTTCGCGAAGGCTCCCCTAATGACAGTTAAACTAGCACTAGTGCTTGACAAAATGGAGGGTTGGGTAATGTTTGAAGCGACCAGTTGATGGTTCGTTGCCGATCTTCTTAACGTTACGCTAAATGTTCCAGTACCAGCCATTAAATTTGCATTAACAGGCAATACCGATGTGGCAGCATCAGCAGCCAGTCCATTGGTAATGGCTACTTCATCCGTTACTGTAGAAATCAAGTTCCAGTTGGCATCTACCGCATTTACAGTAACATTAAATGGCACTCCCACATTTTGCGAATTTGGTGTACCTGTTTTCCCTGAAGCAGTGTTAGGTGCAGCAGTTTCTCCAGGTAATAATATTTGTAGTTTAACAAATGGTCCTACCGTTACTGCTGAAAGCAATTGTGTATAGGCTGTTTTAGTACCGTCTGTAGTATTGGTAGCCGTAACGTTAGGTGTTTCAGCTAGCGTTTTAAATACCAAATTGAAAGCTCGTGGCCCTGTAGTAGAAAGTGCCGCAGCTGCCGGAGGCGTAAAATTAGTAACACCTGTTGCCGAAATTGCCACCGTATTGGTCGAACTGCTCACCCTATTCCAATATTGATCTACCCCATACACATTCACCGTATAGGCTACATTAATGATAGGTGCTGTAGCTACTCCCGTTTTTCCAGTTGCCGTTCCTGGCGCATAAGTTTCGCCCGGCATTACCATTAATAACTTGGTGAAAGCGCCCGCCATTACCCTAATATTGGAACTAGTGTTAGCAACTATGGAGTTGTCCGTGTCGTCACTAGCCGTTACGGTATAGTAGGTTGTAGTCGTTGGACTATAGCTATAAAAGGTAGCATTAAAACTTGCTGTACCCCCAGTTAGTGTTACCGGTGCAGATATTGTTGCATTGGGGTTATTAGTGGTTAATGATACTTGATGGGCCGGAGCCGAAGTAACAATATTAAAAGCATAATCTACAGCATTTACCGTAACAGGGGTAGCTACGCCAGCCGTTGGTGTAGAAACAGTAGTAGGGTTTGTTTTCCCTGTAGCTGAGCCTGGTGAGTTAGCTTGTCCGGGCAGCAATACTTGCAATGAAGTAAAAGGTCCCGCAGCTCTTGAAAGTGTTGCCACAGATGCACCATTGGCAAAGCCCGAAATTGTTCCGCTGTTGGTGGTATTTGCTCTCACAATGTCACCTGCAACGCCCACTGCTTTACTAGTAGCTTTTACCCTTAAACCAGATATGGTGATAGCGTTACCTGCAGTTGCCGTAGTATTGGCGGTGTAACTAATAATAAGATAACCAGTTGTGGTGTTATCAAACACTGAAGAAGCCGTCAGCCTTGGTCCACTGTGGCTTACCGTAACCGTTCCTATTTCAAATTGCCAGCCCGTTGGCGCATTTAACCTAATTCGCCTGTCGGCTCCTGAGGAAAAGTTCGTAGCTGCATTATCACTAATGACGATGTCGCCAATTGCTGTAAATTGCTCAAGTGGTCCTCCCACAGATCTCTCTACAGAAATGTTCTGCCCACCCGTTGGCTTTGTAATAGTCACCTGAGCCAGTACCTTGGTGGCACTAAAAAAAACAAAAAGCAAGAAAAAAAACTTGATCTTGGTAAAAATCTTCATAGGCATTAAAAATTAGCTCTCATCATTTTTAAATCAGACTACAAAATTTATTATTCTGTAAATCAAAAATTTGCGCTAAAGTCGATATTTTTAAGCACTTACGCAATACCTATAAAGTATTAATTACTACTTTTTTATCTATTCTAAAAAAGAGTATTAATACGCTGGCCCAGTTTGTTGAAACACATGGGGCTTCACGTTAAAATTTGCTACTTTTTCATCAATTTAGCTGCTGCGATTTTTTTACCACTAGCATCTAAAAGCGTTGCAAAATAAACTCCAGAAGATGCTGCTGGCAAAGCCCCAGCATAACCGCTCACCACCTCATTTTTAGCAACTTCTTTGCTATACAATTCTTTACCCGTTACGTCTGCAATTTTTAAGGTGTAACGTTCTGAACTAAGACCGCCCGCATATTTTAAGGTAAAATTAGTTTCAACCACTGTTGGATAAATCAGCATGTCGCTATCAGCGCTGGCATTAAGATCATATTTTACTACTACCAGTTTTTCATAAGCTGTTGGCGTTCCATCTTTATCAACCTGCACTAATTTGTAATAGTTATTACCAGCCAAAGGAGATTTATCTAACAAGTTGTAAACACCTGTTTGATTAGCCGGAACCGCTCCTATTGAAGTAAAAGCTTGGTTTTCACCAGCTCTTTGTAAATCAAAATGACTATTATTTGTTTCTGAAGAAGTTTTCCAAGTTAAGGCAACACCAGCATTGGTTTTAACGCCTGTAAATGCCGTAAAAGTTACTGGAAGTGTAGTTGGAGGTGTTACTTGTAGCTCAAAGCGGCCGTTACCCAAAGTTGCAGCATTACTTTTATCAATGTTTAAAGCGTAAACCGTTCCTTCGTTAGCTATATCGGTAAGCGTATTCAGTAATTTATCTTTTAACTTTACCACATACCCCGCTGGGATATCAGTTAAGATAAATCTTAAAGTATACGCTCCACCATTATCTGCATTAATTGTTAATCCAACTTTTTCAATGTTGGAGATATGAGGCATGTAATTGATGGCCAATTCCTTTGCATCTGTTGACTGGCTAGATAAAAATACCGATTCGCCACCCATTCTAGCAACATCGCTTCCAGTAAAAGCAGCTTCGCCGCCATTTTTCAACACCACAAGGGTTTCATCAGCATTCTCAGTTTCATTCCTAACCAGCTGCACTCTAATTCTAGCAGGCTCTTCCTCCTCTGTAAGCGTAGTAGTTGTTTCTGCACCTACTAGGCCAGTTCTATCTAAATTACCATTGTTTACCGACATTACTTTTGACATGGTACTGGTAGAAGTCCCGATGGTCACTTTTGAAGCTTCTGTAAATGTTACTGACGGTGATGAGTTATTAGCTGTTTGCACAAAAAACGATTGGCCGGGTGCAATAAACTTAGTTCCTCCATTAACACCTTCAGTTCCATCATAGGTTGAATATTGCCTGCAACTAGGATTCCATACCCTTACTACTGCACTTACGTTAGATGTTTTGGTTACCTTACTCCAATCTACCACTGCCGCATAAGGATTACCTATCAAACTATAACCTGAAGTACCGTGTGTTAAAGGTACGGTAACACTTTGTTGGTTCAATACGCCTTTGTAGGTCATCACAATCGACTCTGGGTCTAGGAATGGACTGGTCACCTTGCCTGTCAAATTATTTTTATTTCCTCTGTAAAATAAGTAAGCACCTCTTCCAATATTTACATTGGTATTGATATTTGGAATTTCTACGTATTTATTGTTGTAAGTCCAAGCTCCTGCTTGATTAGATGATGTTTGATCAAAACCATTGGTTGAACCTCCTGGCCCTGTGATGATCATATCATCAATAAATTGGGTGAAGCTATAAGTTCTATTACCTACCACATCCGTATTGATAAAGTTAGTCGTATTGTCGTACACCGGCGAAGAGAACATTCTATAGGTACGCCACATATTTTTACTTCCGCCTTGGATATAACGTTCAACCGTTACTTGACCTTTAATGGCTGCAGTTGATGGAATAGCTAGTACAGAAGCAGCACTGTTAGCATCTGCTTTTAGAGTAAGCTTATTGGAAGTCATTAATGTAGTACTGGCAGCCATGGTAACGAAACCATTTGCAGCGACAGCAAATTTTCCAGCGCCTCCCAAAGTTTTGATACTCGCTCCTGAAAAAGTTACGTTTTTAAACACTACACCATTACCAGAATCAGAACCTTCATCTCTAATTGATTGGTCTTTGGTGCCAGTGAAATTCACACCCACACTACCGCTTGTAAAATTGATGGCACCACCAGAAGTGTTCCAGCCACCCTCAACAGCTAAAGTTCCACTCCCAGAAAATGTTGAACTTCTATCATTTCTAAAAGTTCCGCCAATGGTTAGGGTAATGTTACTGTTAATGGTCAGCACAGGTGCTGTACCCGAAGTACCTGTAACCATCATATTACCCACTTTGGTATTCGCAGAAACAGTAGGCTTAGCATTTGAGGAAACATTACCGATTCTTACCAAGTCATTAACTCCGGGAAGTACCGAAGGATTACTACCATCAGCCAATTTCCAGTTTGCCAATGTGCTCCATGAACCAGCACCTGCAATCCAGTCGTAAACATTACCATTATTAATTGCTGGCGATGTAGTACTGCCTACAATTACTCCAGGTGTTCCTTTATAATTTACTTGTGCATCTTCAAATCCAATTTTATCAATATTAGTGAAATTAAAAGTGACCCCACTAGGAGCGTTACTCTTTACATCGGCTTTAATTCCATAATAAGCAGCAGGCAACAAAGAACCGTCCGCCGCACCTACCGAAAAAAGCCTGCTTTTTTGAGGAAAAGATTCACCTCTTACCGCTCTCCATTCTACGTTCAAGCTTGACACTAATGCATCATCAGCATTGCCAAAATAATCATCTGTTGATTTAAACAATCTTAAATTTTCAATGATATCATTTAATCCTTTATCACTAGCTGAAACCGAAGCGTCAAGTACGATAGAACTTACATCAAACAAGCCGCGACTCATCATTTTCAATCCATAAATTACCGCATCTTTTTGACCGTTATAAAGTGGGCTTGAAATTCCATTAGCAGGATCATTGGCGCTACTAATTTCCAATTTCATGCTATACATTTTTAGTTCATCAAACTTGAAACGGTTTGCCGTTGTTGCGTTGATATGAAGTCCTGAATTTGTAGTCGTATAGCTTCCTAATGTGTTATGATAAGCACCGGTACCGCCTCTTTCTGTTCTTGCTTCTCTAACATCAGCGGTATACTCGTCAACAAATAAATGCCAAACATATTGCCCTTGTCTTTTCAACCTCTGCACTCTTATTGCATAGGTTTTATTTGCCCAACCTGATCCTAATGAAGATAGATCGAAACTAACTAAGTTGCTGTATCTATTTCCCCATGGATCGTTATCGTATCTCCATCTCAAAGATAGATTACTGCCATCCTGAGTAAGATAATATCCCGTATTTGGGTTAGCGAAGCTTCCTGTAGAAAGGAACCAATATTTCCAAGAATTTTGACCTACACCGATCACATCAGATTGATCAGCAGTATTTGAACTGTTTTTATAAATAAAAGTCCATTCCCAACCAAAGGTTTCATCGTTAAGGTTGGTGTTGTTAGACAGAAAAGAAATTTGATAAGTTCCAGGAAGATTATTACCTGAAGTGGTTAAGCAATAGCCATTTTCAATTGACAGGTTATTTGTGCCATTTGAGGAAACTGCCAACGCTGGACTTGCCCCGGTTTGTGATATTCCAGCACCTAACTGACCACCATCGAAATTATTGTAGTAGTAATTGGTTGCCGTATAAACTTGGGCATAAGAAAGCACTGTCAAAAACGACAAAGCTAAAGTGGATATGATGAATAATAGTTTGTTTGGGCTCTTCATTATGACAATGAAAAGTCAAAACACATTCCACAACTTACAATTCTAACAAATCTAGCCTAAGCATTGCAGAATCCAACATCTACAAAACTTAACAGAGTAATCACAACTTTTTTAACTGGGAAACATCACCCCAGTCGCGAAAATAATTCCCCAATTTCCACACAAATTCCCCAAGCTAGTTTACCATAAAACGTTGATTACACGCTTCATAAAGCCATTCTTTATTTTTTGACTACTTTATGAACAGCGAGCACTTTCCCAGTGTTAATTTCTTCAACTTTAGCGAAGAAAAACCCCGAATTCAAGTCTAAAACATTCACTTCATAACCACTAGTTAACTCTACTTTGGAAAGCCCATGCTCACGTAAAACTTTCCCTGTAAGATCATACAAACTCAACTTAAATCTATCGCTCAAAAGGCCATCCAGTTTAATCGTAAATTTATCCGCTACTGGATTCGGATAAAGCAGCACGGCATTTTGCTGAGCTACTTCAAAGTTAACGGCTACAGGCCCAGTTTCAGTTGTTCGTCCATCCACATCCACTTGCACCAATTTATAATAGTTATCACCCGGCAATGGCACAGCATCCATATAAATGTAATTCCCGGGGCCTTTGGGTAAAATATCGGCAATCACAACATAGTTTCCATCTTCAGCTGCTCTATAAAGTTTAAACATTTTGTTATTGGTCTCAAAGGAAGTAGTCCAACTAATGGCCACGCCTTCATTTTGCTTTTTGGCCACAAAACCAAGAATTCCTACGGGCAATACCACAGGCGGCTCTACCAATACACTAAATCTTCCCGCCCCAAATGTTTGAGCATTTGTACGATCTATATTGAAATTATAAACCAAACCCGGTGTGACAGGAATATTTTGATTGAGGAAGTTATCTTTTAAAACTAAGCTATGCTGCAAATAATACTCATTGAGATTAAACTGTATCAGGTAGCTACCGGTAGTATTAGCAGAAACATTCATTGCAATTTCCATGGCTTGCGGCATAGGCGGCATAAAATTGATGGCCAGCTTACTTGCACCAACTAATGTGGAAATATTAACCACTTCACCATCAAAATGCAGGGCATCCTCTTGGTTGTTATAGGCCGCATTACTCGCTTCGTTAAAAACCACTACGGTCTCGTCCTCTCCATAGGAAGCCAGTGGCGTCAGCTTTATTCTCACCAAACTTTGAGGTGTTTCGGCAATTTGCCCTGTTGCCATGATAGACAATTCATCATTTCTCTTTTCCGTGTTCATCAACAAAACAGGGGGCTGTTGAGTAGATGCCTTGATGCTTTCCTTAAACTTGATCGAGCCAGCGGCCGTAGTTCTTACAAAAAATGATTGCCCAGAGGAGATATAACGACTTCCATCTGAAGCGCCCACACCATTAATATAAGTAGCATAACCTCTAGAAGCAGGCTTCCAGATCCAAATGGCATTAGTAACATTCACTTTATCACTTCCCCAGTTGGAGGAATCCCAATCAATAGTGGAAGCATAAGGGTTACCAACAAAGTTATATCCTGAGCTTAAAGTTACCGTCACATTTTGTTGATTGAGCACACCGCTAAAGTCTGCAACGGTATTTTCGGGATTGGCAAAAGGAGCATTTGTCTTACCTGAAAAATTATCTCTATTTCCCCTGAAGAAAACGTACATGCCCCTTCCCGCATTAACTGCAGTATTGATATTCGGAATTTCCACAAAACCAGCACTGTAGGTCCATGCGCCCGCTTGGTTACTATGCGTAGCATCAAAATTTCCCGTTGCACCCGCTGTTCCCGTGATGATCATATTGTCTATCAATTGCGAAAATTTTGCAGTTCTATTTCCTTCGGTATCTATATTGATAAAAGTGGTGGTATTATCATATACTGGGGAGGAAAGCATCCGATAGGTACGATATGGATTGAGATTTCCACCTTGCAAATAACGTTCTACTTTTACCTGCCCAGTAATAGATGCTCCCGATGCTACAGGCCCTACTTGTGCGGTAGACGCAGCACTAGACGCCAAAGTAAGATAACCGTTAGCGTTAAATGCGCCAGCACTCGCAGTTAACAAGCCCGTTAAACGCAAGGCTCCATTTAAACTTACACCCGCTGTATTATTAATCGTTAAATCTTTAATTAAGTTCCCTGCGAAAAGATTGGCAGCAATGGTTTGAGCGGCCGTTCCATTAAAAACCATCCGTCCACCGCTTACCGTTAGCGTACCACTATTGGTAATGGCACCCGCTACAGAAAGCGAATTGGTAACCGTAACCGATGCTCCCGTAGCGATGGTTAAATTATTGATAGATTGATCAGAACTCACCGTTGGATAAGTTGCTCTTCCTGAAGGAACAGTAACACTTACCGCAGCTATAGGCACAATACCATTGCACCAGCTATTAGCGGTTGTCCAGTTATTTCCAGCATTACCTGTCCATTGCCCTTCCCCTGTAGAAACCACAATGGTGGAAGCTGTTGCTACACAACCATTCCTATTTACAGTAACCGTATAAACTCCCTTGGCGGCATCAGAATAAGTTAGGGTAGCATTTTGTGCTGGAGAAGTAAAACCATTAGGTCCACTCCATGAATAGGTTGCCCCATCAATGGTATTAGCCGTTAGAGTTAAGGTTGTTTGTGCACAAACAGGACCAGTATTACCTACACCTTCTGTAGCATTGTAAAGCTGCGTTACTTCCGCAGCACTTAATGCCCTGCTATAGATATAAGCATCATCCAAACTTCCCGTAAAATATCTATTCGTGGGTGTGCTTGCCCATGAATCGATATTATCATAGGCCAAGCGCCAATAACCCGTATAGTTTTGAGCAGTGGTAGTGGTAGCATCTTGCGCCACTAAAGCTCCATCTATGTATAGCACCATACCGCTACCAGATAGAACTCCCGTAGCCATATGCCAGTTACCGTCGGCGTAAGCAGCGGTAGAATTGACTGTTTTAAAAACCCCTCCAGGTTTTACACCAAAAAAGATGCGACCATCATTAGCCATATAAATATGCCGATCCGCATTTACACTTACACCTGTTTGGCTACTGCCAAAGCCAATTAGTTTGCCTCCCGCCGTGCTGGTTTTAAACCAAATGGAAACCGTGAATACCGTTGGATTCACAAAAGAATTAGTGGTGGAAACGTATTGTGTTGTGCCATTAAATTGGTAAGCCGAACTAGCAATATTGAATCTATTGGTTGTAACGGTTGGCGCACCTTGTAAAGCACCATTATTGGTGACGAAAAAATCGTTGGCATTTCCATCTAGCTTATAACTTGCTACGATATTACCCAAAGGGATGTTAGCCAAGGAAAAGCTTTGGCAACTCGCCACTTGACTTCCGGTAACAGATGCGCCCAAGTTTTCACGAATGACATATACAATATACGTATAATTTACACCATTAGTTAACCCCGTATCATTAAATGTGGTAACCCCAGATCCCGTTCGGCCTATGTAAGAATAAGCGGCCCCGCTCGAGCGATAAATGGCAAATCCGATTTGGCCACTTCCCGAAAAACTCCAATTGAGGGTCATCCCAGTAGCACCTACATTTGAAAAGGTTAAAGCCGTTGGAGCTGTTGTAAGCTCCGTAGGATCGAAAGTATAAGTTTGACCATTTGCAGGCTTTGTAGCGAGTGTGGTTGTCTCAAAATCGTCGCGTGCAGTAGGAGAAGTACCTGTGCCATTCAAAGACCGATAGACTCCCGTACCAACTCCTGTAATTCCTATAGAAGCAGATGGGGCAGAAACACCCGTAATACCATTCGTGTAAACGAACTGAACAGTGCCATTTTCGTAGAGTTTACATTGGAAGGAAAGCGAACCGCCCAACAAAGCTCCTACCGACCTGCTCCACCGCATACCGTCCCATTGTACGGTAAGCACCATACTTCCAGTAGACCCAGTGGTGGCATATTTAATGCTTCCAGGCAGCAAACCCGCAATAAGCACCCCGGCAAACACCGCCAAATCGTCCCATAAGGGAGCAATTACAGGTCTTGTTCCGCCTGAGTTTAAATTGTTACTAGGAGCACTATTTGCCATACTACTGCCCAGCGCCAACCATCCATTTGAACTAAGTGAAATGTGGGTATAGCGCTCTCCCATATACCAAAAATCAAATCCGATAGGGATATTAGTATACACCTCATCGTCATGCCCAGCAGTGGCTCCCGCCCCACCAGGCTCTGTCCCCGAAATATTGCTATAAGCTCCCGCAGCAGGGGCAAAAACATAATTATTAATACTTTGTGCATTAGATTTGACTGCACAAAACGTAAAGCATAGGATAAAAATCCAACGCAATGAAAGTAGAGAAGCGGCCATAACATTTTCATTTATGGCACTCACATTTAGAGAGGAGAGACTACATTAAAAAACCGAGCGTAACAGCACAAAAAAACTAGGACTTACCAAACAATAAACCTGCTAAATGCAAATGCAATTAATCAAAAATTTTTGCGGCATTTGTGCTAAAAAAACAAATTATGAGAGAGGTTGCGTTAATAAATTCCAATGAGCGTTGACGGCAGTTAAAATTTATTTTCTAAACTCAAATGCATAACAATGTAGAATATTTTTCTCTATTTAACAACTTTAAGTTTTAATTGTTCTCGAAAAGAGAAAAAAAATACACATAATCAAGCAGTTACACCCTACTAAAACAGCGTAATTCCTGCAGACCAGCCTAACCAGGCACTATTTCCATTAATTTTTTTACTATTGGATGGGGCTATTTGGCTTTTGTAACCACTTGCAGTCACGTAATCACTGGGCGCTTCAGTAACATAGTAGTTCAATACCGGACCTCCATAAACACTAAAGCCCTTAAATAGGCGTAGCTGGAAATTGAGATGAAATTTATTGAGAATATTGGCATAATCCCATCGCCCTAAATAAAGATGTTGCGTTGAAATCTCTGTTGAAAAAGAAAGCTTTCTACCTGAGAAAAAGTCATGGCCCAGCCCTAAACCAAAAGTTTCGATATTTTCGTTATCGACGAAATTTTTTCCCAACATAAATATCGTATACAGGTTTGCATTTCCACTTTTAAATGAAACATTGGCATTAATTAAATCATTGGAGGAAATACTCAATTTATGATATCCATGTTTTACAATATTGATCAATCCCAAACTTACTCCCGTAGAAGTATCAGCGATGTTGATTAAGCTTAACTGAAGGCCTTTGTTGTGTTTGGCATAGTTAAATATCCCCGAAAATTGCACCCCTCTCATTCCTTTAAGGGCCATATTTCCTACTGCCGAAATTTGCATTCCATTACTTTCTTTACGTACTGCATTCAATATTCCTGTCATTTGGAACCCACGCAAGTTGCCATTTACGGTATTTGAAACCGCCGAGAGCTGCAAACCTTCCGTTAAACCATTTACATAATTAATGGTAGACATTTGTATGCCATCTAAATTCCCTTTCACATGGTTATAAACACTTGACAGCTGTACCCCATTGGCATTTTTCCCAACCATATTAAACACTCCTGCCATTTGCACCCCTTCTGTACTACCACCCACCATATTTAATACGCCTGCTAATTGTACATATTTTACATCGGCTTTGTTCATGTTAAAAACTCCAGCCATTTCTAATCCGTCAACTCCAGCAGTATACCCTCCAACCAAATTAAGCGAAAATTTATTCACCACACTTCCACTCATACTTCCTCGCGAGCTCAACCCCGGAGTTAAAGAAGCCTGCAAAGGCATATTGGTCAAAAAGCTGGGCATATTCATGTTTTGGATCCGTTGCTTTGAAGAGGTTAGCCAACGTCCAATTTTTAAATTATCCAACACGTCAGAAAAAAAAGTACCCTTTTCCTTATCTGGATCATCATAACCCTCAGGTTTTACATCAATACTGGAAAGAAAAATAATCGAAGTATCCCGATAGGTTTCTTTACTTGCCGTTAAGATAATACCACTATGCTCCCCTTTAAATCTTAAGCTAAAAAAGCCTTCCTCATCTGTTAGGGCCGACTGCAACAGGCGCTTTTCATACACGCTCGCATTTTTTACTCGTTTACCTGTTTGAATATCGACTACCCTACCAGTAATGCTGTATAAATTTTCTGCGGTTACGATACTTTCAGCTTCAATGGAAAAATGGTTAACGGCATAACGCAAAATAATATATTCCTCGTTTTCCTTGTAGTCAACCTTCCCTTCAAAAAGCTCATCCAAAATTTCTCGAACAGGCTTATTGCGCACATTCACATTCACAACGCTATCCTTAGCGAATAAGGCACCATTATAAGTAAAATAAAAGCCCCCCGCTTTACCTATTTTTTGTAGTACCAGTCCAATTTTCTCTCCTTTAATATCCATGGTAACCCTTTTAGCAAGGTTACTTTGGTTGTAGTTGACTACGGAAGTTTGTGCGACACAAATAGTGCTAATTAAGAGCAATAAGATAAATAGCGGTTTCTTCATTTCTACTTTTTAGACAGCAAAATCTCATCGCCGTTACGCTGCATTTTCAAATTCAAGGTACTGCAAATCGTCTTTAAGTTATCTTCCAAAGTATACTTAAAAGGTAAAGTAGTAGAAATGCCCAGAGATTTTGCGTTTTCACTCAACAACACCTTGCCACCATAGGCTTCATTTAGCACACTAATGACTTTAACCAAAGGTGTATTATTGGTTACAAAAAGTTGAGTGCGATAATAATTATACAACTCATCTTCCACTAGTTTTTTCTCCAGTTTTTCTTCGTTATCCAACAGTGTTACACGTTCTCCTTTGATGAGCGTTAACTGTTGACTGCCTTTGCCTACTTTTACAATCCCACTCTCCACAATTACTTCCACTCCGTTCTGCAGTCGTTTAATGTTAAAAGAGGTACCTACCACTTCTACTTCAACCTTATTAATATCTATTACAAACGGATGAGAACGATCATGCGCTACGTCAAAAAACACTTCGCCGCTAATCAGTTCTACTTTTCGGTTAGTTTTAAAATTGGTGACATAACTAATTTTGGTATTTTTGTTGAGCACCAACTGGCTTCCATCTGGCAAAGCCTTATTCAACACCTGCTCATTGCTTTGTAAATCTGTATAAGCGTTACCAAATTGCTGATAGGCTAGCCAAGCACCAAAGCAAAACACAAAAACCGCAGCTACGCGCAACCAAAGAGCATTAAATTTTATTTTTTTCACCACAGGTGAAGCTGATTTATCTTCAACCCGTTGTTTAAATTGCTGCCAAGCCACTTCTTCATCAACCGTATTGGCAGGAGCTAAATCAGCACTTTCATTCCATATCCGCTCCAGTTGCTGATAGTAGGTGGCATTTTCGGCACTTTCTGCAATCCAGTCCTGCACCTGCTTGGCTTCTTCTACCGTGGTTTCCTTAAGCAGAAACTTTATCAATAGCTCATCATTCATATCGCTTCGCTTAATTTAAATAATCATTATAATTGGCCAGCCCCAGTAGTACCAGCACTAAAAAATCCACTAATTTGAGGCGTAAGATTTTAAGGGCCTTGCCCATTTGGTTTTCTACCGTTTTGATAGAAATACCTAGTCGTTCGGCTATTTCCTTATACTTCAATTCTTCGAAACGGCTCATTTGGAAAACAATCCTGCACTGCTCTGGCAAGGCATTTAGGGCATGTTGCAATTGCCTTTGCAATTCAGATAACTCGACCTTATTAGATGCCGCCTCATGCTCCGTGTTCATGGTATGCAAGCTAAAATTTTGGTATTTATTTTTAACCTGCTCATGCTTCATGAGGTTAAGACTATCGTTATACACACACTTGTACAGATACGCCTTGATAGAAGTCTGCGCATCCAACAAATGTCGCTTTTCCCATAGCTTTAAAAACATCGACTGTACCACTTCTTCGGCGGTATCAAGATCTTTCAATAGCATATTGGCATAAGTGTGCAATGCCTTGTAATGAGACTTAAAGAGCTGCTCAAATGCAGCGTCGTTATATGTTTGTACGGCTATATTCACGTTTGGATAGTTCAAATATATCGGTTTGATTTCAGCTACACAATTAACCATTGGTTAACAAATTAATCCGTTTCAAAATTTGCGCCCCATTCTCGCTATCAATGGTAAATAAATCAATATACTGCACTTTCGGGAACCAAAAACTTCCGCCTTCCACTTTTACAAAAACACGTTTCAGCAATAAATCCTTGCCTTCATCCTTAATATATAAACGATACTGCTGGTCTGCAGGCGATTTCAACAAGTACATGGGTAACTTCTTGTAGGAAACCAAGCGCACTTCATAAGTCTCGTTACCCAAAGCTTTACATTTTACTCCGTAGGCAAATTTCTTTTCAATGCCCGATAGTTCCTTCACCAACCCATTTTCTTCATACCTTATCCAAGAGGCCTTTACAGGATATTTTTCATTTAAGCTACCATCTTTTTCTAAATTTAACTGATAAACTACCGTATTGGCATCAGGTGTTCGCTGTAAAAAGAACAATAGGTTTTTCAGTTTTGGCTCAGGCAAAGGCGGCTGGGCCAATAACAATTGCGCCACCAGAAGCAAAAACAACCCTAAAATAGTTCCCTTTAAAAAACGGGTTAACCTATATCTTTGATAATTTTTAGGCTGCTGCTCAGCTTTGTACCGGTACACCTTTGCAGGGCTGGCAAACAAAAAGAAAAGCATTTCCTTTAGGCCATCGCTTTGCCTAACATCTTCAGCAATGGCCCTGTACTCATGAAAATTAAGCACAAAAGGATTACCCTTTTCCGTAAGCGGTGTAGTAAGTCCATATTTAGGTTTTTCTTCTTCATACTGAAAAGTACCAAACAAATGGTCCCAGATCATAAACGTGGCCCCAAAGTTTTTATCAATGTATTTTTCTTGACTACCATGATGTACCCTGTGGTTAGAAGGTGTACCAAAATATTTTTCTATCCATGGATGAAGCTTGCCAATGGTTTCGGTATGTACCCAAAATTGATAAAGCGTACTCATTTGGCTGGCTACCATAAAAATTACCGGGTGAAAACCGCACAACGCTACCGGAATAAAAAACACAACCTTTACATGCTGTACCCAACTTTGCCTAAAGGCCACTGTTAAGTTATATTGCTCAGCCGAATGGTGTACCACATGCGATGCCCAAAAGAAGCGGTTAAAATGTGAAATACGGTGCGACCAGTAACTGCAAAAATCATAAATCAGAAAGCAGGGCACCAAACTCCACCAGCTAAATTCCAAGCGCCAAGGCAACAAATTATACAACCAAACAGCACCTATAAATAAAACTGATTTTAAGAAAAGGTTTACCAATAAATTCCCCAAACCAACCCATAACGAGCCTTTCAATTCCTCGTGGGTATAATCTTCATGCTTAAAGATCTTTCCAAGTACGAATTCCAGCACGGTAAACACGGCTACGAAAGGCAAAGCATAGGTAATCAGATTGGGTGTACTGCTTTGCAATAGGTATAGATCTTCCAGGGCAAGCTTTTGAGCACCAAAATTGGCCCCAAAAGCTTGCCAAAATGTTTGGCCAGCCATAAAACTTAATTTTAAATTAGAACTTGATCAGTTTGCCAGATCCGCTAATGTCCTGCTGGATTACTGGGTTGCCTTTGTAGTATACTTTTCCACTACCACTTATTTTTGCTTTTATTCGGTCTTGCACCTGAAGTTTTAAGCTACCACTACCAGAAATATCTGCGTCAGCAGTTTTACTTGTAACAGCTTCAAAATCGACTTTTCCAGAACCAGAAATATCCACTTTTACGTTATCTATCTGCATGGTGTTATCGGCCTCTACTTTTCCAGATCCACTAATAGAAACATTTAGATTGGCGATAACAGGGAAGTTTCCTTCTATTTCCACCTCGGTGCTACCACTTAGCTCTACCTTGTTGAAACTAGGCATGGTCAGGATCACCTCTACATCGTCCCTACTTATACTTACTCCTTCAAAACCAATATGCAATACGTTGTTCACGACTTTAGTGGTATAACGGGGGACAATATTGCTGGAGCCTTTAACCACTACACTAAATTCTGTTCCGTATTTTACCTCTACGGGGCTAGCACCGCTGGAGCTGATTCCCGTAAACTGCCCCAGATTTCTAGTTTCAGAAATGATGTTTCCATTTCCCGTTAGTCGATCCTTTTTACATGCCGAAAAGTGAATAGCGACGACTAGGCACAATACAATTGCAACTACTCTTTTCATGTGTTTCATTTATTTATGTGTGTGTGTATGAAATCTTTAAAAAACAAATTGTAAACCTGCTTGGTAACCAATATGTAATGACTGTTTAAAATCTGAGTTTTTACGGTTCCAAGTACGGATCACCAAATCGTCGCTTTCTGGATGCAGGGCTTTTCCTTCTACCGTATTGGTACTTACAAAATTGATGGATGGACCTCCAAAAATCTCCAACCAAGGAGCTACTTTTACGGCGGGCAACAACCTAAAAGTGCCTTTAAAATATTCTCCTTTTTCAAAGCTTTCCAAAATCGTTTGCGTTAACTCCATGTTTAACCTAAAATATTTCGATTTAAAGAAATGAGCACCCAAACCAGCCTCAAAAGCATAAACTTCATCTTTGTTTTTAAGGTTGTAACCCACGCCAATAATGCCATACATATTTTTTCCTCCAGACCTGAACGTTAACATAGACGTCTGACTCTCGTCAATGGTTGCAGCAATACTTTTTTCTCCGTTTTTAATGATGTTGATAATCCCAATGGGGCTATCGCTGGTTTCGGCAATGTTGATAAAGCCCGCAACTTGCGCACCTTTTACCTTTTTGGCAATGTTAATGAATCCCGCAAACTGGCTACCGTTTACATCTTTAGCCACGTTCATGAAGCCTGCAAATTGCGATGCTGATATATTTCTGGCAATATTAGAAAATCCCGCGAACTGCACACCTTTCATGTCGCCGCCTGTGGTATTTATAAAGCCAGCAAACTGTGCCCCCTCCACGTTCCTTTGAGCCAAATTGGCGAAACCAGCAAATTGGCTGCCCTTAGCAGAACGATAAGTATTTAAAAAACCTGCGAATAATGCCCCATTGGCTTGTTTGCCGATATGATTAGAGAAACCGGCAATTTGTACCCCATAGCTCTCATTACGTACCACATTGCTTAAACCAGCATATGAGAAGCCTTTTTCAACAGACGATACGCCCGCCAACAAATGGATAGATAAATTATTGGTATCCAAAGGTGCATGTGTACCGTTAGTGCTTAACGGATAAATGAACCCAAAATGAGCTTTGGTTGTTTTTACTTCCTGTGCATTTGTTTGGAAGGCCAAGCCTAAAAAACTAACCCCTAGGTAAGTTGCTTTTTTTATTTGATTAAATTGATTTGTAAAGTTTAACGCTTTCATCTATGTCTTATTTAAAAATGAGACAACAAGAAAGAGATACACCCCTACGTGATTTTTTAAAAAAAAGAGATACACCTATAAGAAGCTATTAATCAGAACTATAAAAACATCAACTTCTAAGTTTATATATTTTTGAAAAGCAATCTTCGGTAATCCTTAGGTAGCTTTAGTCCCGCTTTTCACTTTACTCGTCCAATTAAAAATTGGTCTCGTGCTCGTTTCAATCGGGTTTAATAAACTTGGGCTTGATCAGCAAAAAGCATAAGCTTTGAGTATAGATTCTGGTTTAAGACCTCAAAGAGGTCAAATATTTATAAAAACAAACCTATTTCCTTCGGTACGACTCCTACGGAGTCGCATGATTTCGCTTACATATTTCACTATAATGATTGAAATCCTTCGGATTTTCGATTCTCTAATGGCAAGTGATAACACCTTACTTGTACCTCTTTAAGTTGACAGGCTATAAAAGGTCGTCATTTCGAGCGTAGTCGAGAAGTCTTTTAAAGAAGTTAAATCTGTGGTTGGTGTTATCCCCCCACACCACTAATCCGTAGCAGAACCATATCCAAAGATTTCTCCACAAGGTAGAGATGACGAACCACCTATTCTCACATCCAATATAACCTTCCAAACACTTATGATATTATCACTAACCGATGCTGAATGTTCCGAAAGCCCTTCTGGTTGGTGTGATCACCACCCACGCTACCAACCCATAGCATAAGCATATCTAAAGATCTTTCCACAAGGTAGAGATGACGAACCACCCATTCTCACTTCCAATATAATTTCCCAAACAATGATGATGATCACGCCGACTATAGGCAACTCCCCTATACCACACCACCCATATAAGGATCGGTAACACTGTCTGCACCAGTTTCAATGTGTCCAGCATAATGCGCCTGATAGTCATCAAAGCCTTTTACCTTCACCTTAAAATTATACCAATGATGGTATTTCTTCAAGTTAAGGGTTACTATTTTCTTAGCCCTTGCTTCAACTTCTATGATTTTGTTATTGGCTTTGTAAACATCATTGACAATCAACACTTCCATAGCTTGGTTACTTTTGTTTTCCAAGAGCAATTGTAAATTCCCTGAATATCTTTTTGAATTATCCTGCAACTCGGGCATTGCGGTAAGCAACAAGTCAGGATTAGCTTTGCTGCCTATGAACCTACGATAGAAACCATTTGGTCCATGTACCGACAAATCATAACGACCTAGCGCAAAAGCATCTATTTCCCAATTATCCTCAATACGGTCATTTGCTTTTACGGCTATGTACCAATTACGGCCTTGCTCGCCACTGTAAGTATTTAAAGCAGAAACATTAAAAGGAGCTCCAACACTTCGCTCATCTGTAACAAAATCAAGCACTACACTTGTTTTCGTTTCATTTAAACGGCCATCAACCCTTAAATAATACGGCAAAGCACAGGCTGGTTTAGTTCCTCTTTCCTGTTTGGCCATCAAGGTCGATGCACCATCTTCAAAAGCATGGTGCCTATTGATTTTTACAATATCCTCTTCTTTTAAAGGAAACGGAATGCGTTGTTGAGGTTTACTTTTTACCTTTTGGATATGGTCAATCACCTGATTGCGTTCCAGCGCATTTGGATGTTTTAGTTTTTCCCCTTTGTAAGGCCTAAATACGGAGGTTAAGTTCCCGCAAATCGCCCTGCGCCATGTACTAATTTGTTCACTCTTTAGTTGCTTCCCTGTTTTATGTTTCAAGAAATCCTCCAAAAACATTAAAGTACTGGTATGGTCAAAAACTTGCGAATTGACATAGCCACCTCTGCTCCAGGGCGAGGCCACAATCATGGGCACACGATAGCCCAAACCAATAGGGCTACCTTCGTTTGCTTCATAATCTGAAGCAGTATCAATTCCTTCAGACACCTTTCCTCTGGCCAAAGTATCAGGTTTTGGTGCCACAAAGGGAGGCATATGGTCATAATAACCATCGTTCTCATCATAATTAACGATGAAAATGGTCTTTTTCCATATCTCTGGATTTTCTGTTAAAATATTTAAAGCTTCCGATACGTACCATATGCCATATAAGGGCGAGCTGGTATGCTCCGAAAAGCGCTGAGGAGCCACCAACCATGAAACCGTGGGTAACTTTCCTTCCTTTACATCTTTTCTAAATTGATAAAAAATATCGCCCTTGGGTACATTTAAAGTTTCCTGCTCGCCCTGTTCATTCTCATAAGTATGGGGAGCCAATCCCAAATAATCCTCTGCATTGATGTTAGTAGTAAACGCCTTATCAATTAGGTTTTTCTCACGTGGTGTTAATCGATTATATTTTTCAAGCACTTCTTCCGCTGAAAGATTTGGAGTAACCGTTTTGTCTCCATTTTTCCTAAAATAGGCTGATAATTTTACTTGATGCCGCTTCACATATTCCAAGGCATTATCGCCATAGTTCCCCAACCAATCATCGGTTTCAGAAGGAAGTTGAGCCGTCCAAATTTCGTTTTGGTAAACTCGCCAATCAATCCCGTGATCTTCCATCAATTCAGGAAAGGTAGGCCAATCCACAAAACGGCCAGTATGCGATTCAGCCTGGTAATTGCTCACTACTGCTTTGGTTTCTTTATCATTGGGATTAGGGCGGACATTGCCAGTCCAAAAGAACAACCTGTTGGGGGTAGTTCCTGTTAACGACGAACAAAAATGATGGTCGCAAATGGTGAAAGCATCTGCCATGGCATAATAAAAAGGCAGGTCATGTCTTTTATAATGAGCCAAACACATCGCCGATTTTGCAGGAATCCATTTATCATACTTCCCATCATTTCTGGCGGCAATTTGATCGGGCCACGAATGTGCCAAACCTCCTTGCCAAGTAATTTTGGTTTTATGAATATCTACATGAAAAGGGGTATAGGCATTGCCTTTGGCATCACGCTGTACCCAAACTTTATCTTGGTTGGGCAAAATATGTGGATGGGGATCATTAAAACCACGCACTCCTTTCAAGGCACCAAACATGTGATCAAATGATCGGTTTTCCTGCATCAGGAAAACAACATGCTCTGCATCATAAAAGGTACTGCCCAATGTAGGGTTAATGGCTAAAGCTCGCTGAATGGCTTCTGGAAAAACAGTAGATAATGCCGTAGCTCCCGACAATAAACTAGCCTGTTTCAGGAAATCTCTTCTGGTAGTCAAATCGATTTTATTTCAAAGGTTAAAATTAAAGGACTCTTTAAAGTTAATCATTCGAAATCAATAATGAGATGGCTTCTGCAAAGTGTCGGGATAAGCTGTAAACTCTCAATAGAGAGAAGCTCAATTAAAAGCAACAAATTTCCCAGCTCCGTTCCCAGCTTTTTCCACTTTCCAACTTCTCCATCCCTTCTTTATCTTCTAATTGCTGGTTATGGTTAACGCCATCGGCTATGCCACACCAAGGTTCTAAACATACAAAATCAGCATCTTTAGCCGCCCAAATCCCAAAGTAAGGAAACCCTTCAAAATGGAAGTTTAGGCCATTATAATTTTTGTTATTTAGCAGCCGGATATGTTTGCTTTTCAAGCTTTTAAAAACCAGCGCATCTTCATAAAAGAGCTCATGCCTTAAAGGCAAAATTTTATCATCAAGTTGTAAAGTCGTCGTTTGGTCTAAAACCAAGTTATCTACAATATGATGAAAAGTAAGCTCATCATCATTATCAAATTGCAGATAGTAATCTGTATAAACCCCTTCATTGTGTAAAGGCGCTGCAAAGGCGGGATGCCCCCCAATAGAAAACAAAAGCAGCTTATTTCCTGGATTTGACACCTGATAGGCACATTGTAAGCTAGCTCCCTGAAGACGGTATTTAAGGGTAAGTTCAAACTCAAAAGGATAGTTTTTTAAAGTTTCCTCATTATGTCTTAACTTAAAAGCAATTTCATTGGCATTTAACTTTTCATAAGAAAACTCCAAGTCGCGGGCAAAGCCATGTCTCGATAAATGATATGATTTGCCTTCGTAAAAATAGGTATTGTCTTTAAACGCTCCTACAATGGGAAATAACACTGGACTAAATTTCCCCCAAAATTTTGCATCGCCACTCCACATATAGTTTACCTCACTATCGGTTCCCATGATACTTTGCAGTTCTGCGCCTTTGGTAGAAAAATCTACAACCAAGTGCTCATTCTTTATAGAAACAATCATGAAATAAAAATAAAAAATTTAGAGATAGCTTTTCTAAATTTTAACAAACACTAACAAATTGTAGTGGCTATAGCTGTTTTAATTATTCTTAGGCAAAAGATTTCTTTACGTTAAATTCCTCCCCCTACCCCCTCCAGAGGGGATATAGCGACGGTACCAAACATTAGCCATAGCAGAAGCTTAGTCATCTGTAGAAAAGCAAACAGCAGGAGTAACCATGTCTCCCTTTGGAGAAAGACTAAGAAGGAGGAATTTATTTACAAAATAGAAAAGGCTTTCAATCTAGTCCTGATACACCTCTGGGTTAATCACCTGTGGCATTTGCTCTCCTTTTAAAGCTTTAATCATATTTTGAGCCGCCATCATCGCCATTTTCTCCCTAGTTTCTTCTGTAGCAGAACCAATATGTGGCAACACGCAAACATTTTCCATATTTAACAATGGATTGTTACTATCCATGGGTTCAGGGTTGGTAACATCCAAACCAGCACCCCAAATGATTTTGTTTTTTAATGCAGTAATTAAATCCTTTTCATTGTGAATAGCTCCACGTGCGGTATTGATAAAAATGGCATTGGATTTCATTTTTTCAAATGCGGCGAGGTTAAATATACCCGTAGTTTCCTCAGTTAAATTTACATGCACCGAAAGGACATCGCTTTGTTTCAACAGTTCATCAAACGATACATAGGTAGCATTTAATAATTCCTCGGCATTTTGGCTTTTACTTCTGTTATGGTAAACCACCTGCATTCCATAAGCTGCTTTTGCCTTTTTGGCAAGCTCTAGGCCTATCCTTCCCAAACCCAATACACCAAGGGTTTTACCATAAAGCTCTTGCCCAAGGTTTTTCATAGGTTCAAAAAAACCCCACTCACCCCGCTCAATGGTCTTATGCATAAAAAAAGCTTTTCTCGCTACCGACAGCATTAACAAGAAAGCTACATCTGCAGTAGCTTCACTTAATACATCTGGGGTATTACTAATAGGCATCCTATGTTTAATGGCCGCTTCAACATCTACCTTATCGTAACCAACGCTCATTAATGCAATGCCCTTTAAATGCTTACATGAACTCAGAAAGTGTTCGTCTATTTTATTAGGTCCAACACTTAATAAACCTGCATGCCCCTCACACATTTTAATGAGCTGTGTCTGCGTTAGGTCTTTGTTATCAGTATAAACACTGGTTTCATAGCCTTCATTCCTAATCAATTCCAAAGCATTTTCGCTAATACGGCGTGTAATTAAAACTTTCTCCATAACCCAAATAGTGTCTTGTAAACTTAACGTTTTTAGTTGGCTATTGTTTAGAAAAAGCTGCTATTTGAAGCTATTTTGACGCTTTTAGCGTTAAAATCTCGCAGGTCTTATTCAAAACTTATTCATCTAAAATAAAAACAGTATTTAAACCTTATTCCAAAATGCTACTCTATCGGGTATGCAAGCTAAACACTATTTTAAGGCCCAGCTATTAGCGTTATTCATGTTCACTTCGTTATTATCGGCAGTAGCTCAAGAAAACGGCCCAAAAACAATGGAATGGACCATCAATGGTGAAACCAGAAAAGCTTTGGTCTATATTCCTTCGTCTGCAAAAAGCAAACCAACTCCCATCATTTTCGCTTTTCATGGACATGGCGGGACCATGCTTAACATGTACAGAACAAGAGGCTTTGAGAAACTTTGGCCAGAAGCAATTTTCATTTGTCCGCAAGGCTTGAATACCCCAGGCTTGCTTACCGACCCCGAAGGCAAAAGAAGCGGATGGGTAATGAATATTGAAACTGATAAAAATAGGGATCTTCAGTTTTTTGATTCCATGCTGAAAACACTCAAAACTGATTATAATGTTGACAACAACCACATTTACGCCACAGGGCATTCCAACGGTGGCGGTTTTACCTATTTACTTTGGGCAACAAGGGCTAATGAATTTGCCGCTTTTGCACCCACCGCAACTGCAGCTGGAAAATTAAGAGGCAGCCTTACTCCGAAACCAGCATTACACCTCATGGGTGAAGCAGATCCATTGGTAAAACCATTCATGCAAAAAGCAACCTATAACATAGTATTAAATGTAAATGGGTGCACCAAAGAGGGTGTAAAGCTGGATAGTAACGCCACCTTATACACTGGCAAAAATGGTAACGATGTCATTATCTTCTTACATAGTGGGGGCCATGAATATCCAAAAAATGCCAACCAGACCATCATCGATTTTTTCAAGAAGTACTCGAAGAAATAAAACAAGCATCAAATCTATTCCATTTAACTATATTTAGCTATGGAACAAATGGTTATGCTCAAACATGCTTTATTAGCATTTGCAGGAATAGATGAAGAGAACTTTGACCTTTCGCGTGAATACTGGCAACCACGGAATTATCAGAAAGGCGAGTTTTACAATGAATACAAAAACGTTTGCAAAAATTTGGGGTTTATCATCGATGGTATTTTCCGCACTTATTATGTAAATGAAGAAACTGGAGAAGAGAAGAATATCTTTTTCTTTTCTCCGCAGCAAATTATTGTTTCCTATAAAAGTTTCGTCAACCAAGCCCCTTGTAATTATCATACCGAATCGATGACAGCTGCGAGCGTACTCTATATCAGCTATGCACAATTGGAAAAGCTCTACCAGCAATCACATCAGTGGGAACATTTTGGGAGACTCATTGCAGAGAAGGCTTTTAACATGGCCATGACCCGAACGGAAGATTTCATTTTCAATACGCCCGAACAGCGCTACAAAGATTTAACCGAAGCCCATCCTCAGCTAGCCAACCATATTCCTTTGTACCATATCGCTTCCTATTTAGGCATTCAGGGACCTTCATTAAGTAGGATTAGAAAAAGAATGGTGAGTAAATAACGATTTTAACCTGGGTTAAAATTATTGACAGTTTTTGTGCGGAATTTTGACTTGTTCAATTTAAAACAAAAACAAAAAACAATGAAAACTATCAACTCTAAAACCGTACTATTTGTAACAGGTAATTTTGTAAGCCACTTAGGATGGACCGCTTGGCAAAAATATTTTGAAGAACAAGGCTACACTACCCTTGCTCCAGCTTGGCCTTTTAAAGAAGGTACCGCAGCTGAACTTAGACAAAAACATCCAGATCAAAACATTGCCTCGTTAAGACTAAACCAAGTAGTAGACTATTTCGAGAACATCATTAAAACCTTACCTGAAAAACCAATTATCGTTGGTCATTCGATGGGAGGTTTAATTACCCAATTACTGGTTCAACGCGGTCTGGCAGAAGCAGCTGTAGCCATCCACTCTGTGCCACCACAAGGTGTCATTACCTCTAAATTTTCTTTCTTTAAAGCAACCTGGGGACCATTGGGCTTTTTCACCTCTCCCAACAAGACCTTCCTAATGTCTTTCCCACAATGGCAATATGCTTTTACCAATGGCATGCCTTTGAATGAGCAACAAAAAGCTTATGATGAAAATGTAATTCCAGAATCGAAAAGAATTTCAAGAGATGGACTAAGCAGTGCCGCAAAAATCGATTTCAAAAAAATGCATGCACCCCTACTTTTTGTTGCTGGCTCTACAGATAATATTATGCCCGCTTCTTTAAACTACAGCAATTATAAAAAATACAAAAACGAGCAATCTGTTACGGATTTTAAAGAATTTGAAGGCAATAATCACTTTGTGTTAGGGCTTTTTAACTGGAAAAATACAGCAGATTATATCCTGAATTGGCTTGCCAACAAAAACTAATTCCCTAATTTAGGGTTTAGTTGATATGGCAAAAAACATTCTCATTGCAGGTGCTACAGGCTTAATAGGCCAAGAATTGGTTGCACAATTGCAAGCAAAAGGACATCAGGTAAGTATTTTAGCAAGAAAACCTACACAGAAAGCAGGAATCAAAGTTTTTCTGTGGGATGTGTACCAACAAAAGATCGACAAAGATGCTTTTAAAGGAATAGATACCGTGATCAATTTAGCAGGGGAAGGCATTGCCGACAAACCGTGGAGCCAGCAACGCAAACAACAGCTTATTGATAGCAGGGTAAAATCAACCGAGCTTCTTTTTAAAGCAATCAAAGAAACTAATGCACCAGTTGAAAGTTATCTCTCTGCTTCGGGAGTAGGTTATTATGGCGATAGGGCCGATGAGATTTTAGACGAAGAAAGCTTACCAGGCAATGATTTTATGGCCGAATGTTGTATCCTTTGGGAAAAAGCCGCCGACCAAGGTATAAGCTTAGGAATTAGGGTAGTGAAATTAAGGACAGGTATTGTTTTGAGTGCAAAAGGAGGCGCCTTAGCCACTATGGAAAAACCAGTGAAAAGTTTTGTAGGAGCAGCCTTAGGCACTGGCAAACAGTGGATGCCTTGGATACATATGGATGATTTGGTAAACATCTACCTTAAAGCCGTTGAAGATCCTTTGTTATTTGATATCTACAACGCCACAGCTCCTTCGCCCGTTACCAATACCACTTTCACCAAAGCACTAGCCAAAGCTTTGCATCGACCTATTTGGCCGATGAATGTTCCCAAGTTCGTTTTAAAATTGATTTTGGGAGAGATGAGCATCCTGCCCTTGATCAGTAACAATACTTCTGCTCAAAAAATCCTGAATACTGGTTTTCAATTCAGATATTTGACCCTCGAAAATGCCTTGAACGCTATTTATGAGCAAAAAAAATAATGCACAGCCCATCAGTATTTGTTGGCTAAGAAGAGATTTAAGATTAAAGGATAATGCTGCGCTATATTATGCCCTAAAATCGGATGCTCCTGTATTGGTTGTTTTTATCTTCGATCCCAATATTTTAGATCGTTTAGAGAACAAGAAAGATGCTAGAGTAGATTTTATTCATCAACAGCTAGTTAAAATTAACCAACAGCTGACAGACAAGGGGTCGCAGCTACTCGTAAAATTCCAAACACCGCAAGAAGCGTGGGAGGAAATCATTAGTGAATTTAATGTACAGTCGGTTTTTACCAACCATGACTACGAGCCCTATGCCAGAAAACGAGATCAGGGAATAGCTGATTTACTAAAGCAAAGCAACATTGCCTTTCATACCTATAAGGACCAGGTGATTTTTGAAAAAGGAGAAGTCAAAAAAGCAGATGGTACTCCTTACACAGTTTTCACCCCTTATTACAAGCAGTGGCAGCTCAAACTCAATCCCTTTTACCTAAAACCTTATCCCACCGCCAAATATTTTAAAAACTTATACCAAATAGATACTCTACCTTCTGAAAAGCTGGGCAGAGGACAATTTGAATTCCCTTCTTTAGCAGACCTTGGATTTTCTGCTAGCGGCATCAAATTCCCAACCATCAATTTTAAGGAAAAACTAGATGGTTATGAACAACATAGAGATTACCCTGCTAAAAATGCGACCACCAAACTTGGCCTGCATTTACGTTTTGGCACGGTAAGCATTCGGGAAGTAGTAAGCGAAGCACTTGCGCAAAAGGCCGACAAATGGGTATCTGAATTGGCTTGGCGGGAATTTTACATGATGATTTTATGGCACTTCCCTAAAACTGTTAACGCATCCTTTAAATCTGATTACGATAAGATCAACTGGCGCAACAATGAAAAAGAATTTGAGCTTTGGTGCAAAGGAGAAACAGGCTATCCATTAGTAGATGCGGGCATGCGGGAATTGAACAACACCGGCTTTATGCACAACCGTGTACGCATGGTTGTGGCCAGCTTTTTATGTAAGCACTTACTTATTGATTGGCGTTGGGGCGAAGCCTATTTCGCCGAAAAGCTTTTAGATTACGAGCAGGCCAGTAATGTGGGAGGATGGCAATGGGCTTGTGGCAGCGGCAATGATGCCGCTCCATACTTTAGGGTATTTAACCCCGAGCTACAACTCAAAAAGTTTGACCCCAAAATGGAGTATGTATTTAAGTGGGCTCCAGAGTATCAAAAGGCGATTGCACCTATTCCTATCGTTAACCATGAGTTTGCCCGTAACAGAGCGTTAGAAAGCTACAAAAAAGCATTAAATATAAAAGCCAGCTAATTGCTGGCTTTTATATTTTTAGTCTTTGGTTACACTAGTTATTTCTATTTCAAACTCTCTAGGTCTATCCTTATATGCCAAGTGCGATGGAATAATTATTCTAATTTTTCCTCCAGCAGACACCTTACCTGCAAGAACTTCCCAGCCGGCAACCAAATCCCCTAATCTAAAAGTCGCTCCGGACCCCTGATCAAAAACAGTTCCGTCCAAATATCTTCCCGTATAATTACAAACAAAAGTAGTTGTCGAGCTTACAAGATCTGCACCTGTACCAGGAGTAGAAACATTATATTTAACGCCTAATGGATCTGTGCTAAAAGTTAAATTATTCTTAGTGATAAAAGTCTGTATCTCAAACGCATCTGCTTGATGTCTTTTTTCAAAACTATACAAGCCCAATTCAACTACAATTGTCTCATTAGAACCTATTCCAAAAGCCGTTAATCCATTTTTTCCAAAAGCCATACGCGAAGGCAAAAGAAGCACCGCCTTACCGCCTCGTTTTAATTTTGAAAGGACTTCTCTAACCGGCTTAAACGTATAAGCTGCAGTTCCAATACTGAATCGATCGGTATATCCTAAAAAGGTAGCAGGGATATACAAGTCATTAGTTTGGTTATAAACCGTACCTGAAGTGGACTTAAAGGCATAAGAATAATAAACAGAATCAGTATTTACAACAGAACTACCTGCTCCTTGATCGGTAATACTATAACTATAGCCGTCAATATCCACAAAAGTTAAGCTTGGATGGGCATCTTTATAGCTTTTAATATTTCTGTTATCTAATTCCTCAGTAGTTTCATATTCCTTCTTGCAAGAAGTGAAAAGTGTTAACACTGCAAAAAGTGCCAACAAATAAGTGCTGGTTTTATACATTAAGTTCTTATTGTGCATGTATCAAATCAATAGTAAAATCTAAAACAGTATTTTTAGCAATGGGCCCTTGGGCTCTGTTGCCATAAGCCAAACCAGAAGGAATAATTAAACGAATACGACCGCCCACTTTAATTAAAGGCACACCAATGGTCCAACCCTGTATCACTTGACTTAAAGGAAAGGTAACAATGGATTCTGATTTTTCAAATTGAGAACCATTTAAAAATTTACCTACATAATTAACACCCACGGTAGAAGCGGCAGTTACACTAGCACCCGTTCCTTCGCTAATCACTTGATAATATAATCCTGAACTGTGTTTTGTTGCTTGAATGTTGTTTTTTGCAATAAAATCGACAATTAGGGCATCGTCTTTCTTCGCTTGCTCCTCTGCATTAAAATCGTCTTTACTACATGAACTTAGCGTTACAACCGCTAAAAAAAACATGAGTAAACACCTTACGTTTAACTTCATTCAGCAAAAATAAACTTTTAAAGCCGATGCTACAATTTTTAACCAAATTTAACACATGCAAGAAGAGTCTCGATATGACATCACCTCATTCCAAACGGTCCTTTTTCTTTTCAAACCAGTCATCTATAATAACTTAAAGCTAAAAAAACAATGAAAAGAAACTTAAAAATGCTAGCTGTAGCTGCCGTAATGGCGCTTACAGTTTTTTCGTGCGCTAAACAGAACGAAGCTGATTTAGCAAACGCTCAAGCCGAAAAGCTTGTTTCGAGTACTGAGGGACAGATATCTGCACTTACTACCTACACTCCAGGCGTAAGCTACCAGTATAGGGTAACCAACGGTACCTCAACTTTTCTTGCTATTGAATACATTGCTGGTGATGCGGATTCGAGGTTAATTATTGCGGCTCCACATGGTGGGGGAACCAGACCCGCATTTATGAAAGACAGAACTGAAACTTATACCTACGGCACCCTACCTTACGACCAATACAGTACCGACACCAGCTTCTCGGACCTAGCCGATACCAAAACCAAAGAACTGGCCATCGCCATCGCCGATTCAGTGCGTATAAAAACAGGTAAAAGACCTCACCTGATCATTAACCACCTTCATCGCTCAAAATTGGATGCCAACAGACGACGCGAAGTAGCTACCCAAGGAGGTATTTACGCAGGACCTGCCTGGGATAAGTTCCATGAATTTATTGACGATGCCAAAGCAACCATCAATGCTAATTATGCTTCTGGATTATTTATCGATATCCACGGACAAATACATACCCCAGAAAGAACCGAGGTAGGTTACATGCTGACCAAGTATCAACTTGCTACTTACACCAATAGCCTAGGCAACTTAACCAGCCAGTCGAGTGTTAGAGCAATGGTTGGCAACGGCATTACCCATACCAGCTTGATTAAAGGCAGCAATGCTTTTGGCAGCTTGCTGAATGCTCAATTGGGCTATATGGTAACACCTAGCAATACTTATCCATTGCCTGGTGATACAGCTATTTTTACGGATGGCAAATATTTTGATGGGGGTTATAACACCGCCCGTCATGGTTCTAAACATGGAGGCACGATCTCTGGCTTTCAATTAGAATTTAATTCGAGCGTTAGAACCAATGATAGTACAAGACCAGGCTTTGCAGGAAAAATAGCTAATGCACTGCAAAGCTATATGAACGTGTATTTCTAAAATTTTTATGTCACCCCTTTGGGATTTGGATAAAAGCTCGTGGTTTCATCAAAAAAATAGAATAATGTCAGTCTTTCAGACTTCTGGACAGGGGCAGTTTTGGCAAGACAGTAGCTATAAATAGTGGTGAACGTTTAATGATTGGATAAACAAAACCCAGAAGGGGTAATATTTTTCCAGAACAACGAAGGAATAGTATTATAAAAAAGGCTTAAGGATGGCATAGCCATAACCTTAAGCCTTAACAAACAAATTATATCCCCTTAAAAAATATATTTATTGGCTTCGATGATTTGTTGAGCTACATTTTGACGAGCCTCTTTCACATTGAAAGGTTCCATTTTGGTAAATCTTCTCAAACCTACCAACATCATACGGAGCTCGTCGCCTTCACCAAATGCCCAAAGCGCTTCTTTACCTGCTTTGGCTACCCCATCTACGGCTTCTACAAAGTAAATCCGCATCATATCCAACTGACCTTTACAGGCTTCCTCACCTTTCATGCTCACCAATTTCTCGGTACGCAATAAGGTAGATTCTACCACATATACATAGCTGGCCATATCAGCAATGTTCATTAAAATCTCCTGCTCTTTGCTCAAGCTCATCATCAGTTTCTGCACTGCTGCACCCGCCACCATTAAAGTGGCTTTTTTCAGATTTTGCAATACTTTTTTCTCGGCTGCAAACAGCGTATTATCTACTTCTCCAAAATCAGGAATCGACATCAACTCTGCTGCTACAGCTGTTGCAGGAGTCATCAAGTCCAACTCGCCTTTCATGGCACGTTTCAACATCATATCAACGGTCAATAAGCGGTTGATTTCGTTGGTTCCTTCAAAAATACGGTTGATACGTGCATCACGATAAGCTCTGTCCATTGGTGCATCGGCACTAAAGCCCATCCCACCATAAATCTGTACACCTTCATCTACTACATAATCCAAAGCTTCAGAACCCCAAACCTTTAAGATGGCGCACTCTACCGCAAATTGTTCTACCGATTTCAGCTTGGCTTTTGCAGGCTCCATTCCATCAGCCACTAATGCATCATACGTATCATCAATATTTTGTCCAGCACGATAATTTGCGGCGTCTACCGCATAAACCTTGGTAGCCATTTCAGCTATTTTATAACGAATAGCACCATATTTTGAAATTGACCTGCCAAACTGCTGACGCTCGTTGGCATAATTTACAGCCGTACTAATAGTTGCCTTAGAAGCACCGATAGCCGCAGCTGAAAGCTTAATACGACCAATATTAAGGATGTTAACGGCAATTTTAAATCCATTCTGACGATCGCTCAACATGTTCTCAACCGGCACGGCACAATCGTTAAAGAAAATTTGGCGGGTTGACGAACCTTTGATCCCCATTTTATGTTCTTCAGGATTCATGGTAATTCCACCAAAATCACGCTCTACAATAAAAGCGGTAAGGTTTTCATCGTCATCAATTTTGGCAAAAACAATAAAGATATCCGCAAAACCGCCATTAGTGATCCACATTTTTTGTCCATTAATGATGTAATGCTTGCCATCATCGCTCAACTTGGCTTTGGTTTTTCCAGAGTTGGCATCCGAACCTGAGTTTGGCTCCGTTAAACAGTAAGCCGCTTTCCACTCGCCAGTACCTAGCTTGGGAATATATTTAGCTTTTTGTTCCTCATTCCCATAATATAAAATAGGCAAAGTACCAATCCCCGTGTGTGCTGATAATGCTACCGCGAACGAATGTCCCGCACCTACCACATCGGCCACCAGCATTGAAGTATTGAAGTTCTTACCGAAACCTCCATATTCTTCTGGCACAGAAACCCCAAGAATACCCAGTTCACCTGCCTTAGTCAGTAAGGTTGGCATCAACTCTGGGTCTTCATGACTGTCCAATTTCTCCAAATTAGGATAAACCTCAGCCGCCAAGAAATCGCGACAGGTTTGCGCAATCATCTGCTGCTCTTCATCAAATTCTTCTGGTATAAATACATCATGGTAAGTGGTTTCCTTGATTAGGAATTCTCCGCCTTTAATTGTTTTGCTCATTGTTTTTAGTATCTAGTAGCGAGTATCAGGTATCAAGACTGGTTGCCGATCTTGATATTCGCTAAGTTTAATTTTTAATCAATTTTCGCTCTAAAGCATATATCATTTTTTGAATTTCAGTTGTTTGATCAATTAGATGTTTAGCTAGCACATCATTAATTAAGCCTAATCTATTTGAAATTATTAGCTGGGTTTCGAGTTCAAACGCAGAACCCTGACTAATATTTAAGAAGTGCTTAAATTGTAAATCCGTATTTCTTCCTGCCCCTTCTGCAATATTTGATGATATCGAAATAGTACATCTTTTGATTTGAGAAATGAGACCATATTTTTCGTCAATCGGCAGCAATGACATCGCTTGATAAACCTCTATTGCTAAATCAATTGCTTTTTGCCAAACTTTCAAATCTTTAAAATTATGCATACCCGCTATCTTATCAATAGTTCAATCTTGCTACTCGATACTCACATCTTGCTACTAAAAAATCTCAAATATCCCTGCAGCACCTTGCCCTGTCCCTACACACATGGTGACCATGCCGTATTTTTGGTTTTGACGCTTGGCTTCATTGAACAACTGCACCGATAATTTGGCGCCAGTACAACCCAGCGGGTGACCTAAAGCAATTGCTCCTCCGTTTACATTAATTTTATTTTGGTCTAAACCCAATGTCCTGATGATAGCCAATGATTGTGAAGCAAAAGCCTCATTCAGTTCAATCAATCCAATTTCATCCTGTTTCATATTGGCCATTTTTAAAGCCTTCGGAATGGCTTCAATTGGACCAATACCCATAATACGTGGTGGCACACCTGCCACACCATAACTTACCAAACGGGCAATCGGTTCGACACCCAATTCTTTCATTTTCTTTTCAGAAACTACCAATACAAAAGCGGCACCATCTGAAGTTTGCGAGGAGTTCCCTGCAGTAATGCAACCATCAGCGGCAAAAACAGGTTTTAGCTTGGCCAAACGGTCTAAGGTTGTATCAGCACGAGGACCTTCGTCTGTGTCTACCACATAGCTACGAGTTTGTTTTTTCATGTTCGCATCCAAGTAGTTTTCGTTTACCGTAATAGGTAACACCCCTGCTTTTAAATGACCATTTTTAATGGCTTCAACGGCTTTTAGGTGCGAGTGATAAGCAAACTCATCCTGATCTTCCCTGCTCACATTATATTCTTTGGCCACGGCTTCCGCTGTTAACCCCATACCCCAATACCAATCTGGATTATTTTTGGCCACATCTGGATTAGGTACCAGTTTCCATCCACCAAATGGCATTCCCGACATCACCTCCACACCACCTGCCACGATACAATCGGCCATGCCCGCTTTAATTTTAGCTACTGCTGTGGCAATGGTTTCCAAACCAGAGGCGCAGTACCGGTTGACGGTTACACCTGGTACTTTGTCGGTATCCAAACCCATTAAACTGATCATACGACCAATGTTCAAGCCTTGTTCGGCTTCGGGAGTGGCATTCCCAACAATCACATCGTCAATTTCTTCTTTTACCAAATTAGGTACCGATGCCACCAACTGTCTGATTACATCCGCGGCCAAATCATCGGCTCTGGTAAAGCGAAACACCCCTCTTGGAGCTTTGCCAACGGCTGTTCTAAGTCCTGCTATTATGTATGCTTCCATGCTATTTTGGATTAAAGATTAAGGAACAAGGAATAAAGACCAAGCGACCTAATCAATAAATTTTATTTTAATGTCCTTTTAAAAGCCGATATTTTCTTTTGCAGTTGAATAATACCTTCGATAATCGGCTTCATTTCTATTAATAATTTCTAGTTCAATTGCGAGCAAAAGTTGAGTTTCCAATTCAAATAAAGAACCTAAAGCAATGGATAAGAAATGTGCAAACTCTTTATCAGATGACCTTGATGAACCTTCTGCAATGTTTGAAGGAACAGAAACTGCACATCTTGAAATTTGCGATATCAGTCCAAATTTTTCTGAGGATGGGAACTTAGCCAAAAGCAAATAAACCTGTTTGGCCACATCCATTCCTTCTTTCCAAATTTGCAGTTGCCTAAAGTTGTGCATAAACTCTTTGCTCTTTATTCCTTGTTCTTTATTCCTTACTCCACCCTAATTCCTCAACGGCTTTCCTTTCGTCACAATACTTTGAATACGTTCCAGTGTTTTCCTTTCTCCGCAAAGCGATAAAAAGGCCTCGCGTTCCAAATCCAACAGATATTGCTCTGTTACTTCCGTTGGAGATGATAAGTCGCCACCACACATTACATAGCCCAATTTTTCTGAAATCTTCTTATCGTGCTCCGAAATATAGTGGCCCGAATACATGCTATTTGCTCCTGCGTACACAATACCCAGACCTTGTTTGCCCAGCACTTTAATGTTTTTACGTTGAACAGGTTTGGTATAACCTGCATCGGCCAGTTCAATGGCTTTGGCTTTAGCATCGGCAATTAAACGGCTACGGTTCATGCTAATAGCATACTTATCTTTCTGCAAATATCCCAACTCAAAAGCCTCCACAGCAGAGGTCGACACTTTGGCCATACCAATGGTTAGGAAGCGGTTTTTTAAGGTGTTTTGTACAATTTGATCATCACTGAACTCATCAGATGCCCTTAAAGCAAACTCTTTGGTACCACCACCACCTGGGATTACCCCCACGCCAAACTCCACAAGTCCCATATAAGTTTCGGCACTTAACTGTACGTGGTCGGCGTGTAAGCTAAACTCGCAGCCACCGCCCAAAGTAAGGTTATGTGGCGCCACCACTACCGGAATTGATGAGTAACGGATACGCATAGAAGTATTCTGGAACAAACGTATAGCCATGTTTAGCTCTTCCCATTCCTGCTCCACCGCCATCATAAAGATCATGCCCACATTGGCTCCTGCAGAGAAATTGGCGCCATCGTTACCAATCACCACACCACGATAATCCTTTTCGGCCATATCAATGGCTTTGTTGATGGCACTTAATGTGTCGCCACCAATAGTATTCATTTTCGAGTGGAACTCTACATTTAAAATGCCATCACCCAGATCAATAATAGAAGCACCAGCATTTTTATAAAGCACTTTATTGTTGGCTTTCAGGTTCTCTAGAATAATGAAATCTGAGGTGCCCGGAATAGCCTTATAACTTTTCGAAGGAATATCATAGTATTTCTTTACACCATCTTCTACCTTATAGAAGCTAGTATTACCTGCAGCCAACATTTCATTTACCCAAGCCGCTGGCTCATTGCCATATTTCTTCATCCCTTCAATGGCTTCGGCAACGCCAACAGCATCCCAAACTTCGAAAGGACCAAGCTCCCAGCCAAAACCGGCACGCATGGCATCATCTATTTTATAAAGCTCATCGGCAATTTCAGGAATGCGATCTGAAACATATTCGAACAGACCAAAGAACGAAGTGCGAAACAATTCACCCGCTTTATCTTTTCCCGCTGCAAAAACCTTCATCCTATCAGCTACCTTATCAATGTTTTTGGTCATCTCTAGCGTAGCAGATTTTACTTTTTGTTGTGGTTTATATTCTAGTGTTTTAAGGTCAAGCGCTAAGATTTCGCTTTTACCTTCTGCATTTTTAATCTTTTTGTAGAAACCTTGCTTCGTCTTATCGCCCAACCAATTGTTTTCAGCCATTTTTTCTACATAAGCAGGCAGTTTGAACAGGTCGTGTGCTTTATCGTTTGGCACGTTGTCGTACAAGCCCTTGGCCACTTTAATCATCGTATCTAAACCTACTACATCCGAAGTACGGAAAGTAGCCGATTTTGGTCGGCCCAAAGCAGGACCAGTAAACTTGTCTACTTCCTCTACCGTTAGATCTAACTTCTCTACAGAGTGAAGCAAAGCCATAATGGAATACACCCCTACGCGGTTAGCGATAAAAGCTGGCGTATCTTTACATAATACCGTAGTTTTTCCCAAAAATTTATCACCATAATGCATCAAGAAATCTACAATTTCTGGCTTGGTATGTGGTGTTGGAATAATTTCGAGTAATCTTAAATAGCGTGGCGGATTAAAAAAGTGGGTACCGCAGAAATTTGCTTTAAAGTCTTCACTTCTTCCTTCAGCCATTAAATGAATAGGAATACCCGAAGTATTTGAAGTGATTAAAGTTCCTGGCTTACGAAATTGCTCTACTTGTTCAAATACTTTCTTCTTGATGTCCAAGTTTTCAATCACCACTTCAATGATCCAATCGTAGTTGGCAATCTTAGACATGTCGTCATCGAAATTACCCGTACTTATTTTTTGAAGAACACTTTGGGAATAGATTGGCGAAGGATTGCTTTTTACAGCAGTTTGCAATGCAGTATTAACGATCCTGTTTTTTACTGCCTTATGATCTAGCGCCAAGCCTTTCGCTTGTTCCTCGGCCGTCAATTCCTTCGGCGCAATATCTAACAATAAAACTTCTACGCCAATATTAGCAAAATGGCAGGCAATACGTGACCCCATAACACCCGACCCTAAAACCGCTACTTTGGTTATGTCTTTTTTTAGCATCATTTTTTCTTTAATGGTAAAAATCCTTTATGATTTTTTAGATGTTTTCTATTTGAAAAATCACAATGGTTCTGTTCATTATTATTTTTTGTTTGGCCGATAAGCCAATGTTAACTGATTAACTTTATCCAGCGTATTGATCAATTGTTCTTTCTCTCTAACGCTTAGCTTCTCATTCAGATATTCATTAAATGAAATCACCACATCGCGAGCAAGCTTGCGCTTTTCGATACCAAAAGGCGTTAAAAAAATCTTTACAGATCTCTTATCTCCTTCGGATGTTTCTCTATAAATCAACCCAGATTCCTCCATATTGTTTAGCATCCTCGACAAACTTGTAGCTTTAACGCCAAGCAAACTTGCCAACGCTGATACCGCAGTGCCTTCAGCTTCAATATTGATGAGTACGTAACCAATGGCTTGGGTAATCCCAAATCCTGACGCTATTTGATTGTAGGTGTTTGAAACGTTTTGCCAAACCACCTTTAAAAAATAATCTACTGTTTCTTTCTGCTTCATCAATTTATTATGCTTGCATAACAAATTTAGCGAATTGATTTTTACTATGCAAGCAGAATATTAATTTTTTGAATGCGGCTTAAATTTCCTTCTAATCAGTCGAGGTTATATTATTCACCTCGCCAACAAACTTCCACCTTGTACTAAAATTTTCGGCTAATTTTTGATTGGTCAACAAGGCTCTTAACATTTCCACGGGCATGCAATTCTCTTTCAAAACCCTCTCGTGGAAAGCAATGTTGGTCATTTTACCAGTTTGTACCAGCTCTTTTTGCAGCTCCTTAAACTGTAAGCCTCCAATCATATATCCAATTTGATATAAAGGACCATAATTACCTGTAAAAGATCTTCTCACTTCCGCTTCGGCATTAGCCCTTTCAAAACCTACACGTTCTACCAAAAAGTCGATACACTGTTTGGGGGTCCACTCGCCTAAATGATACTTGGTAGAAAAAATGATACGGGCACAACGGTGCATGCGCCAAAACAACATTCCAATTTTATCCTCAGGTGTTTTTGCAAAGTTGTTATTCCAAAGCAGCATTTCCCAATACAAGGACCAGCCTTCAGTCCAGAATGGAGTGCTAAATGCTCTACGATACGGTTTGTAACGGCTTTGCATGTAGTATTGTAAGTTATGCCCAGGAATCAATTCGTGGAAAACCACTGCTCTTGAAAAGTGTCTATTATTCCCTCTCAAAGTCATCATTTTTGCTTCCTCGGTCATATCTTCCGTTGGATAGGCAATCAGCACTGACTCTCCTCCTAAAAAGAAGGGCGCAAAACGTTGTTCTTCGGGCGTTAGCATACGCATGCGCCAGCCTTCTTTTGCCAAAGCCGGCACGGCGATTAATTTATTTTGCTCTACAAAATTGATGGCTTCATTTGCTAGCTCAAAAACCAACTCGGGTTGCTTACCCAATGGAGGATATGCCGTTTTCACTTTCTCCAATGCGGCCTTCCAGTCGTTGCCAAATCCCATTTCACGAGTAGCTTTCGCCATTTCCGCATCGCACCAAGCAAATTCTTTTTGCGCTATGGCCGTAAGCTCTTCTGGTGTATAAGCTATCATCTCATTTTGTAAACCATCTATTAAAGCTGATCGCCCAATAGGCTCGCCAACAATACCCGTTCCGTCATTTAAGGCAGCATTTTGCTTGGCGATTTTTTCTAAGTCTGTAGCGTAATTTTTCAATGTCGCAATTACCTCTGGATATAGGTTTTTGGTAGCCTTGGTAAACTGAGGATCATAACCTTCATAAAACTTGTAAGCTTCTGTAAAGCCCGCAGTATATTGGCCAATAGTTTGTTGTGCCCAGTTGGCCTGTTTCGAATTCACAGTAAGCTCTTTTTTATCTACAGCTCTTCTTGTTGCTTCAATTTGAGTTTTTAAACGCTCAAAAGCGGTGCCGGCCTCCGTTCCAAACTGCTGCTTACCAATCCTCCTTTTCTGCTCAAAATCTACTATGATACTTGCAAAGGGCAGCAAATAGCTATTGTTCTTGAATTCTTGATAGGCATTTTTTAAACTTTTGTCATTTGCGGTGATATTTCTTTTCAACAAAAGATAATCAACCTTTTCATTTTGGGAAAGTTTAGCAAATGGGATATTTTTCAATTGAGAAAGCCAATCTTTATAGAATTGATCCATTCGTATAAAATACTCTTCGGTTCTCTTCAACACGTATTTTCTATTGAGCATGTTTTCATCAGACTGAAATTGGTTGATATAAGGCTGCAAAGCGCTGGCTTCATTATTCTCAAAAGCGGAAGTTTGTGCGTTAGCCAAAAGAAACATGTTCAAAATGGCAAAGAGGAGAATTTTTCTCATATTCAATTGTTAAGGTTGCCTAATATAAGTAGGATTACCCTAATCCGCAGAAATTCATTTACTTTGTAGGCAAATGAAAAAAGTACAACTTATAGTTTTGTGCCTTTGCATGGCCCATCTCAGTTTTGCACAAGGTAAGTTTCTTAAAAAACTTTTCTCTAATGAAAAAGATACCACTCGCAAATCTAGCTACATGCCTATCCCTGTATTTGGTTATGCACAAGAAACTGGCTTTGAATTTGGTTTAGGAAGTATTTATTCTTTTTATGTAGATAAGGCCGATACCAATAACCGCAGTTCCAATTTTTTTGGCGCCGCCTCTTATTCAACCAAAAAAACATACAATGTTACTTTACGTGGCGAAGCTTGGACCAAACGCAATGACTTCCATTTTATAGGTGAAATGCGTTTCAAGAACATGCCCTTTAATTTTTATGGCATTGGCAACAACACCTCTCATATAGATGAAGACAAACTGGTACAACGCATGGTGAAAGTACAGTTTGATGCAGAAAAAGCCTTTGCCAAAAACACTTATACCGGTTTATCTATAGGTTTTGAAAACTATCGTTTTAAAGACAGCGAACCTGGGGGCATTTTCAATACAGGCCAAGGCATGTATGACAAAGATGGAGGATCGGTTATTTTTGTGGGCTTATCACAAAGCTATGATACACGTAACTCCAACAATTATCCCACTAAAGGATTTTTTGGCCGCATCAGTTATCAATACGCTCCTGATATATTTGGTGGACAAAACTTTACGGGAAGCCAAATCAAGGTGAATGTACGCAACTTCTGGTCATTAAGTCCTAAAGTTGTTTTAGGAGTACAGGCATTATATCATACGGTTCAAAGCAAAAATACTTCATTTTATTTACTACCACAATTGGGCAATGACGAGATGATGCGTGGTTACTATGGTGGGCGCTATCGCGATGAGAACTTATTGGCTGCACAAGCAGAAATCAGGTACCGCTTTATGGAACGACTAGGCGTAGTAGTATTTGGTGGCGGAGGAAAGGTGTTTGCTAACAACCACTTTCATCTCAAAAACCTTAAGCCCAATTATGGTGTTGGTGGACGATATTTCTTCGATCCAGCTAAGGGCCTAAGCGTACGTATAGATTACGGCATTGGCGAGAAACGTCCAAATGAAAAACGTCAGAGCGGGTTTTACATCAGTTTTGCGGAATCTTTTTAAGTCAGTGCAGCTGATGAACACAAAGTTTTTACAAGCTTTTAGTCATAATGATAGCACAGGGCCTTTAACTTTCTGCTAATTTTATTGAAATTAGCTTAACGCTAAATTTCAAATCTAAAACTTCACAGACTATTTGCGGATCATGATGGCTTCATCTCCGCTGAAAGACAAATTATAAACAGATGAAAAAGTTGCTATTGTTATTGCTCTTACCTTTGGCTGTATTTGGGCAAAAACCTAGTCAAAAAGAAATTACCGATTGGGAGAAACAAGCTGAACAAATAGAAATTATCCGCGACAAATGGGGAATTGCCCATGTGTACGGCAAAACGGATGCTGATGCCGTTTTCGGGATGCTTTATGCCCAATGTGAGGACGATTTTAAGCGCATAGAACTTAACTATATTGAAAAACTTGGCCGCTTAGCAGAAATTGAAGGTGAAAAAAGCTTGTACAATGACCTTCAAATAAGGCTGCTTATTGACAGCACGCAAGCAATTAACGACTATAAAAAAGCCGAACCTTGGTTTAAAAAAATATTAGAAGCCTACGCTAATGGCATTAACTTTTATTTATATAAAAACCCTCAAGTAAAACCTGCATTACTTACCAAGTTTAAACCTTGGTATCCATTTTTATGGACCGACGGTAGCATAGGCGCCATTAGCACAGGCAACCTGACCATTGCCGAACTTAAAAAATTCTATACTAACGATTACTCGCCAACCAGTGCGCTGCCTCAAATCAGAGATCAACACAGCGGTTCCAATGGCTTTGCTTTTGCTCCTAAAATCAGTAAAACGGGCAAAGCCATGTTGTACATTAACCCGCATACTACTTTTTATTTTAGACCCGAAATACACATGCAAAGCGAGGAAGGCTTGAATACCTACGGTGCTGTTACTTGGGGCCAGTTCTTCATTTATCAGGGCTTCAATGAATTTTGTGGCTGGATGCACACGTCCAATAATGTGGATGTAGCCGATATGTATGCCGAGAAAATCACGAAACTGAACAAAACGCTTTACTATACCTACGACAAAAAGCTTTATCCCATTGGCAAAAAAACGATAGAAATCAAGTATTTAGAAAATGGTCTTCAGCAAACTAAAAAGTTTGAGACCTACTATACGCACAATGGCCCAGTAATGGCCATTAGAGATGGCAAATGGATCAGTTTGAAGCACAAAAACCAAAATCCTCAAAGTTTGCTACAAAGCTGGGTTCGTACTAAATCTAAAAGTTTTGAAGATTACCAGAAAGCAATGGATTTAAATGCCAACGCTTCCAACAATACGGTTTATGCCGATGCTAAGGGTAATATCGCCTACTGGCATGGGAATTTTGTTCCGAAAAGAGATACTGCTTATAACTGGAGCGAAGTAGTAGACGGCACCACTTCTGCTACGGCCTGGAAAGGCCTTCACCCTGTTAATGAAACCGTTCATTTGTACAATCCGGCAAATGGCTGGTTGCAAAACTGTAACTCTACCCCATTTACCGTGGCTGGCACAAACAGTCCTAAAAAATCAGCCTACCCAAGCTACATGGCACCCGATGGCGAGAATTTTAGGGGCGTTGCGGCTTTGCGTTTATTAAACCAACCGAAAAAATACGATTTAAATGATGTCATTAGCATGGGTTACGACACTTACCTGCCTGCCTTCGAAGTACTTTTACCTGCGTTGACTAAAGCATACGAGCAATTACCGTTAGACCATTCGCTAAGAGCAAGTTTAAGAGAACCTATTGCCGAATTGAAAAAATGGAACTATTATTCTGCTACTTCTTCTGTAGCGGCTACCCTAGCGATGGAGTGGGCCCAACGAGTAAATAGGGATATTCAAAACGTATATATTAATCCCGGGGAGAAAGATCAGGTAGAAAAAACCATTGAATTTGCCAAAACAGCAAAGGCCGAAACTTTGCTTCAACCTTTAAAGACCACCATTGACGATTTAAACAAACGTTTTGGCAAATGGCAAATACCTTGGGGCGAAGTGAACAGATTCCAACGCTTGACCGGTCAAATCACCGAAAAATATGACGACAATGTTCCTAGCCTTCCTGTAGCTTATGGTTCGGCATTATGGGGTCAACTACCTTCTTATCGCAGCAATCCATTTAACACCAACAAACGTTATGGTTACAGTGGCAACAGCTTTGTTTGTGCGGTAGAGTTTGGCGACAAGGTAAAAGCAAAATCGGTACTAGCGGGAGGAAATAGCGGTAACCCATCTTCTAAACATTTTAACGACCAAGCAGAAATGTTCGCTAAAGGAGAATTTAAGGATGTGCTGTTCTATAAAGAAGATATATTGGCCAATATGGAGAAAAGATACCGTCCTGGAGAATAGGCTTTAACCAAACAAACCCGCCACAGCACTAATGGTGAGCGCTACAATACAGGTATTGAATACAAAGGAAATCAAGCTATGCCCCAAGGTCAGTCTGCGCATTCGTTTGGAGGTAATGTCGATATCCGACACTTGGAAAGTCATTCCGATTACAAAAGAATGGTAGGCAAAATCGATAAAGTCTGGTTCTTCATCGCCTGGAAAAACCAGTCCTTTTAATAATTTACCAGCCTTTGTGCCATAATATAGGTGTGCATAACGAGAAGTATAGCTGGTGTGCACCAATAGCCAGCTTAAAAACATCCCTACCATTCCCAATAGCAAATCAACCCACTGCTTCGACCCATTATTTGTTTTTACCAATAAAATAAAAACGGCCATCATGCCTGCGAAAGTGGCCAGTATTACGATAAGAAATGTAATTGCTCGCCCACCATCTTCAATACTGGCATGCTGGTGAGTTTGGCTTGCCGATGATTTTACAAAAACCAACCAGCTAATGGCGGTCTGAATAGCACAAAATGTAATCCAAGAAAGCATTAGTCTGCTTAAAAGGCCATCAAATAAAAAAGTAGAAAGAAAATAGACAAGTACCGCAATGACCAAACTTATGGTCAAGTGCTCTGTCGCTTTAATGTGATGTATTCTTTTAAGTCCCATTTCTACATTCTTTCTTTAATAAATATAGAAAATTTCTCCTTGTCATACTGAGCTAGTCAAAGTATTTGATACAGTCTTCAACTAGCTCAGAGCGACAAAATACTACTTAAGCGTCAGCAATTAATCTTTGATGTATTTCTTTGTCTTATACATATTTGCCAATAAATCTACTTCTATCACGTCTGCCTCTATCTTAAGGCTAACATCGTCTCTTAAAGAACCGAAATAGATTACCATTTTTTTGTTCGCATTATCAACATGAATTACTTTGCCTTCGGCCTTATATTTTTCCAAATCTACTTTTACTTTTGCTTTACCTGTTAACAAAACATCGTCAAAAACCCTTCTCACCTTTGCAGAATCGGAGGCAGACCATTCTATTTTAGAAAGCGCAACATCTTTACTAAAAAACAAAGCGCCTTCTTTACCAGGTCCAGAAATTACATTGGACTGTTCTTTATTTACCGCAAATTCATAAAAATCATAAGTTTTCTTATTGATGTTATAAATGACCGTTTGATAAACCTTTACTTTTCCGTCCGCAAAATGAACTTTTGCATTTTCCGCAAACATGATCTTATTTCTGCTATCCAAGGAGGCTTTTTCCGCTTCAATGGTTATTTTTCCTATCTGTAGCTTTGCCTTTGTTAAATAACTAACCCCACTACTTAAATTTCCTAAAGCATGTGCAGCTGAAAGCACTTTTACCTGATCTTCAGAAACTGGTGTGATCGTTAATGGCTTTTGCTGGCCTCCCGCCACTTTTTGGAACCCTTCTTTGGTATAAAACTTAGCGTATAATGTTGGATTCACTAGCTCATGCTTTTTAGGATTAGAATATAATGCAATGAGTTTATTGGTGGCATACACGTTTTTGGAAATCAGTTTTTCCCCAATAAATTTTACGGTAACGGCGTCTCCAGTTTTAAAATTTTCAGCTTTTGTTTTCAGGGCAGACACATCCAATAAAATTTTAAAAGTTCCATCGTTCAATTCAATTTGGCTAACATATCCAGCAGAATTTCTTTTGATATTTTTGATGTTGCTATAGGCAAATCGGGCCCTATTGGCTTCGTATAAAAAAGCGTGTTTCTCCGGTACCTTCATCAACGATTGACCCGTTGGAGTAGCTGCAGCGTTAACCATGTAAATGGGGGTATCGTAAATCAGCTCCTCGCTTTTAGCGACATCTTTTATACTTAATTTTTCGATTTTTCCTGAAATGGCAACCGTCAACTGATCACCTACCTTAATTTTATAAGGAATATCATGTCTAATAGGATGAGTAGTATTTCCTACTTTAAGGTAAAGTATTCTAGGGAAACCTTGTTTTGAAATACTATCCACCCTACCTTTAATGGTCTTTCCAATTAAAGGGTCCTCCTGAATATTTTGTTTTAAGCCTGCTTTGCTCGGTACAACATTTACGATCTCAACCGTAAAGCCCCAGACAATGCCTAAAACGATTGGCACTACCAGTAAATACATTAATTTTTTCATTTTCTTTGATTTAGCGTTGAATAACATTTTAATGCGCTCCTTCACTGGGCTTTTCACAAAATTGTGAACCAAAGCGGTTTGGTTTTCGCTCACTGCCAGTTTAAGTAATAGGGAGGCGTAATCTTTTGAGCCAAAATGATTAGCGGTGGCTTCATCGGCTTCATACTCATGCGTTTGCTCTAGCGCTTTGTCCCATAAATAAATAACAGGATTAAACCACATGATTGCCTTGGCCATCATCATGATAATTTTATCTACAGAGTGGTATTGTTGCGCATGCACCCTTTCGTGATTAAGCAAGGCAGCCAGTTCTTGAGGAGCTAAATTTGATCCGTTGATGAAAACATAGTTGAAAAAAGAGCAATTGGTAAATCCTTCTGTTTTTTCCAACAGTTTCAATCCACCTATTGATTTGGCATTTTGCCGAGTGTAACAAACCAGCATCACCAACTTTCTGACTCCAATAAGCAATAGTGCCGCAGCAATAATGACATAGGCATAAGGCAGTAAGCCAAGCCAATTGGTTTGCTGTTCGGTTACTTTTGCGGGTTGAAAAGCTTTGGGAACATCAACCATCTGCTCCATATGGGCAGCTTGCAAATTTTCCATATCAATGGAAGAGGCAACTGATACCACACTGCTCGTAGTGGGCGCTACCTCCCGTTCAATGGTAAAATGTAGTGTTGGAATTGCAAAACTTACCACCAAAGCTCCAAGCAGATAAAACCTGTTGAATTTAAAGAAAGTGAGTTTTTGAAGTACCAGCAGATAGAAGGCGAAAAACAACACCAAACCCACACTTACCTTGAGTAAATAACTGAAGAGTTCCATGTTAAGATTTTTGATTGATGAGTGCCTTTAACTCTTCTATATCTGCCTCACTTAGTTTGTCTTGCTTTACCATAAACGACAATAAGCTTTTGGGCGAATTATCGAAATAGCCAGAGAATAATTTAGAAAAACTGGTTTCGGCATATTGCTCTTTGGTAATGGCAGGGAAATATTCGTAAGTTTTGCCATAAGCTTTATAGCTTACGTAGCCTTTCTTTTCTAAAAGTCTTACAATTGATGAGATGGTATTGTAGGGAGGTTTGGGTTCCTCCTCTATTTCTTCGATGATGTCTTTTACAAATGCATGCTCTAACTTCCATAGAATTTGCATGATACGTTCTTCGGCTTTGGTTAGTTCTTCCATACCCGAATGTATAACTGATTTTTCAGTTATACAACTAAAAAATAAGTTACGACAATTAAAAAACTGATTACCAGTTAAATAATTTTAATCAGAAAAATTATATTTTAAGCTTAAAGTGCTCTTTGGCTTGTCCTTTTCTGAAATAAACCAATCCAATCCAAAACAAATCAACCGTGATGGTGACCTGCGGATGCGCCTTAATTTCTTCCCAAGCTTGTTTCATCCCTTCGCTCCAATAGATATCGTCGAAGATAAGCAGGCTATTTTCGGTGAGTTTGGGCAAACACCATTCAAAATAATTGAGTGTAGCTTCTTTGGTATGGTTACCGTCGATGTAAACAAAATCTAATTGGTTACTTTCTTCGATGGCTTTGGGCAGCAGATCGTTAAAATTACCTACCTGTAATTCCACATTGTTTAAGCCCAATTCATTGAAATTCTGATAAGCGACTTCGGCCGTTTGCGGACAGCCTTCGATGGTTAATACATTGGCTTTGGGCTGCGCTTTGGATAAATACGCAGTGGTAATGCCTAAGCAAGTACCCAGCTCAATCATGTTAGTTGGCTGATGGTTAGCTGCTAAACGGTAGATCAATTGCGCCAATCGGGGTGTTTTCAGCGCATTTTTGGCAATTTGAGCTACTTTTTTGGTGCGGTTCTTATTCAAATGGGAGCCTGCTCCCAAATCGGTTACTGTAATGAACCTTTGGTCAGCTAAAAGTTTTTTTCGCTGTGCTTCGATGTCTTTGTAAACGCTTTTTGCAGAAAAATCGTAAATTACCTCATCCGCTAGTTTGTAAACAAAAGGCGAGTGCGTTCCATGTCTGGTTTTAGCAGTAAACTGATGCTTAAGATAATCGGCAAAAAATTGTAGGACCATGGGGCAAAAGTAAAGGAAAAAAGAACAAGGAGCAAAGAATAAGGATTAAGGGCTGTTTTTGCAGACTTGTTATTTTTGTTAAGTGGGGGAGGATTTAAACGTGCACAGAAGTTTGTAAACTAAACCCGATTGAAGTGCCTGCCTGCGGTAGGCAGGAAAATACTTTTTGTTCTGTGTCATTCTGAGCGTAGCGAAGAATCTCCAGGCAAAGTGCACTTGAGGAACAAATCCTTCGACAGGTTCAGGATGACAACTTGAGAAGACAAAAAGATTGAAACGAAAAGCGGGGCTGCTTTTACAGATGGAAAATTAGCCTTGATTTTCGAAAAGATAAACACAATAATGGTTAGAAAGGGTAACATCAAATGAAAAATGTTGCAGAAATAGATGCGTTGGTTAAATTATTGGATGATCCTGATGAGGAAGTTTTTATGCATGTGCAGGAGAAACTGCTCGAATATGGGAACGATGCGATCAGCTCGCTAGAGTCGGCGTGGGAAAAATCGTTGGATACAATGTTGCATGAACGGATAGAGAATATTGTGCACACTATTCAGTTCACCAGCGTGAAACAGGATCTTAATTTGTGGTACCAAAGTGGTGCTTTTGATCTTTTACAGGGTGCACTGATCATTAACCGCTACCAGTTCCCAGATTTGGATGAGCAGGCGATTATTAACCAAATTGAAAATATTAAAAGGGAAGTTTGGGTAGGCTTGCAATACGAAATGAGTTCGATTGAAAAAATTAAGCTGATGAACCACGTTTTTTATAATCAGTTTGGTTTTGGCGGCAATACCAAAAATCATCACGACCCGCAAAACTCTTATTTGAACCAAGTACTGGAGAGCAAAAAGGGCAACCAAATTTCGTTGGCCATTATTTATTCGACCATTGCACAAAAATTAGACATTCCCGTTTATGGGGTTAATTTACCGCAGCATTTTATACTGGGCTATATTGACGAAAGTAATCCGGATAGGGAGCAGGCGGTGCTGTTTTACATTAATGCTTTTAACAAAGGTGCCATTTTTGGCAAGCATGATGTAGACCAGTTTTTACGTCAGCTTAACTTGGAGCCTCAGCCAGGCTTTTATGCGCCATGTAGCAACGCAGAGATTGTTCGCCGTATTTTAAGAAACCTGATTTCGGCCTACGAGAATTTGGGCGCTGCCGAAAAAGTGGCGGAACTTAAGGAAATGCAAGAAATCTTATCTTAAGTTTTGGCATTGATGCAAAATCACCCTAAAAAAGCCATTTGCTTTGGAGAAATTTTATGGGATAATTTACCATCGGGCCGATTGGCTGGTGGTGCACCCATGAACGTAGCCTACCATTTACGGAAACTAGGCATTAGTGCATCGTTAATTAGCCGTGTTGGTGATGATGAGGCGGGCAGGGAACTGATTGATTTTATTACTTCGATTGAAATCCCTGCCGAAAATATACAGATCGACTCCCAACAGCACACTAGTGAAGTGATTGCCGAACTGAAGGCAAATAATGAGATGGTTTATACCATTACTTATCCTACCGCTTGGGATTACATTGCCTGGCAAAGTGATTTCAAAACAAAAATAGCGGAAGCAGATGCTTTTATTTTCGGAAGTCTTTCGGCCAGAAATGAAGTGAGCAGGGCCACTTTACTCCAATTATTAGACCATGCCAAATTTAAGGTTTTTGATGTGAACCTTAGGACTCCTTATTATGATAAGGACACTATTACCGCTTTTTTAAGCAAAGCTGATTTTGTAAAGCTCAACGAAAATGAAATAGTGATGCTGGGAGATTGGTTTACTGAACATCATGAAGAGCAAAACATCGTGGCGGCTTTAATGGAACAATTTCAACTTTCGGAAATACTGATTACCAAAGGAGCTGAGGGTGGCACTTATTACCAAGCGAACCAAAGTATTAACTACAAAGCTGAAAAGGTAACTGTGGTAGATACCGTAGGTAGCGGCGATAGCTTTTTAGCCGCATTTTTGAGCAAGAAACTTGCTGGTGAAGAAATAGTGGACTGCCTAAATTTTGCCGCCAAGGTGGCTGGTTTTGTTACTTCGCAAAAGGGTGCCTGCCCTAGTTATAATGCAGCAGACTTTAAGTGAGCTTTGTGCATGCTTTTGTTTGATCTTCCTTTTTAGGAAAAAAACATAAGGCTTTCGTCATTGCTAGACACGAAGCAATTCTACAACTATCGTTAACTAACATCAAGTTATCGCTTTAAGATTGCTTCGTGCCTCGCAATGACGATTTTATATCAAATTTATTTACTCGTTATAAAATCGCTCAAGTAGCTACATTCATCGCTCACTTTTTTAAAATAAGCCGTATTTGCAAATTGCTTTTTTAGTTCTGCGAAATAGATGTTGTTGCGATTTAAATAATGTAATTGATTTATTCTGTTGTTATAATCAATATCGTACCATTTAGATGAACTTAAGGCACCATTTGCTTTTTCCTTTTGCTCACATTTGGCCAACATAAAGGTGCATTTGGCTCTAAACTCTTGGTCCTTACTTAAACTACGTGCTTTGAGATACCATTTTTTAGCGGTTTGGGCCAGCTTATAGTCATTATCGTATACGTAAACTGGTTTTTCATTAACGGCATAAGAGCTCCATCCATAGCTAATAAATATCCACGAGTTGCCATAATATCCCGTTTGGTAAACCCCATTGGCCATTTTGAAATAGTACTGTGCCGCATTTTTCTTATCGCTAAGGGTTAGCTTTTCTAAACGCAGCATTTCCTTGGCAAAGGTTTTCTTGTTATAGGTTTGCGCTTTGGAAGTAAATTGCTTTGGATAATCGTTAACGGTAGTGATAAAAGGATTGGCATACATGGTTCCTTCTTCGTACCAATCTGACGGAGTTTTAAATTCATAATTAGGCTCCAATTTTTCAAAGCATTTTAATGCTTGCTCGTATTTATGCTCACGCAAGTAAGCAGTCCCGAAAAGTTCGTAAAAATCAGATCGACTTAATTTTCGCAGGTCCTCATTAATAAAGGTATCAAAACTGCTTTCGTTAGCCTTGGTAAATCTCTTTTCCAACTGGCTCAGGGTGGAAGCACTTAAATAGTTTTGCCAAAACTCAAGGGCGGTCCAACTCATTCGATTAGAAAAGCTATTGCTTTTGGTCGAATCAGGAATAAAATCGCCTTTCAACATCAACAAAGCAGCTCGTGCAGTGTCACCCATTTTTAGGTAAGTAGGTGCCAACAACTCCTGATAAAAATTACGAGTGGTTGAAATGAACCTGTTCTCTCTATTTTCGGCAAAGTAATCATCTCCGGAAACAGGCTTTCTGTCTTTACGTTTTTCATCCAACCATTTCAAGGTAGGCACTAATTCATCGGCATTAAAAGTACCTTGTTGTTTAATTTTCCTTGCGTTAATCAGCAGGTTAATGATTTGGTATTGATTATTGTAGCTAGGTTTTAATTGTGCAGGGTTAAGCTGTTTCAATAAATCGGCCGCGGCTTGATCATCGTTCTTGATCCAATTAAGGTAAGCAGCGCTTATAATGCCCAATTCTGGCTCTGGATATTTTTTTTCATTTGCCAGTTTTAAGGCAAAAGCTTTGGTTAATTCTAACTGTCGCAGGTTAACTTTTCTGATGTTGTCCTTTTGTAGTTGGTCATTATCATAGTAGTAGTTTTTTGCCAAGCCAGAGGGCATGTTCAAATTCTTCTCCAGTTTATTGATTTCCCTTACCAGCAAAGTACCATTCATTAAATTGTTTGGCGCACTGGCATATACTTTTTCCAAGGCATTTAGGTCATACTCCGGATTACCAAAACTTTTGATGCCCAAAACATAGGCTTTCTCTTCATCGTTTTTGGCCAAAGTCAGTACTTCATCAACGGGTGCCGAAGCGTAGTGAAAATTTTTGTAAGCCTGTACCCTTCGTTCTGGATTGCTGTTAAAAACCTTTGAGAAAAGATAAGCCGCTTCTGTTGGGTTTCCACCGTAACGAACCGAACCCGCATAAACCGCCATGGCCCAACCTTTGGCCAAATCGGTAGATTGAATTGGTTCTACATATTGCTTATAAGTGGCCTTACAAGCTTCGTAATTTTCTGCATAATGATACATCCTAAGCGCTTGATATGCATAACGCAATTTTAAGAAGGTATCTTTTTTCACTTGGGCCAGCTGCAACAACGCTTCTTTTGCTTTATTGGTCATTTGCGCCGTATCTCTTTGAACTGGATTCCAAGGGTCGTAATTTACCGTAGCCAAAGGCTCGCAACTTTTGGCAAAAGCAAAATAGGCCAAAGCCTGTTTATTTCTAGCTAAGGCTTTCACAAAAGCATTTTGCTGTAAGTCTTGCGGAAGTTGTTTTAAATTCTTCTTGGTGAGGTTGGCCAAAAGCACATTCGTAGCACTGTCGCTTTCGTACATTACCTTACGGACATCTTCTTTTTTAACTTTTAGGTAATTGGCCCATTCGGCACTGTTCAAATCATACTCATCTACACTTTCCTGATCATGATAGAGGTATTCCCATTCGCTAAAGCTAAACTGGTTATAGGCCTTCCCCTGTACATCATTATGAAAATAAGAGATGTAATAATCATAAGGATCTATTTCGCCACCGCAGGCAATGTTCACCACAATTTCACCAAAAAAAACGGTTAAAAAGCTAGCGCAGAATATGAGTGATTTCTTCCAGTTCATAGATTTTAAAATTATTGAGTGTTTGTTCATCTAAATGATAAAACAATAAATTCAGCGGTTTTCTCGACAAATATTGATCAAGATAAACGGTACTTTTCCTGATGTCTTCAAATTTACTTGCTTCGAACCTAATTTCATCATTTTTATAGAGGCCAAACTCGGGCAAATCGGTATTTGCCTTATACAGTCCATTATGCATTTTGGTGAATGCGCCATTAGCGGTCAGGTTGGCCAGTTTCAAGCGTTTAGAAATACCGGCATAGTTCCCATCCCTAAATACCACCGCCCACGAAAATAACGGCAAGGCTACATCGATGGGCATGGGGTAATAGGCTAAATTTTCACCTGCATATTTTTTCACTTCTTGTACATCTAAAATTGAATTTTGCGTACCATATTTCCTCAGGTTCCCCATGTTATAACACATCAGCAGTACTTTATCTACTGGCGGAATACCACTTTTTTCCTGATTTTTCAGTTGGTGTAACCGCAGGGTAGATGAAATGGTTTTATTGCCCAACTGCTTTTTGATTTCTTTGAGCAACAGAAAGTAATTGGTTCTGGTGGTGGCTGTCCAATCGCAGTCTATTTGCAGTTCTTGGTAGCTTGATTTGCCTGACTGCTTTACTTTCCCATCTACAAATTGTACGATATTGGAAGCAAGCTTTTTAAGCTGGGCATTACCGATTTCTTTCAGCACTTCGTTTACCACAAAAACAACGGGGACCATTTCTAAGGTGTCAGGTAGCTGATCTTTAAACTTGACTGGTGCAACAGGACTAATGCCTCCGTTTAAATCTCTATCTACATCTAAAATCCTTACAAATAGTTTTTTGCTATTGAAATGCTGCAAATAGCTTTGCTCAACAGCATTGGTTTGATACACCGTTTTCCAAAAGTAAAAACTGGTTTGTACCTCTCTTTTTTGTTCGCAACCGATGAACAGAATTACAAAAAACAATATATACTTGCATTTCATAAGACAAAATTAACATTAAGTACGGGATGAGAGCAGTAATACAAAGGGTAACTGAAGCGAGCTGTAAAGTAGATGGAATCATTACGGGAGAAATTAGCAACGGATTTTTGGTGTTGTTGGGCATTGAGGATGCCGATACACAAGAAGACTTGGAATGGCTGGCCCAAAAAATTGCCAATATGCGTGTGTTTGGTGATGAAAATGGCTTGATGAACAAATCCTTAGCGGATATTGATGGAAATATTTTGTTGATCAGTCAGTTCACCTTGTTTGCCTCTACCAAAAAAGGTAATCGACCTGGCTTTACTCGTGCTGCCCGACCTGACAAGGCCATTCCGCTTTATGAGGAAATGAAGAAACAATTGGGCTTGTTGATTGGAAAAGAGGTACAATGTGGCATTTTTGGTGCCGATATGAAAATTAGTTTACTGAACGATGGTCCAGTGACGATTACCATAGATACCAAGAATAAGGAATAAGGGATTGATAAGTTAGGTTAGCTATTTGGAGGTCCAATTTTAACCTTCTGAAGATCCTTTTTGTCCTTATAAACATCCTCTTTGTTCTTCCGAATATCCTTTTGGATCTTCCGAACATCCTCTTTGTCCTTTCGAAGACCAATTTCGACCTTCTGAAGACCACGATCGATCTTTTTAAGACCACTGTTTCACCTATAGCTAGTGTGATTTTAGCTTCACGCTTGGTGATTGGCATGGAGTTAAACAAAAACGCCCCGAAATTAAATCGGGGCGTTTTTGTTTGAGAGTCAAGATATATAAATCTAATTATTCAATAGGAGGATCAAACCAAATCAATGCATTTCTTGTGAACCAAGAAGAAATCGGAGTATTTGTACTTATACGCTTCAAACGTGCGGCTATACGTGTTGCTACATCGCCATCAGAAGAAGTTAAGAAAACCTGATAGGGGTTATTACCCCATGGATGCATTTCGATTCCGTAATGATCTGCTTCTCCAATTGCAGGAGGGACTAAACTCCATTCAATAGCTATATCGGACAATGGAATTGTTGGATCGTGTGCAAATACAGCGGTAAATAAATGTCCACTTGCTAGAATATTCGTAACTGAATTAACACCAGGAGTAGATATTGCGATTTTATACGTCATCCTTACATTAGTGTGTATAGAGGCTGTCCAAAGTCTAACATAATAAGTTTGTCCTACAACAAGCGATGTCGCAGTAATTTTTTGGTTCACGTTGTCACACCCAATGTATCCCAAATTAGAGTTATATATAGCGATTCCAGCTAAAGGCGTTCCATGTTGACCGCCATTAAAATGAAAACTGACATCGCTCAAACTAATCAAGTGAGAAGTACTCGTGGCTGTAAATTTATACCAAACATCGTCATCAATTCCGCTACCGCAAGCAGGTTCAGCTTGCGACGACTGTGTCGCCGTCATAGTCATCCCAGCAATGAACGTAGAAGAAAGATCAATTGCTCCAGTATAGTCATCATTACTAATTGGGCTTGCTGGAGTAGTTACGTCATACTTTACAGTTGAATACCACGACACTTCTTTATCCTGTGCAGAATGGAAAAATCTATACCTAAGCACAATTTTACCTGAAAATCTATAAGCGGGCAAAATTGCTGGAAGCCAAACCGACTGATAAATAGTACCATGAGAAGCGAATTCAGACTTAAGCACGTGTTTAGTTGGAGAGATTTCAATAGTAGAAGGGTGGCTTTCAAAATTGTTATTCTCTGGACTTTCAGTGTATAAAAGCGTTACATAACAATCCCCTGGCGAACTTGGATCACTATACTTCATTAAATTAAACCTAAAATCGACAGAAGTAGGCGCATGCAGATTGTTAACCATAAATTTACGATCTGAGCTAGCACCATTTAGTTCAAATGATACCAAAACCATATTTGCCGCAGCAGTTTTATCAAAAACCAAAAGCAAGGCGAGCATAAGTATATTTTTCATCTTAATTCTCATATACATTTTTATACTCATTAGCTTGCGCATATAACTCCAGTACTTTTTTTAAACTGAGTGTCACTCTTTCCCCAACAATAAACTCTTCCGTTTTTTCATTGTAAATTACTTTATCCAATGGTACAGCGAGCGAGATAGATAAAAAGCGCTTTTCCTTTTCGTAACCTACCGCCAATTTTTCGATTTTCTCTTCAACTTGATGCTGATCTTTTTTGCACCCTGCAAAGGCTGCAGTTCCCAAAACCACAGCTACTGCAATTTTTAGGAATACTGATTTAGTGTTTTTCATAAGTAAATAATTATTTAGTAATTAATATGTCTCGTTAGTGAAACGAGACATATTTGTAGATATGTTTAATTGAGAAATAATGAGAAATAATTAATAAACACCGATATAATGGTTACCAGTTTTATTTAATAATTTAGCACCTTTGGTAACGGTACCTGTTCTGCTATTTAGAATGTAAATATTACCTTCTTTTCCTACTGGTGTAACCGCAACAAAAACCTCGTCACCATTTACTACCCAGCCTTGGTATTGGAAAAAATAAAGATCTGGTTCATAAGGCAACGCTACCTGTTGTGCAGTTTTTGTATTTAAGTTAATTCTAGCGATGAAGCTTTGTTGCTGACCTGAATCAAATGCAGATGTTGCAGCGCCATCATGAGTATACATTGCATAAGCAATACCATTGCCAGCATATGTCCAACTTTCAATATAAGAACCTTTCACACCTAAAGCAGCATCTAAATTGAATACATAAGAGTTATCATATTCATTATTTTGATTGATTTTTAAGATGTGAGATCCAGATTCTTGAGTCGCTTGATAAATATTACCATCTTCAGCCAAATACAGATTGAAATTACGATAGCCATTTGTATTACCAGTACTTACCGTAGAGCTAATTAAAGTTGGATTTTTTAAGGTTGGATAATCAACAATTAATGATTTTGCTGGAATCTTCACCGTTCCTGTATTATCAGCCGCACCTGTTGCTGGATTGTACTTACTTTGCGAAACACCGATAATTAATTTGTTACCTGCTTTGTTTAAGGTCGGACCATCTAAACGACCTATGTAAAAACCTTGTGCCTCTTCCGCTGCAGGAAGTGCGATTTTATACTGTTCGTAGGTCTTAATAGATGCCGCTTTTAAATCTAAAGACAACACCGTTGAAGTGCCTCTTGCATAGGCATAAACTCCATTATTTTGAGTGATGGTTACACCCGATACATTTACCGCGACACCTGTTTGGTCACCATCAAACAATTTCAGCCATCTTGGGGTAGCCGTAGCATAACTAGCAATATTTACTTTATCGCTTAACTCGGGATAGATACTTCCTCCTTTTACTTGGTACTTAGAAAATTCACCACCGTCTACACCGCCATACGCAATATTGAATAAAATACTTCCGTTTGTGGACGACTGTAAACGAGCTGTGCGGTTAGACCTCACTCTAAATCCATCATCATAAACATTGATAACCTTGCTTGGATCTTTGGCATCTTTTACGCTTACAGAGTAAACCATGGTTCCTTGGTTACCATCTCCTGCTTTTGTACCCATTAAAGCTCCAGCGACAGTAATCCAACGGTCAGAATCACCCAAATTTTCCTCAGGTTCAGTTGGACCTTCACTTTTTTTCGAACAACTTGTAATGGTTGTTGCTATGGCAACGGCTCCTAACATTAGGAGTTTTAAAAACTGTTTTTTCATGTTAATTTTTTTTAAAAATTATTTATAGAGTAATTAATTTTAAAGTAGAAAGCTCTTCCTGGCTTTTGAGAAGCAAAATTGTCATAGGCTTCTTTGTTAAAGATGTTTTTTGCATCAAAGCTTAATACAAGCTTTTGATTAGGAAATCTGTAGCTAACACCTAAATCTTGAATAAATTGAGCTGGGGTGACATTAAACTCATCACGTTTCAGTTGCCATATCGTTTCAAATGGATGTACATATCCAGCGTTGTAATACAAGTTTAAAACTGATTTCTTCTGTAAGACGTTATTTAGTCTGTACTGTACGTTCCCGTTTGCGGTAAAAAAAGGCTCATTTGGAATTTGTAGTCCATCAAATAAAGATTTGGAATCTTGAAGCAACGCATTAAATTTTGAAGTATTTAATACTACATTTAGGTTTTGATAGATATAGTTTACTTCTGCTTCAAAGCCTACAGATCTTACTCCAGATAGATTTACGTTATTGGAAGTTTCCATATTGGTTACGTTTCTATCGCTAGATAAAAGCACAATCTTATCTTTGGTATCACGTAAAAAACCACCTGCCGAAACAGATATTCTGTGCTCTCCAAGCTTAAATTGTCCAGCACGAAATCCTAAATTAAAATTATTGCTAATCTCTGGTCTAATGGATGGGTTCGGCGTTAAATTGTCTGCTTGATTACCGAATATCTCGGCCTCTCCAGGCATCCTTACCGCCTTTTCTGCTGATGCAATCAATACCAAATTTGATAGGACTGAGTAAGATGCAGCTAATCCAAATCCTGTCGTATTTCTATTATCTTTAGTTATTCTTTCAACACGTGTAGGCTGTCCATTAATGGTCTGCTGAATCGGATCCATCCTATCAATCTTCTGCTGATAATACTTCCCAAATAAGTTAGTTTTAAGTCTGCCTTCAAAAGCTTCCATTTCATAAGACAGTGAAGAAACATTCTTGGTCAAATCACTACTTGATAAATAATTACGTTCCAAAACCGTTCTCATTTCATCGGCATCCTGCCTATCAACCACATAAAACATGTGATTGAAAACTAATTTGTGGTTTTTAATGATATCATAGCTAAGGCTAGCCCTCAATGTCGTAATCTGTCTATTGATGGTGTTCATGGTTGGGGCGCCTTGCTGTCCTCCACCTAGTGTACGTAAAGGTTCTCCCCTAATGCCAATTACTTTTTCTCCATTCCAGTTATACCTATAGCTAACTGTATCTTGAATGTACTGCTGTCTATCACTGTATACTCCGTTAAAATTAAGATTCAAACCCTTTACAAATAGGTTATTCTTTCTATAATCTAAGCCAACTACATGTGCTCTAGACCTAGAAAACCTACCCATATATGGCCTGCTCATATATTGCCCATGTTGCGCCTCATCGTAGGTATGAGAATAGTTGTAGTTAAACATAAGGCTGTTAGCCCATTTCACATCCGTAAAACCGATTTCAAAACGACTACCATAGGACCTATAATCGTCATTAAATCTTCTTCCCCTAGCCTGAACCATTTGCCCATTGGGCATTTCATTTCTTACGAATTTTGACCATACTTCATAGTCATTATCTGAGTAGCTATAAAAACCAGATCCACGTACTGTTAGCCCATTTTTTGGATTACGATACATTCCGCTAACATCCGCTTGCTGCGTATTAAATGATCCATAAGATATAGCAGCAGTTAGGTTATTTTGTATAGCTCCTTTCTTCAAAACAACGTTTATCCCACCTCCTAAAAAATCTCCCGCTAAATGTGCAGGAAGAACACCTTTATATACTTCGATGCGCTCAATCATTGCTGGCGGAATATTATTTAGATTGAATGAGGAACCATAAGTAGAAATTTCTATTCCATCAATAAAAATTCCAATCGCCCTTCCTGACATCCCATTTAAATTATAATTTGCATCCGATCCAATTCCCCCACTCTGACGAACTCTTACACCAACAGTTCTGTTCAGCAACTCATTAACCTGTAAATTTCTCAAAGAAGCTTCCTTGGTATCTATCACGTTAACCGCAAACCCACTGGTTTCCATTTTTTTCTTTTCGGTTTTACCCGTAATGCTCACCTCGTTGAGCGTTTTATTGTCCTTTGCTTTTGTAGAAACATTAAACACCTGCTCGCTTTTATCTAGGGTAATGGTTTGCTTTTTAGCATGTATTTCCATGGAGCCAATTTCCAAGACATGGCTACCATAGGGAATATTCTTTAACTCGTAGTTTCCTTTTTCGTCAGATAAGGTTTGTTTGTTTAAAGCTTTGATCATAACCACGGCCCCCACCACAGGCTCTTTATTTTCCATGATAATTTTCCCCGAAATATTTCCAGTTTGAGCTTTGGCAACAGTATTAAGGGCGAAAACCCATAACATGGCGAGTAAAAAATGCTTCATTATTCCTTATTAATTTTCACTTTTTATTTAGAAGAAGTCTAAATAAATGTAAATTGCGGCAAATATAAGTTTAACACTACCCTACGAAATGACCCCAAACGAAAATTTAGCAACGCAAAAAGAAAAAGCAATTGTGCTTAATTTAAGCCTTGCGATGGCTGCAAACAGTCCAGATGTCTCTGTGCTGTCAAAGCGTTTAACTTTTGACAAGTTCTTGTTCAGAAAGCTTTTAGCCGAAGAAGTGGGCACAAACCCCATCTGTATTTCTTCCGACCAAAATATCTTGCTCATCCAATACTGCATGTATGGGAGTTGCAGCATTAAAAATTCTGCCGCTCAAAAAGCAGATACTTTTAAACAAGCAGAATACAATATCATTTTATTGCCAAAGGGCGAAACCACAGTAATTAATAGCAAAGGGGATTGCGATTTGGTGCATATCTATCTGAGCGAGGCTTTCTTTTATCGGTATATGCCACAGGATTACAGCACTCCATTGTATAACCTAAAAGGAATTGGAAAACTGTTTCCTAAAAACCTTTATCTGAGCCCCAAGTTAAAGAACATCTTGAACGAGATTAATATTTGTGATTTTGGAGACCATTTAAAAAACCTATATACCAAAGCTAAAATCATCGAATTGCTTAGTCTTCAACTGGTACAACATGAAGAGGAGAAACTGATTCCTGCTGCCTTAAAGCCTTTGGAAGTAGAAAAGATGATCTTGGTAAAAGAACTCATCGAAAACAACATTGCCGATTCACACACCATTACCTCTTTGGCAAGAACCGCCGGTACTAATGAGCAATATTTAAAAAAGCATTTCAAACTGCTATTTGGAAGCACCGTTTTTGGCCATATGACTTCGTGCAAAATGGAAAAAGCTAAAGAAATGTTGCTAACTGGACAATATCGCATCACCGAAATTGCCGAAATGGTAGGTTACAAACACGCAACCCATTTCACTAATGCCTTTAAAAAATTCTTCGGTTGCTTGCCGCAGTCGTTCAAAACTAAACTGTTTTTTGGGGGATATTTTTCTTTCAGTTTAGAACTAGAGGCTTTGGAAGTTTTGATGATGGTTTGAACCAGTGGCTAGGAGTTAGTGATTAGTGGTTAGTAATTGTGCACCGTTATTTTATATTTCTTTTAAATAAAGAAGTACTACCAACTTGTCATCCTGAGTGCAACGAAGGATCTCCTCAATGCTTATAACAGGTTAATCGTTTAACTGGTTATTTGGTTAACTGCATATTAGTGGTTAGTTAATTAGTCATTGATCATTAACCACTAATCATTAATACTTAATTCCCATTCCTTATCTTTGAGCATGACCATTACCGAAGCACAACAAACCATCGATCGTTGGATCAACACCACTGGGATCCGTTACTTTAACGAACTCACCAACACGGCTATTTTAATGGAAGAAGTGGGCGAGGTTGCCCGTATCATGGCCCGTAAATATGGGGAACAATCGTTCAAAAAGAGTGATGAGCAAGTAGATTTGGCCGATGAAATGGCTGATGTACTTTTTGTGCTGATGTGCCTGGCCAACCAAACAGGGATTAACCTTGAAGAAGCGCTAGCTAAAAATCTAGAGAAAAAAACCATCCGCGATGCGGAGCGCCATCAAAACAATAAGAAGTTAAACCCCTAAATCCTCTAAAGGGGACTTTTACAGCAACCCACTTAAGGTTTTCCCCCTTTAGGGGGCTAGGGGGTTAACTCTGCCTTGATCTTCGCCGCTACTTCGGCCAACTCCTCTTGGCTAAGCTTCAACTTGGGATTGGCAAAGTTCATGTCGTTCATTTGGTTGATAGGAATGAGATGCACATGTGCATGTGGTACTTCTAAGCCAATTACTGCTACTCCAACCCTATCGCAAGGATAAGCTTTTTTAATACCCGCAGCTACCCGCTTTGCAAACAGCATCAAGCCTTGGTACAGCTCGTCATCTACATCAAAAATGTAATCCACCTCTTTTTTGGGAATCACTAAAGTGTGACCTAATACCAAAGGGCTGATATCCAAAAAGGCCAAAAAATCTTCGGTCTCCGCTACTTTGTGCGCAGGGATATCTCCCGCTACTATTTTAGAAAAGATGCTTGCCATAAATTTAAGCTAAAAGCCTAAAGCTAAAAGTTCAAAGCTAAATCGCTTTAAGCCCTAAGCTTTAGGCTCAATTATCATCTAGAGATTTCCAGAATTTCGAATTCGATTTTGCCTGCCGGCACTTCTATTTCAGTTTTATCACCAACAGATTTACCCAATAAACCTTGAGCAATAGGTGATTTTACAGAGATTTTTCCTGATTTTAAATCAGCTTCGCTTTCCGCTACCAATTGGTAGGTCATGGTAGCACCGTTTTTTACATTTTTTATTTTAACGATAGATAATGCCAATACTTTTGACAAGTCCAACTTCGACTCATCTAACAGTCTAGAGTTAGCCAATACGGTCTCTAATTTTGCAATTTTTGCTTCATGTAAACCTTGTGCTTCTTTGGCTGCATCATACTCTGCATTTTCCGATAGATCACCTTTATCACGGGCTTCAGCAATGGCTTTTGCAATTGATGACCTCCCCTCAGTTTTTAACTGATGTAATTCTTCTTTAAGTTTATCTAACCCTTCTTTAGTGTAGTAGGTAATTTCTGCCATAACGCTATTTCTTTTCTTTAATCCTCTTAAAAAACAAACAAGACTATATGGGTGATTAACCTACATAGTCTTGCTTTGTGTTAAAAACGAAGATATAAGCCTAAAACTATAAAAGCAAATAAATTGATGTAATTTTTAGTGTCAGATAGGAGATCTAAACAGCTAGTGTTTAACCAACTTATATCCTTTTTCGGCCACTTTCAACACATAAACCCCTGTAGGCCAATTAAAATTAGAAAAGGTATTTTCGCCAGGCTGCAATTGCTTTTCCCATATTTGTTTTCCATTTACATCAAACACCTTGGCCAATTGCTTTGTCTTTGATTGTATTGTTAATTTATCTACCACAGGGTTTGGGAATATAGCCACATCACCCATCTCATTCTTTACAAAACCAATCTCGCTGTAGGTACTTGCGCCATTAAGTTCTATTTGTTTAATGCGATAATAAGTAACCAGATTATCTTTCAGAAAAGGAACATTGTCAATAAATTGGTAGTGGTTGGTGCCATTTCCCGATGATTTAAATGTTGCTAACTTTTCGAAAGTTTTTCCATCGCTACTACGCTCAATTTCATAAGCAACAACTTCACTTTCCGCTACGCTCCAGGTTAATTCGGCCTTTTTATCAAACCCCAACTTGGCGGCAAATTTTAACCATCTGATGGGCAGCACTTCTGGTGAAAGTTCTAATGCCCAAAGCTCCGCACCGGCAATGCCATCATCTGCCCTAAACAGTAAAAGATTGTTCAATCTAGTGGGAGAAACAGGAGAGGAATTTGACACTCCACTTCTGATATTGTATACCATTTGTGTGCCCGCATCGGTACCGTCGCTTTTCCAAAGTTCCAAGCCATCAATGCCGTTGGTAGCTGAGAAGAATAAAGCATTGCCTATACTGACAAGCTGTGACGGGCCAGAAGAACCTGCGCCACTAAAAATATCTTTCACCATCACGGTACCCGCGGCAGTGCCATCACTTTTCCATAGCTCGCTGCCATTGGCACCATCGTTTCCTATAAAAAACAAAGTTCCGTTATGATTAACCATATTGACAGGGCTTGAGCCATTACTGCCATTCCAAATATCCTTTACCATTACCGTTCCTGCTGTGGTTCCGTCACTTTTCCAGAGTTCGTGACCAGTAAAGCCATCGGTGGCAGCAAAATACAAGATAGAACCTACGCCCATCATATTCACTGGAGATGACCCCAATGCACCAACTCGTATATCTTTCACCAATGTTGTACCCGCCGTAGTACCATCGCTCTTCCAAAGTTCGTAGCTGTTTACGCCATCATTAGCTGTAAAAAAGAGGGTTCCATTCACGTTGGTCATATTAGAAATACCGCTATCAAATGATCCGCTATAAACATCTTTTACCATCACAGTCCCTGCCGTAGTACCATCACTTTTCCAAAGTTCCCGGCCATTTACCCCGTCACTTGCCACAAAAAATAAGGTACCATTTACATTTGTAAAAAGATCTACATAAGCATCTCCGCTGCTCGGATAAACATCTTTTACCAGCACCGTTCCTGCAGCCGTTCCATCGCTCTTCCAAAGCTCCGTTCCTTGGGTTCCGTTGTTGGCCGAGAAATATAGGATACCGTTGATATTAGTCAAATTTGAGGGATTAGATCCCAGCCCGCCTGGATAAATGTCTTTTACCAGTACCGTTCCTGCAGTCGTGCCATCACTTTTCCAAAGTTCTTGGCCTTGAGTTCCGTTATTAGCAGAGAAATATAAAGTACCATTAACATCGGTAAGTTTTAACAGATTAGGCATTCCACCACCCGGATAAATGTCTTTAACCATACTTGTACCGCCAACGGTGCCATCCGTTTTCCAAAGCTCATTTCCATCTATACCATTATCGGCAACATAAAACACTTGGTTACCTACTAAGGTAAGTAACTGAGGATTAGCATTCCCTGTACCTACATAAACATCCTTGACCATCAAAGTCCCCCCAGTGGTGCCATCACTTTTCCATAGTTCAGCACCATTTATAGCATCATAAGCCGAGAAATATAAGGTGCTGTTAAGTGCAGCAAAAGCGCTAGGGCTAGATGCGATATTTCCAGCGGCGATATCCTTTACCATTACAGTTCCCGCCAATGTACCATCGCTCTTCCAAAGCTCACGATTGTTTACATTATCAACGGCAGAAAAATACAGGGTGCTGCCTACCATCAAAAAATTAGAAGCAACGTTAGATGAGCTTCCGCTGTATATTTTTTTTACAATGACCGTTCCAACAGTAGTTCCATCGCTTTTCCATAATTCGGTTTCACCTACATTGTTGTTAATTGCTAAATAAAGACTGCTACCATTAGCCGTTAAACCGTAGGGACGACCTTCGTAAGCAAAATCTTTAACGGTAACTGTCCCCACGGCAGTACCATTGCTCTTCATTAGTTTGCTTGCTAAAGATCCATTCCCCAAAATAAAGTATAGGGTTCCGTTCACATTGGTCAAATTTGCAATATCCGAGTTGCCCGTTCCAAGATTTAGATCACTGACCATCACTGTACCTGCAGTAGTGCCGTTACTCTTCCAGAGCTCAATGCCATTGGTACCATTATCTGCTTTAAAATAAAGGGTACCATTTACATTCAAAAGATTGTCGAGCGTACTTGTCCCAACACCTACATTGATATCTTTTACCATCAAAGTCCCAGCAGTGGTACCGTCACTTTTCCAAAGTTCTTCGCCATTGGTACCATTATCAGCCGCAAAAAACAAAGTGCCATTTACGTTGGTAAATAGGCGGGGGGATCCGGAACTAGTGCCACTAACGATATCCTTCACCATTACTGTTCCCGCAGCAGTTCCGTCGCTTTTCCATAGCTCAAAGCCATTAACTCCGTCGTCGGCAGCAAAAAACAAGGTCCCGTTCACATTGGTAAGATAGCTGGGAACATAACCGCCAATGCTGGCCCTAATGTCTTTTACCATTACCGTGCCTGCTGCAGTACCGTTACTCTTCCAAACTTCATAACCATTTACACCGTCTTCAGCAACGAAGTATAGCACTCCGTTTACGTTGGTCAGGGATTGTGGATTTGAACCCAAACTTCCGGCTCTGATATCCTTCACCAACACCGTACCTGCATCTGTCCCGTCAGTTTTCCATAGTTCAGCACCGCTAGCAGCATCTCTGGCTACAAAATACACACTTCCGCCAACTTCAATGGTATAGGCAGGTGCCGAAGATACTGTTGCACCAGAAACATTCCCATCTTTTAACAGATAAGGAAGTTGTGCATTTACGTAAGTGCCAAGAATAAAAAACAGGAAAAATAGTGCCTTTTTCATACTGTAACGGATATTTTAAATACCAGTAAATATGAACGATTAGGCCCTCTAGGACAATACCTACTTTTAGGTATTTTAATTTGAAAATCTATTTACCTATAGCGGTACAGCTAGCTTGATGTTTTACCGGAAAATTAAGCGAACTGGCAATAAAGCACATTCTGCTGGCCTCGGCATGTAAAGAATTAGCCCAAGAAATATCTTCTGGTTTTGAAATGACTACCTGTGGTTGCAGCAATATTTCGGTGAACTTACCACTACCATCCGCATTTTCGGTCATCGTACCTGTTGCATTATCCGTATACTCAATCACTACAATTCCATTTTTAGAGCACAAGTGCAAGTACCAAAGCATGTGGCAAGATGATACTGAGGAAAGCAGCAAATCTTCAGGATTGTACTTTGATTTATCGCCTAAAAAAACGGAATCAGAAGAGCCCTGAATTGGCATTTTACCTTCTATCTCCACGGTAAAATCACGATCGTACGAACGGTAATCCATTGTACCTGAACCTTTGTTGCCTACCCAAACCAAGTTGGTTTTGTATATATGATGCTTAGCCATAATTAGATACGAATCGAGAGGTACAAGTTTTGAAAAATTGTTTCTCCGCTTATACTTGTTTAAATTGCTTTGTTTGTGCCAATTTAACAAATTATCTATTCATATTCTCTAATTTCTGGGCTAAAACTTCAGAAATTTTACGATAGGAATCGAATGTCCAACCACCTACATGAGGAGTTAAAATCACTTTCTCATTGGTTTTCAACGAGTCATACCAAGGTTGCTCTGCCAAAGTTGGAAATTTTTCCTTTTCCAACACATCCAGACCTGCACCAATAATTTTTCCGTTAGCAATATTATTGAGTACCGCTTGGGTATTTACAATTTCACCCCTAGCCGTATTGATGAAAAAAATGGGCTTTTTAAAGTGAAAGAAATATTCGTCATTAACCATCTGCTTAGTCTCTCTGGTCAATGGAATATGCAGGCTCAGCACGTCGCTATGCTTCACAATCTCTTCCATACTCACTTCCTTCGCATAGGCATCGCTAAAATTGGTTTTGTATTTATCGTAAGCCAACACGTTTACCCCAAAGCCCGATAGCTTGCGGGCAAAACTTTGGCCCATAAAACCATAGCCAATAATACCAACTGTTTTATCTTTTAACTCGTAACCTCTATTGCCTTCGCGATCCCAAACACCATTTCTGATCTGCAAATCAGCTTGGCGAAAATTATTCATTAACGACAACAAGAGGCCAATGGCATGTTCGCCCACGGCATCCATATTCCCTTCATTAGCTGCCAAAAGAGCAATGTTGCGTTGCTTGGCAATGTCGATATCAATATTATCGAGTCCAGCTCCCGCCCTTGCTACAAATTCCAGCTTTGGTGCAGCGTCGAAAATTTCTTGATCTATTCTAAATTTGGTTCTTACGGCAATTCCTTCGTAGTCAGCAACTGCTGCAAGTGTTTCTTCTCTGGTAATTAACGGTCTATCGTCAACAATATATCCCAATGCTGTAGCACGTTCTTTAAAAACAGGATGTAAATCGTCAACAATTAATATTTTTTTACTCATGCCTAAGGCGTTTTTTTAATGTATTCGAGCGTTTGTTCAACCCAATCGCTCTTGTACGGATCTAACAGCACATCCGGATCAACACCCTTGCTTTCATGGGCAAGATCCTTGTCTGCGCCGGTCATATCTGTAGGATAAAAGGTGAAGCGGCCGCTAGGAAGCAATATCGTTTTTCCGTAGTTGCTGCCAAATGTAATCATCCCCTTAGATTGTTCACCAAGCGTTACGATATTTTTTTGACCTTTTAACGCAATAATGACTTGCTCGGCATTGCTCACCGTTTGGGCGTTTTGAAGGATAAAAATTTTGCCTTTATATTTTTTAAAGAGATCAATAAATTTTTGGGAAGTTTTAAAGGCTCCGCCGCTGTTATTCCGTAAGTCTACGATCAAGTATTTAGAAGCCAAACGGCCTTCGATGGTTTTAAAAAACTCTTCTGATTTTTTAATATTGGCTTGATCAGCATTAAAGCTGCTTAACCTCAAATAACCCAGCTCCTCATCGAGCGGTTTATATTCGAAATTCTCCGCCGATTTGGCAAGGGTAGAAAATCGCTTTTCCTTGCTCTTCACAAATGGTGTCCCTATAAGTTGTCCATTGATCAATCTAACATTTTTAATCAATTGGTAGGGAACATTCCTGCCCGCATATTGCACACAGTCGTAGCCACCATAAGGAGTTTTGATAATTTCACTCATTAAAATCCCATTTTTCAGCAATAACAATTTATAATGCTGTTGATCGGTAGTATAAAGTCCAAAATCGTAATCGCCCATGTAATAAATACCTTCCAGCTCATTTTTATCTTTGAGTGCCAGTTGCTTCCTCAAAGAATCAATATTGATGGGCAAGGTAATATAGGCAGCTTTTAAGGTCGAATCTGGTGTTCGGTAAAAATTCAAATGGTTATCATTAATGGGATAAATTAAGCGACTTAGTTCCTTAAAAGCGGTCTTTTCATCTGCATCTTTCACCTTTTCTTTCACCTCTTCATATAGCCGCTGGTAATTGGCATCGCCTTTTAGCAACTTTTTATACGAGGGCATTTTTTGGATGGCCTGATACAGGGCATCCAAATCTGTCTGGTTTTGATCTTGCTGGGCAAAGGCTGCCAGTCCTAGCAATGAAATTAAGAGGGTGCAAATTGAAATCTTCATTACCGTTAATGACGTAAGGTTTTTAACTAAAGTTGCATCATCGGGTAGATAAAAAATTAGTCAGTTCAATAAAATCAGCTACCGTAAGTTGTTCTGCTCTTTTCTCGTAAAAAGGATGTTCGCCCAGTTTGTCTCTTGGAACCACGGCAGAAAGTGCATTCCGCAACGTTTTTCTACGTTGGTTGAAGCCTGCTTTCACCGCCCTCCAAAATAATTTTTCATCGCAGTCCAATTCTTCTACACCATTTCTAGATAAACGAATGACACCTGAATTAACCTTCGGCGGAGGATTAAACGTCCCTGGCTTTACCGTAAACAGGTAATCAATATCATAATAAGCCTGAGTAAGCACGCTCAAGATCCCATACTCTTTAGTACTAGGTTTGGCGGCCACACGCTCGGCCACTTCTTTTTGGAACATGCCCACCATTTCCACAATGTTTTGGCGGTTCTCCAAAATCCTGAATAAGATTTGGGAAGAGATGTTGTAAGGGAAATTCCCAATTACGGCAAACTTACCTGGAAAAATAGACTCGAAGCTCAGTTTTAAAAAGTCGCCATTAATGAGCCTATCGCCCAACTGGGGATATTTTTCGCGAAGGAAGTGGAACGATTCCACATCGATATCAATCAGAAAGGTTTCTAAATCTTCTCTTTGCAACAAAATATCCGACAAGATTCCCATTCCTGGTCCTACCTCTAATACCTGACGATATTTATCGGTATGGATCAATCCATCCACAATTTTCTGTGCAATGTTCTTATCGGTTAGAAAATGTTGTCCTAAATGCTTCTTCGCTTTTACTAAACTCATATTACCCCAACCCCTAAAGGGGCTTTAACTTTTAAAGTTCAAAGGTAAGAAATTAGTCCGAGGTCGAGCGTCCGAAGTACAATGATAAGGCGCAAATCTCACATCTCATATCTTATATCTCACATCTATTCGTTATTTTGCGCTAAATTTAAACATGAGCATGAGCAACAAAGTTAAGATAGGTATTAGTATAGGTGATGTTAACGGTATTGGTTTAGAAGTAATTTTAAAAACACTTGCCGAAAGCAAGATTTTAGATTATTGCACACCAATTGTTTATGGCCATACCAAAGTTGCCTCTTTTCACCGCAAAGCTTTGCGCTTAAACGAGTTCATGTTCAATGTAATTCCTAATGCAGAAGCTGCTGCCTCCCATAAACCTAACATGATCAACTGTTGGGACGAGGATATCAAGATCGATTTGGGTAAGGCCAATGAAACTGGAGGCAAATATGCTTTTATTTCGTTGCAAAAAGCTACCGACGACTTGGTGCGTGGTGCCATTGATGCTTTGGTAACTGCCCCTATCAACAAAAACAACATTCAATCTGCCGACTTTAAATTTCCAGGCCATACCGAATATCTTCAGGAGCGTAGTGGAAGCAACGATGTATTGATGTTTTTGGTGAGCGATCTTTTACGTGTTGGCGTGGTAACTGGACATATTCCTGTAACCGACGTAGCCAAGAGCATTACCAAAGAAAAAATCGTTAAAAAACTACAATTGATCAATGAAAGCCTGAAAAAGGATTTCTGGATCGAAAAACCGAAGATTGCCGTTTTAGGCCTTAACCCGCATGCAAGCGACAATGGTTTATTGGGCAATGAAGAGGCAGAAATCATCTCTCCTGCCATTCAAGAAGCTTTTGACAAAGGAATCATCAGCTTTGGTCCATATCCTGCCGATGGTTTTTTTGGCAATGGCACCTACAAGCAATTTGATGCGGTGTTGGCCATGTACCATGACCAAGGCTTAATCCCTTTTAAAACCATTGCTTTTGAAACGGGCGTAAACTACACTGCTGGATTGAAATTTGTACGTACTTCGCCAGACCATGGCACTGGTTACGATATTGCAGGCAAAAACCTTGCAGATCCTACGTCGTTCATGGAAGCTTTATTTGCAGCCATTCACATTGTGAAAAACCGCAAAGAGCAAGAATCGATGCTACGCAATCAGTTAAAAACTGGCGGTAAAATTATTGAAACGGCTGCCGACGTGAAGGACGACGCAAATTAGAATGCTAACCTTAACTTCTATTCAAGAAATCTCGGCCTTCGGGAGTGATAGATGCTGCCCATTGCACACTATGTCTATCTATTTTAACATAGCCTAGTGCTTCCAATTCTTCGTAATCAGCTTCTCTACCACCTAAGATAGAGGAGCTCACTTGTTGTTCAATAACTTCCAACAGTTCAATTAATTCTACTCTTTCCATAATATTGTTTTGTTTTTAGGATAAACAATCGATAATAGGTTAAAGTTTACTTACAATTTGCTTTTTGGTAGGCCACATACTCCGCATACAATGGTTCATTTACCATTCGCTTTAACGCTCTCACATGCGGATCGCTGGTTTCGTTGCTCTGGCTGCGCAATAACATATTCTGTAAACCCGATTTTAAGGGCAAACAATCATTATTCATGGCCATTTCCTTTGTCTTCTGCAGAGAATATTCAAAGGCCGCCTTTTCACTGTCTTCTGGATTTCTTTGAGGCCGAGGTGTTTTATCAAAATAATGCAGGTGTCCAACTTCGTGGTATAACACCACTAGTAACCTATTATCATCAAAGCGGGGCTTTTTATTGATGAAATAATCCAGATTGAGCGTTATTGTTCCATTGGGATTTGCAAAGCCAGGCCCTGTGCCTTTTTTATTAACAAAAACGACTTGCTTTAAGAGAGGTTCTTGATCTAATAGCTCATGAAATAATCGATAAAATTTTGGAAAGGTAGTTTTATTTTCTTCGATGATGCGATAGCCTGCGGTATCGGGAACTCTAGGATGTTGCGCTTTTGCAGCAAAACTGATTAGTAAAACGGTGGCTAAAAATAAATTTCTCATGCTTGGTTGTTTGGTGGTTATGACAGATTAATAAGTAGATAGTTTAATGATGGAACTCATTCATTGCTGTACCGACCAAAGAAAAAAATGCTAGAGATACCGAGGATGCAAATTAAGGAATGTAGAAGCTAAACCTGTATAATTTTGACTTTAATTTGCTAATAAAAAATCAGTTAGCTAATTTGCTCTTACATTAAACCAACTATCTATGAAAGTATTTCTCTACACAAACTTCGCTAAACGATTTGCGGAACAAACAAAAAGTGTCTTCCTTTTTATTTTATCAATTTTAGTTTTCAGCTCGTGCAAGAAGGAGCTACTTACCGATGAAAAAGAAAACCTTGTTTTAGCCCAAAATGGCATCGCAAGTATTAAACCTATAGATTATAGTGATTTCTTAAAAAAGATTAACCTTAATAAGATAGGTAAGGTAGGCGAAATGTTTAGAGAAAATCCTTCAGGTGCTTCTGTAAGGATTGAAAACTCAAATTCAACCGGATTAGCATTAGAAATAGAAACTAACAATATTAAAGAGCTAAGGGCAAAAGGTCATGTAAGCTATGTTTTTTCAATTAAATTACCCTCAAGATATGCACAAACTTTTAGCAACCTTACCATCGACATTAAAGATGATACCGTAAAGGCATTTATTAACACTTATAAACCCACTTTGGAGTGGATAAAGGACTGGAAGTTAAAACGAGCAGGAGTATTTACAGGAGACGTGAGTTATGTTGCGCTCAACGATTTTATGGCTTCAGGTTCTAACAATACCAAAGGTATAATGGGCGGACTAACTTGCACTTATTGGGAAGAGTATGACATAATCGCTTACCAATGCCAAGGGGTGCCCTACTGCTGGCCAGACAATAAAAACTGTTACTGGTACGGCACTCCAAATGGAGCTGGCTACAGAACGGAGGTACGATCAAGAATGGAATGTGTACTACCTGGTTCTGGTGGAGGTGGAGGAGAAGGAACAGGAGGTAATCCGGGTGGCGGTGGTGGATACACTACCCCAAACACACCTTACAGTTATGAGCCTTGCGACCAACCCCCAAGCAGACCCAATCCTAATGTACCTCCATGTGAAGAACCTACAATGGCAGAGAATTTGATAAGTGTTTTAGGCATAACTAATCAAGATCAAATAGATTTTTTAAATAATCCAACAAGAAACTTGTTGGTTAATCAAATGAATAGTTATTTGTGGTTAAATGAAGGTTCAATAGAAATTCAGGAATTTTTGAAATGGGCAGTGGGGTATTTAGTTGACTTTCCAGATGCAGGGATAAATGAGCTAATAACAAACAATAACATCCCAAATTCTAATATTAATTTACCTATTTTAGATACAAGTGAACTTACCAACTATCCTGCATTTAAAGCCTTAGTAGAAGACTTGCCTAACTTTTTAAATAATTATCCTAATATTTTAAAAGCATTAGAATACACCACTGGTTTTAAACAACAAAAGATTATGCAGCTAATGCAGCCAGGAAAAGGACCTAAGGTGGTGGTTGTGCATAACTTAAGGGACAGCGAAGGTAATAAGGTCGACGGTCATTATAATCGTACAAATAGATCATTGCAGATAGATGACGCACATGCAATAGGGATAAGTGCAATTAATAATCAAGTGCAATATCAAGCCTTAGGATTAATGTTAACCATTGCTACATTGCACGAATTTGTACACTTTGGAAGGCATGCCAATGATTTGCCTATCAGAATCAAAGATGTAAGTGGGGATAGATTGGAAGCTGGGTGGTATTTTGAAGGCAACATTCAGCCGCCAGGAGCACCGGGGTATATACAGCCATCCAACGCTAAAGAATGGTTAAAATTTTATAAAGTCAAACCGAAAAATTAAGTTATGAAAAGTATTGTTTATATATCATTGCTACTAACTTTTTTAGGGTGTAAAACAAATCGAAACGATGTGTTAACCACACAAGATACAATAAAAATCATGAGTGTTATTTTAAATGGTAGAGCGTTTTTAAAAGAAAATTCAAATGTTGATACATTGTTTTTTTTAAGAAATAAGCTGTTTAACAAAAGCTGGCTAGAAGCCAAAAGTCGGTTTAAAATAAAATCATTAGAAGATAATTCACAAACAAGAATGACCAATATTGGTCCTGGTTTTCCATCCGACAGTAGACAAAGACTAAGTATATTTAAGTTCGAATACAAAAAAGATACAGCAGAAATAGTCATGTATGAACATGGTGGACATTTGTATTATGAAACAGAGCTAAACCTAAAAAAGGGAAATTGGATAATTTTAAAACAAAGAGCTTTTAGCGGTGGCAGGATAGAGAAATTTGAATTTGAGGACGAAGAATGGTATAAAGATCTGAAAAAGAAAGTAAAACCTCATCAGCCCATGTTCCCGCCAGCTGAACCAAAGTAGTAATCAAACCACGAAGAAAACAAGCTTCATAGCTTGATATACCGTCCTGCTTTTTACCTGTAAGAAAATAGGTTCAGCCAGCTGATACCGTAAAAATTGTTAGCGCAGTGCTGAACGGAAAAGAATTCCTAAAAGAAAGTTGAAATAATGATACGTCGTTTTTTCTAAGAAATAAGTTGTTTAACAAGAGCTAGCCTTAAGCCAAAAGTCGGTTTAAAATAAAAACATTAGAAGATAATTTACGATCATGAATGGTTAACATTGGTCCTGGCTTTCCTTCAGACAGGAGGCAAAGACTACGAAGAACTACAACAATAACAAATTAATGAAGAAGCCAAAGACCAGAAGAGTTAAATCAAAGCAAATCGATGAGTGGATAAAAGAAGGTCGAGCCATCCTAAGAAACGACCTTATTCCAGAAGATTTGCAAGGATGGCCAGATAATTATTATCTATTTGACAGCGTTGGGTTGATTATAAGAGATACAATAGAAAAAAAAGATGGAATTCATCATGAAGAATATTCAGAATTTCTAACTTTTATGAATGCTGGGCGGGAAAGAATAAAACGAGCAGAACAAACTCCTTACATCAAAGATGCCACCTTTCCAAGTTATTTAAAAATAAGTTTTAGTGAGTTTGATGCATTAGTTCCGCAGAGCGCAAAGCAATTGGAAGAGGCCTTTTCCCTAAAAAAAGGAAGCATGGATTACTCGATAGAAAGCTTGAAGCCTTTGGGCAATGCCATCAAAAAAATCCTTAAAGAATTTGATAGTGGCGATTTTGAAGATAAATATCTGGTTCCCATTACCGCCTATTGTGGAGAAGTGATGCGGAGGGAGATCAATGGGGAATGGAAAGTTAGTGCAGATGCCGAAGGGATGGTAATCCAAGTGTTGGTAGTAGAACAGGGCAATGCTGAATACAGCTACCGTCCAGAAATGCCTCTTGTTTTAATCCTATCTGGCGATGCACCTAGTGGTTCTAATTTGCAGATTGAGGTAAAGGCACAATTGGGCAAGTATGGCTTTATTAAGGGCAATGAGGAGCATTATGAGATAAAGCCCTAAGATGCGAAGTAGGAAAAAATGCTCATTAACAGTTGACATTTCAACAAGCAGGTAAAAAATATGTTCCGAGGATATGGCATTGAAAAATGAAGTCGATTGCCGCCAGCAGAAATATCACACAAAAAAACCTTGTTCATTAAACCTTATTGAAGCGGACACGAGGACAAGGTACGAGACCGACGTAAAGCGGAAAGAAGGGCTGCTATTGCCACGATTTACCTCCATTGTTTTCCAAATAATTAACTACTGTAATTCTTTTAATATTTTCTGCCACTCATTTTTCTAAATTTATTTTCAATTATTAAAATATTTCATACCTTTGCAGGCTAAAATTTAGTTACAATTGAAAGCATTAAAACAATTTTCAATCCCGTTTACCGGTTTAAAATTGGGAAAGCATCAATTCGATTTCGAAATTGATAAAAGCTTTTTTGATGCATTTGAGCATTCTTTGGTGAAAGATGGGGCGCTTAAAGCAACGGTTGAACTGGATAAGCAAGAAACCATGTTAATTTTGGGTTTCCACGTTGAAGGAACTATAAAATTAAACTGCGACAAATGTTTATCTGATTTTGACCAACCAATTGAACTGAACGAAAGGCAGATTGTAAAGTTTGCAGAAGAAGCAGAAGGCGAAGAAGAAGATTTAGAAATCATCATTTTGCCGAGAAAGGAAACTGCGATTGACGTTTCTGAATTGATTTATGAATTCATTACCGTTGCCGTACCTTTTATTAATAAATGCGAGCAAGCTGGACAAACCTGTGATGAGCAGATGTTGAATACCTTAGACAAGCTGCAAGCAGGAAACGAAGAACAAGAAGAACAAATTGACGACCCACGTTGGGAAGCGTTGAAAAAATTAAAATAGTAAATAAAAAACTCAGATGGCACATCCAAAGCGTAAAACTTCTAAACAAAGAAGAGATAAAAGAAGAACACACTACAAAGCTGTAGCTCCTTCGTTGACTACTTGCCAAACTACTGGTGCAGTACACGTACCTCACCAAGCTTACAACGTTGATGGTAACCTTTACTACAACGGTAAATTAGTTATAGAAAACACTTCGATAGGTTAATTTTCTGAAAAATTTTTGTGTTCCGTTAGTTTAAGGTTAACTTAGCCAATGGAAATAAAAGCCAGCTTGGCTTACACAAAAGATTTTTTACTATGAAAATAGGTCTCGATATTATGGGCGGAGACTATGCTCCCAAAGCAATTGTTTTGGGAGCAATAGCAGCTCATCAATCCCTGGCTCCAGATGAGCATTTAGTGCTAATTGGAGATACCCAGCAGATTAAACCGCTTCTTTCTGAGCAAGGATTCAATCCCGATCATTTCGAATTCGTACACACCGAAGAAGTGATTGGCATGGGTGAACACCCTACTAAGGCTATCCTTCAAAAACCCAATTCTAGCATTTCTGTTGGCTTTCAACTATTAAAAGAAGGCAAAATTGATTCGTTTGCAAGCGCAGGCAACTCTGGTGCTATGCTGGTGGGCGCTGTTTTTAGCGTTAAGCCCATTGCAGGTATTGCCAGACCTTGTCTTTGTACCATTGTGCCCAAACTAAAAGGAGGCGTTGGCCTTTTATTAGATGTTGGCGCAAATGCAGATTGTAAGCCAGACAACTTGGTAGACTTTGGTATTTTGGGTAGCTTGTATGCTGAGCATATCATGCAGATTGAAAACCCAAAGGTAGCGCTGATGAACATTGGCGAAGAAGACGAAAAAGGCAACATGCTTGCCATGGCTACCTTTCCATTAATGAAACAATCACCACATTTTAATTTCGTAGGCAACGTAGAAGGCAGAGACCTTTTTAACGACAAGGCCGACGTTATTGTGTGCGATGGTTTTACTGGAAACATTATGCTTAAACTGGCAGAATCTTTTTACGTGCTAACCATCAAGAAGGGGTTAAAGGATGAGTTTTTTGACCGATTCAACTATGAAAACTATGGTGGCAGCCCTGTATTAGGGGTAAATGCTCCAGTGTTGATTGGACATGGAATATCGAGCCCTGAAGCTGTGAAGAATATGATCTTCCAATCTAGGGACATGATTAATACTGGATTGGTAGGTAAAATACAAGCCGCATTCCAATAATTAAACAAACAACAAAATGAGTAAAATTCACGCTGCTATTACCGCAGTTAATGGTTACGTTCCCGAATATGTATTAACCAACAAGGAGTTAGAAACCATTGTTGACACTACTGACGAGTGGATTACCACCAGAACCGGTATTAAAGAGCGAAGAATATTAAAAGGCGAAGGCTTAGGCACTTCGGATATGGCCGTGCCTGCCGTGAATGGGCTTTTGAAAAAAAGAGGCATTGATGCCAAAGAAATTGACCTGATTATTTTTTGTACCACCACTCCTGATTTTACTTTCCCAGCTACCGCTAATGTATTGGCCGATAAAATTGGGGCTGTAAATGCTTGGGGTTACGACTTACAGGCAGCTTGCTCTGGGTTTGTTTTTGGACTCACCACAGGTGCGCAGTTCATCGAGTCGGGCAAACATAAAAAAGTATTGGTAGTAGGCGGCGATAAAATGTCATCTATCATCAATTATGAAGACCGCACCACTTGTATCATTTTTGGTGATGGTTGTGGATGTGCTTTGCTAGAACCCAATGAAGAAGGATTCGGTATACAGGATTCGATTTTAAGAAGTGATGGTTCAGGAGGCAAATACCTAGGCATGAAAGCTGGCGGATCTGTGAAGCCAGCAACTCACGAGTCTATAGACGCTAAAGAACATTTTGCCTACCAGGAAGGACAAACCGTATTTAAGTTTGCCGTGACCAACATGGCCGATGTAGCTGCTGAAATTATGGAAAGAAATAGCCTTTCTTCTGATGATGTAGCATGGTTAGTACCTCACCAAGCCAACAAGCGCATTATTGATGCTACCGCTTCAAGAATGGGTGTGGATAGCGAAAAGGTAATGGTAAACATTGAGCGTTACGGTAATACTACCAATGGTACTATTCCACTTTGTTTATGGGAATGGGAAAAGGATCTTAAAAAAGGCGATAATATTATTATAGCTGCCTTTGGAGGAGGTTTTACCTGGGGCTCGGTATATTTAAAATGGGCTTATAATAGTTAATTAGTTCACTAGCTCATTGGTTTATTCAGCACTAAACTTACACACTACTACCAATGAACTATTGAGCCAGTAAACCATTGAACAATAGACTAAAAACCTTAACTTAGTTAATCAAAATAAGACAACAATTATTTAACATAACAAAAAGAGAATGGATATTAAACAAATTCAGGAACTTATAAAATTTGTTTCTCGGTCGGGAGTGAATGAAGTTTCTCTAGAGCAAGAAAACTTCAAGATTACCATCAAAACTAACCAAAATCCAGTTTATGTAAATGCTGCCGTTCCTACACAGGCACCAGTTGCAGCAGCTGTAGCACCAGTAGCGGCCCCTGCTCCAGTAGCAGCAGCACCTGCGGCACCAGCGGCATCTACCGCTTCAGAAGATACTTCTAAGTACATCACTATAAAATCTCCTATGATTGGTACTTTCTATCGTTCTGCAAGCCCTGACAAACCTTCGTTTGTAAATGTTGGCGATGAAATAGGCACTGGTAAAGTGGTATGTATCATTGAGGCAATGAAACTTTTCAACGAAATTGAAAGTGAAGTTTCTGGCCGTATCGTGAAGATATTGGTAGACAATGCTTCTCCTGTAGAGTACGACCAACCTTTATTCTTAGTAGAACCTATTTAATTAGCAAATTAATCAATTAGCTAATCAGCTAATTAAAGAGAAATTATGTTTAAAAAAATATTAATTGCCAACAGGGGCGAAATCGCTTTGCGGATTATCCGTACCTGTAAGGAGATGGGCATTAAAACCGTGGCGGTTTACTCTACAGCTGATAGAGATAGCTTACACGTACGTTTTGCCGATGAGGCTGTTTGTATTGGCCCGCCGCCAAGCAAAGACTCTTACTTGAGCATTCCTAACATTATTTCTGCTGCGGAATTAACCAATGCAGATGCCATACACCCAGGTTACGGTTTCTTGTCTGAGAATGCTAAATTCTCTTCAGTTTGTCGTGATTATGGGATTAAGTTCATTGGTGCTACACCAGAGCAAATCAATAGCATGGGCGACAAGTCGTCGGCTAAAGAAACGATGAAAGCAGCTGGCGTACCTACTATTCCAGGTTCAGAAGGCTTGTTGGAAAGCGTAAGCGAAGGCATTAAATTGGCCAAAGGCATGGGCTATCCTGTAATTTTAAAAGCTACCGCCGGTGGTGGTGGCCGTGGGATGCGTGTGGTTTGGAAAGATGAAGATTTTGAGAATGCTTGGGACAGTGCACGTCAGGAATCAGGCGCTGCTTTTGGTAACGATGGTCTTTATTTAGAGAAATATATCGAAGATCCTCGCCACATTGAAATTCAGATCATTGGTGACCAATATGGCAAAGCTTGCCACTTATCAGAAAGAGATTGTTCTATCCAACGCCGTCACCAAAAATTGGTGGAAGAGGCTCCTTCTCCTTTCATGACTGATGAATTGCGTGCCAAAATGGGAGAAGCTGCGATCAAAGGTGCTTTGGCTGTAAACTATGAGGGTGCTGGAACTGTAGAGTTTTTGGTAGACAAACACCGTAACTTCTACTTCATGGAAATGAACACTCGTATCCAAGTAGAACATCCAGTTACTGAAGAAGTAATTAACTTCGATTTGATCAAAGAACAGATTAAAGTTGCCGCAGGTATTCCTATTTCTGGTAAAAATTATACTCCTGATATGCATGCGATCGAATGTCGTATCAACGCAGAAGATCCATTCAATGGTTTCCGTCCTTCACCAGGCAGAATTACCAATTTCCACTCACCAGGTGGTCATGGAGTTCGTGTAGATACTCACGTGTATGCAGGTTACCAAATTCCACCTAACTACGATTCGATGATTGCCAAGCTGATTACCGTAGCTCAAACTAGGGAAGAAGCCATTTGCACCATGGAACGTGCCTTGAGCGAATTTGTAATTGAAGGGATTAAAACTACCATTCCTTTCCACTTGAAATTGATGAAGGACCCTAACTTTAGAGCTGGTAATTTTACCACTAAGTTTATGGAGACTTTTGATTTCGCGGAATAAGCGATATTTAATTTTAATAAAGATGCCTCGACAGATTGTTGGGGCATTTTCTTTTTTGTTCCTCCCCCTGCCCCCTCCAAAGGGGGATATGCAAATTGTATAAGCGCCAAGTATCTCCCTTTGGAGGGAGAATTAAAGAGGGAGGAAATACTGACACTTCCATCCCAAAAACGTAACTTTACCAAAATATATGCAGGGATTAGTTATTAAATCTACCGGGAGTTGGTACCAAGTATTTGCCGAAGATGGCAATACCTATTCATGCCGTATTAAAGGAAAGTTTAGGATCAAAGGTATACAAACCACTAACCCTATTGCCGTTGGCGATCAGGTAGATTTTGAGCTTGAGCCCAATGCCGATACTGGTGTGATTGACAAACTGCACGATCGTAAAAATTACATCATCCGCAAATCCATTAACCTGAGCAAACAATCGCAAATTATTGCGGCCAACTTAGATCAGGCTTTTTTGATTGTCACTTTGGCCTCTCCCCGCACCTCCTTAGGCTTTATAGATCGTTTTTTAGTTGTTGCCGAAGCTTACGATATTCCAACTTGCCTAGTTTTTAACAAGCTGGATTTGTATAGCGAGGATGGCTTGGAAATATTGGCAGATTACAAATCTATTTATGAAAATATTGGCTATCCTTGTTACGAAGTTTCGGCTTTAGAAGGCACCAATATTCCGCAAATTGAAGCGTTGCTAAAAGATAAAACTACCTTATTCTCTGGTCACTCGGGTGTAGGTAAATCGAGCCTAATTAATGCCATTTTACCTGATTTTGAGCTAAAAACGGGAGAAGTTAGCGAATGGAGTGATAAAGGACAACATACTACCACTTTTGCCGAAATGCACCAATTGCCTTTTGGAGGCTATTTGGTAGATACGCCAGGCATTAGAGAACTAGGCATAGTAGACATCGAAAAAGAAGAGCTAAGCCACTTTTTTGTAGAAATGAGGGATAGGCTTAACCAATGCAAGTTTAACAATTGTAGGCACATTAACGAGCCTGGTTGCGCCGTAATTAAAGCCGTAGAAGAAGGAGAAATTGAACCTTCGCGTTACGATAGCTATCAGAGCATTTATTTCGGGAACGATACGAGAGCTTAGGCAGTTCTCAGTTCTCAGTTCTCAGTTCTCAGTTTCCAGTTAACCGATCAAACAATTCAAACAGTTAACCAAATCGAACGATTATAAATTCAAACGCTTAGTGTTTGTTCCTTGCTCCTTGTTCTTTATTTCTTAATCCTTACTCCTTAATCCAATCTCGAACAAATTCAGCTTAATGCCTTCATAGTGTTTTGGCAAACCACTATCTGCAGCAATTTTTATTTCCCCTACATGCTCGAAACCACAGCTGGTGTAATAGCTTAAAAGCTTTTCATTATCGGCCCATGTATCCATTCTGATGTAATCCAGAGGTCTTTCTTTGCTGTACGCTTTCGCCCAACCCACAATGATATTCACAAAACCATAACCTCTAAATGCAGGATGGGTCACAATGCGATGAATATAAACCGCCTTTTCGTGGTCTTTGCCCAACCAAATTTGTGGGTCGCTGTAAGTAACGGCAAAAATAGCAGCCGCGGCACCATCTACCAGTATCTTATATTGTCGTCCTTCGGCAATTTCCTGCTTTACCAATTCTCTATCAAATCCTTGCCATTGCTTTGGCGACACTTTCTTTTGATGCTCGATAGCCAAATCGTAGAATTCGAAAATCGTGTCGATGTCAGCGGATAAGCTGCTAAGGACCTGTATGGATTTTTGCATGAAATAAAATTAATAAAGTTATTTTTTTGAAGCGCAATTGAAGTACATAAATTAAGGTCAGTCCTTCTTTCCGCTATATTTCAAGCTCGCTAGCTTGCTTGAAGATGCCGCTGCAATAAGGGCTATTTTACCTAGGCTAATGCAAGGGAAACCCCTCATAGTAGTAAAAACTTGTGTAAAATAAACCTGATGGCAGCGAAAATATTTTTTGTTGGCTTCCCTTAAATAAACCGTCATGCTGAGTTTATCGAAGCATTTGTTACCTATGAAATATCCTTCGACAGGCTCAGGATGACATAAGTGGTCTACAAAAATATTGTAGCATACAGCAGGGCTGATGTAGCCAAGAACTACAGCTTTTGCTTTTCAGAACTCCTCTCTCCCTGAGAGGGAGAGAATAGTGCGGTTGCCTACTTCTGTCTGAAATAAATTTGGATAGGCACACCAGAAAAATCAAAGTTCTCACGTAGCTTGTTCTCTAGGAAACGCTTATACGGTTCTTTGATGTATTGCGGCAGGTTACAGAAAAACGCAAACATTGGCGCCACACCATTAATTTGGGTGATATACTTGATTTTAATGTACTTGCCTTTGGTTGCTGGCGGCGGATAAGCCTCGATAATTGGCAACAACACATCGTTCAATTTAGAAGTAGGGATTTTCTTACCTCTGTTTTTCTGCACTTCCAATGCGGTTTCTATGGCTTTGAAAATACGTTGCTTATTTAACACCGAAATAAAGAGAATAGGCACATCGGTAAATGGCTGCAACTTATGCTTAATTTGCTCTTCGAATGCTTTCATGGTCTTGTCGTTCTTTTCGATCAAATCCCATTTGTTCACCAAAATCACCACGCCTTTTTTGTTCTTCTCCGCTAGGTGAAAAATATTGATATCCTGTGATTCTAAGCCTTCCTCTGCATCTAACATCAACATCACCACATCAGAATCTTCCAAAGCTTTAATGGTACGCATTACCGAATAAAATTCGATATTTTCCTTTACCTTGGTTTTTTTACGCAAACCAGCGGTATCAATAAACATGAATTCGTGTCCATATTGGTTATAATGGATATGGATTGAATCGCGTGTAGTTCCAGCAATTGGGGTTACAATATTTCTGTCTTTACCAATTAAAGCATTAATTAAAGAAGATTTACCTACGTTCGGTCTACCTACAATGGTAATTTTTGGCAAAGTATTTTCTTCTTCCTGAATATCTTCGAAGTGCTTAACCACTTCATCCAACAAATCACCTGTACCAGAACCCGTCATAGAAGAGATGGTGTAAATTTCGCCCAAACCAAAGCTATAAAACACAGAAGATTCTGTTTCTAATGCCGTGTTGTCTACTTTGTTTACCACTACAAAAACAGGTTTTTTGCTCTTGCGAAGTAAATTGGCAATTTCATCATCTAAATCGGTAATACCAGTAGTTACATCTACCATGAAGATAATTACAGAAGCTTCTTCTATAGCAATTACTACCTGCTCGCGGATGGCCGCTTCGAACAAATCTTCAGAGTTGGCTACATATCCACCCGTATCAATCACCGTAAATTCTTTATCTGTCCACTCGGCTTTGCCGTAATGTCTATCTCTGGTTACCCCACTAAAATCATCAACAATAGCCTTACGACTTTCGGTTAAGCGGTTAAAAAGGGTTGATTTTCCTACGTTGGGTCTGCCTACAATGGCGATGATATTGCTCATTTTAATATACGATTTTGCTTGCCTGCCTTAGACAGGGGTTTACGATTTCAGCGTTTTGAAAGACATACAATCATTCGAAACCTGTTTTTCGTTTCATTCCCTTTTTGCATAAAGGGTTTGACTTGCAAAAGTACGCTTATTTTTTGAACAATTGGCGAGGAACTTTATATGTGACGATGAAGGGATGCGATAAACATCGTTTTCTAATTATTTATGCTGTTGCAATAGCTTCATTGCCTCTGGTCCTTTCATCGCAGCATAAATAACACCTCCGATAATTACCAAAAGGATATAAACAAAAAATACGAAAAGCAAAATGAGAAATACTTTGAGTATAATGATTCCAATAGATTGGTCAGCATAAAATCCTCTATAAAACCAAACAAAAATGAAAGGTATGGTAAATACCGAGCCAGTAAATATCAACATAAACGAATCAACATTACCCCTGAATGCAAATAGAATGGGATAAATAACAATGATCGTAGTCAGTGTATAAAAAGAAAGGCCAAAAGCATTCATCACAATATGCTCAAAATAGTTTTGCCCCCAAGTACGAAATACAATCCACGTAAAAATGGCAAAAAAGGGCACCATTGCCAGCATCAAAAACGAATTATAGCTGGAGATGAAAGCAAATATACTATTAGATATTTCTGGCGCACCCGACTTGGCATTAACCTGGCGTATGATCTCACTCATTCCCAGAAATTTGTAAGAGATAACTGCAGAGATACCGCTCAATACAAACGCCAGCAGAATTGGCTTATAGTGACTTACCCTATTTCCGTCAATAAATTCCCTTGCTGTTTTACCTGGGTTTTTAAGGATATTTTTCACAGAATATAGAAACCCCTTATTGGTATGCACCAGCAAGTATTGCGCCTCATCTACAACGTATTTTCGGTCAATTCGTTTAAATTTCTTCTGTCCGCAGTTGCTACAAAAATTTTCAGTAATAGGTGCTTGACAGTTTAAACAGGTACTTGCCATTTTTAACAGGGTTGTTTTGCGTTTCTATGCTAATTCTCACTATCCATTATGCGGCCAAAAGGCTAAAATTTAAACCTCAAAAATGGTTATGCAAGTATAAAAAAAAGTGATAAAAAAGCCAAGAGTAAAACCCTTGGCTCTAAAATATATTTGAATAAATACGTACTATTTTTTGGCAATTAAACTAGCTATCGTAACCGAAGTTTTTAAGATAGTTCTTTTTACTTCTCCAATCTGGAATTACCTTCACAAAAGTTTCCAAGAACACTTTCGAATCGATAAATTTTTCGATGTCCTTACGAGCTTCCATCCCTACTTTTTTCAAACTAGTTCCGCCCTTACCTATCAAAATGTTTTTTTGCGAATCACGCTCTACAATAATTTCGGCCCTAATTCTAGTCAGGTTTTCCTCTTCCTTAAAATCGGTCACGATTACCTCCGTGCTATAAGGAATTTCTTTTTGGTAGTTATTAAAGATTTTTTCCCTAATGATTTCCGAAACGAAGAAACGCAGGTGCCTATCGGTAAGGTCTTCTTTATCATAATAAGCAGGGTGCTCAGGGATCACATCCAAGATCAATGGCAATAGCCCCTCTAAATTATATCCGTGTAATGCCGAAATAGCGAAGATGTGCATCGGATTCAATTTTTCCTTCCAGTAATTCATCTTCTCCAACACCTGCTCTTGGTTAGCATTATCTACTTTGTTGATCAGCACTACTAGAGGAATAGTGGTATTGGCAATTTTCTCAAGCACATCATTTTCATCATGACGTTCATTAATGTCAGTCACAAAGAAAATAAGATCGGCATCTTGCAAGGCCCCACCCACGGCAGTCATCATCGAATCCTGTAAACCATATTTGGGTTTAATAATTCCTGGAGTATCTGAAAATACTATTTGAAAATCTTCTTCGTTCACAATACCCAATATGCGATGACGGGTAGTTTGCGCTTTTGGGGTAATGATAGACAGCTTTTCTCCTATCAACGCATTCATTAATGTTGATTTGCCTACGTTTGGTTTACCTATGATGCTAACGAACCCTGCCTTGTGTGCCATGATATTTTGATAAGGATATTAATTAATCTGCAATAATACGCAAAATGCTACTCATGCCCCTTATGCCAATTACGTTTTTTAATTTTATCAGAACAGAAAGCATAATTAATTTTGTATGCCAAGCAAAAAGGCGTCAGCTTTTTCAGAAAAAACGCCATCCAATAAGCCTTGCAGGTATTTTGATGATTTATTTTAAATTTTTTCTCAAAAATATTTGCACTACAAAAAAACATTCCTATCTTTGCATTCCAATTCGGAAACAGTGTTAAGGATTTAACCAAAGAAAAAACGAGTTGTTTAGAGTGCGGGGTGGAGCAGTTGGTAGCTCGTCGGGCTCATAACCCGAAGGTCGCACGTTCGAGTCGTGTCCCCGCTACCAAAAAGAAGTTGAAATGACACTTCTGATTTAATGGCCCGTTCGTCTAGGGGTGAGGACGCCAGATTTTCATTCTGGAAACAGGGGTTCGATTCCCCTACGGGCTACAACATCAACTACATATCTGGTTGATGTTTTTTTATGCAGATGATAGCGAGTTATCCTGCTTGATATTTTGAAATTTTGGCCCGTTCGTCTAGGGGTGAGGACGCCAGATTTTCATTCTGGAAACAGGGGTTCGATTCCCCTACGGGCTACGAAAGGAAACACCAGATCATGGTTGTTTCCTTTTTTTATGCTTAAAAAGCACCTTCCTAAGGGCGTTCCTCCCACATTTTATTTTGATTTTTTTGTAAATTGGCATTGGGATGAAAAAGCATATTTCCACCAACCTCAACTGCATCTACAATACTTTGAATTTGATCGAAGAAAACTACGACCAGGTGATTTCTATTGAGGCTTTGGAAAACGCATCAAATTATTCATACAGGAATATCCAACGGATATTTAAATATACTTGCGGCGAAACCATTGGTTCCTATCAAAAACGACTTAGGCTAGAACATGCATACAAGATGATTCTTTATACCAATTACAGCTTATCTTCCATTGCACTAAAAGTAGGTTTTGCAAATCTGGCTTCGTTCTCAAAGGCTTTTAAACAACAATTTCACATAGCGCCCAAGGAAGCGAAAACCCAGAAAGTTCCCTTGTTAGCAAAGGCTAATATCTTTCCAGTCGAGACAGCTCAGCTTTTACACCCTGAAATGGTATATGTAAACCCAATAAAAGTTTATTATAAAACTGCCTTTATTGATTATGTGGATGAGGAAATAGAACTAGTTTGGGAAAAATTTATGCAGAATGAGTTTCCTAGCCATGGAAATGAGTTTTACGGCCTTGTTGCTGATGAGCCTTTAATTAGAGAGAATTTAGCGTGCAAATACGACACGTGTTCATCCATGCCGTCAACAACTGAAAAACTACCCTTTAAAACAATTGGCGGCGGCAGATATGCACAGTTTATTCATTTGGGTTCATACCAAAACATTGAAGATACTTACAGCAGCATATACTCAGGTTGGATTTTAACTGCCAAACTTAAATTTGGGCATAGTGCTGTAATTGAAAAGTACATCAAACATCCAGGCAACACCACTAGCGAGGAAGAACAGGCCACCTATATTTGGTTGCCGATAGATTAAAAAAACAAGTTGTCAATTTTAGACAATATTCCACTTTTTTACTGATGTAGTTTTGCTTCAACAAAATTTATCAGATTAATCATGTACAAAATGACATTTACACTCATCATGTTATACACTCTATTTTTATCCTGCGCAAAAGAAGAAGCGCCTACGGAGTCTCCAGTTATAGACACCCCTAGCGTAGTATATACCATGCCCGAGGAATCGGCATTACACGAAGGCACTTGGTTGCAATGGCCACACGAATATCAATATGGTAAAACCTATCGTAATCGATTAGATCAAACTTGGATTGCCATGACCAAGGCACTGATTTCTGGAGAAAAGGTTCATCTTATTGTTTACGACAAAAACGAACAGGAAAGAGTATCTGAACTACTGAAAAAAGAAAAAATATCTTTTAACAATATAGATTTCACCATTGCCCCTACTGATGATGTATGGGTACGCGATAATGGCCCCATTTATGTAAAAGATAAAAATGGCAAACTTTTTATAGAAGACTGGGGCTTTAACGGCTGGGGCAATAAGGCTTCTTACAGTAATTGCGATGGCATACCAACTAAGCTGGCCAAAAAACAGCATATTGAAACCATAAGTATCAACAACCTGATGGTTAATGAGGGCGGAAGCATAGAAATTGACGGCAATGGAACATTAATGGCCTGCAAAAGTTCCATTTTAAATAAAAACAGAAACCCTGGGATGACCCAGCAACAAGCCGAAGCTATTTTCACTAAATATTTGGGCGTAACTAAATTTATTTGGTTAGAAGGTAAAGCAGGACTTGATATTACAGACATGCACATTGATGGATTTGCACGATTCGCTAACAAATCTACCATCATTACGATGACGGATGAAGATCTGCTATACTGGCAGGTACCAGATAACGACATTAATAAGTTATACGATGCTGTAAATAAAAATGGAGAATCTTACAGCTTTGTGAAATTACCCCTTACTAAAAACGATGTACTAACCACTTATGGTAAAAACCTTGGAAAAGCATCTTATATCAATTACTATATCGCCAATAACGTGGTGTTAGTACCTAACTATAACGATCCAAATGATGCCGTTGCAAATCGTATCATTCAAAATTTGTACCCAGGCAGACAAGTTATTGGTATAGATTGCAGAAACTTATTTGCTAATGGAGGTATGGTGCATTGCGTCACACAGCAACAACCTAAATAAATTAGTCGAATAGCTAGGAAAATAAAATATCAGGACGATTTATCTTAATACTAAACAGGATAAAAGACAATTTTATCCTGTTTAAACGTCCAGCAATCTTCTGTGATAATTGATTTGGCCAAGGTGATAAGTGAGGTGACCCAACAAATGGATCAACATAAATCCAATGGAACTTCCCCCCTCTACCACCTTTACCAAAGGATAATCCTTATCAAGGTCACTGGCGTTTAAGTTGCCTATAGCCTGCTTTACCACTTCTATGGTTTCCTCAATTTTCTGGATCAGTTCTATTCTTGGAACATTTTTTTGTGAAAACTCCAGCGGCCTGTCCCTTACATACCCCGTATTGCCAAGCTCGCCGCCTATAAACGTGTTGAGATTTCCAATAAGATGTAAACAAAGATTACCCGCCGAATTAGAGATACTTTTTTCAGTCAACCAAAGATTGCTTTCATTTTTGTACTGCTCAATCTCTGATTTTAATCTGAGTAAGTCTCTTACGAATAGTGACTGTAAAGATTCTTTTAACATATGGTTAAAGCTAGCAAGAAAAGTCCGCCAATTTCAAAGATGTTGAGAAGATTTGGTTTGACTTTGCTCACTGTAAAAAAATAAAACCAACGATTTAAATAAATACGTTGGTTCTTTTTGTTTTGAGAGCTATTTCTTTGGCAGAATTTTCGCCTATTTAAGACCGTTTCTGCAGACTGGTTCTTTTATTGACAATACAACAGTTCGCCCGTATGAAAATTTCCAACCACCTTTTCTACATGTTTATGATTAATCACAAACACCAACCCTTTGTAATGAGGTTTCTTTTCCCCGCCTTTTATGGTATTGTTATCCTTGTCTACCACCACATTCAAGGTATTCGATTCGTCATCAAACAAAGGCACATATTTGATGAGACGATCTTTTAGCTTCCAAGTGTAGATATCAAACGGTTTCATAAACTCACCTTTTGTTTTGATGGCCTCACCATATTTTTTATTTAAAATTTTCACGAACTCTTCAATATCATTTAAACTCATACGACCAGCCACGCCATTTACCACCATCAGTTCTCCATCCAATGATGTTGCCAGATTTACGGTATTAAAGCCAAATTTGTCGACTTTGGCCAATTCATCTCTACTGCTGAAACTACGCTGCCTATATTCCGTCCAGATAGGTTTACGATTTTCGTCAAACTCGTCATCGTACACTGTTACTTTTTCTATCGAGGACGACTTCACCTGATACCAGCCGTCATATTTTTTCTCCCTCGTGCGTTCAGGAAGCAATGCCGATACCCTAGTAGAGAAATCGAGCTGCTCCAAGTCTAAAGCAGCTTGGTCTAACGGCATCGTTTGTCCGTTACAAGAAACAATCAAGGGTACAATAGTGAAGAGCGCTATCATTTTTTTGATCATCCTTTTAATTTTAAGTCAATTACCCAGCAACGGCCAACCTCACAAACTTCAGTTTGCCATTTTTGTATTCGAACTGCCAGTTGTACATAAATTCATTTTCGGAGCGATAATCTGTAAATTCACCAAAGTCTTCTATGATCTTAGAATGGGCCATATAGTCGTAAATGACATTGATGTTTGCCTTTTCAATGGAAAGTTCGAAAAGTTTCTTCACAAAACCATTATCTACCAATGTACTATGAAGTCCTTTTTCTTTATAATCATTAATATCATCCAAATTGATTTTACTCAACACCTCCTTCAAGAGTTTTGGTTCTTCCTGGTTATCGGGTTCGTACGTAAAACCAAATTGTGATTTCAATTCACTGGAACTGTTAGATAAAGCCAGTTTTTTAAAGACCTTAAGCTGGTTAATGAGCATAGTCCTCTCCAATTTCAACTGTTTGACACGATTTTGTAAAAGGCTGATGTTCTCTTTTTCAATACTATTATAAACAATGCTCTTATTATCGTTAACAGGCTTGTACCAGCTTTGCCCATCAAAAAAATCTTGAAATCTTTGATTATCGAAACGATAACCTTTTCTCGCATAAATCTCATTGGTGAGCAATCTTATCTCATCTGCACTCAGGCTTGCTATTTCTGCCTGATTAATAAGCTTATTAGCACATGAGGAGCAATTTTTAAGTGTTTGGGCATTAGCTATGGCACAACAGAAAAAGAGAAACCAGAAGTATATATATCTCATTGTACTTTAAACATTTTTATTTCATTCATGATCAAAAAACCACGCTATTCCATATATGTTTCTTTATTATTAAGGTAATTGTAGGGCTTAGCAAACGATAGACGAACGCATCGTTTCACCGCAAATATACCAAAAGTCACCAAGTGGTGACCTTTAATATTGCTATTTTTGAAAAAATAATGAATACAACCCCTTAAAACTACCCTAAATTAGAAACAGCCACATAAATAATAATTGAGGACCTTTTCTGATGATTTTATGCCATCAAAGCACCTTAACAACTGTTTTCCAAGGCCTTCCCACAAGAAACAGGAATTTATTACCTGCCAAAATTAGCTAATGCCATAAATTTAAGGTATCTTTGTGCCAACAACAAGGTTCTGTCTTGGCCTTTTCTGATATAGTTGGAATAATTTCTTCATCTCAGTTTTCGCTTTCCAGCTCCCGTATTTTGCAACATATTTTTGTAGCATAGCAAAAATGATGTTATCCTGAGAAGTTAAATAAAATTTACCATTAAAAATGGTTATATCTTATAGGTCACAAGTTTCCTTCTCCACGCATAACAATGTCTTATACAAAGGGAATTAAGAAATATCCAAGAAAAATTGTCCCCTTAAACATCAAACATATGCTTAGGGAATGTCAATAAGAATCAATTAATCTTTAGAAAGGAAATTGTATGGGTGAATCGTTCGCCAAAAAAGAAAGAAACAAAAACAAAGCAAAGAAAAAACAGGAAAAATCACAAAAAATGATGGATCGTAAGCAAGATGGTACAAAAGCTACTTTTGAAGACATGATTGCCTACGTAGATGAATATGGTAATATTACCGACAAGCCTGTTACCGCCGTAAGAAGCGAGATTAAATTAGAGGATATTCAACTAGGGGCTGCTCCTATTATACCCGAATCCAAAGAACGTACCGGGGTAGTTGCTTCCTATGACCCCATAAAAGGATATGGTTTCATCACAGAGGATAACAATGGTGCCAAAATTTTTGTGCACAGCAGCGGATTAACACAGCCTATAAAAAACCATGATAAGGTTACCTTTGAGAGAGAGAAAAGTTCAAGAGGTTATAATGCAATAATGGTCAAAAAAATTAACGACAATAAATAATTAATAAATACAATAATGCAACAAGGAACAGTAAAATTTTTCAATGAAACAAAAGGTTTTGGCTTCATTACCCCTACCGCTGGAGGCGAAGATGTTTTCGTACATGTCTCTGGCCTACAGGATCAAATCAGAGAGAATGACCAAGTAACCTACGAGGTTGAAAAAGGTAAAAAAGGATTAAATGCCGTAAATGTTAGAATTTTATAATTCTACCCTAGAATAAAATTCCAAAAGCTCCAAAAGGGGCTTTTTTAACACATTTACAATACGATAATAGATTAATACTTTACAATAGTTGGTTTTAGTTAACAAATAACTCTGTTCCTTCAGTAAAAGTTAATCAAATCAACCGAGCCTGCAAGAAATTACTTGCAGGTTTTTTTATGGATATTGGCGTTTATGTAATGGCTTTTCCTTGCTTATCAAATTCTCTTCTGAGTCCCGTAAGTATATCTTTTAACAAAATTTCATTCGTTCCTCTTTTTATCGCCTTTAAGGAGGAGTAACGCACAATATTGCTTAACGCACCTCCGGAGATTTCATATTTATCGGCAATTTCCTTTAATACCACTTTATCTTCAAACACTATTTTTGAAGAATAGGATTGCTTCCATAGTTTTAGTCTTTCTTCAGGCCCTGGTAGCGGAAAATAAATCATGGCTTGAAATCTTCGGGCAAATGCTTCATCGATATTGGTTTCGAAATTGGTAGCCAAAATAATCATCCCCGGAAAATCTTCGATACGCTGCAGCAAATAGGAAATTTCCTGATTAGCGTAACGGTCATTTGAACTGCTGGTTTGCGTACGTTTACCAAAAAGGGCATCTGCTTCATCAAAAAACAAGATCCAATTTTTGTTAATAGCCTGATCAAAGACGTTAGACAGGTTTTTCTCTGTTTCACCAATGTATTTAGAAACAACCATTGAAAGATCTATTCGATATACATCCAAGTCGCTCTTTTTTCCGAGCAAGCTGGCCGTTAAGGTTTTTCCGGTTCCAGGAGGGCCATAAAACAATCCCCTAAAGCCAGGTTTTAGTTTCCCAAGCATCTCCCATTCATTCATTAACTGATCTTTATGTTCAAGCCAATCGCAAATCTCCAACACCTCATCCATCACATGGTCTTCTAATATCAAATGGTCCCAAGTTAATGCCGTTGTGAGAATTTTTGCGGGGAAAACCGAGCTATAGGAAGGTTTGTGGCTAATGCCGTTTACAAAGTGCGATAAATATTCTTCGCCAACCGTTAAAAACCCACTCAAAAAAGGCTCATTTGGTACATTCCGTAAAATACTTAAGATGTTAAGCTCATTGAAAAGCGGGTCGTTCATTAAAAAATCGAGCAATTGAAATCGCTTTTCCATGTCCTCACCAGCGATAATAAATGCAACCGTTTCGCCTGTGGGCAAAAACCCTCCATGATTAGTGCCCTTGATCCCTCCAAATTCGGTAAATCCGCGATCACTCCCATTATTTTTAATAAAGAAAACATCCAATAACTGAGGTTTAAAATGTGGTGCCAGTGCTACCAATAGACATATTCGTTGTTGCAGATTAAGTTCCAATCTATTCACAAGTGAAGCATATTGAGAATCATCCTGACTAAGGTCTGGCGCTTCAACTTCCAACACATTGTTAAATCTCGTTTCCTTTTTCCAGTACAACAACATTCGGGTATGGATTACTTCTTTTAGCCATTCCATTTCCAAATCAATAACTTTTGCGTTTTTGGTTCTTTCTAAACTGTCCATTCTACATAAATAGTGGTGTCCATTAATGAATTTTTGATCACTCCAAACCCCCAAGGCAGTGTTCTTAAAAGTACATCGTACCCTGCAGGCTCTACTTTTAAATTCCAATCGCCGTGCTCATTTGCCAATAGTCCATCCCGCTTTAAAAATGCACCCCTAAAATTGGAATGTGATGAGGTTTTCATTTTTTCCCACATAGAAAGAACAGCCGAAAGAAAATCACTGCAATGTTGTCGCTGTGCATCACTTAACTTCACCGAAAAGGGAACTGGTGCCTTTAATGGCCATCCACAAAGAATTTTGTTTAACAACAGCTCATTTTCCGAATGTTTTAATTGGCCATCTATAAGATACTGTAAAGCATGAATGGCTTTAAAACGTGCGCTCTTGGAAATAAATTCGCCGTTTTTGAGTAAGCCCAAGTTGTTAAAAAATGGTTTCAAATAGGGATGCAAAATCACCAATCCTGCATTTTGGATATAGAAGGTTTGTCCATCAAGCTCACCATCATTTTCAGTGATCGCTTCATGATCGCTTGTGAGCAAGTATTCGTTTTCCAGTATTCGTTCATACTTCTCATCAAGCTCCCTTTCAGCCCTCTCCTTTTCCGTAAATATTTTAGCGGGTGTTTGGATACTGTTTTTTAACAAAGAAACTATTTGATCCGTGTTTTGTTGCTCTTCTGTAAGTGCTTGTTGAACCTGTACAAAAAGGGCGTGTCGCCTTGCCAGCAAAAAATTCAAAAAAGCCACTGTAAAACTAGATGCATCCACAAATTTGGTTTTGCCAATCAATTGGATAAGTAAAAATTCATTGAGCAAATGCTTCAAATGGTCCCGCTCCAAACTATCGCTCATTTTCTTGCTCATCCATTGATACATCCCTTGCACCAGCACCGAAAAATTATCCGAAAACCCCAGATTTTGTTGTTCAATGATCGCCAACACATCATTTACTACGCTTGCCTTTGCCAAATGCAATCGAAATCCGGAATGCTTAAGCAAGACAATGAGCATGTGAAACCGTTTCTGATTTGGTTTTGAAAAAATAGCCAACAATATACGACCTGACTTAAGTTTAGCTAAACCTAAATAACTACTTATTGATTCGATATGCTGCTCCATGAATTGCTCCAACAACAGAGCGAGCACTGGATTAGCCCATGAATCATAAGCTAAGCTCATGAGCTTGGCCATCGCCTTCTCGTTAAAGCTAGCCTCTTCAAACAGCACTTTTAAATTCGAGAAGTTAGCTTCCACAGTTACCTCCAGTAGCTTCTTCAATAATGCTAATTCTTCATTTGATGAAGAAAAAACATAATGTTGAGGCAATTTTCCTTCTGACAAAAAATAACGCAATGCTCTTAAATTGAGCTGTTCATTGTTTCCTAAATTTTCATCAACTCCACCAATCATCGCCTCCAATTCTTTTAAAACCTGTGGTTCTTCTGTACGTGCATAATTTGGTAATGAAAGACTTTGGAGATACTGATCAATTTCCCTTGCCAAACTTTCGGCTGCGATAGCTTGTAGCTCGTCCGTTAAGGCCTCATCTTGAGGATACTTTAATTTCCATTGGCTTAAGAAATGTATTGCCGCCTTTTCAATCGCTGCTTTTTCTGTTGCTGAAAAAGTATATCCCATAGGAAGACTCTTGTTCTGAAAATAATAGCTGAAAATAGCGAGTACCTCTAAGTATTTACTACGTTGATAAACCTTGGAATCTGCGAACAAGGGGTTCTGGGTTCCAATATTTCCATGAATGGTTTGGATGATTTCATCGTAAGCAGTAAAGTCCAATAACTGTCTCTTAGTCCAGGCTGCATCAGCTAATGATTCCTCTAAAAGTTCCTCCAACCATCCACTCGTATCTTCCCTAGTGTCTTTAAGGGCTTTTAATATTTCCAACCTTGTTGAAGGGATGTTAACCAACAGGTATTGCACTGCTTTTTGAACAAACTCAATTGCTAATTGATGGCTGAAATTTGATAAGCCGAAAATTTCCAGATATACACTGGCCAGCACTTGCTTAAACGGCTGTAGTAGGTGTGCCGCACTCAAAGATGAAACATGCAGTAGCTGTAGTAGTTGGTTAAAAACTATAATTGCTTTTTGCTCCACAATACCATGTTCCAACAACAGATCTGCTAGTATCTCCATCGGTAAAATGGCTAGTAAACGAAGCCGCGAACGATGATCTTTAACGGCATATTTAACTAGTGCCACAAATAAATCAACATCAATATTGGCAAGTGATTTAAAGAAACTTACAAAATCTGAGACATATACCCGCTCTGCCCATTTAGGAATGTCACCATGCTCAATGTAGTAGCGAATTAGATCATGAAAATAAACCGCCTGTTCTTGATTATCAGCGGGGTTAAAGGCCGGAGTTTTGGGTTGTACTGGTACTGTTGTTTCAGTTTTGCCAAGTTCCCTACCTATTTCTTCTTGCCGCTCATTGCTTAGCATCGTATCAGTGGCATGTACTCTTGCTTGGGCAAAAAGCATCATCTGGATCGCAACCTCGCTTGATATATTCAGTTTTTTAGCCATTTGAGCTAAAAATGAAGTCTCATTTTTATTTTTGATGGCCAAGAAAATATCGTAAACGAGTTTTCGGGCAATTGATTTTTCCTTTTGAAGTTCCAACTGTATGATGAGCACAAGTGCTGCAAAAAATTGATCTTGCACTCGTACCTCCTGCTTAAACAAGGCCACACTTAACACATTAAGCTGCTTTTCTGTGAGCAACTTAATTATCCGAGTACTAGATGCAGGAATAGTTAACATTTTGCTAAGCTCCAGCAATTCCTCCCCACTTGCTGATTCTAACCATTTTTGGAGATGCTCGAAAGATTCTCCTTCTCCATAGGCGGGCAAGCTCCCATATTTAAGGTAATATTTTAGCAATTCTAAAATAAGGGGATGTTCATTTCTGTTTTCTTCTGGTATTTTGGAAGCAGTTCCTTTAAAGTTCAAATCTTCATTTTCACTATAGATTGGATTTTTTTGAAGAGCAAGCTGCTTGATGTTGAAAAAAGACTGACGGTGTCGTTCAGAAAGGATTACTAATAACTGATGCAGATCATTAGACTTAGTTTGTACTACTGGCGAAAACGCTCCAGTAAAAAACTCCAGCATTTCGGCATAACGAAGGTTATACCGAGCAGCTAATTTTTTTAAAGTCATTTCAACGAAATGCAACTTATTAAAAAAAGATTGGTTCTCTAGGAATAGATAATCTAAAATAAATTCCCAAACCGACTTTTCTAGTGATGCAGTATCATTTTTCACTAATTGTTGTTTCCATTGTATCTTGATCACATCTGAATGAAAAGTGTTAATGTAGGTGGCGTGAGTAGGCTCAATAAGTTGAACTATTTGACAAAGTCCTTCGTTATCCAATTGATGAACCATACGCATACGTACCTGTTGCTGCTGTCCAACTTTTTCAACCCATATTTTAAATTGCTTTTTTTCGTTCTCTAATAAGGACGAAAGCAGTTGCGACCAGTTTGGGATAGCTGTTTTAGAATGCCACCAAGGGAGATGACCATGCTGTATAAAATAGCTTAACAGTTGCAAATCCCCTTGTTTTCCTGAGGTATTTGAAATGGTATCATCAGTGGTAGAAATAGACTTGGCGCTCCACATTAGTCTAGAAAGTTCTTCTGTTAAACCTTCAATAATTCGTTCTACCAACTCGTCTTCATCCCAATTTTCATCAAAACTTCCAATATCCAATTCCAAATGATCTATCCTGAGCAATTGATCGGATGAGATGGATTGGTCAAATAATTTTTCAATGGCAGGAGTAGCCTTTTCATTAAATATTTTGCTCAATCGATCTTGCAGTTCAACTACTTCTTCTTTGTCGAAAAAATCCACTTCCAGTACCTGCCTTGCAATGATATGTTGGTTCCTATTCAGCATCATCAGACTGGCAGGTATTCAAAAAAATGTTCAAATTGGTCGCAGACATTCTCTCATTGGCATCACTATTGGTCTTTAGTTCTTTAAGCCAACTAAAATAGATCTCCTCAAAAACCGGCATCTGCTGAATGTTCAACCAATAAAAAACTGGCCTTAAGTGCATTGGCAACTGAATATGAAATAGGTCTTTTACAAATTTCCTGAAAGATTCATCTTGAAATCTTGCGGGCCACTCGGGCAATATGATGCTTAACTTAAAGCTAAAATGATCTTCTACGATGACTTTTTCATCCTGTCTTACGGTCATTTCGAAATAACAGTTTTCGCTTTCGCCCTGTATCCGATATTGCTTCAGACAATGGATAAGATTTTCTGCCTTTTCAAAATCAGAAGAGGTAAAAAAACTGGTATTCTGCACTTTGATGGTAGGAACAGTGTAATGTCCCAATATTTTATCCATCAATTGATCCAGAGTAGCGCCCTCCATTTTCTCATTTAAAGCAAGTAATGCTTCTATTTCATCTTCCCTTTCCTGAAATACCAAATCTGGTGAACGCTCAAGTATACAGATCCCCATTTCATTATAAAACCTAAAGCCAAAATTTTTGGAGACTACCCTTGGCCGCAGCAATATGTGCTCCACTAAATAAAAACCTTCAGAATCGGCACTGATTTTAATGAATAGGTTGAGTAATTCATCTAAAGCCGACACGGCCAGGGAATAATTTTCATATCTATTTACGGTCAACCAGTTTTCCAACTCAGGATCTTTGTAAAGCAGTAAAGTCATTTCCTGATGTTGCGGGTCATTAGCAAAGCGATAGTTATCAATATCCAATGCGTGTTTTAAAAATGACACGGGTTGTTCGCGAAAAATGGTACTCCCGTTCATTCCTTCTTCTGGATAGGGCGTAAGCTTTCCACTATTTACAATTTCTTGGTATTCCTTAAAAGAAAGGGTGGTAATTTTACGAATACTGCTTTGGTCGACCATCTCTTCTATCTCCTCTGGCCCCATTGAAAAGGCTACTTCAAACTCTGAAGGAACATATTTCACCACCTTTTCTACTTTCAGGTTTTGGTTAAACACAGCAAGTAGGCTATCTGCAGTATGGTGATGAATATAAAGCAGTCGATACATTTTTTTCCGAAAATCATAGTCTTCGCCATTGTTCAGATCATCTAAATAGTTGAACCCAAAAGATCTTGCTTCAGAAAGTTCCGTAATGTGCCGCAGCATCTCACTTTTCCAAATGAGCTGTTTCTGACTAAGTAAACTCTTATTGTTCTTTCCGTAAAGTTTGTCGTATTGTTCAATTGGATAAGTGAAAAGAGCCTCATTAAAACGAGCAAGCAAATGATCCAGCATCTTATTTTTTCGTTCCACGCAATCCTCTTGACTTTCCACTCCCCTAGTTAAAAAATCACTATAGGAGGTTGAGGATAAATGGTCAAAATAACTTTTCCATCTGCCTTCCTCGTTGCTATCATTGTCGGCTATAATGGTCGAAAAATCCGGAATATCATGAAGTTGTTGACCGTAGTAAGTTCTTGAGATATTTTGATCTACTAGGTTTGAAAAAAGACCATTCAAGTTGCCCATTTGAGCCAAATAGTTGGCCATCACCTGTTCAAAAATGGCCAAGTAAGCTTTTAATTGTTTGGCATGAGCATGGCTTATCACAGAAGCCTGTCCGCTTAAACCCTCCTCTCCAATACCATAAACTACTGGAAATATTCTTTGTAGCGAATGATAATCACTAGCTCTATAATTGCCTGTAATTTCTTTAGGATGTATTTTATTAAAGCTGTGGACGTAACGCTTGTCGGCCATCTCCCTTAGGTTATGCAAAATATCTTCTACCAGAGATGGCTTTATCGAGACGATTATCCCATCCCTAAAGAGCTGTATTTTTGATGTTTCAATATTGAAGTACGGGAAATTAGCTTCATCAATCGTAAAAGATTGGGTTGACCTCCCATTGATCTGTAGTCCGTTTAAATTGGTTACGCCCTTGATCAGGGATAGTCTTTTAATTAATTCCAACGGGTCTATGGTCAGTGTCCTAGGTCTCAATTCATCATCAGGAATAAAACCTCCATCCAGTAAGGGTCCAGTATAAATTTCGTCAAGCTTCAGATCTTTATTTAGCAGCTCTTGTTCAGTATAAAAGCGAACCGTTGGATTTAAAAATTTCTCGATGGTATAATATACACTGGCCACCACATTCTCTGGCAATGTATCTTGTGCAATAATTAAGTTCGCATTTACTACAATATTTTCTGGCTGAAGGATATGCACTTCATCACTCGCATCTTCACACAGATTACGATGGGCAACGAAGAGTTTTTGAACGTCCCTCTTCAGCTTTCGATTAAGTTTTCCTTCGCTTAAGGGTTTTACGTGGTCTATGTTTACCTGCACATAAAACTTGTACAAGCCTTTTAATGCATTTTTTGAGAATTTAGACCTGATTGGTGCAATCCAAATATTTTCAACCTCAGGAATTTTGTCAATCAGCAATTTCCTAAAATCGTTAATGGTAACAGGCCTTGAGCTAAGTGCTAAATAGGGCTTAATAAAAGAGTTAAGCTGATAGTTGATCGAACCATCGGGCTGTGCAATGAGGTCTTCAAAATCAAAATTAGTGCGATAAGCCAAATCGGTAAGGGCATAGCAGAGATATTCAAGGATCGTCACTCCTGGATCATGAAGGTTATAATCGGTCCATTCGGTTCCTGACATTTTTTGTAGCAACCGAATACCTTCTTGTCTAAGAAAATCAAAATCCAAGGCTTTTGATCGGTTATCCATTGCCACTTTTATCGCTTTTATAAATATCATTATCGCTTAAGAAAACGTGGTCGTTCCAAAGCTGGGTAATTTTATAGTGTATGTGTACGCCTACCCCGTAGTTTCTGTTCGTTCTAATTTGGAGGGCATAATTATGGGTTTTGCCAACCCAACGCAGGTTAAGGTGGTTCCAGAAAAAACCATAGCAGGTACGATTCTTCTTTATCTTACTCCCTCTTTTTCCGTAAACTCCCAAAGCAATGGCATGCATTAGGGCAAACATTCCCCTTCCTTTTGCTCCCGTTCTGGCCATTATTTCATAGGCATGACAGTTATCAAGATCCTGCACAATGGTATGCCATACGCCATCGGCAAGTACTTTTCCCGACCTAAAATTACCCGCTCTTCCCTGCATCCCCACAAAACCAGCTACATCAAGTTTAATTTCCTCTTCCGCAGTTTTCCCTACTCCCAAATTTCCGTTTTCTCCAAAATAAAAACTGCGTTTATTGTTTTCATTTCCTCGGATATACGGCTGAAGCTTAAGATTTTTCGGCTTCGTTTGATCTTTTGTAATGACAAAAAATGGCTCAGAGGCATTATGCTCTGGGTAAAGCGAAACAAATGTTTTTGATTTCCCGATAGAATGGATATTAAATCCAAATTCTTCATTTTTAATAAATCCATCGTCCACCTTGTTCACTACAGAATCGATTAATTCCTCGTAATGTTTCTGTGTAGGAATTTTCCCCTTCTTGAAATATTCTTTCAGTTGGTCTCTTGTTTGGCTTAATTTATTGGAAAAAGACATAGGTTATATTTTTTTAGGGATGATCCAATTATACAATTGCTTAGGCTCCATCGGGGGCTTAGGCGGTAGTTCCGACACATCTTCTTCGCCACCGTAACCATCAGCGATAAATAGGTCTTCGCCAACGATGAGGTGGTTTAACCCGATACCTTCTGCCCATTTTCTTTGTTGATGACTGGGCTGAACCACTTCTATAAAATGTTGCTCGGCAGGAATAAAAATCGCTTCAGGAATTGATCCGATTAAACAGCCCTCGGTAATACTATGATGGCCCTTCATATCTGTAAGGTCTTCGCCTATTTTTTCATCTATTTTAAAGAAATGACCAATGGAAAATCCATCAACGCTTGCGATGTAGGGTTTTGATTTAATAAAATTGAACATCTCCGACACGTATAACTTTCGCCCAATTCTGTAATTCACATCGTTACGATATACCCAAGGGCTTATAAATTCGTTGATATCATTTTCCAAATTTTTGGCCATGAGCAATTGATCTGAGTGATCTGTAGAAACAAAGCTGACCCTACAAACCACTTTCACTTCTTCGTAAACAGGATTTTCCACTCTAATTTCTATCAAAGGAGATAACTTGGGGATCAAAAATTCCTTCACCTTGCATAGGGTATCCAAGGTAACCATGGGTGCCATTTCCAAGTTTTCGCTATAGGCCACCAGCACTATTTTCAAAACAGTTGAATCTTCAAATTTGCTCCTACTCCATTTCGGTCTGATGCATTTGGCAATCATGATTTCAGGAAAATTTTGGAGAATTGCCTGTTCGATATCTCTAGCTAGGAGCAGTCTGTTTTTGTGCCGTAAACGTTCGCTTACCCTCTTTAAAAAATCCGCTTTGTCCTCTGGAAATTTTCCACCAGTGGATGGAAAAAGCTGCCATATATTTTGCACGCCATCAATTGGGTTCACAAACTTTTTAATTACACCAGGAGGTATTGTAAAATTTAATGGCGTCTCTTTATCAAGTATCCTTTTGACATTGGAGGCATTAAGGTACACCGCTTTGATTTTAGATCTTAATAGCTTAGTGCTTCTGGCAGCAATCCTAATCCAATACCTATCAGCAGGCATTATGGTGTTACCCATGCTAATATCCGAAGGTACGATTAACCTAACAATACCTGTTTTGATCAAATGTCCCGTTCCATCTGAGAGCAAAAATCGATCGTTCATTTTGATCCACGAATTCTCGTAGAGATAACTCCAATTTAATGCTTCCAATTTTATAGCCTCGTCATGGAACGTTTTTTCTTCTAAATAAAAAAGAATACTTAGCTCTTCTCCAGGCGTAAGTTTATCAAAGCCTATGTAAAAGTTATTTTCAAAATCTTCACTAGGGATCAATGGATACGAGTTTCTTATTTTGCCCGGATATAAGTGTTCGTGACCAAAAGGGTGTAAGTACACCAATTTTATTTGACTTTGGTTATCATTATCAGTCGCGATATGATCCAACTGAATTGATGCCGTTTGTGTATAATCAATGGAAATTGCATTCAGTTGCGGGGTATAGGGCTGTTCAGGGAAAGGCCTCTTTTTAACAAACCGTTTTGCATTGTGGATAGCTACCTGCGAAAACAAAGTGGTGAAATTACCGTGCCCAAAACCAAATTGAGGACTGGTTAAGGTAATCCTCAAAGCGCCTTCCATCTCTCCATTTATTGTGCTTGGTTGATCGGCTATGACTGGATCATTCACATAGGCTAGTTCTCTCACATCTACGTCCGTGTGTGTAATTCGGGTGTATGGTTTTAATACTTGACGAAAATTAGCATCATAACCAATATCAAATAATGGGACTTCATTTTTACCTGCACTATTTTCTTGACGACGTTTTTGGGGATTACTTAAGCTGGCTCTAAACGAACCATTTTTAATTCCGGCGCTATAATGTTGATAATGTGTTTCGAAACCTCCATCAGTTTCTGGTAGCCCTGACCATTCCAAATTTATCCCTACTTTATTTAGAAAGCGGTTAAAAATATTAGCGTTCACAATATCAAAATAGCTCCCCACCGGAGCAAGTGCCCCAAAAGGTTGGAATGCTTCCAAAGTATCCAACGTAGCAAGATTATTTTGAACGATATAGTCGGTACTTCCTATCGCTTTAGCAGTGATGTTGATTCGTTCAATTTCAGGATATCGCAAATAAGTTAAAGGGTTAAAGCTCACCTTTGTATTGACCAACAACCTAATTACCGGCGATTGGAAATCAGTTAGTTCACCATGAACAGTGTTATAGTTGGATAATAACGTGTCTCTTGGGTCAAGAAAAATCTCAATATCAAGCGCTCTTATATTTTTATTCAGCAATATCTTGGATGACTTGGGTCTTTCCCATCCCGTTTCGGCGGTAAACTTTATCGAAAAAGCATGTTCAAGCAGGCGATACTGAACGTTACCATTATCATTTTCAAAATCCTCGTATTCATCAACATAATCCTTTAGTTTTTGAAAGGATTCAGCAGAGAGTACCATGGATATTTTGATTTTTCTGGTCCCGCTTTTTTGGTACAGTATAGGCGAAGCAATCAATAGGCCAACAGAAGTTTCCAGTTGTGATCTTGTTATCGGATCTACAGAATCGATATCCATTCCCAGCATTGGCCAGTTGGGCAATAAATCTCCATTTTTAAAGACGGTTGCTGGCGATGGATTGTCGTATTCCATCTGGTAAATTTTCAATTCGGGAACGGTTTGATTGGAATGCGTAGAAAACGTAACCCTATCGTTATAAACTGAAAACAGTGTTTTTAATGAACTGATGTTAGCCTTACTTAAAGGCAGCGAATCGGTTAGCGCATAATTTACTTCATCCTTTAGTTTTGGCATCAAACCATTAAGCAGCTCACCCTTTTTTAGCATTAAAGGCTTTGCATCCGGAAGTGGCTCAAATACTAGGTAAGTTTGGTCACCCTCAGCAGGTAAATTTTCAAATCCTAGGATTTTTCTATAATAAAAATCCAAGTGTTTTGCTGGGAGTTGATTAATGTCGCTTTTTAGATGAGAATAGAGTTCAAGAAAGGCAATAACAAGTGCAAGATGCGGGCTATATTGCTGATCTTGAACGGGATGCTCACTGGTATAAAATTTACAGGCATTTAAAACGCGGTTAAATACTTTTCGTAGTTCATTAAAAACTTCCTTAATATGCGGAAATGCATTGGCTACCCGTTCATTTACTCCCTTTCCATCTTCAAAAATTGGCTTTGTGGCTACATTAAGAGGAAACCCTTCCTGTTCAAAGGCATCGTCATTAACAAAGTTAAAATCGAAAAGCTCAGCTGCTTCTTTATTATACGATCTCAATTGCCCAATTCCAATGGCTATTTTCTCCAGTAATTCTTCAATTTTTAGAATAAACACAGGTGTTTGCTGCACTGCACCCAACATATGAGTCAGTTCGTGCATTTTTACGGAAGCACTAAAAATAAAATAGAAAATCTTCCTGAGTGATTTGAGAACAGCTTCGTCGTTGATGGCACGTTCTAGCTCTATTTCTAATTGACGAAAATGACTTAGGTAATCTTGAAAATTAAACTTGGTAATGAGCTGGTTGAGGATGTTGAAATCTGTTTTAAAAAACCCTTCCCAATTGCCATCTTTTCTATTTCCGTCGTTATAATAAATAAGGTGCCTGGAAAGATCGGATACGAATTTTAACAAGTCGACAGTATCACGCGACTCAAGCTCCACAGATTCGGGGAGAAGTTCCTTGAGCAGCCGTTCGTCTCGACTCATTCCATCTAATAAATGTCCCAGTTCCCTAATCATATATGAGCTATCAGATGTTTGTGCCTTCGGTAAAATAGAAAGGAAAAACTACATTATGCCGTGTGTTGGTAATGATCAGCGAAAATGCTACACTCACCTGAATAAACCCTTCGCTTTCCATCTTATCAATGATATCCGCTTCAATAAACCTCACCCTTGGTTCGTAATTTAAAAGTGCATGGTAAATGATATGGTTAAGTTTGGTTTTTAACGAATCGTTGATATTTTCAAAGACAAGTTGATTCAAATCGCAACCAAATTCAGGCTCCATGACCCTTTCGCCAGGAGTGGTATTTAGAATAATGAATATACTTTGCTTTACATCTTCTAATCCCGAAACCATTAGCGTGCGATGATTAAGCGTATCAAATGAAATGGGGAAATTCCATCCCGTTCCTAAAATCGAATCTTTTTCCATGATTATCCTCCTATCAATACGGTTGGGCATCCCACCACAATTGAACCTCCGTGGGCGGTCGTATCGCCCATTCGCACGGCAGGTTTACCGCAAATGAACACCGTAGCCGATCCCTTCACCAATGAATCTGGTGGCCCAACACAAACGGCAGTATCTCCTACCACCGCCGCTGGCAATTTTCCTATTAATACAGTGGGTGCACCTGGACCAATTAAGGGACCTCCTACATGTGGGACAGGCACAATCCCCGGGGTTACCATCGGGCAAACGTGCATGTCTGTTATTCTTGCTGCCATCATTCCCATATCTATTCCTAGTTTATCATTACCATACTTCCTTTAACTGTTGTTTGTCCTGAAGAGCTGATCTCGGCCATTGCACTGCCCTTTGCCGTAAAGCTTGATTGCGCTTTATGGCTAACGTTCATCCCTTCCATACTGGCATCACTTTTTGCGCTAATCGTCACCTTTCCATCGGCCTTTAAACTAATGTTCCCACCAGCGTTGATACTGATGTCTTTATCGCTTGATAATTTGATGCCGCTATCATTCATGGTAATGGTATTTCCATGTTGGTCCTTCATTTCAATTTTTTTATTTTCATCGTCGAGCGTAAAAGTGTTCCCTGCTGGTGTTTCTAGTTTGGTCACTTTCTTCTCATCATCAAAGGATATTTTTAGGTTGCCTTTGGTAAGGATTGACTTGATGTAATTGTTATTATCTGCTGCTGCATTAGCTGGAGCTTTCGAAGAGCTATAAAGCGAACCTAAAACTACTGGATACCGCGGGTTAGAATCTAAGAAGCCAACCACTACTTCGTCGCCAACTTCTGGTAAAAATCCCGATCCTGCATTTGCAGTAGCATAAAAATTGGATACTCGTGCCCAAATTCCCGTTTGGCTTCCCAGACCCGAATTTAGGGTCAGCTGGATCCTATAAAGAGATTGCGGATCTTCGAAAAGGTTTTTTACGGTAGCTACCTGCAAACCGTTTATGGCCGGAAGTTGACCCGCAGCAGGTGGTTCATTAAAGTGCGACATCTCAGCAATTGGCGTGCTATCTAGTCCAAATTTGGCAGTAGTTTTCCAATTGCCACCGTCATCAATTTGATGGGTTACCGCTGACACAAAGGCTTTGCCACTATACCTTGTCCCCACTCCTTCCAACTGAACCAATTTAGCAGGTTCTATCAAACCATTGCCCTGAAAGCTTACACTTCCTCTCAAAGCGGCCAATCGTGTTTTTAACAAGGCAGCATCCGCCCATTCCTTCATTTCCGCTGGTTCCATGGGCGCTCCAGAAAACAAAGTCCGTTTTGAGGTTACAATAGTTCCCGACAGTTTTTTTGCTGAAAAATCACCCTGGTTGTTCAAAGAAGGTTCGGCGGCATTTTCCGTCGCTACGGCCAAGTTTTTAATATCCCAGGAAACTGCCTCCAAAGTACTGGGTTGCCATTGAGCATCAAGTTCGGCATTGAAACTGATAATCGAATCTCCAAAAGCAAGTCGTAACACCGGCTCCTCGCTAAAGGCTGGTTTTTTAATTTCTAGCGCATCACCTTTTACACATTTAACCAAAAGCCCATAAAATTCGGCTCTCGACAACATAAAATCCCAATCTGTAGATCCTTTTTGTAATACGGTTTCTTGTGTCACTGTGGTAGCAGATACTGTTCCGCTAATTCCATTAGCATTGAGCAGTTTATTAATAATATCGCTATCGGTCATGGAAACAAACTCGGCATTGTTACGATTAAATGTCATGCCTATTGCCTTGTGTTTGCACCTAACGTTTAGCCTAAATGCATCATCCCCGTCAACATCTAAGCTTTGCTTAACAATCACGCCACTAAAAATGGAACTCTTTGCTTCTCCTCCATAGCCAGCAAGGATTTCAATTTCATTACCAGGGACAAAAATGTTTCCATCGCTAATGGGAAATGTACCATCTTCTACCAATCCGTCTTCAAAAACCAATTCTGCGGTAGATATTTTATTGATTTCATGTGATATCTCCACACTAACACTTGGATAATAATCCGCAATAGCTTCACCGTTAACCAATACAACCAAGGTCAACGTTAAGTCTACAATATCACTGGGTGATTTAATGGCCATTTAATTTTTTGATTGGAGGGAACTGTAATTGATCCCCTGGTTTAATTGCATAAAAGCTACTTAGGTTATTATGTTTGGCTACTTCTATATGATGTCCCAAACTGCCATAAATACGATAGGCCATTACTGGAAGAGTGTCGCCAGCTTTAACGGTCCTAATGTGGGTTAAATCGGGAGATGATTTTGCCGCCTCTTTAGCCTTGGTCTTAAAATCAATGCTTTCGGTAAATGCCACATCCATGGTTGCCCGTAGCGCTTTTCCATCTTTTGAAAACAGTGTGTATTTAATATTGTTGCTTACGCAAACCCCCGTAAAAATAAGTTTGCCCCAAGTAATCAGTAAATAATAAGGTCGGTGAATATCTCCATGAAATCCACATACCAAATGATTAAACTGGTCAATATAATCGTCAACATCCTTAAACCGAGATTCAAGTGGCATTCGTCCTGTGCCATCTATAAAAAAACTGAGATTGAGATTGCTAGGTCCAATACTTTTAAATATCTGGGTCACATCGTTAGCTCCCAATGCTTTATCGGCCGTGTAGTTTACACTGAACGAGCGTTGGTAATTCGACGGATTTAAAAACGCATTGATCTGTCCCTTTTTCTTGCTTTTGCAAGCGGGATCCTCATAAGCCTCTATTCGTAACTTAACCAGCATTAACGTTCGCGATTTTTGTTAATTTTTTGAACCACTTTTGCTACGCAATCTTTTACAATGTCGTTTTTGAGTAGCTGTAAAGTTTCCGGCGTGACCAGTTCTCTTTGCATTTGTTTTTCAATTGCTATCCTGATCACCAATTCTCTAATCTCAATGGGCATAATCTATAAATCAATTTCTTCGAAATAATCGTACGCCAGCTCCAGCGTTTCAATCATAATCTTGTTCTCTTCGCTCTTTAAATCCGACAAACTTAAACCTACGGGCATGGCATTAATGACATTCCAGCCCATCACTGGCTGTTGGCTTTGATTGAGCAGGATGATCAAAATGGTTCTGGGTGAAAACTTAAAATTTCCAATGCACGTATAAAACCAGTCGACAAGAGGAGAATTGATGAGCATTCCCCTCTTTAAGACTAAGTTTGGAAACTTTGGAGGCTTTGGGAATTTACGGATAAATCTATTCTCGCCACCTTCCTGTATATCTTCCGTTTCAAGCTTAAAGCTTAAACCTGCAACTTCCTGAAAATTACCTTCTTTAACCCCATGAACATCATCTATAGCAACCAAAAACTTAAATGCTACTGGCGGATAATAGCTAAATTCATCCACAGGTTACTCCTCCTTTATTCGGTAAGCGATAACCCTTCGTGAGCAAGTTCTATCGATTCCAATGCAACTTCGCTCGCATCCGATTTCATATCAGTTACGGTTATTTTAACAGGGAAAGCGTTGAGCAAAGTCCAACTCATGGCTACATTTTTTTCCTCATCCAATAGGCTGATCAAAATGGTTGCACGTTTAATGGTATTCATATTCAATGCCTTAAACTTTTCCCACATGGCTTTATCGTCCTTAAACATGCCTTTTTTAAGCGTAACGTTACCGTATTTGAGCAGTCCTGGCATTTTTACGGTTGAATTTGTTTTACTGCTGCCCCCTCTATATTCGATGACCTGAGTTTCTGCGTTGAGTCCTGATACTTCTGAGAATACAAACTCTGCATCGTCCCATTTTACTTGAAAAGCAAATTTTACCAAGGTATAGGTAGATGCCGATTGTGTTGATCCATCTTCTGCCATGATTCTATATTTTTAAATGTTTTGAAATAATTTGTCTAATTGGTTAAGATTGTTGTAGCTGTTGTTGGAAAGTAATGACGATGAACTCGGCAGGTCTAACAATAGCCACTTTTACCGTGATCAGCATTTTTCCTTGGAGAATATCCGTAGGGGTCATGGTTGAACCAAGTCCAATTTGAACATCAAATGCCTGTTCAGGAACTGCTCCTGCCAAAGCCCCTTGCTTCCATAGGTTAGAAAGGAAATTGGAAATCATGGCTTTCACCGTAATCCAAGTATTGGCATCGTTGGGTTCAAATATATACGACCTTGCAGCAGCCTTGATAGATTGCTCAATCATAATCAATGTTCTTCTTACATTGATATACTTCCAATCTTCACTATTTCCATCTAAAGTTCTACCTCCCCAAACCAAGGTACCTAGCCCTTTGAAAGGACGAATTACATTCACCGATTTTCCGGTGTAAGGGTCTACGTTGAAATTTTCTTGCGCCTGCGAAGAAATGTTTACCATTGGGCTGTTTACTTCGTTTAACGAGTAGTTTGCTGGTGCTTTCCATACACCACGATTATTATCAACCATGGTATATAAACCTGCCATTGCTGCACTTGGAGGCATCTCATTAATTAAAATGGTAGCTTGCTCCAATAAAATACGATAAATGGCGCTTGATGATTTAAGGGCTAAATGATGTTTCTTTTTTAGACTGGCTATTTGATCAAGCTTGTCTTGATAGGTTTCCACAATAACAATAGCTGCTGCGCCTTTGGCATCGTCCTTTTTGTCATCAGCCTTTGGCTCTGGTTTAGGAGCAGGCTTTTCATCTTTTGTGTCTGCAGTTTTCTTGGCAGGATTTAACTTATCAGCTTCAGTTTTAAGCTTGTTATAATTGGTATCATACTTGGCAAAAATATCACCCGTTTCAGGCTCCAGCAGCGTTTTTAAGGTATCTGCAAAATTTTCAAAAGTAATTTCATCAGAAGGGACGATACTGGTATTTAACCAAGGATAGTAAGCGGCTCCATAATTCAACCAGTTTTCTCCAATGCCATTACGAAATTCTTCAACCACTTCATCTGGTTTTTGATCGCTACGATGTTTTTTTAGATCAAACACCCCAAATCGGCTTTGCATTTTTCCGCAGTGCGACAACACATTTTTATAAAAAGAATAGGCACCGGCTCCCAAGCTTACCACATCTGGCATCAACACCAAGGTTGGCTCCTGTTCGTTGCTCAAAATTTCAAACGGGCCTTCTGGATTTTCTTCCGTAGCCATAAAGTCCGAAGTTTTTACTTCTTTGGATGCTTCGTTGCCGTAAAGTCCAACAGATAAAATTACGCAGGGGCCTCCGCCATTGGCATAAAACAAGCGGATACTGTTAAAAAAGTAAAGCTCGTTGTTTGCAGCGTATTTAATGATCCAGTCGGCATTGCTAAGCCTAAAGGTGGGGCCAACGTAATCTGCTGGCTTGGCTGTCACATCAAACTTGGGCCTAAATGCGCCGCCAAAACTTTCAACATACTCTGCAAAAGAATTAATCTTTGTAGGTACCCGCAAGAGCGATTTGCCATTTCTTTCGGCCTTGTAGGTGTAGCCAATAAACGCAGGTATTGCAGTTTCTACTGCTACCGCGGAATTTGGGAAAGCGTTTTTTTCCTCAATGTAAACGCCTGGTGATCTGTAATTTGCCATAGAAGCGATTGAATTTTAGATGATTAAATAATGATTTCTGAATACTTATGATCTCCCTCTTCATCCTCTGACTGAGGTAAAGAAGAAATATATGCATGGTTAGGATATTGGAGCGCTCTAATCACTATCTTATTTCTTTTGGCTCCTTCTACATCTCTTTCGAGTAGCTGGTAACGTATCGTTGTTTTATTGGTTAATTTAATAGGAGCTGGCGACACAAAGAATGCGGCCTGTTGTCCTGAAGGCAAGGTGAGGTATTTAGGCCCATCAAAAATGGTTTGCGTTTCGTTGTCCATAATCATAGGTTGCTCCACCGATCTGGCCTCATTGCTTGCCAGGATATAACGCCAATAGCTGGCCAAAGCCTCAAACTTAATGATATAAATATCACGTAAGCCCGGTTTTAATTTTATCACAAGGTGACCAAATGGCTTAGTAAGTCCCTGACTTTTAAAAAATCGTAGCGGATGGGCAAACAGCGCCTTATTGCTAACCACTTCACCTGAGTGCAGGTTTTCACGAGCAACATTGCTATTGCTAAAATAAAAAACATGCTTGCTGATGTCGGTATTAAATGTATTGGTGTAGTTGAACAAATCCTGATCTTTAAGCTTTAACATAAAATGAAGGGAAAGTTCCTTTGCTAATAAACTAGCCTTTGATCTGTCGGCGCCAGCATGTTCTCTATCAAACAAAATCATGAAACCACCAGGGTACTGGCGAAATTCGAGACCGAAATTTTTTAGCATAGAGGTGGTTTCATCTGTTGGATAAATATCAAAAGCCGAGAATACTCCACTATAGAATTCATGTTCAAAACGAACCTCGGTCAATATTTGATAATGCATTTTCATCCGCCAGTAGAAGAGTCGTGATCAATATTGCTAATGGTTGGGCGGTATTCTCTAATGATGGAGTCATCGATATTCAGCATCCGCATTTTATATACCACACTAGGCATGTATTTAGCGCCTAAACTGGCCCAAATATTATTCACTTGGTCTTGTGAATAGCTTTGTAAATCAAAAATCAATTTCTCGATCCTATGATCCAGTGCGGGTGAATTTTGCTGGTTAAAGACATTTTTCCCTTGAAAAAAAGCAAGTATGAATGAAATAAATCGAAGTGATTCTTCATAATTTCCGCGACTGAAATATGCGGAGAACATTAAATATAAATTTAATTGTAAAGGGTCCGAAGCGGCTACAGGTATTTTGGTGATACCCTGAGTACGGATAAAAGAATTTTCCTTTTCGATATTAATGAGCGTAAGGATAATCTTATTGGTACCGTCTACAGCGGTATCGCCTTTGTGGTCAACAATTGCCGATAATACGACCTTGTCTTCTTTGACCTTAAGTTTATTCCTAAAATACTCATTAATCTCTTCGGATATAAAGTTGAGCGCTTCGAAGATCATTAATTTAGTGTTCTGATAATTTATACTTACATTGTTTCTGGATCGGCTAAATTTAATTTATATGTTACCTTAATAAGGTTATTGGACAATTGATTTGGTTAGTGTTTTGTAACGTTAGGAAAAAAAAATATGAATAATATTTTTTACTCTTTTTTTTTTCTAACATTTGAAAGAAACTTTTTAACAATCTGATGATCAAACGTCTCTCAATTATTATCATCATCTTTATGGGTATTGGCTTGACTAGTCATGCACAGGTGAGCCCAAAAAATGTCCCTAAAGTTACCGAACAGGTCACTAAAGAAAAGAAAAGCTTACTAAAACGGCTTTCAGATGCGCTAAAATTCACCAAAAATGCCCGCCAAAAAGAGCGTGTCAGAATTATAGCCATTATTGATACCATGCTTAAAGATTCGCTTTTCCTATCTGGAAAGGAATACAGTCAATCTCAAAAAATGTTGAAAGATAGTTTGTGGGCAAAACTAGGCAACCTACAATTAGCTATTGAAAAAATAAAGGCCGAACAGGAAAAGCAAAGAAACAACGCGATTGTCCCTTCGGGTGGTGAAACACCTCCTAAAGAACCAGAAGAAGACGAGAAGGTAAATAACGATCAGTACATAGAATCACTGATCAATGCTATTTTAGGTAAAGAAAAAGTTCCGGATCCCGTAAAAGCAACGGAGAGGCGGCAGCAACTGGCCTTAATTAAAAAACTGCTGATTGAGCCCGCTTTATATAAGGATACCATCAAACATGAGGATAAAACAGGCAAACTGATTCACCTGTTTGAGCGGCAACGAACGGTTAAGCTAAAACACGCTGCAGAAGTTTGGGGTTTTCTTCCATCCAATAGCAGCGAAATTGAGCTCAATTATCGTTTGTACAGTGCTATTGTGGTAGATGGTTTTGTACTTAATGGCGCAACAGGCAGGAACATGAACAACTTGCAGTTGGACAACAGCGAATTGTATCATCGTACAAAAGCCATGGGGAACAGCCTGATATTAAGTATCAACGCATCAAGCAAGGAAACAAATACCTTTTTACAGAGTAGTTTTGCCCAAGAACAATTTACTTCAAAAATTGCCGCCACACTTGCGGCAAATCATATGGATGGTCTTAACATTCAGTTTTCAGGTGTAAATCAGTTGCTTTCCAAACCGTTGGTAAAATTCATCAGCAACCTATCCAAAACGTGTAAAAAAACAAGCAAAAAATTTAGTCTTAACATTACCATACCTGCTTTCGATGTAGAAAAAGGCTATTCCATCAGCACATTATCTCCATTTATAGATAAGTTTCTGATTGACTTCACGCAAAAGCTGCCAGAAAATGGCCAACCTTTGGCACCACTAAAACAACAAAGTGATTATAGTATAGAAACTTGTGTATCTCGTTATTTGAGCGCTGGAGAACAGAACCCTGCCAAATTCATCATCCTTTTACCTTTTTATGGGATTAAATGGGACATCAATGAAATGGGCAAAGCAACTAATCCCGACATCCTTTCTTACTCCAGAATAAGATCTGGGTATCAATTCGTACCTGTTACTTATGACCAACAAACGGCAAACGCACTCATTGAATTGACTGACTCCACTGGGAAACCTCATACCAAAATATGGTTTGATGACGAGAATACACTTGGCCAAAAATTTGATTTTGCCCTGAATGATGGTTTAGGAGGTGTTGCCATATCCAACCTCACTGCCGATGTAGGCTATGGTGAACTCAGTGACGAACTGGCTTACAAATTTCTTGTTCCCGACACCAGCACTGTTGCAGAAATAGACTTGACCTATAAGAACCAAAAATTTGGATGGGATTATATTGTTAGAAATCTTAAGACTTATTTCTTTGTGCTGGGCAATCCTTGTCATTATACGCACGACATTGTGGACCGTACCTTATTAAGCTATATCAATCTCATTTTAATTGTCATTTGTGCCATTTTAGGATTTTATTGCTGTGCCAAAATCAGATCTGAAGGAAATGATTGGGCATACAAAAAACCGCTATTGATCATTACTGGCTTTATGCTCTTTATTTTCATCACCTGTGGTTTTGCCTGGATTTATTTGGATGCCGACATCCCGTGGTTTGGTGTAGACAACGAGTGTATCGATATGCCGTTTTTAATCCTTTATCTGATCATATTAATTGGTATTGCCCTGGGCATTATATTGATGCGCTTAATTTTATTCCCAATTGTAAGGCAGGAAGATACTCCTTAATAAGCATAGATAGTCGTTTTACAGGCCTAATATATGGCAAAGCACTAAAACTTTTAAAAACATACCTTTGCATTACCTGTTATCTAAAAAAGCAACATGCTTCTACAATTGTATCCCATCCATATCAACCTGCAGCCCTATGTTAAGCTCATTTGTACCATGGAATGTAATGAGGCAAAAGATACTGAACAGGTACATGTATTGCCCGATGTTTGTGTAGAGTTATTTATCAGTCATACCGAAGCTCCTGTAGCCATTATTGACCAGCAGCTACACAAAAACAGCATGGTAAACTCCAGAATGAACGTATCTACATCGGTGCAAATGCGTAAAGGAGCTGGCTGTATTGCTGTTTGCTTTCATCCAGGAATGGCTTATCCCTTTTTCTCACTTCCGATGAGTGTTCTCAACAACAACAGCATCCCATTAAATGATATTTGGGGTAAAGTCATTGCTGAGCTAGAAGAAAAACTAGCGACGGCTAATGACAACAAAGTCAGAATAAACATTATCCAAACCTATTTGCTACAGTTACTACAGCAAACCAAGCCAGATATACAAATAGGAAATTGCATTAACCTTATCCAGAAAAAACCTGCTGAGATAAGCTTAGCCAAATTACATCAAATAACTGGTTACAGTCAGCGTCATCTGGCCAGAAAATTCAACCAATGCATTGGCCTATCGCCCAAAGAATTTTTGAAGGTCAACCGATTCGTTTCCTCATTAAGGCATTTAAAAAACTATCCAAAGCTTTCCTTAACGCAAATTGCCTACCAAAGTGGTTATTTCGATCAAGCACATTTTATACACGATTATAAAATATATGCACAGCATACACCAAAAGAAATTGCTCGTTCGTCCCATATTTTATATTGATGTCCGTTCTGTACAATTAATACCTTTGAAACCGCTTCATTTTTGCAGATTAAAATTTAAATACATGCGAAAATTAATTTTAGGCTTAGCAATTACCTTAGATGGCTATATTGAAGGACCCAATGGCGAATACGATTGGTGCTTTACCGATCAAGATTATGGATTGAATGATTTTTTTGGCCGTATAGATGCCATGTTCATTGGACGAAAGAGCTACGAAATAGCACAGCAATATGCCGAACTAAATAATGGAGAAACAATCCCAGGCATGCCAAAACTTACGGAATATATATTCTCGTCCACTTTAAAGACAGTAAAAGAAAATGCCGTACTTATTTCAAATGACACCGTTGCGCATGCCCGCAGCATTAAAGAACTACCAGGTAAGGATATTTGGCTTTATGGAGGTGCTTCGCTCACCCAATCTTTCATGAAAGAAGGTTTAGTAGATGAATTATGGTTATCAGTACACCCCATTTTATTAGGAAGCGGAAAGTTGCTTTTTCAAGAACAAGACTACCGTACGCAACTAACTTTACTCGAAAGTAAAACCTACGAAACCGGACTGGTATCTCTTCGCTATGCAATCAATCATAAACAACTTTAGCAACTAATCCTTTTCTAACCGCCTTCTATGCAGTTCAAGATAACCGCATAGAAGGCTGAAAACATTGATTTTTAAAATATTCCTACTACTTCATGCCTTTTTTCATTTTACACTTTGTATTTCAAAGTAATTTATATTAACTTTGAAATACAAAGCACTTTTAAAAAATAAAACAATGGAAGCAAATCACGACATCCTTGTTCAGCGCCGAACCAATTTAATTGCTAAACGCATGGTGGTTGGAGCTGCCGTAGCGTTGATCCTTATTTCCGCTCTATTAATTACCGTTAAAAATGCCGATCCTGCTTGGGGTAAATTATGGTTTTTAAGACCATTAATTGTAGTTCCGCTAGCTGGTGCTATGGGTGGACTCTTTTATCATCTAATGGAAGGCCTGCGTAAACGAGGTGGCTGGAATACCATTATCGCCAACATCATTAGCATACTGGTTTATGTATTCATTCTATGGATAGGAACCATCCTCGGGTTGGACGGCACTCTTTGGGATTAAACCTCTTCTCTACTGTCATTTTATAAGTTAATCTCTCTTCAAAAGGAAGTCCTTATGGCTTCTTTTTTTGTTTAATGTAGCGCTAACATTCCATCATCTATCCTCATCATCTTTTTTTTCACTTGTAGTGGTTTTGAGAAAGTCCTTTTTTGGGCTTTTGTTGCAATTTAATAGATATTTGATAGGAAGGCAACCAAGTATAACCATGAACTCATCAAAGGCATATTCATGCGCTTTATTAGTTGCTCATCATTTAACACATCAATAAAAACCACTAAACAACGTAGGAATTAAAAATGAAAAAAACACTCCTCACTGTGCCGCTACTGGCTTTTTCGCTATTTTCTGCCGCTCAAAAACAAAGTGATGCAGCCATTGACCAAAAGGTAAAAAGCTTATTATCCAAAATGACCTTGGAAGAAAAAGTTGGTCAAATGGCACAAATTACCATGGACGTAATTACCAATGGCAAGGACAGATACAGCAGCGATGAACCTGTTGCGCTTAACCCACAACGATTGGAACATGCTTTGGTGAAGTACAAAGTAGGTTCGGTACTGAACACGGCCAACAATAGAGCTCGAACTCGTGAAGTTTGGCATCAAATCATCAATAAAATACAGGAAACGGGCAAAGGACGCCTAAATATTCCGGTATTATATGGTATCGATGCTGTTCACGGCACTACTTACACCGCTGATGCTACCATGTTCCCACAACAAATTGGTCAGGCCGCTACCCGTAATCGCTCATTGGTTTTCAAAGGAGCAGAAATTACTGCCTACGAAACCAGGGCTAGTGCTATCCCATGGAATTTTTCGCCAGTGTTAGATTTAGCGCCAGATCCTCGCTTTCCTCGCCAGTGGGAAACCTTTGGAGAAGACCCTTATCTGATTACCGAACTGGGACTTCAAATGGTTAAAGGTTTTGAGGGAAACAATGTTTCCGACCCATATCGAGTGGCTTCATGTTTGAAACATTTTGTAGGCTATCAGGTATCCGTTTCAGGAAAAGATAGAACGCCTGCATACATCCCAGACCATGTATTGAGAGACTACCATCTTCCTCCGTTTAAAGCGGCCATTGAAGCTGGCGCACATAGCATTATGATCAATTCGGGCATTATAAATGGTGTACCGGTACACGCCAACTATCAGCTTTTAACCAAACTATTAAGAGAAGAACTAGGGTTTAAAGGGCTAATTGTTACCGATTGGGGCGATATTGAAAATCTGCACACCAGAGATCGTGTTGCAAAAGACCACAAAGAAGCCATTATGTTGGCCATTAATGCAGGTATCGATATGTCGATGATTGCTTATGACTATGAGCGTTTTTGCGATAACCTGATTGCACTTGTCAAAGAAGGAAAGGTTAAAGAAACCAGAATTAATGATGCGGTAAGTCATATTCTTACTTTAAAATACAAATTGGGCTTATTTGACAAAGCCGTTTATGACCTTAAACAATATCCAAAATTTGGAAGCAAAGAATTTGAACAAGCGGCTTACCAAACTGCTGCCGAATCTATCACTTTATTAAAGAACACCAACAATCTACTTCCGCTAAAAAAAGGTGCTAAATTATTGGTTACAGGACCTAACGCCAACTCTATGCGCACACTAAACGGTGGCTGGACCTACTCGTGGCAAGGTGAAAAAGTGGAAGAGTTTGCAGGTAAATACAATACCATTTTAGAAGCCCTTACCCAAAAAGCAGGTAAAGAAAACGTTGCTTTCGTGGAAGGTGTAAGCTATAAAATGGATGGGAAATACTATGAAGAATTTGAAAACGGCATAGAGAAAGCTGTAAAAGCTGCGCAGGATGCTGACGCTATTGTGCTTTGCCTGGGAGAAAACTCCTACACAGAAAGTCCTGGTAATTTGAGCGATTTATACATCTCCGACTTACAGACGGAACTGGCGTTAAAGCTTGGTGCTACAGGAAAGCCAATTATTTTGGTACTTAACGAAGGTCGACCTAGATTGATCAGCAAGTTTGAACCTAAAATGGCCGGTATTTTACAAACCTATTTACCTGGAAATTTTGGGGGTGATGCACTAGCAGATATTCTTTTTGGTGAGGTCAACCCTTCTGGGAAGCTACCGTACAATTACCCTAGATATCCAAACTCTTTAGTAGGCTACAACCATAAGCCATCAGAAAACAGGACCGTAATGGAGGGCGTTTACAACTACGCTGCAGAATACAATCCTCAATATGAATTCGGCTTTGGCTTAAGCTACACTACCTTCAAATTCGAAAACTTGAAACTGAGTGCCGAAAAAATTAAGGCAAACCAAGAGTTAACCGTATCTGTAGATGTAAGCAACACTGGCAGCAAAGAAGGAAAAGAAGTGGTTGAACTCTATTTAAGTGATTTATACGCTACACTTACCCCAGATTCGAGAAGATTACGTGGCTTCGAGAAAATTAATCTTAAACCAGGCGAAAAGCTAACCATCACCTTTAAGTTGAACCAAAAAGATTTTTCGTTTACCCATTTAGACAATCGTTCGGTGGTGGAACCAGGAGAATTTAAGGTAAAAATTGGACCGCTCAGCAAAAACTTCTTTGTAGAATAATTGTTAATTCAAAAGTTAATTACAACATCAATACCATTCTAACCAAATAGAATGGTATTTTTGTTTTCAAATAGTTGAAATGAGTAGTAATAAGGCCAAAGATTTAATCGATTCGATAAAGAACAAAGGGAAAAACCTAGAGGCAGAAATGTCTTTTTTTGATCATTTAGACATCTTACGAAAGCATTTGCTAAGGGCCTTGGCGGTCGTTACTGTTTTTGTATGTTTGGCTTTTTACTTCACCGATTTTATTTGGCACGACGTGATCATGGCGCCAAAAAATGCTGATTTTTGGACCTATCGCATGATGTGTAAATTGGTGGAAGCCTTCCCTTCTATTGGACAGGAGTTCTGCATCAAAGAAATCCATGCTAAAATCATCAACACCGAAATGTCAGGACAGTTTACCCTACAAATGAACTCATGCGTAATGGCGGGTGTAATTTTAGGCGTTCCTTATTTATTATTTGAAATTTGGTTGTTCATTAAACCAGCGCTATTAGAAGCAGAACGTAAATCGGCAAGTGGCTTTGTGGCTTTTGCTTCGTTTTTGTTCGCTCTAGGCTTATTGTTCGGTTATTACCTCATCTGTCCATTATCCATTAACTTTTTAATCAACTACACTGTAGATAGCAGTATCGAAAATACGTTTACCATTTCGTCATATTTATCTACCGTTTTAACACTTACTTTAGGTTCCGGTATCATTTTCCAGTTACCTGTCGTTATTTATATCCTATCGAAACTTGGGGTAATGACACCAAAATTTATGCGCTCTACCAGAAGGTACGCTGCGGTATTAATTTTGGTTGTTGCCGCCGTAGTTACGCCAACCGCCGATCCTTATACCATGCTGATTGTAGCTTTTCCTCTTTTCTTATTATATGAGCTAAGCATTTTGATATCAGCCAACATTGAGAAGAAAAAGAAAAAGGCAGAGCTAGCGTTTTATAACAACAAGTAATTTAGCTTAAAGGAAAATAGCAAGGAACAATAATTAGTAAGTAGTTATTTTCTAACAGGTTCTACAACAAAATATTTACCTAGCTTATTATTAATTCTATATATATTTGTGTATGTCTACTACAAATTCAATCAAATTAGCCATCGGGGCGGACCACGCTGGCTTTGAGTACAAAGAAATCTTGAAAGCTTTTTTAGCTGATTACCAAGTGACAGATTTTGGCACCCATTCACTGGATTCGGTGGATTATCCCGATTTTGCACACCCTGTAGCAAGTAGCGTTGAGAAAGGCGAAGCCGATTTTGGAATTCTAGTATGTGGAAGTGGACAAGGTGTGGCCATTACGGCAAACAAGCATCAAGGCATTAGGGCTGCCGTTACTTGGCTAACCGATATCGCCAAACTTTCAAGACAGCACAACAATGCAAATGTCATTTGCATCCCAGCTCGTTTTGTATCGCCTGAACTAGCCAAGGAAATGGTTACCGCATTTCTGGAAACACCTTTTGAAGGTGGTAGGCACGCCAACAGAGTGAACAAAATATCGTGCTAACAATAAACGAACAACCTTAACTAACAACACATGAATAAAAAGTTTTTATACACCTCACTGGCGCTGGCGCTCAGTTTTGGTGCGATGGCACAAGATCAAAATGCCATCAAATTTAGTGCGCCAGTAAACAAAGATAGAGCCTATCAGCACCTATCTATCCTAGCATCAGATGAGTACGAAGGTCGTGAGACTGGTACAAAAGGCGGATGGATGGCAGCGGAGTACATCAAAAAACAATTCCAAAGCTTTGGCTTAGTAGGCCCTGTAAAAGGAGGCAAAGATCCTTACCTACAAGCGGTGGGTATTTCTGCTAAAAAGCTTTCTGGTGTTTCCTTAAAAGTAGGTTCGCAAACCAAAGAAAACTTTAAAGACTACTACATCTTAGCACCTTCTGCCCCAGCTAAGGGCTTCAACGTAAAAGCATCTTCTGTTATTTTTGCTGGATATGGCTTAAACAAAGACGGCTTTAACGAGTACGCTGGGCAAAATGTGGCAGGTAAAGTAGTGGTGATATTTGCTACTGGTGATCCAACTGCTAAAGCACCAGCACAACCAGCACAAGGCCGTAGACCACAAAGCAGTGTAGGTAGCCAACAAGCAAAAATCAAATACCTTCAAGACAACAAAGCTGCTGGTGTTTTAGTGATCAACGAAAGAGTTGAATCACTTTCTGATGCTCAAAAAGCTTATTTGGCCGAAGGTGCTGCAGACTTAAAAAGAGGAGATAGCCAAAACAAGAACACTTTACCTGTAGTAACCATAGGTGCAACAGTAGCTAACCAAATTTTAGCTGGCGCCAACACCAACCTAGAAGAGGTAAAGAAAAAAATTGCTGAGACCTTAAAACCTGCTACCACGGTAATCAACATCCCTGTTTCATTTACTGCAAAATTGGTAGAAGAAGATATTAAGGCCGATAACGTATTGGGATTTTTAGAAGGTTCAGACCCTAAATTGAAAAATGAAGTAGTTGTGGTTACAGGTCACTATGATCACATTGGCTTAGTAAAAGATCCAAATGCTACCGATAAAGTTAACAACGGCGCTGACGATGATGGTTCTGGAACTACAGGCGTTTTAATGCTAGCTGAGGCTTTTGCTAAAGCTAAAAAAGAAGGTCATGGTCCTAAACGCAGCATTTTATTTATGACCGTTTGTGGTGAAGAAAAAGGTCTTTGGGGTTCTGAATGGTATTCTGAGTATCCTGTATTTCCTTTGGAGAACACCATTACCAACCTAAATATTGATATGATTGGCCGTGGCGATGATAACCGTCCAGGCGATAACAACTTTGTGTACATCATTGGTTCAAACATGTTAAGTGATGACTTAGACAAAATTGGTAAAAAGGCAAACACGGATTATGTGAACATCGTTTTAGATGAAAAATATAACAACCGTACAGATCCTAACCGTTTCTACTATCGTTCAGATCACTACAACTTCGCAAAACATGATATTCCTGTAATTTTCTATTTCAACGGGGTACACAAAGATTATCACCAACCAGGTGACGAGGTAAGTAAAATAGACTTCCCAATGTTGGCGAAAAGAGCTCAATTGGTTTACTATACGGCTTGGGAACTTGCCAATGGCGAGAATCGTCCGGTGGTAAACAAAAATGCCGATGGCACCTTAAAAACAAACTAAAATGTTTTAAAGTATATAAAATCCCGTTAGGTAACTGACGGGATTTTTTGTTTTTAGAAGAGCAGTCCCATTGCTACTATTTTCCGACAGCCCCGCTGTTCATTTCAACTCCTCGCCTACGCTTCGCTTGCCTGCGGAGTTTCCATTACCATCGGGTCTATTTAATATCTTGCATTACTTTACCTTATCGTAACCAAACCATTAAGTCATTCCCACCACTTTGGTTGACACCTCCCTTCCGTCAGTAACAAGCCGTTTACCATAGGTTGACGCCCATTTCCATCGGCAGGACCCCGTCAACCTATGGTAAACAGGGCGCTGCCCATAGCGGGAAGCCGTCAACCTAAAGCTGATGCCGTTCTGCCGACGACAGGGAGCTTTCGAACTAATTTGTCTTTCCATAAAAATCGCTGCTATTTCCCACGCTTTGCTAAGTGCTGTTGTTTTTCTATAAGGGAAGATATTTATGCACAGAGAGGATGAATCTTGCTCTATTTGTTGACCATTACTAATTGATATCTGGCTACGAAGCTTAACTTTTATAAAGTTATTGCTTTATATTAAAGTTGAGGGTTTTGTCGTTTAAAAACTTCGTAAGTCTGATGATCAAAACCTTATCTTTACAGGCAATGAAAAACAAAAAACATCTTCACCTATTAGCTGCTTCCCTACTGCTTTTTATCACCTCTTTTGGATATGCACAGGAAAGTACAACCAACCAACAACTCCTTTCCAAGGAGCCTCATTTTCTACAAAGTCGCTTAAAATCTACCGATTCGCTTTTTTTGGAAGACATCAATGTTATCAAAAAATATATTCGGTTAGATAGTGTTGACATCGAAATTTTAAAGCCTCAAATTTTATATGCCGTGCTGGTTGAAGCCAAAGTTGACTCGGCAGTAACCTATAAGACACTGATTGATGCCATTCAAACTTTTAAGGGTGGTATTGGATATGCCGAGTTTAGAAAGGGAATTGTGCTTTATAAGCAAATGGCCTCTATTAAAGTAAACCCTCAAAATTGGAATAACGACCAAGTGCTTTTCAGAAAATTAGGCTTTACCGAAGCAGACCTTGATGATTTCCTTTTGTTTATCTCCAAAGCTGAAAACAAGGAACTGAACTACAAGCAGGCATACCTGGCTTATATGAAGGAAATTGACAATCTTAAATAAGAACAAGGAGTAAGAAGCAAAGAATAAAGACAGATCCCTCACAGGTTTGGCCAAACTAAACCTGAACGTAGTGGAAAGCCCGCATCCCAAGCTGCGCTTGGGGAGGACTTGTAGCGGAGTGCAGGGCTGCTATTTCCGATGCAACGCTATCACTGTTTTTCAAAAAGCAAATAAATCACGGTAAATCATCGTTAGATTGTATAATTATATCAACATCCTCTCGTTAAATTTTAAAGCCCTAGCCTATTTGCCTATATTTGACAACTGATGAATATTGCCGAAGAATTTTTAGTAAAAGCCGATGAAAAGGCCTTCGATGTCCCACACCGTAACACCATTAATTACAATATTGGTAAGTATAATGTAGCGGTGGCTCGTGGATTATTGAAGTTTGAAAATTTAGAGGTATCCAAACGTAGGGCGCACGTCATCAAATGGCGTGTAATGGAAAATTTGGACAAGCTTTTACCTGAGTTTGAATCTAATTTCCAGAAACGAGGTGGCAAGGTGATTTGGGCCAATGATGCTGCCGAGGCGCAGAAGGAAATTCTACAGATTATTCAACGTGTTGGGGGCAAAAGCGTCATCAAGTCCAAGTCGATGACTACCGAAGAAATTCATTTGAACGAATTCTTGGAAAAGAACGACATTGAGTCTTTGGAGAGTGATTTGGGGGAATATATTGTGCAATTGCTGGGACAGGCACCGTACCATATTGTAACGCCTGCCATGCACTTGAGCAAGGAGGATATTGCCAAATTATTCCATGAAAAATTTGGGACCCCCATTGATGCGACTCCAGAGCAGCTCACTCAAAAAGCCCGTGAATTACTAAGGGAAAAATATTTAACGGCTGATATTGGCATTACTGGAGGAAATTTCCTCATTGCCGATACCGGAAGTATTGCCCTTACCGAAAATGAAGGCAACGCAAGGTTAACTACCACCTTTCCTAAAATACATATTGCCATAGTAGGCATCGAAAAACTGGTTCCTTCTTTAACAGATTTGGATTTATTTTGGCCTCTACTATCTAGCCACGGCACGGGACAAAACCTTACAGTTTACAACACTATTTTAAGTGGCCCCAAACAAGCGAATGAGACCGATGGTCCAGAAGAAATGTATGTAATTTTACTGGACAATGGGCGCACCAATTTATTGGCACAAAAAGACCAACGTCAGGCTTTGTATTGCATCCGCTGTGGCGCTTGTTTAAATGCCTGCCCGGTTTACAAAAATATTGGGGGCCATACTTATAACACCACCTACAGCGGACCAATTGGCTCGATCATTACACCGCATTTTAAGGGCATGAAAGAGTTTAAGCATTTAAGTTATGCCTCCAGCTTGTGCGGCAAGTGTTCCGAAGTTTGTCCTGCCAAAATAGACATCCATAAAATGTTACTGCTTAACCGCAGAGATGCGGCCGCCTCCAACGAAAATACTACAGCGGAGAACATTGGCTGGAATATTTGGAAAAAGGGCATGAAAAAACGTTCGTTAATGGACTTTTTTAGTGGTAAGATGAAGAATTTCTTCCTCAAAACCTTCTTCAAAAAAGGCTGGGGTAAATATCGCGAAATGCCAGAAGTGGCCCCTAAATCTTTTGCAAAACGCTGGGAAGAACATCAGAAAAAGCAGGAAAAAGAATAAATATTTTCTTTGCGTTCTTAGCGTACCACTTCCTTTCTTTGCGATAAAGGTTTTACCGTAATTCCGTATTAATTTTCTTTGTTTTGTGATGAAGTTTTTAACCGCTAAGTTTTTCTAAGTTTTCGCAAAGCGACGCTAAGGTTAAGAAACTTAAAAACTAAGATTTACGCTTAATCTCTGGAAACTTAATTACTATATTTACTGCAAACCAATATCAGCCTTATGCAGTTCGATAGAAAGCAAAAAACCGATTCGGAGCTATTATCCATCTACAAGCACTTACTTTTTCCACGTTTAATAGAAGAGAAAATGCTGATTTTGCTGAGACAGGGTCGCATAGGCAAATGGTTTTCGGGCATTGGGCAAGAAGCTATTGCCGTAGGCAGTACATTGGCGATGCAAAACGATGAATATATTTTGCCGATGCACCGCAATCTAGGCGTGTTCACTACCCGAGGCATTCCGTTAAAAAGATTGATGGCCCAATGGCAGGGTAAGCTAAGCGGCTTTACAAAGGGTAGAGATAGATCCTTCCATTTTGGCACGCAGGAATACAAAATTGTGGGTATGATTTCTCACTTAGGCCCTCAAATGGCCTTGGCAGACGGTATTGCACTGGCAGATTTAATTGCGGAAAAGCCAAAAGCCACATTGGTTTTTACAGGCGAGGGCGCTACTAGTGAAGGTGATTTTCACGAAGCCATCAATGTGGCGGCTGTTTGGAATTTACCCGTTATTTTCCTGATTGAAAACAATGGCTACGGCTTATCCACCCCTATTAATGAGCAATACCGCTGCAAACACCTAGTAGATAGAGCCTTGGGTTATGGCATTGAAGGCGTACAATTAGATGGTAATAATATCCTGGAAGTTTACGATAAGCTTTCTGAATTAGCCCAAGACATCCGAAAAAATCCTAGGCCTGTATTGGTAGAATGTTTAACATTCAGAATGCGGGGTCATGAAGAAGCATCAGGAACCAAATATGTACCACAGGAACTGTTTGACGAGTGGTCTAAAAAGGATCCGCTTCGAAATTTTGAAGAATATCTTCTGGAGCAGAATATTTTAACCGAAAATTCGATCACTGAAATTAGAAGCATCTTTAAAAAGCAGATCGATAGTGAAGTTGAAGCTGCTTTTATCGAACAGGAACCAGAGGCAAATGCCCAGCATGAACTAAGTGATATGTATTATCCTTATGAAGCGACAACGTTCCCTCCATCAAGCTCCAATTCAGAAAAAAGATACTTAGATGCCATTACCGATGGCTTAAGAGAGGGCATGCAACGGCACTCCAATTTGGTGTTGATGGGACAAGATATTGCAGAATATGGTGGTGCTTTTAAAATCACAGATGGGTTTGTCGCTGAATTTGGAAAAGCAAGAGTACGCAACACCCCTATTTGCGAATCAGCTATTGTTGGAGCGGGCTTAGGACTCTCCATTAATGGCTATAAAGCCGTAGTAGAAATGCAATTTGCAGATTTTGTAAGTGTAGGTTTTAATCAAATTGTAAACAACCTTGCCAAAACACATTACCGCTGGGGAGAAAAAGCAGATGTAGTGATTCGCATGCCTACTGGTGCTGGTACTGGCGCTGGCCCCTTCCACTCGCAAAGCAATGAGGCTTGGTTCACTAAAACTCCAGGCTTAAAGGTTGTTTATCCAGCATTCCCTTATGACGCGAAAGGATTGTTATTGGCCGCCATAGAAGATCCCAATCCTGTGATCTATTTTGAGCATAAATATCTATATCGAAACTTAAATGGCCTAGTTCCTGAAGGCTTTTATACTATTGAAATAGGAAAGGCCAACGTACTAAAAGATGGCCAACAGCTTTCTATCATCACTTATGGTTTGGGAGTACATTGGGCATTAGAATATCTAAATGCAAATCCACAAATATCAGCAACGGTAGTTGACTTAGTGAGTTTACAGCCTTGGGACAAATCAGCGGTAGAAGCTGCAGTGAAAGCTACAGGAAGAGTATTAATTTTACACGAAGATACACTAAGTAGTGGTTTTGGTGCTGAACTTTCAGCATGGATTAACGAGCACTGCTTTGAATATCTAGATGCTCCAGTAATGCGCTGCGCAAGCTTGGATACCGCTATTCCAATGAGTAAAATTCTGGAAGATGACTTCTTGGCAAAAGCCAGACTAGCGAAAACAATCGAAAAACTATTATCTTACTAAAAGAGGGCTTCTAAGAATATGATTCTCATCACTTTAACTCTTAAAAAGAGTAAAGGCCCTGTAACATTTACTTAAAGAGAGCGTTAAGTTAAATGATGAGGGCCAGTAATGAGCGTTATTTTATAGATGATGGTCTTACTGACGTAAAATTATTCATTTACAGCACTTAACGAGAAAATGAGACTTTTTTTCACATTTTGTGTATCAATGAAGTCGTATATTTAGTTGTTTTACTACAAAAGACGCTTTTATGAATGTTGGTAAAATCTTAAGAAAGCTGAGACAATACAAGGGGGTAACGCAAGAGAATATTGCCACATTTTTAAATCTGGAAAGGTCTGCCTATTCCAAATTGGAGCAAGACAAAACCATGTTGAGGCTTGATACCGCTAAACTTATTGCCGTGTTTTATGGCTTTGAATTACACTATCTCATTTTGTGCATGGAGTACGACCACTATTTAAATAACCCTACTACGCAAAGGTTAATTAAAGCACAGAAAGACAAAGAAGCACTCTTTGCAAAACAGGTTGCCTATTCCGCATAAACTTCTGCTAAGGGGTTAAAAAGATAAATTTTTCCATTATCCAAACAGGTACAGCGATAGCGTTTTCTGATACGATCCCCTTTTTGGAATTTACGCCCATCCTTTAAAGTAAAAACACTGTTAATGGGCAACTGCTCTACATGCTGCGTTTCTTCCCTTACATCGTATTTTTTAAGGGCACGGGCTAGCCTTAAATCGGTGCAGCTAGAGGCAGCTGGATTGTTTAAATAGGATACAATCCCTTGATTTACATCAGCAGGGAAAATCTCCAAATCAAAAAATGGCTTCATCATCTTTTTGAAGTTATCTTTCCATTCGTTACCATGAGGTTTCACTTTATTCTTGTGGTCGTTCCAAGTAAGCAAGTGCGCAAATTCATGAACGGTAGTGACCAAAAAAGCATAGGGGTTTAAATCGTTGTTGACAGATATTTTATGCCCGTTCCCCTTAAATGGGTGTCGATAGTCACCTAGTTTGGTGCTTCGATTTTTCGAAATTTTAAATTCGCACTGAAAATAGTCAATCCATTTAGCAATAATAGGTGCCGCCGCTGGCGGCATGTATTGTGCTAGGACCTCTTTTTTATCCATTGAAAGAAACTGGTTAACTGTTTAAACGGCTAGCAGGCAATAAGAAGTATGCATGTGACACTTTTTTGTGCCAACCATTCATGCAGCAATATAACAATTTACTTTAAAAATTGATAAGCAATCAGTGCTGCAACATAAGCCATTGCTGTCATGTACACCAATTGTATCATTGGCCATTTCCATGATTTTGTTTCTCTATAAACGATGGCTACCGTACTCATACATTGCATAGCAAAGGCATAAAACAACATGAGCGAAAAGGCAGTAGCAAAAGTAAATATCGGCAAGCCTGTTGCTGGATCTTTAGCTGCACCAATTTTGTCACGCAATCTCATTTCTCCTCCGTCGTCTTCAGCACCTTCCACACTGTATATGGTTGCCATGGTACCTACAAAAGCCTCACGGGCAGCAAAAGAGGTAATTAAGGCAATACCAATTTTCCAGTCGTAACCTAGTGGCTTAATCATGGGTTCAATGGTTTGTCCCAATAAACCGGCGTAAGAATTTTCTAATTTCTCGGCAGCTCTGTCTCTTTCTAAAGTCGCTAATTGTACAGTATCTTTAGAAGTAGCTTCAATATGATCATATTTGGCATCAATAGCTTCAAAACGTTTTGAAGGTCCATAGGTAGACATTACCCATAGAATAATGGAAATGGCAATGATCACCTTACCTGCTTCCAACACAAATGTTTTTGATTTCTCGTACATGGTAAACAATACGTTTTTCCAACGTGGCATACGATATACAGGCAGCTCCATAATGAAATAAGAACGCTCTTTGGCTTTGATGATAAATTTGAAAACCAAGGCCACCAAAACCGCAGCAATAATGCTGATGAAGTACATCGCCATTAAGGTTAATCCTTGTAGATTAAATACGCCCCAAACCTTTTCATCGGGCACCACCAAGGAGATCAGTAAGGTATAAACAGGTAATCGGGCAGAGCAGCTTACTAATGGTGTCACCATAATGGTAATGATCCTGTCTTTCCAGCTTTCGATATTGCGGGCACTCATGATAGAAGGTACTGCACAAGCAATGCCACCAATCATAGGTACTACTGATTTACCACTCAAACCAAACTTACGCATGATTTTATCCATCATAAAGGTTACCCTAGCCATATAGCCAGTATCTTCTAAAATGGAGATCAAAGCAAAAAGAATAGCGATTTGAGGAATAAAGATCACAATTCCACCTAATCCTGCCACTACGCCATCTAACAGCAAATCGGTTAATACTCCAGCAGGCAAATGTTCATGTCCCTTCTCTGTAAGCCATGCAAAGCCGCCCTCTATCATATCCATTGGGACTGATGACCAAGAAAAAATAGCGTTAAAGATGAAGAACAGAATAAAAAAGAAAATGACAAAGCCGAACACCTTATGTGTTAATATGGCATCAATTTTATCGGTAAAAGTAAATTTCTTTGTAGCACCAGTATCCACCACCACATCGCTCAGTACTTTGCTCAAGTGCCTATATCTGGCCACGGTTTCTTCTCCCTGGAGTTTTACCGTGTCAAAACCATTGCCTATTTCAATGGCTTCAATTTCTTCTTGTTCCTTATTTGTGAAAAATGCTAAATGTTCATGCTGATGCAAAACCTGCAATGCATAATAGTCATTCTCCGTTCTAACTTTTTGTTTGATAGCCTCTATTGCTTCCGGAGCAAAGCTTTTGGCATCAATGCTATTGGTTTGTGTAGCTACCGGTGTAATTTGAGCAATGGCCTGCTTTAAGGCAACTAAACCCTCTCCTTTTCTGGCAGAAATGTTGACTACTTGTACCCCAAGTCTTTGAGCTAATTTATCAATATCAATACTGATGCCTTCCTTTTTAGCCATATCGGCCATGTTAAGCGCCAATAACATTGGGATACCTAAATCTGCAACTTGTGAAAACAATAATAAATTACGACGTAGGTTGGTTGAATCAGCTACCAGTACAATTACATCTGGATGGCTGCTATTGTTCTTATCGGCCAATACCTGAAAAACAATACTTTCATCCTTACTTTTAGGATATAGTGAATAAGTACCCGGCAAATCGACAATTTCGGCAGTTTTGCCCGATGGCAATTTGCAGAAACCTGTCTTTTTATCGACAGTGATCCCAGGGAAATTCCCAATTTTTTGATTTAATCCTGTTAGAAGGTTAAATAAGGTAGACTTTCCGGTATTCGGATTTCCAACTAAAGCAACTTTTAAATCAGCCAAAATACTATTGAATTATAATTACGGCAGCTTCGGTTTTACGTAAACAAAGTTGATATCCAGCTACTCGGATAGCGATAGGATCGCCTAGCGGTGCGCATCGCTCCACTTCAACTTCTTCGCCTGGAAGGCATCCCATCTCCATTAATTTCACCGCCATTTCTGCATCGGTAAAAGAAACAATGATACCTTTTTGTCCTGGATTTAATTGCGAAAGTTTCATACAAAATCTTTATTTACGAGCAAGAAAAACCGTATTCAATGCCCAAAAAAACTGCCGCAAGTTAGCCCTTATTTATATCAAATCCAAATAAGACAGTGTAACAAAACCGTAAAACCTTGCAAGCATAACACAAACAAAAAAGGAGCCTCTTGCGAAGCTCCTTTTTCAATTTTATCCTGACTTTTTACATTCTTCCTGGGCCACCCATTCTGAAGTTGCCTTGACCTCTTCCTTGTTGTCCTGGCATTTGCATACCTGCAATGCTACTCAAAGAATAAGTGAATGAGAACATGAAATAACGTTTCAATACGTTAAAGTTTTGATCTACAATTGAGTTGGCGTTTGCAGTACGTAAAATACCGGTATTTTCATTAAACAAATCGTTAACAGCAAATTTAAATGTTCCTTTGTTTTTAAAGAACTGACGGCTGATGTAAGCATTTACCTGTGTGTAATCTGCATTAGCTGCCCCTCTTCCTGTAAGTTTATTATAGGTAGCATCTGTTTGTAAACGGATGTTCCCAGGGAACACATAGCTGATATCGATATTAGGTGATAAAGTGTAGAAATTGGTTGTTTGACCAATGGTATAGGTTCCACGATCCCATCTTCCAGAAACACCCGCAATTAAGTCAAACTTATCCATGTTAGACACCAATTTGTAACCATTTCTCAAACCGATATTTTTAGTTACGTTTTTAAGACCATCAGTAATGTTCGTTCCTTGGCTAAATGAAGCACCTCCATCTATTTGAAGGTTTAACTTGTTACCTTTAATAATTGGCAATCCTAAGTTACCAAAAAGGTTAGCGCTATAGTTACCTTTAACGTTAGTGTAGCCATTTTCAATTTTCCCAAAATCTTCCGATGTTGGATCTTCGATTACTCGTTGTGTATTTCCAAAATCATTGAACGTTTGCGTAATAAATGCACCCAAGAACAGCGTACGATAGCTAGCAAAATCAAAGTTATTATAGAAAATCCTCAAGTTATTTGAAAACGAAGGTTTCAGGTTCGGATTTCCCAACGGTACACTTTGCGTATTGGTGTTATCTCTTACGGGTTGAATCTGGTCGATACTTGGTTGATTGGTTCTACCGTCATATCTAATGTTCAATCGTTTGTTGTTACTGAAATTATATCTGAACTGTGCTGTTGGTGTAATGTTAAAGAAGTCTTGTTTGAAAAGTTTTCCAGTCGTTAAATTATCGTTGCTACGATTAGTAAGCTGACCAGCAACTCCCACATTCCAGTTATATTTTTTCTCGTTCTTGTTCAAACTAAAACCTAGAGCATTGGTCCAAGTAGTATTTTCAAATTCGTTACTATAATCAATATTTACGATATCATACAGCTGAGTTGTATTATTAAAGTCGTACACATAACGTTTTCTATTGTCATGCATATAAACATTTTGATAATTGAACTCCATGCTTAAAGTTTTGGACAAAGGCTCGGTATATACCAATCTTGCCGTATTGCTAAATGAGTTAACATTATTATCATTCAATTGGTCTAGATTTGAGTATGATATAGCCCCATTTGGTGCAGTTCTTGTCTCTGGATTTTTGTTATAGTTATCTGCATCACTATCATTGATGTTAGTACTAACATTTAATGATAATGTACGGCCACGACGAAGAAACTTTCTACGAAGCAATAAATTGTTGCTAATTGACGGTGCCTTTGAACCTGTAGCAAGTGTTTGAGTACCTACCGCATGACCAGTCGCCTGGTTAGTTCTATCATAATTAGAAAAACTGTTTGCAGAATTATCCGTATAAGAAATATTAGGTTGTATTCTGATAGAAGTAGCTGAATCCAACTTGGTATCAACCATAAAATTTAAGCGATGGTTAAGTCGTTTGCTAGTACTTTCCAAATCTTCTAAGCTATTAACGGTATTGCCTCCTATGAATCTCTGTGTGTTAGAGTTGTTGAGATTAAACAATGAAGTTTTATTAAAGAAATAACTTCCAGTAAATTGAGTTCCGTCATCGTAAGTATCGGCAAAATCAATACCTGCAGCAGTAGTTGTAGTAATTCCTTGCTGCTGCCCACCACCAGCACCACCAAACATCGCTCCACGGCCACCACCGCCGCCGCCAATACCGCCGCCAAAGTTTTGTTTGTTTACGTTATTGAACTGACCTATTAAGGAAATACGTTGTGCGTTATCAAAGCGGTTAAGGTTAATATTTACGTCGTAACGGTCGTCGCTACCATATCCAGCGGTGCTGTTACCCATATAACCTTTGTTCTTGATCCCGTTTTTGGTAACAATGTTTAAGATTTTCTCACGGTTACCATCATCAACGCCAGAGAATTTAGATTGCTCCGACATATCATCGATGATTTGGATTTTATCCACCATGTCAGCAGGTAAGTTTCTGGTTGCCAATAAAGGGTCGTTACCCATAAAGTCTTTACCATCTACACGTACTCTTTTAATGGTTTCGCCTTGTGTGGTTACCGTACCATCTTTGGCTACATCAACTCCTGGAACTTTTTTCAAGAGATCTTCAACTACAGAGTTTTCCTTCACTTTTAAAGTAGAAGCGCTGATCTCCAAAGTATCTTTCTTCACTACCACTGGAGGGGTTTCTCCCTTGATTTCGATCCCCTTTAAGGTTACCCCAGTATCTTCCATCAATAGTTCACCAAAATTGATACTTGGTTTTGCGGCAGTAAGTTCAAAATCTTTGTTAATGGTCTTCAAACCAAGAAATACGACATATAACCTGTACTTACCGGCAGCAATGTTATTTACCGAGAAACCACCATTGGTATTTGTAGTAGTAGCACCAACCACAGCAGAATCACTAGTCAACCTTTTGATGGCAATGGAAGCGTAATCTACTGGCTTTTTATCTTTTTCGTTTAACACTTTTCCACTCACTACTCCTTGTGCCTGTGCAAAAGCGATATTACCCAACCAAAGTAGAGTTATAAATAAAGCTCTTTGTAAATGTTTGTTCATTTGTATGTTCTAAAAAATTATTTTATTGAAATTACCTAATCAGACTTCTCAAAGCCCCAAAGGTTTGTTAAGAAATGTTAAAAGCGCAGTAACATTTTAAATACAACTAACTTTATCGTTACAAATACAGAAATTGAGGCTCGAGCTATAATAGGCTAGGCTTTGTCTATATGCTTCTATACCGCGAATGAGGGATTTTTGGGCACTTGCAGCTAGGTTTAAAGATGCTACACGATTGAAGCACTAAAAACAGAAAAAAAAATAAAATTAGATTAAACCTTTTCCTCATTGTAGTTTGACAAGTGTAAAAGCACGTAACTGAATACGCCCATTAGGCAGCCGATCATGTCACAGCCAAGGTCCCACCACTCTGCCGAGCGATAGGTAAATACCTTCCATTGAAGCAATTCTATCCCCCCGCCAAGGGCTGCCGAGATTAGGATAATTTTGAAGATGGTGAGCGAGCGAAAACTATAGTTATGTTGATATTTTATCTTCCCATAAAAAAGTAAGATGGTGAGCACATAGAAAAATCCTAAATGTGCCAATTTATCAAAACCTGTAAAGAAAAAACCAGAGTTTTGGCCACTGGAAAGATCAATGTTACAAAGCACTAAAATAATGATGGTCCACAATATGGCCCAACGTTGATACTTTAGTGCTTTGAATTTGGCCATATTATGCGCCTATCAATGCTTTGTAAGCATCAGCACTTAACAATCCGTCTACTTCGCTTGCATCAGCCAAAGTAACTTTAACCATCCAACCTTCACCATAAGGATCAGAATTTACCAACTCTGGGTTGTCATTTAATGCTTCATTAAATTCACTTACTGTTCCTGTAACAGGCATGAAAAGATCAGAAACGGTTTTAACGGCCTCTACGGTACCAAACACTTCTTCTTTAGCTACTTCAGAGCCGATAGTATTGATATCGATGTAAACGATGTCACCTAGCTCACGTTGAGCAAAATCTGTGATGCCAATAGTAGCTTCATTTCCTGACACTGATACCCATTCGTGATCTTTAGTGTACTTTAGTTCTGATGGAAAGTTCATTTTTATGTTTTTATTAAGTTTGTTTTCGATTAATATCTGTACCTCGCAAAGGTAATGAAATTATACTATTGCCAATCTACTAATTTAAGGTTACCCTGAGGCTAAATCCGAAGTTACTAAATGAAGTATTGAACGATTGTGACGTATATGGTTTAGTGATATTTGAATCATAAAATACCCTTACATTGAAACGTTGGTTCAGTACATAATCTACACTTGGACGCAGGGTAATGTTCTTCGCTCCCGATGAAACCTCTGCTTCCGTAATATCTGCACGGTAAATCACGGTTTTGTTATCCCTTACCGATACGTCTAACTTAAAGTCCATGTTGTTGTCCATTTTCATTTGCTTGAACAAACCAAATGGGAACCTAAATTTAGTAGTTCTGTAACCTAGTCCGAAAACGATATTGTTTTCTGAAAGGTGGGCCAACTGACTATTTGCTAAACTTAAACCCAACAACCTGGTTTTGTTGATCTCAAAGTTCAGGGTCATGTTGTTTTTCAAACGGGTATCAAAACCAATTAACGGCGCAAACTGCTCTGAAATGGTTACCTGGGCAAATTGGTAGAAAGGCAAGAAGTTTCCATTTACATCCGTACTGCTTACCGCTCCGTTTGATTCTTCGTATTTCAATAAGCTATTAAAGCCGTTGATGCTGTAAGTAGAACGATAGCCGTGCCTTAAACTTAATTCAGAGAAACGATCTGCTATAAAAGGATACTTGGTAAGTCCCGAGTAAGTTAATCGCCAGTTTGGCAAAGGTATTTTTGGCAAGCTGTTTAGACTTGATGAGTTCGCATCTTTACCCGTGTAAGCAGCAAGGAAGGCTAATACCACTACATCTTGCGAACGTTTATCATAACCATTTGCAAAGCCATTGGTAGTGCCAATAGAGTTAGGGTTTAACGCTCCCAAACGACGAGAAATTATTGATCTGTTGTTCATAAAGTCGTTAAAGACACTTGATAAGGTAGCACCACTTTTATCTTTAAATGCTGTTCCTATCGAGATGGTTGAGATACTATAATCACCTGTAGTGTTTGGACTTTGGTTAGCAAATGCCCCGTTACTGATATCGTATTTAAAGTTAGTAGAATAATTTAAGGTCCTGTTTTTACTGGCTAGTAACGTAATCTTCAAATCACGAATAGGTTCAATGGTACTGGTCAATTGGAAATCTTCACGAAGGGTATTCACGTACAATTGCATTTGACTTTCGTCAGTAGTGATCCAGCCATTATTAACCGCCATTAAGCGAATATCTCTTTGGCTACCAAACACAAAACCTAAACCTGGCGCTCCAGTCACGTCATCTATCCCGAAGAATCTGGTTTTTGGCAAATATCCTGGCAAGAATATCCCTTGGGTTTTGGTATAAGCTACGTTGATGTTTTTGATACTGGTTAACAAGCCCACCATCACGTTCGACATCTTGAAAGTAGTATCTCTATTGTTTAGGCTACGTCTGACGAAGCCAAATTTATTGTATAGAGAAATCATGTTCAAGGTAGGGTTCACCTGTATCGTCCTCGAGTTCTGGATGGTATTACCTAAATTGATGGTCGGATCATTCAAGGTAGATAGAGCCTCTGTTTGCCATGTAAATGTGGTACCGTAAGTCGTGGCCAAACTGATCCAATCTAAACCCGGTATTTTAGCAATTGGCCAGTTGTATCTTACGTTAAGACTATGGTTGTAATCGGTGGTACGGCCTAAGCCTTTGATATTGTTCCAAAGAAGCTCCCTCTTGTAACCTTCAATACGTCCTTCCGGTTCATCAATGATCGAGTAATTGGTTGCATCAAAATCCAAACTTAATGATTTCGTTAAATCCCATGCAATGCCGTACACCCTCGTTACCAAGAAGTTTTTATTAAACGTAGTGTTGATTGGGATGTAATTGTTAGGATCATTGTTTCTTAACGTATTTTCTGAGTAGAAGCGATCGAAATCTATCCTAAAATTAATAGAGTTTGGCAACAATGAAAAGTTAAAATCCTTCAACAACTTTAAGGTGTTGGATTTAATCAATTTTTCAAATGGTTGATAGCTTTTCGAATTATAGCTATAATTATATGCCAATGACGCCTTGTAGGTATTCTGAATAGTTGTTTCGTTGATAAAATCGCGATGCGACATTTTAGTTTGCGCATACGAAACGTTAAAGTTCTCAATGTCCCACAACCTCACCTTTGCATCTTCTTTTACGCGTTCTTTACGTACGTTAGTAAAAGCCAAACTACTTCTTGTAGTATAGTCCTGCGCAAAGTTTAGTATCGAATCTCTTTGGGCCTTATTAGAATTGTCTAAAGCTTTCGAAAGTTCAATATCTGGGGTACGTGGGTCAAATTGAGGTGTGGCAACTTGCTTAGAATAACTCACGAACATCGGAATTTTCACCCCACTTTTTTGTGGCAGGAATTTACCCAATTCCATGTTCGATGAGATATCGAAAGCCATATTATCAGACCTGCTACGTTGGCTCACTTTGCTATCAATAGAACCAAAACCTACCGTTGATTTAGTACCTGAAATGTTCACATCAGCAAAATCGGCAAGCTTGGCACTCATCCTCGCCGTAGCTGCCCAACCACCGCGTTCATCAAACTCTGTTAGCCTTAACTCATTGAACCATGCCTGTGCGTACTTAGACAAACCATCGTCATTAGGAGAAGCATCTGGTCCAGTTCTCCAAGGATTTTTTAAGCCCAGCATGTACACACGTACCTTACTCATATCAGGCTGACCTTTTACAATAATGGTATTCTTCCCATCAGTATATCTAAATGGCACATTGATAGGCCATGGTGCATTTCCTAAACGGGCGTTGTTACGAGCAATTTTTGCCTTTTGGAAAAGCTCCAATTCAATCACCATTTTATTTTCTTCTGGCCAAATGGCGTAGGCATCACTTGTACCAGGTTGGGTTACTCTTAATGGCTTGTTATATTCGTAGTAGTTATCACTATTATCTGTTCCTATTCTCAAAAATGCACTCAGTTCATTATCCTGTAAGCTATTAACACCATCACCTTCTAAGTGAATGTACATTTCCAACTTCTTGTACGACCTAAAGTCGTTAATAGCGGTTTTAAACGCCGCCCTACCGTAACCGTCCTTCAAATCCTTGACGATCATCGAAAGCGATTGCTCATTTTGACGGGTATCTCCTCTGTAGTTGCTGAAATCTCTTTCTCTTTCAATGCCCGGAGGAACTACATAAGGAATAGGCGTTCTACGACCATTTTCTTCGATATTTACCGTTCCTAGCTCCAAGATAGAATTATCGGGAGACGGGTTGGTTCCCAATCCAGGATCTGCAATAACCTTACCGCTTTCGTTTTTAGCGTTGTATTGCCTCCACTCTCCTCTTACAAATTGAATTTTTGCAAACCTCATTACCGCAGTATCGGCAAAGTTGGTCATGAACATCCTTACAAAGCGGATAGATTTGAAATCTTGAATATTTGGTGATTTCCAATCATATTGTGCCAAAGGAATACGAAGTTGGTACCAAGTGGCATTTTGAGTTTGACCGTTCGCTAGCTTTACCGAAGAAGTTACTTTGTCGGTCACAAATCCTTGTCCAACTTGTAAATCTCCAGGACGAATAGATATCTTATATTGATAATATTCATCAGACTGGGTCATGTTGTTATCACGGTTGATATCTTCCCCATCAGGCAAATAAGTAGAAGCCGAATTTTCCAATCCCAATTCTTGCTGTGATTGCTGAGAAGTTTTCGAGTTACCTTCCAAACCATTGAAATTCATGTATCGTTTTAAGATACCCGCATTGTCTTGGTCCAATTGCCCGCCCCTAAAGTAAGCGTAATCATCAGAAGAAGGGTCGTTATCAAAAGCTAAGGCCGCATCAGGATTCAATTGTGCTTTAATCTGTTGGATTTGGGCTGCAAATTTCGCTCTCTCATTGGCATTGGACAAACCATCCAAACCAACATCTTGCGCTCGTCTCACATTCGGATCGTTATCAAACACCTGTACTACCGGTTGCAATTTAGCCACACGTCCCCAAATGGTTTCGTCGTACTTGCTCGGATCGTCATTAGCCGGCAAAGCATTTTCCAACGATTTACGACCATCTCTTAAAATATCTTCGGAGATATTCCCCAAGTTAAAATATAGATCTCCACCTTGCGAACCTGGTTTATACATGAACGGATCCATCACCCAAAGCTCAATGAACTCAATATTTTGGGCTTCAAAGTCGTTCACATCTACCCTTCGCATAATTCCACCCCATCTGTTTCTAGGGTTTTGCAAAGTTCCGTTAGGATTGAAACCATTTGGTGCAAAGTTATATGGTCCCCTTAACATCGGATAGTAGGCCAAATCCAAAGTTTGTAGCGTAATAGGTTGACCTGTACTGATCTGTTTGAAAGGGAAAACTTCGGTTTCCAGCACTTCTCTTACATAGTGATTAGACAGTTCGTTTTTATTGTTTTTGATGTTATCAGGAATTTGACCTGCACCACCTCTATTATAAAAAACCGGATCAATGTTGTAAAAAGCAAGTTTAGCACGATTGTAACCATACTCTAAGCTTGGAGGTAAGCCAGGCGCTCCTTCAGGGAACATTTGTGGTGTTCCAGAAATTTGCCAAGCAATAGCGCTCTTCAAATCGATTACCGAACGTGAGGCTTCAAAATCATCGATAAAACTGGTTCCACCTTTACTACCGCCCATATTCAGTGCCGAAGGATGTCCCGGAATAAGTTGAGCAAACTCCCCATAAAATGAAATATTGGATTTCTCTTTAGTGGAAATTAACGGCAACTTATCGATCATTTTCGTTAAAAATCTTGAAGATGAGGTATAGTTCACATCCAATCCCCAAATAGAGTTAGAGATAGGCTCCTCACCGAAATTAACTTTTGGTGTGATCGGGCGCTCAGTAAGGTTCATAAAAGTACCCCCGATATTCAACTTGTTATTCACACGGTAATCACCCCTTACCCCAAACAACGAGCGCTGTTGTAAGCCAAACAACTCATTATTTTCTGTAGAAATGCGGATAGATTGGCCAGAGCTTAATAGTGCCGTATTTAAAATTTTAACTCTACCGCTCATGTAATCTACCGTATAGTCATTGCCCTCAATCAAAGGGATACTTCCCATAAATACTTTAACGGACCCTTCGGGAACGTTAATGGCATTTAAGCTAAATTCCGAAGATATTTCAGACTGGTAATGTCCTTTAATAATATATCGGTCTTTATCTGGAGACAATTGCTGAGCATCCACTTTGGTAGCGCTATACAATTGCGGGAACGTATATTTATCTCTTAAATTCTGTTCTGTATTCTGAAATTGGCTGGCTAAATCTTTGCCAAAAGGTTCGATCACTGGGAAAATGATTCGCCCACTTTGAGGATCAATAGTCACATAACCACTAATAGTATTCAACAATGAACTTGCCGAACTTCCCGTTCCAAAATTTGGATTGTTGGTGGTTCCCAAATTACTTTGTGAAGAAGCAAAAGGATTGCTTTGTGTTTCAAAATCGAAAACACCATCAGGTTTAGCTTCTTTTTGAGGATTTAATCGATCTAAGCCAACTGCTTGTAACCATATTTTGTTAGTGGTATTTGCACCTTCGGTAATCACCGCTCGCTCTACCCCAGAGGTTTCATCTAACCTAAAAAGATCAAGTTTAAAATTTTGATTACTGATTTGATAGCCACCTATGTTATAGATGTTTTTCATCATCAAATTCCAAATGGGCAGGTTAGGCTTCGTGGTTTCGTTTTTAAGTAATTTGGCGAAAAGCACATTTGGCGTAGCTTGGTCAAAAGGTACATCAGTGGCAAATTCCCCCACTTGGTATTCTACCCCATTATAAGTATATCGATAAGCTACAGCCAATAGCTCATCAGTATTGAGCTGGGTATTTAAAGAGATATAACCTAGTTGAGGATGTAGCGTAAATTCTCTATCGGTAAGTTTCCGACCATAGGTAATTTTAGCATAGTTATCTGTAGCACCCGTACCTGCAAAAAAGGTACTTAAACTAGCACTGCTTGATGACCTTGCATCGGTGGATATCGTAGTTAATAAGTTATTTGATTGTGTGGGGAAGGTGGTATTTGAGAAAGCGGAAGGGAGACTATCGGTTGGTCGGGTACGGGTAAATGATGGATTGTAAGGGGCATATTCACCTAAGTCCATAAAACCAAGCACATCTCTCGAGTCGGTAGTGTTACCTGTTTTGTTGGTAACCCAAACCTCAATTTTAGTAATGTTGATACCCGTTCTTACTACTGGGGCGGTTTTTAAAGCTCTATTATATTGGTCACGGAAGTATTGAGCCAAAAAGTAGTGCTTATTGGCTTCATAATCACTACCACTTACCCTAAATTCACTCTGCTGAGCACCGTTACTAATTTCTATTTGTTTTGACTGCGATTTTTGTTGAGTAAAAACGGTAGTTAATGCCAGTTTACCAAACTGCAATTGGGTTTTGATACCAAATAGCGCTTGCGTTCCTGTAATTAACGAAGTATTCAAAGGTAAACTTACATTACCTGCTTCTATCTTTTTGATGATGTCATCGGGGCCACCAGTATAGTCCAATTTAATTTGGTTCTCAAAATCGAACTGTGCTTCGGTGTTATAGTTCATTTTGATTTTCATTTTGGTACCGATGTTACCCACTACGTCCATTTGGATCCGTTGTGTGAAATCAAAATTGCTTTGTACTCTTTGTCGTTCGTTAAAAAGTGGGTTTTCGTTTTTATTGACACGCCCCAAGAAAGTGAGTTCTGCTTCTCCACTAGGCTGGATGTCGATAGTAGTTCCACCGAAAATCTTCTCAAACACACGACTGTTGATTTTCACTTCGGGGATGATCCCAGTTTTACGAATGTCGTCTATTTCTTGGTTGGAGAATAAGCGCCAATTTTCACGTTTGATTTCACTATTGACCAAACGGAGGTATTGCTCAACCGTTAAATATTGAGGGGGCGTATATAGCTTATCGCCAATACGCTCAGAAATGATATACCTATTGCTGGCAGCGTCGTAAGTTACTTCCCGCTTAACGTTCTCTGGAAGCTTATAAAATGGATTGGAATAATTGCGCAATCCCATCCATTGCTTTTCTTTTGGGTTAAATGTGTTTTTTGCAGAGTCCACCCTAGACCCAACATTATTTACCTGTGAGAACGCTGTTTTGCCGATGCAAAGGCCTACCAGTAAAACAAAATAGGCTAATTTGTCTTTCAATTTGGTTTATTTATAAATTCTTCAAAGCTTGTTTGATCATTTGCTCTACAGTTAGCTCACCATCGGACTTCTTCATTACATTATCCAATGCCTTTTCGGCTACCTGTTTGCTAAAGCCAAGCATGATCAAAGCAGATAACGCTTCATCTTTAATTGTATTGTGGTTAGGCATAGAAATTAATGATTCTATTCCTTCTTTTTTTAGTTTGTCTTGTAATTCAAGTATAATCCGCTGGGCTGATTTAGCACCTATACCCTTGATTTTCTGTATCAAAGCTACATCGGCACTTACTATAGCCTGTTGTATTTCGTTTGGTGTTATAGAAGAGAGCATCATACGACAAGTGGTTGGGCCTATGCCCGAAACTGAAATTAAATGAAGGAATAACCTACGTTCTCCTTCATCTGCAAAACCGTACAAGGTGTGCGCATCCTCTTTCACGTGTAACCACGTATAAATCTTACATCGTTCTGCGCTGCCTAATGCGGCATAAGTATTAAGTGATATATTGATTTGATAACCAACCCCTCCTGTTTCAACAACAATGTAAGTTGGACATTTAAACGTCAGTCTACCATCAATATAAGCATACATAGTTCTAAGTTAAATTAAAAAGCTAAAAGTAGTAGAAACAATTAGCTTTTTAATTTTTTAAAACTTTTTTTTGTGGCTATTAACCAGCAAAAGCAATTATTTCTTTTTGAACAAGCCTTTTTTCTTAGGCTCGGCTTCCTCTTTCGCTTGTACATCAAGCACTGCAATGGTTACCATGTTCACAATTTCTCTAACAGAACTGCCTAACTGCACAATGTGAACTGGCTTTTTAAGCCCCAACAAAATTGGTCCAACAGCCTCAGCTCCACCAAGTTCCTGCAACAATTTATAAGCAATATTTCCTGATTCTAAATTAGGAAATACCAAGGTATTTGCGGGTGCGTCCGCTAATCTACTGAAAGGAAAATTATCTTTCAACATGGCGTTGTTAATCGCAAAGTTTCCTTGCATTTCGCCATCTACCTGAATTTCTGGATATTTCTCGTGAAGGATTTTAACCGCCTTTCTAGTTTTTTCTGGAATAATTCCCTCGTTAGAACCAAAGTTTGAGTAAGATAGCATCGCAATACGTGGTGTAATGTTGAATTTTCTTACTGATTTTTCTAACAACAAAGTTAAATCAACTAGATCTTCTGCTGTAGGGTCTACGTTTACCGTGGTATCTCCAAAGAAAACGGGTCCTTTTTCAGTCATCATCATGTACATCCCCGCTACACGTTTCACACCTTCTTCGGTACCTATAATTTGTAAAGCTGGCTTAATGGTGGTTGCATAGTTTTTGGTTAAACCAGAAACCATGGCATCTGCCTCTCCAAACTCTACCATCGACGAACCAAAGTAGTTTCTATCACGCATCGTTTTTACAGCCTCAGTTAAGGTTACTCCTCTTCTTTGTCTTTTTTCGTATAATGATTGTGCGTATTTCTTTGTTCTTTCTGGTTCTAAAGCTGGATCAATAATTTGAACACCTTCTAATTCCAAAGCATTTTCTTCAATAATGGCTTGGATTCTCTCTTTATTACCCAGTAAAATTGGGATAGCAATATTATCGTCTTTTACAATTTGGGCAGCCTTTAAGATTTTATAGTTATCTGCTTCCGCAAAAACTACTCGCTTAGGATCTGATTTTGCTTTGTTAGTGATGGCACGCATAATAGCGTCATCGGTACCTAAACGTTGTTTCAATTCCTCCGCGTAAGCATCCCAATCTGTAATTACCTTACGAGCAACCCCGCTTTCAATCGCTGCTTTTGCAACGGCCATTGAAACGTTGGTCATCAAACGGAAGTCCATTGGTTTAGGAATGATATAATCTTTTCCGAATTTTATGTTTTTGGCATTGTAGGCCATATTAACCGCTTCTGGAACAGATTTTTTAGCCAATTCAGCAATCGCACGAACAGCGGCAATCTTCATTTCCTCGTTAATAGCAGTTGCTCTAACGTCTAAAGCACCTCTAAAAATATAAGGGAATCCTAATACGTTGTTCACTTGGTTAGGATAATCAGAACGGCCCGTTGCCATGATGATATCCTTACGTGAATTGATCGCTAAATCGTAAGCAATCTCTGGATTAGGATTTGCCATTGCCATTACGATAGGGTTCTTAGCCATCGATTTTAGCATGTCAACCGAAACGCAATCAGCTGAAGAAAGTCCAATGAATACATCCGAATCTTTCATGGCTTCTTCTAAAGTGCGAAGATCACGAGTGGTGGCAAATTCCGCCTTAGTGGCATCAAGGTTTTGTCTATCTGCACGAATCACCCCGCTTCTGTCGCACATTACAATATTCTCTTTTTTGGCACCAATAGCCTCATAAAGTCTAGAACATGAAATAGCGGCAGCTCCAGCACCATTTACCACGATTTTAATTTTATCCAGTTTCTTTTTCTGCAACTCGCAAGCATTGATTAACGCTGCTGCAGAAATGATAGCTGTACCATGTTGGTCATCATGCATTACTGGAATGTTCATTTCTTCTTTAAGCCTACGCTCAATTTCGAAACATTCCGGTGCTTTAATATCTTCAAGGTTAACGCCTCCAAAAGTTGGCTCTAGGGCTTTAACAATATTTACAAATTCATCTACATTTTTGGTATCCAATTCAAGGTCAAAAACATCGATATCTGCAAAAATCTTAAATAAAAGACCTTTACCTTCCATTACTGGTTTTCCTGCTTCGGCTCCAATATCACCTAAACCTAATACTGCAGTACCGTTACTAATAACGGCTACCAAGTTTCCTTTCGCGGTGTATTTATATACGTCTTCTTTGTTTTCTGCAATTTTTAAACAAGGTTCTGCTACACCTGGGGAATAGGCTAATGTTAGGTCTCTTTGTGAAGAGTAAGGTTTAGTTGGTATTACCTCAATTTTTCCAGGCCTCCCTTGTGAGTGATAATCTAAAGCGTCTTGTTTTCTATTAATCTTGCTCATTCTTTAATCATTTGTAGCGGCCAAAGTTACAATCTTTTTTTAGGATACAACCTGTTTTTTAACATTCTAATATTGGGCGACCGCAAGTTGGGAACATTGTTAAAATAGTCTTTATAAATAGCAAAAGGGACCGAAAAGTCCCTTTTTTAAATCTCGAATATTTGGTTTTACATGATCTTCAAGGTCATGCCTTCTGCAATTTTTGCAGTTTTCAAACCATTGGCCTGCTTTAAACTTGCTACGGTAATCCCGTCAAATTTCTCCGCAATGCTCGAAAGGGTATCGCCCTGTTTCACCTTATAGCTTACAAAGGAAACTTTGGCCTTTGGCACTAATTTTTGAGGTTCGCCGTCCTTGTATATTTTCAACTTTTGCCCTGGAACAATACTTAGGGTACTTAATTTATTCCAAGCCTTCAAATCCTGAACTTCCACACCGTATTTATTGGCAATGATGGTTAGATTTTGACCTGGAAGTACTTTATGAACCAAAATACCGGATGCCTTTTCTGCTTTTTTAGGCTGTGCTTTCTTTCTCAAATCCCTCACATCATCCGTGGAGGCTAGGATAATTTGCTTATCAGTGTCCACATCCCTATTCAATACTTCAAACAATTGCTCGTAGTACTGATGTTCTGGATTAGGGATTACCACACGCTTTGGGGCGAGCACCGTTCCATTGACAATCTTCTTTTTATAACTTGGATTTAGCGCAATGAGTGTTTCTTCCGTATGGTTAATGGCATTAGCCACATCCGATAAGGCTACAAAATTCCTCACCTGAATGGTATCGGTCTTAAAAACAAAAGGAGTTGTTTTAGCTTGTATCTGATGCGTTTTAGCATACTTCATTACATAAACTGCTGCAATAAAAGCAGGCACATAATTGCGAGTTTCGGCGGGCAAAAACCTTCTGATCTCCCAAAAATCACGCGAACCTGCTTTATCTATGGCCCTATTCACATTGCCTTTACCACAGTTGTAAGCGGCAATGGCCAAAAGCCAATCTCCCAGCTCTTCATAAGCATCCTTAAAATATGCGGCAGCGGCATAGCTGGCTTGTATAGGATCTTTACGTTCATCAACAAAGTTATCCATGTTTAAACCATAGGCTTTTGCTGTACCAAACATAAATTGCCATAAACCAGTAGCTCCAACCCTAGAAACAGCATGTGGATTTAAAGATGATTCGACAATGGATAGGTATTTAATTTCGGTAGGGATATTATACGATTTTAATGCCTTTTCAAAGATTGGGAAGTAATAGGAAGAAAGTCCCAACATATCGGCATACATGTTTTTCCGCTTTACATAAATGTCGATGTAACTTTGTACATATTCATTATAATCTAGCGGAACAGTTTGCTGAATGGAATCGAGCCTTAACTTATACAACAAGTTTTGCCCAAAAAACATTGGCTGATTAATTAAAGGTACTGCAACAGTATCCGTGGCTGGCGCAGTAGTCAGTCTCTTTAAAATGGTATCACCTTGGGCAGCTTTTGTTGGAACCTGTGCTCGCACTCCCATTACAAATGCCCATACCAATACAATAAGTAACAATTTCCTCATAGGCTAAAAGCGGCCAATAGCAATACTATTCTAGGCCTTTTCTAAAAAACTATGTGATAAATTGAGCAGTTCTTGCTCGTTAAAATGCTTGGTCATTAACTGGATACTTAACGGTAAACCTTGGCTGTTATTGCCTAAGGGCAAAGCAATTGCAGGTATTCCCGCCAAAGAGGCCAGTACGGTATAAATATCGGCCATGTACATCACCAAAGGATCTTGTACATTTTCGCCAATCTTAAAAGCTGGTGTTGGAGCCACAGGGCTCACTAATACATCATGGTTTTGCAGTAACGCTTCTATCTTTTCACGGATCAGGCGACGAACCTTTTGCGCTTTCTGATAATAGGCGTCATAGTAACCTGCGCTGAGCACAAATGTACCCAACATAATGCGTCGTTTTACTTCTTCACCAAAACCTTCGGCCCTCGAGCTTTTGTAAAGTTGGTTTAAGCTTTGCGCTTGGGTATTGCGGTAGCCATAGTGGACACCATCATAACGAGACAAATTAGAAGAAGCCTCGGCAGTGGTTAAAATGTAATAGGTAGGTACCAGATATTCTAACAAATCAAAAGACACTTCTGTAACCTCGTGTCCATCGGCTTTGAATTTCTCAATGGCCGAAAGAATGGCTGTTTTTGTTTCAGGATCTAAGGCTTTACTGTCTAGCGTTTCCTTTAAAAGGGCTATTTTCTTTTTTCCTGTAGAAGATAGGTTGTGAGAATACTGAGGAACTGGCAAAGTAGAAACAGTACTGTCATTTTCATCAGCACCAGCCAGTATTTCTAATAATAAAGCGGCATCCGAAACAGAAGAGGTTAATGTTCCCACTTGATCAAAAGATGAGGCATAAGCAATCACACCATAGCGAGAAATCCGTCCGTAAGTTGGCTTGAAGCCTATATTGCCGCAAAATGCTGCTGGTTGACGGACAGAACCTCCGGTATCGGTTCCTAGTGCTGCCAAGCACATGTCTGCTTGTACTGCTACCGCAGAACCACCCGATGAACCGCCAGCAACACGTTCTTCATCAGCCGCATTTTTAACTGTACCGAAATAGGAAGTTTCATTGGAGCCACCCATGGCAAACTCATCACAATTTAAACGTCCAATGATAATGGCATCTTCGGCCAAAAGACGTTCAACTACGGTTGCAGAGTAGGGAGCAACAAAGCCATCAAGCATTTTGGAAGAAGCAGTCACCTGATGATCTTGATAACAGATATTATCCTTAATACCAATTACCATGCCTGCCAGCTTTCCTGCTGTGCCTTGTTCTAACTTTTGCTGAATGGTATTAGCCTGCGTATTTGCAGAATCAAAAAACACCTCATTAAATGCATTGAGGTGTTGATGCTTTTCTATTTGCTCAAAATAATAAGCAAGAAGTTCTTTTAAAGTTAGTTGCTTTTGTGCGAGTTTTCCTTGTATCTCTGTAAGAGAGGTATATTTCTTCAAAATCTAAACTTAAAAGCGTGGTAAACTGAACTTATTGAGGTTTGTTGGTGTTGTTTTCACCACCTTGAGCGTCTACACCGTCTTTACCATCTTTAAATTCTTTTACGCCTCTACCTAAACCTCTCATTAATTCTGGAATTTTTTTACCTCCAAAAAGCAATAAAATTGCCACGATAATTAAGATGATTTCAGTTGTACCTAGCGCTGCTAGCATTGGGGTTTGTAACATGACTGTTGTTTTATATGTTCAATTTTTTAAACAGAACTTTTTGGTTCTTTATTTTCTTCTACACTATCTACGGCTTGCGCTTCTTTTTGGTTTTCAGCAGCAACCGTAGGTTCTTCATGGATAGAGTGTGAGTGGTCTACCTCTGGCTCACGATATCTACGATTTTCATCGGCTTTCCTGTCTTCCTCATCTATATCAACCGCATTAATATTGCGGTGAATTTCTCTTTTAACTCCTTCGGAAGCATCTTTAAATTCTCTAATCCCCTTGCCTAAGCCCCTTGCTAATTCTGGTAATTTTTTACCTCCAAATAACAAAAGTATCGCAATTACGATGAGAATCATCTCGCCCCCTCCCATATTCAAAAACTCTAATAACGGCGTGTTGTACATTTTAAAACGATTTTATACAAATATAGGGTTATTTTAAGCAAAAATTCACATTATCTGGCTAACCAGCTTTCAGGATTTTGTGCGGTAGCCCCCCTGTGAATCTGGAATCCCAGTTCTGGAACGCCATCACTAGTTCCCGCTACGCCAATAGTTTGCTTAGTAGTTACCTTCTGTCCTTTACTTACACTAGCACTTTGCAATCCTTCGTAAACGGTGAAATACTCTCCATGGATGATTACAATATAAAACTTACCGAACTGCTGGAAAACAGAACTTACTGTTCCATTAAAAACGGCTCTAACGGCTGCACCTTCACTAGTTTGAAACACTACTCCGTTACGCATTGCCGTGGCTTGATCCACCTTATAGGCACCAAACCTACCTGTAATATAGCCGTTAGACACAGGTGAAGGTAAGCTTCCTCTATTGGCTTCAAAAGCATCTGAAAGTTTTGCGGCTTCAGGCGTTGCCCTTAACGCTTCACTTGCTGTTTTGGGTTTAGAGGCAGTGGCGGTTGGTGACGGTTTGTTCTCGGCCTTGGCTTTAGCTTCCGCTAATCTTTCACGTTCCCTTGCTTCTTCCTCTGCCTTTTTCCTAGCAGCGGCAATTTCCCTGGCAATGGCAGCGCTAATCTGTCTATCAATGGAAGCTTGTTGTTGCCTTTTCCTACTAATATCTTGCTGGAACTGCTTTTCTTGCTTGCTTAATTTATTTAATACAACCGTTTGCTCGCTTCTATTTTTATCCAGTTTATTTTTCTCGCTCTCTTGCTCCTTTAACAAGCTTCCTTTATTCTTAAGATCCTTATCGAGCACCACGATTTGATTGCTCAATTGTTTTTCTGTACCCTGAATGTATGCAGCTTGTTTTTTACGGTACTGTCCAAATTGCTGTAAATATTTAATTCGCTTGTAGGCTTGGTTAAAATCTTTTGCCGCAAAAATGAACATCATTTTATCGTAGGAATTCCTGTTGCGTTGTGCAAAGCGAATCATACCCGCATATTCTTTCTTTAAATCTGCTAAACGACCCTTTAAGTTATGCACCTTGTTGGTGTTTTCCGAAATTTGATGGTCGAGACTTTTCATCTCCGAATTGATGGTGGAGATCTTTTCTTGTCTTAACCTTATTTGTGCTTTAATAGCATTAATTTGGCCAAGGGTTAACTTTTTACCGCTTGCTGCTTTGTTCAAATTTCTTTGAGCCAACTCAATTTCTCTTTGTAAAGCTTCTTTTTTACGCTTTAGCTCTTTACTGGATTGCGCAAAAGCATTTACACAAAAAAATAGGGATACAACTAAAAGTAGGGCTTTGTTAAACTTCATTAACCAAAAGTATAAAAAAATTAATTGATTAGTTGAAAACTCTTTGGAACTGTAAAAGGGAACTCTACAGGAACATTGGCGTCAATTTTTATAAACTCAACGGCTACACTTATTTTTTTATTGCCCGCCGCTGAGGTTATTTTCAAGTTTGATGGAAAAAGGCCCTTATTTACTGGCGTATATTTATCATACACCACCTTAAGCGCTTGGCCAGCCTCTGCATCATTCAAGTTAAGTTCTGCCGCTTTTAACAAGGTATTGAACAGGATCCGATAAGCCAAACCTTGCTCTGTACCGCTTAAAACCCATACGCCGCTTTCCTGCTTCAAGTCTGATTTTTCGACCATAAATTCTGGAATGGTATTGCCAACAATGATGGCTTGCAGCCAACCAAAATTCACTTGTTTATTAGTATAGTTTTGAATATAAGACAATGGCTTTCTAAGGATTGTTTTTTCAGGAATACGAGTCATTAACAATAAACTATCTGGCGTGATCATACCTCTTGCCGCTTCTAATGCACCACCCAAGGCGGTAACATTAAACCAAATAACCTCATTCTTTTTGATGCGAATATTAATGGTTACATTATTCGAATTACCATCAACATCCAACTCAGCCTTACCTTTTAATGACAGCGTATTGTATTGAAGTTCTTTTGTTAAAAGTGCAGCAAGGTTCTCTGATTTTTTATCGGCTACGGGTGCCGTTTCTACTACAGGCGGTGCTTTTACAATCTCTTTTTTAGGTCTACAGCTTACTGCCAAAACCGTACAGGCAATTAAAAAAAAGCTATTTAATATATTTTTTCTCATTTATTTTTCTGTTTAACTTCTCCGACTGATTTCCCGCAACTTTTGCTTTTTGCCATTGGGCAAGGGCATTTTCCTTGTCGCCCTTTAAAAACAAAATATCACCGTAATGCTCCAAATAAACGGGATTTCCCCCCTCGTTGTTTTGTAATGCTTTTTCTATGTATTTCAATGCATCGTCAAACTTGTTAAGCTTGAACAATACAATAGCATAAGTATCTAGTATAGATGAATTTTGAGGCATCGCCAAAGCGGCTTTTGATGCCAATTTTTCTGCCTTTGGCAAATCATGGTTACGCAAAGCGAGATAATAAGCATAATTACTTAAAGTCAGGTAATTATTTGGGGCCAGAACCACCGCTTTATCAAAAGCTGCATCTGCTTCTTTTAACTTACCTTGATCAATTAACACTTCGGCTTGTAGTGCCAAAATCATAGCCTTTAAATTGACGTCTTCTGGTTCTAGTTGTAATGCATTTTTCAGTTCAAAACCAGCCTCAGCATTTTGCCCGTTTCTATGCAAAGCAAATGCACGGTAATAATACAAAATTGCCTGATTGGGATAAATGGACAGGGCATCCTCTCCGGTTTTAATAGCCTCTTCATAGTTCCCCATCAAGGTTTGTACACCAAGTACCTTTTCCCATGCAATGTAAAGTTGTTCGGAGATTTTTACAGCTCCTAAATATTGTTCTTTGGCGCCTTGTAAATTTCCTTGTTGATAAAGGATATCGCCATAAAGCACTTTTACTTTAGGGTCGTCTTTGTAGTCTTCCAAGGTAATAGCACCAAGTTGAGCGGCACTTTTTGCTACTTGCAGATTGTTAAATCGAGGCAGCATTTGGCTCAAAATTTTCAACTTAAGGGGTAAGGGCATTTCTGGATTTTCAAAAGCTACCTTGAGAGCGGCCAAAGCTTCGTCTGTTTTTTTCAAGGAATGGTAGACATCGGCCAGTGCCAAATCAACCTCATAATTATCGGGAGCGATCGATTTTGCTTTCAATAAGGTGTTCAAAGCTTCATTACTTTGGTTTTTTTCTAATAGTACACCACTCAAATCAAGATAATTTTTAACATCATTGGGGCTGTCACTGATCAGCTTATTGAAATCACTACTAGCTGTAGCTTGCGCTTTAAATCTCTTTTTTGCAGCTGTTGAGGCTTTTGATACTCCAAACTTCTGTTCCAGCAAATCATAAGCCTTTTGTGATTCTTCAATCTTCCCAGCAATATACAAAGCGTTTGCCCTATCAAAATGAAAGCTTTCTGTTTCGGAATCCAACTGTATCAGTTTGTCGAAAGTTTGCACCAGCGCATCCATGTTCCCATTTCGCTTATACACCTCTGTTTGCAGTTTCAAATACCAAACATTGTTAGGTTGTGCAGCAAGTGCCTTTTTGATGGAAACTTCTGCATCCAGTAATTTATTTTGGCGAATCTGCATATTGGCCAGTTCAAAATAAGCAGCATCGTTATTGGGATCAATCACTAAAACCTTTGAAAAGTTGTTACTGGCTCCCACATAGTTTTCGTTGAGCTTATCTTTTAAGCCCGCAAAGAAAAGTTCCTTTATAGCATTGCTATCTTTTACGGCGACCGTATTTTGCTGTGCCCACGTCATTTGGTGGCAAGCAACCATCAATGCTATCAAAAGAAATTTCTTCATCCTTTATTTTTTTCCTGTGTGTCCGTAACCACCTTCACCTCTATCGGTAGCGTTAAGTTCGTCGGTGAGCTGCCAAACTACCGTTTCGTGCTTAGCCACTACCATTTGAGCAATACGCTCGCCATTGCTTACCTTAAACTCGGTATCAGACAAATTTACCAACAATACTTTTATTTCACCACGGTAATCAGCGTCAATAGTACCCGGCGAATTAAGTACCGTAATCCCATGTTTATATGCCAATCCGCTCCTTGGTCTAATTTGTGCTTCGTAACCCACGGGAAGTTCTATAAACAAACCCGTTGGAATTAAAGAACGCTGTAAAGGTTTAATTATGATTTCTTCTGTTAAAGAAGCTCTTAAATCCATTCCCGCAGCATGTGCTGTTTCATATGCTGGTAGGGTGTGGCTTGATTTATTAATGATTTTGATTTCCATTATTAGTATTTAGATGTTAGTATTTAGTATTCAGACCAGAGTTTAATAGCTGTACTTTTAACTTTCTACTTTTGCTTCGCCTTTTTTGAAAAATCTTTTCAGTTCGTTCTTTTCTAGGAAATATACTGCTCCCAGGAATAAAATTAAGAGGCCATTGCCGATATATATGTTCCTATTAAATACAAAAAACGAGACAAAGACAATTACTGTTGAAGAAATAAAGTACAATGCAATTCGCTTTAAGTTATAGGGAATTGGGTAATACTTTTGCCCTAGTACGTAAGAGATGACCATCATAACAAAATAAGCAATCATACTTACCCATGCTGAGCCCATGTAGCTGTATTTTGGAATAAGCACCAGGTTGAGCACAATGGTAATAATTGCTCCAAATACAGAAATGTAAAGTCCAAAACGGGTTTGGTCTGAAAGACGATACCAAATAGAAAGGTTCATGTAAATGCCTAAACAAACGTAACCCAATAACAGGTAAGGCACTGCTGGCAGTCCAGCCCAATAATCCGCAATGTGTGCTTTATCTCTACTGATGAAATATTTGAGAATTTCGATATTGGCCACCAAGCCGATAAAAATAACCACCAGTGCAATTACAAAATAATGCAGGATAACCGCATAGGTTTGCTTGGCGTTTTTGTTTTTGGCAAAGCTGAAGAAAAATGGTTCGGCACCTAAACGGAATGCTGTATTAAAGATGCTCAGAAAGATAGCTATTTTACAAACCGCTCCATAAACCCCCACTTCTCCATCCGCAATTTCAGGAGGCAGCAGTTTTTTAAGTACAATCTTATCTAGATTCTCATTAATGATAAACGATAGGTTAGCCACCAAGATGGGCCAGCTATATCCAAACATATTACCTAACAAATCTCTATTAAATCGAAGCTGAAGCTTTAAAAACTCTGGCAGCAGGTATAATAAGGTGGCTGCACTTGCTACCAAATTGGAAACAAACACATAACCTACCCATTGTTTACGGTACCATGAAGCCAACCACTCGGCACCTACCCATTGATGCTTGATGATGGTAGGAATAAGCAGGATGAAAATTAAGTTAAGGCCTACAAACAAACCGATGTTTAAGAATTTAGCTACACTGTATCTGATTGGTCTTTCATCGGCCCTTATTTTCGCAAAAGGAATTACGCAAATGGCATCGATAAATAATATCCAAACAAAGAACTTCACATACCATTTGTAATCGGCTATTTGGGTCGCATCCGCAGCAAAGTATTGCGCTATTTGGGTATTAAAAGTTAATCCAGTGACTAAAAAGAGAATTCCAATAAAGGCAACACACAAAAACGTATTATTGTACACTTCCTGCTTTCTATCTTCATGTTTGTTAAGATAACGGAAAAAAGTACTCTCCATACCAAAAGCCAACACCGCATTAATGATAGAGGCGTTAGCATACATATTGGTAAAAATGCCGTACACTCCCGCTGGATAAACCCGCGTGTATATAGGGGTCAGGATAAAATTTAGCAATCGTGAGAAAACAGTAGTAACACCGTAAATTGCCGTTTGGCCAACAAATTTCTTTAATGCAGACAAGTTGATTTTAGATTTACGATTTTAGATTTATGATTTTCTAAAACCGAGGTTTAAATTTTTTGATTACTAAATAGGTTAAATCTTTATTCGTCAATCTACAAAACTTTACCACAACAAGTTCTTTTTAATGACTACAAAATTGGTGTAGTGCTGCATTTCGCCTTCTTCTACCAATACTTGCTCCACTACCGATTTTTCAGGCCCCTTGTGGCACCACTCTACAAACATTTCTAAGGTAATCGCATCGGCTTCTGCCTCAATAAGGACAGATCCATCTTTTTCGTTCTTCACTTTTCCCTTCACGCCCATTTGATCGGCGACAGCTTTGGTGCTTGCTCTAAAAAACACGCCCTGTACCTTGCCTATTACTTTTATATTGATGTGCTTCATTTCTAATACTTAGATATAGGTATCGAGTGTTAAGATTGCCCAAAACCTAGTTGACCACAAAAGTAAATATTTTGAAGCATCTAAGATAGCTAAGTGTATTTTAGGCAAGTTCTATATTAAAGGCGGCAAATAATTAAGGCGAAACTCAATATTTGAACCATCTAAGACGCCTAAGTTCATTTTAGACAAGCCGCTTAGATGTTCTTAAATGTCTAAGGTGGTAAAGATAAACCATTAAGAAATTAAGGCTAAGCAAATATTTAAGGTACCTAAGTACATTTTAGAGAAAATACTTAGATGCTCTTAAATGTCTAAGGTGGTAAAATTTAAAACTCCAGCCCCTTAATTCTTTCCCTCTCCACCAAAAACTCCCCCCAAATTTCATTAAGAATCGCGGCTGCTGGTTTTATTTCATCAAGCATGGCAGATACCTGGCCTATTTCCAACTCCCCTTCATCCAAATTCCCTTCAAACATTCCCAGCTTGGCTCTAGCTCTACCCAGTAGTTCGGCCAATTCAGCAGTGCCAGCGCCATTGGCTTCTGCCTGAGCTACAGCGTCCGAAAATTCGTTCTTAAGCAAACGTACAGGCACTAGTTTCTTTAACCTTAACTTGGTATCCCCTTCTAACGAAGAAACAATTTTCTCTTTAAAGTTAGGATGGGCCGACGACTCCTCCGCTACGGCAAAAGCCGAACCTACCTGTACTCCATCAGCACCCAAGGCAAAAGCGGCCAGCATTGCTTTACCACTTCCAATGCCACCAGCGGCAATCACGGGGATATTTACCGCTTGTTTAATCATTGGAATTAAGCACAAGGTTGTAGTTTCTTCTCTTCCATTATGTCCTCCCGCCTCAAAACCTTCTGCTACAATAGCATCAACGCCACTTTGTTCGGCTTTAAGCGCAAACTTAGTATTGGCAATCACATGTACTACCGTCATCCCTTTTTCCTTTAGAAAGGCTGTCCATGTTGCTGGATTACCTGCGGAGGTAAAAACAATCTTCACTTCTTCCTGCACCAAAATATCCATAATTTCTTGAATATTCGGATAAAGCAACGGTACATTTACCGCAAAAGGATTCGATGTAGCTTGCTTACACTTCTGAATATGCTCTCTTAAAACATCGGGGTACATAGAACCTGCGCCAATAATTCCCAAACCACCAGCATTAGACACAGCAGCTGCCAAGCGCCAACCACTGCACCAAATCATTCCTGCTTGTATAATTGGGTATTTAATGCCGAATAAAGAGTTGATTGCATTAGCCATTAGATCAATCGTTTTACATGGTTAGATTTTATAATTTTCGATTCGGAAAGATCCACCAAATTCACCCCTGGCTTTTTGCCTATCTCGAAACTGCCAAACTGCTGCTCTATTCCCAAAAATATCGCTCCGTTAATGGTTGCCCAGTTTAACAGTTCATCAAAAGCAATACGTTTACGCTGTTGTAAAGTTTGCATTTCTGCCAAGATAGATAATTGGTGGTTGCTCGCCAAACTATCCGTGCCCAAAGTAACCTTTACCTGTGGTTGTATAAATAAGGTAACCTCTGGCAGGTTATTTTCTATATATACATTGGCATTAGGGCAAAGGCACCAATACAAATCCTTATGCTGTGCCAAAGCAAAATCAACATCGGCTTGGCTGCTAAAAGTATTATGTACTAAAAGCGTTCGGTTAGCAGGCATTTGTGGTAAATGATAATGAATAGCATTTTGGCCTGTGCCATGTGCTGCTGCCTTTGGCACGCCCATGCGTTGGTACATTGCTTCAAAATCGCCACTTCCTCGTTCAAAAAATTCATTCTCTGCTCCCGTCTCCTGGTTATGAATGCTTAAAATATCCTGCGGTCTAGTGTTTTTTTCTATCAGCTGAAAAAGTTCCGGCGATACAGAATAAGGTGCATGTGGCACTACCGAAGCATTAAGCGGCCAATAACCATCCCTTATTTTTAAGCCTTCCTCTATAATAGGTTGCGAAGGTCGATTAAAACCAAATACCTCCACAAAAGTATGATAGTAAAGCGGGCTGTTTTGTTTCACCGTTTTAGAAAGTGGTACGTTCGAAATATCACCTACGGCCACGATACCATTTTCGTACATCTGCCTATCAGCAGCTTCCATTGCGGCAATAACCACTTCATCATCTGCCGCACGCTGTGCCACAATTTCACGCACAAATGCTGGTAAGCCCGTTTGTTCGGGTATTTTGCCAAACAGATGCGAAAGTTCCAAATGGCAATGTGTATTCACAAAGCCTGGCACCAGCACACCTTCAAACTTCTCTACATTCTCTATTTTCTTTTCTGCGGCTTGTTCCTGTGTGTATATATTTAAAATCTCGCCTTCCGGTGAAACTTCTAGTACACCATCAACAATGGGGGCACTAGTAACAGGATATATCCAATTTGCCGATAAGTATCTTTGCATACTACAAATTAAAGGGAATAAGGCATAATACTGAAATTAAAAACTTTTTTGCTGCCTTTAGCTACAGCTTGTGGAGAATTTCCCCAATTTGCTTCTACACCAAAAAACAACAAACAATTCATTTACAAGCAATTAAATTTTGGCACAACCACTTGGCATCATTATGTACTATTAGTTGGTGTAATTGAAAAATTGTAAAAACTATAAAAATTAATATTATGAAAAAGTTATTTGTAGCAGCTATCGTAGCATTTGCAGGATTTACCGCAGTTCAAGCACAAGCATCAGTTAACAAAGTAGAAATCGTTAGTGTGCAAGACAGTGTTGTGAAAACTCCTATTAAATTAGAAGAACTACCAGAAGCCATTAAAACTGTTCTACAAACAGACCCATATAAAGCTTGGACGCCAACAGCAGCATTCAGCGTAAAAGATGGCAGCAAATCATACTTCCAAGTGGATGTGAAAAAAGAGCAAGAAACTGCTTCTTTGAAATTCGATGCTGAAGGTAAACCAGTAGAATAATAGATCACCCAAAAACTACATAATTTAAATAAGCCAGCGTAAAGCTGGCTTATTTTTTTGCCCATTTTTTAAGTAACTGTTTAAAGTTCTTTCAAAGAAGCTAGTACTAACAAATGGAACGTTGTTCTTTAGCGTCAAAGCAACATTTGGCATTCCAATCAAATACCACTTATAAAATACACAGGCTATTTAAATACCTTCTAAGTAGTGATAGGCCAACTAAAATAGCGAGCACTTTTTAAGAGCGCTCGATCAACCTTAATAGCTACATAAAACGATACTCCAGGACTTGTAGCCTTTGGCAACAACCTGTAGAGAAACTCCACAATTCACACCTAACAAAAAAACACTAAAATACTCAATTACAAATACTTAAATAAAATCAAAAGCTTTGGCATCATTATGTAACCTTAGCTAGTATAATTCACAAAATGTATAAACTTAAAAATTAGATATTATGAAAAAGTTATTTGTAGCAGCTATCGTAGCATTCGCAGGATTTACTGCAGTTCAAGCCCAAGCATCAGTTAGCAAAGTAGAAGTTGTTAGCGTTCAAGACAGCGTAATTAAAACACCTATTAAATTAGAAGAATTACCAGAAGCTATTAAAACTGTTCTACAAACAGACCCATATAAAGCTTGGACACCAACAGCGGCATTCAGCGTAAAAGATGGCAATAAATCATACTTCCAAGTTGATGTGAAAAAAGAACAGGAAACGGCTTCTTTAAAATTCGATGCTGAAGGTAAACCAGTAGAATAAGTAACGATCTATATTTCTTAAAAACTAAATAAGGAAAAGCCAGTTATATAATATTGGCTTTTCCTATTTTTGTATATATGGCATCAGTTTTAATTATTGAAGACGATAGTACCTTTGCTCAGATTATTGAAGGCTTTTTAAGCAAGAACAATTACCACGTTACCACAGTTAACAATGTAGCAAAGGCACTAAAACTAATTGCCCACGAGGATTTTCAGCTCTTACTAATCGACTACCGCTTACCCGATGGTACTGGTATTGATGTTTTGAACCATAGACGTGAAACAGGGCTAACCGTACCTGCTATCATCATGACTTCGTTTAACGATGTACGAACTGCGGTAAAATCCATTCAACTAGGAGCAGCCGATTATATTACCAAGCCCATTAATCCCGATGAGCTGTTAATGATCATCAGCAACGCACTTCAAAAAAAGGCAACACCTAAAACAACTTCCAGCGATAACTTTATCAGAGGAAAAAGCGAGGTAGCCAACCGCCTGTACCAGCATATTGACTTGGTAGCCAACACAGATATGTCGGTAATCATACAAGGCGAAAGCGGTACGGGAAAAGAATTTGCCGCCAGAACCTTACACCTACAAAGCAAACGTAAAAATAAACCTTTTATCGCTATCGATTGTGGAGCATTGTCCAAAGACTTGGCCGCAAGCGAGCTATTTGGCCACATTAAAGGCGCCTTTACAGGCGCCGTTGCCGATAAAAAAGGTTCATTTGAAGCTGCCAATGGTGGAACTATTTTCTTGGACGAAATTGGTAATCTCAGTTACGAGGTACAGGTAAAACTTTTACGTGCATTACAAGAACGAGTGATACAGCCTCTTGGCAGCAACAAACAAATTCCTGTAGATGTAAGGGTCATTACCGCTACCAACGACGACTTAACCAACAGCATGAAAAACGGCGAGTTTAGAGAAGACCTTTACCATCGTTTAAATGAATTCAAGATACAATTACCTCCTTTAAGAGAAAGAGGTATCGACTTGGAGCTTTTTATAGACCTTTTCATTAAACTCTCCAACGAAGAATTGGACAGAAACGTGAAAGAAATTGACAAAGATACCCGATCGTTGCTGTTAAAATACGATTGGCCAGGCAATTTGCGTGAGCTTAAAAATGTGATCAAACGCATGGTCCTACTTACCACTGGCACCGTAGCTACTGCAGATAGCCTGCCTGACGAAATGAAAATTGCCGTTTCTACAGAAGTGCCATTGGACAATCCTTCGGATTTAAAGGCTGTAAATGAAAATAACGAAAGAGCGCTCATTGCCGAAACCTTGGCCAAGGTGAAATACAACAAATCCAAAGCGGCCAAGTTGCTCAATATAGATCGTAAAACGCTTTATGCCAAAATGGAACGTTACGGAATTGATTAGTTTTTGAAAATCAAGTACACAGATTCTATTTTCCGAAAGCCCTTCTTTCCGCTATAGTCCAAAGCTCGCACGCTCACTTTGGAGCTGCCGCTTCAATAAGGTTTATGCACCAACACACGCATCACTTAGGATAAAAAGAATCTCTCGCTAAAACCTTTCTTAAAAATCAGAGCAAACATTCCTTAAAAAGTGATGGAAACGAGCTGTACTTCTAATCTTTACAACACTCCAAAATGTTTTAAAGCATTCCAAATGCCATCACTATCTACATCATCAGTAACATAATCGGCAATGGTTTTAACCTCCGGATTGGCATTACCCATGGCTACGCCCACATTTACATGTTTCAACATTTCGATGTCGTTACCACCATCACCAAAGGCCATGGTGTGGGCCAAGTCAATCTCAAAATACTTGCAAAAAACATCAATGCCAACCTTTTTGCTTTGACCTAGCGGGTTTACATCTGCAAACAGCGGCGTCCACCTAGAAGCCACTGAATTGGGCATTACCGCTTTCATAAATACATCTTCCTCTTCTGGTCCTAAAAAAATATTTGTTTGCAATACCGAATTCACATCAACATTGTCCATGTCCACCAAAGGCGGCACGGGCAAATTTAAATGCGCATACATCCCAGCAATTTCCGGAGTTACATCATGTATACTGATTTCCTTCTCCGACATGAACGAAAAACTGAGGGGATTTTCCTTCGCATAATTTAAAATAGCTTGAATATCTGCTCCATCAATACATTTCTTAAACAATACTTCGCCTTGCGGAGCTACACAGTAACCGCCATTGAAAGTAATGAAACCATCAAAGTTCAAATATTTGATATGTGTTATGCTGTTGATAGACCGTCCGGTAGATAAAATGGTCTTGATTCCTTTTTCTTGCAATGCGGCTATCGCCTTTTCTGTAGACTCAGGAATTTTATGTGTTTTAAAGCTTAGTAGGGTACCGTCGATATCGAAAAAAACGGCTTTAACGGTTGGATTTTGCATACCGCAAAGTTAGCAAAGCCAGTAACGGCAAGCAAAAAAGAGCCCAAAAGATAACATTCAATTAACTTAACCCCCAAAAACTATCTCTATGAAACCCTTCACTATCGAAGTATCGATACGGGTTACGCTTTGGATGACAAGCGAAGCTTTAAGAAAAAGAAAAAGAATGAATACGCAGTTTCACCGTTTCCAATAGCGATTGCAACTGTTGCATAATGGTTGATATTTTATTTTGTAGTACTTGGTCAATCACATCGGCCAATGCTATTTCTTGCTCAAGTTGCCTAAACTCAGCACCTAGTTCTTTGGCTCCAATTTGGGCAATACGGCCCGCTAACCGATGAACGACCAATCTCGCTTTCGCATGATCTTCATCATTAATAGCATTTTGTAATAATTCTCGATCATCTTGACAATCTTGCATAAAGCTGGTCAATATCTTAGACATCATCACTTCGTCGCCCATGGTCATCTTATGTAGTGAACTATCGTCAAAACCTACAAGTGGTGCGTGTCCTGGTGCTATTGCAAATAAGGCCAATAAATCCTCGGCCTTAAACGGCTTAATAATTACTCCTTCAAAGCCTTGGTCTAGCACCGCTTGTTGCTCATCAGGTAGCACTTGCGCAGTAATGGCGTAATATTTCACTTTGCTTGGTAGCTTTTCACGTAATTGATCATGTAGCTCGATACCCGTTACGCCCTCCAAACGCATGTCCAATAGCACATAGGCCAAGCTTTGATCTTCAGGTTCAGACAACACTGCTTCTGCTGTACTAAAAACTTTGAAAGGAATTTGATTTGTCGAAAAAATCAATCTACACAAATCCAAAATCAGCTTGTCATCATCTACAATCCATACTGTTTTGGTATGATCTATCGCATCTGCATTTTCTAAACTCGGCATTTCAGTTGGGATTTGAGCCGGTTTAAATTGCAGGTATACCACAAAAGAAGTTCCTTTTCCAACTTTACTTTTGGCGTTAATTCTTCCACCCTGCGCATCTATCAAGGTTTTAACAATAGCCAGGCCCAAACCTGTTCCATTTTGATTAATTGACTGGTAATCGGGATTTGTGCCTTGTTCAAATTCCTTAAAAATCTTCTCCTGATCTTCGTCTGAAAAACCAATGCCAGTATCTTCCACGGTAAAATAGCAATGTAGGTTTTCATCATGCTGCTTGCAATCTACTGTAAGCTTTACATAGCCTTTTAAAGTAAACTTGATGGCATTCCCAAGCAAATTGTACAGTACTTGCTTTAATCTAAACGCATCACCGTTCATCCAGTGCTGTTCAGAAAGATTAAAGTTTGTAATCAGGCGAACACCTTTATTCTCAGCAAGTGGTTTCACCGCATCAATTACCTCATTTAACAATTTCTTTAAGTCAAAGTCTTCCTTTTGGAAGCTGAATTCTCCAGAAGTTATACGATTATAATCCAGCACTTCATTTACTATTTGCAGCAAATGCACTGAGGAACGATGGATGGCGTCTACATGTCTCTTATCTGGATTTTCCTGCTTGGCAATAAATTCGGCATAACCCAAAATAGCCTGTAGGGGTGTCCTAATTTCATGGCTCATATTAGAAAGAAAACGTTGCTTCGCCCTGCCATGATACTCTGCTTCTTCCTTCGCCTTTTCTAATGCTATTCTGTATTTATTATTCTTGGTGATATCTGCTAAAATAAGTGACCCCAAAATCAGGGTAATCACAAAGAAACCTATGATGATCACTTTGATTTGGAATACCCCTTCGCTAACAATGCCTTTTGCTTGCTCACCGTTAAGGTCAATTTGCATCAGCGCCTCTGTCTCTACCTCCTTCAATACATTCAACATCTGCTTTGTTAGCGCACTACTTGAACTGGCCAGCTCTGCCTCTTTCTTTAAAAAGCGGCTACTTTTCTCCCGTTGTTCAGTTTCAATAGTCTTAAGCGTGGCTTCCACATCCTGTATTACACTATCCTGTACTTGCGGATTAAGTGTATCCCGCTTTACCTTATATTCTTCATTGATGATTTTGTAAACATCGGCCTTCTTTTTACCAAACAACCTGGCTAAAAAACCTCTTGACTTCTGTTCTTCTTCGGGTGCTACGGTAGTTGTTGAAGTAGAAGTTTGTGTGGTAAACACAGCGCTGTCGGCTTCTCGGGTACGTTGTACAAATAATTCATTCAACTTTGCCACCTCTTCGGAAAATGACTGGGTATTTACCAAATTTTCTTTTACTTCCAGATAGAGCAAAAACTGTTTATCTCTATCTTTCAATAAACTCTTTAACGTCTTAATGCGTTTCAACTGCTCCTCATCGTTCACATAGAGCGTCGTCAACGTATCAAGTGTTCTACTCAGCTTTTGTGTAGCAGCAAAAAAACTAACATTGTTTTTAGGTTCCCTTTGTAGCTGATCAAGGGAGGCAATTTGGTGCGAAAGTTTGTTTACAATTCTTAGTTTATCATTAGGAGCAGATATTTTCTCTACGGTTACCAATATCTCGCCAAACACAAATCTACTTACCCCCCACGCCAACAGCAGGGCCAAACCTGCAAACAGGAAGCCTAGTACAACCTTTCCTTTGGTAGCGGTAAAAAAACGTTTCTGGGACTGAGCTGTTGATTTGATAGCCATATTTAAATAATAACCACAAAACACGCACCGAAAGTGTTTTAATTATTTAAAAAAATTGTAACAATTCCCCATCAATTATAAATTCAACAAAGGTTGCGAGCCAAGCCTTCTGCCTTTATATTTGTGTTATGAACAGAATAGATCGGCTTTTTGGAATCCTTATTTTATTACAATCTAAAAAGCATGTAAGTGCCGAAACCATTGCCGACCGGTTCGAAATTAGTGTACGTACAGTTTACCGCGATGTAAAAGCTTTAGCTGAACAGGGAGTTCCTTTAAGCTTTGAGCCCAACAAGGGATATTATATTGTGCAGGGCTATTTTCTACCTCCAGTTTCTTTTAACACAGATGAGGCTGGAGCATTGCTTATGATGGAACGTTTCTTAGAAGGCTTTGCCGACAGATCCATTAAACAACATTATCACAGCGCTCTGGACAAAGTAAAGAATGTACTGAAGAGCAACCAAAAAGAAGTACTCGAAAATCTTAATCAAAACATTAAACTACAACTACCCGAACGCTTAAAAAATGATTTTGAATATCTGGCCCAGCTTCAAAATGCTATTAGTGCAAAACATCGCATTGTAATTGGCTATAAAAACAATAAGGAAGAAGTTAGCAAAAGGGAAATTGAACCCATTGGACTGATTTTTTATGCTTTTGGCTGGCACTTGATTGCTTGGTGCCACTTGCGCAACGAATACCGCGACTTTAAGGTAGATAGAATCAAGGATATCCTAAACCGTTGTGAACCCTTCAAGAAAGAAAAACACATGCCTTTAGAGGAGTATATGAAGTTTTTGCCTGTAGATTTTTAGACATTTCAACAGTTCTGGTTATTTTCAATTGCCGAAAGAGGGTCACTTCTTAATGGCAATCACAAGCTTTATATCAATGATTCTCTCCGGCTATTTGCAATCCCCCTTAAAGCAGGCATCTTTTGATTTACGATCCTGTTATTTCTAAAAAACCAAGATTCTCTTCAGCGATACAAATCACATATTCCAATTCATTATACTTCAATAGATAAGAAAGAGACTGTTTAGCCAGTAATCCTGGTACTAGTAAGTATACACCAGTAGATGACAAACGGTATAATCTATCCCATATAAAGGATAGCATCGGGACGATGACAGTATATGGCATACCTTCATTCCCATCGGTTTCCATGCCTCCCGTTTAAGGGCGGGGTGCTCCTGCGTCCAAGAGCTGTGAGCACTGCAAAAATTCTGGCCACAAAAAAAGCCCCCTACATTTCTGAAGGGGGCGTTTAAGGATAGGCACCGACCTACTCTC